>Ga0207848_100010_pt1 | contig 407689 bp, 359 predicted proteins | sample TtaePargueraPR_10_FD_187737 | JGI IMG/M metagenome (GOLD analysis project Ga0207848, IMG submission 187737) | Aerobic enrichment media microbial communities from Bioluminiscent Bay, La Parguera, Puerto Rico - Tt and M2 (3) (SPAdes) | ecosystem: Environmental > Aquatic > Marine > Unclassified ... | reverse complement strand
CTCACCATCTCCGCTCGACCAAGCGGTGTCGTACGTGCATTCTTGTGCGGGTTGTTCATCCTCGTGACCTGTCTCGTGTCGTCTCGCAACGAACACCTTCAGGCCATCACGACGGATGAACAACCTCTTCAGAGTCCACAGCTAGAGCGCGGGCTCCTGCTGGGTGATGCAGTGGATGTTGCCGCCGCCGAAGGCGACGGTGCGCGAGTCCACCTGGACGGTCTCGCGGTCGGGGAAGGCGGCGGCGATGATCTCGGCGGCCAGCGTGTCGTTGGGATCGCCGTATTGCGGCACGATCACCGCGCCGTTGCAGATGTAGAAGTTGATATAGGTGAGCGACATGTGGCCGCTGCTCTGCAGGCCGGGCGGATAGGTCGCCGGTTCGGCGTTCTCCGGCACCTCGATGACCTTGAGCGGCCGGCCCCTGGCGTCGGTGCTCGACTTGAGGATCTCCAGGTTCCGTTCCGTGCGCCGGCGCGCATCCGGATTGGTCAGGTCGCCGGACCCCGCCAGCACCACGCCGGGCGCGGCGAAGCAGCAGATCCCGTCGACATGGCCGTCGGTGCAGTCGTTCTCGACGCCCTCGGTCAGCCAGATCACCGTGTCGATGCCGAGATACTCGCCGAGAAAGGTCTCTATGTCGGCCTTGTCGAGATGCGGGTTGCGGTTGCGGTTCAGGAGGCACTGCTCGGTGGTGATCAGGGTGCCTTCGCCGTCGACATGGATGCCGCCGCCCTCGAGGATCAGCGGGCCGGCATAGCGGCGCGCGCCGGCCTCGGCGATGACGCGGCGGGCGGCCTTGGCGTCGTCGCCGTAGTCCTCGTTCAGCCAGCCCCAGGCGTTGAAGCCCCAGTCGACGGCGGCCAGTCCGTCCGGCCCGGTCAGGAAGGAGGGGCCGTTGTCGCGCAGCCAGCTGTCGTTCAGCGGCACCTCGAGGATCTCGATGTTGTCGGTGCCGAGGCTGTCGCGGGCGCCGGAGGCGACCTCCGGCGGGGCCAGCATGACGACCGGCTCGAAGCGGGCGATCGCCCGCGCGACGCGGGCATGGGCGGCCTGGGCGTCCGGCAGATGGCCGGCGTACACCTCAGTGCTGCAGGGCCAGCTCATCCATGTCCTGGCGTGCGGCTCGAACTCGCCCGGCATGCGGAAGCCGGCGTCGCGCGGGGTCTCGATCATTGGGCGTCTCCTCGATTCTCGGCCGGTCCGGCCGGATGTCAGTCGGTCTTGATGTCGGTCCAGGCGCGGGTGCGCACGCGGGTCACCTTCGGCTCCAGCACGGAGAAGGCGACGAGCCGGTCCTTGACCGCCTGCGGCGGATAGATGTTCGGGTCGCCCTTCACGTCGTCGGAGACGTGGGGCAGCGATTCCCGGTTGGCGTTGGCGAAGTAGACCAGGTTGCTGGTCGTGGCGATGACCTCGGGATCGAGCATGAACTCGATGAACCTGTAGGCGTTCTCGGGATGCGGCGCGTCTGCCGGGATTGCCATCAGGTCGATGAACATCATCGTGCCGATGGACGGGATCTGATAGCGCAGGTCGAGATCGAGCCCGGCCTCCTGGGCGCGCATGTAGGCGATGCCGGCGTCGCCGTTGTAGCTGAGCGCGACGCAGATCTCGCCGTTCGCCAGATCGTTGGTGAGGCGGCCGCTGTTGAAGTAGCGGTAGTCGCCGCGGACCGGCTCGAAGAGCGCCTTCACCTTGTCCAGATCGGCGGCGTTGCCGCTCGCCGGGTCGAGGCCCAGGTAGATCAGCGCGACGGGGATCACCTCGCTGGGGGAATCGAGCAGGCCGATCCCGCAGTCCTTCAGCTTCGCGGTCAGCGCGGGGTCGAAGATCAGGTCGAGAACGTTCTCGGGAAGCGCGCCGATCCGCTCGGTGACGGCGTCGGCATTGTAGCTGATGCCGATCGTTCCCCAGGTATAGGGGACGCCGACGCTGCGCCCGGCCTCGTGCCGGTCGAGCTGGGCGAGGATGTCCTTGTCGAGATTGCCGTAGCTCTTCAGTTTCGCGGGATCGACCGGCTGGATCGCCCCGGCCCTGAGCAGCGTCTGGCCGTTGGAGACGCCGGGAAAGACCACGTCGTAGCCGCTCTTGCCCGCCAGCAGCTTGGTCTCCAGCATCTCGCTGGAATCGAAGTTATCGTAGGTGACGGCGATGCCCGTCTCCGTCTCGAAGCGCTCGATGACAGCGGGATCGATGTTGTCGTACCAGTTGAAGACGTGCAGCTCGGCCTCCTCGGCGTGAGCCGGCGCCGAGGCGATGAGGGCGGCCGCCGTGACGAGGCCGGCCATAAGGTTTGTGCGAATGCGCATGGTGTCGTTCCCCTGACTGGACGCTGTCGCGCAGCGCCGTGATGGCGGGCGGTTCCGCCCCTCCGGCCGGGCTTGTAATCGTCCGGTCCGGATCATCGTCGCATTGAAGCGGCCATGCTGCGCTGCGTATATTTCCCTAAAGGGGTATCCGGTTTCGGGGGCGGAGAGGCGTGACGGCGCGCACGGGAGCGAAGGCGATGGCGGTCGATCGCGACTGGGCCGAGGGCTGCGGCGCCCTGATCGGCGCGCTCGACGGGCCCGACTTCGCGCCGGCGCTGACCGCTCTGGTCCGGTCTCTGGTGCCTGTCGATACCGTGATGGTGACGGTCTATTTCGACAACAGCCCGCCGGACGACCTCTATCACGAGCAGGATCCCGCCGAGATCGCCTATCTGACCGTCGACTACACGAACGGCCCCTATCTGCTCGATCCGTTCTATTCGGCCTTCACCGAGCGCAGGCCGAGCGGCGTCTACCGGCTGCGCGATCTCGCGCCGGACGGCTTCTACCGGTCGTCCTATTACAAGACCTACTATCACCGCGTGACCGTGACCGACGAAGTCGGCCTGCTGCAGCATCTGACCGACGCCTCCTGCGTGGTGTACTCGATCGCCCGCCGCGGCGATGCGCCGCGATACAGCAAGGCGGATCTCGCCCGTCTGCGCGCCGCGTTTCCGGTTCTCGGCGCGGCGATGGAGAAGCAGTGGCGCTCGGTCGGGCCGGCTCCCGAGGGGCCATGGAGGAGCGCGGTCATCGATACCCATTACCGGCGGTTCGGCGCGGGGTTGCTGAGCGAGCGGGAGCGCGAAATCGTCCGCCTGATCCTTGCCGGGCATTCGAGCCTGTCGATCAGCCGGCTGCTCGATATCAGCGAGGGGACCGTCAAGGTCCACCGCAAGCACGTCTATGCCAAGCTGGAAATCAGTTCGCAGGCCGAGCTGTTCACCCGGTTCATGCAGTCGCTGCCGCTGGGGTAAGCGCTCCGCTTCCAGCGGCGGCGGGCAGGATCGGTCAAAGGCGAAAGGGATGGGAGGCAGCGGAAAGGGGTCGCGATCGTCGCTACCCCCCATCCAGTTCCGGGCTGACTACGCACGACCAGATGCCAGCCTGATCCTGTCTTTGCAATCGGCTTGCCAGTTAAGGTAAACGGCTTCCGGCCCCAGATATTGCGGGTCCGACGACGGGCGGCCTATATCTGGTATGGCGGTCGGCGCGTTCCGCATTCTGCGCTTCGCAAATTGCGACCCGTCTTGCAAAACGCGAAAAGTATCCGGCCAAGGAAATTCGCTATTCGGCGGCTTCGGCGTGGCGCGGCGCGCGGTCCTGACGGGCGTCGGCGGCGATCCACAGGTCGAGGAAGTCCTCGAGCCAGCGGCGGATCTCCGGATCGTGGACCGAGCGGCCCTCGAAATGGTCGCGGCGGCCCTGCGCGCCCGGCATGTCCATGCGGGCGGCGCCGTACACCGTCCACCGGTGCATCATCGCCAGCGTCAGCTCGGCGTGGAACTGGACCCCGAAGGCGCAGGGGCCGACGCGGAAGGCCTGGTTGGCGAACATGTCGCCTTCCACCAGCAGTTCGGCGCCGTCGGGAACGTCGAAGCCTTCCCGGTGCCACTGGTAGACCACCTCGGGCCAGCGCATCAGTCGGTTGCCGGCGGCCGTCGGGCGGATCGGATAGTAGCCGACCTCGGCGCAGCCCTGAGGATGCGGCGTGACGGATCCGCCCAGCGTCTTCACTAGCTGCTGGGCGCCGAGGCAGACACCCAGAAAGGGCGCGCCTTCCTTGAGCGGCACGTTGATCCAGTCGATCTCGCGGCGGATGAACTCGTCCGGGTCGTTGGCGCTCATCGGCCCGCCGAAGATCACCGCGCCGGCATGGCGTTCCATGGTTTCCGGGAGGTCGTCGCCCAGGGCGGGGCGGCGGATGTCGAGGTCGTAGCCCCGACGCTGCAACGCCTGTCCGATGCGGCCCGGCGTCGACTGTTCCTGATGGAGAACGATGAGAATCTGCTGCGGCATGGACCCTTCTTAACACGAAAGCGCCGACACGGACGCGACCGGCGCTGATAGACGCCAGTCTCACATGGCGCTGAGGCCGCCGTCGAGCTTGATTTCGGCGGCCGTCATGAATTGCGATTCGTCGCTCGCCAGATAGATGGCAGCATAGGCGACGTCTTCAACCGTGCACAAGCGGCCGAGCGGTACCTGGCGGGTCAGCTTGCCGAGCTGGTCGTCGCTGAGCGGCTTCTTCTCGCCGCCGCGCGAGAACATGTCGCGCAGCATGCCGGTGTCGATGAAGGTGGGGTGGATGGAGTTGGCGCGGATGTTCCAGCCCTTGCTGGTGCAGGACAGCGCCGTCGACTTGGTCAGCATCCAGGCGGCCGCCTTCGAGGTGTTGTAGGCGGCGATGTTGTGGCCGGCGACGAGGCCGGCGACCGACGACAGGTTGACGATCGAGGCGGGCTGGCTGTCGCGCAGATAGGGCATGGCGAGCCGGGTGCCGAGATAGATGGAGTCGACGTTGACGCCCATGCAGCGGCGCCATTCCTCCGGTGGCGTCTCGTCGACGGCGCCGATCGACCAGACGCCGGCATTGTTGACCAGCACGTTCAGCCCGCCCAGGACCGACTCCGCCCTGGTCAGGGCGTCGGCCCAGTCGGCTTCCGAGGTGACGTTGTGGCGGCAGGCGGTGGCGGCGCCGGGATGGGCCGCGTTGATATCGGCGGCGACGGCTTCCGCCGCATCGCCGTCGAGGTCGCTCACCATCACCCGGGCGCCTTCGCCGGCGAAGGCACGCGCGATCGCGCTGCCGATGCCGCCGGCCCCGCCGGTGATGAACGCCCGTTTTCCGCTCAAGCGTCCGCCAGACATGCGCTTCCTTTCATGCGTCCTCCTTCGGGCGCCCGGCCGGTTCGCCTGGTCGCGGGTCAGCCGGGGCGCCGCTTTGTCGTTTCGTCTTTTGGGTAATGGCTTTCGCCGATCCCCTCAAGCGGCGGGCACGCCAAGGGGGCCTCGAGGCGCCAGCCGCTATCGTCAGTCCTCGTTTGAGGAGTTCGCGGCGGAGGAGTTCGCGGCGTGGTGCTCATGCGTCAGGTGGTCGGGCGCGCGTTCCACGCGCTTGCGCAGCGTGATGCGATCGCGCGAGGAGATGCCGAGCAGTTCGGCGACGCGCCAGATGAAATTGTCCTCGAACTCGTGCACCTCGCCGTCGGCGTAGACGAGTTCCCACAGCATCTCGACGACCCCGCGACGGCCGTCCTCGTCGAGGGAGCGCTTCAGCACGCTGGTGAAGGCATAGAGGTCGATCGCCTCGAGATCGCGCCGGCGGGCCTCCTCGATCAGTTCCGACGTCTGCGCGTCGTCCAGATCGAAGTGCTCCTTCAGCACTTCGCGCAGGCGCACTTTTTCCGGGGCGTCGACGATACCGTCGACGGCGATGGCATGGACGGCGAGCGCCGCCGTCGCCACCTTCGGGTCGGCGTCGTCGAATGCCGGCTCCGAGTCCGACTTCAGATTGCGGAAAACCTTCTGGAGTGCCCCGAACATCGGCCCCTGCCCTTGTATTCCCCTGTGCACCGTCGCGTCTTCGCGAGTCCTGCGGACGGCCCCATGAACCCGGGCCGATACTACAGTCGGCGCCGCTCCGCGACCAAGACCCGGCACGCGGGAATCCGGGCCGCGTGGCCGATGGGACACATATGGCGCGAACTGGCCCCTTGCCAGGCTGCCCCTACGTAGTAATACCATGCGGCGAAGAGTTACTTGCACCTTAAAAATTTCAAGCTTAAAGTTATTGCCACAGAGATCGAGTCGCGCCGCGGGAGGAGGTCCCCGGCGCGCCGCGCAAACAGATGGAGCACGGCATGGGCATGAAGGTGGCAGTCGTCGGCGGCGGATCGGCGGGCGTCTATTTCAGCATCCTGTTGAAGAAGTCCCGCCCCGACACCGAGATCACGGTTTTCGAGCGCAACAGGCCGGACGACACCTTCGGCTTCGGCGTCGTGTTTTCCGACGAGACCCTCGACACGTTCGAGAGCTGGGATCCGGAGAGCTACAAGCGGATCACCGAGGAATTCGCCTACTGGGACGACATCGAGATCAACTACAAGGGCACCAAGCGCCGCGTCGGCGGAAACGGCTTCTGCGGGTGCTCGCGCGTGACGCTGCTCGACATTCTCTACGAGCGCGCCCGCGATCTCGGCATCGCCCTGCAGTTCGAGACCGAGGTGGAGCCGACGCAGGACATGTCGGGCTATGACCTCGTGCTCCTGTCGGACGGCGTCAACAGCCGCTTCCGCGAGCACTTCAAGGACCATTTCAAGCCGCATTTCGACATGCGGCCGAACAAGTTCGCCTGGATGGGGTCGACCAAGCCGCTCGACGCCTTCACCTTCGCCTTCGAGGAGACCGAGTGGGGCATCTTCATCGCCCACGCCTACCAGTACGAGGAGGGCCGCTCGACCTGGATCTTCGAGACGGACGACGAGACCTGGGAGAAGGCCGGCCTTGCCGATCTCGACGAGCAGCAGTCGGCCGATTTCTGCGCCAAGATCTTCGAAAAGCACCTCGACGGCCATCCGGTCCTGATCAACCGCTCGATGTGGCGGAACTTCCCGATGATCCGCAACGAGCGCTGGGTGAAGGACAACATGGTCCTGCTCGGCGACGCCAAGGCGACGGCGCACTATTCCATCGGTTCGGGCACCAAGCTTGCCATGGAAGACGCGATCGCGCTGTTCGAGGCCGTCGACTCGACTCCGGACATCCCCACGGCGCTGAAGCTGTTCGAATCCGGCCGCCGCGAGGGCGTCGAGAAAATCCAGCACGCCGCCGACGTGTCGCTCGTCTGGTTCGAGCATCTCGACCGCTTCTGGGATTACGACCCGATCCAGTTCTGCTTCGGCCTGATGACCCGCTCGAAGGCGATCACCTACGACAATCTGCGCCTGCGGGCGCCGGAGTTCGTCGACGAGGCCGACAGGATGTTCGCCGAAAAGGTGAGGCTGAAGGGCTTCGACGTCGATATCGACAAGCCGGCGACCCCGGCCTTCCAGCCCTTCAAGCTGCGCGAGATGGAGCTGAAGAACCGCCTCGTGATGTCGCCGATGTGCATGTACTCGGCCAAGGACGGTGTGCCGGGCGATTTCCACCTCGTCCATTACGGCACCCGTGCCATGGGCGGCGCCGGCCTGATCTTCACCGAGATGACCTGCGTCGCGCCGGACGCGCGCATCACGCCCGGCTGCACCGGCCTGTGGAACGACGAGCAGGAAGCCGGCTGGAAGCGGATCCTCGATTTCGTGCGGGCCAGCTCCAACGCCAAGGTCTGCCTGCAGCTCGGCCACGCCGGCCGCAAGGGCGCCTCCAAGCTGATGTGGGACGGCATGGACCGGCCGCTCGACGAGGGCGCCTGGGACATCGTCTCGGCCTCGCCGATTCCCTACTACCCTGAGAGCCAGACCCCGCGCGAGATCACGCGTGAGGACATGGACCGGATCACCGGCGAGTTCGTCGCCGCCACCGAGCGCGCCGCGCGGCTCGGCTTCGACATGATCGAGCTGCACTGCGCCCACGGTTACCTGCTGGCGAGCTTCCTGTCGCCGCTGACCAACACGCGCTCCGACGAATACGGCGGATCGCTGGAGAACCGCCTGCGTTTCCCGCTCGAGGTGTTCAACCGGATGCGCGAGGCGTGGCCGGCCGACAAGCCGATGTCGGTGCGTGTTTCCGCCACCGACTGGGCCGAGGGTGGCCTCTCCGACGAGGACTCGATCGCCGTCGCCGAGGCCTTCGGCCAGGCGGGCGTCGATCTCGTCGACGTGTCGACGGGCCAGACGGTCAACTGGTCGGCGCCGATCTACGGCCGCATGTTCCAGACGCCGTTCTCCGACCAGATCCGCAACGAGGCGCAGGTCTCGACCATGTGCGTCGGCAACATCACCACGGCCGACCAGGCCAACACGATCCTGGTCGCCGGCCGTGCCGACCTCGTCGCCATCGGCCGCCCGCATCTGGTCGACCCGTTCTTCGCCGCCAAGGCCGCGGCTTGGTACGGCGAGCCCTACCTGCAGGTGGTGCCGCAGTACGAGCCGGGCTTCGACCAGATGGCGCGCAACAGCCTGCGCGACCGCACGGATCTGGAAGAACTCAGGATGAAGGCGCGGCCGACATCGCGCGGCGCATCCGCCGAGGAAACGAAGTCCAAGCAGAAGCCTTCGTTCATCCAGGCGGCGGAGTGATCGGGGACACGGGCGCGTAACCGGGGCAATCGGATGCGAGATATCGAAAACCGGCACGCACTGGTAACCGGCGGCGGACGCGGCATCGGGGCGGCAATCGCCACGGCGCTGACCGGCGCCGGGGCGCGCGTGACCGTTGCCGGCCGCAGCGAGGCGCCGCTCAAGGCGCTGGTCGAGGCGGGCGGCGCGGCGGGCTACGTGACCGCGGACGTCACCGACGACGCGGCGGTGCGGCAGGCCTTCGCGGCCGCCGTCGCCGAACGCGGCCCGGTCGAGATCCTGGTGGCGAACGCCGGGGCGGCGGAATCCGCCCCGTTCACGCGCACCGAGCCGGCGGCGTTCCAGCGCATGTTCGACCTGAACGTGCTGGGCGTCGTGCGGGCGATCCAGGCGGTCGTCGGTCCGATGACGGAGGCGAAATACGGCCGTATCGTCGCGATCGCCTCGACCGCCGGGCTGAAGGGCTACCGCTATACGTCGGCCTATTGCGCCTCCAAGCACGCGGTCGTCGGACTGGTGAAGTCGCTGGCGCTGGAGACGGCGCGCAAGGGCGTGACGGTGAACGCGGTGTGCCCCGGCTTTTCCGATACCGACATGGTCGCCGAATCGATCGAGCGTATCGTCGAGAAGACCGGCATGACCGCCGACCAGGCGAAGGCCGAACTGGTCAAGGACAATCCGCAGGGCCGCCTCGTTCCGCCGGAAGAGGTGGCCGACGCGGTCTTGTGGTTGTGCGGCAGTGGTGCTGCATCCATAACGGGTCAATCCATCGCTGTCGCCGGCGGCGAGGTGATGTGAAGGAGGCCAGCTGATGAACGATCTGCCGCTCGACGCGGAAACCAAGGTTCTCGAGGCACCGGGCGATCACAAGTCGGACATCCGGCTGTGGCTGCGCCTGCTGACCTGCACGACGATGATCGAGGGCGAGATCCGCCGCCGGCTGCGCGAGCAGTTCGACGTGACGCTGCCGCGCTTCGACCTGATGGCGCAGCTCGACAAGGCGCCGGAAGGCATGACGCTCGGCGAGGTTTCCAAGCGCATGATGGTGTCGAACGGCAACGTCACCCACGTCGTCGAGAAGCTGGTCGCGTCGGGCCATATCGACCGGCGCCCGGCCCCGCACGATCGGCGCGTGCAGATCATTTCGCTGACGCCGTCGGGCCGGGCCGAGTTCCGGGCGATGGCCAAGGTTCACGAAGACTGGGTCGCGGACATGTTCGCAGGCCTTGGCGAAACGGAGGAAACGGCACTGATGGAACTGCTCGGCAAGACGAAGGCGTCGGTCAACGCGGCGCTGGCCGCCAAGGAGACTGTCTCCAAGGAGGGAAAGGCGTGAGCTGGGAAATCGCCAACGTTCCGGTGCCGCTGGCCGAGTATCAGGCGAAGCACTTCAAGCTCGAGATCGACGGCAAGGTCGCGACCGTCACGCTCAACCGCCCCGAGCGCAAGAATCCGCTGACCTTCGACTCCTATTCCGAACTCGGCCACTTCTTCCGCTCGGCCGCCGACGACGACACCATCAAGTCGTTCGTCGTGACCGGCGCCGGCGGTAATTTCTCGTCCGGCGGCGACGTGTTCGAGATCATCGGTCCGCTGGTCGAGATGGATACCGCCGGCCTGATGAAGTTCACCCGCATGACCGGGGAACTGGTGAAGGCGATGCGCGCCTGCCCGCAGCCGATCATCGCTGCTGTCGACGGCGTCTGCGCCGGGGCCGGGGCCATCGTCGCGATGAGTTCCGACATCCGCTGGGGCACGCCCGAAGCCAAGGTGATGTTCCTGTTCAACAAGGTCGGGCTCGCCGGCTGCGACATGGGCGCCTGCGCGATCCTGCCGCGCATCATCGGCCAGGGCCGGGCGTCCGAACTGCTTTACACCGGCCGGCCGCTGCGCGGCGAGGAGGCGGAGCGCTGGGGCTTCTTCAACCGGCTGCTGCCGGGCGGCGAGATCCTCGCCGAGGCGCAGCAGTTCGCCAAGGAGCTCGCCGACGGGCCGACCTTCGGCAACGCCATGACCAAGCGCATGCTGCAGATGGAATGGGCGATGTCGGTCGAGGAGGCCGTCGAGGCCGAGGCCGTCGCCCAGGCGCTGTGCATGACCACCGAGGACTTCGCCCGCGCCTACCGCGCCTTCGCGGCGAAGCAGACGCCGGTGTTCGAGGGCAACTGACGATGGCCGATACCAGCTTTCTCGACTGGCCGTTCTTCGAAGACCGCCACCGGGCCCTTGGCCGCGAGCTCGCCGCCTGGGCGGACGCGACGGTGCCGGGTCTCGCCGATCACCACGACGTCGACGGCTCCTGCACCGCGCTGGTGCGGGCGCTCGGCGAGGCGGGTTTCCTCAAAGCCGTCGCGCCCGAAGCCTATGGCGGTACCGGTGACAAGCACGACGTCCGCACGCTGTGCCTGTCGCGCGAGACGCTGGGCTATCGTTCGGGCCTCGCGGACTTCGCCTTCGCCATGCAGGGGCTGGGGTCCGGCCCCGTGGCGATCGCCGGCACGCACGAGCAGAAGGCGAAGTGGCTTCCCGGCGTCGCGGCCGGCACGGCCATTCCGGCCTTCGCGCTGTCGGAGACCGACGCCGGCTCCGATGTCGCCGCGATGGCGACGACAGCGACACCGGACGGCAACGACCACGTCCGGCTCGACGGCTCGAAGACCTGGATCTCCAACGGCGGCATCGCCGACTGGTATGTCGTCTTTGCCCGCTCCGGCGAGGCGCCGGGCGCCCGCGGCCTGTCGGCCTATCTGGTGGAGGCCGGCACACCCGGCTTCGAGGTCAGCGAGCGCATCGACGTGATCGCCCCGCATCCGCTGGGCACGCTGACCTTCGAGGGCTGCAAGGTGCCGCTGGCGAACCGGATCGGCAACGGCGGCGACGGCTTCAAGGTGGCGATGGGCACGCTCGACATCTTCCGCACGACGGTCGGCGCCGCGGCACTCGGCCTTGCCCGACGGGCGCTCGACGAAGGGCTGAACCGGGCGATGGCGCGCGAGATGTTCGGTGCGCCGCTGGCCGACCTGCAGCTCACCCAGGCCGGTCTCGCCGACATGGCGACGGGCGTCGATGCCAGCGCGCTGCTGATCTACCGCTCGGCCTGGACCAAGGACATGGGCGCGCCGCGCGTCACGCGCGAGGCCTCGATGGCGAAGATGTTCGCCACCGAGACGGCCCAGCAGGTGATCGACCGGGCCGTGCAGATCTTCGGCGGCCTCGGCGTCAAGACCGGGACGAAGGTGGAGGAGCTCTATCGCGAGATACGGGCTCTCAGGATCTACGAGGGAGCGACCGAGGTGCAGAAGGTCGTCATCGCGCGCGAGATGCTGAAGGCAGCCCAAAACTAAGACCAAGGGGCCCGTCGGCGCGGCGGAGACGAGGATAAGTGGCAATAACGCGGGCCGGGAGGCACTCGGACCCGCAAAGCCGGAGGCAAGAGCATGCTGAAGAGCGGACACACGGACACGTTCGCGCGCGACAATCTCCCGCCGCAGGAGCAGTGGCCGGATTTCAGATTTACCCTGCCGGGCCTGCAGTACCCGGAACGCCTGAACTGCGCGGTCGAACTGCTCGACAAGTGGGTCGAGCAGGGCAAGGGCGACCGCGTCCTGATGCACACGCCGGACGGCAAGATCACCTATGCCGATTTCCAGGCGACGGTGAACCGGATCTGCAACGTCCTGACCAGGCGGCTGGGCCTCGTGCCCGGCGGGCGGGTGCTGCTGCGCTCGGCCAACAATCCGATGATGGTTGCCACCTACTTCGCGGTGCTGAAAGCCGGCGGCGTCGTCGTCGCCACCATGCCGCTGCTGCGCGCCAAGGAACTCGCCTATCCGGTCCAGAAGGCGCAGATCGCGCTGGCGCTGTGCGACGTGCGGCTGGCCGAGGAGATGGAAAAGGCCAAGACGATGGCGCCCGAGCTGCAGCGCGTCGTCTACTGGGGCGGGGGCGACGATTCGCTTGAAGCGATGATGGCCGACGAGCCCGACACGTTCGAGGCCTGCGACACGGCGAGCGACGACGTTTGCCTGATCGGCTTCACGTCGGGCACGACCGGCGTGCCGAAAGGCACCATGCACTTCCACCGCGACATGATGGCGATCTGCGACGCCTATGCGATGAACGTCCTGCGTCCGGTCGAGGACGACATCTTCATCGGCTCGCCGCCGCTCGCCTTCACCTTCGGACTCGGCGGCCTGGTGCTGTTCCCGATGCGTGTCGGCGCCTCGACGGTGCTGCTGGAAGCCGCGCCGCCGGACAAGCTTCTCGCCGCGATCAAGGAGTACAAGGCGACGGTGTCGTTCACCGCGCCGACGGCCTATCGCGCCATGCTGGACATGCTGCAGCCCGGCGATATCGACTCGTTGCGCAAGTGCGTGTCGGCCGGCGAGGCCCTGCCGAAGGCGACGTGGGATGCCTGGCACGAGGCGACCGGCATGAAGCTGCTCGACGGCATCGGCGCAACCGAACTCCTGCACATTTTCATCGGCTGTCCGGAAGAGACCCTGCGTCCCGGCGCGACGGGCAAGCCCGTGCCCGGATACGAGGCCAAGGTGATCGACGATCACGGCAACGACGTTCTGCCCGGCACGATCGGCCGGCTCGCGGTGCGCGGGCCGACGGGGTGCCGCTATCTGGCCGACGACCGGCAGAAGGACTACGTCCTCAACGGCTGGAACGTCACCGGCGATGCCTACATGATGGATGAGGACGGCTACTTCTGGTACCAGGCGCGCTCCGACGACATGATCATCTCGTCGGGCTACAACATCGCCGGACCGGAGGTGGAAGGCGCGCTGCTCACCCATCCCGCGGTGGCGTTCTGCGGCGTCGTCGGATCGCCGGATCCCGACCGGGGCCAGATCGTCAAGGCGTATGTGCAGCTCAAGGAGGGTGTCTCGCCCTCGCCCGAGCTCGCCGCCGAACTGCAGACACACGTGAAGAACGAGGTCGCCCCGTACAAGTATCCGCGCGCCGTCGTCTTCGTCGACACCCTGCCGCGCACCGAGACCGGCAAGCTGAGGCGCGTCGAGCTGCGCGAGCGGGCGCAGCAGGAAGCCGCCCGGGATGCCGCGAATGACGCACCCCAGTCGAAGGCGGGATGACCCGGAATGCATGAGGAAATGAAGGAGGACGCGCCTGTGGCCCTGTCCGATGCGCCCACGGTGGCGGAAGACAACGATCGCCCGACGACCCTGCAACCGGACGGCTGGCCCCGTCCGAAAGGCTATGCCAACGGCATGAAGGCGCGGGGCGAGGTGATCGTCACGGGCGGTGTCATCGGCTGGGACGCCGAAGAGCGGCTGGCCGACGGGTTCGTCGCCCAGGTCCGGCAGACGTTCTCCAATATCCGCCAGGTCCTCGAAGCCGGCGGGGCGCATCCGCGCCATCTGGTGCGCATGACGTGGTACGTCACCGACCTCGACGCCTATCGCAGCAGCCTGCGCGAGATCGGCCGCGCCTACCGCGAGGAGATTGGCCCGTACTATCCAGCAATGGCCGTGGTGCAGGTCGTCGGACTGGTCGAGCCGGCGGCGATGATCGAGATCGAGGCGACCGCCGTCCTTCCCTAAGGTCGCGAAAGCCGGAAAAATGGCGTCCGGATAGACGGTTGTCCGGACGCCGTCTTTATTAACGCCTGTTCTCCGGCCGACGGCGTTTACCGCGTTTTAGTCAATCCTGGCGTTTTATCGGGGCGAACGTATACGTCAACCGCCCCGCTGCCGATGACCGTGCAAGCCCCTGTCACAGAGACTCCCGCGAGCCGACTGACCGTCGTGCCGGCGCTTGGGCTGTTCCTGGCCGGAACGATCTTCCTGCTGGCACTGAACCTGCGCGCGCCGGCGCCCGGGACCCAGGTCGCCGTGTTCTACACGCCGGGCACCAGCGTGTCCGAGGCGATCGCCGGGCTGGGGCCCGTCGATGCGACCTTCGTGCGGCCGGGCCGGTTCGGCAACATCGTCATCGCCGCCTTCGACACGCCCGTCGGCCTTGTCGATCTGTGGTCGAACGGAATCTGGTTTGCCTTCGACCCGCTGCTGCTCGGCGGATGTCTTGCACTGCCTAACGATAATTCGGTTTTCCCTGAGAGGACGTCCCAATGAATGCCCTGAGCCAAATGCGCGGCTTCGTCGCGCGCTACATGATCGCGCTGTTGTGGTTGCACGTGCTGCTGACGGCGGTCGCCGCCTTCGCGCTCGGGCAGGGTCTTGTCGTCCCGGTGGCGGGATCGGCGGCCTTCGCGGCCGCGGCGACCGCCGTGTGGCGCATGGACAGGGCCGGGACGGCGTCGCGCCAGACCACGGCGGTGGCGCTGATGCTGCAGATCTCGGTTCTGGTCTGGGTCTTCCAAGGCAATGCCTGGCAGATCGACCTGCACATGTACTTCTTCGCGGCGCTGGCGATGCTGGCGGCCTTCTGCGACTGGCGGGCGATCGTCGCGGGCACGGCGACGGTCGCGGTCCACCATCTGGCCCTGAACTTCCTGCTGCCGGTCGCGGTGTTCCCCGGCGGGGCCGATTTCGGCCGGGTCGTTCTGCACGCCATCATTGTCGTTCTCGAGGCCGCTGTGCTCGTTTGGCTCTCGGTCCGGCTGTCGACCGCGCTGGAGCAATCCGAACAGGCGATCGAGGCTGCGGAGAAGAGCGCCGCCGAGACCCGCAAGATGGACGAGGCGCGGCGTGCGTCGGAGCAACGGTCCGAGACCGAGCGCCGCCGCGTGCTGCAGGACCTCGCCGACGGGTTCGAGGCGAGCGTCGCCCGGGTGGCGAATGCGGTCGCCGAACAGTCGGCCGCGATGGACGAGCGTGCCAGCGAGGTGACGTCCGCCTCGTCGACGGCCAGCGAGCGCAGTCGCGCCGCCGCAAGTCGGTCGGAACAGGCCTCCGGCAGCGTCGAGGCCGTCGCCGCGGCGACCACGCAGATGAGTGCCTCGATCAACGAGATCGCCAGCCAGGCCTCGCAGTCCAGCAAGATGGCGCGCGAGGCGGTCGAGCGGGCGAGCACGTCGGATGAGACCGTGCGGGCGCTGGCCGGCGCCGCCGAACGGATCGGCGAGGTGGCGACCCTCATCCAGGACATCGCCGAGCAGACGAATCTGCTGGCGCTGAACGCCACCATCGAGGCGGCCCGCGCGGGCGAGGCCGGCCGCGGCTTCGCCGTCGTCGCCAACGAGGTGAAGAGCCTCGCCGTGCAGACCGCCAAGGCGACCGAGGACATCGCCGCGCAGATCTCCGAGATCCAGTCGGCCTCGAACGCGACGACGGAAGAGATCGGCGCGATCCGCGGCACGATCGAGGGCATAAGCGGCATGGTCAACACGATTGCCGCCGCCGTCGAGGAGCAGAGCGTGGCGATCAACGAGATCAGCGCCAGCACCGAGCAGGCGGCGAGCGGCACGCGCGATGTGGCAACCGAGGTCGACGAGGTCCTCAGGGCTTCCGAGCAGGCGCTCGAGTCAGCGGGCAAGAACGCCGAGGCCACGAAGGGTCTCGACCACCTCGTCGCCGACCTGAAGTCCGAGGCCGGCCAGTTCCTCGCGGCGCTGCGGGCTGCCTGAGAACAGCCGGCCGGGTCAAGCCGATCAGGTTCCGAAGACCAGCGGTGCCAGGGTCAGCGCGACGACCGCGACGATCAGGATCGACACCACGTCGAGGATCGCGCCGACCCGCAGCATCTGGCGCGCATCCAGGGCGCCGGATCCGAAGACGATGGCGTTCGGCGGCGTCGCGACCGGCAGCATGAAGCCGAGCGAGGAGGCGAGCGCCACGGGCAGGGCGAGGGCGAGCGGGTCTTCGCCCATGCCCACCGCGACGGCGCCGGCGACCGGCAGGAAGCAGGCGGCCATCGCCGTGTTGCTCGCCAGTTCGCCGAGATAGACGATCACCGTCATCACCGCGAGGATCAGGAGCCAGCCCGGCAGGGCTTCGAGCGTGCCGACGCGCGCGCCGATCCAGTCCGACAGGCCGCTGGAGGCAATCGCCGCGGCCAGTGCCAGGCCGCCGCCGAACAGGATCAGCACGTCCCAGCGGATCTCCTTCATGTCGGCCCATTCCAGCAGGGCGGTTCCCTGTCCCGGCCCGGCGGGAATGGCGAACAGCGCGATGGCGCCGGCAATCGCGATGCCGGCGTCGCTCAGCGGCAGGCCGGGCAGTAGGCTCCCGATCAGCGGGCGGGTCAGCCAGCCGAGCGCCACCACGACCATGATCGCTGCGACCATCTTTTCCTCGCGCCCCATCGGCCCGGGCGCGGGAAGGTCGGACAGCGCCGCGCCGGCGCCGGCCGCATTCGCGCCGTCGCGCCAGGGCAGGCGAAACGCGATCCGGGTCAGCAGCAGCCACGTCACCGGCAACAGGATCAGCACCGTCGGGACGCCGATCAGCATCCAGTCGGCGAAGCCGATCTCGACGCCGTGGCTGTCCTGCATGTAGCCGGCGAGCAGGGCGTTCGGCGGAGTCCCGATCAGGGTGCCCATGCCGCCGATGGTGGCGGAATAGGCAATGGCGAGCATGAGGGCCGCCGAGAAACGGGTGGCGTGCGCCGTGTCGCCGCTGCGCTCGGCCATCGACGCCGCGATCGCCTGGCCGATGGGCAGCATCACCATCGCCGTGGCCGTATTGGAGATCCACATGGACAGGAACGCCGTGGTGATCATCACGCCGGCGACGATGGCGGCGGGACCGGTTCCCACGGACCGCAGCACGCCCCAGGCGAGACGCCGGTGAAGCTGCCAGCGGGCCATCGCGCGGGCGATGATGAATCCGCCGAGAAACAGGAAGATCAGGGGATTGGCATACGGTGCCGCCGCCGTCGCGACGGGAGCGATCCCGGCCAGCGGAAACAGCGCGACCGGCAGAAGCGCAGTGGCGGCGAGCGGGACGGCCTCGCTCATCCACCAGATCGCCATCCAGATCGCGATCGCGGCGGTGTGCCAGCCAGCCGGGTCGAGTCCCGCGGGCGGCGGGGCAAGGCCCATCGCCAGCGCGACCGCCGGGCCCGCGACCAGGCCGATCCGCGGACCTTGACGCGGCTTCGCCCCGGACCTCTGCCCGCTCTTCTCGTCCTGCATGGCCGTTTCCCGTCCCTTTTCCGACACACTTAGGCTGTGTCGTCCGCCGATGCCAGCCGGCCGGGTTACGAATCCGCGCCGGGGGTCACGCGGTGCGCCGGGAGACGCCCCTTGAGGGCCGGTGCCATTGCGCGATACCAATTGCGATCGTTTTCCCGCACGCCGTCCGGCGCGCCGGGGTCTGCGAAAGGCCTTCCAACCATGCCCGCACCCGCCGCCGCCTTTCGGCAGCCCGACGAGAAAGCCCGATGATCGGTCTTGCCAACACGATCATGATCATCGCCAGCCTGCTGGTGCTGGTCAGCCTTTTACAGCCGGTGGCGCGGCGGTTCGGCCTGCCGAACGCGGTGGTGCTCGCCGGCGTCGGCGTGCTGATCGGGCTGACGGCCGGATATCTGGTGCGGTCCGGTCAGGCGACGCAGCTCGACGCCATGGCCGAGCTGGTTCTGGGCGTGCCGATCACGTCGTCGGGGTTTATCTACATCTTCCTGCCGATCCTGCTGTTCCAGGCGGCTCTCGACATCGATATCCGCCGCATGCTGGACGACGCCGCGCCGATCTTCGCGCTGGCCGTCGTCGCCGTCGTCGTCTCGACGGCGGTGATCGGCTTCACCTTGTCCTGGGTGTCGGGGGTCTCCCTTGTGGCCTGCCTGCTGGTCGGCGCCATCGTCGCGACGACGGATCCCGCCGCCGTCGTCGCGATCTTCCGCGATCTCGGCGCACCGAGCCGGCTGACGAGACTGGTGGAAGGCGAGAGCCTGCTGAACGACGCGACCGCGATCGTCCTCTATACGGTGCTGCTGCGCATGCTGCTGACCGGAGACGACCCCACCCTGCCGGGCGCGCTGGGGATGTTTTTCGGCTCGCTCATCGGCGGTGCGGCCATCGGCTTCGTCGGCGGACGGCTGGCGACGGCGGCGCTGCCCTACATGCGGGGATCGCAGGCGGCGGCGCTGACGCTGTCGCTGGCGGTGCCCTACCTGCTGTTCGTGATCGCCGAGTTCTATCTGGAAGTATCCGGCGTGGTCGCCGTCGTCGTCGCCGGCCTTGCGGTCGGGGCCGTGGCGCGCAACCGCCTGTCGCCGGAATCATGGAGCTTCCTGTCGTCGATCTGGGAGCAGTTCGCATTCCTGGCCGGATCGCTGGTCTTCATCCTCGCCGCGATCGTGGTGCCGCATCTGCTGTTCGGTGCGGGCGCGTTCGACATCGTCCTTGTCGGCGTAGTCGTCGTCGGTGCCCTGGTCGCGCGCGCCGTCGTCCTGTTCGGCCTGTTTCCGCTGCTGACCTCGTTCAAGCTCGCCGACTACGTCAACGCCCGGATGCGGCTCGTCATCCTGTGGGGCGGGCTGCGCGGCGCCGTGACGCTGGCGCTGGCCATGTCGATCACCGAGAATGCGGGAATCGCGCCGGAGGTGCAGCGCTTCGTGGCGATCATCGCCACCGGGTTCGTTTTGTTCAGCCTGCTGGTCGGCGGCACGACCCTGCGCCCGCTGATCCGTTTCCTGAGGATCGACCGGCTGTCGCCGCTGGATCAGGCGCTCCGGGCGCAGGTGTTGTCGCTGTCGTTCGATTCGGTGCGCGAATCGGTGGAGCAGACCGCCGGGCGCTACGGGGTCGAGCCGAAGTCGGTCGACGAGGCGCTGAAGCCCTACAAGCGCCATATCCAGGACGTCACGGGCGGCGATTCGGTCTTCGAGTCGATCCAGGACAAGGATCGGCTCAAGATCGGGCTGATCGCGCTGGTGAACCGGGAACGCGAGCTGGTCGCCGAACACGCCGCCGGCGGGGCGATTTCGTTCCGGATCATGGAACTGCTCATGGCCAATGCCGAGCGCATGGCCGACCAGACGCACACGGACGGCCGCCTCGGCTACATGCGCACGGCGCAGGAGCGCCTCGACTACAGCCTGCCGTTCCGGGGCGCACACATGCTGCACCGGCGCCTGCGGATCGACGCGCCGCTGGAGCGGTTCGTCGCCGCCCGCTTCGAGATCCTCATGGTGACCCGGATCGTCCTGAGGGAACTCGACGACTACGCCCAGGGCAAGCTGAACCGGGTGCTCGGCGTGCGGATCGCGGCCCTGCTCGGCGAACTACTGGCGCAACGCGCGACCGCGGTCGGCACGGCGCTCGACGCCCTCAGGCTGCAGTATCCCGAATATGCGCGAACGATCGAACAGCGCTTCCTCGGCCAGCTTGCGCTGCGCCTGGAATCGGCGGAATACGATGCGCTGCGCGACGAGGCGCTTATCGGGCCGGAGCTCTACGGCACGCTTAAGTACGAACTGGACGCGATCCGCAAGGCGCTGGAGGACCGGCCGCGGCTCGATCTCGGCCTGCATACGGCGGATCTGGTCGACACGCTGCCCTTGTTCGAAGCCCTGCCGGAGTCCGACCGGCGGAAGATCCAGGCGCTGCTCAAGCCACGCCTGGCGGTGCCGGGCGAGAAACTGATCTCGAAGGGGGAGCGGGGGACGTCCGCCTATTTCATCTCGTCGGGCGCCGTCGAGGTGACGTCCGACGGCGGCACATTCCGTCTCGGGCGCGGCGATTTCTTCGGGGAAATGGCGCTGATCATGCATCAGCGGCGGCAGGCCGACGTGGTCGCGCTGGGCTATTGCCGGCTTCTGGTGCTGGACGCGCGCGCGTTCCGCCGGCTTGCCGACAGCAACCCGGCCATCGCCGCGCATATCGACGCGGTTGCGCACGAACGAAGCCGCATGAATGCCGCGCCCGGCGACGCGACGGCCGCCGGCAATTCCGCATAGCGACCGTTCCCGAACGCGATGGATTGGGGGGACCGGGGCTGTGATCGGCCAAGCCGGGACCCGCCGACGGCCGGACGGAGGCAGCGCGTCCGGTCCTGAACGGTGAACACGCACTTCCCGTCCGGCTGCGGCTGGGGGGCGCCGATCCGCAGATCGGCCCCGGTCCCTCGGATGCGGCCGGGTGGGGGGCGGCACGCATCCGAAAGCGTCCCCGGGACCGGCAGACTGGTGGGGCGCCGGTCCCGCGAACGGATCTCCGCCGCTTACGCGGTGTAGTCGACCAGAAGGGCGGCCGTCGACGTGGAGGCGGCATCCCCGCCGGCCGTGTAGCCGGTCGAGCCGGAGGCCTCCTGAAGCTGGCTCAGGAACTCGGCCAGCAGGTCGGCGGACTCTGTCTCCTCGGTGTCCGTTGCCCCGCCGGGCGGCGGCGGAGGCGGCGGGCCCTTCGGACCCTCGGCGAAGGTGTCCTCGAACAGGCCGGAAAGTTCGGCGGCCTGCTCTTCGGTCAGCGTGCCGGCCTCGACCTGCTCGGCAATCAGTCCGTCGATCGTCTCCTGCATCTCGTCGGGACTGGGCGGCGTGCCGCCGGGCTCCGGACGCGATGCGGCGAGTTCGGAATCGATCGCCTCGAGGGCAGAGGCGAGCGCATCCTCGTCACTCGAGGCAATCTCGCCGGTCGAGATCTGCGATTGCAGTTCGGTAAGCAGAAGGTCTCGCGGAGAGATCTGCTGCGCCGTCGAAGCGGCGCCTGATACTGAAGTCATCGTGTAACCCCGGTCTTTTCATCGTAACATCGTCCGGGTAAGATAGTTGTGTTGTGGGGCGTTAATGCTGAATAAACGAAATGTATTCGTCTTTTTCTGGGTATGTCTGGACTATACTTCAGAAACAAACGGATACAAATAAAGTAATGGCGGCACCCGCGAATCCGGCATAAATACCCCATGACATCCCCTGCACACATACTCGTCGTCGAAGACGACAAGGAAATCCGCGATCTGGTCTCGAAGTGCCTGGAGGCCAACGGCTGGCGCGTGACGCTTGCCTGCGACGGGCGCGGCATGGACGAGGCGATGGCGACGGGCCGGCACGACCTCGTCATTCTCGATATCATGCTGCCTCACGAAGACGGGCTCAGCCTATGCCGGCGGCTGCGCGCGACGATGACGATTCCAATCATCATCGTGTCGGCGAAGGGCGAGGACATCGACAGGGTCGTCGGTCTCGAAATCGGCGCCGACGACTATCTGGCGAAGCCGTTCAATCCGCGGGAACTCGCCGCCCGGGTCCGCGCCCAACTCCGCCGCAGCGCGATGATGACGACCAGCCCGACGGTGAAGGCGCGCCGGCTGACCTTCAACGGCTGGGCGATCGACACGCGGCTGAGGACGCTGACCAATCCCGACGGCGCGCAGGTGACGCTGACGCCGGCGGAGTTCGATCTTCTGCGCGTGCTGTGCGAACGCGCCGGCAGGGTGCTGACGCGCGACCAGCTCATCGACCTGACGCAGGGCCGGCAGGGATCGCCGAGCGAGCGCAGCGTCGACATCCTGATCAGCCGCCTGCGCCGCAAGCTGGATGCGGATCCGGAGAAGCCGTCGCTGATCCACACGGTGCGCTCCGGCGGCTACGAGTTCGTCGCCGAGGTGCAGTCCGAATGAGTGCCGGTTATGAGCGCCGGGAATGAACGATAGCGCGGGCAAGGGCGGCTGGCGGCTTTTTCCGCGCGGTATCGGCGCGCAGATCGCCGCGTTGCTCGTCGTCTCGCTGCTGCTCATCCACGGCTTCGCGCTGCTCTGGCTGTTCGGCGTCGGCGCCGATGTGCCCCGCGGTCCGCCGGACCACCGGCTGCACCGGGAGATGGCGGCGATCTGGCTGCTCGACCGGACGGCGCCCGACGCGCGCGATGCCCTGCTTGCCGGCCTGCGCGACAGCGATCCGGATCTCGCGATCCGTCCGGCCGATCCTGCGCCCGAGGGCCTGGACTGGTCGTCCCGGGACAAGCCGCGGGAACTGACCTCCGGCATCGCGCGGCAGTTCGGGACGGCGGTCGTGCCGCCCCGGCCCGAGGACGACAGCGATACACGAACGATAGCGTTCCGGCTGTCGGACGGGACGGTCTATCTGGCCGTTTCGAACGAGCGGCAGCCGCCGCCGTTCGGCGGGCCAGCCGTGACGACCCTCGTCTTCCTCGGCGTCACGCTGACGGTGCTCGGGCTGTGGGCGGCGTTCGCCGTGGCGAAGCCGCTCCGGCGATTCTCCGACGCCGTGGAGGAGTTCGGCCGCGACGGGGTGGAGCCGGTGGCGCTGACCGAGGAAGGCCCCGACGAGGTACGCCGCGCCGCGCGAGCCTTCAATCGCATGCAGGAGCGCATCAACAAACTGGTGCAGGACCGCATCCGGATGCTGGCCGCCGTCGGCCATGACCTGCGCACCCCGGTGACGCGGCTGAAGCTGCGGTCGGACTACGTGCAGGACGACAAGCTGCGTGGCGAGCTGCTCGGCGACCTCGACCACATGGACCGGCTCCTGAAGGGCGCGCTGACCTACCTGTCCGACGGGCGCAGCGGCGAGCAGACCGTGGTGGTCGACCTGCCGAGCCTTTTGTCGACGATCAGCGACCAGTGGTCGGACCGCGATGTCGCCGTGCCGTTCGAGGGGCCGACCGGCATTCGCGTCTCGGGCCGACCGACCGAGCTCATGCGCCTGTTCGGGAACCTCGTCGACAATGCCGTCGGGCATGGCGGCGGGGGGCGGATCGTCCTGTTCGTCGACGCGGACAGGGTGCAGATCGACGTCATCGATACCGGCCCGGGCATCGCGTCCGACCAGAAGGACACCATGCTGGCGGCGTTCACGCGCGGCGATACGGCGCGGTCGGTGCGGGCGGAAACCGGGTTCGGCCTCGGACTGGCGATCTGCGAGGCGATCGCCAAGGGACACGGCGGGTCTCTGAGCCTGCTGGACACGCCCGGCGGCGGACTGACCGCGCGGGTCGTCCTGCCGCGCGCCGGCGGGGCCTGACCGGCGACCTGATCGCCCGCACACTTCCGAAGAGGCCCGTCATGCTGTATGCGGACCGCTTCGCCGTCGTGGCGGGGGCATCGTCTGCGGATTGTTCATGGTCGCCAAGGGATATCGTCCGGATATCGACGGGCTCAGGGCCGTCGCGGTCCTGGCCGTGCTGTTCTATCACGTCGGCTTCGGCTGGTTCCCGGGGGGCTACGTCGGCGTCGACGTCTTCTTCGTCATCAGCGGGTTCCTGATCACCCGGCTGATCCGCGACGAGATCGCGACCGGCACCTTCCGCTTCTCCACCTTCTACATCCGCCGCGCCCGGCGCCTGTTCCCGGCAATGTTCGTCACGCTCGCCGCGACCTTCCTCGCCGGCACGGCGCTGTTCGGTCCGGAGGACCTCGAGCGGCTCGGCCGCGCCGTCGTATCTGCCGTTCTGTCGGTGTCGAATGTCCTGTTCTGGCTGGAAAGCGGCTATTTCGACGCGGCGGCGGAAACGAAGCCGCTGCTGCATACCTGGTCGCTGGCGGTCGAGGAGCAGTTCTATTTCCTCTGGCCGGTGACGCTCGTCGCGCTGATGGCTTGGTCGCGCCGCGTTGCGGCGCGGAGCGAAACGTACGCAGGCTGGATCGTGCCGGGGGTCCTCGTCCTGGCCGGCGTCGCGAGCCTCGTTGCGACACAGATCGTCCTGGAGATCGACCAAGCGGCCGCTTTCTATCTGGTGCCGTTCCGTATCAGCGAGTTCGCCATTGGCGCGCTGATGGTGTGGCTGGTCGTCTACCGGCCGCAGCGGGCGATCGTGTCCGACCTGCTGATCGTCGCCGGGCTTGCCCTGATCGTCTGGCCGGTCCTCACCTATTCGAGCGAGACGGTGTTTCCGGGGCTCGCCGCGCTGCCGCCCTGCGTCGGGACGGCGTTGCTGATCCTCGCAGGACCGGCGCGGCGGACCGGCCTGATCCTGAATAACCGGGTCGCCGTCGGGATCGGGCTCATCTCCTATTCGCTCTACCTCGTCCACTGGCCGATCATCGTCTTCGTCCGAAGCTGGCTGGTGCGACCGCTGGACCCCGTCGAGCAGGCCGTCATCGTCGTCGTGTCGATTGCCATCGCGGCGGCGATGTACCGCTTCGTCGAGCAGCCTTTCCGACGTGTCGCAGGACGTTCCGGCGCCCTGTCGCCGAGGGGTTTCGTGCGGCTCTGTTTGATCCTCGCCGCCCTGCTCGTCCTGCCGGCCGCGCTCGCCTGGCAGGGGAATGGCTGGGCGTGGCGCCTGCCGGCCGATCTGCGGGCGGCGGTGTCGGACCTGGAAGCGAAACGGGCGGCGAGCTGGGACCCGGTCCGCCCGCTGATGAACCGCAAGGCCTTCCGCGGCAAGGGAGCCAAGATCCTCGTCATCGGCGATTCCAACGCCAAGGACTTCATCAACGCCCTGCGCGCGGCCTCGACGACGACGGGCACCCCGCTCGACATCATCTTCGTCAACGTCAGCTACCACTGCCAGCCGTATGCCGGGGACCGCACGCCCAACAGCAAGCTGAGCAAGCGCCTGATCCGGGACTGCAACAAAAACATGCGCGGCGTGCTGACGGGCGATCTCATCAAGAAGGCCGACGCGATCGTGTTCTCGCCGCGATGGACGCCGCGCGGCGTCGACAATATTGCGGAAGTCGTTGAGCGGATCCGCAGGCGCACGGACACGCCCGTGGTCCTGATGGGCCGAACGGTCGAGTTCGAGAGCGTCCCCGGCCTGCTCGTGCGCTCCGGATCCTTCGACGGGATCGACGCGGTCGCCGCCCGCAACACGACCGATCTTTCGGAGATCAACAACCGGCTGAAGCGGATCGCCGGGGAGACCGGCGCGCTCTACCTGTCCAAGCAGCCGTTGATCTGTCCGGCTCCGGACCGGTGCGATGTCGTCGACGGCAACAAACGGCTGCTGATCTACGATTACGGCCACTGGACGCTCGAGGGCGCCGCCTTCTACGGCAACCGTCTGGTCGAGACGGGCATGTTCGACGAGATCGTGAAACCGAAAGCCGACTGACATCGGCTCTTGGCTTCAAGTGCCCGGCGGGGCGCCCTATTTGATCGTGTTGTTGACCGCCAGCGCCCAGACATCGTCGAGACGGCCGTTCAGCACCGCCTTGGCGCCGTACATGGCCGTCGACACCGCTTCGCCGATATGGACGGTGGGCGGCATCACCAGTTCCATCCGGTTGACGACAACGTCGAGCAGGGCGGGGCCGTCCTGGCTGAGCCATTCGGTCATGGCCGGTTCCAGATCGTTGGCGTTCTCGACGCGGCGGCCGTAGAAGCCGCAGGCTTTCGCCAGCGCCGAGAAATCGGGATTGTGCAGGTCGGTATAGGCATCGAGCATGCCTTCGACCTTCATCTCCATCTCGACGAAGCCGAGCGAACCGTTGTTGAAGACGACGATCTTCACGGGCAGCTTTTCCTGCACCAGCGTCAGCAGGTCGCCCATCAGCATCGTCATGCCGCCGTCGCCGCAGAAGGCGACGACCTGCCGGCCGGGATGCGATTTCTGGGCACCGATCGCCATCGGATAGGAATTCGCCATCGTGCCGTGCAGGAGGCTCGTCAGGAACCGGCGCTTGCCGTTGGCGCGCAGGTAGCGAAGCATCCAGACGAAGGTGGTGCCGCCCTCGGAGGTGAAGATGGCATCGTCGGCGGCGAGTTCGTTCACCTTCGCGGCGACGAACTGCGGGTGGATCAGGTCCGGCGCGGGCTCGCGGGTCTGCTCTTCCAGCGTCTTCAGGCTCTTCTCGTGTTCCTTCAGCGAGGCTTGCAGGAAGCTCGAGTCGGTGCGTTCGTTCACGAGCGGCAGCAGGGCGTCGATGGTCGACTTGACGTCGCCGACGAGCCCGAGCGTCACCGGCGTGCGGCGGCCGATATGGGCGGCGTCGATGTCGACCTGAACGATCTTCGCCTTCTTCGGGTAGAATTGCGTCCAGGCGAAGTCGGTGCCCAGACACAGAAGCAGGTCGCAGTGCTCGACGGCCTCGAAGCCGGACTTCATGCCGATCAGGCCGGTCATCGACACATTGTAGGGATTGTCGTGCTCGAGGAATTCCTTGGCGCGCGAGGTATGGGCGACCGGCGCCTTCAGCTTGCCCGCAAGCGCCATCACCTCGTCATGGGCATGGCGGCAGCCGATGCCGCCGTAGATCGTGATCTTGCCGGCCTCGTTGATCATGGCGGCGAGCCGCCCGAGCTCGTCGTCGTTGGGGCGGATGACCGGGTTCGGCCGCGACACGGTCCAGTGAATCTCGTCGGCGGTCTTTTCCTTGGTCATGTCGCCGTTGACGATGATGACGGCGACGCCGCGTTTGGTGAGGGCGGCCTGAGCGGCCTGGACGGTGATGCGCCGGGCCTGGTCGGGATGGGAGATGTACTCGCAGAAGACGGAGTACTGCTCGTAGATCTTCTTCTGGTCGACGTCCTGCGGGAAACTGAGGCCGGACTGGATGCGGTCGATCTGCGAGGCAATCATGACGACGGGGGCGCCGTTGCGATGGCTTTCGAACAGGCCGTTGACAAAGTGCAGGCTGCCCGGACCGGCCGATCCGGCGCAGACGGTCAGTTCCTCGGTCAGGAAGGCATCGGCACCGGCGGCGAAGCCCGCGACCTCCTCGTGGCGGACATGGATCCACTCCATGTCGTGGCGGCGAATGGAATCCGTGACGAAATTGAGGGTGTCGCCGACGATGCCGTAGCAGCGTTTGGCGCCGGCCTCCATCAAGGCCTCGATCATCACGTCGCTGACGAGTTTTGACATTTTGCCGTTCTCCTTGCCGCTTCAGGCCGCTTTCGGGGCCGCTTCTCCCGGCCAACATGGTTCTGCCGCCCGACCCGGATTTCGTATCGGTGCGGACTATGACGTTACGGAGGGTTCCAACAGGTTAACACGTCCCTAACGATCCCGGTGCGACGAAAATGCCGGACCCGGCAAGCGCGGTGTCCGGGCCCGGGCGAGAGAACCCATCAGGCAGAGCGGTGGCCCGCAGGTCTGTGAAACGGCTTATTAAACCCTCACGGCGTATCAGTTCGGCATGAACCATGCGGATTCCGATATCGCCTGGGCCGAGGATGATGACAGTGCCGCAGTGCAGCTGCTGCGGTCCGTCACGCCGTCCGCGTCTGCCTTTCTGCTGCAGAAATCCCTGGGCCTGACCTATTGGGCTTACGATCCCGATCTCGAGGAGTTTGCCTGGCTCGAGAAGAAACAGCAGGGCGCGCCGGGATTCGACGAGAAGAAGGCCGACATCAAGGCGATCCTCGCGAAATACGATCGCGAGGACGCCAACAAGCTGCTGGCGGCGATCGGCCAGGCGATGGCCGACGGCATCTCCGACAAGTACCGGATCACCATGCAGGTCGACACGGTGCAGCCGACCGTCTTCTCCATGTCGTGCGCCCGCAGCGACGTCGGCGGCAAGGTTCTCGCGTTGGGGCTTATGCGCAATTGCGAGAAGGACATGAAGAACGAGATGTATGTTCTCGGCATCCGCGATCTTCTGTCCGATTTCTGCGCCGCGACGCCGAGCGCGGTCCTGTTCGTCGACAATGACGGCGCCATCCGCGAGATGAACGATCGGTTCACCAGCCTCTTCGGGATCGCCGATCCGGCGACGCTCGTCGGCGCCGACATCCGGTTCGAGGAAAAGACGCTTGGCAAGACCCTGGTCGCCAAGGTGTCCGACGCGCTCCGGTCCCTGGCGCAGTTTCAGGGTCGCGCCAACTTCCTGATGAAGGACGGCGCGGTCGCCGAGCTGAGCTACCGGATCTTCCATTTCCGGTTCCGCGGCCAGATGGGCGGCATCGCGTTCGCCGCGGAGGAGATCGTCGAGGAAGACGCCGCCCCGCAGGCCTCACCGCTGGACTCGATCCAGACGCCGATCCTCGAAGTCGACCGCAAGACGCGGATGATCTCGTTCGCCAATGTGGCCGCACGCAAGGATTTCGGCATCGAACCGCGCCACATCGAGACCGAAAGGCTCAGCGATCTGCTGATTTCGTCCGAAGAGGCCGATCTGCTGGAGACGATGCTGAAGACCAAGGGCGCGGAGCCCGGCCGGGTGGTGACGGTGACCACCTATGACCGGCAGTCCGGATCCTTCATCATGCGGGCGCGTCCCGACCAGACGAAACCGAAGACCCACGCGCTGATCACCTTCGAGCCTGCCGGCACCGCCGGCGCGCTGGCGGCGAAGGTGCGGAAGCTGATCGGCGCACTGGACTAGGACCCGCTTCCGGCCAGTCGTTTCCCGGGCCGCCGGCGCCGGACCGGTCCCTCACCGTACCATACCGTGGAAGAAAAAGACGCCCAGTCCGGTCGTGAAGACGATCTGGCCGGCCAGCGAATGCATGAGCCAGGCATAGAGGAACGACTGTTTCTCCCGGTAGGCCCAGGCAAACAGGGCGCCACCGGCCAGCGTCAGGATGACGGCCGGCCAGTTCCAGTAGAACAGGTGGGCGAGCGAGAAGACCGCGGCGTTGGCCGCCAGCGCGGCGCCTTTGCCGCGGAACAGCATCCCGTACCGGCCGAAGAACAGGGCCCGGTAGACGATCTCCTGCGGCAGCGCCGAAACGAACGGGTAGAAGACCAGGATCGTGATCCAGAGACGCTCGTCGTGGAGCGGCAGCATGAACAACCCGCCCGGCCTCAGCCATACGACCAGCGCGACGGCGACGGCGGTCGTGAGAAGGACGAAGGCGGCGAGGACGATCCAGTCCGGAACGACGGGACGAGCGAGCAATGCGCGCCACGAGAACCCCCTCGTCCGCGACAACAGGACAACGGCGACGACGAGCATGGCAGCCAGGCCCGACCAGATGAGGTCCGGCGGCAGGCCGAGGGCCATGACGAGGGGCGTCGCGACGAAGATCAGACCGAACTCGGTCCACAGCCGGAGTGTCGGTTCACCGGTGTCAGTCATGCAAGCGCCTGCCGTCGCCGTCGGAGAGAACCCGGAAGACCGATACCGCGCCGTGCGGCAAATGGCACGCCTTTCGAAACGCCCGCGATCATGCCGCCGCCGACGCCGGCAGCGGCCGGGCCACCGGCCGGCCGATCGTGACGGCAAAATTTAAGCCGGTTTCATTACGTTGCGGCATGGCCTATCATCGGGGCGCTGGGGAGCGGGATGCCAGGTGCCGAGGGGGCGCCTGATACGGAGGAGTCTGCAGACATGAAAACCGTATTCAAAGCCGGTGGCATCTTTGTTGCCGCCCTTATCGCAAACGCCGGCGCCGGCGCAGTCCAGTCGGCGCATGCGCAATTCACCGCCAACAATCTCGTGTGCAACGGATGTGTCGGGTACAAGGACCTCGGAAAGAATGCGGTTCGGTCGCGGAACATCCGGAAGAACGAGATCAAATCGAAGCATATCAAGAACGGCCAGCTGAAAGAGAAGGATCTCAACGACTACGCCAAGCCGGCACGCGGCGCCTATGACGAGGAAAGCCCCGGCTTCGCTCTGACGGGCGGCGTCGACACGCTTCTCATGGCGACGGTGGAGGCGCCGGGACCCGGGTCGATCCTCGCAACGGGCACGGCGCGGATGTACATGCCCGGGGACGGCGATTTTGCCTGCGAAGTCACAGATGTCACCGCGTTAGGAACGAATCAGTACTACTACTACAACTATAATGGGCAGCAGTATGAGTTCTTCGGCCAGACCCGGGGCTTCGACGTCCCGTCGGCCGGGAGCTACGACATCTACCTTCTTTGCGACGAGGGGACCGCGAGCGTGACGGTTTACGATCGGAACCTGACCGCGGTCTTCGTGCCGGCGGCGAACTGACGCCGCTTTTCCGATCGTCCCTGATGCCGGAGAGGCCGGATCCGCCAGGATCCGGCCTTTTCGTTGCGCACGATCTCGCGAAACAAATCATAACGCCGGCGACATCGACGTGATGGAAATCGCCGTTTCCGCCGGTTTCGTCCCGGGGGACGTCCTGGCGGAGTCCGGCATCTCGCAGCGTCACTTTTTTTGAATCGGTAAAGTGTCGGTTCATTTCCTTTGTTTACCGTGGTGTGCATTGTGTGTCTGCGCACATTGGATGGATGCGGTTAAATAAGGAAAACCGAACGATGGCATTTCAACTCAAATCCGGTGGATCGATCGCGGCCGCCGCGCTTTTCCTGGCGCTCCTCATTGGCGGTGCCGGTTCGTCCGAGGCGCAGACCGCGACCGATCTCGACTGCAAGGGCTGTGTCGGCAAAAAGGAGCTCGGCACCAAGGCGGTCGGCAAGCAGAAGATCCGCACCAACGCGATACGGAACCGCCACTACAACAATTACTCGATCAGCAAGCAGAAGCTGATGAAGGACGCGGTGGGGACGGACAAGATCCAGGACAACGCCGTTTCCTCGTCGAAGCTCAAGGCCGGCGCCGTGACGGCCGAGAAAATGGCGGCGAGCGCCCAGCCGGCCGGCATCGCCTATTCCAGCGGCGACCAGGATACGCTGATCGGTGGTGCACCGACCATTTTCCGGACGGTCACGATCAACGCGCCCGACGACGGTTTCGTGATGGTCAACGCGAGCTGGGTGATCTACGGCCGCGATATCACCACGAGCTGCTCGATCAGCACGGGGTCGACGGTTTCGTCGACGCACGAGGTGGTGATCGAGGAAGGCGACTTCGCGCTCGTTCATCTGTCGGGGGCCGCGGTGCGCGCCTTCCCGGTGAGCGCCGGCAACAACACCTTCAATCTGGTGTGCTCGGCGTCGGTCGGCGCCCCGCGGATCCGCGACTCCGCCCTGATCGCGACATACGTCCCGCAGGAATACTGATCGGGTATCATCGATCACATCGCTTATCCGCGGCTGCCGCGGATCAATTCGAAAGGCCGGGCAACGCAGCCCGGCCTTTTTCCGGCAAGCATATAAGCCGAATAATTATAATGTGATCCGCTTCGCGATCCTGTTCCAAGCCGGGAGGGAGAAACCGGATAAAGGAGAGGCCGAACCGGAAATCGTCATCGTTCTGTTATGAACCGCGACAATTAATCCCCCGTTCCAACACAGGAGACGGGGTCATGACATTTAAACGACGGCTTATTATTTTGTCCGCGACGTCGGCCATTGCCGCGGTGTCGGGCGGTATCGCGACGGCTGCGAACGCCGAGATGGTTTTCAACCGTATCGCGTCGTTCCCCGTGAACCTGAACATTCCCGAAGGCATGGACCAGGCGACCGAGACGTCGTCGGAAATCATCGTCGCCACCGAAGACGGCAAGACGCTGGTGTATTCCGACAGCCCGATGGGCGGTATCGGCCTCGTCGACATTTCCGATCCGGCAAAGCCGGCCCCGGGCGGCTTCGTCAAGCTCGACGGCGAGCCCACCTCCGTGGTTGTACTGGGCGGCCGCGCCCTCGTCGGCGTCAATACATCGGAATCCTACACCGCGCCGAGCGGCAAGCTCGTCTCCGTCGCGCTCGACGGCGGCAAGGCCGAGCAGTCCTGCGACCTCGGCGGCCAGCCGGATTCGGTTGCCCTGTCGAAGGATGGCTCGCTCGTCGCCGTGGCGATCGAGAACGAACGCGACGAGGATCTCAACGGCGGCGACATCCCGCAGATGCCGGCCGGCGACCTCAAGATCTTCAAGGTGGCTGACGGCCAGGTCGATTGCGGCAGCATGATCACGGTCGACGTGACCGGCCTCGCCGGTGTCGCCGGCGACGATCCCGAGCCGGAATTCGTCGATTTCAACGACGCCAACGAAATCGCGCTGACCCTGCAGGAAAACAACCACATCGTCATCGTCGACGGGGCGACCGGCAAGGTTGTCTCCGACTTCTCCGCCGGCACCGCCGACCTGAAAAACGTCGACACCGAGGAGGAAGGCGCGCTGACCTTCGAGGGAACGCTGACCGGCGTGCCGCGGGAGCCCGACGCTGTGAAGTGGATCGACAACGACCGCCTCGTGGTCGCCAACGAAGGCGACTACAAGGGCGGTTCGCGCGGCTTCACCATCTTCTCGAAGACGGGTGACATCGTCTACGACTCAGGCCTGTCCTTCGAATACGAGGTCGCCAAGGCCGGGCACTATCCCGAGAAGCGGTCGGGCAACAAGGGCGCCGAGCCCGAGGGTCTCGAGGTCGGCACCTACGGCGACACGACCTACATTTTCGTCCTGTCCGAGCGCGGCTCGGTGGTCGGCGTCTACGAGGCGACCGACAGCGGCGCCGCGTTCCGGCAACTGCTGCCGACCGCGCTGGCGCCGGAAGGCGCCGTGGCGATCCCGGGCCGCAACCTGCTGGCCGTCGCCAACGAGGCGGATCTGGTCGAGGACGGCGGGATCCGCAGCCATGTGACCCTCTATGCCTACGGCGAGGGCACGGCGACCTATCCGATGATCATGTCGGGCATGGACGGCGATCGCCCGGTCGGCTGGGGTGCCCTGTCGGGCCTCGCCGCCGATCCCGACAAGGCCGGCACGCTCTATGCCGTGAACGATTCGTTCTACGCGCTGCAGCCGACGATCTTCACGATCGACGCGACGCAGACGCCGGCGATGATCACCAAGGCCACGCCGGTGAAGCGTGGCGGTGCCAATGCCCAGCTCCTCGACATGGAAGGCATCACCACGGACGGCGCCGGTGGCTTCTGGGTCGCCTCGGAAGGCCGTACCGACCGTCTCGTGCCGCACGCGCTCTATCATGTCGACGCCGATGGCGACATCGACGGCTACGTGCCGTTTCCGCCCGAGCTGCTGGCCGTCGAGAAGCGCTTCGGCTCGGAAGGCGTGACAAAGATCGGCGACACGCTGTGGATCGCCATCCAGCGCGAATGGACCGACGACGAGCCCGGCCACGTGAAGCTCCTGTCCTACACGCCGTCGACGAAGGAATGGGGCGCGGTGCGCTATCCGCTGGAGCCGAAGGGCGCAGGCTGGGTCGGCCTGTCGGAGATCACCGCGAACGGCGACTATGTCTACATCGTCGAGCGTGACAACCAGATCGGCGCCGCCGCCAAGCTGAAGAAGCTGTTCCGCGTTCCCGTCGCCGACCTGAAGCCGGCGCCGCTCGGCGGCGACCTGCCGGTGGTCAGCAAGGAAGAGGTCCACGACTTCATCCCCGATCTGAAATCGACCGGCGGCTACGTTGTCGACAAGATCGAGGGCTTCGCCATCGACACGGAGGGCAACGCCTTCGCCGTCACCGACAATGACGGTATCGACGACTCCAACGGCGAGACCCTGTTCCTCCGCCTCGGAAAGATGTGAGGCCTCGAGCCTCCGGGGCCTGAATACGACAATGGCCGGATCGCAGGATCCGGCCATTTTCATTTGAGACGGTGAGATCGTCTGGTGCGGCTGCCCGGCGCGGTCGCAGGTCTCAGACCGAAGGCTGACCGCCTAGGCCGCCGGCTCGGTGATCCAGCCTTCCTCGTTCGTTTCCTCCCACTTCACCTTACCCTCGTCGAGGAAGTCGATGGAGTGGATGACAACGTCCGTGTCCCCCAGGAAGCAGACATTGTAGTTGGGCTGCAGCTCGCCGTAGCCCATGCGGCGCGGATTGCCGGAAAAGTCCGGCCAGCACGCATGGTTGGTCGAGCGCGGGGCGGAGAAGGGGATGCCGGCGACGGAGCCGCTCAGCGTATAGTGGCAGTGGCCGAAGAACATGTGGCGCACCGTGTCGCGGTGGCGGGCCAGCAGGGTTTTGAGTTCTTTTTCCTCGCGGATGCCGATCAGGTCGGCGTTGGCGACGTGCACCGCGGTCGGGTTGTGATGCATGAACAGCCAGGCGCCCTTGCCCTCGGCGCGCGCCTGCTCCAGCACGCCCTCGAGCCAGTCCCGCCGTTCGGCGCAGTAGGCGCCGGCGTGTTCGCCCGCCGAAACCGTGTCCATGTAGACGAAGATCCCGGCCGGCGTCTCCTCCGTCCACTGGACGAAGCCGTTCTGGTCGGTCAGCGAGGCGGGGAAGGTATCGAGGTAATTGGCGCGGTTGTCGTGGTTGCCGATCAGGAGGCGGGGCGCCTGCTCGCCGACCAGCGTCGAATCCGCCAGCATCCCGCGCAGCCTCTCGTAGCTCTCCGGCCGCCCGTGATGGGTCAGGTCGCCGGTGACGATCACCCGGTCGGCGTCGCGCTGGTGTTCCTCCACATGGGCGAGGCAGGCGCGGAAGTTCTCGACCGGATCGAGGTCGAGGATCGGCTCGGGATTGATGTGGATGTCGGAGATATGGACGATCTTCATGGCGGTCCCCATGGCGGCTCAAGTCCGGGGGTGCCTAGCTGATCCGTTTTGCAGCCGCGTGACAGGCACGTTACCCGTGCTGCCGGACTGCATATGCTGCGGGGTGAAGTGGTGCCGCCAGGGTGACTCGAACACCCGACCTACGCATTACGAATGCGCCGCTCTACCAACTGAGCTATGGCGGCCCCGTGCGGCGCATGAATAAGCGTGCCGCGCCGAGATTTCAAGCGCTTCTGTGAGCGGGCCGGATCAGAACAGGCCGAAGCGCTTTTTCGGCCTGTCGTCATCCTCGTCCGGGGGAATGGGGCCGGGATCGTCCGGGGCGCGGCCCAACAGGAAAGGCGCGCTCTCCTCGGGAGCCGCTTCGTCGTCCTCCTCGGCGGACTCCCCGGCGTCATCCGCCGGGTTCGCGACGATGGGCGCGGCCGTCGGCGCCAGCGATCCGGAGTGTTTTTCGTCGACGAGCTCCTCGATCGCCTCCTCGACGATCTCCTTCTCGTCGTCGTCGCCCGTGGCGGTGGGCGGGGCGTGATCATCCGGGTTCGCCGCCGCCGGCGGTTCGGTCTTTTCCCCGGCCGGTTCGCTATCTGCCGCTTCGGCGACAACCGGAGCGTAGGCCGGGGTTTCATCGGGTTTTTCAGCCGCTGCCTCGGTCGCGGTTGGTTTCGCCGGCGCAGGCACGGACGGCGCCGGTGTGACGTCGACCATCTCTGGCTCGTCCGGTTTAGATGCGGGCGGCTCCGGCGCGGTCGGCTCCGACGCGGGCGGCTCCGGCTCCACGTCCTCGACGGGTTCGGCAACAGGTTCCGGCGCGGGCGCCGCTGCTGCAGCTGTGGCCGCGGCAGCCGCCCCCGCAGTGGCTGCCGCCGGGGCGGGCGTCACGATGGGCGTGTCGCTGCCGGTGTGCGCCTCGATCAGCGCGGCGGTCGTCTCGGGCTCGGGTTCCTCGTCCGCGACGGGTGCGGACAGCGCCTCGACCGGCACCTTCCACTCGAAGGCGTCGAGCCGGCCACTGACCGGCGAGACCGGCGCCCAGGTCTCGGAGACGTAACCGTCGGCCGACCAGGCGGGGTCGCGCGGCGCGCGCACGGCGCGGGCGAGCCATTCGCGCACCTTGCCGGCGTCGCCGGTCTCGCCCTCCTCGATATCGGCCATCAGCATGCAGATCCGCTGGCTCGGCTGCGATGTCGCAAAGGGCTCCAGCGCCTTGCGGGCCTCGATCCAGTCGCGGGCCTCGATGGCGGCGACCGCGACGCCGATTCGGCCCTCGACATTGTTGGGCATCTTGTCGAGCAGCGCCCTGGCGCGCTTCAGCCGGTCGCGGGCGGAATCACCGGAGCGGGCATGGGCGTAGATCTCGGCGAGATCGGGATGCGGCGACAGGCGCCAGGTCTTTTCGACGATCTTGGCCGCCTGGCGCGCGTTGCCCTTGGCGGCCGCCTGTCGGGCCGCGACGGCGGCGGCCGGGACCAGTTCGGGCGCCAGTTTGTGCGCCTCGGCGGCCAGCGCCTGGGCGCGCTCGGGATTGTCGTCCTCGGATTCCAGCGCCTGCGCCGTCAACAGCACCGCGCGCTTGCGCCGGGCGTCCTTCTTGTCGATCAGCCGGTGCTCGGCATTGCGTTCGACGGTCCTCAGCGCGGCGTCCCAGTCGCCCTCGCGGGTCTGGTCCTCGAGCAGCGCGTTGGCGGCCCAGCCAAGTCCGGGGGCGCGGGCGGCGGCGCGTTCGATATAGGCGCGGGCGGCGGCATCCTCGCCGGCGCGCTGGGCCTCGATATAGAGGCCGCGCAGACCGAGAAGTTCCGTGTCGGAGCGGTCCGCCATCGCTTCGAAGGCGGTGATCGCCGCCTTGCGGTCGCCGGCGAGCTGGGCGGCCTGAGCATCGAGCAGAAGCGTCAGCGGTTCGTTGGCGATCAGCTTGTGAGCTTCCTTCGCCGCATGGCGCGCGAGGCGGGCATCGCCGGCGCCGGCGGCGATCATGCCGCGCGACAGGGCCTTGTAGCCGCGCGTCTGGCGGCGGCCCTCGAAGAAGCCGCTGACGGCCTGCGGCCCGTGCACGATCCAGCGGATGAGCGTCCACAGGATCATCAGCACGACGACGATCGCAAGCACGGCGACGGCGGCGACCATGACGCTGGTCTCGATGTGCCAGCCCTGCCACTGCAGCACGATGTCGCCGGGACGGTCGGCGAGCCAGGCGGCGCCGAATGCGATCACGCCGACCAGGAGGATATAGAGTGCTACCCGGATCATACGCGCCTCACGCCTCGCTCATCGGATTCAGTTCTGCGCCGCGGCATCGGACTTGGTCCCCTTCGCGGGCGTATCGGTGGCCTTTGCGCCGCCCTCGGTCGCGTTGCCGGCGGGTCCGGCAAGCGCGGCGGTCAGCGTCGACGACAGCGACTCGAGCGCCGAGTTGGCGGCGATGCGCGCCTTCAGGTCGTCGGCCCAGTCCTTGGAGGCCGCCTTGGCCGGCGCGTCGAGGGTTTCCCATTCGCTCTCGGCGGTCTTGAGGTCGCCCGACTCCAGTGCCGCCTCGATGCGCGAGACGATGGCGCCGCGGCTGTCGCCTTCGACCTTGCCGGCGGGGCGGACCCGAACGAGCGAGCGGGCGCTGTCCATCAGCGAACCGACGATTCCCGTCGCCTGATCGTCTCCGGCGGCCATGATGGCGTTGGCGGTCTCGTCGAAGCGCGCCTGGAGCGATACGAGGTCGGTTATGCCCTTGTCGGCATCGGTCCGCAGCGTCGCAATGTCGGTCTTGTCGTCGGTCAGCTTCGCCAGGATGGCGAGCTCGCTCGCATAGGGCTGGCCGCTGTCGACCGCGCGCTGGAGGGCGGTAAGCGCGAGCGTTCCGGCGGTGGCGCGGGCGACGGTGTCGGCCGGTGCGGTGACCTTCTCGTCGACGGTCTTCTGAAGCGCCGCCACCTTCGCGTTGACGTCCTTCGTGACGCCGCTGACATCGCCAGAGACGGTGTCGAGCTGTGCTTTCAGCGAGGCGAGCGTCGTCTCGATCTGCTTGAGCTGCCCGGAATCCGTAGCCGTTCCCGTCGCGCTTGTCTTGATCTGGTCGAGCGTCGTGGCGAGCTGCTTCATCTGCGTGTCGAGCGCGTCGATGCGATCCGTCAGCGCCTTGGCGGTGGCGTCGTCGACGGGCGCGCCGTCGCTGGAGACGACGGCTGGTCTGGATTCGACCGCGGAGACGCGGCTTTCGATGTCGGAGAGGCGCTTGTCGAGATCGGCCGAAACGGCGGTCCCGGCGGTTGCGCCTCCGGCCGCGACGCTTTTCGACAGGTCGTTGATCTTGTCCTCGACCGTGCCGACCCGGTCGGCCAGCGTATTGTTGGGCTTGCCGCCGAGATCCTTGACCGACTTCTCGAGCCCCGACAGCCGCTCGGCGATGGCCTTGGGCAGGTCGTGCCGGGTGAAGCTCGTCACCGTCGACTGCATGTCGCCGACGCGCCGTTCCAGATCCTGGATGCTGTCGGCGAGTTCGTCGTTGGTCGCGCCGATGCGCGGCAGATAGCCGTAATAATCGGCGACCCAGTAGGCGCTGACGGCGAGCACCGCGCCGACGATCCCGGCGGCGAGAACGCTGGCGCGCCGGGCCGTAGGAAGATGCGGCTCGTCGACCGGCTTCGCGGCTTCCGCCGTTTCCGGCTCGGGCGCCGGCGCGCCGGTTTCCGTGTCCGCGGTCGTGGCGTCGTCTGCAGGCGTTTCGGTTCCCGCGGTGTTGCCGTCTTCGGCAGCGGTCGCGTCTTTCGTCGTCCCGGCGGTTTCGGCGGTTTGCGCTTCGCTTTCACCTGCTGACGGCGACTCGTCGGCTGCGACGGGTTCGGTTTCCGCGCCGGATTCGGAATACCGGGTCGCCTCGCCCTGCGTGTCGGCACCGGCCGCATCGGTCTCCGGCGCTTCGGTCTCCGGCGTTTCGGCGGTCTGTGGTGATTCGGCGGCCTCCGGCGTTTCGACGTTTTCCGACGGCGCGGTTTCGCCGGACGGGATCTCGCGGGCCTCGCCCTCGATCACCGCCGGGCGCACGGCTTTCCGCCGTCGCGACGACCGGCCGGATCCGGAGGTCTTGCCGCGCTTGCCGGGCCCCTTGCTGTCCTGCCCGTTGCTGTCCTGGGTATCGTCGCCGTTGTTCATCTATTCCGGTTCCGTCGTTTCATGCCGCCTCGGACGCCCGGTGTCCCCCGGGGATCATACACGCATTAGCCGCAGCGATGCGAGGCGACGCGCCTCATACTGGCCGCCGATCATTTAAGAAACGCTCAAGCGCCTCCAGAAGGGCCGATTCGTCGGGCCGTTCGGCGACGATTGTATGACCGAAGCCGCCCGCGGTCGCCCTTTCGGCGACGGCCTGCGACATCGTGATCGCCGTACCGCGCGACACAGCTCCGCCAAGCCCGGCCGCGGCGGCCAGCCGGCAGAAGCAGTGCGCGCTTTTCGGTGAATACAGGAGAACCGCCTCCACCGTGCCTGCGTCCATCGTCGAGACCGCCTCCGGCGGCAGCGTCTCCGCGCAAACCGTTTCGTAGACGACGCTGCGCGCAACCTTATAGCCGGCCGCTGCGAGGTTTCCTTCGAGATCCGAGGCGACATCCCGGCCACCCGGCCAGACGAGCGTCCCGTCTCCCGGTGCGATCTCAGACCGGATCACGTCGAACAGCGCCTTGGCATCGCCGGACGCGGATCGCACATCCGCGAAGCCCGCCTCGCGCGCCGCCGTCGCCGTGCGGTCGCCCACCGTATAGACGGAAATGCCCGACAGGGCGGAGGGTTCCGTCTGTCCGTGTTCGACCGCCCGGCGAATCGCGCGGATCGCGTTCGTGCTGGTGACGACTAGCGCACGGCAGTCTGCGGGCAGGACGACATCGCCCACAAACCGGACCATCATGGCCGGTGCGGCACAGGCCGCAATGCCGCGTGCGGCAAGGTACGCGATGGTTGTCTCGCTGTCTTCGGCCGGTCGCGTGACCAGAACGGTCACGGCACGTCCTTCAGCGCGGCGAGGAACACGGGTCCCGCACGCGCGACGATGTCGCGGCCGGCGTCCATGCCGATGGCGGCGGCATCCGACACGGCGCCCTCGCGCACGACCTCGAATTCCTCCGACCCGTCCGGGCGCATGACGAGCCCGCGAAACCGCAGCGTCTCGCCGTCGATGACCGCATGGCCGGCGATCGGCGTGCGGCAAGAGCCGTCGAGAACGGCGAGGAAGGCGCGCTCGCAGGCGAGCGCCGCCGCCGTTTCCGCGTGGTCGAGGGCCGCGACCAGAGAATTGATCCGGTCGTCGCCCTCGCGGGTCTCGACGACGATCGCGCCCTGGCCGATGGCGGGCGGAAAGTCTTCCAGCGGAATGATGGCGGTCGCCACGTGTTCGGCGCCGAGCCGCTTCAGCCCGGCGAGCGCCAGAAGGGTGGCGTGGACGTCGCCGGCCTCCAGCTTGCGCAGGCGCGTCTGCACGTTGCCGCGAAAGGTCACGACCTTCAGATCCGGGCGCTTGCGCTTCACCAGCGCCTGACGCCGCAGCGACGCGGTGCCGACGACGGCGCCCCCTGGCAGGTCGTCGAGCGATGTGGCGGTGCGGCTCAGGAACACGTCGCGGGTGTCCTCGCGTTCGAGCCAGGCCGTCAGCACGAGGCCGTCGGGCAATACGGTCGGCATGTCCTTGGCCGAATGCACCGCGACATCGGCGCGGCCGTCGAGGAGCGCTTCCTCGATTTCCTTCGTGAACAGGCCCTTGCCGCCGGCTTCCGACAGCGCCCGGTCCTGAATCCGGTCGCCGGTCGTCTGAAAGACGACGATCTCGGTCATGGTTGCGGGCAGGCCGTGTGCGGCACGCAGGCGGGCGGCCACTTCCTCGGCCTGGGCCAATGCCAGCGGGCTGCCGCGCGTCGCGATGCGGATGGGGTTGTCCATTTGAGCGGAACTGTTGGGCAAGTCGAAGCCTTCGGGATGACAGTCGGTATCGGCGGCGACTATAGAGACGGTCGGAAACTTGGAAAACCGCCCTTGCACAGGGAATCCGAAAGGCCGGTACCGGAATGCGCGTCCTGGGGATCGAAACGAGTTGCGACGAGACGGCGGCGGCCGTCGTTCAGCGCGCGGACGACGGACGCGGCCGGATCCTGTCGAACGTCGTGCTCAGCCAGCTCGCCGAGCACGCACCCTATGGCGGCGTCGTTCCCGAGATCGCCGCACGCGCCCATGTCGACATGCTGGACCGCCTGATCGCGCAGGCGCTCGAGGAGGCCGGTTGCAGCTTCGCCGACCTCGACGGGGTCGCGGCGACGGCCGGGCCGGGCCTGATCGGCGGGCTGCTGGTCGGCCTGATGACCGGCAAGGCGGTGGCGGCGGCGGCGAACAAGCCATTTGTGGCGGTGAACCATCTGGAAGGCCACGCGCTGACCGCGCGGCTGACGGACAACCTCGACTTTCCCTTCCTGCTGCTGCTCGTCACCGGCGGGCACACGCAGATCGTCGAGGTCGCGGCTGTCGGGCGCTACGCGCGCTGGGGCACGACCGTCGACGATGCCGCCGGCGAGGCCTTCGATAAGGTCGCCAAGATGCTCGGCCTCGGCTGGCCGGGCGGCCCGGCGGTGGAACGGCTCGGCGCGGACGGCGATCCGGCGCGGTTCGCCTTTCCCCGGCCGATGACCGGGCGGCCTGGATGCGATTTCTCGTTTTCGGGCCTGAAGACCGCCGTGCGACTGGAGGCCCAGCGGATCGCGCCGCTGTCCGACAAAGACATCGCCGATATCTGCGCCTCCTTCCAGGCGGCCGCCGTCGACTGTATCGCCGACCGGGTGACACAGGCGCTTGCCCGCTTCGCCGAGGCGCACGGCACCGTGCCGGCGCTCGTCGTCGCCGGCGGGGTCGCGGCCAACCAGGCGGTGCGGGCGCGGCTCGACACGCTGGCGAAGGCGCATGATGCGCGGCTCGTCGCGCCGCCGCTGAAGCTCTGCGGCGACAATGCCGCGATGATCGCCTGGGCGGGCTGCGAACGGCTGTCGCTCGGGATCGCCGATTCCCTCGACGCGCCGGCGCGGGCGCGCTGGGGCCTCGACGAACTGGACGTGGCATGAGCGGGATCGAGACCGTCGGTATCGCCACGATTGGCGTGGTCGGGGGCGGGGCCTGGGGCACGGCGCTTGCCGGCGTCGCGGCGCGGGCCGGCCGGACCGTGACCCTGTGGGCACGCGACCGCCAGACGGTCGACGACATCAACACCCGTCACGAGAACCGGGCGCGGCTGCCCGGCGTCCCGCTCGACGAGCGCATCACGGCGACGGAGGCACTCGACGCCGTCTGCGCGGCCGACGCGATCATCCTTGCCGTGCCGGCCCAGGCTGTACGCGCGATCGCAACGGAAATGGCGGGCTATGTCACGGCCGGAACGCCGGTGATCCTGTCGGCGAAGGGGCTGGAACGCGAGACCGACGCCTTCCTCACCGATGTCCTGGCCGAGGTGCTGCCGCAGGCCGTTCCCGCCGTCCTTTCCGGTCCGAGCTTTGCCGACGACGTCGCGCGCGGCCTGCCGACGGCAGTGACGTTGGCCGGTGCCGACGAGACGCTCGTGGCCGCACTGGTCGAGGCGATCGGGTCCAGCGCCTTCAGGCCCTACCGGTCGGGCGATCTGGTCGGCGTGCAGGTGGGCGGCGCGGTGAAGAACGTGCTGGCGATCGCCTGCGGCGTCGTCGCCGGCAAGGCGCTCGGCGCCAGCGCCCATGCCGCGCTCGTGGCGCGTGGCTTTGCCGAGATGTCGCGCTTCGGCCGGGCGCTCGGGGCGAATCCCGAGACCCTTTCGGGCCTTTCGGGGCTCGGCGATCTCGTTCTGACCGCGACCAGCACCCAGTCGCGCAATTATTCCTTCGGGCTGGCGCTGGGGCGCGGCGAGAATGCCGCCGGCCTGCTGGCGCCGGGCAAACCGGTGACGGAAGGGGTCTGGACGGCGCCCGCGGTCGTCGACCGCGGCCGGCAGCTCTTGATCGAGATGCCGATCTGCGAGGCCGTCGCCGCCGTGGTTGCGGGGAAGCTCGATGTCGACCGAGCCATCGAGGGCCTGCTGGCGCGGCCGTTCCGCGAGGAAGCCTGAGGGGCAACCGCGATATCATTGCCGGACGTGTTCCGGCAATCCGTGAACATCATTGGCGGCTGGGGGGGCTCGATCCCCGGACCGGTGTTAGAGCCAGATCGACAGGATCGATACGGCGAGCAGGACGGCGAGCGCGACGTTCAGGATCGTCCAGTGCCTCTCGGTGTGCAGGAGGCGCGCCAACAGGGTGCCGCCGAGACACCACAGCGACATCGAGAACAGACCCGCCGTCCCGAAGACGCCGCCGAGCAGCATGGCGACGCGAACCGGGTCCGCAGCAATCGCCGAGAAGGACGAGGCCGCCCCCAGCGCCATCGTCCAGGCCTTCGGATTGACGGCGACCAGCGCCAGCCCGCCCGGAAAGCCGATCGGCGTGCTTGTCTCCCCTGATGCCGCCGCCGGCGGTCCCGCCCGGGCGATCCGCACGGCGAGCCAGAGCAGATAGGCCGAGCCGACCAGTTTCATGGCGAGCGAGATCGCCGGCACCGTCGCGATCAGGGCCGCAAGGCCGGTCGCGGTCGAGGCGACGATGGCGATGAGCCCGGTCGTCATGCCGAGCAGGAGCGGCAGGCTGCGGGGATAGCCGAACCGGGTTCCAGACGCGGTGGCCAGCGTGGTCGCGCCGCCCGGCGTCAGCGTCGTCACGGCGGCGAACAGGACAAGCGGCACGAACAGGTCCGGCATGCGGGCTCCTCGAACGGGGCGTCAGGGGTTGGGCTTCGCGGGTTGACGGGGCGACCCTAATGCCGGATATGTCGATAAGGGAACGCAATGTTCTTTATCTATATCATTAGAAACCTTAATTGATCCGATGATACGCAATCTCGATCCCGGCCTCGTTCGTGCCTTCGTTACCGTCGCGGCGACCCGCAACATGACCGCGGCGGCCGATCAGCTGAACCTGACGCAGGGCGCCGTCAGCCAGCAGATCAGGCGGCTGGAGGACGTGTTGCAGACGGCCCTGTTCGACCGCGGCCAGCGCGGCCTCAGGCTGACGCGCCAGGGCGAGCGGCTGCTGTCGCTGTCGAACCGCTTCCTCGCCCTGAACGACGAGATCCTCGCCACCATGCGCGGCGAGCCGGAGGCGGTTTCGGTGCGGTTCGGCCTTCCCTACGATCTGGTGACCTCCTGGCTGCCGAAGGTGCTGCCGGGGTTCGCCGAAGCGCGGCCGCGGGTCGACATCGACCTGGTGTGCGGGGCGTCGATGGAACTGCGCGCCAGGCTGGAGGCCGGCGAGCTGGACGTCGCCATCATCGAGGAACCGGCGGCGACGGCGCGCGGCGAGTGCCTGCGGCGCGAGCGTCTGGTGTGGCTCGGCAGTGCGAACGGGACGGCGCACCGCAAGCGGCCGCTGCCGCTGTCGATGGTCAGCGACGCCTGCGTGTTCCGCCCGGGCACGCACGCGGCGCTGCACGCGGCGGAGATCGACTGGCGCGTCGTCTTCGAGAACGGCAACCTGGAGGCGGCGCTGACGACGGTGCGGTCGGGTCTTGCCGTCCTGCCATACCTGGAGGGCGTCGTGCCCGACGACATGGACATTCTGCCGCCGGACTACGGACTGCCGGCGCTGCCGGACTTCTCGATCAGCCTGTTCGTGCGCGAAAACCACGGCAATCCGGCCGCCGACGAGCTCGCCGACCATATTCGCCGTGCGCTCGCCGACCGCGGCAGACGCCGGGCGGCGTGAGGGGGCGCGGCTTGGGGCAGACCCTCAGGGCGTGCAGCGGCGGAATGTGGAACATCGGCTCGACCCTGCAGGTCCGACGAGACGCATTGAACTGCGTTGGCGATCGGCCCTATCGTGCGCCGCGATTCCATCAGTCGATCCGAAGACACGAAGCGGGGATGCCATGGCCTATTGGCTGTTCAAGTCGGAGCCCAACACCTGGTCCTGGGAGGATCAGGTCAGCAAGGGCAAGGCCGGCGAGGAGTGGGACGGCGTGCGCAACTACCAGGCGCGCAACTTCATGCGGCAGATGAAGACAGGCGATCTCGGCTTCTTCTATCACTCGGTCAACGAGAAGCGCATCGTCGGCATCGTCGAGGTGGTGGCCGAGGCGCATCCCGATTCGACCGACGGTTCGGGCACCTGGGAATGCGTCGACATCGCCGCCGTCGAGCCCGTGCCGAACCCCGTCACGCTGGACGATATCAAGGCCGAGCCCAAGCTCGCCGACATGGTGCTGGTCAACAATTCCCGCCTGTCGGTGCAGCCGGTGACGGCGGCCGAATGGAAGACCGTCCGGAAGATGGCCGGCCTGAAGTGAACCCGGCGGGTTCGGGCAACTCCGACCTCCCCTCCGCACGGCGGATCGCCGATCGCACCGCCTTTATCGTCGAGAACACGCGTCCCCGGCCGGTGCCGCTGTGCCCGGAGATCACGCTGCGGGTGGCCGACGAGGCCTATCCGCTGTGGGAGAAGACGGAGGAGGACCTCGACGCGATGGGCCTGCCGCCGCCGTTCTGGGCGTTTGCCTGGGCCGGCGGGCAGGCGCTGGCCCGCCATGTTCTCGATACACCGGACTGCGTTGCCGGCAAGGCAGTGCTGGATCTCGGCGCCGGCTCCGGCCTCGTGGCGATCGCCGCGCTGAAGGCCGGCGCTGCCTCCGTCACCGCCGCCGACCCCGATCCCTGGGCCGGTGCGGCGATCGGTCTCAATGCCGGTCTGAACGGCGTGCCGGTGCCCGATCTCGCCGGCGACATGCTCGACGACCCCGATCCCCGCTTCGACACGATCCTGGTCGGCGACCTGTTCTACGAGGCACCGCTTGCCGGGCGCGTCCTGGCGTTACTCGACCGCGCCATGGCGACTGGCGCCGATGTAAGGATCGGCGATCCGGGCCGCAGCTACCTGCCGACGGCGCGGCTTGAGAAGCTGTCGGACCACAGCGTGCCGACGACGCGGGCGTTGGAGGACATGGAGATCAAGCGCACCGCCGTCTGGCGGCTCGTCGCGTCCCCGTGCGATAACGCCACGACATAAGGCGAACGGGGAGAGATGCCATGAAGACGCATTCGGTTGCCGGCGGCGGCGGCGTGAGGCTGCATGTCGAGGAAGCGGGCAATCCCCACGGGCCGCCAATCCTGTTCATCCACGGCTTCAGCCAGTCCCGGCTGTGCTGGAACCGGCAGTTCACCTCGTTCCTCGCCGACGGGCACCGGCTGGTGCGCATCGATATCCGCGGGCACGGGCTGTCCGACAAGCCCGACGACGTCTACGGCGACAGCGTGGCCTGGGCGGCGGATATCGCCGCGGTCATCGATACGCTCGGGCTCGACCGGCCGATCCTGTCGGGCTGGTCGTATGGCGGCGTCATCATCTGCGACTACCTGCGCTTCAATGGCACCGACGGGATCGGCGGGGTGCATCTGGTCGGCGCGGTGAGCCGGCTCGGCGAGACGGTCGTGCCGCATCTCGGCGAAGAGTTCCGCGATCTTGTCCCCGGCTTCTATTCGACCGACGCGGAGGAAAGCGCCGCCGCGCTCGCCCGGTTCATGCGGATCGCCGTGACCGCGGAGCCGTCGCCGGAAGACCTCTGTTTCTTCCTTGGCTACAACGCGATCGTGCCGCCGCGGGTGCGTCGGGGGCTGTTCTCGCGCACGCTGGACAACGACGATCTGCTGCGGACGCTGAGCACGCCGGTGCTGATCAGCCACGGGTCGGAGGACGCGATCGTCAAGCCGTCGATGGCCGCGCATCACAAGGCGCTGATGCCGCATGCGACGCTGTCGATGCATCACGGCATCGGTCATTCGCCGTTTTTCGAGGACCCCGACCGGTTCAACCGTGAGCTCGCCGCCTTCGCGCGCGCCTGCCGGGCCTGAACGCGCGGGTCCGCCTTCAAAGCCCGGCCGGTGTGCGATACACATCGGACAGGAATCGCAGCCGCACGTTCGCAGCCAAGGAAAGCAGAAGATCATGGTGTTCACCGGTATCAATTTCCTGGCGGTGGTGATCGCCGCCGTCGTCGGGTTCGCGGCCAGCGCCGTCTGGTACAAGGCCTTCGGCACCGCATGGATGCTCGCTCAGGGCCGCACGCCGGGCGACATGACGCCGAAGCCCGGGCCCTTCGTCGTCGCCGGCATCGCGCAGCTCCTGATGGCGTTCATGCTGGCCGGCGTCCTCGGCCATCTCGGCGAGATCAATGTCGAGAACGGCATCATCGGCGCGGCGCTGATCTGGCTCGGATTCGTGGCGACGACGATCGCCGTCAACGATTCCTTCCAGGGCGCCAAGGTGACGCTGACCCTGATCGACGCGGCCCACTGGCTCGTCGTCCTCGCCGTCATGGGGGCGGTCCTCGGCGCCTTCGGCGTGTAGGGCCGCCGCCGGCCCGCTTCAGCCGGGACCCGGCTCTGTCCACTCATCGACGAAGGCGAAGGGACCCGGCAACGGTCTCCTGGCGTCTCGAGACTGAAGGCGCGCCTTGGCGGCGTCGGGGTGGTCGCGTGTGACGAGCGGGTCGTACCGGGGTATCACGCTGTCATCCGCATGCCGTTCGATCCACGAGGCGTGCAGGCGAGCCACGGGGTCTTCCGGGTCCGGGATCACCTGCCGGCTGTCGCGCTCCTGAAATCCGCGCACGACGCTGCGCGGCATCCGCTTGTAGAGCAGCTTCTTCCAGCGCTGGGCCCGGGAATCGTGCTGCATGCCGGCCGCGTTCGGCAGCAGGCCCAGTTTCGGATTGTCCTTGTAGGGCGCATACAGGAGCGGCGGGTGCTCGGCCGAGCGCATCCGGTCGATCATCCAGGCAAGCGCCCGGTCCGACAGACCGGTGTCGTCCGTATAGCCACCGCCGACGTCCCCGTGCACGCCGGGGAACCAGACCTGGGAAAAGGTCTGGCGGTCGCCGCCGCCGTTCATCCGGGCCGTCGTCGGCTCGTTCCAGAGAACGGGATGGAACGCCTGCCGCTCGTCGTCGATCGACAGTGCGTGAAAGGCGTAGCGGACGTGTTCGCTCAGGTTGTGATCGTGGAACCGGTGTGCGTGGCCGGGCACTTCGATGTCGGTGAAATAGACGGGAATGCCGAGGGCGCGAACGGTGTCCCAGACCCCGATCATGTAGACGGCGCGGGCGGCGGGATCCTTGTGTTCTGCGGGACCGTACCGGTCGATGAAGGCGTCGCCCTGCTTTCGTCGCACTTCCGGACCGCGGCCGTTTTTGTCCCGATAGATCTTGTAGGCCTCGTCGACGAGCATCTTCCGGTAGGCCGGCTCCATCAGCGGCTTCAGGTCGCCGGCCTTGTGCGGCACGCCGCAATAGCCGATCAGCCCGGCGAGGCTGCGGACGGTGTAGGCGCCGCGGCTGAAGCCGAACAGGTAGATCCTGTCGCCGGGCTCATAGAAGCGCAGCAGGAAGTCGTAGCCGTCCTTGATGTTGTCGGAGATGCCCTTGCCGGTCGCCTTGCCGATGAGGTCGGAGCGGTCGGAACCGACACCCGGATCGTAGGCTGTGACCTGCTTGATCGCGGCGTTCTCGAGATGGGCGCGTGCGGCGTCAGCCGACAGTCGCTGGTTGCCGGGAACATCGTTGTGCAGCCGCTGATACAGCTTGTAGACGTTGGTCGCCCCTGCGACGTCGCCGTCGTTGCCGGTGCCGTCCGACAAGAAGACGAGGTTTTTCGACATCTCCCCCTCCCCGGTTCTTACGATCGTCACTGCTATCTTTGCGCGTATTGTTAATCTCTTGCAACTTTTGACATAGGCGGCGGAATGCCGCCGCACCAGTTTCCGCCCCGCCGATGCCGCCGCCCGTCTGCGTCGTCCCGCGGCGTCGACCAAAGTTCGATGCGGCGGGCGTTGCCCGTTTCGGGTGCTATCCGCATAATGCGCGCGAAAAGCGGTTACGTCCGATAAAGGGCGTGCGGAACGATTGTTCAGGGAGGTTAGGCGATGACGGATTCGGTTTTTCCGGTGCCGGAAGAATGGGCGCAACGCGCCTTTGTCGACGACGCGAAGTACAAGGAGATGTACCAGCGCTCGGTCGAGGATCCGGATGGGTTCTGGGGCGAACACGGCAAGCGGATCGACTGGATCAAGCCGTTCTCGAAGGTCAAGGATACCTCCTATGATCCGCACAACGTGTCGATCAAATGGTTCGAGGACGGAACCCTGAACGTCGCTGCCAACTGCATCGACCGGCATCTGGCGACGCGCGGCGACCAGGTGGCGATCATCTGGGAGGGCGACGACCCGGCCGACGACGCGAAGATCACCTATCGCGAACTGCACGAGAAGGTGTGCCGCTTCGCCAACGTGCTGAAGAAGGCCGGCGCCAAGAAGGGCGACCGCATCACCATCTACCTGCCGATGATCCCCGAGGCCGCCTATGCGATGCTGGCCTGCGCGCGGATCGGCGCGATCCACTCGGTGGTGTTCGGCGGTTTCTCGCCGGATTCGCTGGCCGGCCGCATCCAGGGATGCGAGTCCAACATCGTGATCACCGCCGACGAGGGCCTGCGCGGCGGCCGCAAGGTGCCGCTGAAGCACAATACCGACGAGGCCGTGAAGCATAGCCCGTCGGTCGAGAAGGTCGTGGTCGTGAAGCGCACCGGCGGCGATATCGGCTGGGAAGACGGCCGCGACGTCTGGCTGCACGAGGAAATGGAGACCGTCTCCGCCGACTGCCCGCCGGAGGAGATGAACGCGGAGGACCCGCTGTTCATCCTCTACACGTCCGGGTCGACCGGCCAGCCCAAGGGCGTGCTGCACACGTCGGGCGGCTATCTGGTCTACGCCTCGATGACGCACCAGTACGTGTTCGACTACCACGACGGCGATATCTACTGGTGCACGGCCGATGTCGGCTGGGTGACCGGCCACAGCTACATCCTGTACGGACCGCTCGCCAACGGCGCGACCACCCTGATGTTCGAGGGCGTGCCGAACTATCCCACCGCCGCGCGTTTCTGGGAGGTGTGCGACAAGCATCAGGTCAACACGTTCTACACCGCGCCGACGGCGATCCGCGCGCTGATGGGCGCCGGCGAGGATCTGGTCAAAAAAACCAGCCGCAAATCGCTGCGGCTGCTCGGCTCGGTCGGCGAGCCGATCAATCCGGAAGCCTGGCTGTGGTACTACGACGTGGTCGGCGACAAGCGCTGCCCGATCGTCGACACCTGGTGGCAGACGGAGACCGGCGGCATCCTGATCACGCCACTGCCCGGCGCCACCGCCCTGAAGCCCGGCTCGGCGACCAGGCCGTTCTTCGGCGTGCAGCCGGCCCTCGTCGACGGCGAAGGGAACATGCTGGAGGGGGCCGCCGAGGGCAATCTCGTGATCCTCGATTCCTGGCCCGGCCAGATGCGCACGGTCTACGGCGACCACGAGCGCTTCGTGCAGACCTATTTCTCGACCTACAAGGGCATGTACTTCACCGGCGACGGCTGCCGCCGCGACGCCGACGGCTACTACTGGATCACCGGCCGCGTCGACGACGTCATCAACGTGTCCGGCCATCGCATGGGCACGGCGGAAGTCGAATCCTCGCTGGTCGCCCATCCGAAGGTCTCGGAAGCGGCTGTCGTCGGATATCCGCACGACATCAAGGGGCAGGGCATCTACGCCTATGTCACCCTGATGGAGGGCGAGGTGCCGAGCGAGGAGCTGCGCAAGGAACTCGTCCAGTGGGTGCGCAAGGATATCGGCCCGATCGCCTCGCCGGACCTGATCCAGTGGGCGCCCGGCCTGCCGAAGACGCGCTCGGGCAAGATCATGCGCCGCATCCTGCGCAAGATCGCCGAGGACGAGTTCTCCAATCTCGGCGACACCTCGACGCTGGCCGATCCCGGCGTCGTCGGCGATCTGATCGACAACCGCCAGAACCGGGCGAAGGCGGGCTAGCTGGAAAGGCTCGCCTTCACCGCGTCGACGGCGCGTAGCGACAGGGCGGCGATGGTCAGCGTTGGATTGGCCGTCGCCGATGTCGGGAACACGCTCGAGCCCAGCACGAACAGGTTGGGGTGGTCGTGGCTGCGCAGGTTCGCATCGACCACGGATGTCTTTGCGTCGGTTCCCATTTTCATGGTGCCGATGATGTGGCCTGCGCCCTCGAAATCGGAGCGGTGCCGGACTTCGGTCGCGCCGAGGGCTGCGAAGATCTCCTCGTGCGCCTTGACCGAGGCGGCGAAGCCCGCCCTGGCATAGTCGTCGATCTTGTAGGCGAGTTTGGGCACCGGGACGCCGTATCGGTCGCGCGAGTTGCCGAGCGTCACGCGGTTTTCCGGAACGGGCAACTGTTCGACCAGCGAGGCAATACGCAGATGCCGCGACGTCTGGTCGGCCAGCGCCTCGTCGAGGTCCTTGCCCCGCAGACCCTGTTCCGCCAGTTCCTGCGCGGTCGTGACCGGCGCGCCGGTCGGCCAGTTCCAGCCGTCGTTGCCGATCTCTATGCGAAAGGCGCCGCGGCCGGAGCGGAAGGCGCCGTCGCGAAGGTTCTCGATGCCCGACGTCGAGAGCGGCCCGCGATAGGGATAGACCGGCTTCGGCGCCAGCGCCCAGGAAAGCTGAACCGGATGATCCATCAGGTTGCGGCCAACCTGGTCGGAGGAATTGGCGACGCCGCCGGGCATGGCATCGCTTGACGAGTTGAGCAGCAGGCGCGGGGTCTCGATCGCATGGGCGGCGAGCACGAAGATCTTCGCCGTTGCCCGGCCCTCGCTGCCGTCCCAGCGCTTGAACCGGATCGCGGTAATCCTCTGGTCTGCGCCCGTCTCGACAAAGACCGCCGTGGTCTTGTCGTGCAGCACGGCGCCGGCTTCTACGGCGCGGCCGACATGAACGGTTGCGTCGTATTTCGCCTGGATCGGGCAGATCGGAATGCAGCTGCCGCTGCCGCAGCAACCCGGCCGGTCGTCACGGAAATCCGAATTGCGCCCCTGCGGCGTGGGCCGCACCTCATAGGCGCTGCCCTTCAGCGCGGTCGCGAATGTCTTGTCTAGATAGGACAGCGGGATTTCCGGCATCGGAAAGCCGGCCGAACGGGGCGAGCCGAGATCGTCGGAGGCGTCGCCGGCCACGCCGATCTCGGATTCGGCCTCGGCGTAGAAAGGCTCCAGGTCGTCATAGGAGATCGGCCAGTCATCGCCATGGCCGTAGAGCGACTTCAGTTTGAAATCGTTCGGGACGAGGCGCAGGCAGGTGCCAAGCCAGTGCCATGTCGTGCCGCCAACCGACTTCAGATAGGTGCTCTTGAACTTGTCCGGGCCGGCCTGCTCGAACCAGAAATCGGGGTCGTCGGAGACCGGATGCATCGCTTCGGGCGTTGCCGGATAGGGGCATTCGGGCACCTTGATCAGCGCGTTCCAGAAGCGCTCGACGCCGTCCTGCCGGTCGACGGGCGCGCCCGCCTCCAGGATCGCGACCCCGACACCGGCCTTGGCGAGCTTCGCCGCCATAAGGGCGCCGGCGACGCCGGATCCGACAACGACGACGTCGGCCGTGATTTCGGCTGCATCGGTACCGTTACTCTTGATGCCGTCGGGGGTGACATCGTCCGCCATGGCGGCTTGCTCCTCAGGTTTCGGGAGGACCGGCCCAGTAGCCGGTCTCGCCGCCGCAATCGCCCATGGGCTTGGTGAAGCTCAGCGCGGTCCAGAGCAGCGCGTCGGTATAGGTCGCGACCGTCTCGCCGTCGGTGCCCCGGTAGAGGCCGGAGTACCAGGCGGCGACGATGGCGTTGGCGAGGTCCGGCACGGATGTGTCGGACTTCAAGAGCCGTTCGAGATCGGCGCCGTGGCCTGTGGCGATGAAGCCGCCGAGCAGGGTTTGGGCGATCTCGGCATCGAGATCGTCCGCGCCGGTCAGCCGCTTGGACAACGCCAGGAACTGATCGACGGTGATATCGGCTGCGGCATAGACCGTCGCGGGAAAGCCCGCCGCGCCGGCGGCCAGGATGGCAGCGGCGACGCCGGCCAAAATCGCGCGGCGCGTCGGATCCGGCGGCTCGCGGTGGACGGCGGGTTCGATGGTCTGAGGCATGCGGTCTCCTCCCAGCGAGTCCCCATTGCATTACTGCTTTTTCTCCAGCCTACCCTAGCGTGAGAAAAGCTAAGGAAGCTTGAAAGAAGAGGACAATTGACCGCCGACGAGGGTCCCTCGGGAACCGATCGCAGGCCCGGGGCGTTTGCCGATCAGACTTCACCGTCCGGGCGCGGTCCCGGGCTTCGAACCATCCAGGAGACGTCATCATGCGTGGCATTCTGCTCTGGGCGATCGGCATTCCGATACCCGTCATCATCCTGATCTATCTGCTGTTCTAGGCGAGCACAGATCCAGGACGCGCGGCGTCTCAGCCGGCACACCAGCCCGCCCGCACGGTCCCGTCATAGCGTCGCGCGGCGCCGGTCTGCAGGAGCGCGGTGCCGAGATCGCGGCCGTCCTCGAGCCGCACATCGGCGACAACGCGGCCGTGATACTTGTCGCCCTCGATGCGCAGCAGCGTGACCGGCCTCTCCGATATCATTGCCGCAACCGTTCGCGCGGCTTCGGCCGCGCGCCGTTTCTCCGAGACGCAGCGACCCCTGATCTCCGGGGCATCGATACCGCGCACCCGCACCAGCACCCGGATGTCCTGCCCGAGCCATATGTGCGCGCGGACCGCCAGCGTGTCGCCGTCGACGACGCGCTCTATCGCAGCCGAAACCGGGCCGGCGAGCGTCTCCGAATCAGCCGGCCCGGGGCAGAATAGCCCGGCGAGGAGGATCGGGCAGAAGCGGATCAGACGGGTCATGTGACGGTTCTAGGAATAAATGCTTAAGTAGTCCAGACATAATTCCCAATATCGGCGCAAAGCCGGTCTGCCCAAAAATCGCCCTAGGTCGGGGCAACCGTGGGGACTACAGTTAAACAGCTAAAATCCTGGCCGTTCCGATCCTGAAAGGACGAACGCAGATGAGTAGCGTTTCCCCGGACACGTCTCCGGACACCCCGGCCGCCTTCCATTTCGTGATGATCAAGCCGACGCACTACGATGACGACGGCTATCCGATCCAGTGGTTCAGATCGGCCATTCCCTCCAACACGCTTGCGTGTCTGAACGCGCTCGCCGAGGACGCGGTGGACCGCGACGTGCTGGGGCCGGGCGTCAGGATCGAACTGCATACCTACGACGAGACGAACCGGCGGGTCCGGCCGGAGAAGATCATCGCGATGATCCGCAAGTCCGGCGGCCGGGCTCTGATCGGCATGGTTGGCGTGCAGTCGAACCAGTTTCCGCGCGCCGTCGATCTCGCCCGGCCGTTCCTGGAGGCCGGTCTGCCGGTCTGCGTCGGCGGGTTCCACATATCTGGCTGCCTGGCGATGCTGCCCGACCTGCCGGACGACATACGCAAGGCGCAGGAGATGGGCATCTCCCTGTTCGCCGGCGAGGCTGAGGACCGGCGGCTGGACGATGTTCTGGTCGACGCCTACAACGGCCGTCTCGCACCCGTCTACAACCACATGGACGACCTGCCGGCGCTGGCCGGCGAGCCGCCGCCGATCCTGCCGCGCAAGCACGTGGCGCGCACGTCGGGGTCGCTGTCGAGCATCGATCTGGGCCGTGGCTGCCCCTACCAGTGCTCGTTCTGCACCATCATCAACGTGCAGGGGCGCAAGAGCCGCATACGGTCCGCCGACGATCTCGAACGGATCGTGCGCGAGAACTACGCCGACGGCATCAAGCGCTTCTTCATCACCGACGACAACTTCGCCCGCAACAGCGACTGGGAACCCCTGTTCGACAGGCTGATCGAGATGCGCGTCGGCGAGGGCATGAACATCGGCTTCACGATCCAGGTCGACACGCTGTGCCACAAGATCCCGAACTTCATCGAGAAGGCGTCCGAGGCCGGCGTCCGACGCGTCTTCATCGGGCTTGAGAACATCAATCCCGACAACCTGATCGCGGCCAAGAAGCGGCAGAACAAGATCACAGAGTACCGCGAAATGCTGCAGAAATGGCGCACCCATGGGGCCATTACCTATGCCGGCTACATCATCGGCTTTCCCGCCGACACGAAGGAAACGATCCGGCGCGACATCGAGATCATCAAGCACGAGCTGCCGATCAACATCCTCGAATTTTTCTTCCTGACGCCGCTGCCCGGATCGGAGGACCACCAGAAGCTGTCGCGCGAGGGCGTCTGGATGGACCCGGACATGAACAAGTACGACCTCGACCACCGGGTCGCCCATCACGGCACGATGTCGGATGCGGAATGGGAGGAGGCCTACCAGCTCGCCTGGGACACCTTCTATACGCCCGAGCATATCGACACGATCCTGAAGCGCGTCTGCGCCAACAGGCTCGGCCGGCCGAGCACCACGATGTCGACGATTCTGTGGTTCTACCTGATGATCCTCTACGAGGACGTCCATCCGCTGGAGGGCGGCGCGCTCAGGATGAAGTTCCGGCGCGACCGCCGCGCGGGGATGCGGCGCGAGCTGCCCGGCCTCTTCCATATCCGCTACGCCGCGGAAACCGTCCTCAAGGCGGCCGGCTACATCCGCGTCTACCGGCGCACGAAAAAGCTTCTCGACGCTGCGCTCGCGTCGCCGGAGCGGTGGACCTATTCGGACCTGGCGATCGCCCCGCCGGACGCCGATGAATTCGAGGCGCTCGACCTTTACCACGAGACGACCGGCGGAGAGGACGCGCTGGCGCGCAAGCGGCGCGACGACAAGATCCGCGAGCGGGTCCATGCGAAGGAACCTGAGGTTGCCAGGGCCCCGGCGGCGGCGGAATAGGGCGTCGGGCACAGGTTTTAGTCAGTTTGGATACTTGGGAAAATACCCGTGTTTTCCGCCGCGGACGCCGGTTGAGATTTCACGAATTGACTGCTGACCGGGGGAATTCCGAATGTTCATCGACCGTTTCGCGCGGCGCGCCATGCCGCGCCGTTTCCGCATACTCGCGACCGGGCTTGGCGCCCTGGCCCTGCCGGCGCCGGTTCACACGGCCTCTCCGATCAAGAAACCGAACACCGTGGCGATCGAGGACGGCACGCTGACGATCGTCGGCAGGACGTGCGGCTGGCGCGGGTCGATGCCATCCTGACTGCGGCGCAAACCATCCGGTTCAGCCGCAACGGGGACGGTCCGGCCATCCCTCGCTGACCTGCCCGCGACGGCGCTCTGCCGGTCGGGTGCGTCCGCGCCGAATCACGGTATTCTTGCGCGGAAATCGGGGACAGGCAGCATGCTGCCCGTCAAGAGGGGGAAGCTCCGGATGTTCGCACACCCTGATTGGCCGCCGATGATTCCGGCCGCCTTGCCGATGCCCGCCGTCCGGTTCTGGACCGGACTCGCAATCGCCTTGGCATTGATGATGCCGCCGGATCCGGCGGTCGCGTTCGCGTTCGCGCGGGTGCAGAAGGTGGCGATCGAATCCGGCAAGCTGGTGATCGTCGGCACGACGCCGGGCCCGAACATGACCGTGACGCTGGATGGCGGTGTCGCCGAGACGACCTCCGATGCCCGCGGGTCCTTCAGATTCAAGGTGACCTACCTGCCCGTCGACTGCATGGTCCGCCTGCGCGCCGATGGCAAGACCCGGACCTTCGTCGTCGCCGACTGCGGTCCCAAGGGCGTCAATCCACGCGGCGCGTGGCGCAGCAAGACGCGTTACGCGACCGACGACCTCGTGACCAGAAAGGGGTCGAGCTGGCGGGCGCTGCAGGACAACACGAACAAGAAGCCCAACAGGAAGCCGACCTTCTGGGAGCAGTTCGCCGCCAAGGGGGACACGGGCGAGAGGGGGCGGCGAGGCAAGACGGGTGCGACGGGTGCAACCGGCGCGACCGGAGCGACGGGGGCGACCGGGCCGGAGGGCCCTGAAGGTCCTGAGGGTCCGGCCGGACCGAACACGGTGGACGACGGCAGCCAGGCATCGCCGGCGATCAACTTCGCCTCCAGCCCGAGCACGGGCATCTTTTCGCCGGAGACCGGCAAGATCGCGCTGGGCGAGGAAGGCAGCCTGTTCCTGCACAATATCGGCACGGACAACACGGCGCTCGGCGTTTCGGTGCTGCAGACCAATACCACCGGCACCAGCAACACCGCCATTGGCGCCTTCGCGATGAATGGCAACATCGACGGGATCGGCAATGCTGCAGTCGGGTACAATTCACTCTATTTGAACGCGGCGGGCAGCTACAATACAGCGGTGGGAGCCTCAGCGCTCGAGCAGAATTTCAGCGGCGAGAACAACGCGGCCGTCGGCAGTCTTGCGCTTTACAGCAACGACAGCGGATCGAACAACACTGCCGCCGGTAACCGCGCATTGTACTATAGCCAGAACGGAAGCGACAATACGGCCCTTGGGTACGACGCGCTGGGAAACATTTTATTCGAGGGCAGTCGCAACATCGCCCTTGGGGTGAATGCCGGCTACGACGCGACCTCTTCCGACGACAGCATCTTCATCGGCAACACGGGCGCGTCCGGCGACACCGCGACGATCAAGATCGGCACCGAGGGCACGCAGACGACAGCCTTCATCGCCGGTATCCGCGGCGTGACGACCGGGAGCAACAATGCCGTCGCCGTCCTGATCGATTCCGACGGCCAGCTCGGCACCGTCTCGTCGTCGCGCCGCTACAAGGAGGACATCCGGGCGATGGGCGACATGAGCCCAATCCTCGATGCCTTACGGCCGGTGACGTTTCGCTACAGAAAGGCCTTCTCGGACGCCACGAAGCCGATCCAGTACGGGCTGATCGCCGAAGAGGTGGCCGAGGTGCTGCCGGCGCTCGCGGTGTTCAACGCCGAGGGCCAGCCGGAGACGGTGAAGTACCACCTGCTGCCCTCCCTGCTGCTCGCCGGCTATCAGCGCCAGCAGGCGGTGATCGCGGACCAGGCGGCGGAGAACGCGGCGCAGGCCGAGGAGATCGCCGCGCTGAAGCGTCGGCTCGGCGCCATGGAAGCGCGGATGGCGCGGATCGACGCGGCGCTCGCTGCTGTGGGGTCTGATGCGGTGCCGGCCGTGCGGCCGGTCCGGTTCAACGCGGGCGAAGGTCTGGCGGTTTCCCGCTGAGTGGGGCGCCGGCGCGGATCACAGCGCGGGCCTGAGGCCTCAGAAGTCGCTGGCGATGCCTTTGCGTTCCCAGTCGCCGTAGCGGGTCGGCTCCAGGCCCCTGGGACCGTTGAACTCCTCGGGCAGGTCAGCCGCCTCCGCCTCGGCCCGGCGCGTCTCGGCCTCGGCGAGCGCCCGTTTGGCGGCTTCCTGGCGGCGTTTTTCCTTCTCGGCGTCCGAAATCTGGGCTGTCATGGTCAACTTGTCCCGTCGTCAGGCTCACTTGCGGCTTGCGCCAACACATCCAACATATAGACCGTGTATTCAAGGTACACAGGTCGTGGCGGCCCTCAGGTGGTTGGCCGCATACGCCTTGCGTGCCCGCGTAACGAGGACCGGAGACTGCGTTTCGATGGACGGCTATTTCAGGACAGCCCTTCTTCTCGCCGCGATGACGGCGCTGTTCATGGGCGTCGGCTACCTGCTCGGCGGCACCGGCGGCATGATGATCGCGTTCGTCGTCGCGCTCGGCATGAACGTGTTTTCATACTGGAATTCCGACAAGGTCGTGCTGCGGATGTACAATGCGCGCGAGGTCGATGCGCGCACCGCGCCGGAATTCTATGCGATGGTGCATGATCTGGCGCAGAACGCCGGCCTGCCGATGCCGAAGGTCTACATCATCGACAATCCGCAGCCGAATGCGTTCGCCACCGGCCGCAATCCGCAGAACGCCGCGGTCGCCGCGACGACCGGAATCCTGCAGACCCTCAGCCGCGAGGAACTGGCCGGCGTCATGGCGCACGAACTGGCGCACGTGAAGCACCACGACACGCTGATCATGACGGTGACGGCGACGATCGCCGGTGCGATCTCGATGCTGGCGAACTTCGCGCTGTTCTTCGGCGGCGGACGCGACAACCGCATGGGCTTCATCGGTACGCTGGCGCTGATGATCCTCGCGCCGCTGGCCGCTGCCCTGGTGCAGATGGCGATCTCGCGCTCGCGCGAATACGAGGCCGACCGGATGGGCGCGGAGATCTGCGGCCATCCGCTGTGGCTCGCGTCTGCCCTTCAGAAGATCGCCGGCGGCGTCGCGCGTATTCCCAACGAGGAGGCGGAGCGCAACAAGGCGACGGCGCACATGTTCATCATCAACCCGTTGCACGGCGAGCAGATGGACAATCTGTTTTCCACTCACCCGGCGACGGAAAACCGCGTCGCCCGGCTGCGTCAGATGGCGGAGGGGATGCGGGGCGGCGTGACCGGCTCCGGCCCGGCGCCGAGTGACTCCGTGCCGCGCAATTCCGGCCCGCGCGTGTCGGGCGGCCCGTGGGGCGGCTCCGGTGCCTCCGGCGGCAATGGCGGCAGCGTTCCAAGCGCCGGGTCCCGGCCCGGCGGCGGGAGATCCTCTCGCTCCGGACCGTGGGGCTGACGGTTTCCGTGCCGCACCCCAATCGCAGACGGAAACCCGCCGATCCGGCCGGGCTCGCCGCACGCCGCATCGCCGTCGACATCGTCGACGACGCCCTCAATCGCCGGCAGACGCTCGACGCCGCGCTCGATATCGAGCACGGCCACGAGGCGCTGGCGGCGCTCGCCCCACGCGACCGCGCCTTCGTCAAGGTACTCGCCACCGAGACGATCCGCCGGCACGGGCAGCTGACGGCGGCGCTGGCGGACTTCCTCGACAAGCCGCTGCCGAAATCCGCCGGCAAGACGGGTACGATCCTCGAGGTCGGCGCCTGCCAGATCCTGTTCCTCGACGTCGCCGCCCATGCGGCCGTCGACACCGCCGTGACGCTTGCCGGGAAGGATCGCGCCGGCAAGCACTTCCGCGGGCTGGTGAACGCCGTGTTGCGCAAGGTCGTGGCGAACCGCGCGGCGATCCTCGCCGCGCCGGTGCCTGGCCGGATCAACACGCCCGACTGGCTCGCCGAACGCTGGATCGCCGCCTACGGGGCGGAGACGGCCGAGGCGATCATGGCCGCGCATCTGGCCGAACCGCCGCTCGACCTCACTGTGAAATCCGATCCCGATGGCTGGGCGCGGAAACTTGGCGGCGTCGCGCTGCCGACGGGAACCGTCCGGATCGCCAAGGCGAGCGACATCGTCGCCCTGCCGGGCTTTGCCGAGGGTGAGTGGTGGGTGCAGGACGCGGCCGCCGCGTTGCCGGCGAAGCTGCTCGGCGACGTCGCCGGGAACAAGGTCGCCGATCTCTGCGCGGCACCGGGCGGCAAGACGGCCCAGCTCGCCGCCGCCGGTGCCCGGGTCACGGCGCTGGACCGGTCGGCGCCGCGTCTGGCGCGTCTGGACGCGAACATGGCCCGGCTCGGCCTTGCCGTCGACACGGCGGTCGCGGATGCGGCGGCGTGGGCGCCCGGCGAGACCTTCGACGCGATCCTGCTCGATGCGCCCTGTTCGGCGACGGGGACGCTGCGGCGCCATCCCGACATCGCCTGGATCCGCCGCGAGGCCGAGATCGGCCGCCTCGCCGGGCTGCAGCAGCGGCTGCTCCTGAAGGCGATCGATCTCGTGAAACCCGGCGGAACGATCGTTTACGCGACCTGTTCGCTGGAACCGGAGGAGTGCGAGGCCCAAGTCGCGCAATTGATCGATTCGGGCGCGCCGGTGGCCCGACAGCCGATCGAAACGGCCGAGATCGGCGGGCTTGAGGGCTGTATCACGGCCGACGGCGACCTCAGGACGTTGCCTTGCACGTGCCCCTGCGGCAGCGAAAATGGAGGAATGGACGGGTTTTTCGCCGCCAGGCTTGCGCGGACCGCGTGAAAACGGTCAATTTACCTTAGGCGGCTTTAATCGGAGCGCTTGCGTAAAGCGTAATTATATTAAACTTTTATGGATAGTGTGTAGCGCGCGGGCCTGGGAGTCACCTGACTCCGTGTACCCGGGCGAGGAGAGTAGGCGGCGCGTATGGCCGGCATTGCAATCGGCGACCGTTTGCGCATCGGCGCGATCATGGCCGGGCATCAGGTGCGCTCGATGCTCACCGCGGCCTATTCGAGCCCGTTCTATCGCTGGAGTTTTTCCGGCGGCGCGCCCGAACGCCTGACCGTCGCCCCGCAGGATCTGCGTACCGCCGATCCGACCCTTGCCGCCGACTTCTATTCCGGTCGCTTCGCCTTCGCCGGCTCCTATGCCGATGTCGGGGCCTCCTCGCCCTTCTCTGCGCGGCCACCGACGCCGGACTGGCAGCGGGCGCTTCACGGTTTCGGCTGGCTGCGCCACATGCGCGCCGCCGACGCCGAGCTGACCCGCCTTCATGCCCGCGCGCTGATCACCGACTGGATCGACGAATTCGGCAGTTGGGATGCCGTCGCATGGGCCCCTGACGTCGTGGCGCGGCGGGTGATTTCGTGGATCAGCCATTCGCCCCTCATCCTGCGCGGTGCCGACCATGCCTTCTACCGCACGTTCATGCGCTCGCTGTCGCGGCAGGTGCGCTACCTGATCCGCGCCGCCGACGAGGCGCCGGACGGTGTGCCGCGCATGACGGCGATCATCGCGCTGTGCTACGGCGGGCTCTGCATCTCGGGCCGGCAGCGGCTGATGCGCCAGTCGGCGCGCCGGCTCGACGAGGAACTGGTGCGTCAGATCCTGCCCGACGGCGGCCACATCACGCGCAATCCGAATGCGGTCGTGCAGCTCTTGCTCGATCTCCTGCCCCTGCGCCAGACCTTCGCGGCCCGCGACATGCCGCCGTCCAGCGCGCTGATGTCGGCGATCGACCGGATGATGCCGATGCTTCGGTTCTTCCGCCACGACGACGGCGCGCTCGCCCATTTCAACGGCATGGGGCCGACCTATCCCGATATCCTGGCGACCCTGCTCGCCTACGACGAGACGCGCGGCGCCCCGGTGCTGAACGCGTCCTATTCGGGCTATCAGCGGCTGGAGGCCGGGGACACCGTGGTGATCGTCGATACCGGCCCGCCGCCACCGCCGACGCTCAGCCGCGAGGCCCATGCGGGTTGCCTGTCGTTCGAGATGTCGACGGGGGCGGAGCGGATTATCGTCAATTGCGGCGTTCCCGTCTTCGGCGGGGCCGACTGGCGCGCGGCGGCGCGGGCGACGGCGGCGCATTCCACCGCCGTCCTGGAGGATACCTCGTCCTGCCGGTTCGCCACCGCGCAGATGGTGGTGAAGAAGCTCGGGCCGGTGCTGGTGTCGGGTCCGCGGCAGGTCACCGTGGAGCGGCGCGACGAGGACATCATCTCGCTGAGCGCCAGCCATGACGGCTATCGCGGCGACTTCGGCATCGTCCACGAGCGGCGGCTGGCAATGTCGGCGGCCGGCGACCGGATCGACGGCGAGGACATCTTCAACGCGGTCAGCGGCGGCGGCAATCCCGCGTATGCCGTGCGCTTCCACATCCATCCCAACGTCACGGCGACGCGCACGCGCGACCACAACCGGGTCATCCTGGCGCCCCTCTACGGGCCGCCGTGGGAGTTCTATGCCGGCGGTGCCGACATCGCCATCGAGGAGAGCGTCTATCTCGGCGGGCTGGACGGTCCGCGGCGGTCCGAGCAGATTGTCGTGCACGGGCGCTGCCGCCATTCGCCGCGCGTGACCTGGCGCCTCAGCCGCATCGATCCGAACCGGCCGCAGCCTCAGGCCGAGCAGCAGTCCGAACCGGAGTTCGACGAGCTGCCGCTGGCCCACGAACCCGATATCTTCGAGCCCGGTGAGGGAACCGAGTAGAGCCGGCCGGCCGTTCGCCCGTTCGCTCATCCACCGGGAATTGCGGGAAGCCCGCGCATCGTGCGCGGGCTTTCTTTGGTTTTGCGCCGTGTCGTGCTAATCGGCTGGCCTTGAGATCCCACCCGTTTCAGGACATGCCGATGACCTCCAAGCCGACGCCCGTCCGCAGGGCCCTCCTTTCCGTTTCCGACAAGTCGGGAATCGTCGATTTCGCGACGGCGCTCGCCACGAGTGGCGTCGAGCTCCTGTCGACCGGCGGCACCGCCCGCGCGCTGAAGGCGGCCGGTCTCGCCGTCACCGACGTCGCCGCCGTCACCGGCTTTCCGGAAATGCTCGACGGCCGGGTGAAGACGCTGCATCCCAAGGTGCACGGCGGCCTGCTGGCCGACCGCTCGAAGCCGGAGCACGTCGCCGCGCTCGCCGAGCACGGGATTCCTGAGATCGACCTGCTGGCGATCAATCTCTACCCCTTCGAGGAAACGCTTGAGCGCGGGGCGGGCTTCGCCGAATGCATCGAGAACATCGATATCGGCGGACCGGCGATGATCCGCGCGGCGGCGAAGAACCACGGCTCGGTCACCGTGCTGGTCGATCCGGCCGACTATGCCGGCGTGCTCGAGGAACTGTCCGGCGAGGGGGTCAGCGCCGGCACGCGGCAGCGGCTCGCGGCCAAGGCCTTTTCGCGCACCGCGGCCTATGACGCGGCGATCTCGCGCTGGTTTTCCGACGAGGTCGGCGACGCCGCGCCGACCTGGGCGAGCTTCGGCGGGACGCTGGCCGAGAGCCTGCGCTATGGCGAGAACCCGCATCAGAAGGCCGGATTCTACCGGACCGCGGACTCTCGTCCCGGCCCGACGCGGCCCGGCGTCGCCACCGCCCGGCAGGTGCAGGGCAAGGCGCTGTCCTACAACAACATCAACGATACCGATGCCGCCTTCGAGCTGGTCGCCGAGTTCGGTGCAGACGAATCCGCTGCCGTCGCCATCATCAAGCACGCCAATCCCTGCGGCGTGGCGACGGGCGCCTCTCTGAAAGACGCCTACGAGCTGGCGCTGCGCTGCGATCCCGTGTCTGCCTTCGGCGGCATCGTCGCGCTGAACCGGACGCTCGACGCCAAGGCGGCGGAAAAAATCGTCGAGATCTTCACCGAGGTGATCGTCGCCCCGGCGGCAAGCCCGGAGGCGATCGAGATCGTCGCGGCGAAGAAGAACCTGCGGCTGCTGGTGACCGACGGCCTGCCGGATCCGGCCGCGCCGGGGCTGACGGTCCGCTCCGTCGCGGGCGGCCTGCTGGTGCAGTCGCGCGACAACGGGCGGCTTGGCCTCGACGACCTGCGCGTCGTCACCAAACGGGCGCCGAGCGACCAGGAACTGAGCGACATGCTGTTCGCCTGGCGGGTCGCCAAGCACGTCAAGTCGAACGCCATCGTCTATGCCAAGGACGGCGCCACCGCGGGGATTGGCGCGGGCCAGATGAGCCGCGTCGATTCCGCCCGCATCGCCGCGCACAAGTCGGAGGAGGCGGCGAAGGCGGCCGGCCTCGACACGCCGCTGGCGCAGGGCTCGGTGGTCGCTTCCGACGCCTTCTTCCCGTTCGCCGACGGCCTGCTCGCGGCAGCGGGTGCCGGCGCGACGGCGGTGATCCAGCCGGGCGGCTCGATGCGCGACGACGAGGTGATCGCGGCCGCCGACGAGCAGGGCCTGGCGATGGTGTTCACAGGCATGCGCCACTTCCGCCACTAGGGGGTGCGGGGTAGAGTGGCGCCATGCGGCGCATCCTGGTTTCCCTCGTTGTCCTGATCGTCCTCGGCTTCCTGGGAGCCTTCGCCTATTTCTGGGGCGAGCTGACCGGCGCCTACGACGACAAGCGCACGCCGGCTGCGCTCTTGGCGCTGCTCGAGCCGGATATCACCATCAGCAAGCCGGAGGGCGACGGGCCGTTTCCCGCCGTCCTGCTCTACTCGGGCTGCGAAGGCCTGTGGCGGGACGGCAAGCGCCTCGCGGTGATGGGAATCTACTCGAAGATCGCGGTAGAACACGGCGTCGTCGCCATCGTCGTCGACAGCTTCACGCCGCGCGGTATCGGCTATGAGACCGCCATAACCGACGTCTGCACGGGATGGCTTCTCCGCGGCGCGGCGCGGGCCGGCGACGTCGCCGTCACGATTCCCTACGCCCGGGACCTGCCGTATGTCGATCCGGACAGGATCGCGATCGCCGGCTGGAGCCACGGCGGTTGGACCGTCATGGACTTCCTGGCGATGCGTCCCGACGAGATCGTGCCCTACAGCCTGACGGAATGGCCGGCCGACGCGGTATCCGGTCTGACGTCCGTCTATCTCAGCTATCCCTATTGCGGCATGAACGCGAGCGGCTTTCCGACGCTTGCGCCCAGCCAGGGCTTTGCGGAGCCGCGGCCGATCTGGGCCATCCACGGCACGGCGGACACGACGGCGCCGCCGCTGCCCTGCCGCGAGGCCTACGACAAGGCAGTCGCGGAAGGCGCACCGGTCAATTCAGAGACCATCGACGGGGCGACGCACGCCTTCGACCGTCCCGACCTGGAGCCGGGCTCGACGTCGAAATACAATCCGGCCTTCGCGCAGATCGCCTATGAGCGGTTCGGGCGCTTCCTCGACGATGTGCTGATCCCGTCGGGGCGCTGAATCCGTCGGGGCGCTGATCCCGTCGGGGCGCTGAGGCCCGGCCGGTACGCCGGGGATCCTTACCGGCCCATCGTCAGGTCGTTGAACAGGCTGGCGGCGACGGCGAGGCGCGCGAGGCTCATGGGCCCGCGCTCGATGTCGGCGACGGCCTCGGCCATGCGGTCGATCTCGGCGCCGCGCGCCTTGATCCAGGCTTCGAGCGCCGGCTTGCCCTTCTTGCCCGTCGCCAGCACCTCGGCCACCAGCTTGCGCTGCGCCTCGTAGATCAGGTCGAGGGTACGGTTGAGCGCCATCCGGTCGTAGTAGTCGACGACGGAGAGCGTCCGCGCGGTCTCGGCCAGGTCGTCGACGTGGAAGTGCGAGGAGAAGGCGAAGAAGGTCTCGGCGACGGCAGCGAGCGTCTTGCCGGTGCGGTCGGATACGAGAACGATGTCGGGCGCGCGGGCCAGCCAACGGGCGCCGGCCGCCTGCGTGGCGAGCATCTCGGGCAGGCCGGCCGCGATCAGGTCGTCGCGCCGTTCCGCGATTCGGCCGGCGTCTTCCGGCGGGAGGAACCTGGCAAGGTCTCCCGCCAGCTTGGCGGTGCCCTTGCGATAGTGGTCGATGATCTCGGCCAGGCCCTGCTCCAGGTCGACGTTGCGCAGGAACCAGACGGTGGCGCGCAGCAGCAGTTCCTGCAAGGTGCCGTAGAGCTCGAGCTGCAGGTCGCCGGGAATGACGTTGTCGAGCGCGTCGATCTCGCCGTTCACCTCGGTCATGGCGAAGGCGTTGCGCGCCACCGCGAAGGCCGCCGAGATTTCCGGCACGTCGGCGCCGGTCTCGTCGGTCAGGCGGACGATCATGGTGGCGCCGCAGCGATTGATCATCGAGTTGGCGAGCATCGTCGAAATGATCTCGCGCCGCAGCCGGTGCTCCTTGATCGCGCCCGCGTATTTCTGCTGCAACAGAGGCGGGAAGTAACGCATCAGCTCGCGGCCAAGGTACGGATCGTCCGGCACCGAGCTCGCCAGCAGCCTGGCATTGAGATCGATCTTGGCGTAGGCGAGCAGCACCGCCAGTTCGGGCCGCGTCAGGGCCTCGCCGCGGCTTTCCAGTTCCCGCATCTCGGCGTCGTCGGGCAGAAACTCGACGTCGCGGTCCAGGTCGCCACGGGATTCGAGGTCGCGCATCAGGCGCTGCTGGAACCCCATGTCTTCGAGGCCGCGGCGCTCGATGAGAGACAGCGCCAGGGTCTGCAGGTAGTTGTTGCGCAGTACGAGGGCGGCGACGTCGTCGGTCATCTCGACCAGCAGTTTGTTGCGCTGGGCGAGCGTCAGGTTGCCCGCCTGCATCTCGCTGCCGAAGGCGATCTTGATGTTCACTTCCATGTCGGAGGAATTGACGCCGGCGGAGTTGTCGATCGCGTCGGAATTGATGCGGCCACCGGCGCGGGCGAACTCGATACGGCCGAGCTGGGTGACGCCGAGATTGGCGCCCTCGCCGATGACCTTGACGTTTAGCTCCGGCGCGGTGATGCGAATCGCGTCGTTGGCGCGGTCGCCGACCTCGTCGTCGGTCTCGTCGGTGGCGCGGATATAGGTGCCGATGCCGCCGAACCAGAGCAGATCGGCGCGGCTCTTCAGGATCGCCGTCATCAGCTCGTTCGGCGTCGCCGTCTTGCGGCGGATGTCGAACATCTCCTGCATCTGCGGCGACAGAGGGATCGCCTTGGTCTGGCGGGAGAAGACGCCGCCGCCCTCGGAGATCAGCTTGGCGTCGTAGTCCTGCCAGCTCGAGCGCTGCAGGTCGAACAGCCGCTTGCGCTCGGCGTATCCGACAGCCGGGTCGGGATCGGGATCGACAAAGATGTCGCGGTGATCGAAGGCGGCGAGCAGGCGGATCTGTTCCGACAGCAGCATGCCGTTGCCGAACACGTCGCCCGACATGTCGCCGACGCCGATGACGGTGAAGGGCGTCGTCTGGATGTCAATGTCCATCTCGCGGAAGTGGCGCTTGACCGCTTCCCAGCCGCCGCGGGCGGTGATGCCCATCTTCTTGTGGTCGTAGCCGGCAGAGCCGCCCGAGGCGAAGGCGTCGCCGAGCCAGAAGTTGCGCGACTGCGAGATCTCGTTGGCGATGTCGGAGAAGGTGGCGGTCCCCTTGTCGGCGGCGACGACGAGATAGGGATCGTCCTCGTCGTGGCGCACCGTCAGGTCCGGCGGCACGACGGCGCCGTCGACGAGATTGTCGGTGATGTCGAGCAGGCTGCCGATGAAGATCCTGTAGCAGGCGATGCCTTCCGCCAGCATCTCCTCGCGGTTTCCGGTCGGCAGGTTCTTGGGCACAAAACCGCCCTTGGCGCCGACGGGTACGATGACCGCGTTCTTGACCTGCTGCGCCTTCACCAGACCGAGGATCTCGGTTCTGAAGTCCTGCGGCCGGTCGGACCAGCGCAGACCGCCGCGGGCGATCTCGCCGAAGCGCAGGTGCACGCCTTCGACGCGCGGCGAGTAGACGAAGATCTCGACGTGCGGCCGCGGTTCGGGCAGGTCGTCGATCTGGCTGCTGGCCAGTTTCACCGCGAAGGCCGGCCGCGGTTCGCCGTGCGTGTCGCGCTGGTAGAAGTTGGTCCGCAGGCTCGCCCGGATCAGGTTGACGAAGCGCCGGACGATGCGGTCCTCGTCAAGGCTCGGCACCGCCTCGAGCGCCGCCTCGATCTTCGCGACGATCGCATCTTCCGAGGCGATTCGATCGGACCGGTCGGTGACCTGGGGCGTGAACCGGGCGTGGAACATGTCGACAAGCAGTCGTGCGAGATCCGAGTGGCGGCACAGCGTCTGCCACATATAGTCCTGCGAATAGGGGACGCGGGACTGGCGCAGGTAGCGCGAGTAGGCCCTGAGCACGGCGATGTCGCGCCAGCCGAGCCCGGCCTTGACGACCAGCGCGTTGTAGCCGTCGTTTTCCGCGCGCCCGAGCACGACGGCGAGGAAGCTGTCGGACAGCGGCTCGCCGATCTCGTCGAGACGGATCGGTTCGCCGTCGGCGCGCTCCAGGACCATGTCGTGCAGGAAGATGTCGGCGGCGGGCGTCTCGCCCGCCGGGCGGGCGATCCGGTAGGTCCGCTCGCTGATGACCTTGAAGCCCATGTTCTCGAGGATCGGCACGCGCTCGGACAGCGGTACCGGCGCATCGAGGCGGAACAGCTTCAGGCCCAGCCGGTCGTGGCGGTCGGTTTCGGGGCGGTGGAAGTCGATCAGCAGATTGCGGTCGCCGATCAGGCGCTCGACGATCGAGATGTCGCGCACCGCGAGGTCGGCGGAATAGGCAGCCTGATAGGCGCCGGTAAACGCCTCCCGATAGCGCTGGTAGAGTTCGGCGGCGTGGAAGACGTCATGCGCCTCGTCCAGCGCCTCGCGCAGGTTGTCGCTCCATGTGCGGATCAGCTTCGCGATCTCGCCCTCGAGCCAGGCCGGCTCCGGTGTCGGGCAGTCGCCCTCGTAGCGGCCGATGATGAAATGGACGCGGGTCAGGACGCCTTCGGGGTAGAACGGATAGAAGGCGGAAACCCGGCCCTCGAAGGTCTCGGCCAGCAGGGTGCCGATGGCCATGCGCACGCGCGTGTTGTAGCGGTCGCGCGGTACGTAGATCAGCGCGGAGACGAAGCGGTCGAACTTGTCGACCCGGTAGAGGACCCGGATGCGGGGCCGTTCACCGAGCAGCAGGATCGACATCGTCCAGTCGTAGAGGGTGTCGACGTCGATCTGGAACAGCTCGTCGCGCGGGAAGGTTTCCAGCACGTTGAGCAGCGCCTTGCCGTTGTGGCTTTCAAGCTCGAATCCGGACTTGCGGATGACCAGGTCGACCTTACGGCGCAGATAGGGAATCGAGCGCACGCCGCGGGTGTAGGCCGAGGACGTGAACAGGCCGATGACGCGGAGTTCGCCGGTCAGATTGCCGTCGTCGTCGAAGGTCTTGACGCCGATATAGTCGAGATAGACCCGGCGGTGGACGAGCGACTTGACGTTCGCCTTGGTGACGATCAACGGTACCGGCTGCATCAGGAAATCACGCAGTTCCGGCGTGTAGGTCACCCACTCGCGGCCGCGCCTCAGCACCAGGACGTCGGGATCGCGCAGGATGCCGAAACCGGCGCCCTCGTCGAGCGCCACGCGCTCCATGCGGCCTTCCTTGACGCCGCCGACGAAGGCGTATTCGCGCACGCCCAGCAGGGTGAAGTTGTTGTCGGCGATCCAGTCGAGGAAGTGGACGGCCTCGGCGATCTCGTCGGCGGGGATCGGCGGCGGGTTGTCCCGGTAGACCGCGATCTCCTGCTTGAGGCGGCCAAGCATCTGCTGCCAGTCCTGCACGACGATACGAACGGCATCGTCGACCTTGCCCAGCGCGGCGGCCAGTTCGCGACGCTCCAGATCGGAATCGATGCGGCCGATATGGATGTGGATGACGCTCTCGCGCAGGACGTCGTCCTTTCCGTCCGGCCGGTCGAACCCATGGAATTTCGTGCGCTTGCCCTTGGCATCGCGCTCCAGGCAGACGATCGGGTGGAGGACGAGACGGACCTCGTAGCCGCGGTCCTGCAACTCGGCCATCGCCGAATCGAGCAGGAACGGCATGTTGTCGTTGATCGCCTCGACCACCGTCACCGAATTGAGCGGTGACTCGGGGTCGGGCTCGGCCGGATCGGGGTCGAAGACGCGAATCTTGTGCTCGCCGGGCTTGCGCGTGCCGGAGAACTTCCAGGCCCCCTCGGCGAGGTCGGCGAGGTCGGCGGGCTCGTAGACGGAAAGATCCTCGACGGCGGCGCCGGCATACAGGCAATCCGAGAAATCCCGCAGCGCCGACTTGCGCGCGCCTCCGGGCAGGGCCTTCAGCGTGGCGTTGACGATCGAGCGGCGTTCATCCTCGTCGCGTTGCAGCATAACGTTTCCCCCGCAATCGGCCCTTCAGTCACCGGCCGTACTTCATCCGGCCTCGGTATTAGCCGAAACTGTTCGACAGATTGACGACATGTCCGCGACCGGCTTGCCATCGGATCGTCTGCCGAACGAACGGCCTATCAGAGCGACGCTTTCCACGTGGTTACCAGTATGTTCCGGCTCGATCCGGAATCAGTCTTGTCGGCATAATCTACACGTCCGGACGACCGCCGCACAGGGACGACCCTTCGCCGACGCAGGACGTCCGGGGGCCTTCCCGGCCGGAAATAGGATGATGCCGGAGCCAGCGCCGGGTGGTAGCGTCGCGTCATGCCAACACATCGTATCGAACCAACAAAAGGGAGGACGGAATGCCCGACGATCGCGTGATCGCGCTCGACCTGGAGCAGGAAGACGCACTGACGGACCGCCAGGAAGCCTATTTCGACAAGTGCTTGGAAAAGCTCGGCATGGTGCCGAACGTGCTGAAGGCCTACGCCTTCAACTCGACCAAGCTCGACGCCTTCACCGCCATGTACAACGACCTGATGCTCGCCGACTCGGGCCTGTCGAAGCTGGAGCGCGAGATGATCGCGGTCGTGGTCTCCAGCGTGAATCGCTGCTTCTACTGCCTGACGGCACATGGGCAGGCGGTGCGCCAGTATTCGGGCGATCCGAAGCTCGGTGAACTGATGGTGATGAACTACCGCGCGGCGGACCTGACCGCGAGGCAACGGGCGATGCTCGATTTTGCCTGGAAGCTGACCGAGACGCCCTGGGACATCGACGCGCCGGACCGGCAGGCGCTGCGCGACGCGGGTTTCTCGGATCGCGATATCTGGGACATCGCCAACGTCGCCGCCTTTTTCAACATGACGAACCGGGTGGCGACGGCCACCGACATGCGACCGAACGACGAGTATCACGCGATGAATCGCTAGGTCCGGACGCCAGACGTTACGGCGTGTTGAAACAATTGTTTCGAGGTTCCGGGCCGGGGGTAACGGCCCGGAAATTAAATTTTGGTAGGAAACCTTATCTGAAGAGGTGCGTTAACCATCTAAGAGATAGAGATTGACCAAGATGATGGAATGTTCCACATTTGTTCTCATGAACGCACCCGCTGATCATTTCGATATCGCCCCCGCCGCCGCCGGCCCCGACGTGCCAAGCGTGCTGAATGGCATTTCGTTCGCCACGGATTTCCGCCACTGGTTCGGTGCCAGCGGCCGGAAGTACCTGACGCGCGGTTTCCCCCTCGACATGGCCGCCGACTTCCCCGGCGCGCCCGTCGTTCTGGCCGCCGTCGATGCGGACGGCCGGCGCGAGGCGGTGTGGATCGGGCTGACGGTCGGCCGGCGATTCGAAGAGGCCCTGGCCGCCGCGCGGGCCGCGGGTGCCACCGAAGCGCACGTCCATCTCGTTGCGACCGGTGCGGTCGAGCGGGTCAAGGTCCTGCGCGATCTGCGCGCGGCCGTACGGCGCGCGCCCTGTGCGCCGGAAGGCGACCTGTCCGAAGGCGGCGACTTTGCCGCTCAGGATATCGCCGCCTGAGCGGGTGGCCTCCAACGTCTGCCGTGTATTCCCAAAGCCCGTTTGAGGGCCGCTAACCGGCGTCCGCGTTCAGATGCGGCGCCCGCAGCGCCCGGCCGATGACGGCGAGGCGCCGGTCGGTGACGCCGATCTCCTCCATGTGATCGAGGGTTGCGAGGACATACTCGTCGTTCGGTCCCGATTGGCCGTGTCCGTGCCGGACCATGTCGATCTGGACGTCTGTCGGCAGAACCCCGGCATATTGCTCGTGATCGCGGTCGACGACGTAGCACAGCGCCGATCCGGTGCGCGCGGTGCCGTCGAGGAGGTCGATGCGGCGGGCGACTTCCTTGTAGACCATCGTCACCTGCTCGCGGGCGCGCAGGTAGGCGATCACGGCGTCGCGCTTGTCCGGCACCACCCGGAAGGCGACGCCCCGGCAGGCGCCGCCGCGGTCGAGACCCAGCACAAGGCCCGGTTTCTCAGGCGTTCCGCGGTGGACGTGGGAGTAGACGCACAGCGAGCGGTGCAGGCCGGGAAGGCGCGCGGGAACGCGCTCGACATGATCGAACCCCGGCCGCCACATCAGCGAACCATAGCCAAATACCCACAAGTCGCTCATAGTTCCGGTCGCAAGAGAGTGTAAGGGCGGACGCCTGCTGCCCTACCAGCGCCGCGTTCGGTTGGCAACGTGGACGGTTCGCGGCCTCGCTCAGCGCCCGGGCGCCCGGAAAGCCCGACTTCACCCGTATGTCGAACACGGTAGCAGATGACCGACCAGCCTTCTCCCGACCCCGCAGAGACTATCGTTCCCCGCAAGGAAAAACTCGGCAAGCCGCCCCGATTCATCGTTCTCGTTATCGGTCTCGTGATCCTCGTCTGCGCCGGCTGGAGCGTGCTCTGGTATCTGGGTACCCAGAAGGCGCACGCGATGATCGGCGACTGGCTCGCCGCCGAGGCGGCCAAGGGCCGCACCTACGATTGCGCCGAGCGGGGCATCGGCGGCTATCCGTTCCGCGTCGAGGTGACCTGCCTGAAGCCGAGCCTCGACATCGCCGACGCCAGGCCCCGCATCCGCGCGACCGCGGACGACTTCCGCGCGGTGGCGCAGGTGTGGAACCTGACCCACGTGATCTACGAGATCGACGGGCCGGTGCATGTGCAGAGCGGTCCGGACAAGAACCCCAAACTCGCCGTCGACGCCGACTGGGACCTCTTGCAGGGCTCCCTGCGCGCCCCCGGCGGGGTGATCCAGCGCGGCGATCTGGCAATCTCGAACCTCAAGGCGGCGCCCGATCCGGCGATGCTGCGATCCGCCCGCGGGGCGACCGTCACCGCCGCCTATGTCGAGATGCACGGCCGCCGCGGCGCGGCCGCGGCCGGCGGTCCGGCCAGGTCCCGCGATGTCGACCTCGCGCTCGAGGCGACCGACCTCGTCGTGACGCCCGACGGCATGGGGCCGCCCGACGCGCTGGATGTCAGCTTCGTGGGGTCTCTCGGTGCGCTGCCCTATCCGCCGCCGCGCGATCCGCAGGCCTTCCTAGCCGCCTGGCGCGACAATGGCGGCCGCATCGACGTGGCGAAGCTGTCCGCCACCCAGGCCGATACGGAACTGCGCGCCGAAGGCACCATCACCCCGGACGACGCCGGCCGGCCGGTGGGGTCCGTGACGATCAAGCTTGCCGGTCCCGTCGTCGAGGGCGGCGGCGGCACCGCCTTCGGCGGCCTCGCGCAGGTGATGGCCATGGGCCTGATGCTGGCCGGCCAGCCCTCCGACATCGACGGTCGCAAGGCGGTCTCCGGCACCGTCGATTTCCGCGACGGCCAGCTCTTCCTCGGCCCGGTACCGCTGATGGACGTGCCGCCGGTATTCTGAGGGTCGCCGCGCCCTAGTTCAGGCTGCCGTCCGCTCCGAACAGGTCGTCGAGCACCGCGTCGCGGGCGCGGAAGCCGGGCGGGACGGACTGGCGTTCGCTGTCGCGGATCAGGCGGGCAAAGGTGACGGTACGCCCGTCGCGCGCGGCCCAGCCGACGAACCAGCCGAAGGGCTGACCCCGGATCAGCGTGCCGTCCGCGCCGCGCGGCAGGCCGGCGCCGGTCTTGCCGTGGACGTGCCAGCCGCCGGGCTGCATCCCGTAGTCGGTGATCGCCGCGGTGTTCTCGATCGCGGCCGCGCTGACGGGCAGGTCGCCGCGGACGAGCCGTGCGAGGAACGCGGCCTGCTGTTCCGGTGTGATCTGCAGGGAGGAGCTGAGCCAGGCGTTGGTCAGTCCGTTGTCTTTGCCCGGATCGCCGGAGATGTCGCGGTTGCCGTAGTCGAAGGCATCGACATAGGCCCGGTAGCGCGAAAGTCCGAGCCGTTCGGTGATCTGCTGCGAATACCAGACGACCGATTCCTTCATCCAGTATTGCGGGTCGGTCGGCTGTTTCCACTGCGCACGCCAGTCGACGTAGCCCTCCCTGAACGGCCATACCGGGTCGTGCGGCGATGTCAGGATGCCGGAATCGAAGCCCATCAGGGCGATCGGGATCTTGAAGGTCGAGGCCGGCGACATCGCCGTGTCGCAGGCGCCCTCCTGACGCAGCCGCTCGCCCGTGGCCGTATCGACGACCAGCGTGCAGACGGTACGCGTTTCCGCGGCTGCGGGAAGGGTGGCAAGGGCGAGGCAGAGACTGGCGAGCGCGATGCGGCGGTTCATGGGGGCTCCGTCGGGTAGAAGATGCCGCGAACCTGCACCGCAACCGGTGACCCCTTCGTGAATCGGGAGAAACGGCCCGCCCGGGCGGGCGGGCCGCTCGGCGGGTGCCGCTATTCCACCGGTTCGATCTCGCTCGGACGCCAGCTCTTGTCGAAGAAGGACGGCAGCGGGCTGTAGAGCCGCAGGATCGTGAACCAGCCCTTGCCCGGGTCGGTCTGGATCCTGTTGCCGCGGGCGACCCCGTCCGGCTGTTCGGGCGAGAACCAGACGGTCGTCGAACCGTCGTCGGCTGTCTCGGCCGCCGGAGAGGGAAAGCCCTGCGATCCCGCCCGGGGGTACTTCTGCGGCGTCTGCAGCATGGAGCGCGTCTGGTTGTCGTAGAGCGTGAACGACCAGAACGCCTTGGCCGGAATACCCTTGGGCAGGGTAACCTTGTAGGTTCTGCCGCCGTCAAAAAAATCGCCGGTCCCGTCCTTGGCGGCGAGCAGATACTGCGATCCGATACCGGTCAGCCGCATCGCCATCGCCGGCGTGATTCCCGTTGCCACGTAGAAGAACGATGTCCTGGCATCGTTCTGCTTGTAGCCGGTCGGCGGATAAGGCCTGGCGCCGTCGCTGGTGATCTCCGGCAGAGGCGTTTCGAACTTGTAGCCACCGGCGAACAGCGGGTTCCACCACTGCGAATTCTCGTAAAAGAACCAGTCCGGGTCGCGCGGATCGAAGCCGAGGGTGCGTCCGGTCGCGTTGGCGACCGCGACGGCGTCCGACAGGATCGTCTTCATCCGGTCGTCCGGCGCGAAATCCTGGCCCTTCCTGATGCCGATCGCGGCGATCGGCCCCATGAGTTCTGGATCGATGACAGTGGCCGGCTCGCTCTGCACGAGGCGGTCCAGCATCTCGTAATAGCTGTCGTCGTTCGGCGGGATCGTGTTGATGGCGAGGCCGGTGCCTTCGTGAAAGACCGGCACCTTCGGCTCGGCGTTGCGGCCAAGCTGCACACCGCCTTCCAGGAAGCGGGCAATCGGCATGCCGACGCCGCCGGGCGCGTACGGATAGATCTTGAGGTTGGACTTGATGACCTCGACGGTGGGAGCCGGGTCGCCATCGGTCAGGAACGACCGCCCAAGCAGGATGACGCGGCTCGTCCCGGACTTCGCAACATAAAAGCCGTCTTCGGGCAGGTACCCGTCATAGCCCGGTCCGACCAGCAGGTACTTGCCGCCTTCACCCCGGTCCGGCCCGGGCCTGCCGAAATCGATGACCCATCGAAACCACATGTCGTCGACCGTGCCGAGCGCATCGGGCGGCGTTTCCACGACCACCGGTCCGTCCGAGAGATCGACGAAGCCGAGATAGTAGACGGTATCCGCGTTGGCCGTCAGGAACAGCGAGTTCGAATCCATAAGCTCGGAAAACAGCAGGATTTCGTTGTCGCCGATCCCTGCCGCCTCGAACCCTTCGAGCAGCGCCTGCATGCTGACTCCCTTGAAGGTGTCGGTGAAGGCACGGAAGGCGTAGGTGAAATCGAGATTGTCGTAGACCGCCGCCGCCGTGTCTGCACCGGGCGTTCCGTCGTTGAAGTCCAGCGTGCCGATCCGGGTCTCGACACTGTCCGGCGTCGTCACCGACCGGGGCGTCTCGGCCGATGCCCCGCCGAGACCGAGAGAGACGATGGAGGCCAGCATAGCACAGCGGGTCAGCGCCGCGCGCAGGCACGGGGTGAGAAGGGGTCCGGTATCTGATGGCATGGGTTCCTCCCGAGTTCAAAGAGCAAGGTCCGGTCGAAGACGGGTGGCGTTGGCAAGCCGGAGACGCGACACCAGTCCATGCGCGGCTAACTGCCCGCCGCCTATCTCTGCGTCCTGTCATTTCGCGACAGATCGCGATTCAGGTCCCGGCCCGGCAGGCGAACGGCGATGTGCGGCAGGCGTAGGCCGTCGTTTACGGCTGTGCGCCGGCGTCCCGGTCGCGGCGATACTGCGCGGGCGAGAGGCCGGTCCACTTGCGGAACGCGCGCGTGAAGTTCGCCGGGTCCGCGTAGCCGAGTTCGTAGGCGATATCGATAACCCGCTGGGCCGGGTCGTTCAGCAGCGTCAGCGCCAGCTCGAAGCGGGCGCCGGCGACGATCTCGCTGAAATCGATTTCCGTTTCCGCCAGGCGGCGCTGCAGCGTCCGCGGCTCGACGCCGACGGCGGTGGCGACATCGGGCAGCCGCACCGCGCCGTGCGCCATCAGCGTGGTGACGACCTGGCGGATCGATCCGACGATGTCGGCGGCCGGGGCATTGGCTTCGAACACGGAGACATCCGGATCGTTCCGGTGGCGGGCCTGTGCGCCGCCGAGCGGCCGGCTCAGAAGCGCCGCGGGAAAGACGATGCCGGGATGGTCGCAAGCCAGCCGCCGCGCGCCGGCGAACGTCCTGTCACTGCCCGCGGCGTCGATCCCCGGTCCGCACAGGACGGTCTCGGGCTGCCAGTCGGGGCCGGCGGCAAGCCGGACGAGATCGCGCATCAGGATCAGGACGGCCTGCTGGGCATGCTGGCTGCCGTCGACCGCCGGATAGGTGTAGGCGTGGTGGACGTGCACCTCCGCCCCCCTGCGGACCCACCAGACCCGTTCGGCCGAGCTGTAGAACCGGAGGTTCGAGCGTATCTTGCCCAGTGCCTCGTTCAGGGTCAGCGACCGGGCAATGGCCCGGCCGAAGGCGCCCAGGTGCGCGATGCGGGCGTCGCGGGCGACGACGAAGCCGAAGTCGGCCGCGCCGACCGTGCGTGCGCCGCTGCCGATGAAAAGGTGCGCCAGATGCACCGGGACAAGGGCTTCCGGATTCCTGTCGATGATGGCGGGAAGCAGATCGCCCGGCAGCGTCTTGCGAAGCGGGTTGCCGGCCTTCTCGAGATAATCGACGAACAGCATATAGGCGCTGCCACGAACCTGCGGCGTCGCTGTGATCATCGCCCGTCCAGTCCTTCGTCGTTGACCCCCAGTCCTGCGTCGCTGACCCCCAGTCCTGCGCCGCTGACCCTACGACAGGGTCGGTCCCGCTTCTACCCTCCCGAAATGCCGAAATCGAGGCGCTTGTTTCGATGCCTCACTATCGGACGGCGCAGGCGCCGCGATCGTCCCGCGCGGTCATGCCTCCTCGCCGGCCTCTCCGACGCGAAAGCCGCGCAGGGCCGGCAGGCCGACGCCGGTCGACTGGAAGCCGCCGTCCGCGGCGATCATCTGGCCGGTGACGTAGCTCGCCGAATCCGAACACAGGAAGACGATCACGCCGGCGATCTCCTCCTCGGAGCCGTAGCGGTTGAGCGGGATCGCGTCATGGTAGGCGGCCCGGATCTCGGGGGTGTGGACCTTCGCCAGTTCGGTCGCGACCGGGCCCGGCGAGACGCAGTTGGCGCGCACGCCGAACTCGCCGAGCTCGGAAGCCTGCTGGCGGGTGAGGTGGATGACGGCGGCCTTCGAGGTGCCGTAGGCGACGCGCAGGGTGGAGGCGCGGACACCGGAAATCGAGGCGATGTTGACGATCGATCCGCGCGTCTCCTTCAGCGCCGGGATCACCGCCTGCGAGCACAGGAAGACGCCGTCGAGATTGGTTTCCATCACCGTGCGCCAGCGGGCGAAGGTGTGCTCCTCCAGCGGGCCGAAATCGGCGACGCCAGCATTGTTGACGAGGTGGTCGATGCGGCCGAAGCGGGCCAGCGTCTCGGCGACCATCGCGTCGACCTGATCGGGCTTCGACACGTCGTAGGGCAGGGCGAGGACGTTCTCGAGACCCCGGGAGGCGACCGTCAGTTCGTCCGCGTCGCGGTCGACCATGGCGACGCAGACGCCTTCTTCGAGAAACAGCTTTGTGGCGGCGAGCCCGATGCCGCGCGCCGCGCCCGTTACGATGGCTGTTTTCCTGGTCACTCGTTCCCCCATTCCGCTTTTTCGATTTTCTACCGAGATATAACTGAGATGCCGGTTTTGTAATCTACGGTTGAGTCCGGTAGTCTCGTGTTGCTCAGACAGATCATACTGCTTCTATTCCGATATACGGGGGATCTCCATGAAATCATTCCCGCTTGCCGTTGCGGCCGTGGCCGCCGGTCTTGTTTGCGCTGTCGGGCCCGGGCCGGCGCACGCGCAGACCGCCACGAACCTGAAATGCAAAGGGTGTGTTGGCAAAAAGGAACTCGGGAAGAACGCCGTCACCAGCAAGACAGTCCGCAAGAACGCGATTTCGACGAAGCACATCAAGTCCGGCGCGGTGAGCGTCGCCAAGCTCGCTGACGCAGCCTTGCCGGGCGCGGTTTCGAACGAAAGCGACTATTCGGGTTCCTCGACTGTCGACACGACGTCGGCGACATCACCGGTCGAGGTCCTGTCCGACACGGTAGTGTTACCGGCCAAGGGATATCTACAAGTGTCCGCAAGCTGGGTCTCTAACCTGCCGTTTTCCGCGAACGGGGAGTGCTGGGTGACGCGCAATAATTCACGGTACACACTCGAGAACAACATCCGCTCGAGCAATGCCGCCGGCAGCGACGCGTACGTCCCGGGTGGTGTCACGGCGGTGTTCGGAAATGTCTCCGGCGGCCAGCACGTGCTGCGTCTTCTGTGCCGGAAAATCGGGGCGATCGGCTATTCCGTGGAACGGGCCAGCCTGACGGCGCTATTCGTTCCCGGTGCGCTGTAGGCGGGGACACTGCCGCCGAAACGCCGTGTTTATGTTAGACTTCCGCGGCCATGTCGCGCCGCGCCGTCCTGCTTCCGGTCCTCATCGCGCTCGCCGGGGTCCTGTCGTTCCAGCCCCCGGCGGCGGCGCGGCCGCTCGGCGATGTCGAGGGGGCGGCGCCCGATCCGTTCCGCGACACGATCTGCACCTATATCGAGGCGGCCGCCGGCGCGCACGGGCTGCCGGTGCCCTTCCTGACGCGGCTGATCTGGCGCGAGAGCCGGTTCCGGCCGAACGCCGTCAGCCCCAAGGGCGCGCAGGGCATCGCCCAGTTCATGCCGACAACCGCGGCCGAGCGCGGCCTTGCCGATCCGTTCGAGCCGCGCTCGGCGATTCACGCGGCGGCCGCGTTCCTGAGCGATCTGAGGGCCGAGTTCGGCACTCTCGGACTGGCGGCCGCCGCGTATAACGGCGGGCCGAACCGGGTGGCCGGCTGGCTGGCCGGGAACGGCGGGCTGCCCTTCGAGACCGTGTCCTTCGTGCGCGTCATCACCGGGCGCGCGGTCTTCGACTGGACGGCGGACCCGCCGCTGCCCGAGCCCGACCGGATCGCCGGCCCGGCGACCTGCGGCGCGGTGGTCGCCACGCTGGGCGCGCCGGCGCGCTTCCGGCCGATGCCCGGCCCGGCCCCGTCGGCGCCCTGGGGCGCGCAGGTGGCCGGGCACTTCTCGAAGGAGCGGGCGCTGTCGATCTACGCCAGCCTGCAGGGGCGCTTCGAGGACATCCTTTCCGGTCAGGCGCCGATGGTGGTGGGCACGCGCAACCGCTCGCGCGGGTCGGCGACGTTCTTCGCCGTCCGGGTTCCCGCGCAGAGCCGCGAGGAAGCCGGCGCGGTCTGTCTCCGGCTGAAGAAGGCCGGCGCCGCCTGTATCGTGCAGAAGAGCTGAGAGGGGATCCGCGGTCTTTCCATTCCCGCTACGGCACAGTAGGCTTGCGGCCATTCACGCTGCGCGGCCCCGATATCCGGCCGCTGTCCATTGCCGAAGCCGGAGATTGCCATGACCGGACCGCATCGATTTGCCTGGATGAACCTCGCCGCCGCCGTCTGCCTCGCCACCGTCGCCTGCCTCGCCGCCGGGCCGGCCGCCGAGGCCCAGACCGCCACCAACCTGAAGTGCAAGGGCTGTGTCGGCAAGAAGGATCTCGGCAAGAATTCCGTCTCCGCGGACAATATCCGCGCCAACGCGGTCGGCACCGCGAAGATCGCACCGAAAGCCGTCACCGCGGGGAAGATCGCACCCGATGCGGTGCTGACGAAGCACATCAGGGACGGTGCGGTCAGCGCGGCCAAGATCGCCGCCGGCGCCGTGCCGACGGCCGCGGCCTCCATCGACAAGGACTACGGGTTCGGTGTCACGGTGACGTCCTCGTCCAACTCGACGCCGACCGAGGTGCTGAAGGACACCGTGACCGTGCCCGCCGACGGCAACCTGCATGTCAGCGCGAACTGGGTCGCAGACCTGCCGGCGGGTGCGACCGGGTTCTGCTGGGTGACGTACAACTACCCCCACTATACGAGCGAGTACTCGATCCGGATGACCAACCCGGCGTCCGGATATCTCTTCGTCCCGGGATCCGTCGTGGCACTGTTTCGAAACGTGCCGGCGGGCCAACATGTCATCCGGCTGCTGTGCAGGAAGGGCAGCACGGACTTCGATGTGCTGGATTCCAGTCTCGTGTCGCTCTTCGTCCCCGGATCGATGTAGGGCGGCGGCACCATTGACAGCCGGTGCGCCGGCCGCCCGCGGCGCCGGACCGACCGTACCATGACCGGCGACCTTTCCCCTTCGCCCGAGGTGCCCGAACCGCCTGACGCCCTGAGGAGATCGCAATGACCGTTTCCGTTCGTTTCGTGGCCTGTGCCTCTCTCGTCCTCGCCATTGCCGTGCCGGCGGTCGCCCTGTCGGCCTTCGTCGCGGCCCCGTCACACGCCCAGACCGCCACCAACCTGAAATGCAAGGGCTGCGTCGGCAAGAAGGACCTCGGCAAGAAGTCCGTCAGGAAAAAGGCGATCGACCGCAACGCCGTCGCCCGCAAGCACATCCGGGCAAATGCGGTCAATTCGGGCAAGATCGCGAACGGAACGGTCGCGCCGTCGGATCTCGCGGCGACTGCGAAGCCGTCCGGCGGCAACTATTCCGGGGGCGATCAGGACGCCCTGCTGACGTCGACGGCGCAAACCGTTCGAAGCGTGACGGTCACAGCGCCCGCCGACGGGCTCGTTGTCGTCAATGCGAGCGGATATGTCGCCGCCAGCACGACGGCGGTCGCGACGATCGTTCGGTGTTCGCTGACCACGGGTACCGGCCTGGATTTCAACAACCTGATCTTCATCAAGATCGACGCTTCGGTGCTGGAAGAGTCCGATGCGTTCGCGGCGACGCGCGGCTTCCCTGTCTCGGCGGGAGCGACCACCTTCAATCTGGTCTGTGACGAATTTGCCGGGAACGCCGGACTCTACGATTCGCAGATGACCGCGATCTATGTTCCGCAGACCTACTAGGGGTGCGGCCCGCCACACGTTTCGAAGCGGGCCTTGCACCCGGTTCATCGGCTGATAGGGTTCGCAACTGTTCTGTTGCTTTACGGTCCGCTTCCGGAGCGCTTTTGATGCGATTGTTGTTCGGCGCGCCTGCCGCCAGATTTCTTGCCGCCACCTGTCTTCTCGCCGTGCTTCCCCTGTCGTCCGGGCCCGCCGCGGCACAGACGGCCAAGGACCTGACGTGCAAGGGCTGCGTCGGCAAGAAGGACCTCGGCAAGAAGTCCGTCGCAACCACTCATCTGCGGAAACGGGCGGTGACGGCCGTCAAGATCGCGAAAGGCGCCGTGCGGACGCCGGCCATCAACAATCGCGCCGTCACGCCGGCGAAGCTCTCCGGCAGCGCCAAGCCGGGCGCCGTCTCCAGTGCCGAGGATTATCTGAACGCGGTGACGGTCGATACCGCATCGGATACCGCCCCTGCCGAGATCCTCGCCGATACCCTGAAGGTGCCGGCGAAGGGCAATGTCCTCGTGCATGCGAACTTCGACATGGAAATGCCCGCCGACTCCGACGGGACCTGCTGGGTGACCCTGAACGAGACCGGCTATACGGCGGAGCGGCGAACCTACGCGGTCAACGAGTCCGATGCCGATCTCGTCTTTCCGGCGTCGATCACCACGGTGTTTGCCGACGTGTCCGCGGGCAAGCAGGTGATCCGGCTTCTGTGCAAGCGCTACGGCGCCACCGGCTTCGATGTGTTCGATACGAGCCTGACCGCGCTGTTCGTTCCCAACGCGATGTAGACGCCTATTCGCCCGCGTCCTGAGATTTGCCGGCGCCGGGGGTGCGGCCGAAGTCGGGCGCTGCGGTTTCCTGGCCCTGCTCGATGATGCCGCGGCGGATGGCGCGGGTCTTCGTGAACAGGTCGAACAGCATGTCGCCGTCGCCGTAGCGGATCGCCCGCTGCAGGGCCGTCAGGTCCTCGGAAAAGCGGCCGAGCATCTCCAGGACCGCGTCCTTGTTGTTGAGGAAGACGTCGCGCCACATGGTCGGGTCCGAGGCGGCAATGCGGGTGAAATCGCGGAAGCCGCCGGCGGAGAACTTCATCACCTCCGACTGGGTGACCTCCTCGAGTTCGGCGGCGGTGCCGACGATGTTGTAGGCAATCAGGTGCGGCACGTGGCTGGTGATCGCCAGCACCATGTCGTGGTGCTCCGGCGTCATGATGTCGGTGGTCGAGCCGCAGGCCTTCCAGAACCGGTCGACGAGATCGATCGCGTCCGGATCGGTCCCCTCCGGCGGGGTGAGCAGGCACCAGCGGTTCTCGAACAGTTCGGCGAAGCCCGCGTCGGGGCCCGAATGCTCGGTGCCGGCAATCGGATGGGCCGGGACGAAACGGACGCCTTCGGGGATATGCGGCGCCATCTGCGCGATGACGGACGCCTTGGTAGAGCCGACGTCGGAGACGACGGCCCCCTTTGCGAGACCGGGGGCCATCTCCTGCGCCACCTGGCCGCAAACGCCGACGGGAACGCAGACGATGACGAGGTCGGCGTCCTTCACGGCCTCGGCCGGATCGGTCGTATAGCTGTCGCCGAGGCCGAGCGCCTGCGCCCGGGCGAGCGTCTCGGGCCGGCGCGTCTGGATCGCGACGTGGCCGGCGAGCGCCTCGCGCCTCGCCACGCGGGCGATGGACGAGCCGATCAGGCCGATACCGACGAGGGCGAGCTTATCGACCATCGGCTTTGCCATGCGACCGGTTCAGTCCTTGCCCATGAGGCCGGCGAGGCGCTCGACGATGAGGCGGTTCCCCTCCTCGGTGCCGATGGTTATGCGCAGGGCGTCCGGCAGGCCGTAGGCCTCCATCCGCCGCACATAGATGCCGGCCTGCTGCAGAGCCGCGTCGGCATCCGGCGCCCGCTTGCCGTCCGCGTCGGGAAAGCGGACGAGGATGAAGTTGCCGACACTCGGTGTGACGGTCAGGCCGATGGCTTCCAGTTCCTGCGTCAGCCAGGGCAGCCATCGGTCGTTGTGGGCGATCGCCGAGTCCATGTAGGCGGTGTCGTTGATCGCGGCGACGCCGGCGGCGATCGCCGGGGCGTTGACGTTGAACGGGCCGCGGACGCGGTTGAGGATGTCGGCGATGCCTTCCGGGCAGAAGGCCCAGCCGAGCCGCAGCGCCGCCAGCCCGTGGATCTTCGAGAAGGTGCGCAGCATGACGACGTTGCTGGAGTTCGCGACCAGATCGATGCCGGCGGAGTAGTCGTTGCGGCGGACATATTCGGCATAGGCCGCGTCGAGCACGAGTATGACGTTCCCCGGCAGGCCGGCGTGCAGGCGCTGCACCTCCTCGAACGGCAGATAGGTGCCGGTGGGATTGTTCGGATTCGCCAGGAAGACCAGTTTCGTGCGGTCGGTGACGCGGGCGAGCATCGCGTCGACATCGGCGGTCTGGTTCGTTTCCGGGGCGACGACCGGCACGCCGCCGGACGCCAGCGTCGCGATCTTGTACATGAGGAAGCCGTACTGGCTGTACAGCGTCTCGTCGCCGGGCTGCAGGTAGGTGTGGCAGAGCAGGCCGATCAGCTCGTCGGAGCCGGCGCCGCAGACGATCCGGCTCGGATCGATGCCGTACTTCGCGCCGATCGCCTGGCGCAGCGCGGTGGCGCCGCCGTCCGGATAGAACTCGAGATGCCGTCCGGCTTCGGCGAACGCCTCCTTCGCCTTCGGGCTGGGGCCCAGCGGCGTCTCGTTGGAGGACAGCTTGTAGACCTTGCCGGACCCCTCCTTGGCGGTGCCGGGAACGTAGGCCTTGATCTGCAGGACGCTGTCGCGCGGCTGCGGTCCGGTCGTCGTGTCGCTCATGATATTCGTCTCGGGTTCAGGCTGTATTCGGGTCCAGTCGCCGGTCACGGCCATTGAAGGGGCCGGGCGAACGAGCCGAGCCATTCGGGCTGTTCTACCCCAGGCGCGGCGTTCGCGAAATCGGTAACGAAGGCCGCGGGGGCAAGCGGGGAGGCGACCAGGGAGAGATCGCCGTCGCGCGACAGCGTCGTGCCGGAGGGGCCGGTCTCCGCGGCCGGCGGCTCGCCGGCAACCGCGTAGAGATGGAGATCGTCGGGGGAACTGACGTCTGCCGGGCCGATCACGAGGACCTTCGGCAGGTCGAGGCCGGGCTTGAGGGGCAGGAAGGGCAGGTAGGCGCCGACCTTGGCGCCTTTGGTCGCGCCGTCATCGAGACTGAATCCGCGCCACCATCGTTCTTCCAGCGGATCGTCGACGGCGACGACCGCCAGGTCCGTCCCCGTGCGCGCCACCTCCTCGACCGCCGCGCGGTTGGTGTCCACCCCGGCCAGCGGCGCGGAGAAGCCGAAATAGTAGCGCAGCAAGTCGCGCATCGCCGGATCGCCCGCCTTCGCGCTGACGATGCGGAACGGCGCCTGAAGCTGCGTGAAGGTGCCGATGATCTCGCGCCAGATGTGTTCGACGGCCGACAGCGGCAGCTGCCCGCGGTGGCGCTCGGCGAGCGCGCGCATCATCGAGGCCTCGCGGTCGGGCCGGAAGGCGCTGCCGCCGCCGGCGGAGAGCTTCTTGGCGGCGATGAGCTGCTCGATGACCTCGCCGCGGTGAATCAGCAGCCGGTGGATCTCGCGGTCGGCGGCGTCGATTTCCCGGCGCAGCGCGTCGAGACTGGAGGCATCCGGGGGCGGCGTATCGGACATCGCGTGACGGCTGGTTCGTGCCTGATCTTTTAAGGTTCAACGACCTTTCGGCCGGGGCGAAGTCATAGGGGAGAGCTCAGGGAAAATCAAAGAAAACATTGACATGACCGGACCGGGGGATCAGTTAAACCGGTTCGGGGGGAGGCGCGTCGGGCGCCGTTATTGCGAAAACACGAATGAAAGCCGCCGCGTCGCAAACGCCGCTATGGAAACCGAGACAGCCACCCGCTCGATGGCCTATCGCCAGATCGAGGAACCGGACAGCCAGGTCGTGCGCTTCGGCGCCGACGATCCGTTGCGGCTGGATTGCGGGGTCGACCTCGCGCCGCTGACCGTGGCCTACCAGACCTACGGGACGCTGAACGCCGACAAGTCGAACGCGATCCTGGTCGCCCACGCGCTGACAGGCGATCAGCACGCCGCCAACGTCAATCCGGTGACCGGCAAGCCCGGCTGGTGGGATCTGATGATCGGGTCCGGCAAGCCGATCGATACGGACCGTTACTTCGTCATCTGCGTCAACGTGCTCGGCGGCTGCATGGGAACGTCCGGTCCCGCCAGCATCGATCCGGCGACCGACGAGCCCTACGGCCTCAATTTCCCCATCGTGACGATCCACGACATGGTCAACAGCCAGGCGAAGCTGCTTGACCATCTCGGCATCGAGACGCTGTTTTCCGTCATCGGCGGGTCGATGGGCGGCATGCAGGTGCTGCAATGGGCGGCGAGCTATCCCGAGCGCGTGTTCTCGGCGATTCCGATCGCGACGGCCGCGCGCCACTCCTCGCAGAACATCGCCTTCCACGAGGTCGGCCGCCAGGCGGTGATGGCCGATCCGGACTGGCGGGGCGGGCGCTATCTGCTGGAGGGCGCCAACCCGAAGAAGGGGCTGGCGGTGGCGCGCATGGCCGCGCACATCACCTATCTGTCCGACGAGGCGCTGCACCGCAAGTTCGGCCGCAACCTGCAGGACCGCGAGGCGATCACCTTCGGCTTCGAGGCCGATTTCCAGATCGAGAGCTACCTGCGCTACCAGGGCATGACCTTCGTCGACCGGTTCGACGCGAACTCCTATCTCTACGTGACGCGGGCGATGGACTATTTCGACCTCGCCGCCGACTACGACGGCAAGCTCGCCAACGCCTTCCTGGGCACCCGCACGCGCTTCTGCATCGCCTCGTTCACCTCCGACTGGCTGTTCCCGACGGCGGGCAACCGGCAGGTGGTGCACGCGCTGAACGCGGCGGGCGCACGGGTTAGCTTCGTGGAGATCGAGACCGACCGCGGCCACGACGCGTTCCTGCTGGACGAGCCGGAGCTGTTCGGCGCCGTGCGCGGCTTCCTCGATGCGGCCGCCCAGGCGCGGGGCCTTCCCGCGCTGGCCGGGGCGCGATGAGGGGGCGGTGAGGAGAATGCCGTGAACGCCGCCCCGCCGATGGACCCGGACGATCCGATCAGGACGATGGCGCTGACCGAGCGCCGCGACCTGCAACTCCTCGCCGACCTGATCGAGCCGAACTCGCGGGTGCTCGACGTCGGCTGCAGCGACGGCACGCTGCTGAAGATCCTCGAAAGCCGGCACGGTATCGACGGGCGCGGCATCGAGCTCAGCCAGCGCGGCGTCAACGAGTGCGTCGCCAAGGGACTGGCCGTGGTGCAGGGCGACGCCGACCACGATCTCGGCAACTATCCGGATGCCGCCTTCGATTACGTCGTGCTCAGCCAGACGATCCAGGCGACCCACAATCCGCGCGCGGTGCTCGACCAGATGCTGCGGATCGGCCGGCGCGGCATCGTCTCGTTCCCGAATTTCGGCTACTGGCGGATGCGCTGGCAGCTCCTGACCCGCGGCCGCATGCCGGTGACCGAACACCTGCCGGTGAGCTGGTACGCGACGGCGAACATCCATTTCTGCACGATCCGCGACTTCGTCGAGCTGGTCGAGGACATGGGCGTCCGCATCGACCGGCTGATCGCGCTCGATGCCGCAGGTCACCGGATTTCCGAGAACGCTTCGCTGAGGCGTCTCAACCTGTTCGGCGAGCAGGCGATTTTCCTGCTGTCGAAGGAGTAGGCGGGCGAAGCGACCCGCGACGCTGGCCCTTTCTTCCAGCCCGGCACAAAAAAAGCCCGGGCCGGGGCCCGGGCAGAATTCGGAACGACCAGGATCTGGATGAAGAGTCTATTCCTGTGCAGTCTGTCCGGCCGGGGACTGGTCCGGCGTCGAGATCTGCGCGGTTTTCACCGGCGTCTGCTTGGCCGCCGTGTGGCCGGAGTAGCAATCGGCGAACGCCGCGCTGGCCGACATCGTGAGAGCGGCAGCGGCGAGGCCGGCGAGGAGCTTACGGGTCATTCGAACTCTCCCCTTCTGGAGCGACGTCAGGATGAAGCGTCGTACAGAGAAGGCTAGCACCGTGGTGCGGCGCGGCAAGGGCCGGGACACTCACGAAAGCGTTACCGGCTAAGGATCGCGCCGCCGCGCCGCGTCTGTCAGGCGCGCGGATGGGCGGCGTGATAGGCGTCGAGCAGCCGGGTTTCGTCGATTTCCGTATAGACCTGGGTCGTCGACAGGCTGGCGTGGCCGAGCAGTTCCTGGATGGCGCGCAGGTCGCCGCCGTTCATCAGGAGGTGGGTGGCGAAGGAATGGCGCAGGGCGTGCGGCGTGGCGCTGTCGGGCAGGCCGAAGGCGCCGCGCAGATGCGCCATCCGGCGCTGGACGATGCGCGGGTTGAGCGGGCCGCCGCGCGCGCCGACGAAGAGCGGGCCGTCGGGGGCAAGCCGGTAGGGGCAGCGGGCGAGATAGTCGCCGATGGCGTCGGCGACGGCCGGCAGCACGGGGACGAGCCGCGTCTTGCCGCCCTTGCCGGCGATGCGCAGCACGGAATCGGTTCCAGCCGGCGGCGCGTCGGCCCGCGTCAGGCCGAGCGCCTCGGAGATGCGCAGGCCGCAGCCATACAGCAGGGAAAACACGGCGGCGTCGCGGGCGGCGACCCAGGGGTCCGATTCGCCGGGGTCGATCTGGGTCGCGTCGATGACGCGCAGGGCGGTCTCCGCCGCCAGCGGCTTGGGCAGGGCGTGCTTCTTCTTCGGTCCGCGCACGGTGGCGAGCGCCGGGACCGTGATGCCGGCGGTCTTCTCCAGATGGCGGGCAAACGACCGGATGGCCGCCAGGGCGCGCGACAGCGACGGTCCGGAGATCTTCTGCGCCCGGCGGGCGGCGAGGAAGGCGCGGATGTCGATGGCACTGAGGCCGGCGATATCGGCAAGCGCCGGCGGGCCGCCGAGATGATCGCGCAGGAAGGTCAGGAACTGGCGCAGGTCGCGGCCATAGGCCTCGACCGTCTTGTCGGCAAGGCGGCGTTCGCCGGCGAGGCCCGCGAGCCAGCCGTTGGCGGCGTCGCGCAGGTCTGGCGCGGCGAGCAGCGGGCCGATCGCTTCGGTGTCGGGAGCCTTGCCGGCCGTCGGCATGGATGCGTCCTTCCCGTTCTGCCCGGATACGCCCGGATATGCGCAGTACTGCGCCATCCCCGCGGCACATCCGGGGATACCGTGCCGTGGGACTGTGGCGACGCCCCATACTCCGGCGCGCCCGTTAACCGTCCGTTTATCCTGTTCTCAGGCGCCGTTTTGTCAGGCCACCGCGACCGGTTCGCCGTAATGCTCGACGACCGGGAACGGGTCGTAGAAGTGGTGCAGCGCCTCTTTCCAGCGTTGATAGCGGTCGGAGCTCCTGAATCCCGGATCGTGCGCCGCGACGCTGTCCCACTTCACCAGCAGCACATAGCGGTCTGGGCTCTCGATGCAGCGGCGCACCTCGAGGCCGAGGAAGCCCGGGCTCGCCGAGATCAGCGGCAGGGCCTCGTTCATGGCGGCCTCGAAGCGCTCCGCCTCGCCGGGCTTCACGTTGAGGATCGCGTGTTCCAGAATCATCGTTTCCCTCCCTCGAAGGCCCGGTCGGCGAGCGCGTGGGCGTGGTCGCGAACGTCGGCGGGCCAGAAATCGACCATTTCGTCGAATCTGTCGCGGTCCCCGGCGAACAGGGCGCGCGAGGCCTCCTCGAAATTCGGCAGGTTGCCGGCCATGGCGTTCATGAAGGTATAGCAGGCATTGACCGCGCGGCGCTTCGCGTCTGCGCCTTCGCTGTCCTTGCGGGCCTGTTCGACGAGCTTGCGCAGGGCGACCGAGGCGCCGCCGGGCTGCGAACCGAGCCAGTCCCAGTGGCGCGGCAGAAGCGTCACCTCGCGGCCGACGACCCCCAGCTTCGGGCGGCCCGGTTTCGGTTTCGCGGGCTCTTCGACTTCATCAGCCTTTCCGGCCTCGGGTTCGTAGAACGGTGCCAGTTTGTCGAGGCGGGCGCGGACGTCGTCGAGCGAGCCCCGGAAGTCCATCTCGACTGTGCCGCTGGAAACGGCATCGAAGATCAGGACCGGCTCGGCGGCCTCGCCGCGGTCGATCGCCTGTTTCACGGCGAGGCCGACATCGGCGAAGGCGCCGGCCGCGATCCGGCGCGGTCCGTCGAAGGCGACGTACCGACGGGGCGCGGTCTGATGGGACGCCATCTGGTGGGGCGCGGTTGCGGGGCCCATGGGAACTCTCCTGCGGTTCGTGGTCGCGCAGGGATTTACCCGGGTGAAACGGGGCTGTCAATTCTACCCGGGTAAAATATTTTGCCCGGGTAGAAACGGTCTATGGCAACCGCAGCCTCTCCATCGTCATCCCGGCCGCAGCCCACAACTCTCTCGTCATCCCGGCCGAAGCGAAGCGGAGAGCCGGGATCGGGGAGCCACAGGACGTTCGGGGGCTCTCCGATCCCGGATAATCGCGTTGCGATTTCCGGGATGACGAAAGAGAGGGTGTGTCATGTCGTGCGCCGCTCCGGTAAGCACCGGAGCGAATGCGACAGTCGGGAAAGGGAACGCGTTCTCCGAGCCCTACAGGATCTTCTCGCCGGTCTTTTCCCAATCGGCGAGGAAGGCGGCGAGGCCCTTGTCGGTGAGCGGGTGGGCGACAAGCTGGCGGATGATCGCCGGCGGGATGGTGGCGACGTCGGCGCCGGCCAGCGCGCAGTCCTTGACGTGGTTCACGGTGCGGATCGAAGCGGCGAGCAGCTCGGTTTCGAAGCCGTAATTGTCGTAGATCTCGCGGATCTCGCCGATCAGCTCCATGCCGTCGATGCCGATGTCGTCGAGGCGGCCGATGAAGGGGGAGACGAAGGTGGCGCCCGCCTTGGCCGCCAGCAGCGCCTGATTGGCGGAAAAGCACAGGGTGACGTTGACCATGGTGCCGGCCTGGGTCAGCGTGCGGCAGGCCTTGAGGCCGTCCATCGTCAGCGGCACCTTCACCGTGACGTTGTCGGCGATCTCGGCGAGGCTGCGGCCCTCGGCGACCATGCCGTCGGCGTCGGTGGCGGTCACTTCGGCCGAGACGGGGCCGTCGATGGTTGCGCAGATCTCGGCGACGACGTCGCGGAACGGGCGGCCCGCCTTGGCCACCAGCGACGGGTTGGTGGTCACGCCGTCGAGCAGGCCGGTTTCGGCAAGCGAGCGGATCTCGGAGATGTCGGCGGTGTCGACGAAGAATTTCATGGGGTTTTCCTCAGAACAGTTCGGGCGGCGGCTGACCGGCGCCCTGTTTAGCGTACTTTGCGGACGATGACAGTCCCGCGATTCGATCAGGCCGTGGTTCCGGGGAGGGCCTTTCCCTTCGAGACGCGCCATCCGGCGCTCCTCGGGATGAGGCCTGCCTGGCTCCGGCCTCATGGTGAGGAGGGCGGCGGTACCGCCGGTCGCGACCCGGGAGGCCACGGCATATGACCGCCACCGTGTCCGTCCTCGTCCCCGTCGCCGTCGAGCGACCCTATACCTATGGGGTGCCCGACGGCATGACGGTGAAACCCGGCGATGTCGTGGCGGTTCCGCTCGGGCCGCGCACGGTGCTCGGCGTTGTCTGGGACGAGGCGCCCGACGACGTGCCGCCCAAGAAGCTGCGCGCCATCGAGGACGCGCTCGATGGCCATATCTCCGAGGACATGCGCCGGTTCGTCGACTGGATCGCCGAATATACGCTTAGCCAGCGCGGCACGGTGCTCCGGATGCTCCTGCGCGTGCCCGAGGCGTTCGGGCCGGAGACGCCGGTGATGGCGGTGCGGCTTGCCGGCGATCCGCCGGAGCGGATGACGCCGGCACGCAAACGCGTTCTGGAGATCGCCGCCGACGGGCTTGCCTGGACCAAGCGGGCGCTCGCCGAGGCCGCCGGCGCCGGGCCCTCCGTCGTCGAGGGGCTGGTTGCGGCCGGGACGCTGGAGCGCGTCGCCCTGCCGCCGGCCCCGGTGGTGGAGACGCCTGATCCCGATCACGCCCCGCCGGTGCTGAGCGACGCGCAGGAGGCGGCGGCGGCGGAATTGCGCGGCCTTGTCGACGCGGATGCGTTCGCGGTCGCCCTCGTCGAGGGCGTTACGGGCGCCGGCAAGACGGAGGTCTATTTCGAGGCGGTGGCGGAGGCGCTGCGGCGCGGTCGCCAGGTCCTGGTGCTGGTGCCGGAAATCTCGCTGACGACCCAGTTCCTCGACCGCTTCGAGGCGCGATTCGGGACGCGGCCGGGCGAATGGCATTCGGGCATCACGCCGCGCATCCGCGAACGCACCTGGCGCGGCGTCGCGAACGGTTCGGTCCGGGCCGTTGTCGGCGCGCGCTCGTCGCTGTTCCTGCCGTTCCCGGAACTCGGGCTGATCGTCGTCGACGAGGAGCACGACCCCGCCTACAAGCAGGAGGACGGGGTCATCTACAACGCCCGCGACATGGCCGTGGTGCGCGGCATGATCGGCGGCTTCCCGGTGATCCTGTCGTCGGCGACGCCGTCAATCGAGAGCCGGGCCAACGCCGAGCGCGGGCGCTACGAGCATGTGAAACTGCCCGAGCGTTTCGGCACGGGGCTGCCGGACATCGCGGCGATCGACATGCGCGCCGATCCGCCGGAGCGGGGCCGGTTCCTGAGCCCGGTGCTGATCGAGGCGGTGAAGCAGACGATCGCCGGCGGCGAGCAGGCGCTGCTGTTCCTGAACCGGCGCGGCTATGCGCCGCTGACGCTCTGCCGGAAATGCGGCTATCGCTTCGAATGCCCGAACTGCTCGGCCTGGCTGGTCGACCATCGGTTCCGGCGGATCCTCGCCTGCCATCATTGCGGCCACTCGATCCCGCGCCCGGAGGTCTGCCCGAACTGCGGGGCCGAGGACAGCCTTGTTGCCTGCGGGCCAGGGATCGAGCGGATCGCCGAGGAGGCGGCGGACCTGTTTCCCGATATCCGCATCCTGCTGCTGTCGAGCGACCTGATCGGCTCGGTCGGTGACTTGCGCAACCGCTTCGCGATGATCGAGCGGGGAGAGGTCGATCTCATCATCGGCACGCAGCTCGTCGCCAAGGGGCACAATTTCCCGCATCTGGCGCTTGTCGGGGTGATCGACGCCGATATCGGGCTAGCAACCGCCGATCCGCGCGCGGCCGAACGCACCTTCCAGCTCCTGCAGCAGGTGACCGGCCGTGCCGGTCGCCACAAGGACGGCGGCCACGGGCTGATCCAGACCTTCGATCCCGACCATCCGGTCATGAAGGCCATCGTTTCGGGCGACCGGGAAGCGTTCTACGCGCGCGAGATGGAACAGCGCGAGCGGCAGGCGCTGCCGCCCTTCGGCCGGCTGGCGGCGATCGTCGTCTCGGGGCGCACGCAGGACGAGGCCGCCGGTCATGCCAGGGCGCTGGCGCGCACCGCGCCCAGGGCTCAGGGTGTGCGCGTTCTCGGGCCGGCCGAGGCGCCGCTGGCGGTGGTGCGCGGGCGGCACCGGTTCCGGCTGCTGGTCAAGGCGCCGCGGACCTTCGACCTGCAGGGCTGGCTGCGGCAATGGCTCGCCGCCGCGCCCAAACCGCGCGGGTCGCTGAGGGTCTCGATCGACGTCGATCCGGTGAGCTTTCTGTAGTTTGTCGGGAAAAAGTGCGGGGACGGATTCGCGCCCGCCTGTGCTGTGTCGGCCGCCGGCGAGGATCGCGACTCGCCAGCGACTCCTTGGCGAGTCGCGCAGGACTCGGCCGCCGGCCGCCGCATGCCCGCCTGCCGCATTCGCCTTTTTGACCGTTCGCGGGCCCGGCTGGCGTGTTGCAAGGGTTAAATGAGTGTGCTAGCGAAGCGCCGGCTTTCGGGGGCACCGTTCCGTGCCTCCATGCCTGTGGCCGGTCGCCGTGACATCCCGGAAACGGGTTTGTGGGGGGCAAGCCGGACAGACAATTCAGGTCGCATCAGAGAGCACGACGCGTGAACGCAGAAGACTCGATCGTATCCGGCGTTGCGGGCCGTTATGCCACGGCCCTGTTCGAACTCGCCGTCGACGAAAATGCCATCGACAAGGTGGCCGGCGAACTCGCGGAAATCGGCAAGCTGATCGACGAGAGCGAGGATCTCACCCGTCTCGTCCGCAGCCCGGTCTTTTCCGCCGACGAGCAGGTCCGTGCCATGGGCGCGATCCTGGAAAAGGCCGGCATCACCGGCATCACCGAGAATTTCGTCAAGCTGACGGCGAAGAACCGGCGTCTGTTCGCGCTGCCGGGCATGATCCAGGGCTTCCGCAAGCTGGTTGCCCAGCACCGCGGCGAGGTCTCGGCCGAGGTCGTCTCCGCGCACGAGCTCAGCGACGACGAGGTCAAGGACCTGTCGGCCGCGCTCAAGGCGTCGCTCGGCAAGGACGTTCACCTGCATCGCAGCGTCGATGCCAGTCTTCTCGGCGGACTGATCGTGCGGGTCGGCAGCCGCATGATCGACACGTCGCTTCGTACAAAACTCAACAGTCTCAAAATCGCTATGAAAGAGGTCGGCTGATGGACATTCGGGCCGCTGAAATCTCCTCGATCCTGAAGGAGCAGATCAAGAATTTCGGCAAGGAAGCCGAAGTCACCGAGGTCGGCCAGGTGCTGTCCGTCGGCGACGGCATCGCCCGTGTCTACGGGCTGGACAAGGTCCAGGCCGGCGAGATGGTCGAATTCCCGGGCGGCATCCGGGGCATGGCGCTGAACCTCGAGACCGACAATGTCGGTGTCGTGATCTTCGGCTCCGACCGTGACATCAAGGAAGGCGACACCGTCAAACGGACCGGCGCCATCGTCGAGGTCCCCGTCGGCAAGGAACTGCTCGGCCGCGTCGTCGACGCGCTGGGCAACCCGATCGACGGCAAGGGCCCGATCAAGTCGAAGGAAAAGCGCCTCGTCGACGTCAAGGCGCCGGGCATCATTCCCCGCCAGTCGGTGCACGAGCCGATGGCCACGGGCCTGAAGGCCATCGACGCGCTGATCCCGATCGGCCGCGGCCAGCGCGAGCTGATCATCGGCGACCGCCAGACCGGCAAGACCGCGATCATTCTCGACACCTTCCTCAACCAGAAGCCGCTGAACCAGTCGGACGACGAGAGCCAGAAGCTCTACTGCGTCTATGTCGCCGTCGGCCAGAAGCGCTCGACCGTCGCCCAGTTCGTGAAGGTGCTCGAAGAGCGCGGCGCGCTGGAATACTCGATCGTCGTCGCCGCCACGGCCTCCGACCCGGCCCCGATGCAGTACCTGGCCCCGTTCGCCGGCTGCGCCATGGGCGAGTTCTTCCGCGACAACGGCATGCACGCCGTGATCGCCTATGACGATCTGTCCAAGCAGGCCGTCGCCTATCGCCAGATGTCGCTGCTGCTTCGCCGTCCGCCGGGACGTGAAGCCTACCCGGGCGACGTCTTCTACCTGCACTCGCGCCTGCTCGAGCGCGCCGCGAAGATGAACGCGGACAACGGCTCGGGCTCGCTGACGGCGCTGCCGGTCATCGAGACGCAGGGCAACGACGTGTCGGCGTTCATTCCGACCAACGTGATCTCGATCACCGACGGCCAGATCTTCCTGGAAACCGACCTGTTCTTCCAGGGCATCCGCCCGGCGCTGAACGTCGGTCTGTCGGTCTCCCGCGTGGGATCGGCCGCACAGATCAAGGCGATGAAGCAGGTCGCCGGCAAGATCAAGGGCGAGCTGGCGCAGTACCGCGAAATGGCGGCGTTCGCGCAGTTCGGCTCGGATCTCGACGCCACCACCCAGCGTCTGCTCAACCGCGGCGCCCGCCTGACGGAGCTCCTGAAGCAGCCGCAGTTCTCGCCGCTGAAGGTCGAGGAACAGGTGGTCGTGATCTACGCCGGCGTGAACGGCTATCTCGACGACCAGCCCGTCTCGGCCGTGCGCCGCTTCGAGGACGACCTGCTGCGCTTCATGCGCGACAAGCACATGTCGGTTCTCGACGCGATCCGTACCGAGAAGGAGATCTCGGACGAGACCGGCAAGGAACTCGAAAAGGCGGTCTCCGAGTTCGCCAAGGCCTTCGCGGCCTGATCGACGGACCCCAGACGATCTGACCGGAGCCCGTAATGGCGAGCCTCAAGGAACTCAGAAACCGCATCGCCTCGGTGAAGGCGACGCAGAAGATCACCCGGGCCATGCAGATGGTGGCCGCGGCGAAGCTGCGTCGTGCCCAGACCGCGGCCGAGGCGTCGCGGCCCTATGCCGAGCGCATGGACCAGGTGCTGGCGGGTCTCGCCGGCTCGCTCACCGGCGAGGAATCGTCGCCGCTGATGACCGGCACGGGCAAGGACGACACGCATCTGCTGATCGTCTGCACCTCCGAGCGCGGCCTGTGCGGCGGCTTCAACTCGCAGATCGTCCGCATGGTGCGCGACCGCGTCGCGCGCCTGCAGGCCGACGGCAAGACGGTGAAGATCCTCTGCGTCGGCCGCAAGGGCTACGACCAGTTGCGCCGGATCTACGGCAGCCTGATCATCGACACGATCACACTGCGCGACGTGAAGCAGATCGGGTTCGTCAACGCCCAGGAGATCGCCGCGAAGGTGCTGGCCCTGTTTGCCGACGGCGAGTTCGACGTGGCGACGCTGTTCTACTCCGAGTTCCAGTCGGTGATCAGCCAGGTGCCGACCGGACAGCAGATCATTCCGGCCAGCATTCCGGAAGCCAAGGAAGAGGACGCGGCCAAGGCGCTGGCGACCTACGAGTTCGAGCCGGAGGTGTCGGAGATCCTCGACGATCTCCTGCCGCGCAACATCTCGGTGCAGGTCTTCCGCGCGCTTCTGGAAAACGCGGCGTCCGAGCAGGGCGCCCGGATGACCGCGATGGACAACGCCACGCGTAACGCCGGCGAGATGATCGACAAGCTGACGCTCACCTACAACCGGACGCGTCAGGCGCAGATCACCAAGGAACTGATCGAAATTATCTCGGGCGCCGAGGCGCTCTGAACGAAATCCGAGGACAGGGTATATTCCGATGGCAACCAAGACCGCCAAGAACAAGAACATCGGCCAGATCACGCAGGTGACCGGCGCCGTTGTCGACGTCCACTTCGAGGACAAGCTTCCGGAAATCCTCAACGCGCTGGAGACCGACAACCACGGCAACCGCCTGGTGCTCGAGGTCGCCCAGCATCTCGGCGAGAACACGGTCCGCACCATCGCGATGGACTCCACCGAGGGTCTGACCCGCGGCCAGGACGTCACCGACACGGGCGAGCCGATCGAGGTTCCCGTCGGCGAAGAGACGCTCGGGCGCATCATGAACGTCATCGGCGAGCCGGTTGACGAGTGCGGCCCGATCAAGACGCAGCACGAGCGTCCGATCCACGCCCCGGCGCCCGACTATGTCGATCAGGCCACCGAGGCCGAGATCCTCGTCACGGGCATCAAGGTCGTCGACCTGCTCGCCCCGTACGCCAAGGGCGGCAAGATCGGCCTGTTCGGCGGCGCCGGCGTCGGCAAGACGGTGCTCATCCAGGAGCTGATCAACAACGTTGCGAAGGCGCACGGCGGTTACTCGGTGTTCGCCGGTGTCGGCGAGCGTACCCGCGAAGGCAACGATCTCTACTACGAGATGATCGAGTCCGGCGTGAACAAGAAGGGCGGCGGCGAGGGCTCCAAGTGCGCCCTGGTGTACGGCCAGATGAACGAGCCGCCCGGCGCGCGTGCCCGTGTCGCCCTGTCCGGTCTGACGGTCGCCGAATACTTCCGCGACCAGGGCCAGGACGTGCTGTTCTTCGTCGACAACATCTTCCGCTTCACGCAGGCGGGTTCGGAAGTGTCGGCCCTTCTCGGCCGTATTCCCTCGGCCGTGGGCTACCAGCCGACGCTGGCCACCGACATGGGCGCCCTGCAGGAGCGCATCACCACCACCACCAAGGGCTCGATCACCTCGGTGCAGGCCATTTACGTGCCGGCTGACGACCTGACCGACCCGGCGCCGGCGACCTCGTTCGCCCACCTGGACGCCACGACTGTGCTGAACCGCGCGATCTCGGAAAAGGGCATCTACCCGGCCGTGGATCCGCTCGACTCGACCTCGCGCATGCTCGACCCGAACATTCTCGGCGAGGAGCACTACGAGACGGCGCGTCGCGTGCAGGAAATCCTGCAGCGCTACAAGTCGCTCCAGGACATCATCGCCATTCTCGGCATGGACGAGCTGTCGGAAGAGGACAAGCTGGTCGTGGCCCGCGCCCGCAAGATCGAGCGCTTCCTGTCGCAGCCGTTCCACGTGGCCGAGGTGTTCACCGGCTCGCCGGGCGTGTTCGTCGACCTCGCCGACACGATCAAGGGCTTCAAGGCCCTGTGCGACGGCGATTACGACCACCTTCCGGAAGCGGCCTTCTACATGGTCGGCACCATCGATGCGGCGGTCGAGAAGGCGCAGCGTCTGGCCGCCGAAGCGGCCTGATCGGCAAACCGGGAGCCTGATCGTCAATGGCTGACACAATGCGCTTCGAGTTCGTCTCGCCGGAACGCCTGCTGATGTCGGACGATGTCCGGCAGGTGGACGTTCCCGGCGCCGAGGGTGACTTCGGCGTGCTGCCGACGCATGCGCCGATGATCTCGACGCTGCGCGCCGGCGTGCTGAAGGTGACGATCGGCGACGGCACCGTGCGCGAGGTGTTCGTGCGTGGCGGCTTCGCCGAGGTTCGCCCCGACCTTCTGACGGTTCTCGCCGAGCAGGCCATTCCGGTCGAGGAACTGGACGAGGCGGTGCTGGCGCAGGAGGTCAAGGACGCCGAGGAAGACGTCGCCGACGCAAAGGACGACGAGACCCGGGTCAAGGCCGAGTATCATCTCGCCAATCTGAAGGAAGTGATCGCGGCGCTGAAGGCAGCCGGCCACGCCTGATCGCCCGGACGGGGATCTTCTCTTGGCGGACATGCCGTTCAGCGACGACGCCTGGCAGCGCAACGCGGATCTCTACGAGGCGATCCGCACGCTGCCCTTCAACACCGACCTGGCGGCGGGTACGCTCCGCCAGGACCGCTTCCAGCACTACATCGTCCAGGACGGCCACTATCTGGCCGATTACGCCCGGACGCTTGCGATCGCCGCCGCCAAGGCGGACGACGCGGACGGAATCATCCAGTTCTCGCGCGCCTCGACCGAGGCCATCGTCGTCGAGCGGGCGCTACACGAGGACTATTTCGGCCGGTTCGGCATCGGCCGGGCGGATTTCGAGGCGATTCCCCTGTCGCCGGCCTGCCACCACTACACGTCGTTCCTGCTGGCGACCGCGTATGCCGAGCCCTATCCGGTGGTTCTGGCGGCGCTGTTGCCGTGCTTCTGGGTCTACGGCGAGGTCGGCAAGGATATCCTTGCCCGCGCCGCGCCGGACAATCCCTATCAGGCGTGGATCGACACCTATGGCGGCCAGGCGTTCCAGGACGCCGTGGACGCCGCGATCGCGACGACGGACCAGGCGGCCGCCGCCGCCACCGACGGAACGCGCGCGGCGATGCACCTTGCGTTCAAGCGCGCGATGCAGCTCGAATGGATGTTCTGGGACTCCGCCTATCGCCTCGGCGACTGGCCGGCCTGACCACCGTCTTCCGCATTCCCGGTATTGCCCTGTCCCTCGCGCCGCCGGCAGCGACGCGCCCGCCTTGTTCGCAAAGCGAATAAATGTTCGCGTTCGATTGATGGTTTGAAGTCAAACTGTTATCACCGCGGATATCGACGGACTGCCGTTCGAACCGCCCGTGTTATCATGGCGTGTCGACAGGCCCGGGTTCTGGGGAGGACCATCCGCGTTGACCGCATCCGATACTTCGCCGCCATCACCTTCGGCGAGCCCCGATTTGCCGTCCTCGCTCACGGTGGAGCGCGACGGCGACATCGCGATCCTGCATCTGGCGCGGCCGGAAAAGCGCAACGCGCTGAACGATCCGACGGTCCTCGGGCTGGAGACGTTCTTCACCTCCGTGCCGGATGAGGTGAAGGCGGTCGTCCTCGTCGGCGACGGCGACCATTTCTCCGCCGGCCTCGATCTTTCCGAGCTTCAGGAACGCGATCTGCGCGGCGGCATCCAGCATTCGCGCATGTGGCACCAGATCTTCGAGCGCATCGAGTTCGGCACGGTGCCGGTGGTCTCGGTGTTGCACGGGGCGGTCGTGGGCGGCGGACTGGAACTCGCCTGCGCCACCCATATCCGGGTCGCCGAGCGCTCGACCTATTACGGGCTGCCGGAAGGCCAGCGCGGCATCTTCGTCGGCGGCGGCGGATCGGTGCGGGTCCCGAAGCTGATCGGCGCCGCGCGGATGATGGACATGATGCTGACCGGCCGCGTCTACGATGCCGAGGAAGGCCACACGATCGGCCTGTCGCACTATCTCGTCGACGACGGGACCGGCCTCGAGACGGCGAAAGATCTGGCGCGGCGCATGGCGAATAACGCTCCGCTGACCAACTACGCGGTGATGCACGCCATTCCGCGGATCACCGAGGCCTCGGGCGGAAACGGCTATTTCACCGAGGCGCTGATGGCGGCGATCGCCCAGAACGAAGACGAAGCCAAGCAACGGTTACGGGACTTTCTCGAAAAGCGCGCTCCGAAGGTCGAAAAGAACCGGTGAGCGCACCGTCGGACGGGAGGCCGACAGGTGAGCACAGCACCCGCAACAGACCAGGTCCGTCCGGCCTTTCGTGACGTCGCGCTCGGCACGCGCGAGGTCGAGGTCGAGCACCGGGCGGACGGCGTCATCCACGTCCGCTCGCCCTATCGGCTCGATCCCTATCCGGTTCGGCTGACCGACCGGCTCGTCCAGTGGGCGGAGCAAAAGCCGGACCATGTGTTTCTGGCCGGCCGCGATCCGGCCGATCCCGATCGCTGGCGAACCTTTACCTATGCCGAGACGCTCGACCGCGTGCGCCGGATCGGCACGGCGCTGCTCGCACGGCACCTGACGCCCGACCGGCCGATCGTGATCCTCTCCGGCAACGATCTGGAGCACGCGCTGCTCGGGCTTGCCGCGCAGTATGCCGGGATCCCCTACGCGCCCGTCTCGCCGGCCTATTCGCTGATTTCCAGCGACTACGCGAAGCTGCGTTACATCGTCGAGCTGGTGACGCCGGGGCTGATCTTCGCCGGCGACGGCGAGGCCTTCGGCGACGCGATCGCCGCCGTTCGCCCCGCGGGCTGCGATGTCGTCATAACGCGGAACCCCCGGCCTGAGCAGGACGCGGCCCTGTTCGAGGCGCTGTGCGCCACCGAGCCGGACGAACAGGTGGACGCGGCGAATGCGGCCGTGACGCCCGACACGATCGCCAAGTTCATGTTCACGTCCGGCTCGACCGGCATGCCGAAGGGCGTGATCAACACCCAGCGGATGCTGACCTCGAACCAGGAGATGATCGCCTGGTCCTTCCCCTATTTCCGCGACGAGCCACCGGTTCTGCTCGACTGGGCGCCGTGGAACCATACGGCGGGCGGCAACCACAATTTCGGCATCGCGCTCTATAACGGCGGAACGCTCTACATCGACGACGGTAACCCGACCCCGGCGGGCATCGGCAGGACGGTGCGCAATCTGCGCGCGGTGTCGCCGACCTGGTATTTCAACGTGCCGAAGGGCTACGAGGCGCTGCTGCCCCACCTGCGCGAGGACCGGGCGCTGCGGGACTCGTTCTTCAAGGACCTGAAGATCCTGTTCTATGCCGGTGCCGGCATGGCGCAGCACATCTGGGACGAACTCGACGCGCTCGCGATCCAGGCCTGCGGCGCCCGCCTGCTCAGGCTCTGCGGGTTCGGCGCGACGGAGACAGGTCCCTTCGCGCTGATCCTCCTGTGGGATGCGGAGGCCGGCCATCTCGGCATCCCGGCGCCGGAGGTCGATATCAAGCTGGTGCCGAACGGCACCAAGCTGGAGGCGCGCATCAAGAGCCCGAGCGTGATGCCCGGGTACTGGCGCCAACGCGACCTGACGGCCGAGGCCTTCGACGAGGAAGGCTACTACATGCTCGGTGACGCGATGGCCTTCGCCGATCCGGACGATCCGTCCGCCGGGCTTCTGTTCGACGGCCGGGTCAAGGAGGACTTCAAGCTCGATACGGGCACCTGGGTGAATGTCGGGCCGTTGCGCGGCGCCTTCATCGACCACTTCGCGCCCTACGTCTCCGATGTCGTCGTCGCCGGCCTGAATCAGGACTACATCTCGACGCTGGTCTTCGTCGACGTGAACAACTGCCGCCGCCTTGCGGGGCTTGGCGCGGACGCCTCGCTGGCCGATGTCGTCAACCATCCCGCCGTGCGTGCGGAGTTCCACGCCCGGCTGAAGAGCTTCGCGGCGAAGGCGACCGGCAGCTCGAACCGGGTGGCGCGGCTGATGCTGCAGGACGAGGCGCCGTCAATCGATCGCCACGAGATGACCGACAAGGGATCGCTCAACCAGCGCGCTGTCCTGGAGAACCGCGCGGCCGACGTCGCGGCGCTCTATGCGGAGCCGCCGGACCACCGGATTCTGACGCTGGACCGTGCGCCGTGAGGGTTCGGCCGGTGTCTCGGGCACGGGCCGGAAAGTCCGAAAACGCTTGAAAGAGGAGAGTTTGGACCGGTTTCGGAATGGTTTGAGGGCAAACAGTTGGCTAAACAAACAACAATGTTGCTCCCTGCCCCACGGTCGGTCTAGGGTACCACATCATCAGAGCCGCCAGCGCGTCGCGCCAGGCGGCCAGGCCGATCGCAAACGATCTGCTGTCATAGGGAGGACCGCATGAAAGCTACTACCTGGCTTGCCAGTACCATCGTGACTGCCGGCATTCTGGCGGCCGGCGCCGCCGGGGCCGACGACAATGTCGAGATCCGTTTCGCACACTGGGTTCCGCCGACGCATCCGCTGCAGGCGGCGATCACCGAGTGGGGCGAATCGCTGAACGAGGCCTCGGACGGCACGATCTCCGTGACGATCTTCCCGGCGCAGCAGCTCGGCGCCGCCAAGGACCACTACGACATGGTCCGCGACGGGATCGCCGACATGGGCTACATCAACCCCGGCTACACGCCCGGCCGTTTTCCGGTGTTCGACGCGGCGAACCTGCCTTTCAACATCACCAACGCAACGGACGGCTCGTCGGCGATCGACGAGTGGTACGCCAACTATGCCGACAAGGAGATGGGCGACATCTATGTCTGTCTCGCCAACGCGCACGATCCGGGCGCCTTCCACTCGAAGGACAAGATCGTCGTTCCCGGCGACGTGAAGGGCATGAAGGTACGTCCGGCCAACGGCACGATCTCCAAGGTGGTGACGACGCTCGGCGGCCAGCCGGTGCAGGTCAGCGCGCCGGAGTCGCGCGAGGCGCTGGAACGCGGCGTGGCCGACGCGATCACCTTCCCGTGGGGCTCGATCCTGCTGTTCGGCATCGACAAGACGGTCAAGTATCACCTCGACATGCCGACCTATATCGTCGGCTTCGTCTGGGGGATGAACAAGGACTTCTACAACTCCCTGTCGGATGCGCAGAAGAAGGCGGTCGACGCCCACTGCAATCCGGAATGGGCGAAGAAGACGTCCGAGGGCTGGGCGGCTTACGAGAGCGGCGGCCGCGACAAGATCAAGGCCATGTCCGATCATACCGTGACGACGCCCACGCCGGAGCAGGTCGCCGAATGGCGCGAGGCGGTCTCGCCGATCGTCGACGAATGGCGGAAGGCCGTGACGGACGCCGGCTACGACGCCGACGAGGTCATGAACAAGCTCAACGAGACGCTCGAGAAATACAATTCCAAATACTGAGGCGGACCGTTGACCGTCCGTCCCGGCCGGCTCTTCGCGGAGTGGCGGCCGGGACGGCGGCTTCCAGCCTGCCGACCCGTCATCCACCCGACTTCCCGACTCCCGCGCCTGCCGGACAGGCACAGGCCAGATCCCCGAACGGCGCCCCGGATGACACGCTCGGCGATGCTCTGTGGGAATTGACCGCGATGCAGGCTCTTCGATGAAGGCATTCGAAAATCTCATCCGCCGCATCGTCACCTTCGTCGATGGCGCCGCCGCGATGTTCCTGGCGATCATCACCGGTCTGACCTTCCTGACCGTGATCCTGCGCTACGTCTTCAACGCATCGCTGCCGGGGTCCTTCGATATCGGCCGCCTGCTGCTCGGCATCGCCATCTTCTGGGGCGTGGCGGTCGCCGCCTACCGGCAGGAGCACATCCAGGTCGATATTCTCTGGTCGACGTTGCCGCCGCGCGCCCAGGGGGTACTCAACCTGTTCGCCGATCTCGTCTTCCTCGGTTGCGCGCTGGTCTTCACCTGGATGTTCTTTCTGCGCGTGATGATGACCCGGGCATCGGGGGAGACGACCTTCGAACTCGACGTGCAGATCTGGCCGTTCCATTTCGTCGCCTGGCTCGGCATCGCGCTGACCAGCGTGGTGCTGTTCGTTCGGATCCTGCACGTGCTGGTCACCTTCGATTTCAATGCCCCCACCCAGCTCGGCCCGCAGGACGACGGGCCGCAGGACTATCCCGCCGGAGAGCCATGAGTTATCCCGATCTCGTTGCCGTCGGCGGTTTCGTCGTCCTGTTCGTCCTGCTGCTCCTGCGCGTGCCGATCGGCGTCGCCATGGGCCTCGTCGGCGTCGGCGGCTTCGCCATGATGGTGCGCACCGGGCCGGCACTGAATCTGGTCGGCCTGTCGCCGATCCGCACCGCGACGGAATATTCGCTGGCCCTGATCCCGATGTTCATCCTGATGGGATCGCTGGCCACCGCGTCCGGATTGAGCAAGGAGCTCTACCGCGCCTCGAACGCCTGGATCGGGCACCGGCGCGGCGGGCTGGCGATGGCGACGATTGCCGCCTGCGGCGGCTTCGCGGCGATCTGCGGCTCGTCGGTGGCGACGGCCGCGACCATGACCAAGGTCGCCCTGCCGGAGATGAAGCGCTACGGCTATCCCGACACGCTGGCGACCGGGTCGATCGCCGCCGGCGGCACGCTCGGCATCCTGATCCCGCCCTCCATCGTGCTCGCCATCTACGGCATCCTCACAGAGCAGGACATCGGCAAGCTGTTCATCGCCGGCGTCATTCCCGGCATCATGGCGCTGACGCTCTATCTCGTGACGGTGCGGCTCTATGTCGTGTTCTCGAAACAGGAGGTTCCCGCCCAACCGAAGGCGAGCTGGAGCGAGCGGGTCCATGCCTCGCGCGGCGTGTGGGCGGTGGTGCTTCTTTTCGTGTTCATCATGGGCGGCATCTACGGCGGCGTCTTCACGCCCTCGGAGGCCGCCGGCATGGGTGCGTCCGGCGTGCTCATTATCGGGCTTCTGCGCCGGCGGCTCGATGCCAAGGCGATCTGCCGGTGCCTCGTCGACAGCATCCAGGTCTCGGCCTCGATCTTCTTCATCCTGATCGGCGCATTGCTGTTCGGCTATTTCCTCACCGCCACGCAGACGCCGCAGAAGATCGCCAACCTGCTGCTGGCGCTGGACCTCGGGCCGCACGGGACGCTGATCCTGATCCTGCTGTTCTTCCTGGTTCTCGGCTGCATCCTCGACGCGATGGCGATGATCGTGCTGATGATCCCGATCATCTTCCCGGTCGTCCTGCAGCTCGGCTTCGACCCGATCTGGTTCGGTGTCATCATCGTCATGACCGTCGAGCTCGGCCTGATCACGCCGCCGGTGGGCATGAACGTCTTCGTGCTGAATTCTCTGGCGCGCGACATTCCCCTGCAGAGGGTGTTTGCCGGCGTCATGCCGTTCGTTCTGATGGACGTGCTCAGGCTGGCCATCCTCGTCGCCTTCCCGATCCTCGTCCTGTTCCTGCCGAATTCGATGCAATGAGTGCCACCGCCGACACCCCGGCCTTCCAGGTTCATGCCGACCTGGCTGCCATTCTCGAATTCGGGGCAACGCCTATCGGGACACGGCGCGTCATCAACATTCTCGGCGGGACCGTCTCCGGCCGGGTCAACGGCAAGATCCTGCCGGGCGGCGCGGACTGGCAGTTCATCCGTCCCGACGGCGTCGCCGACATTTCGGCGCGTTACACGATCGAGACGGATACCGGTGCGCTGGTGCTCGTCAACAGCGACGGTGTGCGGCACGGTCCGCCCGACGTGATCGCAAAGGTGGCTGCCGGCGAGGACGTCGATCCTGCGCTCTACTATTTCCGCACAGTGATGCGCTTCGAGACCTCTCGTGACTCCGACGTCGCCTGGCTGAACTCGGTGCTCTGCATCGCCAAGGGCAAGCGCGAGAAGAACGCCGTCGTGCTGGATGTCTACGAGGTGATCTGAGCGGGACGTTTGCCTGCTCCCGCTCGTCCCCGCGAAAGTGGGGACCGGGATTCTACAGGCTGTGCCGGTCCGATACCGATTCCCGCTTCCGCGGGAATGAGCGGAGAAATCTCTTCCTCCCTCTCGTCATCCCGGAACTCGCATCGCGATTATCCGGGATCGGAGAGCCACCGAGCGCGCGGGGGCTCTCCGATCCCGGCTCTCCACTTCGTTCCGGCCGGGATGACGACGGTGAGGCTGATCTACTCCGCCGCCTGACGGCTGTCGCCGATCGAGGCCCACAGGCTGTCGATCGTCTGCTCCAGCGCCGCGCCCTCCGGGTCCTTCGAAGCGGCGAGACGGGCGTTCAGGACAGCGTCTGAAAACATGTCCTTCGGCAGTTTGCCTGCGAGCGCGGGATCGATGATCCGGCTTACAACCGTGTCGACACTCGCGCGCCCGCGCTTGTGGGTATCGCCATAGCCCTTGACCAGCCCGGCGAGCGCGACGACCTCCCTCGCCGCGGCCGGGTCGACTGCAAGAGTCCTGTCGACGAGATCGAGCCAGCGCTCGATCCAGTCTTGTTCGTCGGCGTAGCGAAGTGTGTGCGGCCGCCACCATATGAGCGACGCCAGGATCTTCAGCCGGATGAAGCCGCCGAAGCGTGTCGCCCTGACATTCATCGGGATCGACCAATTGTCCCAGCCGCGCGCTTCGAGGAAACCAAGAACGCGCCGCGCCAGCGCAGGCGGCAAAAGCGAGAAAAGCTCCTCGGGCCCGGGCTTCATGTATTCCACGACGTCGATGAGGTCGTTTTCGCGGGCTTTCGATTCCGCGCGGACCTGTTCGAGCCGGGCGGCGGCCAACTTCAGTTGCGCGACCCGGATCGTATCCTCGAAGGCCATCCGCACGGCGAGGAGGCGGGCCAGGTCGGTCATGAAAAGAGCGTCTGCGCCCGATTTGCCGGCAAATCTCTTAAGCCGGTCGGCGTAGAGCGAGACGTAGGCGTCTCCCTGATATCCGGCGAGCCGTTCGGAGCCCGCCTGGATCATCGGCATCGAGTCCGCCGGATAGAGCGACCAGGATTCCACCATCGGCCGGACGATGTCCGTCGTCGCGGGCACCTTGTCAGCCGGATTCGCAAACCTGCCGGATCCGGCGAATGCAAAGCCGGATTCGAAATCCCGGAGGTTCGCCTCGACCGCTTTTCTACCGGCGCGGATGGCCGTCCTGAAGTCCTCCGGCGAAATCGGGACGCTGCCGGAGCCGGCGAGAACGCCGAGAAGAATCGCGTTCAGGTGGAGGCCCAGGTCCTGGAACTCGCTTATCAGTGCGGTCTTCGAGAACCGCCGGGCGATCTCCTCGAGACGGGCGGACTCGAGCCGGCCGTCGGCCATCGCCGCCTTCTCGTCGACCGTGTAGACGCGACGGTTGACGCCGATCAGCAGCGTTCGGTCGGGCGTGGCGTAGCCGGCCTGAACCATCCGGGCGATCTCGAGCAGTTCGGTGCCGATCAGCACATTGACGCGGCCAGGCGCCGGATTGAGCGCCAGGACCGGCGCGGCCCGACAGGGCGTGCCCCCGGCGGCCGGAAGAAGTTCCAGATAATAGGTGGTCGCGCCGGTGCGCTGGGCGACGCCGGGGATCGAGGTGCGCTGCGCGTGCAGGCCGGCGGCGACGGCGGCATCCGCGATCCAGCCGGCGAGCACGCCGCCGCCCTCGCCGCCGAGCGCCGAGATCAGGATCGAGACGGGTGCGGTTCTCTCGCTCATGTCATTCTGCCGGGGCCGGCTGCGGTGCGGGAGTGGCTTCGGTCACCGGCATGGTCGAATAGCCGCCGAACAGGCGGATCAGGGTTGCCGAGACGCGGGCGCGGAACCGGTCCCAAGCGGTGGGATTCTGGATGACCTCGATACGCACGAACGAGGGACAGAGCTGTGCGGCGTGGGACACCTCGCCGCACAGGCCGCAGCCGACGCAGTCGTTGTTCACGTGGGCGACCGGATCGGGTTTCAACGGGTCGAGGCTCGGCTTCACCGTCAGCGACGGGCAACCCGACAGCCGGATGCAGGAATGGTCGCCGGTGCAGACGTCCGGATCGACCCAGAAGCGGGTGCGCACGACGCGCTTGCCCTCGGCAACGGCTTTCGCGTTGGCGGGCCGGACGCGGCGCTGGCGGGCGAGCTGGCATTCTCCATCCGCGATGATGACCTTCGGCCCCGTCTCGCTGGTGCCCAGCGCCTCCTTCAGCGTCTTGCGCATGGTCGCGACGCTGTAGGAGTGAACCGTCCTGACCCAGCCGACGCCGAGGCTCTTCAGCGCGCGCTCGATGTCGAGGCCGCGGCCGCGGCCATGGCCTTCCCGGTGCGGGCGGGAGGAGGGGACATCCTGCACGCCGGTGGCGCTGGTGTAGCCGTTCTTGAAGATGACGAGGACGGAATCGTCCTGGTTGAACACGGAGCCTGCGACGCCGGTGAGCAGGCCGTTGTGCCAGAAGCCGCCGTCGCCCATCACGGCGAGTGGCCGCTTCGCCTGCGTGCCGGCGACGGCGGCGTTCGAGGCCTGCGACATCCCGTAGCCGAGGATCGAGTTGCCCTGGCTGAACGGCGCGAAGGTCGCAAACGCGTGGCAGCCGATATCGGCGGCGACGTGGACCGGTCCCGTCTCCTGCCGCAGCATCTTCATGGCCGAGAAGACAGGCCGCTCGGGGCAGCCGGTACAGAAGGTCGGCGGGCGCGGCGGCAGCGGGGCGTCGAGCGCCTGCCCGACGGCCCGCGCATGGGCGTCGACGACATCGACCCAGTCGTCGAGCCGGGCGGATTCGTTGCGGCCGTAGCGCGACAGGAAGGCGGACAGGCCTTTCGCGACGACGACGGGCGAATATTCCCCCGCCATCGGCAGCACGTCCTTGCCGTGGAGCGCCGTGTTCAGGTCGGCCTGCCGCAGAATCTGGCCGATCTCCTTCTCGATGAAGTCCGGCCCGCCTTCCTCGACAACCAGAACGGCGCGTTTGCCGGCGCAGAAGGCGGTGATCTCGTCGGGCACCAGCGGATAGGTGACGTTCAGGACGTGGGTCGGCAGGTCGACGTTTCCATACGCATCGGACAGGCCGGCCTCGGCGAGGCGTCCGTTGAGCACGTTGAACAGCCCGCCCTGGACGATGATGCCGAGGTCGCCGTCGGCCGGGCCGAGGGTCTCGTTCAGTTCATTGTCGCGGATGAAGGCGCGGGCGGCGGGGAGGCGCCGGTCGACCTTGTCCTTCTCCTGCGCGAAGGTCACCGGCGGGTGGCTCAGCCGGGCGTAATCGAAGGTCGCCGGCTCGGCGAAGCGATTGGCGGTCGAGTGGGCGGCGCGGCGGTTGTCGGAGGTCTCGAACGACCCGAAGACGTGACAGGCGCGGATCCTGAGCTCGAGGAACACCGGCGTGTTGCTCGCCTCCGACAGCTCGAAGCCCTTCTCGACCATCTTCACGATGGTCGGCAGCTCCGGGCGCGGGTCGAGTAGCCAGATGGAGGACTTCACTGCATAGGCCTGCGTGCGCTCCTGGATGACGCTCGCACCCTCGCCGTAATCCTCGCCGACGATGATCATGGTGCCGCCGATGACGCCGGCCGACGACAGGTTCGACAGGGCGTCGGCGGCGACATTGGTGCCGACGATCGACTTCCAGGTCACCGCGCCGCGCAGGGGATAGTTGATGGAGGCGGCGAGCATGGCCGCGGCGGCGGCCTCGTTGGTGCAGGTCTCAAGATGGATGCCGAGGTCGTCGAGCAGGTCCTCGGCCTGCAGCAGCACATCCATCAGGTGGCTCACCGGCGCGCCCTGATAGCCGCCAACATAGCCGACGCCGGATTGCAGCAACGCCTTGGTGACGGCCATGATGCCTTCGCCGTGGAAGGTTTCTCCGGCACCGAGCTTCAGGGTTTCGATCTCGCGGCGAAACGAGACTTCCATTTCTCCTCCTCCTGCCGCCGGCTTCTCCTCGCACGGGGCCGGATTCTGGCAATTCTGCCCGGAAACCGATGTCCGATTGCCGGTCCGTTCCGCTGTGCGGATGGTGACGGCACTCTACGAACGCGGTAGTAGGGACGTCAAACTATTGGAATGGCGGACGTGCGAACAAATGTCGGCCGTCCCGAACGTCCATACCCGGGCCGCGTCGTCCGGGCGGATGATCAGTATGCGCCGGAGCGCGGTTCCAAGGCGAAACGCCATGCTATAGAGCCGCCGGGCGGGTGCGGCGGTCGAAGGCTGGGAGAGTACGGAGTGACGAGCGAGACGGATCCGGAGGCGGCGGTTTCCGCGGGCACCGAGGCTGTGGAGCCTGAGGCCGCGAGCCATACCCCCGCAGTCGACTACGACGAGTTGCCGACCTATGTCGGCTATCTGCTGCGCCGGGCGCAGGCGACCATCTTCCGGGATTTCGAGCGGACGCTGGGCGATCTCGGGCTGACGCCGGGCGCGTTCGGCATCCTGATGCTGATCCGCGCCAATCCGGGTATCACCCAGATGGATCTCGCCAACGCCTTCGGGATCGACAAGTCCACCCTGACGCCGGTCCTGAACCGACTGGAGCGCGATGGCCTCGTGCGCCGTATCCAGCTTGCCCACGACCGGCGCTACAACGCGCTGTTCTTCGAGGAGTCGCAGGAAGAGTTCTTCGACCGGGCGCGCACACGCGTTCGAAATTTCGAGCAGTCGGTTGCCGACCGTCTGACGCCCGAGGAGCAGGCCGAACTGGTCCGTCTCGTCGGCAAGCTGCAGGCCGACGGCTGATCCGGCCGAGTTATTCCTCTCACACTGAACACCGCGTCGGGCGCGCCACTCTGCCGTTGCGCCGCCGAATTCGGCAATTTCCGGCTAGATAGCCGCCTCCGGACGATACTACGCCGCTGCGGCACCGGGCCTGGTCCGCCTAATTGCCGCCTTGGTTAACATTAATAATTGTTCAGCTGCGGCCTCGCTTTTTCGCAGGTGCAAGACGGAGTCGCGCGCCCCCGTGCGGCCGAAATACCCGTGTCACACGCGTTTCGCGCATTTCGCGGATGGTGGCTTTTAAATCAAAATGGTACAATTCGGTTAAGCTTAATGGGGGTATGGCGGATGTCGAGTTACGTTTCGCTTGTCGACCGATCGTTTTCCCGGAAAAACGTCGCCGGCCTCGAGCGCCGGTCGACGGTGCTCGTCCCGGGAACGCCACCGCAAGACGATACGAAACGCGACCTCTTTTCGCTCGAGCAACTCGAAGTAAACTGGGAAGAGGAGGCCGGTGTTCTGTGGACGTTCATGCGTCCGCACAATAGACCGAGCTACAATCCCGAGTTCCTGACGGACTTCCAAGCCTGGCAGCACGGCATCGCACACATGTTCGCCGGCCGCGAGGAGGATCTGCGGTACCTGGTGCTGGGGTCGCGGTGGCCGGGCGTCTACAATCTCGGCGGAGACCTGAGCCTGTTCTCCCGGAAAATCCGCGACCGCGACCGCGAAGCGCTGGTCGAATACGGCCGGATATGCGTTCGAATTTTGCATCGCAACCTCAATTGTCTCGACCTGCCGGTGATTACCATCGGCCTGGCGCAGGGCGACGCACTGGGCGGCGGATTCGAATCGCTCCTGTCGTTCAACGTGATCATCGCCGAGCGCACGGCGAAGTTCGGCTTCCCCGAAAGCCTGTTCGGCCTGTTTCCGGGCATGGGGGCTTACAGCCTGGTGGCGCGGCGGGTCGGGACGGCGAAGGCTGAGGAAATGATCCTGTCCGGCCGCTCCTATAGCGCCGAGGAGATGCATGAGCTCGGTCTCGTCCAGATCCTCGCCGAGCCCGGCGAGGGGATCGAGGCGACACGGACCTATATCCAGAAGCAGAAGTGGCGGCGCAACGGATCGCGCGCGGTCTACCTCGCCGGCCGGCAGGTCGCGCCGCTGTCGCTGGACGAACTCGAACGGATCGTCGAGATCTGGGCCGACACCTGTCTGCAGCTCGGCGAACGGGACCTCAAGGTGATGGAACGGCTTGTCGCCGCCCAGGACAGGCTGCGGGGCGTGGCCGCCGCGGCGGAGTAGGGCGCCGGCATATTCCGGCGCCGCGCCCGGCATCACCCCGCCCAGCGGCCGCTAACTCCGACCCACTCGAAGCGCGCCTGTTCAGGCAACGGCGACCAGGCTGGCGCGCTCGGCCGGCTCGGTCTGAAGCTTTTCGAGAATGGCCTCGGCGGGCATGGCGCGGCCGAACAGGTAGCCCTGGCCCTCGTGGCACCCTTCGTCGCGAACCTGCCGGAGCTGCTCGGCGTTCTCGATGCCTTCGGCGACGACGGTCATATTGAGGCTATTGCCGAGGCCGGCGACGGCCCGCACGATCGACGGCGCATCGTTGTCGCGGCCGAGATCGGAGATGAACGACCGGTCGATCTTGATCTTGTGGAAGGGATACTTGCGCAGGTAGTTCAGCGACGAGTAGCCGGTGCCGAAATCGTCGAGGGAGATGCGCACGCCCAGGACCTTCAGCTGCTCCATGGTGTAGAGCGTATTGTCGCTTTCCTCCATCAGCACGCGTTCCGTAATCTCCAGGTCCAGGTTCTGCGCCGGGAGCGCCGACTTGGCGAGTGCCGAGACGACGCGGGCGCCGAGCGAGCGGTCGCGGAACTGGACGGGCGACATGTTGACGGCGACCTTGGTGCCCTTCGGCCAAGTGGCCGCGTCCTGACAGGCGCGCTGCAGCACCCATTCGCCGATCGATATGATGAGCCCCGTTTCTTCCGCGATCGGGACGAATTCGGCCGGCGAGATGAAGCCGCGTTCGGGGTGGCGCCAGCGCAGCAGCGCCTCGCAGGTGGTGATCCGGCCGGTGCGCAGGTCGACGAGCGGCTGGTAGTAGACCTTCAGTTCGTCGCGGGCCAGCGCGTCGCGCAGGTCGAGCTCGAGGGCCCGGCGTGCCTGCGCGCGCTCCTCCATCTCGGCGGCGAAGAAACGGTGCTCGCCGCCGCCGTTGCCCTTGGCGGCGTAGAGCGCCATGTCCGCGTTCTTGATCAGTTCGTCGGCATCCACGCCGTCCTGCGGGGCGACGGCGATGCCGATCGAGGCGCCGATATCGATGCGATGGCCGTCGACGTCGAAGGGCACCGACAGCGCCTTCACGAGGCGACGGGCGAGCCGGCCCGAATCCTGCCGGCGGGACGGTGTCGATTGCAGGATGACGAATTCGTCGCCGCCGAAGCGGGCGATCATGTCGCCGGTTCGTACGATCGTGCCGAGCCGCCGCGACACTTCCTTGAGAAGCTTGTCGCCGATCGGGTGGCCAAGCGTGTCGTTGACCTGCTTGAACCGGTCGACGTCGATCAGATGCAGCGCGATCTGATTGCCGCTTTCGCGGACGCGCTCGAGCATCTCGTTGATGCGCTCGCGGAAATGGTTGCGGTTCGGCAGTCCGGTCAGTTCGTCGAAGCGGGCGAGATGGGCGATCCGTTCCTGCGCGGCCTTGCGTTCGGTGACGTCCTCGAGAATGACGACGGAGCCGCCGTCCTTCATCACCCGCCGCGACAGGGCGATTGTGCGCTCGCCATCAAGGGACAGGAAGATCTGGCTGTCGCGGTCCTGGCGCAGGCCGCGTGTCAGCTCGTAGACGATCGAGCGGATGCCCCGGTCGGAATGATTGCCGGCGCGGATGGAGTAGCGGACCAGTTCGCGGATCGCGGTGCCGACCTTGATGGGCGCATCCTGAAGTCGGAGCAACTCGAGGAACCGGGCGTTCCACACCCGCAGCCTGTCGTCCTGGTCGAACATGCACAGGCCGTGCGACATGTTGTTCAGCGCAATGTCGAACCGGTTGGCCTGTTCCTCGTAGCGGGCGGCCAGCGCCGCCTCCTTGCGAGTGATCGTCAGCGCCTGGATGATGATCTCGCGGATCGACATGGTGATGTCGATCATGCCGTAGATGAACATCAGCACGACGAAGCCGAGCGCCTTGTGTACCCAGTCCGGATAGATCAGAAGCGCAATGGCCAGCGGCAGGGTCGTCAGCGTGAGCTGCCCGACGGCAATGAGCGGACGGCCCGCGTTTCGGCCGGAGATGGCCGCGGCATAGCCCGCCGATGTGGTGGCGACGGCGAGATGCAGGGAAGCATCCGTCGTGTGTGCCAGGGTGATGACGCACAACAGCCCGAGCAGCGCGGAAAACCCCCAGGCGCCAAGCTCGTAGACCCGCTCCCAGAGGCGTGTCGAGGCGACGTTATCAGCCAGTTTCCGGCGTTTGTAGATGATCGCCGACACGATGCGGAGCATGCCGACGGCGAAGATGGCGACCGACGTCGCCATGATCCACGCGTCGTCGGCCTTGATGGCGATGGCCGCGCCGATGACGCTGCAGGCCACCGCGCCGACCGCCAGAGATCCCAATGGCGCAAACAGGGACTCCACGAGCGCAGCGCGAATCTCCGGCGGGAGCCGCGCGTCGTCGTGGCGAGTCAGAAGTAGCTTGCGAATTAGCATTCAGGTTCCGGGCCTGTGTCCTCGCCCCCATTCCTAGCGCGAGAATGTCAAAGATTCCCAAACTCGAACCATCTACGTCAGATTTGGTAAAAAATATAAAATGATGCGTGTCTAATATTGAGATAAACGAGTAAGACTTCGGTAACCACTATTCGATGGCTTATCATATAATGAGCCAAATTTACTCGATGTAAAACGCCAGGGCTCGTCTCGCCGCTACAGGTGACGTTTCTTCGCCGGCGGATCGGGACGGCCTGCGACGGGTGCCCGGCCCGGCCCGGGCATGCGACACCCAGCCCGACAATCGGGTTGCCTCTCGCGTTCAGGCACATATGGTCCCGTTTTCCCTTGCCGCGATACATGAAAGCCGGGAATGAGCCAGACATCGGAAGACAAAGTGCCGCAATCGCCGGATCCGGGGCCATCGCGCCGCGCGGTCACCGTCGGATCGGCGACGGTCGACATCATCACCGTCGTCGCCGATCGCGATATCGAGCAGGTGACCATGACCAATGTCACCGCATCGTTCCTGCTGCTCGAACAGGGCCGCAAGATCGAGGCGACGAGCATCACGATCCATCCCGGGGGCGGTGCCGTGAACACCGGCGTCTGCCTTGCCAGGCTCGGCTACGCGGTGGCGACGATCATCAAGATCGGCAACGATCTCAATGCGGCGAAGGTGCTGGAGACTTTCGATCTAGAGGGGCTTTCCAAGGACCTCGTGCGCCGGAGCGACCAACTCGGCACCGGAATCACCGTCATGGTCTCCTCCCACGACCGGAACGCGACGATCTTCACGTTTCGTGGTGCGAATACGCTGATCGAGCATGAAGACGTGCCCGAAAAGGCGTTTGCCGGCGCCGATCTCGTGCATGTCGCGGGTCTCAGCAACAAGTCGGCCGAGCAGCATGCCCATGTCGTCGGCTGCGCCAGGCGGGCCGGCGCCTTCGTCTCGGCCAATCCGGGTATTCGCCAGCTTACCGCACGCCGCGTCGCGTTCATGGATGCGCTCGCCGATATCGACCTGATCAGCATCAACCGGGTCGAGGCCGAGGCGCTGATGCCCGGCCTCGCCATCGATTCGGCCGACATGACGGCAGCGCACCTGCCCGACGATTCGCCCGAACTGTTGCGCCGGGGCCTCGACGCATCCGGCTTCGCCATGTCGCTGGAAGGGTTCTGCGCCGCGCTCAGCGCGCTCGGCCCGCGGTTCGTCGCGGTCACCGACGGCACGGAGGGCGCCTATCTCTGGGCCGACGGAGGACTTTACTTCTGTCCGCCGCTGCACCTGGAGCCGGCGGGGACGGCGGGCGCGGGCGATGCCTTCGCCGCGACGCTCGCGGCGGGACTGGTCGCCGGGCGGGCGCCGGACGATGCGCTTGCCGCAGCGTCGGCCAATGCGGCGTCCGTCGTCGGGCATGTCGATACGCAAACCGGCCTGCTCGGCATGACGGCGCTGGAGGAGATGATACGCCGCGCGCCGGCGGATTTTGCGCCGCGGAGACTTCTCTAGGCCGGCTTTTCGGCCAGGTGCGCAACGCTTCCGTAAGGACCGGGACGCGATACTTTTCAGGAGGGGAAGCGATGCGCGGGCCTCGTCACGGGGCGCTTTGGCGTATAGTTAGTGTTGAGTAGGATGACGACAGGGGACGGACAGCGCGTCAATCGTGTGATCGAGTGATTTTCGGCGTACCACTTCAACGGATGTCCGGCGACCTGATGGCCGGCATCCGCACCATCGCGCTTGGCACGGCCGTGACCGTGGCGGGAGCGATGACGTGTGGCGACGCCAGGGCGCAGAACATCCTGGATCTCTTCAAGCGCCAGGACGCCGAGCAGACGGAGACCGATCCCGAAGCGCCGTCCCGGCAACGAACAGGCATCGCCTATTCCACGACGATCACCGTCAGCGGCGGCGACGAAGCTCTCAAGAAGCTCATCGAGGACTCCTCGAACCTGACGGCGCTCGAGGCCGATCCGCCGGCCGGCCCCTCCGGACTGGTGCGTCGCGCCCAGGCCGACTTCCTGCGGGTCCAGAAGACGCTGAACGCCGAGGCCTATTACGGCGGCCTGATCGATATCCGGGTCGGCGGGGTCTCCGCCACCGAGGAGCGGGCGATCGACGCCGCCGCCGCCGCGGCGCCGCGGGGGCCGGTGCCCGTGACGATCAGCGTCGAGGCCGGCCCGCAATTCGTCATTGGATCGGTCGTGCTGGCGGATGCCGTCACCGGACAGCCGCCGGCACCCCTGCCGATCGATCGGACCACAATCGGCCTGGAACCGGGCACGCCGGCCAGGGGCATCGCCGTCATCAATGCGGAATCGCGCATCGTCGAGGCCATGCAAAACCTTGGCTACCCGAAAGCCGCGGTGCCCCGGCGCGAGGCGATCGCAGATCATTCGAACCACACGCTCGACGTCACCTTCTTCCTCGCGCCGGGCCGGCAGGCGGACCTCGGGCCGGTGTCGGTGCGCGGGGCCGAGGATGTCGATCCCGATTTCATCGCCCGGATGGCCGGGGTGAAGCCGGGCACGCTCTATTCGCCTGCCGAGATCCAGAAAATCCGCCAGAACGTCGCCGATCTCGACACGTTCCAGTCGGTGCGCGTCATCGAAGGCGACACAATCGACGCGAACGGCCAGATTCCGCTGATCATCGACGTGGACGAGCGCAAGCCGCGCTTCATCGGCGCGGGGGCCAGCTACTCCACCACGGACGGCGCCACCATCAACGGTTACTGGGGCCATCGGAACCTGTTCGGGCATGCCGAGCGGTTGAGGATCGAGGGCGAGGTCTCGCGCCTGTTCGAGAATTCCCTCGACGATCTGACCTATCTGGCGAAGGCAACCTTCGAAAAGCCCGGTTTCGTGACCCCGGCCGACGACCTGCTGCTCGAGGCCCGCGCCTTCCGCGAGACGCCGGATGCCTATACCAGCACCGGCTACGGCGGCACGGCAGTCTGGAAACGGCGCTTCGGCGAACGGCTGGAAGGGCGGATCGGCATCGAGGCCGAGCACGAGGAAATCACCGACGCCTTCGGCACCAACACCTATACGATCGTCGGGATCCCGGTCGGCCTGAGCTACGATTCGACCGATAACAAGCTCGATCCCTCGAAGGGCATCCGGGCCAACGTGCAGGTCGAGCCGATGCCGACCTTCCTCGGCTCTTCGGTGAACATGACCGTCGCCGAGGGAACGGTCTCGGCCTATCATGCGTTTGACGAGGCGAAGAAGCTCATTCTCGCCGGCCGCGTGACGGCGGGGACCATCGAGGGACCGAGCAACATCGCCGACATTCCCGCAGACCGGCGGTTCTATGCCGGCGGCGGCGGGTCGATCCGCGGCTACGACTATCAGGGTGTGAGCCCGCGGCTGCCGAATGGCCAGATCGTCGGCGGCAAGAGCCTGTTCACCGCGTCGGCCGAGGCGCGCATCCGGATCACGGAAACGATCGGCGTCGTGCCGTTCCTGGACATGGGCGGCGCGTTTCTCGACAGTACGCCGCAATTCAGTTCCGGCGATTTCAAGTTCGGCGCCGGCCTTGGCCTGCGCTACTACACGGCCATCGGCCCCGTCCGTCTCGATGTGGCGTTGCCGCTCGACAAGGGGCCCTACGATCCCGATTACGCGCTGTATGTCGGGCTTGGCCAGTCGTTCTAGAGTCTGAAAAGAGGCACGGGGCAAACCGGTGCGAACCGCTCGTCGCATAGCCGGCATCGTGCTGGCGATTCTGGTGATTCCGCTCGCGCTCGTGGGCGGCCTGCTGCTGTTCGCACAGACGGGCGCGGGGCGGGGCGTGATCATCTGGATCGCCGAGAGCACCGTCAGCGGCGAGGACACCACGCTCACCATCGGCGGGCTGGACGGGCGCGTGCCCTTCGACATGACCGTCACCGACGTGGCGATGGCCGATCGCGACGGCGTCTGGCTCGCCGTCGACCGGGCCCGGCTGAGCTGGCGGCCCTTCGCGCTGCTGGCGAAGACGGTGTCGGTGGAGATGATCGAGGTCGGCACCGTCGATCTGGCGCGCCTGCCCCTGCCGGCGGAGACCGAGACCGAAACGGAGAGTGGCGGTATCCCGGTGCTGCCGTTCGAGGTCGATCTCGAGCGGCTGACGGTCAACAGGATTGCGCTGGGCGAGCCGGTGCTCGGCGTGCCGGCGGCGGTTTCTGTCGACGGCGACGCGCGTCTCGGTAACCCGGCGGACGGGCTGTCGGTGCGGCTCGATGTCGACCGGATCGACGGGACCGCCGGACAGATCGCCGCGAACCTGAACTATGCGCCGCAAAGCGAGGACCTGACGCTCAATCTGACCGTCGACGAGCCGGCGGGCGGGCTTCTGTCGCGGCTGTCGAACCTGCCCGGCCTGCCGCCGCTGCGGCTGGAACTCGCCGGCAACGGGCCGATCGACGACTGGGCCGCGCAACTTCAACTCGCCGCCGCCGACCACGGCAGCGCCGCCGGCACCGCGACGATCACCCGTCAGGGCGATGGCCGTTACATCACCGCCGATCTTGCCGGCGCCCTGACCGGGCTCCTGCAGCCTGCCTACGCCCCGCTGGCCGAAGGTCGCTCCACCCTGACGGCCCGGGTCCTGGTGCCGGCCGACGGCGCGATTCGGATCGACAAGGCCGAACTGCTGGCCGCCGCCGGGCTCCTGTCGGTTAGCGGAACTTTCGATCCCGGCAGCCAGGCACTGGGGCTCGACTACGACGTTGTCGCCGGTCAGGCGCACCGGTTCTCGGCGATCCTGCCGGCCGCGGCGACGTGGAGCGGCATCGAACTGACCGGGCATGCCGGCGGCACCGCCCTGCAACCCGATATCACCGCACGGCTCGCTGCCGAAGGGCTGACCTACGAGGGCAACGCCGTCGAGATACTGGGCCTCGACATGCGGGCGCAGGCGCAGGGGCCGGTGGACGATCCCGACAGTGAAATCATTGTGATGGCCTCGGGTCGTGCCGACGGGTTCGTGCCGAGCGACGCGAGCTATTCGTCCGCAGCCGGCGAAACGGTGACACTTGCCGTCAACGGTACGGCGACTCCGGCCGGCCAGTTCGATGCCGCCGAGGTGCGAATCGATCTCGGCGCCGGACAGATCCTGTGGACGGGCGTTGCCGGCCCCGACCGGATCGACGGCGACCTCACCGTCGCGCAGGTTGACCTGTCGAGCCTTGCGGGACTTGCCGGCATCGACCTGACGGGCGAGGCCAACCTGAAGGCCTCGGTCGACGGTCTGTTCGACGGATCGCGGCTTGCCGCCACGCTCGATGGTGGTGCGACCGGCTTTTCGACCGGCATTCCGCAGGTCGACGGCGCGCTGGGCGAGCGGTTCACGGTGTCCGGCGGCGTGGAACGCGGCGCCGACGGCAGCTTCGCCTTCGACACGCTGAACCTGTCTGGCGCCGCGCTGACGGTGACGGCGGACGGCAGCGCGACGATGAGCAGCGCAGACGTGACCGCCGAGATCGACCTGCCCGACCTCGCCCATCTCGACGACCGGGTTACCGGCGCCGCGACAGTGACGGCCAATCTGACAGGCTCGCTGGAGGATCTCGCCGTGAAGGCGGTGGCCGCGATCGACGAGGCGACCGCGATGGGCAAGCCCATCACCGACGTCCGGCTGCAGATCGACGCGCAGGATGTGACGGAGCGGCCGAGTGGCACGCTGGCGCTGCAGGGCAATGTCGACCGGCATCCGGTGACCGGCACGGGCGACCTGTCGATGCGCGAGGACGGAGGCGGGCAGGTGCAGGGCCTCGATATCGCCATCGGCTCGGTGCGTCTGTTCGGCGACGTATCCGTCGACCCGCAGGGCCGGGCCGAGGGCCAACTCGCCCTGAAGGCCACCGATCTGCGCGACATTGCTTCGCTGGCGCTGACCGACATGTCCGGCAAAGTGGACGCCACCGTCGATCTCTCGGTCGAGGACGGTGTCCAGGTCGTCAGCGTGACAGCCAGTGCCAGCGGTGTCGACGCATTCGACGTGCGGCTCGGATCGGCCAACGTGACCGCCACGGTGCGCGATCCCGCCGGGACGCTGCTGGTCGATGCCGACGTCACCGCAAAGGCGCTCGATGCCGGCGGGCAGCGCATCGACGACCTCACGCTCACCGCCAAGGGCGGAACCGAGGAGAACACGATCAGCCTGTCGGCGGCGGGTCTGGGCGCGAGCCTCGAGACCACCGGCGCGGTGGCGCTGGTCGACGGCGACGCGACGGTGACCCTGAACACGCTGACGCTGAGCGGCGGCGGCCAGACGGGGACGCTGGCGAGACAAGCGACCATCAGGGTCGCCGACGGCGGCGTGGCGATCGACGGGTTCAACCTGACGACGGGCGGCGGCGGCATCACCGTCGACGGCAAGGCCGGAGAGACCCTCGACCTGAAGGTCGCGATCGAAGCGTTGCCGCTGTCGCTGGCGGAAATCGCCGTGCCCGGCACCGGTCTGTCGGGGACGCTGTCGGGCAACGCGGCGATTGCCGGCACGGCGACGGCTCCGGCCGGCGACTATTCACTGAGCGTGTCGCGGCTGTCGCTGCCGGCGATGACGCAGGCCGGTGTGCGGCCGGCCGATATCACGGCTTCGGGCAAACTTGCCAACGGGCGCTCGACGATCGAGGCGAGGATTTCCAGTTCGGACGCGGCGACGATGACCGTCAGCGGGTCGGTGCCGCTGTCGGCGACCGGCAATCTCGATGTCGCCCTGAAAGGCCGGATCGACCTCGGCATCCTGAACGATCTGCTGGCGGCGTCCGGCGACCGGGTCTCGGGACCGGTCGACATCGACATGAAGATCGTCGGCCGGGCCGACGCACCGGACGCGACCGGCACGATCCGGCTCGCCGGCGGCAGCTATTCGAGCCCGGTCAACGGGGTCAACCTCGACAACATCGCACTGGAGGCCAGGGGTGGACTGAAGGCGATCGAGATCACCCGGCTGTCGGCGCGGGCGCCCAACGGCGGCACGATCAGCGGGTCGGGCCAGATCCGGCTCGATGCCGAGAGCGGGTTTCCCGCCGATATCCGGATCAAGGCCGACCGCGCCGAGATCATGTCCAACGAGATTGTGGACGCAACGGTCAGCGCCGACCTGACCCTGACGGGACCGGTTGCCACCGACCCGGACCTGAAGGGGACGATCACCATCAATCAGATGGATATCCAGCTCCCCGACCGGCTGCCCAGTTCCGTCACCCCGATCGCGGTCGAGCACGTCAATACGCCGCCGGCGGTGCAGCGCCAGCTCGACGAAGAGCGGACGTTCGGCTCGGGCGATGGCGGCGGCAACTTCGTCATCGACCTCGACCTCACGGTGACCACGACAAACCGGATCTTCGTCCGCGGAATGGGCGTGGATGCGCAACTCGGCGGATCAATCCGGGTTCGTGGCACGTCGGAGACGCCGCTGATCACCGGCGGCTTCCAGCTGCGCCGCGGCACCATCGACGTGATCGGTCAGCGCATCGAGTTCACCCGCGGCATCGTCACCTTCACCGGCGGCGACAAGATCGATCCCGACCTCGATCTCGTCGCCGAGACGACCACGTCGAGCGTCACCGCGATCGTGACCGTGTCGGGGACGGCGTCCAATCCGACGATCAGTTTCTCCTCGTCGCCGGACCTGCCGTCCGACGAGGTGCTGTCGCACCTCCTCTTCGACAAGGCGACCGGATCGCTGTCGACCGGCGAGGCGATCCAGCTCGCCCAGGCGGCGGCACAGTTCGCCGGCATCGGCGGCAGCGGCCCCGGTATGGTGGACAACATCCGCAGAAAGCTCGGACTCGACGTCCTGCAGTTCACGACGGCCGGCGACGACGGCGATCCGGCAATCGGCGTCGGGCGCTATATCAACGACAACATCTATCTCGGTGTGAAGCAGGGCGTGAACGCCAGTTCCAGCCGCGTCACGGTCGATATCGATGTCACCGACCACGTCAAGGCGCGCGGCGAGGTGGGCGCGGACGGTTCCTCCAGTGTCGGCGTCACGGTCGAGTGGGACTACTGAAAAAGGCCCGCTTTTCGGACATTGTGATCACAATTTCTGCATCCTTTGCCGCACGAAAAGGCGTTGTTTCAGAACGTAAATTGGCCAAGGGGCTTGCGCTCGGGGGCTTCCGTGATACGCTTTTCGTGCCTCTTGTCAGGAATGGGGAGCAGGACGGTTGGGGAAAGCAGCAGTCGAAGCGCGCGGCGTTACGAAGGCCTTCGGAGAAGGGCCTGAGCGGGTTCTGGCACTGGACAATGTCAGCGTCGAAATTCGCGAGAACGAGTTCTTCACCCTGCTCGGCCCCTCGGGCTGCGGCAAGACGACCCTGCTTCGGCTGATCGCCGGCTTCGACCACCCCACCAGCGGGCATATCCTTCTCGACGGTCAGGACATATCGGGCCTTCCGCCGTTCAAGCGCCCGGTCAACACGGTCTTCCAGTCCTACGCTCTGTTCCCGCACATGACAGTGGCGGGAAACATCGCTTTCGGCCTCGAAATGCTCGGCAAATCGAAGGCGGAGGTCGCCGCGTCGGTCGACGAGATGCTGAAGCTGGTGCGGATGGAAGAGCTGAAAAACCGCAAGACCAGCCAGATCTCGGGCGGCCAGCAGCAGCGCGTCGCCCTGGCGCGGGCACTGGCGCCGCATCCCAAGGTGCTGCTGCTCGACGAGCCGCTGTCGGCGCTCGACCTGAAGCTGCGCAAGGAAATGCAGATCGAACTGAAGCGTCTGCAGCACGAGACCGGAATTACCTTCGTCTTCGTCACGCACGACCAGGAAGAGGCGCTGACGATGTCGGACCGCATCGCGGTCATGAGCAGCGGCAACATCCTGCAGGTCGGCACGCCGCGCGAGATCTACGACCATCCCAAGGAGCGGTTCGTCGCGAACTTCATCGGCGACACCAACCTGATGGAAGTCGATGTCGTCTCCATGGGAGAGGGGAGCGCCCGCATCCGGTTCCCCTCCGGCCTCGAAACCGACGCGACAGTGCCGGACGGCGTCGGCGATGCGAAGCGGGTGACCGTCGTCGTGCGGCCGGAGCATGCACGCATTGCCGCCGCCGGAGACGCGGGGACATTGGCCGGAACGCTCGAAAACGTCGTCTATTTCGGCACAGACACCCACTACCACATCCGTCTCGACCACGGCGACATGTTCACCGTGCGGGCCCAGAACAGGCGCGGCGCCGACGAGGCGCATGCGCCCGGCACGCCGATCGGCGTCATTCTCGCCGATCAGGCCGTGCAGATCCTGAGGGACTGAGATGTCGGCCGGCGATTCCGTCATCGAACGCGCGCGCCGCGAGGAACTGCGCCGCAAGTGGCTGCTGGTCACGCCCGCGCTGATCGTCCTGCTGATCGCCGCGTCGGGACCGCTGCTGATCGTCCTGATCTACTCGTTCCTGACTCCAGGCGACTATGGCGGCGTCGTGTGGAAATTCTCCACCCAGGGCTGGTTCAAGGTCTTCTTCCATCGCGACATCTTCGACGACACGCTCGGCTTCGCCGATGCGCACCTGTCGATCTTCTGGCGCTCGGTGCGGCTGTCGCTCATCACGACGGTGCTGACCTTCGTCTTCGGGTTTCCGACGGCCTATTTCATCGCGACGCGGCCCGAGAAAAACCGGGCCCTGTGGCTGTTCCTGATCACCATTCCGTTCTGGACGAACCTGCTGATCCGGACATTCGCGATCATGGAAGTGATCCGCGCCGACGGCATCGTCAACCAGATCCTGCTCGGTCTCGGCGTCATTCACGAACCGATCCAGATGCTGGCGACCGATTTCGCCATCCTGCTCGGCATGACCTATGTCTATCTGCCGCTGATGGTGCTGCCGCTCTACGCCTCGATGGAAAAACTCGACTTCCGCCTCGTCGAGGCCGCCTACGATCTCTACGCGACGCGTTTCCAGGCGCTGCGGCGCGTGATCGTTCCGGCCGTCAAGCCGGGGATTATCGCCGGATCGATCCTGGTGTTCATTCCCTCGCTCGGGGCCTATGTGACGCCGCGCGTGCTCGGCGGCGGCAAGAAGATGATGCTCGGCAACCTGATCGAGCTGCAGTTCGGGCAGGGGCGCAACTGGCCGCTCGGCGCTGCGCTGTCGATCACGCTGCTGCTGATCGTCATGGTGGCGCTCCTGAGCTACATCCGCTCCACCGCGCGGTCGGAGGGCGGGCATGGCTGAGGGCACGAGCAGGGTGAGGCCGTTCTCGATCCGCAGGCAGCCGGGATTCACCGCTGTCGCGATGATCTGCTTCGTCGCGCTCTACGCGCCGATCCTGACGCTGGTCTTCTATTCCTTCAACGCCGGCGAATCGATCGCCAACTACGACGGATTCTCCTGGCGCTGGTACATTTCGGCCTGGAACAACGAGCAGGTGAAGGAAGTCTCCGTCCGCTCGTTCGTGATCGCCAGCTTTGCTTCCGTCATCGCCACGAGCCTGGCGACGATGGCTGCGCTCGGGACGACGCGAACCAGGCCCTACCGGGGCATGACGGCCATCTTCGCCATCATCAACCAGCCGCTGATGGTGCCGGAAATCGTCAGCGCGGTGGCGCTGCTGATCTTCTTCGCCATGATCAAGGTCGCGACCGGCTATTCGGGCCTCGGCTATCTGATCGCGGCGCACACCGCCTTCTGCATTCCGTTCGCCTATCTGCCGATCCGGGCGCGGCTGGAAAGCATGGACCTGACGCTGGAGACGGCGGCGGCCGACCTCTATGCCACGCCGTGGATGGCATTCCGGCGCGTGACGCTGCCGCTGCTGTGGCCCGGCATCCTGGCCGGCGCGATGCTCGCCTTCGTCATTTCGCTCGATGATGTCGTGATCACCGAGTTCGTGAAATCGGCCGGCCAGGATACGCTGCCGACCTACATGCTTGGCCAGTTGCGCCGCAACGTGTCGCCGGAGATGAATGCCATCTCCACGGTGTTCCTGGCGATCTCGATTACCCTGGTCACAATATTCTTCTTTCTCAGCAGAAGAAGGAAGTAGTCTGGCCCCGCACCCAGGGACACTCCACGGGGCCTTATCGTCAACGAGGGAGAACAAAGAAATGCAGTGGAAACTGACCACGAGCGCCGCGGTCGCGGCGTTGCTGGCGACGACGGCCATCGCTTCGGCCGAAGGCGAGCTCAACATCTACAACTGGGGCAATTACACGAACCCGGACCTGATCAAGAAGTTCGAGGACGAGTACGACGTCAAGGTGACGATCACCGACTACGACTCCAACGACACCGCGCTCGCCAAGGTGCAGGCCGGCGGCCACGGTTTCGATATCGTCGTGCCCTCGCACACCTATGTGCCGATCTGGATCGAGGAGGACCTCCTGCTGGAGACCCGTCCCGACGAGATGGAGAACTTCAAGAACGTCGACGAGCGCTGGGTCGACGTGAGCTGGGACAAGGGTCGCCACTACACGGTGCCGTGGCAGTGGGGGTCGACCGGCGTCTCGGTCAACACGTCGGTCTATTCGGGTGATCCGAACACCTCGGCGATCTTCCTGGATCCGCCGGAGGAACTCGCCGGCAAGGTGAACGTCGTGCCGGAAATGAGCGACGTGATGGGCCTCGCGATCATGTACGAGGGCGGCGAGCCGTGCACGGCCGACAAGGAGATCCTCAAGAAGGTCCGTGACCGGCTGATGGCCGCCAAGGACAAGTGGATGTCGATGGACTACGGCATGACCGAGAAGATGTCGGCCGGAGACGTCATGGCCAGCGTGAACTGGAACGGCTCCAGCTTCCGTATCCGGCTCGAGAATCCGGACGTCGTCTACGGCTATCCGAAGGAAGGGTATATCCTTTGGATGGACAGCGTCGGCGTGCTGAAGGATGCCAAGAACGTCGAGAACGCCAAGCTGTTCCAGAACTTCATCATGGACCCCGAGAACGCTGCGCTGATCTCGGCGTTCGCCCGCTATGCCAACGGCATCAAGGGCTCGGAAGAGTACATGCCCGAAGACATGAAGACGGCGCCGGAAGTGAACGTTCCCGAGGAGTTCGCCAGCGCGGGCCACTTCAACGAGCGTTGCGCGCCGGAAGTGCAGCAGATGTACACCGCCATCTGGACCGAACTGCAGAAGTAAGCAGGCCGGATTCCGAAGGCCCGGGACATTTCCCGGGCCTTCTTCCTGCCCGGCACCGCCCTGTCGCAGCGGGATCTCGAAGAGCGCCATGACCTCCTACAAGAATTCCGATCCGCGCCCGCCGATCATGGCGGGCTCGCCCGTTCCGGCCGAGTGGCGCATGCCGCGGGCCGACTGGGACCGCCCGCCGTGGAATCGCTGGGCGTTCCAGCACATCCGGGAGATCCTGCCGACGGTCGAGGTGCCGCGCGGCAACGGCGCGCCGAGCGCGCTGCCCGAGGCGCTTCAGGACATCGGCGACATCGCTTTCTCCGCCGCCGACGGGTCGCGCATGCGCGTCGACGAGATGCTCGACGAGACCTACACGGACGGCTTCATTGTCATCCACGGCGGATCGGTCGTTCACGAATCCTACTTCAACGGCATGACGTGCCGGACGCGGCATCTGTCGCAGTCCGTGGCGAAGTCGGTGACGAGCACCGTTGCCGGCATCCTCATCGGGCGCGGACTGCTCGACCCGCAGGCGCCGGTGACCGACTATCTGCCCGAACTCGCGGCGACCGCCTGGAAAGGCGCTAAACTCCAGCACGTGCTCGATATGGCGAGCGGTGTCGCCTACGAGGAGGCCTACACCTCGCCGATGTCAGACATCGGCCGCACCGACGTCGCGTCGGGATGGAAGCCCGTTCCCCCCGAGGCGCCGGACGATTTCGACTGGCCCGCCACCGTTTGGGACCAGATCCTCGGGCTGACGGAGATGGAGGCCGAGCACGGCAGCCGTTTCAGGTACCGCTCGATCGAAACCGACGTCCTGGCGCATGCGATGGAGCGGGTCACCGGCAAGCGTCTCGCCGGGCTCGTCAGCGACGAACTCTGGAAACCGATGGGCGCGGAGCAGGACGCCTTCTTCACGGTCGACGGCGGTGGCTACGCGCTCGCCGACGGCGGCTTCAACGCCTGCCTGCGCGACTATGCCCGTATCGGCCTTTGCTACCTGAACGACGGAGTGTTCAACGGGCGCCGGATCCTGCCGTCGGAGTGGGTTGCCGATGTCCGCCGCGGCGGGCACGGGCTGTTCGACGAGAGCGGCCGGGAGTACCTGCCGAACGGCTGCTATCGCAACCAGTTCTGGATCGAGGATGTCGACACGGGCGCCTTCATGGCCCAGGGCGTCTTCGGGCAGATGATCTATGTGTCACCGGACCGAAACCTGGTGGTCGCGAAACTGTCGAGCTGGCCGGATTTCGTGAACCGCCAGCTTTCGATCACCACCTTGCGGGCCGTTCACGCGATCGCCGAGGCTCTCGTCTGAGAGCGGCGGCCAATACAACGATAAACAATCGAGGAAACGACCGTGCCCGATCTGGAGCTTTGCTATCTCTCCGCCGTCGAGGCGGTCCGCCGGTTCACGGCGAAGACGCTGTCGCCCGTCGAGGTGATGGAAGCGGTTCTGGCGCGCGCCGAAGCGGTGCAGCCGACCATAAACGCGTTCACCTTTACCTACTTCGACGAGGCGATGGAGGCGGCCCGCGCGGCGGAGGCGCGTTATGCGAAAGGCGCCCCGCTGGGGCCTCTCGACGGTCTGCCCGTCGCCATTAAGGACGAGAGCTTCATCGCCGGCAAGCCGACGTCTTTCGGCTCTGTGTTCATGAAGGACTACGTTCCAGACCATACTTCGGCGATCAACCAGCGGATCATCGAGGCCGGCGGGATCGTTCATGCGCGCTCCGCGACGCCGGAGTTCTCCTGTGCCGCCTATACGTGGTCCCGGCTGTGGGGCGTGACCCGCAATCCGTGGAATCCGGACTTCACGCCGGGCGGGTCGTCCGGCGGTTCGGCGGCGGCGCTGGCGGCCGGTATCACGACAATCGCCACCGGCTCCGATATCGGCGGCTCGATCCGGATTCCGGCGTCCTGTTCCGGTGTGGTCGGCTTCAAGCCGCCCTACGGGCGCAATCCCGACGAGCCGCCCTTCAACCTCGATCCCTACTGCCATACCGGGCCGCTCGCACGCACCGTTTCCGATTCAATCCTGCTGCAGAACGTCATGTGCGGACCGTATGAAAAGGACATCGCGACGCTGCGGCCGAAGCTGACGCTTCCCTCGGACTACGACTCCATAGCCGGCTGGAAGATCGCCTATTCCCGCGATCTCGGCTTCTTCGAGGTCGACCCCGAAGTCGAACGCAACACGCAGGCCGCGCTCGACGTTTTCCGGTCTCTCGGCGCGACCGTCGAGGAGGTGGACCTCGACTGGGGACACTGGGCGTTCGACGCGGCGATGAGCCACCTGTCGTTTACGGCCGGCGGGGAACTGGCGGCGCTGCTCGACGAGCATGGTGACGAGATGTGCAACTATACGCGCCACCTCGCCGAACTCGGCCGGCAGACGCATGGACCGGACTTCGTGACGACCATGACCGCCGCGGCCAGGATGTACGACAGTCTCGGGCCGATCCTCGAGTCCCACGACGTCCTGATCTGCCCGACGAACGCGATACCCGCCGTCGCCGCGGACTTCGACTATGTAACCGACAGTGTCGAAGTGAACGGCAAGGCGGTGGACGCGGCGCTTGGATGGGTGATGACGACGCCGTTCAATACGCTCAGCCGCTGTCCGGTCCTGGCTGTGCCCTCGGGCCGGGCCGCGAATGGCGTGCCGACGGGCATCCAGATCGTCGGCCGCACCTATTGCGACGAGGACGTCATGCGGGCAGGCATGGCCTACGAGGCGGCGCTCGGCGGCTGGTACGGGTCGCCGGATATGCGGCCCGCCCTATAATCGATGCGGTCACAGCAGGAGAGCGTCATGACCGATACCCTGACCATTGCCCTGTGGGCCACCAACCTGTCGGTCCCGGTGAACGGGCTCGAGGGCTGGGTGGCGCGCATCGAGGCCAAGATGGCGGATGCGGCCGCGGCCGGGGCGAAGATCCTGATCATGCCGGAATACGCCTGCGAGCAATGGCTGAGTTTCAAGCCCGTCGGTCTGAAACCCACCGAGGAAATCGGCTGGATGGCCGGGCACGCGCCGCAGGCGCTGGATCTGCTGAAGCCGCTTCCGGCGAAGTACGGCGTCGCCCTCTTGGCGGGCTCGATGCCGTGGGCGGCCGAGAACGGCCATCGCAACCGAGCGCTGCTTCTGCTGCCGGACGGGCGCACCATCACGCACGACAAGCTCGCTCTGACACCCGGCGAGCAGGATCCGGAGACATGGGATCTGGCGACGGGCGACGCGGTCGAGATCGTCGAGTGGGACGGACTCAGGCTCGCCATGCTGATCTGTCTCGACGTCGAGATGCCGGCGCTGTCCAGTCTTCTGGCGCCGCAGAACATCGACCTTCTGATGGTTCCGTCGATGACCTACTACCTGTCCGGCTACAGCCGCGTGTTCAGTTGTGCCAAGGCCCGGGCCGTCGAACTGATGAGCGCCGTGGCGGTGACCGGTTGCGTCGGGGCGACACCGGGCACGACGCAGAACGACCAGAATGTCTCGGGATGCGCGGTCTACATGCCGTGTGAGACCGAACTCGGTTTCACCGGTGTCCATTCGGAGATCGGCCCGGTCGAGGGCGATGTCGTCGACGGGACGCAGGGCGACGGGCCGTTCCTGATCGCCCGCGATATCCCGATCGGGGTGATCCGCGAGAAACGCGCCGGCGCGGCGGAAGTCTGGCCCGGCGCCTGGAACGCGAAGCACGTCACGCTCGTATCGGCCTGAGATCAAGGAAACCGGCGGCCGTCCCCTGGAGGCACCCGAATTGGGGAACGGCCGCCGCCCGCCCCGCGGGGCGGTTCCGGTGCGGCCCTACGGCCGGCAGACGTAGAAGACGTTCATGATGTCGTGGTCGAGCTCGTGCTTGGTCACGGACGAGAAGCCCGCATCCGCCATGTAGGCGAGCGCGGTCTCGCAGCCCCACATGGTGCCGAGTCCCTCGCCGCCCTGCGCCAGCGACACGGTCATGCAGTGCATGGTCGAGATCGTGTAGAGGAACGGCGCCAGCATGTTGTCCATGTTGCCGTGGTGGTGGTGCGAGCCCTTGATATCCTGGCAGATGTAGACGCCATCGGGCCTGAGCGCCTTGCGGATACCGCGCAGCACGGCCATCGGATCGGCCTGATCGTGGATCGCATCGAAGGTCACGACGAAGTCGAAGCTCTCGGGATCGACGGTCGCGTCCAGATCCGTGCAGTCGCGCACGTGGAATGCGGCGTTGGCGTGGCCGCGGGCCTTCGCTTCCCGGCGGGCAAACTCGATCGCGTCGCGCGACAGGTCATAGCCGGTGAAGGTCGAGTTCGGAAACGCCTCGGCCAGCATGTTCAGCGCGCGGCCGCGGCCGCAGCCGACATCGAGAACGCTGATGCCGTGTTCCAGCCGGGCCACGAGGCCGTCGGCGAGCGGCAGGATATGGTCGATCAGGGCGGGGAGGACCGTCTGGTTCGAGTCCTCCATCATGACGTCGTGGAACCGGGTGAACCGCTCGTAGGGCACGCCGCCGCCCTGATAGAAGCACTCGACGATATCCGTTTCCACGTCGCCGAGCAGGCCGAGAATCTGCGCGGGAACCGCCAGGTTGCCGCCCTCGCCGTCGCGGGTGAGGACGCGGGCGTGCTCGACGGGGAGCCGATAGGCCGCTGTCGCGGGATCGTGGTCGACAATCCGGCCGACGGTCATGGCGCCGAGCCATTCGCGGACATAACGCGCCTGCAGACCGGCCTTTTCGGCGATTTCGGCGCTGTTGGCCCAGTTCATGCCGGCCATCGTGTCGAACAGGCCCGTGCGATGGCCGATCGAGACCATCAGTGCCAGCGCGCCTTCATTGATCATGCCGATCATTCGCCCCTCGAAGGCGGCGGCGCGATCGGTATCCAGACGGAACATCTGATTCATCGTTTCTTTCCTCCGATTTTCCGATTTTCCGATTTCCGGCCGGGCGGGCCGGCTGGCTGTGCTGGCATAAAAGCCCCCGGAGGTTGCAGGACGACGTCCCGGACGTTTCGGTTGCGCTTCGGGTTGTTTCGATTGTTTCTCCTGTCATTTTCCCGTGGTCGGGTGTCCGGGGGGCCCTGAATTCGCTACAGATGGGACCCATCGTTTCCGCCGCGAGGAGCTTTCATGAAGACCGTCTATTCCGAGGATCACCGGCTGCAGAACGCCAAGAACGAGCTGATCGACGGGACGCTGAAGCCGGCGCACGAGCGGCCGCAGCGCGCCGAGATGATCCTCGACCGGGTCAAGAGCGTCGGTTTCGGAGACATCCTCGCCCCCGACGATTTCGGGATCGATCCGCTCGGCCGGGTCCATGACAGCCGGTATCTCGCGTTTCTCGAGACGGCCTGGGACCTGTGGACCAAGGCGGGTCGCGACTACGACGCCCTGCCGCTGGCGTGGCCGGTTCGCGGGATGCGCGCGATCGAGCCCGAGGAAATCGACGGCAAGCTGTCCTACTTCTCCTTCGATGCCGGTGCGCCGATCACGTCCGGAACCTGGCCGGCGGTCCGCTCCAGTGCCAATGTGGGTCTGACGGCGACCAGGATGGTAAAGGACGGGGACCGCGCGGTTTTCGGCCTCTGCCGGCCGCCCGGACACCATGCCTCGACCGACTATTGCGGCGGCTACTGCTTTCTCAACAACGCGGCGATCGCGGCCCAGTGGCTGCGCGACGCGGGGGCCGAGCGGGTGTCGATCCTCGACGTGGACTACCACCACGGCAACGGCACGCAGTCGATCTTCTACGAGCGCGCGGACGTGCAGTTTTTGTCGCTGCACGGCGATCCGAAGCAGGAATATCCTTATTTTCTGGGCTATTCCGACGAAATCGGCGCCGGTCCGGGCGAAGGTTTCAACGTCAACTATCCCATGGAGTGGGGCACGGGCTACGACGTCTGGGGGCAGGCGCTGAAGGATGCCTGCCAGGAGGTCGCCTCCTACGCGCCCGACGTCGTCGTCGTCTCGCTTGGCGTCGATACCTTCGAAAAGGACCCGATTTCGCAGTTCAAACTGAAAAGCGACGACTTTTTCGACGTCGGACGGCTCATCGCCGGGCTGAACAAGCCGACCGTGTTCCTGATGGAAGGCGGCTACGCGGTCGAGGAAATCGGCGTCAACGCGGTCAACGTCCTGACCGGATTCGAGGACTCGGTCTGAGGCCGAATATCATCGGTTTGCCCCCGATCAAGGTCGGTCCGGCTATCGGTTTGCTACCGTGATATCGGTCAGGCCGAAATGATCGGGAACGATGCTGCGGTTCGGATGGGCGATCCTTGTTCTTTTGCTCGGGGTGCTCCTCTCGGGAGTGGCGCCGTCCGGCACCCGCGCGCAGCCGGCCACGGCCGACGCCGGTCTCTCCGTCTACCTGTTCTGGCAGCAGGGCTGCCCCTATTGCGCGGCGGCGCACGAGGACCTCGACGCGCTTCTTGACGCGCGGCCCGGGGCCGACCTCGTGCCGCTTGAGATCGGCGTCGACGGTACGACCGACGCGCTCTACGGGACGGCGATCGCGCTGTTCGCGCTGAAGCAGGCGGCGGTGCCGCTGGTGGTGATCGGCAACCGGCCGTTCCTCGGCTATCTCGACGGCGGCCGCAGCGCCGTGCTCTATGACGCCGCGATCGAGCACTGCCTCGCCGACCCCTGTCCGGATGTGATCGGCAAGCTCCGGGGGGCCGCCGCCGGTCCGGCGAAGCCCGTCGAGGCGGCCGGCCCCGAAACCGGGGCGCCGGCGGCGCTGCCGGAGACGATCGACGTGCCGCTCCTGGGGCCGGTCGACATGGCGAGCCTGTCGCTGCCGGCGCTGACCGTCCTGCTGGCGGCAATCGACGGCTTCAACCCGTGCGCCATGTGGGTGCTGGTGTTCCTGATCGGCCTGCTGCTCGGCCTCGAGAACGAAGGGCGCATGTGGCTGCTCGGCGGCGCCTTCCTGCTGGCGACGGCGGCGATGTACTTCCTGGTGATGGCCGCCTGGCTGAACCTGATCCTGTTCCTCGGCGCCGTGGTCTGGGTGCGCGCGGCGGTCGGCGTCCTCGCCATCGGCGGCGGTCTGTTCTACCTGCGGGACTACTGGACGAAGCCGGAGGGCGCCTGCCGGGTGGTGAACCCCGGCCGCCGGCAGAGGATCATGGCCGCCTTCCGCGAGACGGTGGAGAACCGGCCGCTGCTGCTCGCCGTCCCCGGCATGATGGCGCTGGCAGTACTGGTCAACTTCATCGAGCTGATCTGCTCGGCCGGCATTCCCGCCGTCTATACGCAGGTGCTGGCCCTGAGCGACCTGCCGGCGCCGGCCTATTACGGCTACATCGTGCTCTACATCGTGGTGTTCATGCTCGACGACGTGGCGATTTTCGCCACCGCGATGATCGCGCTTCGCGTCACGGGCCTGACCGGAACCTACGCGCGCGCCTCGCACCTGATCGGCGGAATCGTGCTGCTGGCGATCGGCGCGGTGATGCTGCTCCGGCCCGACCTGCTGGCCTTCGGCTGAACCGGGGGTCGGCGTGCCGTGTCGCCCATCCTTCGAGACGGCCGTTTCACGGCCTCCTCAGGATGAGGTTTCCCGTGTTTCGGCGTTCTTGCCAACCACCGCCCTCATCCTGAGGAGCGGCAACGCCGCGTCTCGAAGGATGGGTGAACCGGGGAAAATCGCCCCCAACTTGAAACCGGGCGGTCAGATGACGCCGGAGGCCTTCAGGCGCTCGCGTTCGGCTGCGTCGAGGCCGAGCATGTCCTCGAGGATGTCGTCGGTGTGCTGGCCGAGCGCCGGCGGCGGCGTGCGGTAACTGACCGGGGTGCCGGAGAACTTCAGCGGATTGCCGATCAGGTCGACATGGCCCGAGCCGGCGCCGGGATAGTCCATCGAGATCTTCATCTCGCGGGCCTCCACCTGCGGTTCGGCGAAGGCGTCGGCGATCGTGTTGACCGGGCCGGCGGGCACGCCGCGCGGCTCCAGTCCCGACAGGATCTCGGCGCGGGTCATCGTCTTCAGCTTCGCGGCGATCAGCGGCACCAGCACCGAGCGGTTGAGGACGCGGTCGCGGTTCTTGGCGTAGCGCGGGTCGGCGGCCAGCTCCGGCATGCCGAGAAACTCGCTGAACCGGACGAACTGGCCGTCGTTTCCCACCGCGATGATGATGTGGCCGTCGGCCACCTCGAACACCTGGTAGGGCACGATGTTGGCGTGGGCGTTGCCGCGCTGCACCGGCACCTCGCCGGACGTCAGGTAATTGGTCGCTTCGTTGACCAGCCAGGAGACGGCGGTGTCGACGAGGCCGATGTCGATCTGCTGGCCCTCGCCGGTCCGGTCTCGGTGGCGCAGGGCGGCGAGGATGGCGGTCGAGGCGTAGATGCCGCAGACCACGTCGGAGATGGCGACGCCCACCTTGACCGGTTCGGTGCCGGGAACCCCGGTGATCGACATGATGCCGCTCATCCCCTGGGCGAGATAGTCGTAGCCGGCGCGCTTGCGGTTGGGGCCGGTCTGGCCGAAGCCGGTGATCGAGCAGTAGACGAGGCCGGGCAGATCGGCCTTCAGGTCGTCGTAGGACAGACCGTACTTGGCAAGCCCGCCGACCTTGAAGTTCTCCACGAAGATGTCGCACTGCGCGGCGAGGCGCTTCACCAGCGCCGCGCCCTCGGGCTGCGCCACGTCGATGGAGACCGAGCGCTTGTTGCGGTTGGCCGACAGGTAATAGGCGCTCTCGGCGGTGTCGGCGCCCGTGGCGTCCTTGACGTAGGGCGGCCCCCAGCGGCGGGTGTCGTCGCCTTCGCCGGGCTTCTCGACCTTGATGACGTCGGCGCCGAGATCGCCAAGGAGCTGGGTGGCGGTCGGACCGGCGAGGATGCGGGTCATGTCGAGGATGCGGACGCCGGCGAGCGGTCCGGTGGTCTTGTCTGTGTCTTCGGTCATACGGTGTTCCGGCGGGTCTTGAGCGGCGTCATCGTACTGACATGGCGTCAGGATGGAAGCGCCGCGGCCGTCATAGCCGGGTTGCGTCTATGGAGGCCGCCGCCGCGGCCTTCTCGTGGCGCGTTGCCGACGCCGCGTCGAAACAGCACAGCACGATGCGGTCGAAGGCGTCGGGACGCCGGGTTAAGGCGGCGTCGACGGTTGCGACCGCGATATCGGCGGCGCGGTCGGGCGGGAACCCGAAGATGCCCGTCGAGATGGCGGGAAAGGCGATGGACCGCAGGCGGTGGCGGTGCGCCAGCTCCAGCGAACTCCGGTAGCAGGCCGCCAGCAGGGCGTCCTCGTTCTCGGCACCGCCGCGCCAGACCGGGCCGACGGCATGGATCACGTGGCGGGCCGGCAGGTCGTAGCCCTTGGTGATGCGGGCTTCGCCGGTGGGGCAGGGGGCGGCCGTGCGGCACGCGACGGCAAGGCCGGGTCCCGCCGCCCGGTGGATCGCGCCGCAGACGCCGCCGCCGGGCGCCAGCGCCTCGTTGGCGGCGTTGACGATCGCATCGACGTCGAGCGTCGTGATGTCGGCAACAAGGATCCCGATCGCGGCCATGCGCCGATTTCAGCATGATCCTCTGCGCGTGCCAACGGCGCCGGGTCCGGGCGCCGCCGCCCGCCTTCTAGGTGTACATCCGCCGCACGTCGACGGTCGTCTCGACGCCGATGTTCTGGCCGTATTTTTCGACGAACTGCTTCGCCGCCTCGCGCCCGGCATCGCGCAGGAACGTCAGGAAATTCCATTCCGCGTTGAACTTGCTCGACGCCGTCAGGTCGTTGAGGAACTCGCCGCCGTCGATCACATGGACGCGGATCTGGCGATAGCGGTCGGCGGGCAGCGTACCGTGCTTGACCAGACGATCGACGAACTCGATGGCGCGCAGCTCCTTGAGCAGGGCGGCATTGAACGTGATCTCGTTCATCCTGTTGAGGATGTCGCGGGCCGATTTCGGGGTCTCCGGCCGCTCGATCGGGTTGATCTGGATGAGCAGCAGGTCCTCGGTGCCGGTCTCGTAGAAGAACGGCCACAGGGCCGGATTGCCGGAGAAGCCCCCGTCCCAGTAGGGGATGCCGTCGATCTCGACGGCCTGGAACATCAGCGGCAGGCAGGCCGAGGCCATCACCACGTCCGGCGTGATGTCCTTGTTGCGGAACACCTTGACCTTGCCGGTGTGGACGTTGGTTGCCGACAGGAACAGCTTCACGTCCGAGCAGGCGCACACGGCATCGAAATCGATGGCCTTCTCGACCAGTTCCTTCAACGGATTGAGATTGAGCGGGTTGAATTCATACGGCGAGACGAAGCGGGAGACGACGTCGAGCATCATGAAGCCGGGCGAGAAGTCGAGGCTCCAGTTGCCCATCAGCCGGTCGATGATGGTGCGCTGGATCGGCGAGGTGCGCGCGGCCCGGCTGACGGCGCGCCAGTAGTTGTCCAGCACCTCGCGGGCACCGTCCGGGCCGCCCTTGTGATAGCCGGCGGCCAGCGCGACCGTGTTCATGGCGCCGGCGCTGGTGCCGCTGATGCCCTCGATCTTCATCGGCGCATGCTCGAGCAGCCAGTCCAGCACGCCCCAGGTGAAGGCCCCGTGGGCGCCGCCGCCCTGCAGCGCCAGGTTGATGGCGTGCGGGTCGGAGCGGCCGGAATCGGTGTCGACCGTTACCGGGGCGCGGGCCGTCGTCTTCGCCGTCGTCCGCTTGGCGGCGGATTTGGGCGCGGCGGTTTTGGCTCCGGCGGATTTTGCTCCAGCGGATTTTGCGCCAGTCGGGCGCTTGCGCGGCGTCCGGGGCGTGGCGGCAGCGGGCTTTGCCGGTCCCTTGGGGGGCGTGGCCATCGTGCCTATTCCGCCGTCCAGCCGCCGTCGACCGGCAGCAGCGAGCCGGTGATCGAGCGGGCGCCGTCCGAGCACAGGAAGACGGCGATGTCGGCGATCTCCTCGACGGTGACGAATTCCTTGGTCGGCTGGGCGGCGAGGAGGACCTCCTTCTTGACCTGTTCCTCGGTCATGCCGCGGGCCTTGGCCGTGTCGGGGATCTGCTTTTCGACCAGCGGCGTCCAGACGTAGCCGGGGCAGATCGCGTTGACGGTGATGCCGTGCTGGGCGGTCTCCAGCGCGACGGTCTTGGTCAGGCCGGCGATGCCGTGCTTGGCCGACACGTAGGCCGCCTTGAACGGCGAGGCAACCAGCGCATGGGCCGACGCGGTGTTGATGATGCGGCCCCAGCCGCGCTTCTTCATGCCGGGCACGGCGGCGCGCATGCCGTGGAAGGCCGACGACAGGTTGATGGCGATGATGGCGTTCCACTTCTCGACCGGGAACTCCTCGATCGGCGCGACGTACTGGATGCCGGCGTTGTTGACCAGGATGTCGACGGACCCGAGGTCCTTCTCGGCATCGGCGATCATCGCGGCGATCTCGTCGGGCTTGGTCATGTCGGCCGGCGAATAGCGCACCTCGACGCCATGCTTCGCCGCCATGTCGGCGCGGACCTTCTCGATCTCGGCGGCATCGCCCAGGCCGTTGATCGTGACGTTGATGCCCTTTTTCGCGAAGCCCTCGGCGATGGCATGGCCGATACCGGAGGTCGAGCCCGTGACGACGGCGGATTTACCCTTGAGTGACATGCGGCGATCCTTTGATGGCAACCGGCCTATGCTGGCAGCCGGCCTGTGGCGACCTAAATAGAAACGGACGATAGAGCGTATTGCATTGCAGCAAACCTGTTAAGACGGGGTTTCGCTACACCGTTATGACGTGGCGGGTATACTGGCGCGGCATTTCGGCTTATGGAACGGGTGTGCTTAAGGAGAGGCCATGTCGGACTTCCCCAATCCCGGTCACGATCACGACGAATGCGCGGACCGCGTGGTGCGCGTCGCCCGCTCCGTATGCCGGCAGCGCGGCGTGCGCCTGACCAGCCAGCGCGAGAAGGTGCTCGACCTGCTGGCGCAGAGCCACAAGCCGATGGGTGCCTACGAGCTGCTCGACCTCCTGGCCGAGGATGGCAAGCGGCCGGCGCCGATCACCGTCTACCGGGCGCTGGACTTCCTGCTGGAGCAGGGGCTGGCGCACCGCATCGAGAGCCGCAACGCCTTCGTCGCCTGCATGGCCGGGGACGGGTCGCCCGACGGGACGCATGACGCCACCGTGTTCCTGATCTGCCGCGACTGCGGCAATGTCGGCGAGGCATCGGCGGAGAACGTCGGCGCGGCGATCGACGCGGTGGCGCGGCAGTCCGGCTTCACGCCGGACCTGTCCGTCGTCGAGATCCAGGGCCTGTGCGCCCACTGCTCGGCCCGGGGCGGGCCGGCGGCCGTCCAGTAGGCGCCTGCGGGCAGGCACGAATTCCGGGAATGGCACCGATGACCGCAGCGCGCGGACAAGACGACCTCATATCGGACGACACGGGCGCGGATGACACGGGCGCGGATGACACGGGTCCGGCGCCGCGGTGCGGCTCCGTCGGCGTGCTGGTGGGCGCGGCAGGGGCCGGCGGTGTCCATGTCGGCGGCGATTATCCCGTCGTCGTCCAGTCGATGACGAACACCGATACCGCCGATGTCGCGGCGACCGTCGCCCAGGTCGCGGCGCTGGCGCGTGCCGGCTCGGAACTGGTGCGCATCACCGTCGACCGGCCCGAGGCGGCGGCCGCCGTGCCGCTGATCCGCGACGCGCTCGCGGTGAAGGGCGTCACCGTGCCGCTGGTCGGCGACTTCCACTATATCGGCCACAAGCTGCTCTCCGACTATCCCGCCTGCGCCGAGGCGCTGGACAAGTACCGCATCAATCCGGGCAATGTCGGCTTCCGCGAGAAGCGCGACCGCCAGTTCGGCGCGATGATCGAGATGGCGATCGCATACGGCAAGGCGGTGCGCATCGGCGTCAACTGGGGCTCGCTGGACCAGGAGCTGCTGACCAGCCTGATGGACGAGAACGCCGCCTCCGCGACGCCGAAATCGGCCCGCGCGGTGATGCACGAGGCGATCGTGCAGTCGGCGCTGAGGTCGGCCGAGCGCGCCGAGGAGATCGGCCTGCCGCGCGACCGGATCATCCTGTCGGCGAAGGTCAGCCAGGTGCAGGACCTGATCGCCGTCTACCGGATGCTGGCCCGGCGCGGCGACTACGCCCTGCATCTGGGCCTGACGGAAGCGGGCATGGGCTCGAAGGGCATCGTCGCCTCGACGGCGGGAATGGCGGTGCTCTTGCAGGAGGGCATCGGCGACACCATCCGCGTGTCGCTGACGCCGGAGCCCGGCGGCGACCGGACGACGGAAGTGCAGGTCGCCCAGGAGATGCTGCAGACGATGGGCCTCAGGACCTTCGTTCCCGTGGTGACGGCGTGTCCGGGCTGCGGGCGGACGACGTCCACCGTGTTCCAGGAACTGGCCCGCGACATCCAGGACTTCATCCGCGACGAGATGCCCCTGTGGCGGGAGAAATACCCCGGCGTCGAGGCGATGAACGTCGCGGTGATGGGCTGCATCGTCAACGGGCCGGGCGAATCCAAGCACGCCGATATCGGCATCTCGCTGCCCGGCACCGGCGAGAACCCGGCCGCGCCGGTGTTCATCGACGGGCAGAAGGCGCTGACCCTGCGCGGGCCGCAGATCGCCGCCGACTTCAAGGCGCTGGTGATCGACTATATCGAGCGCCGGTTCGCGACGGACGGGCGCACGGGTGCCGACGCGGCGGAGTAGCGGGGATTCCCGGACCGGCTCCGGCGCTAGGGCGTCGAGACGAGCTTCAGGCCGACGATGCCGGCGACGATCAGGCCGATACAGACCAGCCGCCAGGCATGGGCCGGCTCGCCGAACAGGGCGATGCCGAGCAGCGCGGTGCCGATCGTACCGATGCCGGTCCACACCGCGTAGGCCGTGCCCAGGGGCAGGTCGCGCAACGCGATGCTGAGCAGCCAGAAGCTGACGGCCATCGAGGCGACGGTGCCCAGCGACGGCCACAACCGGCTGAACCCGTCGGTGTATTTCAGGCCGATGGCCCATCCGATCTCGAACAGGCCGGCGGCGGCAAGGGCAAGCCAGGGCACCTTTCTCTCCATAGTGTCGGGTGAAAGCCCGGAACCGGGCGGTGGTATCCGGATGCGGCCCTACTTCTTCCGGCTGGCGGCGAAGTCGGCGGCGGCCTTCAGGCGGCTGGCGCGGTCGCCGAAGGGCATCAGCGTCTCGCGCGCCTGGGCCACGGCCTCGGCCAGTTTGGTGCGCGCCGCCTCGGTGCCGATGAGGGCCGGCAGGGTGGCCTTGCCCTTCGCGCGGTCCTTGGCGGTCGCCTTGCCCAGTTCCGCGGGGCTTGCCTCCTCGTCCAGGAGGTCGTCGGCGATCTGGAAGGCGCGGCCCAGCGCCGTGCCGTAGCGCGACAGGCGGACCCGGTCCTCCGGGCCGGCCTTGGCGAGGATCGCCCCGGACTCGGCGGCGAAGCGGAACAGCGCGCCGGTCTTCAACGCCTGCAGCGACAGCACCTCGTCCTCGCGCAGGGTTGCGGTCGCGCCATCGGAAAAACGGCCCTCGGCCGTCAGGTCGCGCATCTGACCCTCGACCATGCCCTGCGCGCCGGCGGCACGGGCGAGCGCGTGGACGAGCGCGGCGCGGGCGGCCGGATCGATGGCGTTGCCGGGATCGGCGAGGACCTCGAAGGCCAGCGTCAGCAGCCCGTCGCCGGCGAGGATTGCGGTTGCCGCGTCGAAGGCGCGGTGGACGGTCGGCCGGCCGCGGCGCAGGTCGTCGTCGTCCATATCCGGCAGGTCGTCATGCACCAGCGAATAGCAGTGCAGCAGCTCGAGCGCGCAGGCGGCCGGCATCGCCGTCGCCTCCGGAATGCCGAACAGCGCCGCGCTGGACAGGGCGATATAGGGCCGCAGGCGCTTGCCGCCGCCGAGGACGCCATGGCGCATCGCCCCGGCGAGACGGCCGTCACCCGGACCGCTCCCGGACTCATCCTGCGGTGCACCGGCGTCGAGCATGGCGACGAGCGCCTCGTCGACGCGCCGGGCGCTGTCAGCCAGGTCGGTTTCGAAATCGCGGGTCGGCGTGCTCATAATCCGATATCCGTTGCTGCCCCAAGGTAATCCTGACGGACCCCGATCCGGCGCGACTTTGGCCGAGGCGGCGGGCCTTGGCAACCGCCTTGGCCACCCCGCCCCGCGTGCCGGGTGTGGCAGGGGCGGCCGGTTCCGGTTGCCGAACGGGACCGAGAGGCGGTATTGCCTGCCCATGGCAAGGTCCACGTCCAAGACGGCATCCTCGAAGACGCGCGGCGGCGCGGGCCGATCCCCGTCGGCGCGGAACGGCGGGCCTTCGTCTTCGGGGTCTTCGGGGTCCGGACGCAAACGCAGGCGCGGGCGGTTGCGGCGGTTCGTCCGGCCGGTTTTCGCCGGGATCGCGGTGCTGGTGGCGATCCCGCTGGTGCTGGTGCCGGTCTACGCGGCGGTGCCGCCGCCTTTCTCGACGCTGGAACTGTGGGTGCGGCTCACCGGCCAGTCCGTCACGCGCCACTGGGTGCCGATGGACGAGATCGCGCCGAACCTCGGCTACGCCGTGGTGATGTCGGAGGACGGGAAGTTCTGCGAGCATCACGGGGTCGACTGGTCGGCGGTGTGGACGGTCATCGACAGCGAGTCCTCGCGCGGGGCGAGCACGGTGCCGATGCAGGTCGCCAAGAACCTGTTCCTGTGGCAGTCGCGCAGCTACGTGCGCAAGGTGCTGGAGGTGCCGCTCGCCTATTACATGGATTTCGTCTGGTCGAAGCGGCGGATGATGGAGATCTACCTGAACATCGTCGAATGGGGTCCCGGCATCTTCGGCGCGGACGCCGCCGCGCAGCACTATTTCGGGGTGCCGGCGGCGAAACTGTCGCTGCGGCAGGCCGCGTTGATGGTCGCGGCGCTGCCCAACCCGATCCTGCGCAACCCGGCGAAACCCGGTCGCACCACGGCCCGGATCGCCGGGATCGTCGAAAAGCGGACGCGGCAGGCCGGCGCCTATGTGCAGTGTCTCAAGTAGCGGCGGGACCCAAGTCGCGGCGGGACTCAAGTCGCGGGGGCCCGAAGTTGCCGGGGCCCGAAGTCGCCGGGGCCCGAAGTCGCCGGGGGTGTCGAGAAACCAGAGTAACGCCAGTGTTCGATCGGGGCTTCCGTTCCGCTTCACTTGGCGCTATATAGCGCGCAACTTCCGTTACATCGCCGGGCAGCCGGGAGCGGACCGCTCCAGCAAGGCGCCTGTGGCGTCGCCGATCTGAAGGAGATACGAAATGGCCGTACCGAAGAGGAAAACCACGCCGATGAAGCGTGGCCATCGCCGCTCCGCGGACGCCCTGAAGGCCCCGACCTATGTCGAGGACAAGGAGTCCGGTGAGCTGCGCCGTCCGCACCACATCGATCTGAAGTCCGGCATGTATCGCGGCCGGCAGATCCTGGAGCCGAAGGACAACGACTGAGGTCGTACCTGAACTCCCGTCGCCGCCTGCGGGGTATTTTCCCCGCGCGCCGGAGCGACGCACGAAGGCCGGCCCATGCCGGCCTTTTTTGTTGGTTTTCGTGCCGAAGCGCCCTTTTTTACGCGACAGGAGGCACTGAGGGTTTTCCCCGGCGGTCCGGACCGGCAAGATGGCGCCCGTCCCGCCCAAGTCCGATTCGAAACGGAGACCTCAGATGTACGGCGTCCCCCTGATGATTCTGCCGCTGATCGGCTACAACGTCCTCGAATTCCTGTTCGGCGGTGTCGACTGGCAGGGACCGATGTTCTCGCTGGCGATGGCGTCGGGCGCCGTGTGGACGATGACCGCGTCCGACATCTTCCTGCTGGTCACCCTGTTCTTCCTGTTCATCGAGATCCTCAAGTCGACCCATACGGGGGCCGGATCGATCGTCGACCACATCCTGTCGACGCTGGTCTTCATCGCCTGCGTGGTCGAGTTCCTGCTGGTCGATCGCGCCGCGACCTCGACCTTCTTCATGATGACGGCGATCGCCTTCGTCGACGTGGTCGCCGGTTTCTCGATCACCATCCGGGGCGCGCGCCGCGATTTCGCGGTGGGGCCGACCCAGAACACGTAGGTGCGAAGGGCACCGGCACCATGAGCCGCGATTTCCAGTTTCCCGGCCGGTCTCCCGTCTACGCGACGGGCGGGCTTGCCGCGACCTCGCATCCCGCCGCCTCGGGCGTTGCGGTGGATATCCTGATGCGCGGCGGCAATGCCGTGGATGCCGCGATCGCGGCGGCGGCCGTCCTGGCGCTGGCCGAGCCGCAGATGACGTCGATCGGCGGCGACTGCTTCGCCATCGTGGCCGAGCCGGACGGGACGCTGCACGGCCTGAACGGCTCGGGCCGCTCGCCCGCCGCGCTGACGGCGGACCGGTTCATCGCCGCCATCGGCGACGCCGCGGAGGGGCGCGAGGCGCTCGACAGCCACGGCCTGTCGGTCACGGTGCCCGGCGCCATCGACGCGTGGGCGCGGCTGCTTTCCCGTTTCGGGACGATGGGTCTCGATACGGTCCTGGCGCCGGCCATCGACATCGCCGAGCGCGGCATTCCGGTCGCGCCGCGGGTGGCCGCGGACTGGGCCGAGGAGGCGGGGCGTCTGTCGTCCGATCCCGGCGCGCGGCGGCATTACCTGAAATCCGACGGCAGCGTGCCGGAGACGGGCGACGTGATGCGCTACCCCGCCCTGGCCGCCACGCTGCGCGCCATCGCCGCCGACGGGCCTTCTGGCTTCTATTCCGGCGCGGTGGCCGACGATCTCGTCGCGGCGATCGGGCGCGCCGGCGGCTGCATGAGCCTCGACGACCTCGCCGCCGTCGAGGCGGACTGGGTCGATCCGATGCTGTCGCCCTACCGGTCCGTGTCGGTGGGCGAACTGCCGCCCAACGGCCAGGGCGTCACGGCGCTGATGCTGATGTCGATCCTGTCGCGATTCGAGCTGTCGCGGCTCGATCCGGTGGGGCCGGAGCGGCTGCATCTGGAGCTCGAGGCGGCCCGGCTGGCCTATGCGGCGCGCGACCGCTTCGTCTCGGACCCCGCCCATGCCGAGGTGCCGGCCTCGGCGCTTCTGGAGGATGCCTTCATCGACGGGCTGGCGGCGCGCATCGATCCGCGGTCGCGGATGGCGGATGTCGGCGCGATCGATCCGCGGGAGTCCACCGATACCGTCTATTTCTGCGTGGTCGACGGCGACGGGCTTGCCGTCTCCTTCATCAACTCGCTGTTCCATTCCTTCGGATCGGCCATCGTCGGCGAACACAGCGGTGTCGCCCTGCAGAATCGCGGGCTGGGCTTCGTCACGGCGGACGGGCATGCGAACCGTGTCGGGCCGGCGAAGCGGCCGATGCACACGCTGATTCCCGGGCTGGTGATGGACGGCGGCCTGCCCGCCGCCGTCTTCGGCGTGATGGGCGGCCAGTACCAGGCCTGCGGACACGCCCATGTCCTCGGCAACCTGATCGACTTCGGCATGGACCCGCAGGAGGCGATCGACACGCCGCGGGCCTTCTTCGAGGGCGACATGACGGTGCTTGAGCGGGGGATACCGGAGGCGACGGCCTCCGCGCTCACGGAGCGCGGCCACCAGGTCGCGCCGCTGGCTATGCCGCTCGGCGGCGGCCAGATGATCCGCATCGACCGGCAAAAGGGCGTTCTGACCGGCGGCTCGGATCCGCGCAAGGACGGCTGCGCGATCGGGTTCTGACCCGGCAATCCGCGGCGAAAATCCCGGAGAACGGTGCGCGGCGCTATGCCCGCCGGTCAGGCCGTGGTGCTGCGCGGCGCGTGGCGATGGATCTTCAGCGTCTCGGACGAGCGGTAGGCCGTATCGGCCTGTCCCGCGCTGGCGCGGCGCAGCGTGCGGGTCTGGGGCAGGCCCATATGCGTGGCGATGAGCTGGGCGACGAGCGGCGCCTGCGGGCGCAGGCTGGCGAGCGATCGCGGCGGCGGCGGCATCGTCGCAGCCGTGTCGACGGGGACGGGAAGCTGCCGGGAGTCGGTCTCGGACGCCGTTTGCGCCGTGCGGCCCCTGCGGTCGCGTGCGTCAAAAGAGGACGTCACAGGATCGACTGTCCTGTAACCGGTCATCTTTCGCGTGCTGGACACCGAATTCAGCGTCATTTCCGAAACTCCGTACCAATCTGGAACGGGGAAAAGTCCCCTGGCACGAACGGAGCAAGCCGCGGGCCAAGTACTAACGGCATATTAACCATTGCCCGGCGGTGATTCGGAACAGGCCTGTTCCGCGTTGGCACTTTTTTAACTTCGCAATCCCATCGTCTACGCAACTTTGCCGATTATTCTTCAGCCGGATTCGAGTCGCACATCCGGAGTGAGAGGGGCATTCGCTTTGGCGAAGACCGCGGAAATCCCCGATATCGCGCACGGGTCCGGGCGCCCGGCGCACCATTGCGCCAGCCTCGATCCCGCCGACGTGCTGCCACTGGTGGGTGTGGCGCTCTACGAATGGGACCTCGCCCGCGACTGCGTGACGTGGAGCGGCGATGCCGCGCGCCTGCTCAAGGTGGCGCCGGAGACCATCGCCACCGGACGCCGCTATGGCGGACGCATCGATCCGAAGGGCCCGGAAGGGCGGTCGGAGGCGATCACCTGCAGCGGCCAGCGGGACGACGGCGCGGGTGTCACCTACCATGTCGAGTACCGGTTCCTCACCGACGGGCCGGACGAGCCGGATCTGTGGATCGAGGACAGCGGCGTCTGGTTCGCCGGGACCGACGGACGCCCGGCGCGGGCGCGCGGCGTGATCCGGGCGATCAACGAGCGCCGCGCCCGGGACGAGCGGCTGATCTACCGCAGCGACCATGACGACCTGACCGGCGGCCTGAACCGGCCGAGACTGCTGGAAGAGCTCGGCGCGGCCATCGAAACGGCGCACGCTAACGAGACGAGTGCCGCCTTCGCCATCGTTTCCGTCGACAACCTGTCGATCCTCAACGACGCCTACGGCTTCGACGTCGCAGACCAGGTGATCGCCGGCGTCGCCCGGCGCATCCGCCGGGAGATGCGCGCCGACGACGCCATCGGCCGGCTGACGGGCAACAAGCTCGGCCTGGTCCTGCACGACTGCAGCGAGGACGACCTGCGCTTCGCCACCGAACGCTTCTCGCGCACGGTCGCGGCGGGGCCGCTGCCGGCGGGTGACGGGTCCGTGGCGGTGACCGTCTCGATCGGCGGAACCGACGTGCCGCGGCACGGCGCGACGCCCGGCGAGGCCCTGATGCACGCGCAGGAGGCGCTGGACGAGGCGCGGCTGCGCGGCTGCGGCGGCATCGTTCTCTACGAACCCTCCGACCGTCGCGATCGCGCGCGCCAGCAGAACGTCAAGACCGCCGCCCAGATCGTCGCGGCGCTGAACGAAGGCCGGCTCGCCCTGGTGCTGCAGCCGGTCGTGGCCGTCGGCGACTACAAACCGGTGTTCCACGAGGCGCTGTGCCGTATCGTCCTCGACGACGGCAGCCAGATCGCCGCCGCCGACTTCATCGAGACGGCCGAACGCCTCGGGATCGTCCGGCTGGTCGATCACCGGACGCTGGATCTCGCCGTCGCGCGCCTTGCCGCCGATCCCGACCTCGTGCTGTCGCTGAACGTCTCGGCGATCAGCGCCTATGACGGAAGCTGGCTATCGTGTCTGCAGGGACATCTCTTGACCCGGCGCGACATGGCCCGGCGGTTGATCATCGAGATCACCGAGACGATGACCATTCGCGACATGGAGCGGGCGGTGGCGTTCGTACAGGCCGTGCGCGATCTCGGCTGCCGGGTGGCGATCGACGATTTCGGCGCCGGTCACACGTCGTTCCGCAGCCTGCGCTCGCTGGGCGCGGACATGGTCAAGATCGACGGCGCCTTCGTCGAGCGGCTGTCGGAGAACGCCGACGACCAGTTCTTCGTGGCCACCCTGGTGTCGCTGGCGCGGCGCATCGGCCTGGAAACGGTGGCGGAACGGGTGTCCAAGGCGGGCGATGCCCGCATCCTCGAGGATCTCGGTGTCGACTACCTGCAGGGCTACCTGTTCGGGCGCGAGGCAGCGGAGGACGGCGCCGCGGCCCCGGATATTCAGGCCCCGGATAGCCTGGCTCCCGATAGTCCGGCCCCGGATGCGGCCGCACCGGACGGGATCGCCGCCCGCGCGCGATAGCGGCGGCTACTTCTTGCCGGACATCTTGTCGAGGCGCTCCTGGACGTCGGAGAGCTGTTTCTTCAGCGCGTCGAGTTCCGGATCGCCGGCCTTCTTGGCCGAACCCGCGGCTTCCTGCGCCTTGTCGGACTCGGCCGCCTTCGCGGCTTCCTCGGCGGCGAAGGGCGAGAACATGCGGAAGGCGCGCTCGAACATCTGGGTGTTGCGGCGGACCTGGTCCTCCATCGCGCCGATGGCCGTGGCGCCCAGGGTCTTGGCCATCTGCTCGCGGAACTTCTCCTGCTCGCGGGTCAGCGAACTCATCGAGAAGTCGAGATAGCTCGGGACCAGATTCTGCATGCTGTCGCCGTAGAAGCGGATCAGCTGGCGCAGGAAATTGATCGGCAGAAGATTGGGCCCGCGGCTTTCCTGCTCGAAGATGATCTGGGTCAGCACCGACCGGGTGATGTCGTCGCCGCTCTTGGCGTCGATGACAATGAAATCGTCTTCGGCCTTCACCATTTCGGCGAGGTCGTCGAGCGTCACGTAGGTGCTGGTCCCGGTATTGTAGAGTCGCCGGTTGGCGTACTTCTTGATGACCGTCGGCTTGTCGTCTTTGCTCATTTCCACCTTTGCCGTTCGAAACGGCGTCCCCCCAGAATTGCGCCGGTACTTTTTATCGTATCCGCAACGATAGGAATTTTTTTGCGCGCGGGCCACCGTTTTTCCGCACTGCACCGTCGAGGGGGCGGGAGGAGAGGAACCAGGACGCCGGCGCGACCGCGAATCGACGCCCGTCGAATTGACTCTGCGCAATGCGTTGCCGCAAACAGAATGCGATGCGACAGTCGTTTCGTCGCGATCGCCCTATATAGCCGTCCGGTGCCGGTTCGGGTAACACCGCATGCCGCGCCGCCGACGGCGTACAAATCACGGAACGTGAACCCGGCAGAGGCTGCCGGAACAGGAGGTCTGAACCCATGAGTGCCGATATCGTCATCGCCAGCGCCGCCCGCACGCCGGTCGGCTCGTTCAACGGCGCGTTGTCGTCCGTCCCCGCGTCCTATCTCGGCACGGTCGCGATCAAGGCGGCAATCGAGCGCGCCGGTATCACGCCCGACGACGTGGGCGAAGTCATCATGGGCCAGATTCTCACGGCCGCCGCCGGCCAGAACCCGGCCCGTCAGGCGTCGATCGGCGCCGGCATCCCGGTCGAGACCCCGGCCTGGGGCATGAACCAGCTGTGCGGGTCCGGCCTGCGCGCCGTGGCGCTCGGCATGCAGCAGGTTGCCGACGGGTCGGCCTCGATCGTCGTCGCCGGCGGCCAGGAGTCGATGAGCCAGGCCCCGCATGCCGAGCATCTGCGCAACGGCGTGAAGATGGGCGACTACAAGATGATCGACACGATGATCAAGGACGGCCTGTGGGACGCTTTCAATGGCTACCACATGGGCAACACCGCCGAGAACGTCGCCAAACAGTGGCAGATCACCCGCGAGCAGCAGGACACGTTCGCCGTGGCCTCGCAGAACAAGGCCGAGGCGGCCAAGAAGTCCGGCCGCTTCAAGGACGAGATCGTCCCGGTCACCATCAAGGGCCGCAAGGGCGACACGGTGGTCGAGGACGACGAATACATCCGCGACGGCGTGACGATCGACTCGATTTCCGGCCTGCGGCCCGCCTTCGACAAGGAAGGCTCGGTGACGGCGGGCAACGCCAGCGGCATCAACGACGGCGCTGCCGCCGTGGTGCTGATGACCTCGGCGGAAGCCGACAAGCGGGGCATCACCCCGCTGGCGAAGATCGTCTCGTGGGCCAGCGTCGGCGTCGATCCGGCGATCATGGGCTCCGGTCCGATCCCGGCGAGCCGGGCGGCGCTCGAGAAGGCCGGCTGGTCGATCGACGACCTCGACCTCGTCGAGGCCAACGAGGCCTTTGCCGCGCAGGCCTGCGCCGTCAACAAGGACCTTGGCTGGAACCCGGAGATCGTCAACGTCAACGGCGGCGCCATCGCCATCGGCCATCCGATCGGCGCCTCCGGCGCCCGCGTGCTGACGACGCTGCTCTACGAGATGCAGAAGCGCGACGCCAAGAAGGGCCTGGCCACGCTGTGCATCGGCGGCGGCATGGGCGTCGCCATGTGCGTGGAACGCCCGTAGGCACACCGGCGACTCAGTCCTTTCCGGCACGGGGGCGGCAGGCCCCCGCGCCGGAGGGAAATCGTGAAAAGCGTACCAGGGAGGGAACAAGTGGGACGCGTTGCATTGGTTACCGGGGGAACCCGCGGCATCGGCGAAGGTATCTGCAAGGCCTTGAAAGAGGCGGGATACACGGTCGCTGCGAATTACGGCGGCAACGACGAGGCTGCAAACAAGTTCAAGTCCGAAACCGGCATCCCGGTCTACAAGTGGGACGTGTCCGACTTCGAGGCCTGCCAGGCGGGTATCGCCAAGGTGGAAGCCGACCTCGGCCCCGTCGAGGTGCTCGTCAACAATGCCGGCATCACGCGCGACACGATGCTGCACAAGATGACGCTTGAGCAGTGGAAGGCGGTGATCGACACCAATCTCGGCTCGCTGTTCAACATGTGCCGCCCGGTGATCGAGGGCATGCGCGAGCGCGGGTTCGGCCGCATCGTCAACATCTCGTCGATCAATGGCCAGAAGGGTCAGATGGGCCAGACGAACTATTCCGCCGCGAAGGCCGGCGACATCGGCTTCACCAAGGCGCTGGCGCAGGAAAACGCGCGCAAGGGCATCACCGTCAACGTCGTCTGTCCGGGCTACACGATGACCGACATGGTGCGCGCGGTGCCGGAGAAGGTGCTCGACTCGATCGTCGCGCAGGTGCCGGTCGGACGCCTCGGCGAGCCCGAAGAGATCGCCCGCTGCGTGGCGTTCCTGGCCAGCGACGACGCCGGCTACATCACCGGCTCGACCATCACGGTCAACGGCGGCCAGTACATGGCCTGATCCCGGAGGGACGGGCCGACGCAGACGCGAGGCGGGCGCCGTTCACCGGCGGCCGCCTTTTTCACGATGGCATCCGGGTGCCCCGGTTACGCGGCGAATAAACCTGGATGGCGTTCTTGCGCCCGCCCGCGCCGCACCACACATACGCTGCCGCCGCCGGTTGCCGGCGTTGCGGAGCGCATTCATGACAATCGCCCTTCTTCTGCTTGCCGGACTGGCCCTGCTGCTGGTCGCCGGCGAGCTTCTGGTGCGCGGCGCGGTCCTCGTGGCGTTGCGCCTCGGGGTGTCGCCGCTGATGATCGGCCTCACGGTCGTCGGCTTCGGGACCTCGATGCCCGAGCTGGTAACGAGCCTGCAGGCGGCCTTTGCCGGCACGCCGGGGATCGCCATCGGGAACGTCGTCGGCTCCAACATCGCCAACATCCTGCTCATTCTTGGGCTGGCGGCCATCGTGTCGCCCATTCCCTGCCCGGTGCATTCGCTGATCCGCGACGGCGGCGTGATGCTGGCGGCGGCGCTCGCGCTGCTGGCGCTGACGGCGGGCGGGGCAATCGGCCGGGCCGACGGGACGCTTCTCGTGCTCGGGCTGGTTGCCTATCTGCTTGTGGTCTGGCGACAGGAACACCGGCGCGGCCGTGACGGGGTGGCGCCGGACACCGTCGGGGCGGTCTCCGGTCTTCCCGCCGAAGCGCCCGTCCCGGGCGTCATGGCGGTCATGCGCGAGATCGGCCTGCTGGCCGCCGGCCTTGCCGGTCTCGTCCTCGGCGCACGGCTGCTGGTCGACGGCGCGGTCGATCTCGCCGCGGCGGCGGGCGTGTCGGATACGGTCGTCGGGCTGACGATCGTCGCCGTGGGAACGTCGCTGCCCGAACTGGTCACGTCGGTCGTCGCAGCCATCCGGCGCCAGTCCGATATCGCCTTCGGCAACGTCATCGGGTCGAACATCTTCAACGCGCTCGGCATTGCCGGCACCACGGCGATCGCGATGCCGGTCGCGGTCCCGCCCGAGATCGTCCGGTTCGACCTGCCGGTGATGATCGGCGCCACCCTGCTGCTGACCGTGTTCGCCGCGACGGGTGCGCGGCTGACGCGCGGGGAAGGGGTGGTCCTGCTCGCGGGCTATGCCCTGTATATCGGCGTCCTGCTGTGAGGCGGCGGGATCATCGGCAGGGGCTGCCGCTCCGCCTGCCCGGGCCGGTCGATTGACAGGCCCGGGCCAGTCGTGATCTATCGCCTGTCGTCGGAGGCCTTTGATATTCTTCGCATAAACCGGAAGTGCTGGACGTGTTTCGTGCCAAAGCGGCGGCGCCGCGGCTGGATTTCCATAGAAAGCATCGCCTCGACATAGACGGTCTGCGCACCGTCGCGATCCTCGGCGTTCTCGTCTTCCATCTCGATCACCGCTGGGCGCCCGGCGGCTATCTCGGCGTCGACGTCTTTTTCGTGATTTCCGGCTATCTGATCACCGGCAACATCCTGCGCGACATCGAGAGCGGCGCGTGGGGCTTCCTCCGGTTCTACTCGCGCCGGGCGCTCCGGCTGTTTCCCGCGCTGTTCGCGGCGATCCTCCTCACGCTTGCCGCCGGCGCCGTCGTCCTGACGCCGCAGCTTCTCGTCGAACTGGGCCACAGCGCGCAGGCCTCGGTGTTCTGGTATTCGAACATCTTCTTCTGGCTGCAGTCGGGCTATTTCGACACGGCGGCCGCGTTCAAGCCGCTGCTGCATACCTGGTCGCTGTCGGTGGAAGAGCAGTTCTACCTGGTCTGGCCGGCGTTCCTGCTGGCCGCCGTCACCTGGGGCGGGCGGCGCTGGCCGTTCGCCGCGATCTGCCTTGTTCTCGTCGCTTCGCTCGTGGCGGCTATCGGGTACGGCGCGCGCGACGCGGCGGCGACGTTCTACCTGACGCCGTTCCGGTTCTTCGAGTTCGCCATCGGCGCGCTCGTCGTGTGGCGGCACCGGGCGGTGCAGCCCGGCCCCGTGGCGGTCGAGCTCGTGCTGGCAGCCGCTATTGTCGCGATCGGCTACAGCTACGCGACGTTCCGCGGTGCGGCGCATCCCGTCGGCGTCGCCTCGCTGTTGCCCTGCCTGGCGACGGCGGCGTTCCTGGCCTATGGCGACCGGTCGGTCCTGCTCGGCCGGCTCCTGGCGACGCCCGTCCCGGTCTGGCTCGGGCGGATCTCCTATTCCGTCTACCTGGTGCACTGGCCGCTGATCGTTCTGGTGAGCTTCGCGCTGGTGCGCGAGCCTTCGCTTGCCGCAAAGCTCGGGCTGGGAGCGGCGTCCATCCTGCTCGGCTACGCGCTGTATGCGGGCGTGGAGCGGCCGTTCCTGGCCCTGCGCAAGGCACAGGAGGACCGGGTCAACCGGTTCGGCCTGCCGGCCGGTCTGGCCGTCGCCGCGGCCCTGTTCGTCCTCGCCTCGCCGCTGGTGATCCGCGATGGCTGGACGTGGCGTTATCCCGACGACATGCAGACCCTGGCGGAATTCAATTTCAACGCCAAACGCGCGGAGACCTGGGACCGGGTCAACGCGATCGACTGGTCGTCGTATGACGGAGAGCCGTTCGACGTCCTCGTCGTCGGCGACAGCCATGGCAAGGACTTCTTCAATGCGCTGGTGCTGAACCGCGACCTGCTGGAGGCGACATACGGCCCGCTCGACATCCGCGTCTACACGACCAACCTCGAATGCGAAAAGGACGGCGAGCGGAGGGGGAAGGTCTGCTCGACGGAATATCCCGGGCTGTTCGAGCTCGGCCTGCACCGCAGCGCGAAGACGATCGTGTTCTCGCAATCCTGGGCCGGCGGGGAGATCGCCGCACTGCCGGGCGTCATCCGGAAGATCCGCAAGGAGGGAACGGCGCGGGTCGTGGTGGCCGAGAACACGGTTGAGTTCGCCGATGTCCCGAGCCTGTTGCTGCGGCGCTACTGGGCCGGCGATCCCGCGACCTGGATCGATGCGTTCCGGGGCAGGCGGACTGCCAACCGCAACAAGCAGCTTGCCTCCGTGCTGAAGCGGCTCGATCCGCCGGTCCCGGTCATCGCCAAGTCGAAGGCCGTCTGCGAAGGCGAAACCTGCACCGTGATCGACGCAGGCGGCGCGCCCTATCTCTACGACCACGCCCACTGGACGCTGGAGGGCGCGCGGTTCTTCGGAAGACGCCTGTTGGAGGCAGGCGCGCTGGACGTGCTGTTTGCGCGCGATCCGGATACGGGGGGCGTCAGCCGGCCGGACCGGGCCGCTCGGCCGCGGTCTTGAAGTCGGTCATCGCCTTTTCCAGCGTCCGCTTCGCGCCGGCGCCGATGAGCCCGGTGAGGTTGGCGGCGATCCGCGCGTACCAGGTCTCCGGTGTCGCGCGGAAGCGCAGCGACAGATTGGATGTTTCCGCGTCGACGCTGTGGACGGTGAATTCGCCGATGAAATGGATGCCGTGATGATCGGACGTGAGCAGGAGCCGGTTGGGGGCATCGAGCGCGGCGACATACATGTCCTCGTCGCGCGGGCCGCCGAGGGCCTTGCGTGTCTGGCGGATATGGGATCCGACCTCGACCGGTTCGCCGGACAGGACGTTTATCGCCTTCACGACCCGCAGTATGCCGGGCCAGGCGGGAATGTCCGCGACCGTGTTAAAGACGCGTGTGGCGGGCGCCTGTACGGCGCGGGTTATCACGACCTCCATGATTGCCTCCCCTGGATAGATTCACCCGATGAATCATGACATCACAGTCTGATCTTGTCTTCGTTTACGCCCCGTGAGCCTGCGCCGTATCTATGACGACTTCGTATAAAACTGCGGACAATCCGAACAGGTTCCGTGCGACTCTGGTAGGCTTTACGGCCATTTTGATGTGGGCCCTGCTGGCGCTGTTCACCGCGGCGAGCGGCAAGGTGCCGCCGTTCCAGCTCGCGGCCATGTGCTTCCTGATCGGCGGGCTGATCGGCGCGACCCGCTGGGCGACGGTGCCGGCTTCCCGCACGGGCCTGCGGCAGCCGGCGGCCGTCTGGCTGCTCGGCGTCGGCGGCCTGTTCGGCTATCACTTCTTCTACTTCACGGCCCTGCGCAACGCGCCGGCGGTGGAAGCGGGGCTGATCGCCTATCTGTGGCCGCTGCTGATCGTGCTGTTCTCGGCGATGCTGCCGGGCGAGCGGCTCGGCTGGCACCATATCGCCGGCGGCCTGCTGGGCCTGATCGGCGCGGCCCTGATCGTCACCGGCGGCAAGGGGCTCGTATTCCGGCAGGACTATGCGTTCGGCTATGCGGCGGCCCTCCTGTGCGCCCTGATCTGGTCGGGCTATTCGGTGCTGTCGCGGCGGTTCTCCTCGGTGCCGTCCGACATCGTCACCGGGTTCTGCCTCATCACGGCCGCGCTGGCGGCGGTGGCGCATGTGTTTCTGGAAACCACGGTGTGGCCCGCCGGACCGGGCGAATGGCTTGCCGTCCTGGGGCTGGGACTGATGCCTGTCGGGGCGGCGTTCTATGTCTGGGATTACGGCGTCAAGCACGGCGACATCCAGGTGCTCGGCGCGAGTTCCTATGCCGCGCCGCTGCTCTCGACCATCGTCCTCGTCGTCGCCGGCTTCGCGCAGGCGACCTGGGTGATCGCTGTCGCCTGCGTGCTGATCACAGGCGGGGCGGCGCTGGCGGCGAAGGACATGATCGTCCGCCGGTAACCGGCGGGGGGCGTAAGACTTCCGTAACCCTGTGCGAACGGTCCATTGGCGTTGTCCCGGCACTCACGTAAGGTGATGCCGGCCTCGTTTAGGGGGCAAACCATTCCATCAGCCGCAGGAGGACGCCATGTGTGAAAGATGCTTCCCGGACAGCAGGGTATCGGCGACGCGCCGCAGTGTGCTCGCGGGCATGGCGGGACTGGCCGCTGCCGTCACCGTGCCGCGCGTCGCGATGGCAGACTCTGCCACTGCGCCGCAGAACGCGATTTCCCCGGACGACGCCCTCGCGCGGCTGATGGCCGGCAACGAGCGCTATGCGACCGGCAACGGACACCCGCATGACTACAACGCCGAGCGGGCGGCGCGAACCAAGGGGCAATGGCCGATCGCCGGCATCCTCAGCTGCGCGGATTCGCGGGTCTCGCCGGAGCTGCTCTTCGATCAGGCACCGGGCGATCTGTTCGTCGTGCGTGTCGCCGGCAATGTCGTCAATGTCGACGGCCTCGGCAGCTTCGAGTATGGCGCCAAGTTCCTGGGCACACCGCTGATCGTGGTGCTCGGCCACACGCGTTGCGGTGCCGTCGACGCGGCGATCAAGACGGTCCGGAACGATGCCGCGCTGCCCGGCCATCTGCCCGACCTGATCGACGCCATCGAGCCGGCGGTTGTCGCGGCAAAGAAGGAGGATCCGTCGGACCTGCTTCTGGCAGCGACGGCGGAAAACGTCCGGCTGGGCAAGGAAGCGCTGGTTTCGCAAAGCACGATTCTGGGCGATGCGGTCGCCGCCGGAAAGCTTAAGGTCGTCGGCGGTATTTACGAACTGGCGACCGGCAGGATCAAGATGATCTAGCCCCTGCGGGGACGCTGATGCGCCCGATGCGGCGGGCGCATTTCATTTTTGTTCTATTTTAAATTTATACATATCACAGACATGAAGGATCTTCCGAATATCGGAAACGAGTTGTTCAGAGACAGATGGTTGAATAACCCCGGTTGTCTTTGATCGGGGAAATAATGGCTTCCAATATCTTCAAGGTGGCGTTCGCCGTTCTGATTCTCGGCTGGGCCCCGCTTCTGGCCTGCATCGCCGGCGGCGCCGGCGACCACGTTCTCGGGTCGATGCGCGTGCTTGCGCGTGCTGCCGTTACCCTGTCCCTGCTTCTGGCGAGCGTCAGCGGCATTGTCTTCCTGATGCAAAGCTGGCGCGAGAGCCGTGCCGTCAGGGCCGACGGATAGGCCGCGTCACAGCGGTGCGGGCAGGTCGGGACGGGCGATCATCAGCCAGACGATCGCCAGCACCGCCGCGAAGGCGGGAAAGCCGAGCACGAACCACAGCCGGTAGAGCCGGTGAAACGCCGCCGGCAGGGCCTCGTTCGCATCCGCCGCCGCGCGGGCCAGCCGGCGCAGCCGCGTCTGGATCCAGACGACCGGCAGCCAGCACAGGCCGGTGAAGACGTAGAGCAGCAGCGACCACAGGATCCAGCCTTCGCTCAAGGGCCAGCCGAGGCCCGTTGCCAGCAATACGCCGGTAACGGGCTGGGCGACGACAGCCGTCGTCGTGAACAGGATATCGGCGCGGACGACGGTGTCTGCGACATGGGCGATGACGCCCGGGTCCCGCGTGCGCTGCGCCATCACCATGAAGAAGGCGATGCCGGCGCCGGTGCCGAGCAGCACGGTGGCGCCGATCACGTGCAGCCAGCGCACGATGTCGAGCCAGAGCAATTCAGCGTTCCCCCGAAACGGCGAGCAGCACGAGCGCCAGCACGGCGGCGGGGACCGTCTTGACGAAGGCGCCGAGGGGCTCGAGCCAGAGGTCCGGGGCGATGACCGAGCCGGCGACGAGATAGAGGGTTGTCACCAGGATCATCCCGGCGAGCGCCGTCGTGTGGAGGCGGCGGACGAGAACCGCGCCGCCGAGCGCGAGATCGATCACGACGCCGGCGAGAACGGCAATGAGCGCCGTGCCGTCTGCCATGCCCCGGTCGGTCAGGACGTCTTTTGCCGACGACAGCGAGATCAGGCCGACGAGGCCCGAGACGACCCAGAAGGCGGATAGCGTGCCGATCGCCAGCGGCCGCATGAGCCACATGCGGGCGTACCACCGCTCCTGAACGGTCGAGGGAATGCGGGCCAGCGTCTCCTGCAACGTGCGGGGCCGCCGGCCGCCCGCCGCGATCCAGGCGGCGGGATCGCCGCGGATACCGGCGGAGACCTCCCGGAAGGCGGTCGAGCGCATCGGCGTGCGCCAGCCGAGTGCGCCCAGAAGGTCGCCGAAGCGGAAGGCGACCGTGCCGAGCCAATCCGGCAGGCGCAGGACCGGGGCGGAGGGGAACCCGAGCCAGCCGCGAAAGGCGACGACCACGTCCGCGAGCGTCTGCGGGTGTTCCCCGGCGAGGTCGTAGTCCGTTCGCGTCGGCACATCCCCGGCAAGGCAGGCGACGACGGCGGCGCCGACATCGGCGACATCGACGGTGCGGACTTCAGAGCCGGCGCCGGCCAGTGGCACGAGGAGGGGCACGGCGGCGAGCGCCCGGATCATGCCGGTCGCGCCATAGGCGGTCGGGCTGATCACCAGCGCCGGGCGCAGGATCGTCCAGTCGAGGGAGGACGCCTTCAGCGCGTCGTCGGCCTGGCCCTTGGTGGCCATGAAGCGGGTTTCGGCGCCGGGCTCCGCGCCGACGGCGGAGATCTGGACGACCTTTCCGACACCCGCCGTCTCGCAGGCGGAAAACAGGGCGATCATGGCGTCGCGCTGGATCTTCGCGACATCGTCGCGCGGGGACTCCTGCAGGACGCCGGCGCAGTTCACGACAGCGTCGAAGCCATCGATGATGGCTTTCCAATTCCCGGGCGTTGTCAGGGTCGAGAGGTCGGCGGCGATCCAGTGCACGTCCGGCCGGCGGCGCCGTGCCGCGGCGACGCTCCGGCCGAGGCCCGCGACGTCGTGGCCGGCCTCCCGCAGCGCCGTGACGACCGAAGAGCCGATCAGGCCGTATCCGCCGAGGACGAGAACCTTCATCGACACCGCCCCCGTTCCGCCTTCCGGCTCAGCCAGGCTGCCAGTCCTTCGGCGCCAGCTCGAAGCCGGCGAAGTCGAAGGCCGGCGCCACCGTGCAGCCGACCAGCGTCCAGTCGCCGAGGCTTTCCGCCGCCTGCCAGGCGAAGGGCCGGACGACGGCCTGCGGCCGCTCTCCGGCGGCGAGATCGTTGCCGAGCCGGTGGGTCACCGTCGTCTTCGCGTCCTCGGAGATGTAGAGGGCGAGCGGTGCGCCGGCGTACCAGTGCCACATCTCGCTGGCGTCGACCTTGTGCCAGTGGCTGAAGTCGCCGGCGCGCAGCAGGAAGTATATGCCCGTCGAATGATCGCGGCCGCCGTCGGGATGGGGGTCGCGGAAGGTTTCCACGAAGTAGCCGCCCTCGGGATGCGGCTTCATGTCGAGCAGGGCGACGATCTCGTCGGCGGTCATTGCCGATCGGGAGGCGCCCATCAGAAGCTGTCCTTGCGGCGGCGGATCTCGGCGAAGACGTCGGCGGCATCGGCGTTCGGCATGCCGACGGCCATCTTCACCTCGTCGCGGTCGGCGCGCAGGAACGGGTTCGACTGCAGTTCCGCGCCGATCGAGGAGGGGATGGTCGGTTCGCCGCGGGCGCGCTTCTCGTCGATCTCGACGACGCGCGCCTTCAGCTCGACATTGTCCGGCTCGATGGTGAGCGCGAATTTCGCGTTCGCCTGCGTGTATTCGTGGCCGCAGTAGAGCAGGGTCTCGCGCGGCAGCTTGCCGAGCTTCTCCAGCGAGTGCCACATCTGCTCCATGGTGCCCTCGAAGACGCGGCCGCAGCCGAGCGCGAACAGGGTGTCGCCGGCAAACAGGATGTCGGCGTCGGGGAACCACCAGGAGATATGGCCGAGCGTATGGCCGGGCGTGTCGAAGATCTTCGCCGTGTAGCGGCCGAAGTCGAAGGTGTCGCCCTCGCCGACCTGTTCGTCGAGGTCGGGGATCTTCGCGGCCTCGGCGCGGGGCCCGACGACCGTGCAGCCGTACTTCGCCTTCAGGCCGGGGATGCCCTGCGTGTGGTCGGCATGGTGATGGGTGACGAGGATATGGGTCAGTTTCCAGCCGTTTTCCTGAAGCGCCTGTTCGACGGCGGCTTCCTCCGGAGCGTCGATCGAGGCCGTGACGCCGGAGACGCCGTCGTGGATCAGCACGCCGTAATTGTCGGAAAGGCAGGGGAACAGGCGGATTTCAAGGCCTAGCATGGCGTTCCTCTTGGCTTTGGTGCCATATCGTACCCCTATAGGGCACTTCAGAAAGGGATGTGCGTTACCTATCATCAGCATAGGAAACGGGCCAACCCCGGGTTAGATCCCAGATGTATATCGATATCGTCGACCTCAGGGACTTTTACGCCACCGACCTCGGGCAGACGGCACGCCGGTTGCTGGTGCACCGGCTGCGCCGGCTGTGGCCGGACGTCTCCGGCCTGTGCGTCGTCGGCCTCGGCTTTGCCGGTCCGGCGCTCGGCGTGTTCCGCGAGGAATCGGCGCGCACGCTCGCCTTCATGCCGGCCGAGCAGGGCGTGGTGAACTGGCCGAGCGACGGACCGTCGTCCGCGACGCTGGTCGAGGAGACGCAGCTTCCGCTCGGCGACGGCACGGTCGACAGGCTGGTGCTGGTGCATTGCCTGGAGATGTCGGAGCGTCCGCGCGACCTGCTGCGCGAGGCCTGGCGGGTGCTGGCGCCGGGCGGGCGGCTGGCGGTGCTGGTCCCGAACCGGCGCGGCCTGTGGGCGCGCTTCGAGCACACGCCGTTCGGGCACGGGCGGCCCTATTCGCGCTCGCAGCTCGTCCGGCTGTTGCGCGAGACGCTGTTCACGCCGAACGCCTGGGGCGAGGTGCTCTGGGTTCCGCCGTTCCGGGGACGCTTCATGATCCGGTCGGCGGCGGCGTGGGAGCGGGCCGGCATGATGATCCGCGCCATGCCGCCCGGCGTCCTGCTGGTGGAGGCGACGAAGCAGCTCTACGCGCCGGTCTCGGCGAAGGAGGAGAGCCGCGCGCGGGTGCGCCTCGTGCCCGCGCTTGCCGGCGAGCCGGTGCCCTCACCGCGGCTTGGCGCCGTCAACCGGCGCGTGCCGGGAAAGCATCCGATCTAGCAGGGGCGGGAATGGCAGCCCTGCGCCGGCGCGGCTGGCCTGCATCCGCGTCCCGTGCTACCGGCATGGAATGGCCGACATGCGTCCAGATCCGCAGCGGCACGAAACCGGGGGTGCAGGCGGGTTCGTGGCCACGACCGAAACGGTTCCCCCGGCGATCGTCAATCCGGATACCGGCGCCAAGACCGGTGTCGGGTCCGCCACGGCCGAGACGCGAAACGCCGACACGCGATATGTGGCGATCGGCTACGTGTTCGCGATCCTCGGCATCGTGACCTTCTCGTCGAAGTCGATCTTCATCAAGCTCGCCTACGCGGAAGGAATCGGCGCGGAAGCGCTGCTGGCGCTCAGGATGATCCTCGCGCTGCCCTTCTATCTGGGCATCGGCGCCCTGTCGCTGAGGGACCGCCGGCGCGCCGGTACGGGGCTTCCGAGTCCGGTCCTGTTCGTCAAGGCGGTGTTGATCGGCGTCCTCGGCTATTGGGTCGCCAGCTACCTGGACTTCCTCTCCCTGCAGCGCATCACGGCGCAGTACAACGTCCTGATCCTGCTGACCTACCCGCTGTTCGTGGTGCTGTTCGGGGCGCTGTTCTTCCGCCAGCCGGTGCAGCGGCGCGCGGTGATCGCCTTTGCGCTCGCCTATGTCGGCGTCGCGGTGATCTTCACCGGCAAGCTTGCGACGCTGGGCTCCGACATTATCACCGGCACCGGCCTCGTGCTGGCGGCGTCCGTCGCCTTCGCGTTCTACATGCTGTTCGCCCGCGACGTGATCGGGCAGATGGGACCGCGCCTGTTCACCTGCGTGACGATGATCGCGATGTCGACGGCGGCGATCGTGCAGTTCCTGCTCGTCGCCCCGGTCTCCGCCCTGCACACGACGCCGACCGGCTATGGAACCGTGCTGCTGCTGGCGATCATCGCCACCGTTCTGCCGACCTTCCTGATGAATGCCGCCCTGCAGCGCATCACCGCGCAGGCGAATGCCACCGTCGGCATGGCCGCGCCGGTCATGACCATCGTGATGGCCGCCGTCGTGCTCGGCGAGACGATGACGGTGCGCGACATGCTTGGCGCGGCACTGGTGATCGGCAGCGTCGGCTGGTTCACCATCGGCGGGCGGCGATGAGCGAGCCGGACACCGTTCCCGTCCTGCCGGCGACGGACCGGTCGGAGGCGCGCGCGTCCCGCGAGATCATGATCGGCTACGCCTTCGCGGCGGCGGGCGCGGTGCTGTTCTCCTCCAAGGGGATCGTCATCAAGCTCGCCTATGCCGAGGGCATCAACGCCGAGACCCTGCTGGCACTGAGGATGCTGTTCGCGCTGCCGGTCTATTTCCTGATCGGCGGGCTGTCCGTCCGCGACCGGTGGATGCGCGGCGAGTCCCTGCCGGCCGCACCGCTGATCCTCAAGGCCACGCTGATCGGGGCGCTCGGCTACTGGTTCGCCGCCTACATGGATTTCCTCTCCCTGGAGCTGATCTCGGCGCAGTTCGAGCGTCTGATCCTGTTCACCTATCCCCTGTTCACGGTGATCTTCGGGGCGCTGTTCTTCCGCCAGCCCGTTCAGGGACGGGTGCTGATCGCCTTCGGCTTCAGCTATGTCGGGCTTGCCGTCATCTTCACGGCGAAGGTCGCGACGATGGGCAACGACGTCGTCGTCGGCGCGCTGTTCGTCGTCACGGCGGCGGCCTCGTTCGCGCTCTACCAGCTCTTTGCGAAGACGGCGATCGCGCAGATCGGCCCGCGCCTGTTCACCTGCATCGCCATGACCGGCGCCGGCGCCGTGGCGCTCGCCCAGTTCGCGCTGACGCAGCCCATCGGGTCGCTGAACGTGTCGTGGCTGATGATCGGCTACGGTCTGCTGCTGGGCATCGGCGCGACGGTGATCCCGTCCTTCTTCCTGAACGCCGCCCTGCACCGCATCTCGGCGCAGGCGAACGCGACGATCGGGACGCTCAGCCCGGTCATCACCATCATCCTCGCCGTGATCATCCTCGGCGAGGTGCTGACGACGCGCGACATGATCGGCACCGCGCTGGTGCTCGGCGGCGTCGGCTGGTTCACCCTGGGCGGGCGAAAGCAGCCGAAGCCGTAGTCCGTTGCGTTACACTCAGATGTGCAGGGAGCGCTTGTCGACGCCCAGCGCTGCTTCCTTGACGGCTTCCGACAGGGTCGGATGCGCGTGGCAGACGCGGGCGAGGTCTTCCGACGAGCCGCCGAACTCGATCAGCACCGTCAGCTCGGCGATCAGCTCTCCGGCGACGGGGCCCACGATGTGGGCGCCGAGCACCCTGTCGGTGGTCTTGTCGGCGAGGATCTTCACGAACCCGTCGGTCTTGTTCATGGCGCGCGCGCGGCCGTTGGCGGTGAAGGGGAACTTGCCGACAGCGTACTCGACGCCGGCTTCCTTCAGCTCCTCCTCGGTCTTGCCGACCGAGGCGACCTCCGGCGAGGTATAGACCACGCCGGGGATGGCGTCGTAGTTCACGTGGCCGGCCTGGCCCGCCAGCAGTTCGGCCAGCGCCACGCCTTCCTCCTCGCCCTTGTGGGCGAGCATCGGGCCGACGATGACGTCGCCTATGGCGTAGATGCCGTCGACACTCGTCTTGTAGTGGGCGTCGGTCTTCACCCGGCCGCGCTCGTCGAGCTCGACGCCGACCTCCTTCAGGCCGAGGCCCTCGGTGTAGGGCACGCGGCCGATGGCGACGAGGACGACGTCGGCGTCCAGAGTCTCCGCGTCGCCGCCCTTGGCGGGCTCGACGGTGACTTTCGAGGTCTTGCCAGACGTGTCGACGCCGGTAACCTTGGAGCCGAGCTTGAAGGTGAAGCCCTGCTTCTGCAGCAGGCGCTGGAACTGCTTGGCGACCTCGCCGTCCATACCGGGCAGGATACGGTCGAGGAACTCGACGACGGTCACCTCCGATCCGAGACGGGCCCAGACCGAGCCGAGCTCGAGGCCGATGACGCCGGCACCGACGACGATCAACTTGGCCGGAACCTTGGTAAGCTCCAGCGCGCCGGTGGACGTGACGACCTTCTTCTCGTCGATCTCGATGCCGGGCAGGCGGGTCGAATCCGATCCGGTGGCGATGACGATGGACTTGGCCTCCAGCGTCTGGGCGTCACCGCTCTCCGGGGTCACCTCGACCTTGCCGGGCGCGACGATCTTGCCGGTGCCCTGGATGCCGTCGATCTTGTTCTTCTTGAACAGGTAGGCGACGCCGTCGACGTTGGATTTCACCGTGCCGTCCTTGTGCGCCATCATGGCCTTCAGGTCGAGCTTCGGCGTGTTGACCTTGACGCCGAGCTTCTCCAGCCCGTGGCCGGCCTCCTCGAACATCTCGGAGGCGTAGAGCAGCGCCTTGGAGGGGATGCAGCCGACGTTCAGGCAGGTCCCGCCATAGGTCGCGCGCTTCTCGACGACGGCGACCTTCATGCCGAGCTGCGCCGCGCGGATCGCGCAGACATAGCCGGCGGGGCCGGAACCGATGATGACGAGATCGTAGGAAGCCATTGAAGTGCCTCTTGGTGTTTGACGTCGTTAGGGCGGCCGCTCAGCGGCCGGCGAAAGCGAGACGCAGGCCGAAGCCCGTGAACGCCGCAGCGACGGTGCGGCGCATCCATTTGAGAACCGTGTGTGAGCGCAGGACGCGTTCGCCGACGAGGGCGGCAAACAGTCCGTAGCCGACGAAGACGACGAAGGTCATGGCCATGAAAACGCCGCCGAGCCCCAGCATCTGCGCGCCCGCCGCGACCCCGTCGCCGACGCTGATGAACTGCGGCAGGAAGGCGAGGAGGAACACCGACAGCTTCGGGTTCAGCACGTTGATCAGGCAGGCGGTGCGGGCGATCCGGTACAGGCTGCGCGGCGCGGGACGCGCCTCGCCGGTCGGTCCCTCGCCGAGCTGCAACGGCCCGGTTTCCTTCAGCGTCTGCCAGGCCAGATAGAGCAGGTAGGCGGCGCCGATGTACTTGAGTGTCTGGAAGGCCAGCGCGCTGGTATGGAAGATCGCGGCCAGCCCGACGACGGAGGCGAGGAGGGCGGGAACGATCCCCAGCGTGCAGCCAAAGGCGGCGGCGATGCTGGCGCGGCGGCCGGCGGTCAGCCCGGTCGCCACCGTGTAGATCACTCCCGTCCCGGGAATCAGGACGACGATCAGCGCGGTGAGGAGGAATTCGGGGGACATGTCAGGTCCGGACCCGGCTTGGGGGAGTGGGGAGACGGTCAGATTGCATGGGCCAGCATGGCCGCCTGCTCTTCGGCCATTTCCCGCAACCGGTCGCATCCGAAGTCGAGAAGCTCATTGCCTTCCTCGCCCCAATAGATCGAATGACCGTAGCTCGCGACCTTGACGTTTCGGAAAAACGCCGGGTCCCGGAGCTGTGCGAAAACGCCGCCCTTTCCGGATAACCCACGTAGATCGACGACCGCTTCGTAGCCGTCGTCCCAGGAGATTTTCAGGACGCCGTGGATGACCGGTTCGGCGGTTCTGATGTGCAGTGTCTCGCTCATCGTATCTTGCCCGGCAATTCGTTTGCCACAACCGTCTCCCAGGCCTTGAGAAGTTCGGGTTTCCTAGGCTCGGCCCAGGCTAACACAGTTGCCAGCTTCGCGCGGGGCAGGCTGCCCCTCAACACCGTCAACGTGGCTATGTCGATCTGTACCCTGTACTCGGCGAAAACGACATGGAAGTGCGGCGGCGGATGTTCATTGGCGTAGAGTTGTATCTTGGCGCCATCGACCACCGCCACCGTCGGCACTTGCGGCCCCCTTACAGATCCAGCACCAGCCGCTGCGGATCCTCGATCGATTCCTTGACGCGGACGAGGAAGGTCACGGCCTCCTTGCCGTCGACGATACGGTGATCGTAGCTCAGCGCCAGATACATCATCGGGCGGATCACCACCTGGCCGTTGCGGGCCACGGGGCGCTCCTCGATGCGGTGCATGCCGAGGATGCCCGACTGCGGTGCGTTGAGGATCGGCATCGACATCAGCGAGCCGTAGACGCCGCCGTTGGAAATGGTGAAGGTGCCGCCCTGCATCTCGTCGATGCCGAGCTTGCCGTCGCGGGCGCGGCGGCCGAAATCGTTGATCGTCTTCTCGATGTCGGCAAGGCCCATCTGGTCGGCGTCGCGGATGACGGGCACGACCAGGCCCTTGTCCGTGCCGACGGCGACGCCGACATGGTAGTAGTTCTTGTAGACCATATCCGTGCCGTCGATCTCGGCGTTGACCGCCGGGATCTCCTTCAGCGCCTGGATCACCGCCTTGACGAAGAAGCCCATGAAGCCGAGGCGGACGCCGTGCTTCTTCTCGAACAGGTCCTTGTATTCCTTGCGCAGGTCCATGACCGCGCCCATGTCGACGTCGTTGAACGTCGTCAGCATGGCGGCGTTGTTCTGGGCGTCCTTCAGGCGGCGCGCGATGGTCTGGCGCAGCTTGGTCATGCGGACGCGCTCTTCGCGGCTGGCGTCGTCGGCGGCGACCGGGGCGCGGGCGGCGGCGGGCGCCTTCTCGACCGGCGCGGTGATGCCGGTCTCGAGCGCCTTCAGCACGTCTTCCTTCAGCACCTGGCCGCGCTTGCCCGAGCCGTCGACCTGATCGGCCGACACGCCTTTCTCGGCGAGCAGCTTGCCGGCGGCCGGCGAGGGGGGCATCTCGGGGCCCTTGCCGGCGGGAGCAGGCGCGGGCTCTGCGGCCTTGGGCGCCTCGGCAGGCTTTTCAGCCGGCTTCTCGGCCGACTTCCCGGTGGCCGGCGCCGGAGCGGATCCGGCGGCGCCTTCGGAGAACTGCGCCAGCAGCGCGCCGACCTCGACGGTCTCGCCCTCGGACACGACGATTTCCGACAGCGTGCCGGCGGCGGGGGCAGGAACCTCGACGGTCACCTTGTCGGTTTCCAGCTCGACCAGCGGCTCGTCCTGGGCGACGGCGTCGCCCGGCTGCTTGAACCATTGTCCGACCGTTGCCTCGGTCACGGATTCGCCGAGTGTCGGCACGCGGATTTCAGTGGCCATTACAATTGTCCTTAAGGGCTTCTCGCGAGAACTCGCTTGTTCGGATCACTCGGGTTTCGTCCGGCCGCAAACCGATCGCCGACGCTCCGGTCACGACAGGGCCTCGTCCAGGAACGCCTCGAGCTGGGCGAGGTGCTTCGACATGAGACCGGTCGCCGTGGCCGCCGCGCCGGCGCGGCCGACATAGCGCGGACGGCGGTGCTCGGCCTCGATCTGGTTCAGCACCCATTCCAGGTAGGGCTCGATGAACGACCAGGCCCCCATGTTGCGGGGCTCTTCCTGGCACCAGATCATCTCAGCGTTCTTGAACCGGGCAAGCTCGGTCACCAGCGCCTTGGCGGGCACGGGATAGAGCTGCTCGACGCGCAGCAGGTAGACGTCGTCGATGCCGCGCTTCTCGCGCTCCTCGTAGAGATCGTAGTAGACCTTGCCCGAGCACATCACCACGCGGCGGATCTTGTCGTCCTTGGCGAGCTTGATCTTCTCGCCCTCGCGGATCTCCGCATCGTCCCACAGCAGGCGGTGGAAGCAGGAGTCGTCGGTCATCTCCGAGAATTTCGAGACGGCGCGCTTGTGCCGCAGCAGCGACTTCGGCGTCATCAGGATCAGCGGCTTGCGGAAGTCGCGTTTCATCTGACGGCGCAGGATGTGGAAGTAGTTCGCCGGCGTCGTGCAGTTGGCGACCTGCATGTTGTCCTCGGCGCACATCTGCAGGTAGCGCTCGAGGCGGGCCGAGGAATGCTCCGGGCCCTGGCCCTCGTAGCCGTGCGGCAGCAGCATCACCAGACCGGACATGCGCAGCCACTTGCGTTCGCCCGCGGAGATGAACTGGTCGACGACGACCTGCGCACCGTTGGCGAAATCGCCGAACTGGGCTTCCCAGATGGTCAGCGCGTTCGGTTCGGCCAGCGAGAAGCCGTACTCGAAGCCGAGGACCGCTTCTTCGGAGAGCATCGAATTGATGACCTCGTACTGGGCCTGGTCGTCCGACAGGTTGTTGAGCGGGATGTAGCGCTTCTCGGTGTCCTGGTCGTACAGGACCGAATGGCGCTGCGAGAAGGTGCCGCGTTCGCAGTCCTGGCCGGACAGCCGCACCGGAACGCGCTCGACGCACAGGCTGCCGAAGGCGAGCGCCTCGGCGGTCGCCCAGTCGATGCCCTCGCCGGTCTCCATCATCTTGCGACGATGGTCCATGAAGCGCTTGATGGTGCGGTGGACCTTGAAGTCCTCGGGCACCTGGCAGAGCTTTTCGCCGATCTTCTGAAGCTCGTCGGCCGGCACGCCGGTGTGGCCGCGGCGGGGGCCTTCGTCCTCGGCGAGCTTGAATCCGGCCCAGCGGCCGTCCAGCCAGTCGGCCTTGTTCGGCTTGTAGCTGGTGCCGGCTTCGAACTCTTCCTCGAGCCTGGCGCGCCAATCCGCCTTGAGCTGATCGACCTCTTCGGCGGTGACCAGGCCTTCGGCGACCAGCTTGTCGGAATAGATCTGCAGCGTGGTCGGGTGCGAGCGGATCTTCCGATACATGATCGGCTGCGTGAACGCCGGCTCGTCGCCCTCGTTGTGGCCGAAGCGGCGGTAGCAGAACATGTCGATGACGACAGGCTTGTGGAAGCGCTGCCGGAACTCGGTCGCGACCTTGGCGGCGAAGACCACGGCTTCCGGATCGTCGCCGTTGACGTGCAGGATCGGCGCCTCGATCATCTTGGCGACGTCCGACGGGTATGGCGAGGACCGCGAGAAACGCGGGTTGGTCGTGAAGCCGATCTGGTTGTTGACGATGAAGTGGACCGTGCCGCCGGTGCGGTGGCCCTTCAGGCCGGACAGGCCGAAGCACTCGGCGACGACGCCCTGGCCCGCGAACGCGGCGTCGCCGTGGATCAGCAGCGGCAGCACCTGCATGCGTTCGGTGTCGTTGAGCTGGTCCTGCTTGGCGCGGACCTTGCCGAGCACGACGGGATCGACGATCTCGAGATGCGACGGGTTGGCGGTCAGCGACAGGTGGACCTTGTTGTCGTCGAACTCGCGGTCGGAGGACGCGCCGAGATGATACTTCACGTCGCCCGAGCCCTCGACGTCGTCGGGAGACGCGGACCCGCCCTTGAATTCGTTGAAGATCGCCCGGTGCGGCTTGGCCATCACCTGCGAGAGTACGTTCAGGCGGCCGCGATGCGCCATGCCCATGACGATCTCGCGCAGGCCGAGCGCACCGCCGCGCTTGATGATCTGCTCGAGCGCGGGAACCATCGCCTCGGCGCCGTCGAGGCCGAACCGCTTGGTGCCGGTGTACTTGACGTCGAGGAACTTCTCGAAGCCCTCGGCCTCGACCAGCTTGTTGAGGATCGCCTTCTTGCCTTCCGGCGTGAAGGTCACCTCCTTGTCGGGCCCCTCGATGCGCTCCTGGATCCAGCCCTTCTCGGCGGGATCGGAAATGTGCATGAACTCGACGCCGATCGTGTTGCAGTAGGTGCGCCGCAGGATCTCCACCATCTGCGGGATGGTGGCGTATTCGAGCCCGAGGACATGATCGATGAAGATCTCGCGGTCGAAGTCCTCCTGCGTGAAGCCGTAGGTCTCCGGCTCCAGTTCGGGATGGCTGACCGGCGGGTTGAGACCGAGCGGATCGAGGTTGGCGGCGAGATGGCCGCGCATCCGATAGGCGCGGATCATCATCAGGGCGCGGACCGAATCGCGCGTCGCCCGCATCACCTGCTCTTCAGAGAGCGCGGCGCCCTTGGCGTCCGCCTTGGTGCGGATCTTCTCGCCGATCTCCGATTCGACCGGCATCCAGTTGGAATCGAGCGCGCTGACCAGTTCCCCGTTCATCGGGATCGGCCAGTCGGTGCGCTCCCAGGAGGCCCCTTCGGCCTCCTTGATCACAGTTTCGCGATCATCCTGGAGTGCTTCGAAAAACGACCGCCAATCCGCGTCGACGGTCTCGGGATTGCGCTGGTAGCGTGCGTACTGGTCTTCGATCCAGCCCGCGTTCGCGCCGTATAGAAACGACGTCAAGGCGAAGGCTTCGTTAGCCTCTTGCTTGGCCATTGTCGGCTCCGGAGGGGCGTCGGGCGCCCCTTTTCTGTCATCACGACCGCCCCGTGCGGTCTCCTCAATGTGGTACCGCGGGATTTAAAGCCAACCTTTGTTCCTTTTTGGTTAGCCTTTCAACACCTCGACAAGGGTTTTTCCAAGTCTCGCAGGGGAAGGCGACACCGTGATGCCGGCCGCTTCCATCGCCGCGATCTTGTCTTCCGCGCCGCCCTTGCCGCCGGAGATCACCGCGCCGGCATGGCCCATGGTGCGGCCGGGAGGGGCGGTGCGGCCGGCAATGAACCCGACCATGGGCTTCTTGCGGCCGGCCTTCGCCTCATCGGCCAGGAACTGCGCGGCGTCTTCTTCCGACGAGCCGCCGATCTCGCCGATCATGACGATCGATTCGGTCGCCGGGTCGGCCAGGAACATCTCGAGCACATCGATGAAGTCGGTACCCTTGACCGGATCGCCGCCGATGCCGACGGCCGTGGTCTGGCCCAGCCCTTCCATGGAGGTCTGGTAGACGGCCTCGTAGGTCAGCGTGCCCGAGCGCGACACGACGCCGACCGAGCCCTTCTTGAAGATCGAGCCCGGCATGATGCCGATCTTGCACTCGTCCGGCGTCAGCACGCCGGGGCAGTTCGGGCCGATCAGGCGCGAGGACGACTTGTCGAGCTTCGCCTTGGCCTTGACCATGTCCATCACCGGGATGCCCTCGGTGATGCAGACGATCAGCGGGATCTCCGCGTCGATCGCCTCCTCGATGGCCGCGCCGGCGCCCGCCGGCGGGACATAGATGACGGAGGCGTTGGCGCCGGTCGCGTCCTTCGCCTCGGCGACCGTGGCGAAGATCGGCAGGGATTTCTCGGCGCCGTCGACGGTGCCGACCCAGTTCTCTCCGCCCTTCTTGGGATGCACGCCGGCGACCATCTGGGTGCCGTGATAGGCCAGCGCCTGCTCGGTGTGGAAGGTGCCGGTCTTGCCGGTCAGACCCTGGACAATGACCTTGGTGTTGCGATCAACGAGAATGGACATGATTTCCTGACTTAATCGCTTGTGTTTCGTAACCGGATACGCGTCTGACCATGTCAGCCGTTGACGGCGTTGACGATCTTCTGGGCGGCATCGTCCAGATCGTCGGCGGAGGTGATGTCGAGGCCGCTCTCGTCGAGCAGCTTCTTGCCTTCCTCGACCTTCGTGCCCTCGAGGCGCACGACGAGGGGAACCTGCAGGCCGACGTCCTTCACCGCGGTGATAACGCCCTCGGCAATGGTGTCGCAGCGCATGATGCCGCCGAAGATGTTGACCAGGATGCCCTTCACGTTCGGGTCGGCGGTGATGATCTTGAACGCTGCGGTGACCTTCTCGGCCGTCGCGCCGCCGCCGACATCGAGGAAGTTCGCCGGCTCGGCGCCGTAGAGCTTGATGATGTCCATGGTCGCCATCGCCAGGCCGGCGCCGTTGACCATGCAGCCGATGTTGCCGTCGAGCGCGACATAGGCGAGGTCGTACTTGGAGGCCTCGATTTCCTTCTCGTCCTCTTCGGTCTTGTCGCGCAGCTCGACGATGTCGGCATGGCGGAAGAGGGCGTTGTTGTCGAAGGAGACCTTGGCGTCGAGCACCCGGATGTGGCCGTCTTCCATGACGATCAGCGGGTTGATCTCGAGCAGGCTCATGTCCTTTTCGGTGAAGGCCTTGTACAGGATCCTGGACAGCTCCAGCATCTCGCCGCGGGCGGGATCCTTGAGCTCCAGCGCGTCGGCCAGCCGGGCGGCGTCGGCGTCGGTGACACCGGCGACCGGGTCGATCGGCAGCGTCAGGATCTTGTCCGGGGTCTCCTCGGCGACCGTCTCGATGTCCATGCCGCCTTCCGTCGAGACGACGAAGGCGACCTGGCCGACGGTGCGGTCGACCAGCAGCGAGAGATAGAGTTCGCGGTCGATGTCGGCGCCGGCCTCGATGTAGAGCCGGTTGACCTGCTTGCCGGCGTCGCCGGTCTGCTTGGTGACGAGCGTCGAGCCGAGCATCTGCTTTGCGTACTCGACGACTTCCTCGACCGACTTGGCGAGGCGGACGCCGCCCTTGTCGCCGGCCTCGGCCTCCTGGAAACGGCCCTTGCCGCGGCCGCCGGCGTGGATCTGGGACTTCACCACCCAGAGCGGACCGCCGAGTTCGGTGGCCGCCTTCTCCGCCTCGTCGGCCGAGAAGATGGCGATGCCTTTGGAAACGGGGGCTCCGAAGTCCTTCAGAACCGCCTTTGCCTGGTACTCGTGAATGTTCATCGGTCAGTCAGGCTCACTTGCTCTTGCCAAGGTCGGGGGCGATCTTCTTGCAGGCGTCGACGAGGCCCTTCACGGACGCCACCGACTTGTCGAACATCGACTTCTCGCTGCGGTTGAGCTCGATCTCGACGATCCGCTCGACGCCCTTGGCGCCAATGACCGCGGGCACGCCGACATAGAGATCCTTCACGCCGTATTCCTTCTTCAGGTAGGCGGCGCAGGGCAGGACCCGCTTCTTGTCCTTCAGATAGGACTCGGCCATCGCGATGGCCGAGGCGGCCGGGGCGTAGAAGGCCGAGCCGGTCTTCAGCAGGCCGACGATCTCGGCGCCGCCGTCGCGGGTGCGCTGGACGATCTCGTCGAGACGCTTCTTGGTGGTCCAGTTCATCTTGATCAGGTCGGGCAGCGGGATGCCGGCGACAGTGGAGTAGCGGGTCAGCGGCACCATCGTGTCGCCGTGGCCGCCGAGCACGAAGGCGGTGACGTCTTCCACGGAGACGTCGAACTCCTCGGCCAGGAAGAGGCGGAAGCGGGACGAGTCGAGCACGCCTGCCATGCCGACGACCATGTGCTTGGGAAGGCCCGAGGCCTTCTGCAGCGCCCAGACCATCGCGTCCAGCGGGTTGGTGATGCAGATCACGAACGCGTCGGGGGCATACTTCTTGATGCCCGATCCGACCTGCTCCATCACCTTCAGGTTGATCTCGAGGAGATCGTCGCGGCTCATGCCCGGCTTGCGCGGCACGCCGGCGGTCACGATCACCACATCGGCGCCCTTGATCGCCGCGTAGGACTGGGTGCCCGACAGTTTCGAATCGAACCCGTCGACCGGCGAGGACTGGGCGAGATCGAGTGCCTTGCCCTGCGGTGTGCCCTCCGAGATATCGAACAGTACGATGTCACCGAGTTCCTTGAGGCCGGCAAGATGAGCGAGCGTGCCGCCAATCTGTCCGGCGCCGATCAAAGCGATCTTGTTTCGCGCCATTGGATGAAATGTCCCAGGTTTTAGCCCTTGGCGGCGGGTGCCGCGCCCGAGCGTGTGGTCAGCCCGGGGTGTCACTAGCCCGAATGGCGGGTCCGTTCAAGTAAACCCTCGTATACGTCTCGCATTTGACATCTTCACGATGACGAATCACTTTTTGAGCCGCTCTCGCGCGCCGCATAGGTCTCCGCGAGGTAATCCTCGGAGCGCATTTCGAACAGGCGCGAGGCCGTGCGCTCGAATTCCATCGCGCTGTCTCCCGCCCCATTCAGCGAATCGGGTTCGGCGTCCGCCGAAACGACCAGCTTCACCTTCTGGTCGTAGAGCGTGTCGATGAGCAGGACGAACCGGCGCGCGGCGTTGCGCTGGTCCGGCGTGAACTGCGGCACGTGGTCGAGGAAGACCGTGTGATACGTCGCGGCGACTTTGAGGTAGTCGTTGGCGCCGAGGGCGGCCTCGCACAGATCGGCGAAGGAGAACCGGGCGACGCCGTCGTAGCTTTCGGGAACCGGCACCGTGCGCCCCAGAACCTCGATGGTGGCGGGCATTCCGTGCGGCGTGCCGGTCAGGCGCTGCCAGGTCCGGTCCATCGCGTCGCGGGCGGCCCGGTCGGCGGGCGAGAAGTAGAGGTCCGAACTGCGCAGCCGGCCGAGGCGGTAATCGGACTGCGAATCGAGGCAGACGACCTCGACGCGTTCCTTGAGCAGGGCGATGAAGGGCAGGAACAGCGCCCGGTTGAGACCGTCGGCATAAAGTGCGTCCGGCGCGGCATTGGACGTCGTCACCAGCACCAGGCCCCGGTCGAAGAGCTGGGTGAACAGGCGTCCCAGGATCATGGCGTCGGCAATGTCGTCGACATGGAACTCGTCAAGGCAGAGCAGCCGGGTCTCCTCGGCGATCTCCTTCGCCACCGGTGGGATCGGGTCGTCGCCCTTGACCTCGCCGGCCTTGATCTTTTCGCGCCAGTGGCCGATGCGCCGGTGCACGTTGGCCATGAAGTCGTTGAAATGGGTCCGCTGTTTCCGCCGCAGTTCGGTGGCCTCGAAAAACAGGTCGATGAGCATCGTCTTGCCGCGGCCGACCTGTCCCCAGACGTAGAGCCCCTTGAGCGGCGCCTCCTTGTGGCGCCTGGCGAACAACCAGCCGAGGTTGGACTTCTTCTCGGCCATGCGCCGGTTGACGAGTTCCGTCGACAGCCGGGTCAGGCGCTCGGCGACTTTCGCCTGCGCCTCGTCGTAGGCAAGATGGCCCTCCTCGACGAGGGCCCGGTAGCGGTCGGACGGGGTCTGCGTCACCGCTGCGACCCGACCCTGCCGGCGAATTCGGCGACGATGCGGGCGTAAACCTCTTTCTTGAACGGCACGACGTGGTCCGTCAGCTCGCCGATATCGGCCCATTTCCAGGCGTTGAACTCGGCCTTGTGATGGCCGCCGCCGGGGGTGAGGATGTCGATCTCGTCCTCGCTGCCGGTGAAGCGCAGCAGGTACCACTTCTGGGTCTGGCCGCGGTAGCGCCCCTTCCACGCCTTGCCGACGAGTTCCGGCGGCAGGTCGTAGGTGAACCAGCCTTCGGACTCGGCAATCACCTCGACCGAGCGCATGCTCGTTTCCTCGTAGAGCTCGCGCAGGACGGCGGTCTCGGGATCCTCGCCCTCGTCGATCCCGCCCTGGGGCATCTGCCACCAGGTGCCCGGTCCTTCCGGCTCCTCCGGTCCGTCGGCGCGGTGGCCGATGAAGACCCGCCCCTGATCGTTGATGACCACGGCGCCCACGCAGGGGCGATACGGCAGGGTCGCAGGGTCGGTCTTCGGCATCGCGGTCTCCTTGACGGGCAACGGCACGGCGAAACGGCCATTCCGGGGAGTTCTGACGCGATTGCCGCTTCTGTCAACCGACCCGACCGGAAGAAAGCGCGCGAATCGGCGGTCCGCGGCGCGAACCGGGCATAACCGGGCTAGATCTCGCCGTCCGCCGTGACCGTGCTCACGGGGACGAGCACGACGCCGTCGAGCTTGAGGCGGCTCGCCCATTCGTCGACGGCGTTTACGGTGACCGGCAGGCCGGAGCCGATGCCGATCGCCAGCCCGTTGGCCTTGGCAAGTTCGACGAGCTGGTCGAGCGCCTCCTCGATGCGCTCCTTCGAGGGAACCTCGTCGATCATCACGTCGGCCTGCGCGAAGGGCAGTCCGATCTCGGCGGCGACGTTGGTGGCGATCGAGCGCGGCGAGGAGCCGTCGTCGAAATACATCAGGCCGCGGTCGCGCAGTTCGCCGAGAACCGGGCGCAGCGATGCGTCGGAGGCGGTGAAACGGGCGCCCATGTAGTTCAGAACGCCGACATAGCCGGTGAACCGGCTCATCACCCAGTGCAGGCGGTCGCGATTCTGGTCCGTGCTGAGACCGGTCAGGAGCGTATGGGGCCCCGGGTCGTTGTCGGGATAGTCGTAGGGCTCCAGCGGCATGTGCAAGGCGAGCTCGTGGCCCGACTGCCGGGCGCGGCTGGCCAGGCGGTCGATCTCGTCGCCATAGGGGGCGAAGGCGAGCATCACTTCCGGCGGCAGCTTGGCGATGGCGTCCTCGGTGGCCGTCGCCGACAGGCCCATGCCGCCGATGATGATGGCGACGCGCGGGGCTTCGGTACGCGAGGCGGGTGTCGGATTGGCATAGACGTCGGCGGGCCGGCGGCCGTCGCGGGAGACGACGGGCAGCGGCCCGTACTGGCCGTTCTCGATGAGGCCGAGGTCGAGCGATGTCGGCGGGGACGAGGGCGCGAGAACGGGGCGGGTGTCGGCGGTCGGGTCGGTGATGACGATGTCGGCCGGCGGCTCGCTCTGGCCGCTCGGCAGCGGGCTGGCCTCGAGCGAATCGACGGTCGGGCGGATTTCGATAGGGGCGCCGCTGTCCGTCTGGACGCTGCTCGGCCGGTCGAGCGCCACGACCGCGGCCGGCTCGCCGCCGAAGGGGTCGTCGACGACGACCAGCCAGCCCAGAACGAAGAAAAGCGCCGCACCTGCCAGAAGCAGAACGGCGCTCAGGGCGGAGATGCCGCCCGCCATTTCGCGCAGCGCCCGAAAGGCGCCGCCCCCCTTCTTCAGATCATCCGCCGCCATGATCCGCCCATCTGGATCGTCAGCGCCCGGACGCGGCTTGCCTCATGCCGCCTCCGGACGCGTTTTCGCAGTGTCAGTTCGGCACGCCCTGACTGGGATCCGGCGGGAACAGGCTGTTGACCTGCACACCGCGCAGAAGGTCGAGCGCGTAGTTGAGCTGCTTGTCGTCTTCCTTGTCCGGCGGAACGTAGGCGGAGGAACCGCCCGCCTCTTCGCCGGTCTCGGTCTCCAGATGCCCGCGCAGCGACGACTCGCCCTTCGAGGTGGTGACGCCCTTCAGTTCGTCGGGCACCTCCTGCTCGATGACGATATCGGGATCGATGCCCTTGGCCTGGATCGACCGGCCGGACGGCGTGTAGTAGCGCGCGGTCGTGAGCCGCAGCGCGCCGTTGGATCCCAGCGGAATGATCGTCTGCACGGATCCCTTGCCGAAGGAGCGGGTGCCGACGACCGTCGCGCGGCGATGATCCTGCAGGGCGCCGGCGACGATTTCCGAAGCCGATGCCGAGCCGCCGTTGATCAGGACGATCACCGGTTTGCCCTTGATCATATCGCCGGAGCGGGCGTTGTAGCGCTGGCTCTCGTCGGAATTACGGCCACGGGTCGAGACGATCTCGCCGCGATCCAGGAAAGTGTCCGACACCGCGATCGCCTGGTCCAGCAGGCCGCCCGGATTGTTGCGCAGGTCGATGACGAAGCCTTTCAGCTTGTCGGCCGGGATCTCGGCTTCCAGTTCCTCGATCGCCTTCTTCAGATTGTCGAAGGTCTGCTCGTTGAACTGGGTGACGCGGATGTAGCCGACGTCGTCCTCCTCGTTGAAGCGGACGGCGCGGATCTGGATGATGTCGCGCACCACCTCGATCTCCACCGGCTCTTCGGCGCCTTCGCGGCGGATCGTCAGCGCAATCGGCGTGTTGACGCGGCCGCGCATCTTCTCGACGGCTTCGGACAGGGTCAGGCCGAGCACGGCCTCGCCGTCCAGATGGGTGATAAGGTCGCCGGCCATGACGCCGGCGCGGGCGGCCGGCGTATCGTCGATCGGCGTGACCACCTTGACCAGACCGTCCTCCATGGTGACCTCGATGCCGAGGCCGCCGAACTCGCCGCGCGTCTGCACCTGCATGTCGCGGTAGTTCTTCGGGGACATGTAGCTGGAGTGCGGATCGAGGCCGGCGAGCATGCCGTTGATCGCCGATTCGACCAGCGAGGCGTCGTCGGGCTGCTCGACATAGTCGGCCTTGACGCGCTCGAACACGTCGCCGAACAGGTTCAGCTGGCGATAGGTGTCGGCGTTGCCCGCCGCCTCCGCCGGACCGCTGAGTTGCCAGGGCTGCGAAACGGCGAAGGTTGCCGCCGCTCCGACCACGATTCCGAATAGCAGTATTGTAGCCTTACGCATTATCCGCCTGCTCCCGTGCGGCCTTCCGCCCACCAGGGGGCGGGATCGATGGGATGACCATCCTTACGAAATTCGACATATAAGACCGGCTGGCTTCGTCCGACAGTCACATTTTCGGTACTCGCCAGCACCAGCCCGCCCATTTGTCCCACCGGTTCACCGGTCAGCACGAACTGACCCAGATCCACCGTGATCGTGTCCATTCCGGCGAGAAGCACATGATACCCGTCGCCGGCATTCAGGATCAAGAGTTGGCCGTAGGATCTGAACGGGCCGGCGTAGACCACCCAGCCGTCGCTCGGCGCGGTGACCTGCGCCTGCGACCGCGTGGCAATCGAAATGCCGCGCGCCGCGCTTCCGAACTCGTCCGGCGTCCCGTATTCCCGGGTGACCGCGCCCGAAACCGGCAGCGGCAACAGGCCTCTGGCGCTGGCGAAGGCCACGGCCGGTTCGAGCCGTGAGGGATCCCGGAGGGCGCCGAGCGCCTGTTCGGGCGAGCGCGGCGGTGTCGCAGCGGCCGTGGCGGCCTGGCGCGCCACCTCGATCTCGCGATCGATGGAGGCGATCAGCTCTTCCAGATTTTTCGCTTCGCCAGCGAGCTTATCCGCTTTTTCGCGGACACCGGCGAGCGCCTCGGAACTGCGTTCGGCCGATTCGCGCTTGGCATCGACCAGCGCGGCGATTCGCCGCCGCTCGCCGTTGAGGTCGCGGGAGCGGGCCAGAAGCTGCGCTTTCTCGCCGTCGATCTGGCGCTTGAGCCGCGCCAGTTCTTCCAGGTCCGCGGCCAGCGCTTCGGTTTCGATCCTGACGCCCGGCAACACGGCGCCGAGCAGGATCGCGGTGCGAACCGTCTTCAGCGCGTCGTCGGGTTCGACCAGCACGGCCGGCGGCGGACGGCGTCCCATGCGCTGCAGCGCGCCGAGCAGCTCGGCCAGCAGGCCACGGCGCGCGCCGAAGGATTCGCGCAACTCGCCCTCGCGCTGCTCCAGGCCGCCGATGCGCTCCTCGACCCCGCTGATGGAGGCCTCGATTTCCTGAACGCGGGCCGCGGTTTCGATGAGCTGTTCGTTGAGCGCCGCGCGATCCTGGCTGAGCGTCTCGATCTCGGCGGCAAGGCGCGCCTCGGCCGCGCGCTGGGCCTCGATGTCCTGACGGACCTTCTCGAGCGCCTGCTCCTTCTCCAGCCGTTCGCGCCGCGCCTCGTCGGTTTCGTCTGCCGGAGCATCGGCACCGTCGGCCGCTTCGGCTGCCGGGTCCTCAGGACCGGGCGCATCGGACGGCGCTTCGGCCGCCGCGGGCGTACCGGTTCCGTCGGCGCCCTGTGCCAGGACGCCTGCGGGCGCATACGCAAGCGCCATCGCGGCGACGAGGGCCGCGAGCGTTCCGGGATGGCGCGTCGACACAGGCGAAAGCATAACGGGCGAGACTAGGCTCCGAGCGTTAACGGGTCGATAACCGTAGTTTTGCGGCAAAAGGGTGTCCGTCGCCAGTTACGGATTGGTCATGTGCGCTCGCGCGCTGCCGGCATGGATCCTTTGCCGCCGGCGGTTCTATGCCCTGTGATAGGGGTGTCCGGAGAGGATCGTGACGGAGCGGTAGAGCTGCTCGGCGAGCATGGCGCGGACGAGCTGGTGCGGCCAGGTCATGGCGCCGAAGGAGAGCAGCAGGTCGGCGCCGTCGCGGGCTGCCGCGCCGTGGCCGTCGGCGCCGCCGATCAGGAAGGCGGTTGCGGTCGCGCCCTGGTCGCGCCAGTCCCCGAGGATGCCGGCGAACGTCTCGCTCGATATGGTCCTGCCGCGCTCGTCGAGGACGACACGCCGCGACCCCGGCTTCAGGCGCGCGAGGAGCGCCTCGGCCTCGGCGTCTGAGGATTTCCCGTCCGCAAGCTCGGACACGTCAAACCCGGTCAGGCCGACGGCCCGCCCGCCGGCGCCGGCTCGGTCGAGATAGCGCGCAACAAGATCCTGTTCGCCGCTTCTGGCCTTGAGGCGTCCTACGGCGAGTATGTCGATGCGCATGGGTCCGCCGGCCGTCCAGGACGGCCGGCCCATCTTTCAAGGCGTCAGATCGGCAGCCGTTCGCGCGGAATCTCCGAAGACCACATCTTCTCCAGATTGTAGAATTCGCGGACTTCGGGGCGGAACAGATGAACGATGACGTCGCCGGCGTCGATCAGCACCCAGTCGCAGGTCTGCAGACCCTCGACCGAGGCCTTGCCATGTCCGGCATCCTTCAGCGCCCGCAGCACGCGATCGGCCACGGCGCCGACATGCCGGTCCGACCGCCCGGAGGCGACGACCATGGTGTCGGCAATTGACGATTTTCCTTGAAGATCGATCGTGACGATGCCCTCGGCCTTGCCGTCATCCAGCGCGGCGAGGATCGTCTCAAGCAGACTGTCCGACGGTTCCACCTGCCGGTCAGCCGCAATAGGAGGCACACTGCGGACAGTGCCCTCAGCCGTATTCGATGGTGTCAGGGGTTCTACCTCTCGTCATACCATCTCGGGTTAACGGTGCCTGCGCCCGTGCGAAGGCTTGCCGCTGCTTAAAGATAAGGCACCTACTGTTACAGTTTCAATAAGCTTGAGCCATGTAATTTCACGGGTTCGTGCGCCGCAGTTCCGTTGAGGAAAGAGGCGATCGCCGTCCGTGCAGGAATATCCAGGCCGGCGGACGGCTGTCGGCGAGGGCTGCGGCATCCGTTTCGTCGAGCCTGTAGGGCGCAAGCCAGGCCGATGCGCGGCCCGATACCGAGTGCAGGGTCTCGCCCGGGCGGTCGATGACGGCGATGGGAACCATCGCCGCAATTTCCTGCCAGGCGTGCCAGCGGTGGAAGCCGGCAAGGTTGTCGGCGCCCATCAGCCAGACGAACCGCGTCGCCGGACAGCGCCGTTTCAGGTACCGCAGAGTGTCGCGCGTGCGGCTGACGCCGACATCGGCTTCCACCGCCGTAACGCGGATTTTCGGATGTTTTCCGACGATTCGGGCGTCCCGAATCCGCGTTTCGAGCGGTTTCAGCCCTGTTTTCTCCTTCAGCGGATTTCCCGGCGTCACCAGCCACCAGACTGCATCGAGGCGAAGCCGGTTGAGTGCCAGTTCGCTGATCAGCCGGTGGCCGGCATGAGCGGGATTGAAGGAGCCGCCGAGCAGGCCGATCCGCTGCCCCGCGCCGTGCGGTGGCAGGGCCGGCCAGGTGCGGCCGGCCGGACCGTCGGGGCGCGGGGTAACCGAGCGCCGGTTCACGGATTTCTGCTCATGGGCGGGTCTGGCCGGCGCCGCGCACACGGTACTTGAAGCTGGTGAGCTGCTCGACGCCGACCGGACCGCGTGCGTGCATCCGTCCCGTGGCGATACCGATCTCCGCGCCCATCCCGAACTCGCCGCCGTCGGCGAACTGGGTCGAGGCGTTGTGCAACAGGATCGCCGAATCGACGCGGGCGAAGAAGGCGTCGGCGGCGGCCTGGTCGTCGGTAACGATCGCCTCGGTGTGGCTCGAACCGTGGGTCGCGATGTGGTCGATCGCGGCATCCAGCCCGTCGACCACCTTGATCGCGACGATCGCGTCGAGGAACTCCTTGCCGAAATCGTCTGCCACGGCGGCCACGACGCGGGAATCGACGCCCTGCACCGTCTCGTCGCCGCGCACTTCGCAGCCGGCGTCGATCAGCGCCCTGACGATCGGCTTCAGGTGCGTATCGGCGAGCGCGCGATCGACCAGCACGGTCTCGACGGCGCCGCAGATCCCGGTGCGCCGCATCTTCGCGTTGACGACGATGTTCCTGGCCATCTCCAGGTCGGCGGGCGCGTGGATATAGATGTGACAGATGCCCTCCAGATGCGCGAAGACCGGCACGCGGGCCTCGGTCTGCACCCGGCTGACGAGGCTCTTGCCCCCGCGCGGCACGATGACGTCCACGTTCCCGCCGAGGCCCTTGAGCATCTCGCCGACGGCGGCGCGGTCGGTGGTCGGAACGATCTGGATCGCGTCGCCGGGCAGGCCGGCGGCCTCCAACCCCGCGACGAGGCAGGCGTGAATGGCGCGCGAGGAATGGGCGCTCTCGGAGCCGGGGCGCAGGATCACAGCGTTGCCGGCCTTCAGGCACAGCGCACCGGCATCGGCCGTCACGTTGGGGCGGCTTTCGAAGATCACGCCGATGACGCCGAGCGGCGTGCGCACGCGTTCGATGTGCAGGCCGTTCGGCCGGTCCCATTCGGCAATCGTCGCGCCGACCGGATCGGCCAGCGCGGCGATGTCCTCGACGCCCCTGGCGATCCCCTCGATGCGGGCGGGATCGAGCTTCAGCCGATCCAGGAAGGCGCCGGTCGTGCCCTTGGCCTCGGCCGCCGCCCTGTCCTTTTCGTTCGCCGCGAGGATGTCGTCGGTACGGGACCGCAGCGCGGTGGCCATGGCGGCCAGGGCGGCGTTCTTCGTCTGCGCCGGGGCGGTGGCGAGGACGCGCGAGGCGGCGCGGGCGCGCCGGCCGATATCCAGCATCATCGTTTCGATGTCGTCGCTGCGGACGAGTTCGTGCACTTCGGCGGCCATGGTTCTTTCCTACCCTTGCAGTCTCACATCTTGATCAACGTCATGTCGTCGCGATGGACCATCTCCTTGCGGCCAGCATAGCCGAGAATGCCGGAGATTTCGCGACTGTTGCGGCCGAGGATCCGTTCCGCGTCGGCCCGGTCGTAGGCGGAAAGCCCTCGGCCGATCTCGCGGCCACCGGCATCGCGGATCACGACCGCGTCGCCGCGTGCGAAGGTGCCCTCGACCTGCCGGACGCCGGCGGGCAGAAGGCTCTTGCCGGATTGCAGCGCCTTCGCCGCGCCGTCGTCGACGATCAGTGCGCCGCGCGGTTCGAGCGCACCGGCGATCCATGTCTTGCGGGCCGCGACCGGGTTGCCGTGCGGGCGGAACCAGGTGGCGCGACCGCCCTGTTCGATCGCATCGAGCGGATTGTCGACATGGCCGGACGCGATCACCATGGCGGTGCCGGCCTCGGTGGCGATCCGGGCGGCCTGGATCTTGGTCTGCATGCCGCCGCGCGAGAGGTCCGATCCGGCGCTGCCGGCCATCGCCTCGATCTCGGGCGTGATCGCCTGAACGTCCTCGATGAAGACGGCGTCGGGGTCCCGTGCCGGCGGCGCGGTGTAGAGCCCGTCGACGTCGGAGAGCAGCACCAGGCAGTCGGCGCTCATCATGGTGGCGATGCGGGCGGCGAGACGGTCGTTGTCGCCGTAGCGGATCTCGCTGGTGGCGACCGTGTCGTTCTCGTTGATGACGGGGACGGCCTTCAGCTTCAGCAGTGTCGCCATGGTGGAGCGGGCGTTGAGGTAGCGGCGGCGCTCCTCGGTGTCGCCCAGCGTGACGAGGATCTGGCCGGCCTTCAGCCCGTGGGCGCCGAGCGCCTCCGACCACGCGCGGGCCAGGGCGATCTGGCCGATCGCAGCGGCGGCCTGGCTTTCCTCCAGCTTCAGCGCGCCGCGCGGCATGGCGAGCACGGAGCGGCCAAGCGCGATGGCCCCCGACGACACGATGATCATCTCGGATCCGCCGTCAGCAAGCGTCGCGACGTCGGCGGCCAGTGTCTCGAGCCAGGAGGCCTTCAGGCCGCTGGCCGGATCGACCAGCAGCGCCGAGCCGATCTTGACGACGATGCGTTTGTGGGCGGAGAGGCGCCGTGTCGCGGTACCGGCCATCGGGTCAGGGCCTCCAGCCCTTCTTTTCCAGCACCGCCGCTTCGGCCTTGGCGGCGTCTTCCGCGTGTGCGTCGTCGATGACCTTCAGCATCCGGCCGAGCGCGTCGCGCATGCCGGCGCCGGTCGCAGCCGAGATCATCAGCACGTCGCTGCCGGCGACCTTGGCGAGCGCCCGGCGTTTTTCCGTCAGCGTCTCCTCGTCGACGGCATCACATTTCGACAGCGCCAGCAGTTCCGGCTTCTCGTCGAGGCCGGCGCCATAGGCGACGAGTTCCTCGCGGATGATCCGGTAGGCCTCGACCACGTCTTCCTGCGTCGCGTCGACGAGATGCATCAGCACCCGGCAGCGCTCGACATGGCCGAGGAAGCGGTCGCCGATGCCCGCGCCCTCGTGGGCGCCCTCGATGAGGCCCGGGATATCGGCCAGTACGAACTCGCGGGTGTCGAGGCGGACGACGCCGAGCCCCGGATGCAGGGTGGTGAAGGGGTAGTCGGCAATCTTGGGCTTTGCGGCGGTGACGCTCGCCAGGAAGGTCGACTTGCCGGCATTCGGAAGGCCGACGAGACCGGCATCGGCGATCAGCTTCAGCCTGAGCCAGATCCAGCGCTCGTCGCCTTCCAGACCCGGATTGGCGCGGCGTGGCGCCTGGTTCGTCGACGACTTGAAATGGGCATTGCCGAAGCCGCCGTTGCCGCCGGTTGCGAGCTTCACCCGCTGGCCGACCTCGGTCAGGTCGGCGATCACCGTCTCCTGGTCGTCCTCCAGCACCTCCGTGCCGACGGGCACCTTCAGGACGACATCCTCGCCGCCCTTGCCGGTGCGGTTCGAGCCCTTGCCGTGCTCGCCCTTCTGCGCCTTGAAGTGCTGCTGGTAGCGGTAGTCAATCAGCGTGTTCAGCCCGTCGACGCATTCGACCCAGACGTCGCCGCCGCGACCGCCGTCGCCGCCGTCCGGTCCGCCGAACTCCACGTACTTCTCGCGCCGGAACGAAACGCAGCCCGCGCCGCCGTCGCCGGCCTTCACATAGACCTTGGCCTGGTCGAGAAACTTCATGCAATCGCTCCTGCGGTTGCCGGCATGTCGATACCGTCGGGACTCAAGACGAAGACCGGCGCGTTCTCGACAATCCCGCCGTTGCGTGCCGGGGCTTCGAAGGTGCCGACGCCGTCGCGGGCGAATCCGGCCTTTTCCAGGACCCGCTGCGAGGCGCCGTTGTCGGGATGCGTCCGCGCGGTGATCCGGGAGGCGGGACGCCATGTCCGCGCGAAACAGGCGATCGCCGCGGCCGCCTCGCTCATCGGGCCGTGGCCCCAGAACGGGAGGCCGAGCCAGTAGCCGAAGTCCACCGTGCCGTCGTCGTTTTCGTCCAGGCTGATCATACCGATCAGGTCGCGGCGACTATCCGCGGGGCAGATCGCGAAGATGCGCCCGGTGCCGGCGTTTTCCTTGCGCCGCCATATGGCCAGCAGATGTCCGGCTCCGTCCTCGGGATAGGGATGCGGGATGTTGGCCGTGAACCGCGCGACGCGCTCGTCGCCGGCATAGCGCCTGATCGCCGGCGCATCGTCATCCGCGAGCGGCCGCAGCAGCAGCCGTTCGGTGCGGATCTCGGATTGCAGCGGGACGATCATGGCGAAATAGCCGGTCCTGAAACGAAAACAGGGGAGACGGCGGCCCGTCTCCCCTGGCTTTTTCGTTTCGCTTCGCCGGGGTCGACACGGGCCGCCGGCGACTGAACGCCGGTCTACTCGGCCGGGGCCGGCGACGGCGCGACGACGGACACGTACTGGCGGCCGCCCGTCGAGGTGCGGAATTCGACCACGCCGTCGGTGGTGGCGAAGATCGTGTGATCCTTGCCGAGGCCGACATTGGTGCCGGGGTGCCACTTGGTGCCGCGCTGGCGGATGATGATGTTGCCGGCCACGACCTGCTCGCCGCCGAACTTCTTCACGCCGAGGCGGCGACCGATCGTATCGCGACCGTTGCGGGACGAACCGCCTGCTTTCTTATGAGCCATCTCTCAAGCTCTCCTTATTCCTTGTCGGCGGCCGCTTCGGGCGCCGCAGCTTCGGGAGCGGCCTCGGGGGTCGGGGCCTCTTCGGCCTTGGCGTCCGCCTTCTTCGGCGCCGCCTTTGCCTTCTTCGCCGTCTTCTTGGCGCCGTCGGTGAGGATGTCGGTGATCTTCACGACGGTGAGGTGCTGGCGGTGACCGCCGGAGCGCCTGTAGTGCTTGCGCCGCTTCTTCTTGAAGATGCGGACCTTGTCGCCACGGGTCTGCTCGACCACTTCGCCGGCGACGCTGGCGCCCGCGACGAGCGGGGCGCCGATGGTGGCGTTGTCGCCGTCGCCGACCATGAGGACTTCCTCGAAGGTGACGGCGGAACCGGCCTCTGCCGGCAGCTTCTCGATCTTGATGACATCGTCGGCGGCGACGCGGTACTGCTTGCCGCCTGTCTTGATGACCGCGAACATCGGGTCTTTTCCTTCTGTCGTCGCGCGTTCTTCGGCGCCGCCCCTCCTGCGAGGTGCCGGCGGACTTTGCGGGCTCGCCTTGCGGGCGAGCAATCAGAGCCTCGAACAGCGCAATAAAGCGCGGCAACCGATGGTTCCCGCGCGATCCGGGGCGGACTATACGGACGACGGGCGAAGAGTCAATCGCGCACACGCCAATTCGGCAGGCCCTGTGCCGTCACGGTGCCGGGCCCGGCCCGGACCCTGGCCGGACCTGGGGGGCGGCTCTGAGTCAGGACACGGGGCGCACCCTTCGGTCCTGTGCCTTCGACCGAACCATCTGCATCTTGTCGCAACGGGCGGCTTGTTCGATGCGAATGTGTCGTGTAGGTAGAGGCCCGCTCGTCGGCCGAAGCGCCGACGCCCCGACCGCGGAGAGGTGCCGGAGTGGTCGAACGGGGCGGTCTCGAAAACCGTTGAGCGCGCAAGCGTTCCGAGGGTTCGAATCCCTCCCTCTCCGCCAGTTTCCAAAGCCCGACAATCTCACCGCAGCGTCGGTGTCTGCAACAAGATTGCGGGGTGGGACGGGTTGTTCGGTATGCGCTTGTTGGCCTTTGGATCGCTGAAGGCGGCTTCAGCTTTCTCCTAGTGGCCTGTGTTCCCTGAATAACCCCGAGTTTCGTGGGCGCCCCTCGGGTTACATTTCCTGCTGCCGTTCGAACTCAACGGGTGACAGCATCCTGTTCCTGACGCGCTTGCGCGTCGGGTTGTCGAACATCTCGATGAAGGCGAACACGTCCTGCCTTGCCTCCTCGCGTGTTCGGTAGGTCCTGCGCCGTATCCTCTCGCGCTTGAGGAGATTGAAGAAGCTCATCCACCACTGCATTGTCATGGCAGTTGCCGCCGCGGCTCAGCGGGTGCTTAGGATAGTGGTGCTTCAGGAGCGCCGTCCGGTGCGCCAACAGCGGTTGATCGGGTCTTCAGGCCATCTGTCGCGACGAGTTCCGACTTGATGGCGTTCTTGAAGTATCCAGCGAGCCAACGGCGGGGCATGTATCGGAGCATCGCGTTGCGGAAGCGGTAGGCCAGGTGCGACTCCGGGATAAACCAGGTCGCCAGCCGCCGACTGCGCTTCTGCAGGCTGTCGACCGACGGCCGCAGCCGCCGATCGTGATTCTGTAAAGCCGTGGCGATATCGTTGGACGCCAGTTCGTCGGCAAGGATCAGGGCCGAAGCCATCGCGAGCCCCGCTCCCTGGCCCGAGACCAGCGTCAGGCAATGGGCCGCGTCGCCCAGAAGCAGGATACGCCCTTTCGACCAGGCCGGCATGTCGACCATGGACATGTCGTCGAGGATCGGCACGCCTTCGCGCTTGGCTTCCTCGATCATTCCGACCACGTCGGGGTGCGACCGCGATCCGATCTCTTTCAGGACTGACCAGCGTTCGTCGGCGAGGACCTGTCCCGTCTCGCTGGTCTTCCAGACCTGAAGGGCGGCGAGCCGGCCTTCCGACAGCGTGTAGTACTCGGCGAGTTGGCCCGGCATCGAATAGGACAGGAAGCGGGTGCCGAGGTTCAGGGTATCCGTCAGGTCGTAGGCGCCGAACCGGTATCCAAGCGGCTTCAGGAACTCATCGTCCGTGCCGAAGAACCGGCGCCGTATCGTCGAGCGGAACCCGTCTGCGCCGATCAGCAGGTCGGCCTCGATCCGCTCGCCCGAGGACAGCGTCACGATGGCGGTTTCGTCATTGGTCTCCGCATCGCTCACCGATGTCGAGAAGCGGATGTCGAGGAAGGGTTTCGCCAGCGCCGCCAGCACCGTGGTGAGATCCGACCGGCGCAGGACGAGATAGGGAATGTCGCCGAGGAAATCGCGATAGCGCAGCTTCAGGACTGTCCGCCCTCTGCGATCCTTGTAGATGTTCTCATCGATGTCCCGTGCGACTGCCTTCAGGTCGTCGAGGATGCCGAGCTGCTCCGCGGCGTCGTAACCGGGGCCGGAGAGCCCCATGACGTAGCCGCCGCCGCGCAGGTCGGGCGCACGCTCGACGACGATCGTTTTCCAGCCGATGCGGTTGAGGCAGATGGCCGCCGTCAGGCCGGCGACGCCGGCACCGGCAATGACGGCGATCGGTTTGCGGGAAACGCCCATGCGATACCGGCTCCCCTCAGTACCGCACGTTGAGCCGGCCGCCGAAGCTGCGGCCCTGGCCGAGCTGGTAGAGCGCGCCGAGCGCCGTGCCGCTGTCGTATCCGTAGACGGCGTAGGTCTCGTCGGTGATGTTGTCGATGAAGATGTCGAACGAGAAATTCCCGCTCGCCTTCCACGTCAGCCCGGCGTCGAGCAGCGCGTAGGCGTCCTGGCCGACGGTGTTCGACTCGTCGAACCACGTCTCGCCGATGTAACTGACGCCGCCATGCACGGTGAGGTCTCCGGGGAGGTTCGGAATCGCAAAGTTGTAGGCGACATTGAAATTCGCTGTGACCGGTGGCGCGTAGGGAACCGTATTGCCGGTGTAGTTGAGCGTCGGCATGTACGGGTTTTCGTATTTCGTGAACTCGGTCTCGTTGAAGGCGAGCGCACCGGTGATCTGGAGTCGGTCGGTCAGGTGGGCCTTCACCGTGAAGTCCACGCCCTTGGCCTCGACCTCGCCGACATTCTGCAGGTACTGGACCGGCTGGATGCCGACGAAAAGCTGATAGTCGTCGGTGATATTGTAGTAAGCCGCCGCGGAGAATTCGACGCGCCCGTCGAACGCCTTGACCTTGGTGCCGATCTCGAAGTTGTCGGTATGCTGGGGATCGTAGGCGTAGGAAATGTTGTAGATCGTCACGTTGCGGGTGAAGCCGCCGGGCTTGAAGCCGGTCGAATACAGGGCATAGGCACGCCATGTATCGGTGAAGTCGTATCCGACGGCGATCTTGGGCGACACCGCTGTCCAGCTATCGCTGTTCTGGAGCGCGACAGCGCCGACCGCCGTCGCATCCGCCTTTTCGTAGTCGAAACGCAGTCCTGGCGTCACGTCGAAACGGTCCGTGATGTGCCAGGTCAGTTCGCCGAACGCCGCGTACGAGTCGATCGTCTGTTTCGATGTCTGCATGAAGGCGGGAAATTCGCGTTCGAAGTCCAGACGCTGGGCGAAAAGCCCGAACACGTAGTCAAATGTGCTGCCGTCGTCTTCATAGGAAGACAACCGCAGTTCCTCGCTAAGTGTCGTCTGGGTCTCCGGCGTGTAGTAGCCCTGGATCGTCCGGTCGAGGACGCGATCCTGATAGCCGGTCAACGACTTGATCTCGGCGAAACCGAGATCGTAGGCCACGCTTGCGCCGTAGCTGTCCGTCTCCAGCGTGTAATGTGAGGGATACGGCAGGGCCGTACGCTGATCGAAGTCGGCTTCCGGGACGAACTGCTCTTCGTCGGAATCCAGATCGTCGTGGCTCGCGGTCAGCATGATGTCCCACGGGCTCTCGGATGGCGCATAGCGAACCCGGACCCGGCCGGTCCATTCCTCGCTGTCGCCAATGTTCTGGTCCGAATAGACCTGCTCGTACTCGCCTTCCTCCTTGAGGCCGGCGATCGAGAAGTCGGCGAACAGCGCGTCCGGCACGATCGGCACGTTGACCAGCAGCGCGCCGTCATAGTCGAGATTGCCCGCGGCCCCGGTGCCCTCGACCCGGAAGACGTCGTCGGGCTTGCGAGTGACGATATTGAAGACGCCGCCGATGGCGTTGCGGCCGTAGAGCGTGCCCTGCGGGCCGTAGAGCAGTTCCACCTGCTCCAGGCCAGTCGGAAGGAGCTGAGCGAACGTCGTCTGGTCCTGCGGCAGGCCATCGACATAGACCTGTGCCGTCGGATTGTAGAAATCGACAGAGGACTGGCCGCGGATCGTGATGTTCGTGTAAGCGCGGCTGGACCGCTGGCGGATGTTCACGTCCGCGAACACCCGGTCGAGCTGATCGACCTTGATGAAATTGCGCGGCAGCAGGTCTTCCGGCGTTGCGACCTCGACGGCGCCGTCGATGTCGAACGGGTCTTCCTCCCGCTTCGTGGCGAACACCGTCACCGTGTCGAGGAAGACGACGCCGTCGGCACCGATCACGACGCCTTCGGATTCCTCTGCGTCCTGGGCCCTGGCGCCGGCATGTGTCAGGCACAGGGCGAGGGTGGCGAGCGACACGCCGCGAAGGAGCTTGGAGTTCATTCTGTTTGTCCCCTGATGTGAAGTGCTGGATCCGGCGATGGCGAGGCCTCGGGGGACGGCCGTACGGCTTTCGCGGATGGTCGGTTGACGATGAGGGCGGCGGCGGCGCCGACGCACAGGAGGAGAGCACTGAGGGCAAAGTTCGCCTCGTGCCCGAAATGCTGGCTGATGACGCCCGCAACGGAGGCAAGCGCGATCGCGACGATGGCGTCGGCGCTCTGCAGGAGGGCGAAATCGGTTCCCGTCTGCTCCGGGTTGCACCAGCCCATCATCGCCGAATAGAGCGCGACGAAAGACAGGGCCGTTGCCGCCGACAGCGACAGGACAGCAATGGCGAGTATGGTATCCCCGGCGAGGCCGCCGGCGGCGATCGCGGCAAGGCACACATAGAACGACGCCTGCAGCAGTGCGCAGATCGCCAACGACCATTTCGAGCCGAGCCGTCGGATGACGAATCCGCCGATCAGGGCGGCAACAAAGCCGACGATGGCGCCGCCCGTCCCCTTGAGCCAGCCGATCTGGGTCAGCGACATGCCCTGGTCGACGAGAAAGGGGCCAAGGAGCGCGATGCCGAGCCTCAGGCCCGACTGGTAGACCACAAGAAAGACGAGGCCGTTTCGCAGGGGGCGGTTGCGCAGCCCGGCAAGAACCGAGGCGCGCGACGGGCTTGCCACCCTGTCCGCGGCGACGCCGGTTGCCTCGAGTCGTCTTGCGAACAGCGCCGGGATCGTCGCGATCGCCAGGCAGGCCGCCATGACGAGCATCGCGACCCGCCACCCGGCCAGATCGTAGACGGGAAGCCACAGACCAATCCCGACCAGGAAACCCAAATACGCTCCGCCGACGCCCGCGCTGCTGACGAAGCCGCGCTGTTCAGGCGTCGTCGCCTCGACCGCGAGGGCGTCTGTCGCGATATCCTGCGTCGAGGCCAGCACGGCGATGACGAACAGGATCGCAAGGACGAAGGGCAGGTGTGTCTGCGGTGCGAACGCGCTACCGATCACGAACAGGACGACGAGGGCGGACTGGCAGCCGAGAATCCACGATCGGCGCCGCCCAAGCCGGGCGAACGAGTACCGATCGACATACGGCGCCCACAGGAATTTGATCGCCCAGGGCAGGTACAGGAGATACAGCAGGCCGATCGAGCCCAGCGCCATGCCGGAGTCGCGCAAGGTGGTCGGCAGCCCGGTCTGGACCAGCGACCCGGTGATGCCCTGAGCAGCGTACAGCCCGCCAAACAACGGGACTGACAGCCATAACCACGAGGCGGATTTGCCCCGTCTGTTGAACGCCTTCACGCAACGACCCCCATCAACTGGGGGCACCATGGCGAGCGCAAGACAACGCTGCTACCGCGATAGGGGTCGCCAAGGACGCGATCGGGGACTAAATTAACGACGTCCCCCGAACAGCCAGAGCCGCCCAGGCGCCGAGTCCTCGTTGGCCGGAGCCTGGCCGGCGACGTTTGAGTGGACCGATGGACAGGGAAACTTCGATACGCGTAGAGGACAGGCACCTCGCCCAGACGGCGCCGGACATCGTGTCGGACGGGCACGAGTATATCGGCCGGATGCACGACTTCGGGGGCGTCATCAAACGCTATACGGCGCGGCGCGAACTGCTGTTATCGTTGTTCGACATGGTCGTCGTGCCCGGTTCGACGAGCGAGGCACGGAGCGGTCCGTGCCTGGTCGTGGCGGCTGTCCTAGACGGCGTCGGTCGTAGCTGTTTCCACACCATCGGCAACCAAAAAAGCGATCTGTCCTTATCCTATGCGTCTGGAAAGACCTGCGTCTTTTTCAGCACGCGACCGGTTGCGGGGCAGTTTTCGACGGGGTCCGCGGGACGCTTTCGCGGGATGGAGGTCCGTATCGGGCTGGAGTCGCTGAGGCGGCTCGGCGGACTGGAGGTGCTCGAAGCGGTCGCGATGCAATCCCATCCCCTCGTCGTGGGCCGGGACGGTGGCGCCTGGATTGCCGCCTTTCCGACACCGGAGCCGGTCCGCAGGACGGCAGTTCAGCTTCTGGACAGCGATGGGCAAACCCTGGACGACCTCATCCTCGAAGCGCGTGGCCTCGATCTCCTTGCAGCGGCGATCGAAGCCGTTCGGGCCCCGCTGTCCGGACGAAGTGGCGTATGGACCAGAAACGGCAGGCAACTCGAGGAAGCGCGCGAAGTTTTGCTGGCCGACCTTGCTCGGCCGTGGACCGTGTCGGAAATCGCCAAACGCGTCGGTCTGACGGAGAAGCGGCTAAAGCGGGATTTCCCGGCGCGGTTTGGCGAACCGGTCTATGGATATCTGCAGCGGGCCCGGCTGGAGCGAGCCTGGAGCTTGCTCCAAGACGGCACCCAAACCGTCACCGAGGTTGCGCTGGCCGTCGGCTACGCCAATCCCAGCCACTTCGCAAAGCTATTCAAGCGGCAGTTCGGGAGGAGGCCGTCGCAGTTCAAGAACAGCTAGTTCCCTTCGGCAAGAGGCGCGGAACTGACGAGCGGGATTCCTTGCCGACTCTATTGTTTTTTGTTGCAGCCGGCCCCGAGTATCTAACGCGAGCCAGGTCTGACGTTTGGCCGGCCTGTAAGAAAGTCCAGCCTGTCTGGCTTGTTGGCTTCGCCTCGCAAACCCCGATTGACATCTTAACGAACCCTTACTAGCGTCACTCGCGACGGTTCCCCTCGGGGATCAAAAGGGAACGCAGTGAGGATCGAGCATGGTCCGAACCTGCGGCTGCCCCCGCAACTGTAAGCGGATAGCCATCCGTCCTCATGCCACTGGGCCTCGGGTCCCGGGAAGGCGACGGAACGGCGATGACCCGCGAGCCAGGAGACCTGCCGTCAGCCGTGGTCACACGCGACGACGTCGAACGGGGTGTTTCGATGGTTGACGAGCCCCACCGCGCCTGAGCGGTGGCTGGCAAGACTTCGTTCGCGGTGACGTGCCACCTGGCGTACCGCCCGAGGTCTGTAAATGCCCAAGTCTGCTGTCCCCGGCTCGTCCGAGCCGCTTTTCCGTTCCGTTTTCACCCTTGTCCTGACCGGCGCTCTCGCCGTTCTGCCCACGCCCGGCGCCTTCGCGCAGGAGGCGGAGGTTGAAGAGACCGTCGAGGTCGATTTCGTTCCCGAGACAGAGGCGGACGCCGTCACCCTGGACGAGATCACCGTCACGCCGAATCGCACGGCGACACCGGAGCGGGCAGTCGGTGCCGCCGTCACCGTCATCACCGGCAAGGAGATGGAGGAGCAGCAGATCCGTATCGTCTCCGACGTGCTGCGCCAGGTGCCGGGTGTCGCCGTCAGCCGCTCCGGCGGTGTCGGCGATCTGACCCAGGTCCGCATCCGCGGTGCCGAGGCGAACCAGACGAAGGTTCTGATCGACGGGATTGAGGTGAACGATCCCGCCTCCGGCTCGGAATTCGATTTCGCCCATCTGCTGGCTCAGGACATCGCCCGCATCGAGGTTCTGCGCGGTCCGCAGAGCGCGCTCTACGGGTCCGATGCCGTCGGCGGCGTGATCAACATCATCTCCCGCGACGGCGCAGGGATGCCGTCGGTCACCGGATCGGCGGAAGGCGGGTCGTTCGGCACCTTCCGCGGCCATGCCTCGGCCAGCGGCGGCGACGACATGTTCGATTTCCTGGCAAGCGCCGTGGGGTATTCGACGGACGGTATCTCCAGCGCCGACGAAGCAAACGGCAACACCGAAGCCGACGCCTATCGCAACGGGACCGGGCTGCTGAAATTCGGGATGCATCCGACCGAGGACATCGATCTCGCCTTCGTCGGCCGCTATACGAAGTACAGGCGCGAGGGCGACGACTATTTCGGCGGAACCGGGCCGACGGACGGTTTCAGCGATGCCGACGGCGAGCAAGTCTTCGGCCGCGTCCAGGCCACCTTCCGCCTCTTCGAGGACCGCTGGGAGAACATCTTCGGCGCGACCCGAACCGACCAGATGACCGACTATCTGACCAACAAGGCCGTCACGAGCACCTACAAGGGCGACGTGACCAAGGTCGACTACCAGTCGAACGTCTATCTGGAGCAGGAGTCGGTGCCCGCAACGCATACCTTCACCGTCCGCGCCGAGCACCAGACCGAGGGCGTCGTCGTCGAAAGCCTGTGGTCGAACCTCGACCGGTCGATCGGCTCCTCCGGTCTCGTCGGCCAGTACCAACTCGGACTTTTCGACAATCTGTTCGTCACGGCGGCGGTGCGCCACGACGCCAACGAGCTGTTCGAGGATTCCGACACCTACCGCCTGACCGGCGCCTACAACATCGACCGGACCGGCACCAAGCTGCGGGCCTCCTACGGCACGGGCGTCAAGAACCCGACCATGTTCGAGCTCTACGGCTACACCCAGACCTACCAGGGCAATCCGAACCTGAAGCCGGAGCAGGCGGAAGGCTGGGATATGGGCGTCGACCAGGCGCTATGGGGCGAGCGCGTCGTGATCGACGCCACCTATTTCGATATGAAGATCAAGGACCTGATCACCGGCGCGGGCACCACATCGGTCAACATGCCGGGCGACTCCAAGATCCATGGCGTCGAGCTCGGCGTTGCGGTCTCGCCCCTGGAAAACCTGTTCGTCCGCGGGTCCTACACCTATACGGACGGCAAGGACTCGACGGGTGCAGAACTGGTCCGCCGGCCGCCGCACCTGGCCAGCCTCGACATCAACTACGTCTTCCTCGACGGCCGCGCCAACGCCAATCTCGGTATCGTTTACACTGGTGCCCAGAAGGACTGGAAGTACGACATCTTCTACAACAAGTCCGTGGTGACGCTGGATGCCTACACGCTGGTCAATGTCGCCGGGTCATACAGGCTGAACGACAACGCCGAGGTTTACGGCCGGGTCGATAACCTGTTCGACGAGCGGTATCAGGACGTCTGGGGTTACGGTACGCCGGGCCGGGCGGCCTATGCCGGCATGCGCCTGACCTTCTGAGCGATGCGGCGGTCCGCGACCATCCGTAATCGCGTGGCGGCGGCGATTGCCGTCGCCGCTGCGCTGGCGGTCTCCGCCCCGGTGCGGGCGGCGGAGAAACCGTCGTCCGTCGCATCGATCAACCTGTGCGCGGACGAACTGGTGCTGCGGCTCGCCGAACCCGGACAGGTGACATCGGTGACCTGGCTCGCCCGCGACAGCCTCGCGTCGTCGGTAACGGACCGGGCGCGCGGGGTTGCCGTCAACCGGGGGCTTGCCGAAGAGATCGTGCCGCTGTCGCCCGATCTCGTCATCGCCGGGGTCTATACGACCCGTATGACGGTTACCTTCCTGAAGCGGCTGGGGATCCCGGTGATGGATCTCGGCGTCCCCGCCACGATGGACGAGGTGCGCGATCAGATTCGTCAAGTCGCGGCCGCGCTTGGAAATGAGCGCGCGGGCGAAGCCCTGATCGGCGAGCTCGATGCCGCGATACCGGCGCAGCCGGCCGACAGCGACATCGTGAAGCCGACGGCGCTGGTGCTGCGGCCAAACGGATTCACGGCCGGTCGCGGCTCGCTGGTCGACGACCTGCTGACGCGGGCCGGGCTCGTCAACCTGGCAGCGGAGCTGCAGACGGACGGGCTGGGGCAACTGCCGCTGGAGCGGATCGTCGAGGCCCGGCCGGATGTCCTCATCATCAACGCAGACCCGGACGCACCGGCGTCGATGGCGCAGGCGCTGCTCGACCATCCGGCGCTCGCCGATCTGAAGGAAACGGCGACGGTCGTCGAGGTGCCGACCCGGATGTGGATCTGTGCGGGCCCGCAGCTCGTCGAGGCGATGGCTATCCTGAAAGCCGGGGCCGAGCGGGCGCGGGTCCGTCTGGCCGCCAAACACGGCGCCGCCAGTTACGAGGTGGTCAATTGAATCCCGATATTTCCACGACCGATCGTTCCGAGCGTGACCTCTCCTCTTCGACGCTCGTCGTCGGGCTCGGCGTCCTTTCCGCATTGCTGTTCCTGGTATCGCTTGCTGTCGGTTATGTCCCGCTGAATGTCGTTTCGGCCCTGTCCGATGTCGTGTCCGGACTCGATACGGTCGGGGCCCTGGTGCTGGTCGAGCTGCGGTTGCCGCGCGCGCTGCTCGGCCTGATGGTCGGCTTCAGCCTCGGCGCGACCGGGGCCGCGCTGCAGGGACTGTTGCGCAACCCGCTGGCCGATCCCGGCGTCATGGGCGTCTCCGGCGCGGCGGCGCTCGGTGCCGTCGTTGCCTTTTACTGGGGACTGGCCGGCGCCCTTTCGATCGGGCTGGCGCTGGGCGGGCTCGCCGGTGCCGGTCTTGCCACGGCCGCGCTGCTGCTGCTGGCGCGGCAGGGCGCGGGGACGACCGCGCTGATCCTCGCCGGCGTCGCCATCGGCAGCCTGTCCGGCGCGCTGACGGCGCTGGCCCTCAACCTGTCGCCGAGCCCCTATGCGGTGATGGAGGTCGTCTTCTGGCTGATGGGGTCGCTCGCCGACCGGAGCCTCGATCACGTGCTGCTGGCGATACCCTTCATGGCGGTCGGATGGTTTCTCCTGCTCGGCGCGGGCCGGGGCCTCGATGCGTTGTCGCTGGGCGAGGAGACCGCCCAGAGCCTCGGCTTCGACGTGATGCGCCTGCGCGTCCGTCTCGTGCTTGCCTCGGCCTTCGCGGTCGGCAGCGCGGTGGCGGTATCGGGCGCAATCGGCTTCGTCGGCCTCGTGGTCCCGCACGTCCTGCGCCCGTTCGTCGGGCATCGGCCGGGGCCGCTGGTGCTGGCGAGCGGACTGGGCGGTGCCGTCCTGACGTCGGCCGCCGACATCCTGGTGCGCGTCCTGCCGACGCAGCCGGAGCTGAAGCTCGGCGTCGTCACGGCGATCATCGGCGCGCCGTTCCTGTTCTCCCTTCTGTGGCGCATGCGCGGAGAGGTCGAATGAAGATCGAAGCGAACGACGTCTCGGTGCGGCGGGGCAATCAGACGATCCTCGAGCCCTTGTCCCTGGCAATCGACGGTCCGGGGCTCGTCGGGCTCATCGGCCCGAACGGGGCGGGAAAATCCACCGTGCTGCGCGTCCTCGCCGGCCTGGAGCCGACGGAGACGGGCGCTGTCCTGTACGACGGCCAGACGGCGTCGGTGATCGGGCGCGATGCGCTGGGGTGCCGGCTGTCCTATCTGGCCCAATCCGGCAGGGTTCACTGGCCGCTGAAGGTCGAACGCGTCGTCGCGCTGGGCCGGTTGCCGCACCGCCAGCGCGGGGATGCGGCCGGCGACCGCGACCGGGCCGCCGTCGAAGCCGCGATGCGGGCGACCCACGTCACGGCGTTGCGGAACCGTCCCGCCTCGACCCTGTCGGGCGGGGAGCGGATGCGGGTCCTTCTGGCGCGCGCGCTCGCCGTCGAAGCCGAGGTCCTGCTCGCAGACGAGCCGATCGCCGCGCTCGATCCCTACCACCAGCTCGAGGTCATGGACCTGCTGCGCGATCTCGCCGCGGCCGGGACGACCGTGGTCGCCGTCCTGCACGACCTGTCCCTGGCGCTTCGGTATTGCGACCGGCTGGTTCTTCTGTCGGACGGCGCGATGCTGGCCGACGGCGCCCCCGATGCGGTTCTGAGCGACGCCAACCTGGAAACCGCCTATCGCGTGGTCGCGCACCGCGTCTGTGTCGCGGGCGAAAACTACATCGTTCCGTGGGTCCGGCTGGGGGCCGCCGCGCCGGACGAGACGGTTCGGGACGGGAGAGCGTGAGAATGACGACCGATGGAACAGCGCCAGCCCCATTTGGGGGTGCCGAAACGGCCTCCGTGCAAAGCACGATCAGGCAACGGTTGCGCGATCCCGCCACGGCCTGGAGCCTTGGCACCTTCGGCGCGATCGCCGAATTCCTGTACGACGACGGCGAGCCGGTCGAGTTCGGCACGACGGCCGACCATATGCAGGCCGCAACCGACCGCGGTGCCATCCGGCTCGCGTTCGACCCCGATATGGTCGCCGTCGCCTACGAAACGCCGAGCAAGGCGCCCGACCGCTGGTCGCATGCCGTGGCGCTGTGCCTGCCGGTATCGGACTGCGCGGCCAGCCGGCGGACGGTGCTGACGGAGCTCGGCCCCGATCGCGACGCGGTGCGGCCGCAGGACCGTGACGCGATCCTTTTCGACCTGGGACTGGGCACGCTGCAGGTCGATGCCTGTGTCCGTGTCTCGGATCCGGCCGACACCGCCCGTTTCCGCGAGCATTGCGGCACGTCGCTGTTCGACCCGGGCAATCCGCTCGGGCCGGCGATGCCGCAGATGAGCCCGCACCGGGTCTTCACCTGCCGGTTCGGGCGAATCGAGGTGTTCCAGCCGATCCCCCCGGCCGACGGCAAGAGCCCGGAGGGGCCGCACACGCACCTGCTGCCGAACCTTCTGAAGACGGGCCAGACGCACCCGAAGACAGCGCCGATCCCCGATCATCTGGTGCCCTGTGCCCATATCCATCCGCCGAATCCGCTCCTCGATATCATGGGGGACCCAAGGCCGTTCGATCGGCAGGCCTTCGTCGACTTCCAGGTGCTCCTCCGGGCGTTCGGCGATCCGGATCTCGTGGCGCTGAAGACGCGGATGCTTGCCGCACTGGAGGCCGGGGAGGCGATCGCTCCGGCGAGCCTGCCGAAGGGACGGCACGTCACGGCCTGTATGAAGCTGGCGGAACGGCAACACGCGGCGATGCGTCGTCGATGAGCGCTCTCCGGACCGGCTGGATTCTCCCGGAACGCGGCCCTGCCGACCGACGGGGGCGTCCGGATCGCAGGCGTAGGGCGGGCTTTCGCCGGCGAAGGCGTTCGCATCCACAAGGCGAAACGGATCGCGCCGGGGCCGTGCGATGTCCACGGGCGCGCCATCGCATCGCGCGCGCCGGAGCCGACAGGACCGGCCATCCGGCGTGAGCCGTCGTCAGAAGCGATGATCAATTGACGATGACGAATTGTCGGTTGCATGCCGGCGGTTTTTTGGCGGTACTGACGCAAGCATGTCCGTCGGCCCCGTCGCGCGACACCGGACACCCTTGTTAGGCGAGCGCAGGTGGCCTCTTCCTCACCCACTGACCACAGCTCTTTCGACTACGTCATTGTCGGTGGCGGCACCGCAGGCTGCGTCTTGGCAAATCGTCTGTCGGCGGATCCCCGCAACCGCGTCCTGCTGATCGAGGCCGGGGGCGAGGACAGCTATCCGTGGATCCACATTCCGGTCGGCTATCTCTATTGCATCGGCAATCCCCGGACCGACTGGCGATATGTTTCCGAAGCCGAACCGAATCTCGGCGGGCGGCCGGTTCCGTACCCGCGCGGTCTCGGCCTGGGCGGAACCTCCTCGATCAACGGGATGATCTACACACGCGGCCAGGCGGCCGACTACGACGGCTGGCGCGAGGCGGGCTGCGTCGGCTGGGGGTGGGACGACGTGCTGCCGTACTTCCGCCGGTCGGAGGCGAGCGGCCGGCCCGCCGACGAGTTCCATTCGCCGGACGGCGAGCTGCATGTCTCCGCCCAGCGCGTCGCATGGCCATTCTACGAACCGCTTATGACCGCCTGCGAGCAGGTGGGCCTGAGCCGGGTGGACGATTTCAATACGGGCGACAACGAGGGCGTGGGCCTCTACGAGGCAACCCAGAAAAACGGCCGCCGCTGCAACACGGCGCGCGCCTTCCTGAAGCCGGTCCGGCGCCGTCCCAATCTAGCGGTGATGCTCAACACGCACACGATCGGCATCGACCTTCACGATGGCCGGGCCCGCTCGGTCACGGTGCGGCGGAACGGGCAGGTCATGTCGATATCCGTTGCCGGCGAGTTGATCCTCGCGGCCGGCGCCATCGGCACGCCGCAACTGTTGCAGCTCTCGGGGATAGGGCCCGCGGCCGCGCTGCGGGACGTGGGGGTCGCGCCGGTGATCGACCGCCCGGCGGTCGGCGCGAACCTGCAGGATCACCTCGTATTGCGCCTGGTCTACGAGCTTCAGAACACCCGGACACTGAACAGCCGGGCGCGCAGTCTCGCCGGAAAGGCGGGTATCGCGCTCCAGTACCTGCTGACGCGGTCGGGGCCTCTGGCGATGGCGCCGGCGCATGTCGGCATCTTCGCGCGCTCGCGCCCGGAGGTGGAGCGCGCCAACATCGCCTATTTCGTTCAGGCCTTGTCCCTGGACCGTCTGGACAAGCCGCTGCACCCCTTTGCCGGCATCACGATGTGCGTCGGCAACCTCAGACCCGACAGCAGGGGCACGATCATGGTCAGGTCGGCGGACCCCGCGGAGCATCCCGCGATCCGGCCGAACTTTCTCGAAGCGCCTGCGGACCAGCAGGTCGCGCTGGACTCGATCGCGCTGACACGGCGGATCATGGCCGCGCCGGCCATGGCGCCGTTCACGCCCCGGGAACACCGCCCCTCAGGTGACCCGCAGACCGAGCAGGCGCTGCGCGCGGCCGTCGCGGACACCGCGGCGACGCTGCACCATCCGGCGGGAACCTGCCGCATGGGGGCGGATCCGGCGGCAGCCGTCACGCCTCGGCTCCGCCTCAACGGCGTCGGCAACATCCGTGTCGCCGATGCCTCGATCATGCCGGGCATCGTCTCGGGGGGCACGCACGCGGCGACCGTCATGATCGCCGAAAAGGCATCCGATTTGATCCTGGAAGATGCGCAATCCTAGGGTGCGAGCCGTCTTTCAATTGATCAATCGTCAATGATCGGAACCCGATGTTGGTTTGACACCGGACGTCGGGGATCACTAGATCGACGGTGCAATGGCCGGTTCTGCGGCCGGACTCTAGACAAGCCGGATACCCGGCGAAGGGAGGGAGATGAGCGTGTCGGCACACCGAGATCGGGCCTGGTTCGAGGCTTTGGCCGAGAAGGCGAACGACGACCCGGAGTTGAAGGCCGTCGGTCGATATTTCAACGCAACGATCGCATTTACGATCGATGACACCCGCCATGACGTGGTGGTCCGGGACGGGCGCGTGGAGACGATCCGCGACCAGATCAAGGTCGACAGCCGGGCGGACTTCGGGTTCCGCGCGCCGTCGGTCGTCTGGGACCTGTTCCTGCAGGAGTTCCCGCCGCCGCTCTATCAGAACGTCTTCTCGATGATCATGCGCGTCCCCGAATTCAGGCTCGAGGGAGACACCCTCGTTTTTGCGCAGAACGTGCGGGCGGTCAGCCGCTTTCTTTCGATCATGCAGGTACAGGGAGCCGCCCAATGAGCCGGTTTGAACAGATCCGCGGCGGCTATGTGACCGTCGACGTCGACGGCACCGACTATCGCATCTTCTACGAGGAAGCCGGCGAGGGCGTGCCGCTGATCTGCCTGCATACGGCGGGCGCGGACAGCCGGCAGTGGCGGCATGTGCTGAACGATCCCGACATCACGTCGCGGTTCCGGGTGGTGGCGTTCGACCTGCCCTATCACGGCCGGTCCAATCCGCCGAAGGGCTGGTGGCTCAAGCCCTACGCGCTGTCGGTCGGCCTGTATGTCGGGGTCGTCCGCGGGGTGTGGGAGGCGTTCGGTTTCGAGCGGCCGGTGATCATGGGCTGCTCCATCGGCGGCTATGCCGTCGTCCAACTCGCCCACGACTTCAATTCCGAGATCCGCGGCGTCGTCGGGATCCAGAGCATCGCCCGCAGCTCGGGCCGCTACAACGAGTTCCTGCACGACCCGCGCATCCATGGCGGGGAGTTCGTCGCCTCGTGGACCTATGGCCTGTGCTCGCCCTACAGCCCCGAGGAATCGAAGCGGGAGAACTGGTGGTACTACGCGCAGGGCGGACCCGGCGTCTATGCCGGCGACACCGCGTTCGGCCGCGAGTACGACATGCGGGACAAGCTCAAGGACATCGACACGCGCCAATGCAAGGTGTCGATCATGTCGGGCGAATACGACTATTCCGCGCTGCCGGAAATGTCGAAGGCGGTGGCCGACGGCATCCCGGGCGCGCGGTTCGTGCCGATGAAGAAGATGGGGCACTTCCCCATCATCGAGGACTACCAGCAGTTCCGGCCCTACCTGCTGCCGGAGCTCGACTACATACTCGAGTAGCGGCCGGGCCGGGGGGCACCGGAGCGCGGCCCCGACCCTCCGGCCCGTTCAGGCCGGCGGGTCGGGGCTTGCCGCCTGATCCATGATCCAGGCCTGAAACTGGGCCTGATGCTTCGTCTGCTTCCGGTCGCGGCGGAACGTCAGGTAGTATCTGGCCTCCCCCTTGAGCGGCAGGTCGAGCGCCACCACAAGGCGACGCCTGGCGAGGTCGTCTGCGATCAGGGCCTTCTGCGCGAGCGCGATTCCCAACCCGTCCTGCGCGGCGCGGTAGCCGAGACTCGAGCTCTCGAAGGTGATGCCGGCAGCCGCATCGACACCGTCGACGCCGGCGAACCGCAGCCACTTCGCCCAGTCGTCGGACCGGATCGCGGAATGGATCCGCGTATGCCGGACGATGTCGCCGGGCCCGCCGATCGGTCCGCAGGCGGCCAGGAAGTCCGGGCTGCACACGGGCAGAAGATCGGTTTCGAACAGCAACACGGAGGTCAGGCGGTCGCCCTCGATGGGGTGCGCCCGGATCGCGACGTCGACCTTGTCGGCGGTGAAGTCGAGCGGTGCGAGCGATGTCGTGAAGGTGACGTCGAGGCCCGGATTGTCGAGATGGAAGGAGGGCAGCCGCGGCACGAGCCAGCGCATCGTGAAGGTCACCGAGGACCAGATGTGCAGGCGGGTCCGGCGATTGCGCTCGGTCATCTGGCGCGTGGCATCGTCGATGCGGCCGAACGCGTCGGTCAGCGCGGCGAGATAGGTGCGGCCGACCGCCGTCAGCTCCACCTCCCGGTTACGGCGCTCGAAGAGCTGCAGCCCGAAATAGTCCTCCAGGTACTGGACGTGCCGGCTGACCGCGCCGGGCGTGACGTTGAGCTCTTCGGCGGCCAGCTTGATGCTGCCGCGCCGGCCGGCGACCTCGAAGGCGCGAAGCGGATTGAGGGGTGGTAGCTTGAACATGATCCAGTTGAGCAATAAGCAATCGAATAACGACAGGAATTGGTTTGACTGTCAATGCCCCAGGCAACATCAATAAGAGCCACGGGACGCATAAATATCAGGTTTTCAGGCTGAAATTGTGCGTTGCGAAATCGCGGTGCAGCACTGCATCCCGGCCTTCGAATTCGGAACCGGCAGAATGAAGTTGAGAATATGTCAATCCAGATAAGCGTAGACGGGGCGGTGGCCACCGCGACGATCTCGCGGCCCGAGGCGATGAACGCCATCAACATGGCGACGCGCGCCGCGCTGCGCGAGGCCTGGGCGAGCCTCGCCGCCGACGACGCGGTCCGTGCGATCGTGGTGACCGGGGCGGGCGAGCGCGCCTTCTGCGCCGGCGTCGACCTGAAGGAAGTGCAGCCGACCCGCGGCCCGGCCCGCGACGCGTTCGGCGCCGACGGCCCGCCGTCGGTGGTCGCCGGAATGGACATCGACAAGCCAATCATCGCCGCGGTGAACGGCGTCGCGCTCGGCGGCGGGTTCGAACTGGCGCTGGCGAGCGATATCCGCATCGCCAGCGAGACGGCGCGCTTCGGTCTCACCGAGGTTAAGATCGGCAGCATGCCGGGTGCCGGGGGCACGCAGCGGCTGGTGCGCACGATCGGCCGGTCCGATGCGATGACGATGCTGCTGACGGGCCGTATCGTCGACGCCGCCGAGGCGCTGCGGACCGGAATCGTCAGTTCTCTCCACGCGCCCGGCGATCTGCTCGATGCCGCGCGTGCCCTGGCCGACGAGATCGCGGGCTGCGCGCCGCTGTCCGTCGCCGCGACGAAGCGCACGGTTCGGGCCGGGGACGGGCTGCCGCTCGATGCCGCCCTCCAGCTCGAGCGCCTGGCGTTCGGCCTGATCCGCGACAGCGAAGACCGCAAGGAGGGACGCGAAGCGTTCCGGGCGGGTCGCAAACCCAAGTTTCGCGGGGTCTGAGGCGCATGGCGGCTATTTCACCCGGAAACCAGGCGGCGATCGTCGGCGTCGGCGCCTCGCCGCAGGGGCGCGTGCCCGGCTCCACGTCGGCAACCCTGGCGATCACCGCCTTCAAGCAGGCGCTCGACGACAGCGGTCTGCAGAAGGATGACATCGACGGCCTCCTGACGATGCCGGGGACGACGTCTCCGGAAGGCTCGCTCAACTATCTCCGGCTCGGAGAGGCCCTCGGGATCAACCCGGCCTACACGGGCAGCATGACCATGGGCGGCGGCACGGCCGGCGCGCTGGTCCAGCTCGCGGCGATGGCCATCGCGACCGGCATGGCGACGACCGTCGCGTGCGTCTTCGGCGACGCCGCCAAGACGGGCGGATCGCGGTTCAACCGGGCCTCCGGCTGGGTCGATTCGTGGGGGATCTGGGGAATGCTGGCGGCGGCGGGCAACAGTGCCGTGACCACGAGCCGTCACATGGCGCTGTACGGAACGACGAGCCGTCAGCTCGCCGAGGTGGCGGTCGCCTGCCGGTACCACGCGTCGCTCAACGAGCACGCGGTGATGCGCAAGCCGATCACCATCGAGGATCATCAGAACTCCCGCTTCATCGTCGAGCCGCTGCGCCTGTTCGATTGCTGCCTGATCTCCGATGGCGGGGTCTGCATCATCGTCACGTCGGCCGAGCGGGCGCGGGACCTGAAGCAGAAGCCCGTTCGTATCCGGGGAATGGGGCAGGGCTACACGACCGAGAACCTCGGCGCCGAGGACTGGTGGTACGTGCCCCACCAGAAGGATGCCTGCGAGAAGGCTTTCCGCATGGCGGGCGTCGGTCCCGCCGATATCGACGTGGCGCAGCTCTACGACAATTTCACCATGAGCGTTCTGCTCTGGCTCGAACATGCGGGGTTCTGCGACCGGGGCGAAGGCGGGGCGTTCGTCGAGGACGGTGCGATCCGTCTCGGCGGCAGGCTGCCGGTGAACACGGCCGGCGGCAATCTGTCGGAATCCTACATGGAAGGCTGGCTGCACGTCGTCGAAGGCGTGCGCCAGCTCCGCGGCACCTGCGGCGCGCGTCAGGTGGACGGCGCCGAGCTGTGTCTCGTGACCGGGCGCGGCATGACGCTCAACTGCTCGAACGCCATGATCCTGGAGGCCGCGTGATGGTCGACGTCAGCCAACCGGGCAGCCCCGCCTACGACAAGCCGCTTCCGGTCATCAGCGCGGCGAACGCGCCCTTCTGGGACGCGGCGCGGGCGGGGCGTCTCAGCATGCAGCGCTGCCTCTCGTGCGGCCATGTGCGATACCCGATCGCGCCCGTGTGCCCGCGCTGTCTCGCGGACGAGCATGAGTGGACGACCCTGAGCGGGCGCGGATCCATCTTCAGCTACGTGGTGTTCCATCAGGTCTACAATCCCGCCTTTCGCGACGACGTTCCCTATAACGTGGCCCTTATCCAGCTCGACGAGGGGCCGCGCATGTTCAGCAATATCGTGACCGGCGACGGCGAAACGCCGAAGGTCGGGGATCGCGTCGAGGTGTGCTTCGAGCCGGTTACGGCCGAGGTGACGCTGCCGCGCTTCCGGCTCGCGGAGTGAGTGGCGTGGATTTTTCCCTCGACGACGACCTGAAGATGATCCGCGAGACGGTCTCGCGCTTCGTGCGCAGCGAGTTGCTGCCGCTCGAGGCGACCGTGCTCCGGCGCGAGGCCGAACGCGGCATGACGGACGCCGCGCTGATCGGTCCCGAAGACGAAGCCCGTCTCGATCAGCAGACGCGGGACATCGGCCTGTGGGGTCTCGACGTGCCCGAGCGGTACGGCGGACAGGGCCTGGGCGCGCTGGCCAAGTGCCTGGTGGTGGAGCAGCTCAAGTACAGCATCGTTCCCTATGTGCTGCCGCCCGAAAGTCCGAACCTCACCTACCTGGAAACCTGCTGCCGCGGCGATCAGGTCGAACGCTATCTGCTGCCCTATGCGCGCGGCGACCTGCGGTCCTGCCTGGCGCTCAGCGAGGCGGGGGCCGGCTCCGACGCCGCCAGTATCCGCACGCGGGCCGAACGGCGCGACGGGCGCTGGATCCTGAACGGCGAGAAGATCTGGATCAGCAACGCCCGCAAGGCCGACTTCATGATCGTGATCGCGGTGACCGATCCCGACAAGCGCGCGCGGGGCGGCATGACGGCCTTCCTGGTCGATAAGGGGACGCCCGGCGTCTCCATTCCCTCGTCGTTCCCGATGATCGGCGAGATGCACCCCTACGCCGTCGTGTTCGACAATGTCGCGCTCGACGACGGCCAGGTGCTTGGCGAGGTCGGCCAGGCCTTCGTGCCCCTGCAGAACCGCCTCGGTATCCGCCGGATGGAGATTTCGGCCCGCTGCCTCGGGTTCGCCGCGCGGTGCATCGACCTGATGCTGGAGCAGGCGAAGGGCCGCAGCACGTTCGGCGCGCCGCTCGCCGACCGGCAGACGGTTCAGTGGTGGATCGCCGACAGCTACCAGGAACTCGAAATGGTCCGGCTGGCCGTCTACAGGCTCGCCTGGCTCGTGGACCAGGGCGTCAAGGACGTCCGGCGCGACGCCGCGATGGCGAAGGTGCAGGCGACTGAAATGGTGACGCGCGTCGTCGACCGCGCGATCCAGATGCATGGCGGGATGGGACTGAGCAAGGAAATGCCGCTCGAGTACATGGCGCGGCTTGTCCGCATCTACCGGATCGTCGAGGGAGCGAGCGAAATCCACCGCTGGCACATCGCCCGCGACCTTCTGCGGTTCGGCCGGCCGGAGTTCGGAACATGACGGCGCCTGCGAGATCCTCTGCCCGGGCGCTCGAGGGACTCAGGGTCGTCGAGATCGCCGGCCCGTTCGGCGCCTATTCCGGCAAGCTGTTCCGCGACCTCGGCGCCGAGGTGGTGCTGGTGGAACCGCCGGGCGGCGCGCCCGGCCGGCACGCGCCGCCGCTGGCGCGGACCGGGCTGGGGCTGCGGTTCGCCTACGACAACGCGGGCAAGCGATCGATCGTGCTCGACCTGGACGCCGACGCCGACCGGGCGGTTTTCCGCGGCCTTGTCGGCGAGGCGGACCTTCTGCTGGAATCCGAGGCGCCAGGGGCGCTCGCGGCGCTTGGCCTGTCGTATTCCGACCTGTCCGCCATCCGCCCGTCTCTGGTGATGACGAGCATCACCGGATTTGGCCAGACGGGGCCTTGCGCCGACTGGCAGTCGGATGACCTGATCGCCTTCGCGATGAGCGGGATGATGTCGCTGGCGGGCTATGCCGACAGCACGCCGCTGGCCGCCAGCGGCGACCTGGCGGAGATCGGCGCCCATGCCTTCGCCGCGTCGGCCTCGCTGGCCGCGGTGTTCGCCGCCGAGATAACCGGGCGGGGCGAGCATATCGACGTGTCGCTGCAGGAATGCCTGGTGATGGGGCTTGAGAATGCGGCCCAGTTCGTCGACCTCGAGGACGTGGTGCGGCGGCGGCACGGCGGCGAACAGCCGCGCGCCGGCACCGGCGCCTTCCCGTGCCGCGACGGACACGTATACCTGATGTCGGCGGGGGTTGGGGCGAGCCGGTTCTGGGGGCATACGCTCGACTGGCTGGCCGGCGCGGGTGTGGACGTCTCGGCGCTGTCGGGTCCGGAATGGAAACAGGACGCGTTTCTGGCGACGCCGGGCGCCAAGGAAACCTTCGAGACCGTGTTCAACGCCTTCGCCGCGCCGCGCACGCGCGCCGAACTCTGCGCCGCCGGTCAGGCGCACCGTGTTCCGATCGCGCCGGTCCGGTCGCCGGCGGAAGTGATCGACGACCCGCAACTCGCCTACCGGGATTTCTTCCAGCCCCTGCCGGAGGGACTCGGATCGGACGTCCGGGCGATGCCGGGCGCGCCGTATCGGCTGTCGGCAACGCCGTGGTCGGCGGCCGACCGCGTTCCCGGTCTCGACGAGGACGGCGACGCGATCCGCGCCCGCATGGGCGTTGCCGAAACGGCCGGCCGCGCGGCGGGAGGTGTGCGATGAGCCCGCAGACCACGAAGCGCCTGCCGCTCGAAGGCATCCGGTTCGCCGACTTCTGCTGGGTGGGGGCGGGATCCTACACGACCAAGCTGTTCGCCGATCTCGGCGCCGACGTCATCAAGGTGGAGAGCGAGGCACGGCTCGACTCGCTGCGGCTGGCGCGGCCGTTCGCCGGCGGCGAGCGCGGCGTCAACCGGAGCGGCTACTTCGCCGACCGCAACACCAGCAAGCGCAGCCTGACCCTCAACCTCAAGACGGACGAAGGCCGTGACCTGGCCGAACGGCTGATCCTGAAGAGCGACGTGGTGTCGAACAACTTCACGCCGGGAACCATGGAGAAGCTCGGGCTCGGCTACGAGCGGATGCGCGCGCTGAAGCCGGATCTGGTCTATGCCGAGATGTCGATGCAGGGGGCCGAGGGGCCCTTGAGCAAGCAGCTCGGCTACGGCAGCTCGATCGCGGCGCTCTGCGGGCTGCTGTACCTGACCGCCGAGCCCGGCCGGCTGCCGGCGGGGACGGGCACGAACTATCCCGACCACATCCCCAACCCGACGCACGGCGCCTTCGCGATCCTGGCGGCGCTGCGCCACCGGCGGCGCACGGGCGAGGGCCAGTATATCGACCTGGCGCAGACCGAACCGCTGCTGGCGATGACCGGTTCCCTGGCCATGCAGGCGGCCGCCGGGGCGGGAACACCCGAACCGCGGGGCAACCGGCGCGGTGATGCGGCGCCGCACGGCGCGTTTCCCTGTCGCGGCGACGATCGCTGGGTCGCCCTGTCGGTGACGACCGACGACCAGTGGCGGGCTCTGTGCGCGGTGCTCGGGGATGCCGGCCTCGCGGCCGACGGCCGCTTCGACAGCGCGGCTGGGCGGCAGACCCATGCCGACGCCCTCGAGCGCGCGGTGGGCGCCCTGACGGCGGATTGCGATGCCGCCGATCTCGCGACGCGGCTGCAGGCCGCGGGCGTCCCGGCGGGTGCCGTGAACGATGCGCGCGACGTTCTGTCCGATCCGCAACTCGTGCATCGCGGGCACTGGGTGCGGATGAGCCATCCGGAAATGGGCGAAACGCTGTACAACGCGCCGCCATTCCGCTTCGCGCAGTCGCCCGTCGGCCTGCGTGCCCGCGCGCCGCTGCTGGGCGAACACACCGACGAGATCTGCCGCGACCTGCTCGACCTCGACGCCTCCGAGATCGCGCGCCTCCGCGAAACGGGAGCCCTGACATGACTGCGACCGCAACGCATGACGCCCGCCGGCCCGACCTCGGCCTCTATATCGACGGTGGCTGGCGCTTCGGAAACGGGCGCTCCGTCGAGGCGGTTGTCGATCCGGCCACCGAACAGGATGTCGGATCGCTGCCGCACGCGACACCGCGCGATCTGGACGACGCCCTTGCCGCAGCGTCCCGGGCGTGGCCGGTCTGGCGCCGGACGAGCAGCTATGACCGGGCCGAAATCCTCAGGCGCGCCGCCGCCGTGTTGCGTCGGGAGACCGACCGGATAGCCGGCCGCGTGACCCGCGAGCAGGGCAAGACCCTGGCCGAGGCCGGCAATGAGGTCAGGAACGCGGCCGAGATGCTCGACTGGTATGCCGACGAGGGGCGCCGCGCCTACGGGCGGCTGGTGCCGCAGCGTGCGCTCCATCACGATCTCGTCGTCCGCAAGGTCCCGGTCGGGCCCGTCGCGGCGTTCTGCGCCTGGAACGCCCCGGTGCAGACGCCGATGCGCAAGATCGCGCCGGCACTGGCGGCCGGGTGCACCATCATCGTCAAGGGATCCGAAGAGGTGCCCGCCGGCCTGGTCGAGATCGCGGCCGCCTTCGACGAGGCGGGCCTGCCGCCGGGCGTGCTCAACGTCGTCTTCGGGGTGCCCGCGGAGATATCCGAGCACCTGATCACCTCTCCCGTGATCCGCAAGATCGCCTTCACGGGCTCGGTGCCGGTCGGCAAGCATCTGGCGGCCATGGCGGCGGGCGAGATGAAGCTCTCGACGATGGAACTCGGCGGCCATTCGGCGGTGTTCGTGTTCGAGGACGCCGATCCGCTCGCGGTGGCGAAGGCGGCCGTCCACGCGAAGTTCCGCAACGCCGGCCAGATCTGCTACGCGCCGACGCGATTCTATATCTGTGACCGTCACTACGACGCGTTCGCCGAGGCGTTCGCGACGGCTGCGACGGCGTTGCGGGTCGGTCCGGGCGACTCGCCGGACAGCGATATCGGCCCTCTCACGAACGCGCGCCGCCTGAACGCGGTCGAGGCGCTGGTCGCCGACGCCGTCGACCGCGGGGCGCGCTTGCTGGCGGGCGGGCGCAGGATCGGCGACCGCGGTTTCTTCTACCTGCCGACGATCCTCGCCGACGTGCCCGACACCGCCCGGGTGATGAGCGAAGAGCCCTTCGGGCCGATCGCGATGCTCAACCGCTTCGCGGGTGTCGACCAGGCGCTGGAGCGGGCCAATCGGTTGCCGTACGGGCTGGGCGCCTACGCCTTCACCCGTGACCGGGCGACAGCATTGGCCTTCCTGAACGGCGTGGAGAGCGGAACGGTGGGCATCAACACGTTTCAGCTGACCGTGCCGGAATCGCCGTTCGGCGGGGTCAAGGACAGCGGGATCGGCCGCGAAGGCGGCGCGGCCGGACTGGAGGCATACCTGACAACGAAATTCGTCAGCGCGGCCTGACGGGGGCCCCGCAACCGGGGCGAAACAAGCGACGCCGGTCCACGGCGCCGTCAAACGCAGGGAGGATCTGCAATGAAGTTCAAGATCGCAGGCATGGCGACGCTGATGGCGGCGTCGCTGGCAACAACCACGGCCGGCATGGCAGGGGAATACGACGACGTATCGTTGCGCTACGCGTCGTTCCTGCCGGAGAATTACTACCAGTCCGAGGCTGACAAGCTCTTCATCCAGCGCGTCGCGGAGGGTTCGGACGGAGCGGTCAAGATACAGCCGTTCTGGCAGGCCTCGCTCGGCAAGCCGAGGGAATTGTTGGCGCTGACTTCCTCGGGCGCAGTGGATTTCAGCAACATCGTCACCGGGTTCTACCCGTCGGAGTTGCCGTTCTCCTCGGTGACGAACGCGCTGCCGATGGTGTTCTTCGACGGCGAGAAGGTCGTCGAGGCGACGGCTGACCTCTACAAGAACAATCCGACCATCAGCGCGGAACTGGCGAAAAACAATCTCGAGCCGGTCCTGATGCGTTTCCTGCCAAACTATCGGATCATCTGCACCAGCCCGATCCGGACGATGGACGACCTGCGCGGCAAGAAGATCCAGACCTATGGTGCCTTCGTGCCGGTGGTGATGGAGGCCATCGGGGCCGTCCCGGTCAACGCGCCGCTGACCGAGACCTACGAGAGCCTGCAGCGCGGCGTGCTGGACTGCGGGTATTTGCACCAGCGGGGGATGGAGTTCCGCAAGTGGCACGAGGTCGCCCCCTATCTCAGCGACATCGACTTCGGCGTGATCAACGCCTACGTGGTTTTCATGAACAAGGCGCGGTTCGACAGCCTGAACGAAGCGACCCGGACGCTGATCAAGGAGGCCGGCGCCGAAGCGACCGCCAAGGCACTGGTCGACATGGCAACGGAAGATAGCCTGGGACGCGACGACATGCTGGCCGCGGGTGCCGAGCTCGTGGAGTTCCAGGACAAGGAGGCATTGCGCGCCGCCGTTCCGGACATGCTCCAGGTCTGGGCCAAGCAGATGGCGGAGTCCGGCCATGAGAAGGAAGCCAACGAGGTGGTCGAGGCGCTGCGTCCCCTGACACAGTAAGGGATGCGGACGCACTAAGCGATGCGCGCGGCCCGGTCCGCCGGGCCCCTCCGCTGCAGTCGGGAGTCCAATCGATGCTAACACCTCTTTTTCGCCTGATCGATCGGGCGATCGTCTGGGCTGGCCGCGCGCTGCTCGTCGTCTCGGGTTACACGATCCTCGCGATCGCCCTGCTGGGCGCGGCCGATGTCGCGCTCGGCAACGTGGCCGGTCGGCCGATACCGGGGTCCTACGAACTGTCCGAGGCCGGGCATGTGGTCCTGGTGTTCTTCGCGCTGGCGGCGATCCAGCAGCGCGGGGCGCACATCCGGGTCGATATCTTCCTGAACATGATGGGGCCGGTGACGCGGAAGCTCGCCGAGGCTCTCATGCTGGCGATCGGGACGGCCGCCTTCGGCTACCTGACCTGGCGGGCGGTCGCTCTTGTCGACCATTCCGTCAGCGTCCGGGAGTTCTCGTCCGGCCAGATCCCGTTCCCCGTCTATCCCATCAAGATCGGGATGCTGGTGGCCTCGGCCGTCACGACGCTCGAGTTCGCCCGCCAGCTCGTCCGGCTGGCGATCGGGCACCCGTGGCAGTTCGCGCCGCACGCACCGGAGCCAGTCGAATGAACGGTTTCGAAATTGGCCTCATCGGCATTGGCTGCCTGCTGACCCTGACGGCGCTCGGCGTTCATGTCGGCATTGCGATCCTGTCCGTCGGGATCGTCGGCTTCATCGTCACCGCTGGCCCGCAGTTTGCCGAAATACAGCTCACCAACCTGCCGTACCAGACCTCACACCAGTACAGCTTCATCGTCGTGCCGATGTTCGTGCTGATGGGCGGATTCGCGGCCCAGGCCGGCATCGTCCGCGACGTCTATACGGCCGCCTACAAGTGGACGTCCGGGGTGCGCGGCGGACTGTACATCGCAACCTGCGCCGCCTCGGCGGGGTTCTCGGCGATCTCGGGGTCGACGGTCGTCAATTCGGCCGTGTTCACCCGGATCGCCCTGCCGGAAATGATCCGCTTCGGCTACAGCCGCGCTCTCGGCGCCGGCTGCATCGCCGCGGCGGGAACCTTCGCGGCGCTGATCCCGCCGTCGCTGAGTTTCGTGATCTACGGCATCCTGACGGGCGAATCGATCGGCGCGCTCCTCGTCGCCGGCATCATCCCCGGCCTGATGACGGCCGTCGTGTACATCACGATGATCCCTGTCCTCGTCCGGATCTGGCCGAGCCTGGCGCCCGATACGTCCGAGCGCTTCTCGTTCGGCGAGAAGGTCCGCAGCCTGAACGGGCTGTGGTCGATGGGGCTGTTGATGGTGCTGGTGCTGGGCGGCATCTACGGCGGCTTCATGCCGCCGTCGGCGGCCGGCGCCGTCGGCGCGGTCGGGGCGCTCGTGATCGCGTTGACCAAGCGCCGGCTCGGCCCGCGCTCGATCCACGAGTGTCTGACCCAGTCGGCGATCACCAGCGCGTCGCTGTTCCTGATCCTCATCGGCGGCTTCGTGTTCGGCCGGTTCCTGGTGATCTCCGGCTTCATCGGAGAGCTGAACGGCCTCCTGAGCGCCAGCGGCATCACCGCCAGCCAGTTCATGGCGATGCTGGTCATCACCTATCTCATCCTGGGAATGCTGATCGATCCGATCTCGATGCTGGCGATGACGATCCCGATCGTCGCTCCGCTGACGGCGAGCTTCGGTCTCGATCCGATCTGGTTTGCGGTGATCGTCGTGAAGCTGATCGAGATCGCGGTCATCACGCCGCCGGTCGGCGTCAACCTGTTCGCCGTGGTCGCGGCGTCGCAGGGGCAGGTGAAGACGGCGGAGGTCTTCCGGGGCGTGCTGCCGTTCGTGCTGATCGAACTGGTGATCCTGATGATCCTGATCGCGTTCCCCGCGATCAGCACCTGGCTGCCCTCCACCATGGCGGGCTGAGCGACGTCGAAGCGAAAGGAGACGGCGATGGCCGTTACAAGCCTGACGGGCGGGGACTGCGGGTCCTATCCCGACCTGCAGCTGTATATCGGGGGACACTGGAGACCGGGGTCTTCGCGGCAGACGATCCCGGTGGTCGACCCTGGTACCGGCGAGACGTTCGCGGCCCTTCCGGTCGCCGCGCCCGAGGATGTCGATGCCGCCGCAAAGGCCGCCGGCGCCGCGTTCGAGGGCTGGCGCGAAACGCCGGCCATCGAGCGGGCCCGTGTCCTGCGCGGTGCCGCGGTCGCATTGCGAGGCGATCTGGAGTCGCTCGCGCGCAACACTTCCCGCGAGTCCGGAAAGCCGCTGCACGAGAGCCGTGGCGAGGTGGCGATTGCCGCCGATACGCTGGACTGGTTCGCCGGCGAGGCGCAGCGAACGAACGGCGCGTTGCTGCCGGCCCGTAACCGCGACAGCGAGTTCCGGGTCGACCATCTTCCGGTGGGCCCGGTCGCGGCCTTCTGTGCCTGGAACGCGCCGCTGGCCAATCCGGTGCGGAAGATCGCGCCGGCGCTGGCGGCGGGATGCAGCGCGGTTCTGAAGGCGTCGGAGGAGACTCCGGCCGGTGCGCTGGCGCTCGCGCGGGCGCTCGAGGCCGCCGGGCTGCCGGCTGGCGCTCTCAATCTGGTCTTCGGCAATCCGGCGGAGATATCCGAGTGCCTGATCGCACATCCCGCGATCCGGAAAATCTCGTTCACCGGGTCGACATCGGTCGGCAAGCGGCTGGCCCGCGCCGCGGCCGTTCGCATGAAGCCGGCGACGATGGAACTCGGCGGGCACGCGCCCGTCTTCATCTTCGACGATGCCGATATCGAAGCGGCGGCCGCGGCCGCGGTAACGGCAAAGTTCCGCAATGCCGGGCAGATCTGTTTCTCGCCGTCGCGCTTCTTCGTCCAGACGGTGGTCTTCGACCGCTTCGTGAGCGCCTTTGTCGACGGCGCGAAGCGCCTTAAGGTCGGCTACGGGCTCGACGAGGAAACGGTCATGGGCCCTCTCGCGCACGCCAACCGCATGAAGGCGATGGAGCGGTTGTGCCGCGAGGCGGAGAGCGCGGGCGCGCACCGCGCCACAGGCGGAAACGCTCTGGACCGCCGGGGCTTCTACTGGGAGCCGACGGTCTATCTCGACGTTCCCGTCTCGGCCCAGTTGATGACGACCGAGCCGTTCGGACCGGTCGCGGCGATATCCCGCTTCGACGGGCTCGACGATGCTGTCGCGGAGGCCAACCGGCTGCCCTATGGCCTTTCGGCCTATGTGTTCACGCGAACGCAACACGTGGCGAACGAAATGATCGAAGCGACCGACAGCGGCACGATCGGCCTGAACACGTTCCAGGTCGTGCTGCCGGAGACGCCCTTCGGCGGCGTGCTCGACAGCGGTATCGGTCGCGAAGGGGGCCTGGAGGGCATGGAGCCCTATCACGTGACCCGATTCACGCACTGGGCCTGAACGCGGGCCCGCAAGACATCAAGGAGACGGCAATGAAGATTTTGCGACCGACGGACCGACCCTCCCGCATGGCGCCGGCCGACAAGTTTACCGGAACCGTGCTGCAGGATCCGCTGATAAGGGCGGAGGACCCCGGACGGGTGCAGGCCAATCTCGTCACGTTCTTGCCCGGCGCGCGCACCAACTGGCACACGCATCCGCTGGGGCAGATCCTCTATATCCTCAGCGGTTCCGGTGCGGTGCAGGTGTGGGGCCAGGACCGCCGTCCGGTCCAGGCGGGCGACGTGGTCTGGTTCCCGGCGGGCGAGAAGCACTGGCACGGGTCCAGCCCGACGAACAGCATGGTGCATCTGGCGCTGACGGAGTTTCTGGACGGGTCGGGCGCCGACTGGCTGGAGCCGGTCGACGATGCCCAATACGCCGCGCCGGACTCCTGATACCGGTGCGGCCGGTGTTTCGGCCAGGCCGCTGCTTGCAGCCGTCAGGTCGATGAGTCCGCAGGGCCTGTCGCGGGCCGGGTGATGGCCGTGAGGCAGATGCCGGTTGTCTCGAGGGCGCGGCGCACGTGTCTGGCGATGCCGACGGCGGTGGGTTCATCGGCGTGGATGCAGATCGTATCGATCGGGGTCGGCAGCTTCGTTCCATCCATGGCCAGGAGACACTGCGAGTCCAGCATCGCCTGGACCTGGGCCACGGCGTCGTCGGGATCCCGGATGACCGCGTCCGGCTCGGTGCGCGGCAGCAGCCTGCCGTCCGATGCGTAGCGGCGGTCCGCATAGGCCTCGTGGGCCACGGCAAGGCCGGCGCGATCGGCGGCTTTCGTCATCTCCGACAGGCAGTTCGCCACGAAGATCAGGCTGGCGTCGGCGGCACGAATACCGCGGGCGATCGCATCCGCCACCCGGTCGTCTTCGTGGGCGACATTGTTGAGCGCGCCGTGCGGCTTGACGAACTCGACGCGCACCCCCCTGCCGCCGGCGAGCGCCTGTAGCGCGCCGATCTGGTAGGTCACCAGATACTCGATGTCGGCGGGCGCCATCGGGATGCGCCGACGCCCGAAACCGCGAAAATCGTCGAAGCCGGGATGGGCCCCGATCGACACCCCGTACCGCCGGGCCAGTTCGATCGTGGTCGTCATCACGGTCGGATCGCCAGCATGCATGCCGCACGCGATATTGGCCGAATTGATGTGCGGCATGAGGGCGCCGTCGTCGCCCAGCCTGTAGGGGCCGCAGCTTTCGCCCATATCCGCGTTCAAGGAGAGTTTCATGGAGTCACGCGTCGTTTTCACGCGATCCTGCGCATCCCGCCCTTGTGTGTCCAATGCATTCATGTGAGATTTGTTTATGCTTGCAATGCATGGATAAGCGCGGGCTATGCTGGAGCTGAAAGAGCTCAGGAATTTCGTCGCGGTCGCCGAACGCCTGAACATCACGAGCGCCGCCAATTCGGTGAATCTCAGCCAGCCGGCCCTCTCGCGCCAGATCCAGGCGCTCGAGCGCAAACTCGGCGTCGCCCTGTTCGAACGCATCGGCAAACGACTGGTCCTGACCGCGGAGGGCGCGGACCTCGCCGCCCAGGCCTCGGAGCTGCTGGAGCGGGCGCAGGACCTCGTTCACCGGGCCGCGCGGAACGAGCCCGAGCAAAGCGGAACGCTGCGCGTCGGCGCCTCGCCGCAGACGATCAGCTGGCTTCTGTCGCCGGCCATGGCGCGGTTCCGCATCGTGCACCCGAAGGTGAACCTGCTGGTCAGCGAAGGCAACAACGACGCCCTCGTCGAGATGGTCGAGCACGGCGCCGTCCACATGGTCATTGCCAACCTGGGGATCAGCAACATCCTTGTCGGGCAGCCGCTCTTCGCCGCCCGGCTGTTTGCCGTCCTGCCGCCCGGCCACGCGTGTTCAGGCCTGCCGAACATCGAGATCAACGCGATCGCCGACGACCCGATGATGGTGATGCGCCGGGGCTTCCTCACGCGCCACCTTTTCGAGCAGGTGGCCGCCGCCCACGGGGTGCGCCCGCGCATCGTCCTCGAAAGCGACAGCACCCAGACGCTTGCCGTGCTGGCACAGGACGGGCACGGCGTCGCGGTCGTGTCGTCATCGGCGCGGAACATTCCGGAATTCCGCAACGCCGTGCGCATTCGGTCGGATATCTGCCAGGCGACCGCGGAGGTCTCCGCGTTGTGGAACCCGAAGCGTTACCGGCCCGCCTATTTCTCCCGCTTTCTGGAAACGCTCATCGATATCGCGCGCGAACGCGGCCTATCTCTTGGATCTGAGGAACAGGATCAGCGATCCAAGTGACGCCATCAGGAAAGCAAGCGCGATCGGGTGATCGAGAACCGCGAGCGGCGAGTGATTGGTGACGATCAGGGCCTGCCGCAACGACAGTTCGAACAGCGGGCCGATCACGAAGCCGATGAGGAAGGTCACGACCGAATAGCCGAACCGCTGCATCACGAAGCCGAGCAGGCCGAGGCCCAGCATGGCAAAGACCGAGAAGACCGTGTCGCGCTCGAGATAGGTTCCCACGACGCAGAACAGGACGACGAAGGGAATGATGAGCCGCGCCGGCACGCGGGTGACGCGGGCAAACAGCGTGAGGCCGAGTCGCCCGACCACGAGCATGGTGAGACTCGCGACGAGCATCGACACGTAGATGCCGTAGATCAGCCGCGGGTGCTGTTCGAAGATGAGCGGTCCGGGCTGCACGCCGTGCAGCATGAAGGCAGAGACCAGGATCGCCGCCGACACGCTGCCGGGCAGGCCGATCGCGAACAGCGGGATAAGGCTGGCCGGCAGGACGGCGTTGTCGGCCGCCTCGGTGGCGGCGACCCCTTTCAGATCGCCCTCTCCGTACCTGTCTCCGGGTCTGGCGAAGTGCTTGTTGATGGCATAGGACAAGAATGCGCCGATGGTCGGTCCGAGGCCCGGTATGATGCCGGCGGCGACGCCGATTCCGGTTGCGCGCACCGTGACCGGAAACACGCGCCGGATGTCGCCGAGACGGATGGCCTTGTCCGTCTCCGGCCGGAATCCCGTCGTTTCCGACGCGCCGGCGCGGCGCGCGAAGAGCGCCTCGACCTGGACCAGCATTTCCGTGAACGCCAGCATGCCGACCGTCGCGGCGATCAGCGGGATGCCGTCGAACAGGTCGATGAAGCCGAAGGTCATGCGCGGCGTCGCACTTTCGGGGTCCAGGCCGACGGTGGCGAGGAACAGCCCCAGGACACCGGATATGATCCCGCGGGACAGCGACGCGCCGGACAGCGCCGCGATGAAGCTCAGCGCGAAGATCATGACGGCTGTCATCTCGACGGGACCCATTTTCAGCGCGAACCGGGCGAGAGACGCCGCCAGCAGAATGAGGACGAGCGTCGCGACGAGGTCGCCGAACACCGACGCATAGAGCGCCACCTTGAGGGCGCGGGTCGCCTCGCCCTTGCGCGCCAGGGGGTAGCCGTCGAACGTGGTCGCCGCGGAACTGGGTTCGCCGGGCGTATTGAGCAGGATCGCGCCTGTCGCGCCGCCCGCCGCGCTGGCCTTCGTCACGCCGACGAGGAAGGCGATCGCGCCGATCGGGGACATGGAATAGGTGAGCGGCACGGCGACCGACAGCGCCGCCGGCCGGCTCAGCCCCGGCAGCACGCCGACCATGTACCCAAGGAGAATGCCGCCTACGACCGACACGATGGATGAAATGGTGAGGGCGTCGCGGGCACCCTGGAGGAAGACTTCCATGCGGCGGTCTCGATCTACTAAAGCGCGGTCGTTTCCGGAAACGGGAGCGGTTTCGCGCTCTCGCGGTTCAGAGGCCCGACCACTCTACGACAAGGAGGATGAGCAGTGCGCCCACGCCCATGCCGGCGAGCATCACCGGGCGGCGCTCCCCGACCGCCAGGGCCGCGAGCAGTACCAGGACTGTCCCGCCGGCCACGAGCCCGGTCCGGTCGATCATAACGATGCCGGCGAGGGTCGCCAGCACCAGCAAGGCTACGCCGTCCAGTCCGCCCGAGCCGGTTCTGGTCTCCGGCTGCCGGTCGCGGGCCCGCCACAGCCCGACGACGAGGGTGACGACCGACATCGCCGCGATGAACGATACCGCGACGATCGGAAGCATCCGGGGCGAGAGCCCGAAATTGTCGCTTTCCGCTGTCCCCGCGGGAATGACGACGAAGAGGGTCGCCAGGCAGAGGCCGAAGACGATGACGAATTCGGTCACGGGCCGCATCCAGGGATGCGGCCCGCTCCGATGCATGGCGTCCGGCGACGTCATGCTAGTCCATCGCCGCCTTGAACTGTGCGCTCTGGGCGCGGATCTGCGCGTCGAACTCGTCGCCGGTGAGAATGAAGCTTCCCATGTTGCGCTTGGCCAGGAGATCGAGAACCGCCGGTGACTTCGCCGCTTCCACGAAGGCGGCAACGAGCTTTTCCTTCGCTTCGTCGGGAATGCCGGCCGGTGCCGCGTAGATCACCATGTTCACGCTGGACATGTCGTAGCCCAGGCTTTTCAGGGTCGGGGCGTCTTCGAAGCCGGGAACCGGATCCGTTCCCAGGCCCGCCAGGACCATGAGTTCGCCGGCCTTGGCCTGCGGGTAGTACGTGCCGGAGCTGTAGGCGAAGTCGACGTGACCGCCGAGCACCTCGGCGACGGCCTCGGCACCGCCCTTCGTGGGGACGGGTTTGAGGATGACGCCTTCCTTTTCCGAGATCGCCTTCATCACGACACGATCGAGCGAGGTGGTGGACGCGTAGGTGAGGCCGTTCGGCGCTTCTTTGGCCGCGGCGATGACGTCCGAGAAGTCCTTCCAGCCACGCGAGGGAAGCGCGACGAGCGCCTCGGGGAAAACGCCGAATGCGCCGATGAAGGTGAAATCGTCGATGCCGTAACTGACGTTGGACGAATGCGGATCGAAGGACACCGTGGTGGAGATCGCCGCGGCCAGATTATAGCCATCGGCCGGCTTGGCCTTGAGGGCGGTCAGGGCCAGCCCGCCACCGGCGCCCGGCTGGTTCGTCACGACGATCGGTTCGCCGAGCGACTCCGACAGGGCATCGGAGGCCGCCCGCGTGATCGAATCGACACCGCCGCCGGGGCCAAAGCCCACAGTGATCGTCACTTCCTTTTCCGGAAACTCTGCCAGTGCCGGTCCCGTCAGGGCGGCCAGCGCCAACCCGAAAACTGCCAGCTGCGCGCGAATTGGTCTGTTCATCATCTGTCCTCTCTGTCGTCGCAAACCGCTGTTACGTGTTTGTTCGTTCAGCAAAGGAAAACAGCGGGCGCTTATGCTGTCCAATGCATTTTTTCGCGTCTATTTCATGCAGTCACTGCATATTCGCGGCGTGCTGAAACAATGTGCAATTGCCGGTTTCCTGGCCGCCGGGCGCCGCTCGACCGTCTGCCATTCGCTGTAGCAGAAATGCAATGGCGCGGATCTGTATCGCAGCGGCCGGCTTACGGGCATTGATCCGGGCGGCGGGTTTGTCTTACATGGCGGCTCCCCCGACGATTGAACCGTTTTTGATCGAATGGGGTACCTTCACCGATGTCTGCGAAGGACGGCTTGCAAGCGCTGTTCGTGTCCGAACGGACGTCGGTCCTGCGATTTTTCCGCCGCATGACGAGCTCGCCGGCCCTGGCCGAGGATCTGTCTCAGGAAGCGTTCCTGCGGGTCGCCGCGGTCGACGTCAGCGCCCTTTCCAATCCGGCCGCATATCTGCGGCGTGTCTCCGCGAATCTGGCAACCGATACGATCCGGGCCCGCGCCCGGAACCGCATGTCCGGTGCCGAAGTCGCCGATCTTCTCGACGTGGCGGACGATTCCCCCGATCCCGAGACGCGGCTGATCGCGAAGGACACCGTCGATCTCGTCTTCCAGGCGCTGGCCGAATTGCCGGCGCGCCGGCGCGACATTCTGATGGCGGCGCGGCTGGAGGGTGTTCCGCATCGCCGCCTCGCAGAGACCTACGGCGTCAGCACACGCACCATCGAGATCGAGATCCGCAAGGCGCTGGAACACTGCGCGCGCGCCGTCATGGACTGACAGAAAGCCTGCCGCAGCGCCCTTCCCGGCGCCGGCCCTGGCGCCTATACAGGGGCAGGACAGGTTTTCTCATCTGGTATTTGCGCGATATGAGCTCAGGCGCGGACAGGCAGGATTCCCCCGACCCGATACAAGACGAGGCCATTGCCTGGGTCGTCCGTCTGACGTCGGGCGAAGCCACGCGAGAAGACGCCGACGCCGTCAGGGCGTGGCGGCGGCGCAGCCCCGCCCACGACGCCGCGTTCCGCCGGGCCAGCACCGCCTGGAACAGGATCGGGGCGGTTGCCGGCGACACCGGAACGCCCTCCGCCCACGGGATTTCCCGCCGAATGATCCTTACTGGCGCCGGTGCCGGAACGGCGCTTGCCGCAGGCTGGGCCGGCGGTGCGCTCGGACTTCTGCCGACGCTCGACAGCCTGCTGTCGGACCACGCGACCGGCGTCGGGGAGCAGGCCAGGTTCGATCTGAAAGACGGATCGGCCGTCGATCTCGATGCGGCCAGCGCCCTGAACGTGCAGTTGACCGACACCGCACGGACGGTGCGTCTCGTTTCCGGCGCAGCCGCGTTCGATGTCGCACCCGACGACCGGCCGTTCCGGGCCATGGCGCCGCCCGGTGACGTCACGACCCTGGACGGAGCCTTCGCGGTTACCCTCGGCAGCGGCACCGCGCTGGTGGAGTGTACGCGCAACACCATCGCGGTGACGTGTGGCGAGACGGCGCGGCTCGAGGCCGGCGAGCGCGCGGTCTTGACCGACGGCGGCGTCTCCGGCCTGCAGACCATCGATCCGGAGGATGCCGCTCCGTGGAAGCGGGGCCTGCTCGTTTTCGAGAACCGGCCGCTGTCGCTGGTCGTCGAGGATGTCAATCGTCACCGCCGGGGCCGCGTGGTCCTCGCCCGCCCGGGTCTGGGCGACCGCCGTGTCAACGGCGTGTTCCATCTCGACAGGCCCGACGAGATCGTCTCCAGTCTGGCGGACTCCCTGAAGCTCGCCAGCGTCTCGCTGCCTGCCGGGATCGTCGTCCTTCGTTAATGTTTTTTTACCTTTCCGGATTCGGGAACCGCACCCTTCGTCGTCGTTACTTGTAGGGGCGGTGCGATGCCGCGCCGCTGCAAGTGATGTAACGAAGCCGGATTGGGGGCGGTGAGTATGACGTTCACGCAACGAGTCGCGTGGCTGCGCGACGGCGCAGGTACGGGTAGCAGACGGCGCCGCAACGCGCTCTTGACGGGATGCGCTCTCGTCGCATTGGCGCTGGTTGGCGGCGCGGACAGGGCGCTCGCCCAGGCCGGATCACCGGCGGCCCAGGTCGCCGTCTACGCCATTCCGGCAGGCCCGATGTCGTCGGCGCTCGCCTCCTTCGGCCGCACCAGCGGCGTACAGCTCGTCTACGACAGCTCGGTCACCCAGGGGCGCCGCTCTGCGGGCGCGACGGGCACGCTGACGCCGGACCAGGCGCTGACCGAAATCCTCGCCGGCTCCGGCCTGTCCTGGCAGTTCACGTCGGCGACGACGGTCACGATCGAGGCGCCCCTGGACCTGCCGCCGACCGGCGCGGGGGCGGTGATCGTCGACGGAGATACGATCGTTCTCGACCAGATCATCGTGTCCGGCGAGAAACTGGACCGGGATCTGGCCGACGTCTATTCGAGTGTCGGCGTCATTACCGGAACGCAGGCATACGACTACGTTATCGACGATCTGCCCGAGGCGCTGAACAAGGTCGCCAATACCCGCGTGTCCGGCGCCAACCGGGGCAACAGCGGCATCGTCATTCGCGGCCTGTCCTCTGACGGGCTGACGCAGCCGACCAACTCGTCTCCGACCATTGCCGTTATCGTCGACGGCGCCTCGCAGAACGGCGAAGGCATCCGGCGCGGCAGTCGGGGCACCTGGGATATCGCCAACATCGAGGTGTTCCGCGGGCCGCAGTCGACCCTGCAAGGCCGCAACGCCATGGGCGGCGCCGTGGTGATCAACACCAACGACCCGACCTGGTACTGGGAAGCCGCCGCCGAGGGCGAAATCGCGACATCCGCCGACTCGGGCGACTTCGGACGGGGCGCCTTCATGGTGAACGCGCCTCTGGCCGACGACCAGCTGGCATTCCGCTTTACCGGCGAGTACCAGAGCGGCGACCGCGGAATCACGTTCACGGATCCGCTCAACAAGGAGCTGAACGAAGACGAACTGATCCAGTTCCGCGGCAAGATGCTGATGACGCCGGAGCAGCTCGACGGCTTCGCGGCACTCGTTACCGTCAGCCACACCCGCGACCAGCCCGCCTCCGCAATCGCGTCCGGCCCGGACTACTTCAAGCGGCACTACGATCCCGGCGCCTCCAACGCCGAGATCCGAGAGACGGACGTCACCAACACGGTGGTCGATCTCTCCCAGGAGCTCGGCAATGGCATCACGCTGCGGTCGGTCACCGCCTTCATCGAGACGAACGCCGATATCGACACCCCGATCGGCTCCACGTTCCGCCGCGAGGAGCTGCGGGCCGGCGAGGACTTCACCGAGGATCTGCGCCTGGAGCTGGACGAAGGGTACGGGCCGCTCTCGGGCGTCGTCGGTCTGAACTACGGCTACTTCAAGAACAGCCCGGATTCCAACATCTACATCTCGCTTCCCTCGTTTGGCCTGACGAACCTGCTGTATCAGCAGCTGCAGGGACGCAACACGCTTACCTCCGCGGCGCTGTATGCCGACATGCGCTACGAGTTCGTGCCGCAATGGGAAGTCCTGTTCGGCGGTCGGCTCGGATACGAGAAGGTCGAGAACCAACTGACCGGGGTGGTCCTCGATTTCACCACGTTCAACTATGACGATATCAGCCGGGACACCACGACCGACTACACGGTTGCCTTGCCGAAGATCGGCATCGCCTACGACCTCACGCCGAACCAGACCATCGCGGTGACGGCCAGCGAGGGCTTCCGCGCCGGTTTCGGGACCATCGATTTCGAGGGCGAGACCTATGATGTCGATCCGGAAGAACTCTGGGCCTACGAGGTCGCCTATCGCTCGACATGGTTCGACGACCGGCTGGAGTTCAACGCCAACGGCTTCTATTACGAGTACGACGATCTCCAGATAGACGTGGACGATCCGCATCCGTATTCGCCGCAGACGATCACCAAGAATATCGGTAAGGCGCATGCCTACGGTGCGGAGCTCGAGGCGCGCGCGCGGTTGACCGACGAACTCTCCGGCTACGCGTCGCTCGGCCTGCTTCGGACGAAGTTCGACGACGCCGTGTCGGCGGATGGCGATTACACCGGGAACGTGTTTCCCGAAGCACCGGAAGTCACCTTCAATCTCGGGGGCGTCTACCGTCACGGGTCAGGTCTCTATGCGTCGGCCGATCTCAGCTACACCGGCAGCTACTACTCGGTCGGCGACATCGCCAACACGCCGGAAGAGAAGGTCTCGGGCTTCACCATCGTCAATGCGGCGGTCGGGTACGAGGCGGAGAACTGGTCCGTAACCGGTTACATCAAGAACATCTTCGACGAGCAGTATCTCACGAGTGTTTCGGTTCACAGTTCCGGGACATCCGCGGCGAGCGTCGGCGACGGGCGGATGTTCGGCGTTCGCGCGCGTGCGTCGTTCTGACGGACTTGATGACGCCGCCGCCGGACCCGTCACCGGGTGACGCGCTGCTCCTTCCGCAGGCGCGCCGGGGAGCGGCCCTGGAGGGAGACGACTGGAATGAAACGCGAAGGCTTCGGCTTTCTTGCCGTCCTCGTTACGCTGCTACTCGGTGCGCCCCACGCCGCCGGACAGTCGGAGGGGGCGTGCGCGGGACGGCTGATCGACGATGAGAGCGTCCTTCACGGGCCGCTCTGCGTCCCGGAAGCGCCGGCGCGGATCGTCGTTCTCGATCCGACATTCACGCTCGGCATGGGGCTCGAACTCGGCCTGCCAATCGTCGCCGCCCCGCTGACGGGGATGAGCGACGCGGCCCTGAAGGCACAGGCCGAAGACGCCGGAGTCGCCGATCTCGGCCCGATCTTCGAGCCGAGTATCGAGCGCATCGTGGCCGAAGATCCCGATCTCATCATCGGCAGCGGACTGGCGGACATGGCCTATCCGCTGCTCTCGGGGCTGGCTCCGACCGTGCTGATATCCACCGGGAACTGGAAGCCCTACCTTCAAGTGCTTGCCAACGTGACCGGCCGCAGCGACAAGGCGGCCGAATTGCTCGAGCGCTACGAGCAGCGCGTCGCGGAACTCAGGCCGCGCATTCCATCCACCACGGTTTCCGTCCTGCGGATCACCTCCTGGGATTTCCAGGTCTTTCTGGATGGCCCGCACGCCTACGGCCCCTTCGCCGTCCTGCACGATCTCGGCGTCAACCGGACCGAATACGAGACCGCGACGGGCACCGAGTCGCTCAAGCGGCCGGACTGGGAAGGCCTCGCCGCGCTGGAGGGAGACATTCTCCTGTACATCATCGGCGGGGCCAACAGCTCGGATACCGATGGCCGGTACGAGGAGGTCCTGAACAACCCTCTTTGGAAGATGCTGCCCGCCGTCGAAGCCGGCCGGGTCCACCGGGTCGATGCCGCCACCTGGATGGAGTTCAGCGGGATCGCCTCGGCGAACCGGGTTCTGGACGACGTCGAACGCTTCATCATCGACGCCCGGTAGATCACCGCCCGCTGCATGAGACGCCGCCTGTTCCATCTCACGGCCGCCAGACGGTCCGCCGGCCTCGCCGCCGCGCTGGCCGCCGTGCCGCTCGTCGCGCTGTGGGCGATGACCGTCGGCAGCTCGGCAATCCCGGCGTCCGATATCCTCGACGCCGTCTTCGGGTACGCGGGAACGCGCAACCATATCGTTATCCTCGACGTGAGACTGCCGCGCGTCCTTGCCGGGCTGGTCGTCGGCGCCCAGCTTGCCGTCGCGGGCGCCATCATGCAGGCGGTGACGGGCAATCCCCTGGCATCGCCCGGCCTGCTGGGCATCAATGCAGGCGCGGCCTTCGCGGTCGTCTGCGCCATCGCGATCGCGGGTATCGACGGGATGACGGCGTTGACCTGGGTCGCCTTCGCGGGCGCCGGCGCGGCGGCGGGCTGTGTCTACCTGCTCGGCTCCCTGGGTCCGGGCGGCGCCAGACCGTTGAAACTGGTCCTCGCCGGTGTCGTCCTGACGGCCTTTCTGGGGTCCCTGACCGCCACCATTCTCTTGCTCGACCACCGCACGCTGGATGATGTGCGCATGTGGTCGGCCGGCATGCTCGGGGGGCGCCCGCTCTCGACGGTCGCGTCCGTGGCACCCTACGGGCTCGCCGGTCTTGCCGCCGCCCTGGTCACGTCCCGGCATATCATGACGCTGAGCCTGGGACCGGACATCGCCCGGTCGGTCGGCCTGCATACGGGACTGTGGCGGCTGGTCGCCGCCGCGGTCGTTCTGCTTCTTGCCGGCTCGGCCGTCGCCCTTGCCGGCCCGATCGGCTTCGTCGGCCTCGTAGTGCCCCATCTTGTCCGCGGCGTGGTCGGCAGCGACTACCGCTGGATCATCCCGTATTCGATTCCCGTCGGCGCCCTGCTCGTCGTGGTGGCCGATACGGCCTTTCGGCAGATGGCGGGACTGGATCTGCCGGTCGGGGTAACGATGGCGCTGATCGGCGCGCCGGTCTTCATTACGGTCGCCCGCCGCCGGACGCTGGCCCGGGCATGACGAGCCGGTTCCTGGTCCTGGCGACGCTCGCCGCGTGTCTCGCCCTGCTGTCGCTGGCGTGGGGCGATACCGGGTTTGCGCCGGCCGACCTCGCGGGCTTCCTGCGCGGCGACAGGATCGCCACGACGATCGTCGGCGACATTCGCGGTCCGCGAACGGCGGTTGCCGCGCTTGTCGGTGCCGGCCTTGGCGTCGCCGGAGCGATCACCCAGGCGGTGATGCGCAATCCGCTGGCATCGCCGGGACTGCTGGGCATCAGCAGCGGTGCCGGCCTTGGCGTGACGGCGCTTGTCGTGCTCGTCTCCGGCCCGACCGGCCATCTGATGCCGGTCGCCGGATTCGCCGGCGCGGCCCTGGCGGCGGTTTCGATCTACGGCCTGTCATGGCGACAGGGCACCTCGTCGATCCGGCTGATCCTGATGGGAATCGGACTTGGCGCGCTGACCGGTGCGGGCACGACCCTGCTGACCATCTCCGGAGACATCCGCGATGTGCAACGGGCGCTGGCGTGGGCCGCCGGCAGCGTCTACGGCGCGGACTGGACGCGGGCTCACTGGCTGGCGGCCTGGTTGTTTCCGGGGTTTGTCTGCGCCGGACTGATGGTGCGCGACCTCGACCTGCTGACCTTCGACGACGAGTCGGCGGCCAGCCTCGGTCTGCGGGTCCACCTGTCCCAGGCCATTCTTCTGCTGGCCTGCACGATCCTGGCCGGTGCGGCGGTTGCCGCGTCCGGGCCGATCGCGTTTGTCGGCCTCATTGCGCCGCATCTTGCCCGCCGCACGTCGGCCCGGCACGCGGGCCTGCTTCCGCTTGCCGCGCTCTGGGGCGCCGTCATGATGCTCGGTGCGGATATGGCGGGCCGCTTCGCCCAGCTTCCCGCCGGGCTCCTCACGCCGATCATCGGCGCCCCGTTCGTTGCCTATCTCATCTGGAAACGCCGCAATGAGTGATCTAACTCCGGATTGTCCGCTCGAGGCACACACGATAACCGTCGGATACACGGACAGGGAAATCCTTCATGACCTGTCGTATGCCTTTCCCGCGGCGTCGTTCACCGCTCTGCTCGGGCCCAACGGCAGCGGCAAGTCGACCCTGTTGCGGGCGCTTGCGGGTCTGCTGAAACCGGTCCGCGGTCATGTCACCCTCGACGGCGCGCGCCTCGACAGTTTCACGTCCCGGCGGCGCGCGGAACGGATCAGCCTGTTGCCGCAGTCTCCGCGACAGCCGGAAAGCATCACCGTCCGCGAGCTCGTGGAGCAGGGCCGCTACCCGCACCGCAGGATGTTCGATCGCTGGTCGTCGGCGGACGAACTGGCCTGCAGCGAGGCCCTGCGCCTCACGGCCCTGTCCGATCTGCACGACCGGGACCTGTCCACGTTGTCGGGCGGGCAACGCCAACGGGCGTGGATCGCGATGACCCTTGCCCAGGCCGCGGACATTCTGCTGCTCGACGAGCCGACGACCTACCTCGATATCGCTCATCAGCTCGATGTGCTCGACCTCATGCGCGACCTCGTGCGTCACCAGCGGAAAACGGTCGTCACGGTCCTGCACGACATCAATCAGGCGGCGCGCTTCGCCGACCGGATGCTGTTCATGAACGACGGGACAATCGTGGCGTCCGGCGCGCCGTCCGAGGTGATGCGGACAGAAACGATCGGCGATGTCTTCGGTGTCGGCGCCGCCATCGTTTCCGATCCCCTCGACGGGACGCCGGTGTGTTTGCCGCGACGCTGAGCGGTCCGCCTGCGCCAAATGAAAAAGGGGCCGAAACGACCCCTTTTTGCAGTCCTGACGAAATATATTTTACGCCGTCTGGCGTTATTTCTTCACAGAGGAGAAGAGAAACGCTCCGTAATAGCTCTGGCCCGCGCCCTGTACGCTCATCTTGTCGACGTTCATCTGCGCCTTCTCGATATCGAAGGTCGCGCCGTCCGACGACTTGAAGGATCCGGTGACGCCGCAGGTCTTGCTGATCTTCAGCTTGCCGGACGTGATCTTCGCGGTGGCGCCGATCGAGATGGCGCAGCTCGACTTGTTCGAGATCTTGCCCTTCTTGTCGACCTTCATCGAGCAGGCCATCCAGGCGTTGACATCCGAATACACGACCTGACCGTAGAACTCCCAGTTTCCCTTGAGGTCGGGCTTCTTGCATTTGGCGGCCGCCGGCATGGCGGTAACGGCAAGGCCCAGAAGGGCCGCAAGCACGATTTTCATAATGATCTCCAGTTGCCTGATACGTAATATGACTTTTATTGTCATATTATAGGTTACTGATATCGCAGGCACCGTCTGCCGGCAACCGGAAATGTTCTAAAATGTTGGATAAAATGACATTTTGGGCCGTTGTCTTGCGTCGGCGCCGATCTCGCAGTGCCTTGGCCGGATGGAGGCGCGACGTCCCGGTCATCGACCCGGCGGGCACGTCCGTCCAGATCCGCGCGGCGTGTTCCCGCGAGCCTGGCAGGTAGCCGACAATGTCGCTTTCAAGACAGTCCGACCGGCATCGTATGCGTCGATGGCGCGGGGGGACGGGGCGTTCTCCAAAGAACATGGCGCCGCGCCGAGCCAGAAATACTCGTCATGACGAAGACTAGACGATCGTGGACCAGTATTGTGTCGCGCCGGACTCGGCCCGATAACGGGCCCGCCCGTGGCGGTCCGTTGCGCTGAACGCTAGTCCAGGAGTGCCTGCTCCGCCCGCAGGGCATCCGCCATGTCCAGCACGATCCTCGACTTCTTCTGCGTGGGAAAGAGCATCAATGTGCGGAAGCTGACGGACGGCTCCATCGGGCGCAGTTCGAGCCCGCGCTCGACGTAGCCGGCCGCGGTGACGGGATCGACGATGCCGCATCCCACGCCCGCGAGGACCAGGGCGCAGATCGTCGAGGAATAGGCCGTCTCGACCACGACGTTGGGCGTCACGCCGTGTTTCAGGAATGTCGCCTCGGCCTCGTGCCGTGTGGTGTCCTCGGGCGCGAGCGCGACGAAGGGAAGCGTGTCCAGATCGGCGGGGACGATCGTCTCCCGGTCCGACAGCGGATGGCCGGGCGGTATCGCCAGCACCGCGGCGATCTCGGCAAAGGGCGTGGCCTCGACGCCGCTCGTGTCGATCTCGTCCGCGGCGACGGCGATGTCGAGCTGGTTGGCGGCGATCATGTCGCGGATGACCGAGGAGCCGCTCACGAAGAAGGACACGGCGATGTCCGGGTGCCTGACGCGGAAGCGGGCGATCGCGCGGGGGACGAGATTGGTGCTGAAGGCCGACAGGCAGGCGATGCGGATGTCGCCCGAACCGAAGTCACGAATTCGCGCGGCGGCGCTGCGGAGCTTTGCAAGGCCGGCAAGAGACGACTGTACCTCGCGAAAGAAGAGCTGTCCTTCCGCCGAGGGCGTCATGCGGCCCTTCTCCCTGTCGAATAGCCGGAAACCGATCGATCGCTCGAGGGTCATGATCGCCTTGCTGACCGCCGGCTGCGATATGCCGAGCGCCTCGGCCGCGCGGGACGTGGTCCCGTACGTCATGACGGCCTGATAGGTCTCGATCTGTCGAACGTCCATGGGCGATGACGCTATAACTGTCCGGAATAGAATTGCCCCTTCTTTATATTGGACGGAATACTCTGGGCCGTGTCAACGTCCTGTCATGATGTGGAGACGGGACACTATGCGGGACGAGACCAGATACGTCACAAAGGCAGCGGTCAGCCTCGAGGGTTACGACAGCCTTACCGTTCCGGTCCATCGGGCGTCCACGATCCGGTATGCCGACGCGGCGTCCTTCGCGGGCCGCTTCGAACGCGGCGCCGACAGCTACGTATACGGGCTCTACGGCACGCCGACCCATCGATACCTGGAATACAAGATCACCGAGCTGGAAGGCGGCGCCCGCACCGTTCTCGCGCCGTCGGGGCAGGCGGCGATAACGGTTACGTTCCTCGCGCTGCTTCACGCCGGCGACACGGTGCTGGTGCCGGACACGGTGTACGGTCCGGTGCGCGATTTTGCCGGTCAGGAACTCAAGGCGCTGGGAATAGAGGCGGTCTTCTACGACCCCTGCGATCTCGATGCTCTGGCGGCGCTCGTCGACGACCGCACCCGGATGATCTGGGTGGAATCTCCGGGCTCGATCACGCTCGAGGTCCAGGATCTTTCGGCCATCGTGCGCCTGGCGCGGGAGAAGGGCGTCCTGGTCGGTTGCGACAACACCTGGGCCTCGCCGCTGAATTTCCGGCCGCTCGACCACGGCGCGGATATCGTGGTCGAGGCGCTCAGCAAGCACTTCTGCGGTCATTCCGACGTCCTGATGGGGTCCGTCACCGTGCGCGACGATGCCCTCGGCTATTCCCTCAAGGCGGCGTTCGGCCGGATGGGGATCGGGGTATCACCGGACGACTGCGTCCTTGTCCTGCGCGGCCTGGAGACGTTGCCCGCGCGGCTGACCCGGGCGGCGGCTTCGGCGGCCACCGTCGCCGGCTGGCTGACGCGGCACGCGCATGTCGACCGGGTTCTTTTCCCGCCGCTGCCCGGCAGCCCCGGCCACGACCTCTGGGCGCGCGACTTTTCGGGATCGTGTGGCGTGCTGACCTTCTCGGTCGCGGAACCGGTGCGCGAGGCCGTCTTCGAGGCGCTGGACGCGCTCGAGCTGATCTCGATCGGCGCCTCATGGGGCGGCACCAAGAGCCTGATTGCCCCGACCTCCGTGAAGAGCCTGCGGAGCGCGCGGCCGTGGACCGGGCCGGCCTATCTGCTTCGGCTGAGTGTCGGCCTCGAACACTCCGACGATCTGGTGGCGGATCTCGAGCGGTTCTTCGCGGCGCTGGACACGGCCGGGAACAGGCCGCCGGCCAAAGGGGGCGCGTGACAGGGCGGTCGCGGCGGCCGTGCACGATTTCGGCGGACGGGGGTCCGCCCGACTCTTCCATCGGATCCGGCGTGAAGCCGCCTCCGACAGGAACCAGAGGCGCCCGCCGAAGCGGGCGTCAGATCAAAAAGGGGAACTACACATGCGCACCAGACTGAGATGGATGACGGCGGCCTCTCTGGCCGCGGCGGTGGCCGCAACCGGTTTTGCCGGGGCGGCGGCATCGACCAAAGGCTACGATACCTCTTCGGTGACGGTCAGCGAGGACCTCGCGGCCCGCGTGCCTGCGGATATTCGCGAGACCGGCGTGCTCGTGGGAGGATCGGACAACGACTATGCGCCATGGGAGTATCTGGCGGGAGACGACGGACAGACCCCGGAAGGAATCGACATCGATATCGGCGACGCCATCGCTGCCAAACTGGGTCTGACATACGAATCCCGGACCGCGCAGTTCACGACGATCCTGCCGGCGCTCGGCACGAACTACGATATCGGGCTGTCCGCCTTCTCGATCACCGAGGAACGCAAGAAGGTCGTCAACTTCGTCTCCTACGCCGAGACGGGGAACGAGTGGGTGATCCGCGCTGGCAACCCGACGGACTTCGATCCGAAGGATATCTGCGGCCGGCGGATCGCCGTCCAGAGCGGCAGCCGCCACGAGGAGCGGCTCGGCATGGTGGACACGGAGTGCAAGGACGCCGGCAAGCCGGAACTGGTCCTGCTGCCGTTCAAGACCCAGACCGAAGCCGTCACCCGGGTGGCAACCGGCGGGGCCGACGCGACCGTCACCGGCAGCGCGACCGCGTTGTACGCCGCCTTCGTCTCTGACGGGGCGCTGGAGACCGTGCGACCGGTCGGCAAGGCCCTCGACGTCAGGGGGCTGAACGGCATCGCCGTCGCGAAGGACGACATGGACCTGACGCACCTGATCGCGGATACCCTGAATGCCCTGATCGAGGATGGTACCTATAATGCCATCCTGGACGCCTGGGGCATGAGCAACGTCGGCGTCGGCGAGGCTCTCGTCAATCCGGTATCGGAGCACTGACGTGAACGAAGACGACATCCGGCCGACGTTGGACAGCCGTCAACCGGACGGCAGCGTCGCGACGACGGGCGATGTCGTCCGCAACCGGGTGGTGCCGCGGCGCCACCCGGGTCGCTGGGTGGCGGTCGTCCTTATCCTGATCGCCGCGCTGCAGGCGACGCACGGCGTCACGACGAACCCCAACTTTCACTGGGACACCTACGCCAAGTACCTGTTCTCGCCCTTCGTGCTGCGCGGCGTGGGCTGGACGCTGCTGCTGACGGTGATCGCGATGGCGATCGCCATCCCGATGGCGCTGGCCCTGGTTGTCATGCGCGAAAGCGGGAACCCGATCCTCCAGGGCGTCGCGTGGTTCTGGCTCTGGTTCTTTCGCGGCACACCGGTGTACACCCAGCTCGTATTCTGGGGGCTGTTTCCGGTGCTGTTCCCGAGCATTTCCCTGTCGGTGCCGTTCGGACCGGAACTGTTCAGCGTTGACAGCCGCTGGATCGTGACGCCGGCCGTCGCCGCGATCGTCGGACTGAGTTTCAACGAAAGCGCCTATCTGACCGAGATCTTCCGGGCCGGCTTCCGCGCCATCGATCGCGGCCAGACCGAGGCGGCCCAGGCTATCGGCATGTCCCAGGCCAAGATCTGGACGCGGATCCTCATCCCGCAGGCGATGCGGACGATCATCCCGCCGACCGGCAACGAGACCATCGGCATGCTGAAGATGACGTCCCTGGTGCTGGCCGTGCCCTTTACCCTCGACCTCATGTTCGCGACCAACGCCATCGCCAACCGGACCTATCTGCCGGTCCCGCTGCTGCTCGTCGCCGCGACATGGTACCTCGCCATCACGTCGGTGCTGATGGTCGGGCAGTACTATCTGGAACGCCACTACGGCCGCGGCCACGACGTTGCCGTCAGCGAGGGAGGGCAGCACTGATGCGGGACACGCAGGCCCGCCCGGCTGTCGAGCTTCAGGGTATCCACAAGTTCTACAACGACTTTCACGCGCTGTGCGGCATCGACCTGACGATCGCCCGGGGAGAGGTCTGCGTGGCGATCGGCCCGTCGGGATCGGGCAAGTCGACCCTTCTGCGCTGCATCAACCAGCTCGAGGTCATCTCCGCCGGACGGGTGTGGCTCAACGGCGAGCTGCAGGGATACAGGGAGGTCGACGGAACGCTGCACCAGCTGTCGCCGCGGCAGATCGCCGGCCAGCGCCGGCGCACCGGCATGGTGTTCCAGCGGTTCAACCTGTTCCCGCACATGACCGCGCTGCAGAACATCATCGAGGGGCCGGTGCACGTCAAGCGCCTGCCGAGGCGCGAGGCGCGGGACCGCGGCATGGCGCTTCTCGACCGGGTCGGCCTGCATGGTCTCGGCGACCGCTATCCCAACCAGTTGTCGGGCGGACAGCAGCAGCGCGTCGCGATCGCGCGTGCGATGGCGATGGATCCCGACGTGATGCTGTTCGACGAGCCGACCTCGGCGCTCGATCCCGAACTGGTGGGCGAGGTTCTCGACGTCATCAAGGATCTGGCGGGCGCCGGGATGACCATGATGCTGGTCACGCACGAGATCGGCTTCGCACGCGAGGTGGGCGACCACCTCGTCTTCATGGACAAGGGAAGCGTGGTCGAAAGCGGCCCGCCCGAGGACGTGCTGCTGCGTCCCGGCGAGGCGCGCACGCGGGCCTTCCTGTCCAAGGTTCTCTAGCAAAGCGGACGTATCGGCCCTTGCAAGACGGCATCACCCCCGTGGACGCGATCCTGGACCATGTCGAGGACACGCTGCCGCACACGCTCGACGGGCTCCTCCGGCTGCTGTCGATCCCGTCCGTATCCAGTCGCCCCGACGGCCGCGACGGGATCCTGGCCTGCGCGGACTGGCTGGCCCGCGCGCTGTCGGATCTCTGCGACGACGTGGAGGTCGTTCCCACCGGCGGGCACCCGGTGGTGCTGGCGCGGTCGCATGCGGGCAGAGGCGGCCCGCGAGTCCTGTTCTACGGCCATTACGACGTCCAGCCCGCCGAGCCGCTCGACGCGTGGGAGGCGCCGCCATTCCAGCCGGATCTGCGCGACGAGGACGGCCTTCAGCGGATCTATGCGCGGGGCGCTTCCGACAGCAAGAGCCAGTTCTGGTCCGTCCTTGCCGCCCTGCGCGCGTGGAAGACGATCGCGGGCGACCTGCCGGTCGACGTCACCCTCCTGCTCGAGGGCGAGGAGGAGACCGGCTCGCCGAGCCTGCCGGCGTTCGTCGAGACCTATCGGGACGCGCTTGCCTGCGACGTCGCCTTCATCTGCGACAGCGACATGTGGTCCCCGACCCGGCCGGCGATCACCACGCGCCTCAAGGGTCTCGTGCACGAGAAGGTCACGATCCACGCTCCCAACGGCGACCTTCATTCGGGACACTTCGGCAATGTCGCGGTCAATCCCGTGCGTGTGCTGGCGGGGATCCTGGCGTCGATCCATGACGCGCGCGGCCGGGTGACGATCGACGGCTTCTACGAGGGCGTCGATCCGCTGCCGCCGGCGCTTCTGGCGCAGTGGGACGCCCTCGATGCCGGGGAGGCGCTGTCGGGTGTGTCCACCGAAGGCGGCCCCGGCGAGGGCGGGTCCGGCGACGGCAATCTGGGAGCGGTTGCCCTGATGTGGGGCCGTCCGGGCGTCGATTTCAACGGGATCGTCGGCGGCAACACCGGTCCCGGCGAGCGCTCGGTCCTGCCCGCGTCGGCCTCGGCGCGCCTGTCATTCCGGCTTGTCGACCGGCAGCGGCCGGACCGCATTCGCGCCGTGTTCAGGCGCTTCGTCGCGGCGCGGATACCGGCCGGCTGCCGGGTGGACTTCGAGGGGTCGGGCGGCAGTGCCGCCGTCTCGGTCAACGCGGCAAGCCCGTATATCGCGGCGATGGCGCGGGCACTCGATGCCGAATGGCCGGAGCCGACGCTGATCAAGGGGACGGGCGGCACGGTTCCGATCGTCGGGCTCCTGTCGGACAGGCTCGGCGTCGATTGCGTTACGGTCGGCTTCATTCTCGGCGACGATCGCATCCACGCGCCGAATGAACGCTACGACGTGGAGCGGCTGCGCAAGGGCGTCCGCAGCTGGGTGCGGCTTCTCTGCGAACTGCCGCGCCAGCAGACGTGACGAGGCCGGTACCCCGGCGCCGAAGGGACGGCGGGACGCTGCATGCCGTTCGCGTGCGCGGCGTCGCGGCGGCGCAATGGGGGGATCACCGCATCGTCGCCCGCATGATGACATAATGCATCATGCGCTGCGATTTCGCATCCTTCCGACTGTAAGCCCCGGATTCCTGAAAACCCGCCGGTCGCGGCGTGTTAATAAATTTATCCATTAATATCATATATTTATCGATATTATAGGGCCGTCGTCCCGGGCGCTGGCGCGCCGTGGCACGATATCTGCTGTTACCGATTCCGAACGAGGCGATGTATGGATGATCGCATCATCCACGCATCAGCCTTCTTGGGACGGGACCATGGCGAAGAACGACGATCCGGCCAGACATGTCGACGACCCCTTGCGGATGCCCGCCCTGACGGGCGCGGGCGGTCTGGCGGACGGTCTGGCGGCGGAGACGGATGTCGAGGCCGAGAACGCGATCCTCAAGGGCATGGTCGCGGCCTCCACCGATGCCTGCTGGTGCATGGAGTTCGGCGAGCCGGTCGACCTGACGGCGCCCGATCGCGAAGTGATCCGCCAGGTCTTCGAGAACGACCCGTACTGGCGGTTCTGCAATGACGCGATGGCCCGGCTCTACCGGCTGCCGGCGCATCTCGACATCAACGACCGGCCCGTCGGCGAGATCTTCCCGCGCAACAAGCAGAACGAAGCCTTCGTCGAGACCCTGCTGTCCAGTGGTTTCGAAGTGGACGCGGCGCCGGCGCTCGACAGCCGCTACGACGGCAGCGAGCTCTACGTCGAGAACGACGTGCGCGCGCATATCGAGGACGGCCGCCTCATCCGCATGTTCGGCGTGGTGCGCGACGTCTCCAAGCACCGGCGGCGCGAGATCGATCTGAAGGAACGGCTGGTCCGCATCCGCGGCATGCTGGCGGCCCTGCCGGACGCGCTGATCGCCTTCGACGACAATCTCGCCGTGCTTGCCGCCAATCCGGCTGCCGGACTCCTGTTCGGAACCGAAACGGAGACGTTGCCGGGGCGGACGCTGTCCACGCTGGTCGCCGGCCGCGACGAGCCGGCCGGCGAAGCGATCGCCCGGTTGCGCCAGGCGGCCGGCCGTCTTGGCGAGCAGCAGGGATCGGTCGATATCGTGCTGCCGTTGCCCGACGGTCGCCAGTCGATGTGGCGGATCGGCATGGAGGGCAGTCCCGGGTTGCCGGTGCAGTACGTCTCGGTCATCCGGCCGGTCGACGACGCCGCCGGCGGACCGGACCTGTCCTCCGGGCCGGCCCTGTCCTCCGAGACGGCCCTGTCCTCCGAGACGGCCCTGTCCTCCGAGACGGCCCTGTCCTCCGAGACGGCCAATTCCTCCGAGACGGGAGGGGATCGCTGATGTCCGCTTCCGATCGACCGCTCTGGCCCGACCACCCGCTCTATGACGCCAAGACGCGGACGGACGCCGCCGAGCGCCTCAACTTCTTCGACGAGGGTCTGATCTTCGTCGCTCCGGACCTGACGGTCACGAGCGCCAATATCGAGGCGTGCGCCCTCATGGGCCGGGAATTCGGGTCTGTCGACGGCGGCGCGTTCGCCGCCGTGTGCGCCGATCTGCCCGGCTGGGCGCCGCTTGCCGCGGCCGTCGAGCGCGGCGCCGATGCCGAACTCGCCGTGCGTACCGCGAAAGGCAAGACGCTGCTCGTCACCGTGCGCCGGGCGAACCGCAGGCCCGGTCCGCGCGCGCCGGGGGCACGTCAGTCGATGGCGGTGATCCTGCGCGATCTCGAGGTGCTCGACTACCGGCGCCGCAAGGCGCTCGGACGGGAGGCGCAGCCGGCCTTCCGGACGCTCGCCGACAACAAGGCGCGACCCGATTTCGGCACACAGAGGCGCATCGCGCCGGCGCTCGAGACGGTGCTGTCGCGCGGCGAGCGGGCGATCCTGCAAGGCGCGCGCGTCCTGATCACCGGGGAGTCCGGCGTCGGCAAGACCGAGATCGCCCGCTACTTCCACACGTTCCTGGCCGATACCGGCGACGTCTTCCAGGTCGTCAACTGCGCGTCGATCCCCGAAACGCTCTTCGAATCCGAGATGTTCGGCTACGAGAAGGGCGCCTTCACCGGCGCGCTGCAATCCGGCCGCGCCGGGTTCATCGAACAGGCCGAGGGCGGAACGCTGTTCCTCGACGAGGTCGGCGAGATCCCGCTCAGCGTCCAGGCGAAGCTGCTGAGCTTCCTGGAGGAAGGCGTCATCCGGCGGGTCGGCGGCGGCCGGCAGCGCGTCGCCAATGTGCGCATCCTCGCGGCAACGAACCGCGACCTGCGGCAGATGGTGCGGGACGGCCTGTTCCGCGCCGATCTCTACTACCGGCTCGCCGTCGTGCATCTGCCGATCCCCGCGCTCCGGACGATGCCCGACCTGATCGATCATCTGACCGACCGGTTCGTCGACACGCTCAACCAGCGGCGCGGACAGAAGTTCGTGATCCCGCACTGGGTCCGGGCGCGGCTTCGCGCCTATGCCTGGCCCGGCAACGTTCGCGAATTGCTGAATGTCGTGCAGCAGCTCTCGATCTTCTTCGACGAAGGCGCGGACATGGACGAGCTGCTGTCCGATCTGCTGCGGCCGCTGGCCGCGCCGGGGGCGGAGGATACCCGGTTTGCCCGGGCGGTTGCGGAGGATGGCGCGGACGGGGCGACTTTGCCCGGTGCGCAGCGTGTCGCCATGGGTACCGACGGCAGCCTCGATCTCAAGGAGGAGGTCCGCCGCTACGAGCGGGCCCTGATCGAGCAGGCGATCGAGCGGCACGGCTCGAAGCGCAAGGCCGCCCGGGCGCTCGGGGTCGATATCGGCACGGTCGTGCGGAAGACGACCGACATTTCCATGAACTGAATAACCACCAGAGAAAGAGGGAAGCTGACATGACAAACCACTCGAGGAAACTGCTGACATCCCTGTCGGTCGCCGCGATGCTGGTGTCCGGCACGGGGCCGGCATTCGCCGAGGGCGAGCTCAACATCCTCACCTGGGAAGGCTACGCCGATCCCAGCGTCGTCGAGCCCTTCGAGAAGGAGACGGGCTGCAAGGTCAACGCGACCTATGTCGGCTCCAACGACGATTTCGCGCCGAAGCTCGCCGCCGGCGGCGGGGTCTTCGACCTGATCTCGCCGTCCATCGACTCCACCGCGCCGCTGATCGAGGCCGGCTTCGTCGAGCCGATCGATACCAGCAAGATCGCCGAATGGGACAATCTCTACGAGAAGTTCCGCACGGCCGGCGGCATCAACAAGGACGGCGAGGTCTACGGCGTGCCCTATGCGTGGGGCGCCATCGCCTTCATGTACCTGAAGGACAAGTTCGAGACGCCGCCGACCTCGATCGCCGAGCTCTGGAACCCGGAGCTGGAAGGCAAGGTCTCGCTGTGGGACGACAAGAGCGCGCTCTACGTGGCTGCCCGCCTCAACGGCGACACCGACATCTATAACCTGACCGACGCGCAGATCGAGGCGGCGAAGCAGAAGCTCGTCGAGCAGCGCCCGCTGGTGCGCAAGTACTGGTCGACGGCCGGCGAGCTTGTCGACCTCTACGCGGCCGGCGAAGTCTGGATCTCCAACACCTGGGCCGGCTACCAGTCGTCGCTGCTCGCCGACAAGGGCATCGAGGTGGTCGAGTTCATTCCCCAGGAGAACGCCGAAGGCTGGATGGATTCCTTCATGATCGTGAAGGGCACGCCGAACGAGGACTGCGCCTACAAGTTCCTCAACATGGCCGTCAGCGAGCTCGGCCAGTGCGGCGTCGCCAACGTCAACGGCTATTCGGTGGCCAATCCCGTCGCGGCCAAGGCGTGCATGACGCCCGAGCAGTTCGTCGCCCTGCATCAGGACGATCCCGACTATCTCGACAGCCTGCTGCTGTGGGAGAATCTCGGCGAGCGTCTGGGCGACTACACCAACGCCTGGAACGCCGTGAAGGCGCAGTAAGGCAACCGCTCTCGCGCGACTCCGGGCCGGGCGCGGTGGCGTCTGGCCCGGACTGCCCACAAGAGCCCTCTAGAAATCGGGACGGCGCCGTGTCGGACATCATCCGCTTGGAAAACCTGCGCAAGGACTACGGCACCGTCGTCGGTGTCGCCGATGTCTCGCTGTCCATCGCGCGCGGCGAGTTCGTCACGCTGCTCGGACCGTCGGGCTGCGGCAAGTCCACGCTCCTGCGCATGATCGGCGGCTTCGAGACGCCGACGGCGGGCACCATCTGGCTCGACGGCGAGGACGTCACCGACGTTCCGCCGAACAGGCGGGCCGTCAACATGGTGTTCCAGGACTACGCGCTGTTTCCGCACATGACGGTCGGCCAGAACGTCGGCTACGGCCTGCGGGTTTCGGGAACGCCGAAGCGCGAGATCGGTCCGCGCGTCGCCGAGACCCTGGCGCTCGTCGGGCTGGCGGACAAGATCGGGTCCAATCCGTCCGAACTGTCCGGCGGCCAGCGCCAGCGGGTGGCGCTGGCGCGCGCCATCGTCCGCCGTCCCAAGGTTCTGCTGCTCGACGAGCCGCTGTCGGCGCTCGACGCCAACCTGCGCGAACAGATGCAGGTCGAGCTCAAGTCCCTGCACGACAAGGTCGGGCTGACCTTCGTGATGGTCACGCATGACCAGTCGGAAGCGCTGGTCATGTCGGACCGGGTGATCGTCATGCGCGAGGGGCGCGTGTCGCAATCGGGCGATCCCGTCTCGCTCTACGACGCCCCGGCGAACAGCTATGTCGCCGACTTCATCGGCGCGACCAACCTGTTCTCGTCGCCGGTGCGGATATCGGACGGCACGGCGAGGATCTCCTGTTTCGGCCAGCCGCTGGAGGTGTCCCATCCCGCCGTCACCGCGGACTCCGCGGCCGAACGGCTGTTCGGTTTCCGCCCGGAGAAGGCCCGTCTGGTCCGCGCGAACGGCTCGGTGCCGGACGGCAACGTCCTCACGGGGAAACTGGAGACCGTGCTCTATCACGGCGCCATGATCCGCTCGGTCGTCGCCGTCGGCGAGGGGCGGGTGCTGGTCGATGCGCTTCTCGACGACAGCTTCGATCCGGCCCGGCATCCCGGCGCCGGCGATGCCGTGTTCGTTGCAATCGATCCGCACAAGATCCTGCCGTTCGCCCCGGAGCCGGCGTGATGCGGCTCGCGACGCGCAACCGGCTGGCGAGCGGAGCGGTCCTGTCGCTGCCGCTGGCGTGGACGATCCTCTTCATGTTCGTCCCCTACGCGATCATCCTGGTCTACAGCTTCTGGGAGAAGAAATTCCCGACCTTCGTGCCGGCCTTCCAGTTCGGCAACTACCTGGAGCTGGTCGCCGATCCGCAATATGTCCGCGTGCTGCTCAGGACGATCAAGATCGCCGGGCTCGTGTCGCTGCTGTCGCTGCTGCTCGCCTACCCTTACGCCTACTTCCTGGTGCACAAGGTCAGGCGGCCCGGCGTCCGGCTGGTCCTCTACATGGCCGTCGTGCTGCCGCTGTGGGTGTCGTATCTCCTGCGCGCCTATACCTGGAAGACGATCCTGGGAACGCAGGGCGTCCTGAACTCCTTCCTGGTCTCCACGGGCATCCTGTCGGAGCCCTCGTCGATCTTCCTCTACAACCAGACCGCCATGGTGGTGACGCTCACCTACGTGTTCATCCCGTTCATGGTGATGCCGATCTACGCGGCGCTGGAGAAGATCCCCAACAACCTCGTCGAGGCCTCCCGCGACCTCGGCATGTCGGCGATGCAGACCTTCGTGCGGGTGACACTGCCGCTGTCGATGCCGGGCGTGATCGCCGGCTTCACCATGACGTTCTGCCTGTCCTTCGGCGATTTCATCGCGCCGTTCCTGGTCGGCGGGCCGGACGGGATGATGATCGCCAACGTCATCGCGACGCAGTTCGGCGCGGCGCTGAACTGGCCGCTCGGCTCGGCGCTGGCGCTGGTGATGCTGGTCATCGTGCTGACGATCATCTCGCTGTCCGACCGGCTGCAGGGTGTCGGCCGGGGGAAGTACGCATGACGCTGCGGACCGCCACCGAGACCCTGACCGAACCGATGGACGGCGCACCGGCCGCCCGGAAGCGGCGCGCCGCCGGCCGCCGCGCGGAGGCCTGGGCGTCGAACGCCTTCTTCTACGGGATGGTCGGGATCGTGCTGGCGTTCCTCTACATCCCGATTGCCGTCCTGATCGCCTTCTCGTTCAATTCGTCGCGGTCGCTGTCCTGGCCGATGACGGGCGTCTCGCTGGAATGGTACGCGCGGCTGCTTGCCAACGAGGACCTGCTCGAGGCGCTGTGGAACAGCCTCTATGTCGCGACCTTCGCCACGGCCCTGACGCTGGTCGTCGGCGTGCCGGCGGCGCTGGCGCTCGACCGGCTCGACTTCCCGGGCAAGGGCCTGTTCCGCAAGCTGGTGCTGCTGCCGATCGCCCTGCCGGGCATCATCACCGGCATCTCGATGCTGATCCTGTTCCGGATGATCGGCTTCAACCTGAGCCTCGAGACGGTGATCCTCGGGCACGCGACGGCGCTGCTCTCGGTCGTCGTCACGCAGGTCTTCGCGCGGCTGCAGCGCCTGCCGCGCAGCTTCGAGGAGGCCTCCGCCGATCTCGGCGCGTCGGGCCTGCAGACGTTCTTCCTGGTGACGCTGCCGAACATCCGCACCGCGATCATCGGCTCGGCGCTGCTCGCCTTCACGCTGTCCTTCGACGAGATCCCGGTCACCTTCTTCCTGACCGGGCGCGACAACACGCTGCCCATGTACATCTGGTCGACGCTGCGGCGCGGCCTGACCCCGGAGATCAACGCCGTCGGCGCGCTGATCGTCCTCTTTTCCATCGTCCTCATCACGCTGTCGGTCGTCCTCACGCGGGACAGGACCGGACGGCGGGGATGAGGACTTCACCGGCCGGAACGGCCACAAAGGGAGGCTCCTTCATGAACATGATGCAGGACATCAAGCCGGAGGTCCGGCGCGCCGCGCTGATCGGCGGCCAGTGGGTCGACGGCGCGGCCGGGCATTTCGAGGTGAAATCGCCGCACGACGGTACCGTCCTCCATCAGGTGGGACAGTGCGACGCGAGCGACGTCGACAAGGCCGTGGCGGCCGCCCGCGCCGCGCAACCGGCCTGGGCCGCGCTGCCCTATATCGAGCGGGCCAAGGCGATGCGCCGCATCCACCAGCTCTTCCTCGAACGCGCCGAGCCCATCGCGCGGATGATCACCGCCGAGATCGGCAAGACGATCACGGATTCCCGCGAGGAGGTGTTCGAGTATTCGGCGCCGTCCTGGGGCAAGGCGGCGGAAGAGATCCTGCGCCATCGCGGCCTGTCGTTCCCCTCCACCCAGGAGCAGACGACCAACAAGCGGCTGGTCCTGAACTACCGTCCCCTCGGTGTCGTTGCGGCGATCACGCCCTACAACTTCCCGACGGACATTTCGTCGATCGCGCTCGCCCATATCGCCGCGGCCGGCAACACCGTCGTCTGGAAACCGTCGGAATACGCGGCGGTCTCCTGCGCCATGCTGGCCGACATCTTCAAGGACGCCGGCCTGCCGGACGGGGTCATCAACATCGTCCAGGGCAAGGGCGACGTCGGTGCCGCGCTGGTCGAGCATTCGGACGTCGACGGCGTCTTCTTCACGGGGTCGACGAAGACCGGCCGCGGGATCGCGGCCAAATGCGCGCTGCGGCCCCATCTGCTGGAACTGGGCGGCGACGGGCCGTTCATCATTCTCGCCGACGCCGATATCGACCGCGCCGTCGAAGGTGCGCTCAACGGCTGCTTCTACTATTCCGGCCAGGTCTGCACCTCGGCCGAGCGCCTGCTCGTCCACGAGGACGTCTATGACGAGTTCCTCGAAAAGCTCCGGGCCGGCGCCCGCGCCCTGAAGATCGGCGACCCGTCCGACGAAGAGACCCAGATGGGACCGCTGTGCAACGCCGACACGCTGAGCCGCGTGAAGGCGCATGTCGAGGACGCCCGGACGAAGGGGGCCAAGATCGAGCAGATCGGCCCGGAAGAGGGGCTCTATTATCCCGCCACGATCCTCACCGACGTCACCACCGACATGCTGATCGCCCAGGAAGAGACGTTCGGGCCGGTCGCGCCGATCATCAAGATCAAGTCGGCGGAAGAGGCGATCGGGATCGCCCACCAGTCGGGCCTCGGCCTGATCGCGTCGCTGTGGACGCGGGATCTGGCGACGGCGTGGCGCGTCGGCGAAGCCTTGCCGCACGGCTCCGTCAACATCAACGAGACGTCGAACTACTGGGACCAGCTCGCCCCCTTCGGCGGCGCCGGACAGAGCGGCGTCGGCCGCGAGCTGTCGCAGTGGTTCCTGGAGACGTTCACCGAGCGCAAGCTGCTCGTCTTCGATCTCGGCGGCGAGCAGCGGTACGACCGCCGCGCCGAAGGCGGCTGGTAGGACCGCGGCATCCCGGCTGCCGGGATGCCGCCTCAGGGGGCGGGGGGCACGAGCCGCTTGCCCCCCGGCCGGCTCGGGGCCATCCTAGTCCTTCAGGTGCTCCCTGGTCCTTCAGGCGCTCCCTAGTTCTTCAGGTGTTCGTTGAAGAAGCCGATGGTCCGCTCCCAGGCGAGATTGGCGGCGGCCTCGTCGTAGCGCGGCGTTGAATCGTTGTGGAAGCCGTGGTTGGCCCCCTCGTAGATGAACGCCTCGTAGGTCTTGCCGTTCTCCTTCAGGGCCGCCTCGTAGGCCGGCCAACCCGCGTTCACACGCTCGTCCAGGCCGCCGTAATGCAGCATCAGCGGCGCCTGGATGCGCGGTACGTCGGCCGCGTCCGCCTGCCGTCCGTAGAACGGGACCGAGGCGCTCAGCTCCGGGTAGGCGACGGCCAGGGCGTTGCAGACTCCGCCGCCGTAGCAGAAGCCGACGCAGCCGATCTTGCCGGTCGTCTCGTCGCTGGCCGCCAGATATTCGTATCCGGCGAAGAAGTCGTTCATCAGCTTTTCGGGGTCGACCGTGCGCTGCAGGTCGCGGCCGTCGTCATCATTGCCCGGGTAGCCGCCGACGGAGGACAGCCCGTCGGGCGCCAGCGCCAGGAAACCGGCCTTGGCCAGCCGGCGGGCGACGTCCTTGATGTAGGGGTTCAGGCCGCGGTTCTCGTGCACGACGAGGACAGCGGGCAGCGGCCCCTCGGCGCCGACCGGCGTCACCAGATAGGCCTCGACCTCGCCGTTGCCGTTCGGCGAGTCATAGGTGACGTAGGTGGCCTTGATGTCGGGATCGTTGAAGGAGACCTGTTCGGCCATGGCGTAGTTCGGCTTCATCAGGTCGAACACCATCGCCGCCGTCATCGCGCCGGCGGTATACCGGCCCGCGCGGTCGAGGAACTCGCGCTTGGTGATCATGCCGTGAGCGTAGAAATCGTAGAGCTCCAGCAGCTTCGGGCTGAAGTCCTTCGCTGTCAGTCTGGTCATCGCTTTCGTCTCCATCGGTTTCCGCCGTGTCCGGCAAACTGGTCCGGCAAACTGGTCCGGCAAGGGGGGCCGGCACGCTGCCTCCGATGGGTGGCGCATCCTGCGTAAGGCTGCAATAAAACTTATCGTGTCGTCCCGGTCGGCTCCGGCGTCAGACGACCGTGCGCGCGTCCAGGGGATTCCGTCCGCTCAGCGGATGAACCGGTCGACGTAGTCCGCGCCCAGGCCCACCTCGGTGTAGTGCTTGCGGCACATATCGATCTTGGTGAAGACGTCCTCGTAGCCCATCGTCCGGCCATAGGGATCGACATAGAGCATCACGCCGTTCACCTGGAAGTAGGTGATCATCTCGTCGACGTCGTCGGGCACCACCAGCGTATGCGTCTCGCCCGGCGGCTCGAACACGTAGCCGCCCTCGCGCGCCTCCCAGTCGTGCTCGAGATAGTGCCAGCGGCCCTTGAGAACGAAGCCGTGGACGGGCTGCGGATGGCGGTGGCGCGACAGCACGCCGGACTTGCGGACCCGCAGCAGGTTCATCCAGTAGCCCTGGGAGCGGTTCAGGCACAGCGGCCGGAAGGAGACGTTCTCCGCCTGCGGTACCCAGATGCGTTCGTCCTCCGCGATCGCGTCGGGAATGACGATTTCCTCCTGCGCATCCTGCGGGAAGGGAAGCTGGTAGGGGATTCTGGGATCGGCGTCGGTGCCATCGACGGGCATTCGGGATCTCCTCACATTGCGGAATAGCCGCCGTCGACGGGATAGACGCTTCCCGTCACGAACGAGGCCTCGTCCGATAGAAGCCAGGCGGCCAGGGCGCCGACCTCGGCCGGGCGGCCCCAGCGGTCCATCGGCGTACGGCCGAGGATCGGGCCGTTGCGGTCCGGGTCGGCGCGCAGCGCGCCCGTCATCTCCGTCTCGATCCATCCCGGCGCGACAGCGTTCACCCGGATGCCGTCGGCCGCCCATTTTCCCGCGAGCGCCCTGGTGAGCTGCGCCACCCCGCCTTTCGAGGCCGAATAGGCGGGCACCAGCGGGCCGCCGAAGAAGCTGAGCATCGAGGCGGTGTTGACGATGGCCCCGCCCGATGCCGCCAGCAGCGGGTGGGCTGCGACGCAGGTGCGCATCGTGCCGGTCAGGTTGATGTCGATGACCTTCTCGAAGACGTCCAGATCGTACTCGCGGCCGCGCACCAGGATGCCGGCGCAGTTCACGAGGCCGTCGAGCCGGTCCAGTCCGGCAAAGAAGGCCTTGACGCCTGCGGTGTCGCAGACATCGAGAACGTGGGAGCCGGTCTCCGGACGGGCGGCCGCATAGGCGTCCACTTCGTCGCGGCCGACACCCGTTGCCGTGACCTGCCAGCCCTTGCCGAGCAGGACGTCGGCGACGCCGGCGCCGATGCCGCTGGTACCGCCGATGATGACCGCGTGCCGCATGGTTCAGTCCGCCTCCGCCAGGAAGGCGTCGACCTCGCCCTTCCTCGGCATCGGCGCCACGGCGCCATAGCCGAGCGTCGACAGGGCGGCGGCGGCGTTGGCGTAGCGGGCGGCGGCGAAGGGGTCGTCGCCGTCGACGAGGCGCGCCAGAAACGCGCCGTCGAAGGCATCGCCCGCCGCGGTCGCGTCGATCGCCGTGACCTGCCGGCCGCCGATCCGCCGGCGCTCTCCGGGCGTGGCGATCAGGGTCCCCTCGGCGCCGAGCGTCAGCGCGACGACGCCGGCGCCGAGCTCCAGATAGAAATCGGCGATGGCGTCCGGGTCCTCCAGACCGGTCAGCTGGTGCGCGTCCTCCAGCCCGGGCAGGGCGATGTCGGCCTTTGCCATGGCGGCATGGGTGATCGCGCGGGCGCGCTCGATCGGCCACAGCTTCAGGCGCAGGTTGGTGTCGTAGGACACCCTGCCGCCTGCCGCCCGGACGATGTCGATGGCCGCGAAGACCGCGTCGGCGGCCGTCGGCGAGATCGCCTGACTGATGCCGGAGACGTGCAGGATCTTCGCTGACCTCAGGGCCTCGACGGGAAGGTCGTCCGGTCCCATCCGGCTCGACGCGGAGCCGGCGCGGAAGTAGCTGAACTCGTGGCCGGCCGGACCGTGCGTGACGAAGTAGATGCCGGTATGGGCGTCTGTCACCTGCCGGACCGTCGACGTGTCGACGCCCTCGGCGCGCCACAGGTCCATGAACGCGTTGCCGAAGGTGTCGGCACCGACATGGGTGACGTAGCCGACCCGCGCGCCGGACCGGGCGGCGGCGATGGCGCAGTTCGAGGTGTCGCCGCCATGCCCCGGCAGGTAGTTGCCGTCCGGCTGCTGGTTGAACTCCAGCATCGGCTCACCGAGACAAAGGATATCGGGGGTCATGTCGTCCTCGCCTTCGCTTCCGCTCGCTCAGATCCGGCCGTACTTGGCCAGGCCGTCGCGCAGCGACTTGCTCTCGATGATCAGCTTGGCCTGTTCGGCCTCGCGCGCGTCGATCTCGCGGGCCATCGCGAGAACCGCCTCGGTATGCGCGCGCGGCACGCAGACGACGCCATCGACGTCGCCGACGATGAGATCGCCCGGGTGGACGATGACGCCGCCCATGTCGACCTCGACGTTGGAGGCCAGCGTCTTGGCGCGGCCAAGCGTCGTGCCGGGGCAGACGGTGCGGGCATAGACCGGGAAGTCGTAGTCGCGGCGGATCTCGACGATGTCGCGGACGCCGCCGTCCAGCACGGCCGCCTCGTGCTTGTTGGCGACCGCGCCGGCCGCCATCAGGCCGCCCCAGATCGCCACGTCGACGGTGCCGTTCGTGGAGATGACGATCACGGAGCCGGCGTCGGCCTCGTCGATGGCGTCGAGGGCGTGCTGCGGCGGGACGAATTCGTCGGTCGGGCCTTCCAGCACGGTGACCGCCGGGCCGACGATCTTGTTTTCGTTGATCCGCGGCCGGATCTCGTGGTTGAGCAGGCCGGACTTGCCGGCGACCTTGTCCACGGCATCGGCGACCGATGCGGTCGCCACGGTGCGGAATCCGGCTACGAGATCTTCCAGGGTCATGTCGGTATCCTTTTCGGGTCAGCTTTTGGATTGTTTCGCCGCTGCAAGGGCGGCGCGGATCTGGGCGCGGGCGGTGTCGAGGTCGCCGGCCTCGATCGCCTTGGCCGGCAGCAGGTTGCCGCCCATGCCGACGCACAGCGCGCCGGCGGCGAGATAGGCCGGCGCCGTGTCCGGGGAGACGCCGCCGGTGGGCATCAGCGGGATGTCCGGGAACACGGCGCGGACCGCCTTCAGGAAACCCGGGCCGCCGGCGGCGTCGGCGGGGAAGACCTTCACGACCGCCGCGCCGGAGTCTGCGTGGTGCAGGATCTCGCCGGGCGTCATCGCGCCGGGCAGATACGGGATGCCGGCCTCCAGCACCGGGCCGGCGGCGGCGTCGCTCCAGCACGGCGAGACGACGAACCGCGCGCCGGCGTCGAGCGCGGCGGTCGCCTGGCCCTGTGTGAGGACGGTGCCGGCGCCGATCAGGACATCGGGGAAGCGGTCGCGCAGGGTGGCGATCAGGTCGGTCGCGCCGGGGACGGTCGTGGTGATCTCGAGAATCGAGACGCCGGCCTCGGCCAGCAGGGCGCAGGCCGACGAAGCGATAGCCGGATCGTCGTGGCGGATGACCGGAACGACGGTTTCGCTGCGCAGAGCGACATGGAACGAGTCTACCATCGGTTCACCCAGTTCAGCGGTTCGCCGCCCTCGAGGACGCGCCGCACTTCCCTGGCCGCGTTCGCCTGGAGCACGCTGACGGAGCGCTCCGAGTACCAGGCGGTGTGGTCGGACAGGACGGTGTTCGGGGCCGACAGCAGCGGGTTGTCGGGAGCGACCGGCTCGCGTTCGAAAACGTCGATTCCGGCGCCGAACAGCCGGCCCTGGTTGAGGGCGTCGGCGAGAGCGGCCTCGTCGACGAGGCCGCCGCGGGAGACGTTCACGACGATCGACAGCGGCTTCATGCGCGCGATCCGGGCGGCATTCAGGATGTGGCGGGTTTCGTTCGTCAGCGGCGCGTGCAGGCTGACGACGTCGGCCGTCGCGCACAGGGTGTCGAGATCGACGGGTTCGATGCCGTTCGCGGCGGCCACATCAGCGGCGAGGAACGGGTCGTAGGCGAGGACGCGCACGAACCCTAAGGCTCTGAATTTCCGCGCGGTTTCGAGGCCGATACGGCCGCAGCCGATGAGGCCGAGAACGGCGTTTTCCCGGCTCGGGACGATTTCCGCCTGGGCGATCCCCCAGCGGCCGGCGCGCACGTCGCGGTCGCGGCCGGGGATGCGGCGCTGGACGGCGAGATAGAGCGCCAGCGCGTGTTCGGAGACCTCGTTCTCCGCGCCATAGTCGGGAACGTTGGCGACGTAGATCCGACGCGCCGCGGCGTGATCGAGATCGATATTGTCGACGCCGACGCCGTAGCGGACGACGGCCTTGAGGGAGGGACAGGCGTCGAGCTCGGCGGCGGACATCGTGCGCTCGCGCACGAGGACCGCCACCGGATCGAGGGTCTGCAGGGCCGGGACCGCGTCCGCGTCGGCACCGACCGGCTCGATCCGGACGGAATGCTCCGTCAGGATCGCCCGCTCGGTGTCGTAGCCGGCATAGCCGGGTTCCAGGACGGCAACCGTTCCGGTTGTCATGACGCGGCCCCGCTGCCCGGCCTACTGGTTGCGGTAGGCTTCGACGGCCGCATCGAGGCGGTCGGGCCATTCCTCGCCGATCTCACCGACGACATAGTCGCGGACGGCGGGCTGCGCCGCGGCGCGGAACTTGGCCTTCTGCTCCGGGCTCACCGGCACCACTTCCATGCCCTTCTCGGACAGGATCGCCGTGGCGTTGGCATCCTGCGCGGCGGTCATGCCGCGATGGATCGTCTTGGCGATCTCGACGCACTGCTCCACCGCCTTTTTCTCCTCGTCGGTGAGGCTCTGGTAGAAGTCGTCCGACATCAGATAGGCGTGCCAGCTGAACACGTGGCCGTCGAGCGACACGTACTTCTGGTGCTGGTAGAGCGAGGCGTTGACGATGTTGGTCACACCGTTTTCCTGGCCGTCGACGACGCCCTGCTGCAGGGCACCGGGCAGTTCGGGCCACGGCACCGGCGTGGCGGAGGCGCCGAGGCTCTCGACCAGCGTCACCCAGACCGGCGCGGTCATGACGCGCACCTTCATGCCTTCCATGTCCTTGGGTTCGGCGACCGGCCGGACGTTGTTGGTGAAGTTGCGGACACCGTTGTCGGCCACGCCGAACATGCGGATGCCGGTCGTCTCCAGCATGTCCTGGGCCAGCGCGTCACCGAACGCGCCGTCCATGACGGCCCAGGCCATGGCCTGGTCGTCGAAGAGATAGGGAATGGCAAGCACGGAAAACGGCTTGTAGACCGCCGAGATCGGGCCGTCGTGGATCGCCGCCATCTGAACGGTGCCGAGCTGAAGGCCTTCCATGATCTCGGATCCGCCACCCAGCTGCGAGGCCGGGAAGATCTGGACGTCGATCGACCCCGACGTCTTGCCTTCGACGCAGCTCTCGAAGGCAAGCGCGGCGGCGTGCTTCGGCGAGCTGAGGTCGGCGGACTGGAAGTGGGCGTATTTCAGGTCTTTCGAGAGGGCCGCCGTCGCGGTGGCCATCAGTCCGATCGCGGTCGTTGCCGCGAGGAGTTTAGACATGGATTTCATAAGAGTCCTCCCTTTCATGTCAGTTGGTAAAGCCGAAAAATCCAGGCACGAAGGTGCTGACGCCGGGCACGAGAATGACCAGCAGCAGGACGACGAGTTCGGCCAGGAGCAGGGGCAGCACGGCCTTCGACAAGGCCTCGATCCTGAGTTTGCCGACGGCTGCGATGACGAAGAGAACGGGGCCTACCGGCGGCGTGATCATGCCGATTGTCAGGTTCAGGACGAGCATCATGCCGAACTGCAGCGGGTCGATCCCCGCCGAATAGGCGATCGGCCCGAGTATCGGGGTCAGGATGATCAGGGCCGGCAGCGTGTCGATGAAGAAGCCGCAGACCAGCGCGAAGCCCGCCAGGATGAATAGGACGCCGATCTTGCTGTCGGTAACACCCGTCACCGCGGCGGCGAGGTGCTGCGGGATCTGCAGATAGGTCAGCAGCCAGGCGAAGATCGACGCCATCGCCACGATGAGAAAGACGGACGAGGTGATGATCGCGGCGCGGGCGAAGGCGTCGTACAGGCCGCGCAGCGTGAAGGCGCGGGCGACCAGACCGAGCAGCAGGGCGTAGGCCGACGCGACCGCCCCGGCTTCGGTCGGGGTGAAGACCCCGAACAGGATGCCGCCAAGGATGATGGCGGGCATGATGATCGCGGGCAGGGCAGCGAGCGTCGAGGCGCGCAGTTCGGCGAAGCCGGCGCGCTCGTCGCGGCCCCGGTATCCGCGCCGGGTGGACACGACGTGATTGGCGACGGCGAGCGACAGGCCGAGCAGCAGGCCCGGCACGATGCCGGCCAGGAACAGTCCGGCGACGGTGACGCCGTTTGTCGAGATGGCGAAGATCACCGCCAGGATCGAAGGCGGAATGATGGGGCCGATCGTCGCCGTGGCGGCCGACAACGCCCCGGCATAGTTCTTCTCGTAGCCGGCGTCGCGCATCATCCGCATGACGATGGCGGACGGACCGGCTGCATCGGCCAGTGCCGATCCGCTGATTCCGGCAAACAGCATCGAGACGAGGATGTTGACGTGGCCGAGGCCGCCGCGCACGTGCCCGACGAGCGCATTGGCGAACCGGAGGAGCGCGTGCGTCAGGCCGCATTCCGTCATCAGTTCCGACGCCAGGATGAAGAACGGCACCGCCATCAGCGGAAAGCTGTCAATGCCCGCGAACATGCGCTGCGTCGCGATCAGCGGGTTCACCGATCCGTCGATCAGGATCGCCGTGATGCCGGCGATGCCCATCGTGAACGCGACCGGCACCCCGAGGAACAGGGTGGCGAAAAACAGGATGATGAGAGTCTGGGCCACGGTGCGGGCGCCTAGCTGACCGGCGGGGTGCCGGCCTGGGCTTCGAAGTCCTGCGCGACGAAGCGCCGGGCGAAGAACAGAAGCTGGATGAGGAAAAGGCCGCAGCCGATCGGGATTGCGAGATAGGGAATGCCGCGCGATATGCCCGTCGACATGGTTTCCTTGTTCCAGCCGAACTCGACAAAGCCGATGCCGAGCCAGCCCATCACGGCCATGAAGGCGAACATCACCGCGACGATCGCCCAGCGCAGGGCGAGGCCGGCCTTCTCCGGAAGCATCCCGGTGACCGCGCTTATGGCGACGAGCCGGCCTTCGCGCAGAGCCAGGCCCGCGCCGCCGAACGCGCCGAGAATCATCAGGTGCCGCGCGACTTCCTCCACCCAGGCGAAGGACGTGTTGAAGCCGTAACGGCCGACGACATTGATGAAGACGATCACGAAAACGATCGCCAGGACGACCGTCACGAGAGCCCGATTGGCCGCGACGATCCACGCTTCCAGCGCGCGCAACGTCATTCCTCCCAGAGTGCTTTTTGTTCGTTGAAAGAAGGCTGGCATACAGTATGCCACCTGTCAATGCGAACATATATGTGGTAGCGATAGGCTTCTGCGTCGGCGCAAGGAAGTGGACATGAAATCGCTGGACCGCCCGAAATCGCTGACGGAACTCGTGACGGAGACGTTGCGGGACTGGATCGTCCGGGGCGAGCTCGATCTCGGCAGCCATCTCTCGGAAGTGCGCATCGCCAACGATCTGGAGGTCAGCCGGACGCCGGTTCGCGAAGCGTTCAACCGGCTGGAAATCGAAGGTCTCCTGACGGTGAAGCCGCAGCGCGGCACCTTCGTCTTCTGTCTGGAGCCGGAAGAGCTTGCGAAACTCTGCGACGCGCGCGTGTGCCTGGAGACGACCGCACTGGCCTCCGCGATCCGGTCGAACCCCGATCTGCTCTCCAAGAGGCTGTCCGAGTGCGCGGCGCAGATGACGGACGCCCGGGCGCGTGACGACGTGTCAGCGTATCTGGGGCTCGATACCGCGTTCCATCAGCACTTTCTGGATTGCTCCGGAAACCGGTTCCTGAACGACGCCTACCAGACGATCGCGCCGAAGATGGCCGCGCTCCGCAACCGGCTCGGCCGGCACCCGGACCACATGGCCAAGTCCTACCGCGAGCATCTGGAACTGGTCGAGGCGGTGAAGGGGCGGGACATCGACCGGGCCCTCGAAATCCTCAAGTGGCACATCGACCGCAAGGAAGGCTCCTACTGGAACGACGCCACGAGCGTGCCCGCTCTGCATGCCGCTGAAAGCTGACCGGCCGGCTGGCGGTCGCGCTAGCGCGGCGCGCGCCGAACCAGCATGGGTCCGTATATGATGGCGAAGCCGCCGAAGGCGATGACCCACAGCGCGGCCGAGGCGGACAGCAGCCATCCCGAGAAGGCGGGCAGAAGGGCGGCGAGGATCCGCGTCAGGGCGGCGAGGACGACTCCGGCATAGATGAGGACGGTTGCCCCGTCGGCGGCCAGCGGCCGGCCGGTATGGCCGCGGGTGGCGCGCGTCATGACCGCCAGGGTCATGGTTCCGATCGCACCGGCGGTCCAGGCGTGGATCGCGGCCGCGTCAAGGGCCGGGTCGCCGCGCCAGGCCGCCACGGCGGCGAGGGCGAAGCCGAGCGGGATGAAGGCGTAGCCGATGTGCAGGATCGCAACCAGCGGTTCGGCGCCCGTGGCAAGGGGTCTCCAGCGCGCCAGGCGGACACCCTGCAGGATCGCGGCGGCGCCGAGCAAGGCCGAAATCCATGCCCGCGCGGCCTCGGGGTCGGGGATCAGCGTCCAGGCGGCCAGCGCCACGGCGCTTGCCAGGACGACGGCGAGATCGAACCGCGAAAAGGGCGCCGGCATCCGGTCCGCACCGCGGTGCTTGAGCCAGTTCCGGGTAAAGCTGGGGACGATCCGCCCGCCGATCAGGGCGATGAGGACGATGATCGCGCCGATCGCGAGGCGAACTCCGTAGGTGCTGGAACCGGTCAAGGCGGTTTCCCGCAGGGCGATGGCTTGCGCCGCGATCAGGATGCCGACGAGGATGAGCACCTTGAGATTGCGCCAGTTGCGTCCGGCCGCGATTTCCCGGCCGATGACGAGGGCGAGCGCGACGAGGAACGCCATGGCGGCCGTGGCGGTGAGGCCGGCGCCGAGCCAGGCGGAGGTCGAGACCGCGAGGCGGCCGAGGAGCCAGAGGGCGAAGAGGCCGGCAAGCGGCCAGCCGACCACGGGGAGCCGGCCGGTCCAGTTGGGGACCGCCGTCAGCAGAAAGCCGGCGATGATCGCCGGACCGTATCCGAACAGCAGTTCGTGCGCATGCCAGGCAACCGGCGGCCAGTCGGTCGGCAGTGCGATATGGCCGAGGTACCATGGCACCCAGACCGCGATGACGACGGCCGAATAGAGCGCACCGGCCAGAAAGAAGGGGCGGAACCCGAAGCTGAACACCGCCGGGCCCGTCCAGTGCCGCGACTGTTGTGCCGTCGAGATTCCTTTCATGGCGGGAGAGGTGTTCATGACGGGGCGGCTCCGTTTTGACTGTGTCGCGCGGTCATGCTGCGGGACAGGGCCTGCAGGTCCCGCGCGGACAGCCTGACCCTGGCGAGCGGGATGACGATGGCGTTCTCCAGGGCAAGGTGACGCCGCTCGATGGTGGCAAAGGATGTCAGCGTGCGCTTCAATCGCGCGGGAAGGCGCGCCGCCGCGTCGGCAATCGCCTTGCGCAGGCCGCGGACGATCCGCGCGCCGAGTTTCTCGTCCTGCGCGTGGTCGTCGGCGAGCCTGTCCAGAACCGGTTCGATTTCGTCCTCCGGCCTGGCGCGCCGGCGCAGCAGCGGAAAGAAGTCCGCCTCCTCGTCGGCGATATGAACCGGCAGGTCCGTCTCGATATGGTCGGCGACCATTCGGCCGAGGCCGGCATCGAACGATTCCGCTGTGGCGAGATCCTCGCACAGGCGGCACAGCAGGCGATGGCGATAGTGATCGGCGACGATGTAATCGAGCGGATCGGCCAGCAGCCGCGCCGGCAGCGGCGGCAATGTCCGTCCGGGCGTCGTCTCCGCCATCACGTCACCTCGCGCGCGTCCGCCACCGCCTGCCGCAGGATCGTGGACACGGCCGCCAGGCCGGGGGTATCGCTCCTGCCCATGACGCCGGCGAGGCGAAGCCACGCATCGTCGTCGGCGCGATCCAGGTAGCGGCGCACCGCCAGCGAGACGAAACGGCCGGTCTCCATGCCGAGATGATCCGCCGCTGCGCGGACATCGGCCAGCAGCGCAAGGTCGCCGGCTTCGACCAGCACGGCTTCCGCGGTGCCGTAATCTTCGAGACGCGCGATGATGTCGCCGAGCATGACGGGATCTCCGTGGCCTATTGCACGAGCGGTCCGGCCGCCGCCGTCAGGTCGATGCCCTCGATCTCGGCACGGCCGGCGAGGATCGCGATGTACTGGTGAACGGCGCGGTGGAAGACGGCGTCGGCCAGGTAGTCGGCGATTTCCGCCGCCACCGCCTCGAAGGGCAGGACGGTGCCATCGATCTTTCGGTCGAGGCGCACGACATGGGCGCCATAGGGCGTGTGCACCGGGTCGTCGCACAGGGTGCCCGGCTGCATCGCCGCCAGCGCGGCCTCGAATTCCGGCGTCGTCTGCCCGGTCGAGATCTGCCCGAGATTGCCGCCGGTCTTTGCCGACGGGCAGGCGGAGAGAGTGCGCGCGAGGTCTGCAAAGTTCCGCGGCTCTTCCCGGAGATGCGCGATCGTGTCCCGGGCCTGCCTGTCCGCTTCGGTGTAAGCCTCCTCGTCGTCGCGCGGGGCCGCGAACAGGATATGCGCGGCCTCGTAGATGTCGGGGCTGCGGAAGCGGTCGCGGTTCCCTTCGTAGAAGCGGCGGCATTCGTCATCGGTCGGGTCCGGCACGTCGACGCCGGCCTCGACCAGCGCCCGCACCAGCGCCTCGTCCTCCGCCTCCCTGCGGCCCTCGGCGTCGGGCGTGTCGGCGGGCTCTATGCCCAGCCGGCCGGCCTCCTGCACGAGCAGTTCGCGCACGACGAGCGCGCGGGCGGCCTCCTGGCGCGCGGCGCCGGGGGTGTCGGCCGGGTGGTTCTGGATCTCGCGGGCGATCGCCGCGCGCGAGATCTCGATGCCGTTGACCCGCACCGCCGGGGCTGCGGTTGCGGTGTCCTTGCGGTCGGTCACGTCGAACAGGCGCATCGCTCTACTCCGCGGGATGGGTGGGGCGATTGCGCGTGCGCACGACCTGATAGCCGCTGCGGCCGAGATACCAGACCGGCGCGCTCCAGATGTGAACGAGCCGCGTGAACGGGAAGACGAGGAAGATCGTCAGGCCGAGGAAGATGTGCGTCTTGAACACCGGCGAGACGTCAGCGATGTAGGCGGCGGCCGAAGGCTGCAGCGTCAGGATGCCTTGCGCCCAGCTCATGAACTTCACCATCTCGTGCCCGTCGAGATGCTGAAGCGACACCGTGATCGTCAGCAGGCCCAGGATGAGCTGGACGTAGAGGATGATCAGGATGGCGATGTCGCCGACGCTCGACGTGCGGCGGATGCGCGGATCGAACAGCCGGCGATGCAGCAGCATCGTCAGGCCGGCGAAACACATGATCCCGGCCAGGCCGCCGACGACGATGGCGAGCACCTGCTTCGCGCCGTGGCCGATGCCGAGCAGGTCGAACACCTGGATCGGCGTCAGCAGACCGACAAAATGACCGATAAAAATGACCAGGATACCGACATGAAACAGGTTCGAACCGAGCATGAGTTGCCGGCGGCGCAGGAGCTGGCTCGAGCCCGAGCGCCACGAATATTGTTCCCGGTCGAAGCGCACCAGGCTGCCGAGCAGGAACACGGTGAGGCAGAGATAGGGATACCAGCCGAAGACGGCCGCGTTGATATAGGCGTGCATCGCTCGCGCTCCTTTCAGGCCGAGGGGGTGGGCAGAACGCTGCGGGCGGCCGCGCGCAGCCGGGTCGTCAGCCGCGACGAGCCGCAGGCGCCGTCCATCGGATCGCCGGGACCGAACGTGACGGCGGTTTCCTCCCATTCGGCGTCGAGCGCTTCCAGGTCCTCGGCCTCGTCGGTCCAGGCGACGTCGTCGCCTGCGGTTTCGGCCGGCTCATCGAGACGGGGCTTTCCCCGCGCAAGCGTCCTCAGGGCCCGGAAAACCGACGCGTAGATCGATTTCCGCTTCCTCAGGCGATCCTCGAGCTCGGCGAAGATGTGGTCGGGTTCGTCGAGCAGGTCGCGCGCGTCGTCGGCCGGCAGCCGCGACAGGAATTCGAGGAACATCGGCAGGTAGTCCGGCAGTTCGTTTGCCGCGACGTGGTAGCCGTGCCGTTCGTAGAGGGCGGCGAGGTCGAGCATCGCCTGGCCGCGGTCACGGCTTTCGCCGTGCACGTGCTCGAAGAGATGCAGCGACAACGACCGCGACCGGTCGAACAGCAGCGTGTAGCGCTCCTGCAGGTCGTAGAGGTCGCGCGTGGCGAACTCGTCGAGCAGCGGGGCGAGCGCCTTCAGGTCGCGCCCGCAGACCAGACCTTCGTCGGCGATCGCCTCGCGGATTTCGCCGGCAGCGGCCTTTATCTCGTCGGTCGGATAGGACAGGAGCACCGACAAAGCCTTGTAGGTCCTGATCATCACACGATCTCCATCGGATTGCTGGCCTTCGATTTCCGGCGTCCGCCGAACAGGTTTGTCTCGCTGATGCCGTCCGAGCAGCCGTTGCCGAACGAGAAACCGCACGAGCCGCGCAGGTCGTAGGTGTCCTCTCCCGTCTCCCGGTGCGCGGTCGGGATGACAAACCGATCCTCGTAGTTGGCGATCGCCATGAGCTGGTACATCTCCTCAATGTCCTGCCCCGTAAGTCCGACGCGGCGGGCGATTTCCTCGTCGATCACCCCGTCCACCGTCTTCGCCCGCATGTAGGCGCGCATGGCGAGCATGCGTTCCAGCCCTGCCGCGATCGGCTCCTCGTCGCCGGCCGTCAGCAGGTTGGCGAGATATTTCAGCGGGATGCGCAGGCTGCGGACGTCGGGCATGTCGCCGTCGACGCCCATCTTGCCGGCCTCGGCCGCCGACTGGATCGGCGACAGCGGCGGCACGTACCAGACCATCGGCATGGTGCGGTACTCGGGGTGCAGCGGGAAGGCGACCTTCCAATCCATCGCCATCTTCCAGATCGGCGAGCGGCGCGCGCCCTCGATCCACGCGTCGGGCACGCCGTCCCTGCGGGCCTGCTCGATTACCTTTGGATCGTTCGGATCGAGGAACAGCTTGAGCTGCTCTTCGTAGAGATCCTTGTCATCCTTGGCGCTTGCGGCCTTCTCGATGCCGTCGGCGTCATAGAGGATGACGCCGAGATACCGGATGCGTCCGACGCAGGTTTCCGAGCAGACGGTGGGCTGGCCGGATTCGATGCGCGGGAAACAGAAGATGCACTTCTCCGATTTGCCGGAATTCCAGTTGTAGTAGATCTTCTTGTAGGGGCAGCCCGACACGCACATGCGCCAGCCGCGGCACTTGTCCTGGTCGATCAGGACGATGCCGTCGTCCTCGCGCTTGTAGATCGCGCCCGACGGGCAGGCGGCGACGCAGGCCGGGTTGAGGCAGTGTTCGCACAGCCGCGGCAGGTACATCATGAAGGTGTTCTCGAACGCGCCGTAGATGTCCTTCTGGACGCCGTCGAAATTCACGTCCTTGGAGCGTTTCGAGAACTCGCCGCCGAGGATTTCCTCCCAGTTGCAGCCCCACTCGATCTTTTCCATCCGCTCGCCGGTGATCAGCGAGCGTGGCCGCGCCGTCGGCGTTGCCTCGACCTCCTTGGCCGTCTGCAGGTGCTCGTAGTCGAAGGTGAACGGCTCGTAGTAGTCGTCGATCTCGGGCAGGTCGGGATTGGCGAAGATCTTCGCCAGGATCCGCCACTTGGACCCAATCTTCGGCTGGATCCTGCCGCCGGGCGTCCTGACCCAGCCGCCGTTCCACTTCTTCTGGTTCTCCCATTCCCTGGGATAGCCGATGCCCGGCTTCGTCTCGACGTTGTTGAACCACGCGTATTCCATGCCTTCGCGGTTCGTCCAGACGTTCTTGCAGGTCACCGAGCAGGTGTGACACCCGATGCACTTGTCGAGGTTCAGCACCATCGCGATTTGCGCGCGGATCTTCATTCTGCGGCCTCCTTTTTGGAGTCGGCGTAGGGCCGTTCGAGCCAGTCGACCTTGTTCATCTTGCGGACGATGACGAACTCGTCCCGGTTCGAGCCGACGGTTCCGTAGTAGTTGAAGCCGTATGCCTGCTGGACGTAGCCGCCGATCATATGGGTCGGCTTGAGGGTCGTCCGGGTGACCGAATTGTGGATGCCGCCACGGTTCCCGGTGATCTCGGACCCCGGCGTGTTCACGATCTTCTCCTGCGCGTGGTACATCAGGACCATCCCCTGATTGACCCGCTGGGAGACGACCGCGCGTGCCGTCAGTGCTCCGTTGAGGTTGTAGACCTCGACCCAGTCGTTATCGACAATGCCGGCGGCCTGCGCGTCGGTCTCGCTGAGCCAGACGACGGGCCCGCCGCGGTTCAGCGTCAGCATCAGCAGGTTGTCGGAATAGGTGGAGTGGATGCCCCACTTCTGGTGCGGGGTGATGAAGTTCAGCACCACCTCGCTGTTGCCGTTGGCATGCTTGCCCTGGATCTTCGCGATCGTCTTCAGGTCGACGGGCGGTTTCCAGGTGCACAGGCCCTCGCCGAAGGCCAGCATCCACTTGTGGTCCTGATAGAGCTGCTGGCGGCCGGTGAGCGTGCGCCACGGGATCAACTCGTGGACGTTCGTGTAGCCGGCGTTGTAGCAGACCTTCTCCGATTCAAGGCCGGACCAGGTCGGCGACGAGATGATCTTGCGCGGCTGGGCGGCGATATCCCGGAAACGGATCTTTTCGTCCTCTTTCGGGACCGCCAGATGGGTGTGGTCGCGGCCGGTGAACTTCGACAGCGCCTCCCAGGCCTTCACCGCGACCTCGCCGTTCGTCTCCGGCGCGAGCATCAGGATCACCTCGGTCGCGTCGATATCGCTTTCGATCCGGGCGTTGCCCTTCGTCGGTCCCTCTTCGGTGATGACACCGTTGAGCGCGCGCAGCGCCTCGACCTCGTGACCAGTCTTCCAGGCGATGCCCTTGCCGCCGTTTCCGATGTTTTCCATCAGCGGGCCAAGCGACGTGAAGCGTTTGTAGATGTTGGGATAGTCGCGCTCGACGACGGCTATCTGCGCCATGGTCTTGCCGGGGATCGGCTCGACCTCGCCGCGCTTCCAGTCCTTGACGTCGTAGGCCTGCGCGATCTCGGCCGGGCTGTCGTGCTGGATCGGCGTCAGGACAACGTCCTTTTCGACCCCCAGCACTTCCGGAGCGACCTCGGAGAACGCCTTGGCGATCCCCTTGTAGATGTCCCAGTCGCTGCGCGCCTCCCAGGCCGGGTCCACCGCCGCGGAGAGCGGGTGGATGAAGGGATGCATGTCCGAGGTGTTGAGGTCGTTCTTCTCGTACCAGGTCGCCGTCGGCAGGACGATGTCGGAGTAGACGCAGGTGGTCGACATGCGGAAGTCGAGCGTGACCAGCAGGTCGAGCTTTCCTTCCGGCGCTTCGTCGTGCCACTTCACTTCCGTCGACGTCTGCTTCCCTTCCTCGCCGAGGTCCTTGCCGAGTACGCCGTGCGAGGTGCCGAGCAGGTGCTTGAGGAAGTACTCGTGCCCCTTGCCCGACGAGCCGAGCAGGTTGGAGCGCCAGACGAACAGGTTGCGCGGCCAGTTGGCCGGATCGTCCGGGTCCTCGCAGGAGAGTTCCAGTTCGCCGTCCTTCAGGGCCTTGGGGATGTAGTCCTTCGGCTCCAGGCCCGCCGCGTCGGCCTTTGCGGCGATCGTCAGCGGGTTCTGCTTGAGCTGCGGCGTCGACGGCAGCCAGCCCATGCGTTCGGCGCGGATGTTGTAGTCGATCAGCGTGCCCGACCAGTCTCCTTCAGGCGCGGTGGGCGACAGGATCTCGCCGACGTTGAGAGCCTCGTAGCGCCACTGGTCGGTGTGCGCGTACCAGAAGCTCGTCGAGTTCTGGTGGCGTGGCGGGCGCCCCCAGTCCAGACCGAAGGCAAGCGGTTGCCAGCCGGTCTGCGGACGCAGCTTTTCCTGTCCGACGTAGTGGGACCAGCCACCGCCCGACTGCCCGATGCAGCCGCACATCACCAGGAGGTTGATGATCCCCCGGTAGTTCATGTCCATGTGGTACCAGTGGTTCAGACCGGCCCCGAGGATCACCATCGAGCGGCCGTTGGTCTTCTCCGCGTTCGTGGCGAACTCGCGGGCGACGGTGATGATCTTGTCGCGGGACAGGCCGGTGATGCGCTCGGCCCAGGCCGGGGTGAACGGCACGTCCGCGTCATAGGAGGTTGCGACGTTGTCGCCGCCGAAGCCCCGGTCGAGGCCGTAGTTGGCGCAGAACAGGTCGAAGACGGTACAGACAAGCGCTTCGCCGTCGGCCAGCGTCACCGACTTGACGGGCAGGTTGCGTTCGAGGATGTCGCCATGGTCGGTGGCGACGAAGTTCTCCGTCGCCCGTCCGCCGAAATAGGGGAATCCGACGGGAACGATTTCGTCGTGGTCGAGGGCGAGTGTCAGCCGCAGCCGCGTGTCGCGGCCCCTGCCGTCTTTCTCCTCCAGGTTCCACTTGCCCTGTTCGCCCCAGCGATAGCCGACAGAGCCCTGCGGGGCGACGACCTCGCCGCTCGTCTCGTCGAAGGCGACGGTCTTCCAGTCCGGGTTGTTCTCCTCGCCGAGATGGCCCTCGAACTCGCCCGCGCGCAGAAGCCGGCCGGGGACGTAGCCGTCGCCCTTCTTTTCCAGCCTGACGAGCATTGGAAAGTCGGAATACTGGCGGACATAGTCCTCGAAATACTCGGCCTGCCGGTCAAGGTGGTATTCGCGCAGGATGACGTGGCCCATGGCGAGCGCCAGCGCCGCGTCGGTTCCCTGCTTCGGGTTGAGCCAAAGGTCGGCGAACTTGGTCGCCTCGGCGTAGTCCGGCGAGACGACGACCGACTTCGTGCCCTTGTAGCGGACCTCCGTATAGAAGTGCGCATCGGGCGTGCGGGTCTGGGGAACGTTCGAGCCCCAGATCATCAGGAAACCCGCGTTGTACCAGTCGGCGGATTCGGGCACGTCCGTCTGCTCGCCCCAGGTCTGCGGGCTCGCCGGCGGCAGGTCGCAGTACCAATCGTAGAAGGAGCCGCAGGCGCCGCCGATCAGCGACAGGTAACGGGCGCCCGCCGCATAGGAGACCATCGACATGGCGGGGATCGGCGAGAAGCCGAAGATCCGGTCCGGGCCGTGGGTCTTTGCCGTATAGGCGTTCGCCGAGGCGATGATCTCGTTGACCTCGTCCCAGGTCGAACGGACGAAACCGCCGTGGCCGCGGACCTTGATGTAGTCGGCCCGTTTCTTCGGGTCCTCGACGATCGAGGCCCAGGCGGCGACCGGCGTGCGGGTCGCGCGCGCCTGCCGCCACAGCTTGATCAGGCGGGAGCGGACCAGCGGATACTTCAGGCGTGCGCCGGAATACAGGTACCAGCTGTAGCTCGCGCCGCGCGAGCAGCCGCGCGGCTCGTGATTGGGCAGGTCCGGCCGGGTACGCGGATAGTCGGTCTGCTGCGTCTCCCAGGTGACGATGCCGCCTTTGACGTAGATCTTCCACGAACACGAGCCGGTGCAGTTCACGCCGTGGGTGGAGCGGACGATCTTGTCGTGCTGCCAGCGCTTCCGGTAGCCGTCTTCCCAGCTCCGGTCCTCGCGGGTGGTGACGCCGTAGCCGTCCGCGAAGGTGTCGACGTTCTTCTCCAGGAACGTCAGACGGTCGAGAAAGTGAGACATGTCGGGGGATCCTTCCTCTCGTTTCTCTATTCGGCCGGAGCCGGGTGGGATGCGGGCTTCCGCGCGCCGCGTTCCACGTCGTGCAGGAAGCCGCCCTTGCGGGTGTAGAACCACCAGGTGACGAGCGCGCAGGTGACGTAGAAGAGCAGGAAGCCCCACAGGGCCGCCGCCGGTCCGCCGGTCATGGCGATCGAGCTGCCGTAGCTCTTCGGGATGAAGAAGGCGCCATAGGCCGCGATCGCCGAGGTGAAGCCGATGATCGCTGCGGATTCCTTCTCGCCCTGCCGGACGCGTTCGGGCTGGGTTGCGCCGGGCATCAGCCGGTCCATGTCCTTGCGCATGATCACGGGGATCATCTGGAAGGTCGACGCGTTGCCGATACCCGTCAGGAAGAACAGCGCCATGAAGCAGGCGAAGAAGCCCCAGAAGCTGCCGCCGCTGCCGCCCAGCGGCAGGAACTGCAGGACGCCGAAGACCGCGACGATCATGCCGATGAACGTCCAGAAGGTGACGCGACCGCCGCCGTACTTGTCAGCGACCCATCCCGTTGCCGCCCGCGACAGGGCGCCGATGAGCGGGCCGAGGAAGACGTATTGCAGCGAGTCGACCTCGGGGAACTGCGTCTTCGCCAGCAGCGGGAAGCCTGCCGAATAGCCGATGAAGGAGCCGAAGGTTCCCGTGTAGAGCCAGCACATGACCCAGTTGTGCAGCCGGCCGAAGATGACCGATTGATCGCGGAACGAGGCCTTCGCCGAGGCAATGTCGTTCATGCCGAACCAGGCGGCGATCGTCGCGACGATCAGGAACGGCACCCAGATGAAGCCGGCATTCTGCAGCCAGAGCCTCGTTCCTTCGCCGGCCGATTGCGGTTCGCCGCCGAGCGCGCCGAACACCCCCGTCGTGATGACGATCGGCACCAGGAACTGCATGACACTGACGCCGGCATTGCCGAGGCCCGCGTTGAGCGCCAGCGCGTTGCCCTTCTGGCTCTTGGGGAAGAAGAAGCTGATGTTGGCCATGGAGGAGGCGAAGTTGCCGCCGCCGAGACCGCACAGGAGCGCCAGCACCAGGAAGATCAGGTAGGGCGTTTCCGGATTCTGCACCGCGTAGCCGATGCCGAAGGCCGGGATCAGGAGCGATGCGGTGGTCAGGGTCGTCCACAGGCGCCCGCCGAAGATCGGCACCATGAAGGAATAGAAGATCCGGAGCGTCGCGCCCGACAGGCCGGGCAGCGCGGCGAGCCAGAACAGCTGGGCCGTCGTGTAGTCGAAGCCTATCGCCGGCAGCTTGGCGACGACGACGCTCCATACCAGCCAGACGGAAAAGGCGAGCAGCAGGCAGGGGATGGAGATCCACAGATTGCGCTGGGCGATCCGGCGGCCCGTCTTTTCCCAGAAACCCGGATCGTCGGGCGACCATTCCTGCAGCACGTGAGACGGCATCCGCGTCTCCGGCGTGTGGATCTCCTGCATTTCGGGGAACTCGGGCAGTTCGGCGAGTTCCTTTTCGAGCGCGCCGTGCTCCATGCGGCGGATGGCGAAGTGCATCCACAGGAGCGATACGCCGACGATACCAAACAGGAGCATGAAGCAGCTCGTCCACACGCCCGTCAGATCGTTCATGACGCCGAAGGTGATCGGAAGGATGAAGCCGCCGAGGCCGCCGATCATGCCGACGAGGCCGCCGACCGCGCCGACATGGTCGGGATAGTAGACCGGGATGTGCTTGTAGACGGCCGCCTTGCCGAGGCTCATGAAGAAGCCGAGCACGAAGATCGTCACCACGAAGGGCACGAGTCCCATGCTGGTCGAGAAGGTGATCGGGCCCTCGATGCCGTGAATGACATAGTCCGTGTTCGGGTAGGACAGCATGAACGTGCACAGAAGCGACACGCCGAAGGTCCAGTACATGACGGAGCGCGCACCGTACTTGTCGGAGAGGTGTCCGCCATAGGCGCGGAACAGGCTGGCGGGCACCGAATAGACGGCGGCCAGCATGCCGGCGGTCTTGATGTCGAGCCCGTAGACGCCGATCAGGTAACGCGGCAGCCACAGGGCGAGCGCCACGAAGGCGCCGAACACGAAGAAGTAGTAGAGCGCAAACCGCCAGACCTGCACATTGCGCAGCGGCGCCAGTTCCAGAAGGGTACTGCGGGCGCTCTGGCCGGTCTTGCGGCGTTCCACGATCACCGGGTCTTCCTTTGTCGTCAGGAAGAAGACGATGGCGGTTATGGCCAGCACCACGGCATAGACCTGTGCGGTGCGTTCCCAGCCGACCGCGACGAGAATGAAGGGGGCGCCGAAATTGGTCACCGCGGCCCCGAAGTTACCGACACCGAAGATCCCGAGAGCGGTGCCCTGGAGCTCGCGCGGGTACCAGCGGGATATGTAGGCGATGCCGACGGCGAAGGAGCCGCCGGCAAGCCCCACACCCAAAGCGGCAAGAAGGAACATCGGGTAGGTCGACACGGTGGACAGGAGCCAGGCCGCGACCGCCGACGCGAGCATGACGATCGTAAAGACCCGTCGCCCGCCATACTGGTCGGTCCATATGCCGAGGAAGATTCGGCTCAGCGACCCGGTCAGGATCGGCGTCGCGACCAGCAGACCGAACTGGCTGTCGTTCAAGCCGAGTTCCGATTTGATCCGGACGCCGATGATCGAGAATATTGTCCAGACCGCAAAACAGACGGCAAAAGCAAACGTGCTCATGCCGAGGATCTGGGTTTGCTGCCCGCGACTCACGCCTTCGAGATGGTGCATCGGTCCAATCCCCGCTTGGGTTCAATCGGAGGCTGCCGCATGGAGTGGCAGCGTCGCGCAACGACATCGACGCTTTTCCGGATTTTATAACTTGATTTCGATCAAGAATGACCGAGATATTTCCGAAATAAATTCTGCATAAAACTATGTATTTCTTACGTTTGACAAATAAATACTCATGCTGCCGCATACTTGATTATCGAGATTGACATTTATCAAGGCGCTGTCCAGGCTCCCGCGTACCTTGCGGTCGTCCGAGGAGGAGGAGGCGATGCGCGTTGAGGATGCCGGGGAAATCCGAAAGCTGGACCTGTTCAGCGGGTGCTCCGATGAAACGTTCGCCACCCTGATCCGAGCGGGGTTCCTGCAGCGCTTTCCGCCCGGCGTCGTGCTCATTCAGGAAAACGATCCGGCGGATTTCCTTTACCTCGTCGTGGAGGGGCAGGTCGAAATGTATTCGGCCCATGGTGGCCGCGAGACGACGATCGAGTTCGTCCGGCCGATCGGAACCTTCATTCTGGCCGCCGTCCTCAAGGATCAGGTCTATCTCCAGTCAGCCCGGACGCTGGAGAAATCGCGTGTCCTGATGATCCCGGCCGAAAACGTCCGCGAGGCCATGCATCGCGACGTCGCCTTCATGAGCGCGATCGTGACCGAACTTGCGACCTGCTATCGGCGGATGGTCAAGGATCTGAAGTGCCAGAAACTGCGGACGGGGACGGAGCGGCTGGCGAACTGGTTGCTCCGGAACAACTTGAGAGGGCGCGGCGACGGCGTCGTGCGGCTGACCGTCGGCAAGCGCGTGCTTGCCTCCCGGCTCGGCATGACGCCAGAAAACCTCTCGCGCGCCTTTGCGACGCTGAAAGCCTATGGCGTCGAGGTGGACGGCCCGACGATCTATCTGCGCGACATCGATGACCTGACGGCTTTCGCCAAGCCGAACCCGCTGATCGATGACGCCGGCACATGACGTTTTCCGGGGTTCGGAATACGATCGGTGATACCGGCCTATTGAAGGCAGACGCTTCCCGCCAGCAGGGTCGCCAGCTCGGTCCTGTTCCGTGCGCCGAAGCGGCGGCGCAGGTTGGTGACGTGTTCCTTCACGGTCTGGTCCGAGATTCCCATCTGGCGGGCAATCATCTTGTTCGTCATTCCGCGGCAGACAAGTTCAGCGACCTTTGCCGACCGGGGTGGTAACTGCGTCCGTGACGGATGCGCCGCGAGGCCGACCGTCATCGGCAAGCCGGACGCGCGCGGGACGTCTGCCGATGTCTCGAGGCGGCCCGACCGCATCAGCGAAGTCAGTGCCAGCGATGCCGCGCGGCACAGCATATCCATCTGTTGGCGCATCAACGCGGTGTATGGCGTCTCCTGTTGCGCGGTCGCGGTGTAGAAGACTCCGACCACCCGGTCCTCGCTGCGCAGCGGGCCGCACATGTTGTGGCTGAAGCCCCACGAATGCAGCAGGTCATAGGAGATCGACCGGCGCCACTCCCGCTCGCCGTAGAAGGAATAGCCGTCGACGACGCCGCCGCCGTCCAGAATGCTTTCGACGAAGTCGTCCGACTTGCCGAGGCCGCGCTCATAGTCCGCCAGGAAGCCTTCGGGCGTGCGATGGCTGTAGATGAGACAGGGCTGCGCGCGGTCGAGCAGGTACAGGCCGACGGTGGATGATCCGCTCAGCGTGCCGATGGCGTCCTCGCAGGCCATGCCGAGCGATTCCACGGAACGGCTTTCGGCGATCGACATGATGCTGTTGGCGAGCATGCCGTCGGCCGTGGGCCGGTAGTTCTGAACCCGTGCCATCAAGACCCCTCCCGAGTTCCAGACGTGCAAAGTGCGCCCGGTCTGGACGCCAGTGTTCCCCGCTGCTCGCGCGTTTCCCTGCTGTCCCCTTGGCCAGTCTTGCAGTGCCCGCCGTTGGGTCAAGATGAAAAAACCGGCAGGCCCTTCACGGAACACACTTCGAACAGCGTATCCGATCTTACCAGCAGGCGGCGACGGCTGCGTACCCCCCATGCGGGGGGATTGCTGAGAGCGGCTCCAGGCGGAAGCATTTCGTTACAAGACTGACACTGGAAGGCCAGAACGCGGAAAACCGCACACGCGCCGACCGGCAAGAGGGAAACTGAGACGCGAGCCTTTTCGACGCCGTGCCGGGCCGGCGCGGCGAACCTGAAACCTGTGTCTCCATTCCGAATTCCCCCCTCCTGTCGATCCGGTCCGGTCTCGCCGCCGCCACGGTTCCGTCCGTGGTGCTGGCGCTGGGAAAACCGATCAACGTCTGGAGGATCAAATCCGATGAGCCTGTCCCTGGCCCCCGCCGAAACCACCGCAACACCGACCGCCGAGGAGTTGCACGCCCGTGTCGAAGGCCTGCTGCCACTGATCGAGGAGAAGGCGGCCGAGGCGGAGCAGCTTGGCCGCATGACCGACGAAGTGGTCGCGGCCCTCCGGGAAGCGGGTATCTACACGATGCTGTTTCCCAAGAATGTCGGCGGTGCCGAGCTACTGCCGGTCGAGGCCTTGCGGATCGTCGAGCGGCTGGCCTACACCCATGCCTCGGCGGGGTGGTGCACCATCGTCAACAACATGGAAGGCACGACGATGGCCATCTATGTCGACGACGATGGCATCGACGAGATCTTCAAGGACGGTGTCGACATCACCATCGCCGGCAACGGCGTTCCCCGCGGGTTCGCGCGGCCGGTCGACGGCGGCTACATGATCAAGGGCAAGTGGGCTTACGCCAGCGCCGTCTACCACGCCGAGTGGATCCACACCGGCTGTTTCATCACCGACGACGCCGGCAACATGGTGATCCAGCCGAACGGCCAGCCGAAAATCGTCATCTGTCACCATCCGCGCGACACCATCGAGCTTCTGGGCAACTGGGATGTTCTGGGTCTGCGCGCGACCGGCAGCTTCGACTACACCATCAAGGACGCCGAGGAACTCTTCGTCCCGACCGCCCGGACCTACGACTTCGACATCGGCGCGCCGCGCCGTGGCGGACCGGCCGGTGCCCTCGGGCTCGCGGGGTACAGTGCCTGGGCCCATACGAGTTGGGCGATCGGGGTGGGACGCCGGATGCTCGACGAACTGGTGACGGTGATCAACCAGCGGACCGATCCCTTCGGCAAGTCGAACGAAAGCGCCAGCTTCAAGTTCCAGTTCGCGCAGGCCGAGGCGAAGTACCGTGCTGCCCGGGCGCTGGCCTACGAGACGTGGCAAGGCGTTTCCGACACTTGTGCGAAAGGCGAGGCGCCGTCGCAGGAGCAGATGACCATGGTGAAGCTGACGCTTCGCCATATCCACGACGTCATCTCCGATGTCGGCACCTTCGCACATCGCGCCGCGCGTGGCGCCTCGCTGCACAACACGCCGATGCAGCGCTTCTACCGCGACATCCACGCCGGCACGCAGCACATCCTGATGTCGGACCAGATCGTCGAGGAGTGCGGCCGCGCGCTGCTCGGTCTGCCGGATCCCGACGCGCAGTGGACCGTGTTCGGCGTCGCGGGCTGACCGGTGCAGATCGGCAGGGGGCGTCGTCAGGCCATGATCCGCCAACGCGTCATCGCGTTCTGTGGAACGAGCTGGCGTCCGGCCAAGGCGCGCACGCTCGTGGAGGAGGTCTCTGCCGACCTGGCGTCCCGCCACGGGATAGAGACCGAAATTCTCGATCTCGTGGATGCCGGGCCCGGCGTCGGCGCCTTCTCCCGCGACACGCTTACGCCCGAAGCGCTTCGCGTCGTCGAGGCGATCGAGCAGGCTGACGCCCTGGTCATCGGCAGTCCGGTGTTCCAGGGCTCCTATCCCGGCCTGTTCAAGCATGTCTTCGACCTAGTCAGGCCGGAGGCCTTCAAGACCAGGCCCGTCCTGCTGACGGCCTGCGGCGGCGGGCTGCGCCATTCGCTGGTGGTCGAGCACCAGCTGCGGCCGCTTTTCGGATTCTTCGAGGCGAGCACTGTGTCGACCGCGGTCTATGCGGGGGCGGCCGAGTTTGCCGACGGGACGCTCAGCTCGACCGCGGTCCGGCTGCGGATTGCCGACGCCGTCGATCAGTTTGCCGCCCATCTCAGAACGCAACGCGCCACGGCGGCGTGACGAACACGACAGGAGAAGACAGACCATGGACGACGTACCGGCGAATCCGGCGACGGCGGATTTCGGAACCAGAACATACGACATCAACGGCGTCGAAACTGTCGTCCTGACAATCGGCTCCGGGCCGCCGCTCGTGTTCCTGCATGGCACGGGGACGTTCACCGGCTTCGAGGTGGCGCGGCAGTGGGCCAAAACACACACCGTCATCATTCCCTATCATCCCGGTTTCGGGGACTCCGGCGACAGCGACATCCTGGTGGCGATGGACGACTACGTCCTCCACTACATGGACCTGTTCGATGCACTCGGCCTCAACGGATTTGCCCTTGCCGGCTTCTCGGTCGGTGCCTGGATCGCGGCGGAGTTCGCCATCCGGCAGCCCGAGCGGATCGGCCGGTTGGTCCTGGTCGGCCCGGCCGGTCTCGTCGTCGAGGAGACCCCGGCGCCCGACCTGTTCCAGATCGCGCCCGAGGAGCTGCCGTCCTACCTCGCCCACGACCCGGCGGCCGCCCTGAAATACTTCCCGAGCGAGCCCGATCCAGACTTCGACGCGCGCCTCGGCCGCGAAGTCGGCTCGCTGGCGAAGCTCCTGAACGGCAATCCGCAGGGCAATCCGAAACTCGCCGCCTGGGTCCACCGGATCTCCATGCCGACCCTGCTTTTGTGGGGCGCGGAAGACCGTCTGCGTCCGGCCGCGCAAAGCAAGACGTGGCTGGAGCTGCTTCCCGACGGTCGCCTGGAACTCGTCCCGGCGACCGGTCACCTCGTCTTCGAGGAGACCCCGGCCGCCGGAACCATTGTCACCGACTTTCTGGCCGGCTGATCCGGCCCCATCCAAACGGAGGACTGCAACCATGATCGAAATGCCTGCCGGCATCACGGATTCCTCGGAGGCCTTCGACGGCGTCGTCTGGGAAATCCTCGGCCAGACCTACACTCTGAAACAGGTGTCGACCGACTCGATGGCCTGGCATGCGAAATTTCCGCCCGGCACCTTCGTGCCGCCGCACGTCCACCCGACCCAGGACGAGTTCGTCTATGTGCTTTCCGGCCGCTACGACCTGTGGCTCGACGGCAAGGAGTTCGTCGCCACGGCCGGCGACCTGGTCCGCATGCCGAAGGGCATCGCGCACGGCATCTTCAACAAGTCGGACGAGGTCGCGACCAGCCTGTTCTGGGTGGCGCCGACGCGTTCGCTGAAGGAGCTGTTCGCACGCATCCACAATGTTCCAGATCCGGCCGAAGTGGTGCGGATCGCGGCCGAGCACGAAGTGGACTTCCTGCCGCCGCCAGAGTGACGGCAGGCGACGGGGCAACAAACAAGCAATACAGCACAGCAAGAGGGGACTGACACATGAACTGGGAAAGCCTTTCCGCGCCCGATCAGGCGCGGATCAAGCGCTGGCAGTTGGGAATGCTGGCGCTTGCCATTCTCTGCGAGATCTTTCTGGCCGCCGACTGGTACGCCTTCGCCGCGGTCATTCCGTTCATTTCCGGGAATCTCGGGCTCGACCCGGCGCAGGCCGGGCTGGCGCAGGGCATCTTCGCGCTGACCTACGGTATCGGCATGGTCGTCTGGTCGCCGATCAGCCGCAACATGTCGGCGCGTACGATGCTGCTGATCGGTCTCGCCGGGACGGGCTTCGGTATGGTGCTGCAGGTCTTCGTCCAGAACTATACGCAGCTTCTCATACTGCGGCTCGGAATCGGGTTCTTCGACGCGGCGATTTTCATCGGAAACATGAAGCTCATCTTCGACTGGTTCCCGCAGCGCCGCCGCGGCTTTGTCGTCGGCCTGATTCTCGCAGCCTACAGCCTCGCTATCACGCTCGACTTCGCGCTCGGTATTCCGCTGACGATCGCCGCCGGATGGCGGACGTTCTTCGGCGTTCTCGCCGCGGGTACGCTGATCGTCGCGGTGGTCGACGCGGTCGCCGTCCGGGCGGGCCCCGCGGGTATCGGCTTCACGGGATTCAAGTGGGAGGACGAGCCGGACGTCGCACACATGCCGCTTCGCGATATCTTCAAGTCGAAGTGGATCGCAGTCGGTGGCCTCGGTATCGCCGCCTGCACCTTCGCGATCGCCGGCACAGCCACCTGGGTGGTGCCGTCCTTCATCGCCATTCAGGAGATGCCGGTGGAGTCGGCTGCACTGATCGGCACGCTGATGGGGCTGTCGCAAGTCGTGTTCCTGATCATCGGCGGCGTCATGTCCGACCGTGTCGGCAAGCCATTGATGATCAAGGTGACGGCATTCCTGGCTGTCCTAGTCGGCGTCATGTTCCTGTCGAGTTCGATCTATCCGCTGTCGTTCGGCATCCTGGTGCTCTATGCCGCGCTGAGTGGCCTGGCGGTGTTCGGCGGGGGGGCGATCTTCTCCCTGATGAGCGAGAAGTACCATGACTCGCTTGCACCCGCTGCGGTCGGCTACGCCGAGGTCTTCGGCATCCTGTCGAGCTTCGTGTCGCCATGGCTGATGGGCGCGATCATCAACACGTCGAGTGGATTTGCCGGAGCGTTCACGGCCTTCGTCGTGATCGAATGTATCTTCCTGGCCTGCCTTCTCGTCCTCGCGCGCGAGACCGGAAGCCGTCCGGCGGTGGCGCAACCGGCCGAGTAGCCGATACAGCGATCAAACCCTGCCGGCGGGCCTCCCGCCGGTAGGCTCCATGCCCTCCAGCTGAACCAAACCGCTCAGGTCCGAGGCGTGTCGCCGAGCCTGCGCAGCAGCCGTCCCGCGGTCACGTTGTCCTCGATGGCGTCCAGCGGCCGGCCCTTGGTCTCGGGCAGCCAGATCAGCGAGATCGCCAGCGCCACGCCGCAGATCGCTGCGAAGATCAAGAACACGCCCGACAGTCCGATCGCCGTGACGCCGCTCAGGAAGAACAGCGCGACGAGGGCATTGAACAGCCAGCTCGTTGCAGAGGCTGCCGCGATCCCGGTCTCGCGGATCTTCGAGGGTACGAGCTCCGACATCATCACGTAGGGCAGAGGCCCGAGGCTGATGGCGAAGGCGGCGATGTAGAGACACAGGCCGACAAGCCCGAGCATCGGAATGTCGAGGCTGTGGGCTGCGACGACGCCGAGCAGCCCGAGAATCATCGCCAACGAGCCGACGATGGCCAGCGGCCGCCGACCGAGCCGGTCGACGGCGACGATCGCGACGACGGTGGCGACGACGTTGATCACGCCCAGCCCGAAGGTCGCGCCCAGCGCCGCCACGCCGGGGGTGAACCCGAGCTCGATGAAGATCGTCGGTGCGTAATAGAGAATTCCGTCGATGCCGCTCAGGTTCTGCAGGATGAACAGCCCGCAGCACAATAACAGGACGGCGACGACGGTGCGGTTCTGCAAAAGCGCCTTCAGCGCGGTCAGTCCGCCTTCGCCGTTGGCCGCCGAGTCCATGTGCGGCTGGTGCAGGAAGCCGAGCCGGATGGCCGCCATCTCGGCATCCGCCCGCCGTCCGGCCGCCTCCAGCCAGATCGGGCTTTCGGGTACGCTGGCAAGCGCAAGTGCGCCGACGATTGCGATCAGGCCGCCGCCGCCGATCGCCGGGGCCCACAACGCCGGGTCCTCCAGCGCCAGCGGTACCGCATAGGCGATCATGATGCCGAGTGTCACGGCGAGTTGGAACAGCGATACCACTCCGCCGCGATGACGAGCCGGCGTCGCCTCGGCGGCAAACATCGGGCCGACCATGGAGGACAGACCGACGGCGAGCCCGATCAGCACGCGGGCGCCGATCATTGGCCACAGGCCGGGATGCGACAGGGTGATCCCATATCCCGCCAGCGCCAGCGCGAAGGCGGCGAGCAGTGTCACTCGCCGCCCCAGCGACCGCGCCATCGGCCCGGCCGCGACCGCGCCGACGAAGCAGAAGAACACCAGCGAGACTGTGAAGTACTCCTTGCCGGACGTATCCAGCGCGAACTCTCGGGCGATCTCGTCCAGCCACCCGGCGATGCTGGCGGTGCTGTAGCCGAACAGCAAACCGCAGCACGTCGTCAGCAGCGCCACGCGGATCAGGGCGAAGGCCAGCGCACCGCCGGCGCTGGATCGCTGTGTCATGCGAGCGCCATGGCGTGTTTTTCTTCGATCTCTTCCAGGGTGACGCCCTTGGTTTCCGGCGCATACCGCCAGGCGTAGAATGCTCCAATCACGCAGAAGCAGCAGAAGATGGCGAACGTCGCCGCCGCGCCGAAGTGCAGCACCACGACGGGGAACAGGAACACCACGATGAAGTTGCACGACCAGTTGGCCACCGATGCCATCGCCATGCCCTTGCTTCTCAGGGCGAGCGGGAACAGCTCGGACATGTAGAGCCAGGGCAACGGTCCCAGGCTGACGGCGAAGAAGGCAATGTAGGCGAACAGGCCGACAAGGGCCACCGGCGCCAGCGGCGGCGTCGCCTCCAGCATGGTGAAGGCGATGACGGCGAGGCTGATGGCGGTGCCGATGAAGCCGATGATGAACAACGGCCGGCGGCCGAACCGGTCGACCATCACCATGGCGACGATCGTCATCGCGACGTTCACGGCGCCGACGCCGATGGTCGCGGCGAGCTGTGTTGTAAGCCCGTCGAAGCCCGCGTGGCCCATGATGGTCGGCGCGTAGTAAATGATAGCGTTGATACCGCTGACCTGCTGCAGCAGGAAAGCGACGATGGTGAATGCGACGATCGGCTTCACGTGTTCCGACCGGAAGGCGGCCCAGCCGGAGGCATGCGTTTCGACCGAGCGGGCATGCACGATGTCATCGACGATCTCGCGCGTCTGCGCCTCGGTCAGGTCGGGCTGGATCGACGAGATGACCGCTTGTGCGTCCCCTGCGCGCCCGCGCATGGCGAGCCAGCGCGGGCTTTCCGGCGCGCGCAGGATGCCGAACAGGCAGATCGCGGCGGGCACCGCCCCGAGGCCGAGCATCCAGCGCCATGCCCCCAGGGGGTCGAGCAGGTAGCTCAGGATGTAGGACGCCAGGATGCCGACCGTGATCATCAGCTGGAAGGCGGAAACAATGGCGCCGCGGTGGCGCGCCGGGGCCAACTCGGCGAGGAACATCGGCGCCGCCATCGACGATGCGCCGATCGCGATGCCGAGGATCAGTCGGGAGAAGATCAGCATCCATTCATCGTGCGACAGGCCGCTCCCGATCGCTCCGATGGCGAACAGGAGGGAGCAGAGGAACAGCACTTTCTTGCGGCCGAGCGTGTCGGCGAAGGCGGCCGCCACGATGGCGCCGGCGACGGCGCCCAGCGGCACCGAGGCGGTCATGAAGCCTTCCTCGCCGGCGGAAATATCGAAAACCTTGGTGATGTGCGGCAGCGCGCCGGCGATGACACCCTCGTCGAAGCCGAACAGCAGGCCGAACAGCGCCGCGAGCGCGACCAGATAGATGAGCATCGGTTTCTTCCCCCGTGCGCGTCAGTCGGCGAGGCGCGCGAGAACGCCCTCGGCGTGTCGCAGCGACCATGCGGTGATCGTCAGGTAGCTGTTCGCCGAGCCCTGCGAGGGCCAGACAGCGGAGTCCGCGACCGACAGGTTGGGCAGCGCCCAGAACCGGCCGTAGGTATCGGTGACACCGGTGCCAGGTTCCTCGGACATGCGCAGACCGCCGATCTCGTGCAGCGCTGCACCGGGCGGATTGACCTGACTGCGAACGAGTTCGCCGTCGATGGCATCGGCGACGTCCGGCAGGAAGGCCTGCATCTCGTCAAGGATACGAAGATCGTTGGCGGTGCGGTCGTTGAGGACGACGTATTTCCCCAACGGTCCGGGGCCGTCGCTCTGCCCCGATGTCAGCCGCACTTCGTTGTGCTCGGAAGCATCTCCGACGCCGAAGCAGTAGGCCAGCAGATAGAGGCCGTCGGGATCGCAGTCGAGCCAGACGGTCGCATGATAGGGACTGTACCAGGTCTCGTTGAAGGGCCCCTGGATCTGAAGATGGAACGGACGCGTCTCGGTCGGCGGGATGAAGGCGTAGATCGGCTCCCCGAGCGGCTCCTTCAGCTTGAAGAGACCCTGGATGAACAGGTGGTCCGCGACGTGAGTGCCGACGTGCGGATGCAGGTCCTTCAGTCCCGACTCGAGTGCCAGACGCGTTGACTGAATAGCGCCACCGGCAAAGACGTATTGTCGCGCGACAATGCGGAACCGGCGGTCGTCGCCGGTGCCCTTGGCGATCAGGCCGGTGACCTGGCTGCCGTCGTGATTGACCCGCTCCGCGACCGTGTCCGGAACGACGACGATCCGCCCGCGGGTCACCTCGCGGGTGAGCAGACCGCTCCGCAGAAGCCGGTCGATGGCGCAGTCGAAGCCCCGCGGCACATAGCCGTTGCGCGACTCCTGCGTATCGATCCCCAGATAGGCGTGCTCGGCGGCAATACCGGCCTGCTTGCAGCGCTCGAGAATGGTGTCCTGGGCCGGACCGCGAAAGAACGGCGGCCGCTTCTCCGATCGGCCTGACACATGCATCAGCCTCTCGGCCTTGCGGTAGTATTCCTCGAAGTCGTCGTAGCTGAACGGCCAGTCGGCGAAGTCCCATCGGGAAAAGCGCGGTGTACATCCGCCCCAGAACAGGGTACGCCCGCCGACCGCCGACCAGGCGTCGTTGTTGAGCGGCGCGGCGACGTTCTCTTCATAGCGCTCGCGGTCCGACCACGCGGTCCGGTAACGGACCAGGTTGTGGATCTGTGGGGTGATGTCGCCACGGCTTCGAAACGGTGTCGACCCGACGTGGCTCGGCAGGACGAACGGTCCGGCCTCGAGGATCACGACCGACAGGCCGTTCTGTGCCAGCTCGATGGCGGTGGTGACGCCAGCCGTGCCGGACCCGACCACCAGGGCGTCGATGTTCGTTGTCGCCTTGGCGATGGAGAAGGGATCTGCGGCGATGACTGAAGCGAGTGTGGACACGGTTTCCCCCGGGTATCAGCGTTTGAACAGGCCGTTGGCGACCTTTTTGAAGGCAAGGATGATATCTGCGATGTCGGCGTCGCTCAGCTTCGAGGCGATCGTCAGCAGCGCCGAGCGGTCATGCAGGTCGTCGCAGGCCGGCAGCGCGCCGCGCTCGTAGGAGATGTCGCTGGCGAAGGCGTTTTCGGGATGCGTCCACGGAAAGCCGTCGCGTGCGTTGGAGCGCTTTTGCGTCAGGCTCGGGATATTGAAGTACCAGTGCAGCCCCCACTCGCGCATCGCCAGGCAGGCGAGCGAGCCCTGCGGGCCGCGAATGCCTTCCGCGCGCAGGGCCTCAACGAAGCGGGTACAGATGTCGCTGTCGGCGAACGTCATGATCAGGAACGGGCCGCTGTCGCCGGCCGGATCGCCGACCGTGCGGAACGTCAGCTCCGGAATGTCCGCGAGCGCCGCGCGGATCTTCCACTTTGCATCGCGCATCGCGCCGGTGATCTGCATCAGTTTGCGCGACTGGGCGAGCGCCATCGCACCGGCGAGGTCGGACATGCGCGCTCCGACGCCCCATAGCTGGCAGCTCTCGTCGGAGGTGTCGAGCCGGCCGGCCTCGTTGCGGGCATAGCCGAGGTCGTGCAGCGCGACGATGCGCCGGAACAGCTGGTCGTCGTCGCTGACCACCATGCCGCCGTCGCCGGACGTCATGTTCTTGTTGAGCTGGAAGCTGAAGGTGGCGATGTCTCCGAAGCGGCCGACGGGCGTGCCGTTGCGGCTGGCGCCGGCGGCCTGGGCGCAGTCCTCGATCAGGGGCACGCCATGGTCCCGCGCGATGTCGGCAATCCGGTCGACCTGGCCGGGCGCGCCGCTCATGTGTACGAGCAGGATCGCGCGGCTGCGCGGATTGATCTTGGCCTCGAGGTCGTCCGGATCCATGCAGAAGGTCTGGTCAATGTCGACAAGCCGCGGAATCGCACCGTTACGAACGATGGCGGAGAGGCAGCTCACCCAGGTGTAGCCGGCAACCAGCACCTCGTCGCCCGGCCCGACTTCCAGCGCCGACAGCGCGATCGTCAGCGCGGCCGTACCCGACGACACTGCCAGGGCGTGACGGTGGCCGAAGCGCTCGCACCATTCCTTCTCGAGCGTTTCCACCATGTGTTGAGGATCCGGACCGTAGAACCGGAAGGGGCTCTGCGCCTTGACGACGCGATCGACCAGTTCCAGTTCTTCCCTACCGATCCAGTGCGCGCCGGGCAGTTCCCACGGCAGCGGTTCGGTACGGACGGGCGTACCCCCGTCGATGGCAAGCCGGTTGGCTTGCGCGGAATGGGACGAGACGGTCACGAATTCTCTCCTGGCGGCTGTGGGGTGTTGGCTGCGAGGCGCGATGGATAAGGACGCGCAAGTGGCCTGGCCTGCCGTGGTTAAGGAACCGGTCCCCCCGATAATGTTGTCTCGCAGCCGAGTTCGCCCGGCTTCTGCCGGACGGCGCGTAAAGTGACCGGCAAAGATTAAGGAGTGCTTGGTCGCGGTACCAGAGAAATCGGACAGCCGCGGTCAGGCGCCGGACAGGACCTCAACCGCTGCGGGGCGCGGGATGAATAATCCGGGCGGTCCGTCAGGCAACGGCGAGAGCTGCGCGAGCGCTCTATTCTGCGTCCTGCTGCGCCCTGCCACCGACCCATTGCCTGTCCGATTCCTCGATCATATGCCAGAGAACCGTCCAGTAGCCTTGCACCGCGGTTTCGCCGGCGGCCGCGTAGGCGCGCGAGATCCGCTCGAACTGCCGCTCGGTCAGGCGGTCGAACAGCGCCTGTCCCTCGTCGGTGATGAAAAGCTGCCGCTGCCGGCGGTCCGTCATTGACGTCCGCTGCTCGACGAGCCCCTTGCGGACGAGTTCGCCCATGGCACGCTGGACGTTCTGATGCGTTACGCGGAGTATCGACAACAGTTCGCCGACCGTAACTCCCGGCATCCGCGAAATGAAATAAAGCAGCCTGTGATGGGTCCGTCCGAATCCCAGTTCGGTCAGCTGGCGATCCGCGTCGTCTGCGAGATTCAGATGAGCGAAAAAATGCAGTTCCAGCCCGCGATACAGCGCCTCGGACGATACATTGCCGGCGTCCCCTGCCGCAGGCAGGCCGCCGCGCGCCTTCTGCGTGCCAGACGTTCGCTGTTCCGTGTCGAGCACTTTCCCGCTCGTCATGTGTCGAGGCTCTTTCGTGTGATGCATCCGCAGTTTGCGCGGACCTTAGCGATATCGCGAAAGCTGTACAACAAATCCGCTCTATCTCGGTTCGCTATAAGTGCGGAAAATATGATAGTGCAATCTTGTTGACATAAATTTCGGCGTGACGTTAGAGTCCGGCAACCCTGCGAAGACGGGGCCGTGAAACATATTCGGGAGATACGCTCATGCGTAAGGGCATGCGAGCCGCGCTGGCCGTTTCGGCCATGGCTCTGGCTACCTTCGGCGCCACGGTTGCGAGCGCGGAGGACAAGGAATTCAAGATCGGTGGTGTGGTTGCGCTGAGCGGCGCCTACGGCGTGATCGGCGAGGCGATGCAGAAGGGTGCCGAACTCGCCGTGGAGATGCGCGGCGGCACGGTGCTCGGCGTTCCTGTCGTGTTCGACTGGCAGGACACCGAAACCAAGCCGCAGGTCGCCGTCCAGAAGGCGACCAAGCTGATGGCGGGCGGCGCGAACATGCTGTTTGGCGCCGTGAGCTCGGGATCGACGCTGGCCGTGATGAAGGTCGCGGAGCGCAAGAAGGTTCCCGTTCTCGTGACGCTGTCCGCAAGCGACGAGATCACCGGCTCGGAAATGTCGAGGTACACCTTCCGCACCTCCAACCCGGTGAACATGGAAAACCAGATGATGGCCGAGTTCGCCTCGCGGGAGGGGCTGAAGACTGTCTATGGCGTGGTCGCCGACTACACGGTCGGCCGGCAGATGTGGGACAGCCTCAAGGAAAAGCTCGCCGAAAAAGGCATTGAAGTCGTTGCCGAGGACTATCCGCCGCTCGGCAACAAGGACTATGCGATCATCATCGACAAGGTCGCGAAGTCCGATGCGGACGGCGTGGCGATGATCATGACGGGTGGCGACGCCATCACCTTCCTGAAGCAGTCGGGACAGGTCGGCCTGAAGGATAACAAGTCCGTCTTCGGGACCATGGTCATGGACGAATTGATGGGCAAGGCGGTCGGTGATCTCAGCTATGGCGTGAGCTCCACGCAGCGCTACCACTTCACGACGGAAAACGACGCGAACGCCGCATTCGTGAAGGCCTTCCACGAAAAGTATGGTGAGTACCCGAACCAGTTCGCCGGAGAGGCCTTCGACGGCCTGACGTGGTTCCTCGACGTTGTCGACCAGACCGGCAGCTGGGATGCGGACGACTGGGTAACGGCCTTCGAGACCAGCACCTACGACAAGTCTGTCGAGGGCACGAAGACGATGCGCGCCTGCGATCATCAGGCTGCCCAGATCGGCCTCTTCGGCAAGGCGGTGAAGGGCGAGGCACCCTATCCCGATGTCACGATCGACGTGACCCACACGTTCGAGCCGGAGCTTCTGTTCGCGCCCTGCGCGGACTGACATCGGGCGCTTCCTCCCCGCCCACCGCCGCCGCGCCGGTACTCCCCCCGCCGGTGCGGCGGCCGCCTCTCCCCTAAGTTACGAACTGCCTTACAGGACCTGCCCCGATGCGTCTGATCGACTATTTCCGCAAGGGCCTTGAACGCGATCCCGACCGGCTGGCGTTCGTCGACGAAAATGCGTCCTACACGTACCGCGACGTCGACGCGATGGCGTCCCGGATTGCCTCGGCTCTTCCGGAGTGCCACCCGACCGAAGGGATCCGCGCCGCCGTCTACAGCCCCAACGATCCGCGCGCTTTCGCCTGCATCATGGGCATCTTCTACGCCGGCGCCGTCTGGGTCCCGGCCAACGCGCGCAACACGGTTGCCGTCAACGCGCACTTCCTGGCGATGACCGGCTGCGAGGTGCTGTTCTATCACTCGTCCTTCGAGGCCGAAGTGGCGGAGCTGCGCCAGCGCGTTTCGTCGATCCGGTCGCTGGTCTGCATCGACAAGGACGGGCCGGTCGGCGTTCCCTCGCTCGAGGCGTTCATGGCGACCGGCGACGGCTACGCCCAGGATGTACCCGACGATCCCGAACGCATCGTCACGATCTTTCCGACAGGCGGGACCACAGGGTTGTCCAAGGGGGCACCGTGGTCGCATCGTACCTGGGAGGCGATGATCAACGCCTTCTGGCTCAATCTGCCGAGCGACGAGCCCTGCGTTCACCTGGTGGCCGGCCCGATGACCCATGCGGCCGGCGGGCTCGCCCTGATGATGGTGCCGAAAGCCGCGACGAACGTCGTCCTGCAGAAGGCCGATCCCAAGCTCATAATGCAGGCGATCGAGCGGCACAGGATCACCCATGTCTACCTGCCGCCGACGGTCCTCTACATGATGCTCGCGCATCCCGACGTGCGGACCTACGACTACTCGTCGCTCAAATATTTCGTCCTCGCCGCCGCGCCGATCGCCCCGGAGAAGTTCAGGGAAGCGATGGACGTGTTCGGCCCGGTGATGTGCCAGTGCTACGGGCAAGCCGAGGCGCCGATGTTCATGACGTTCCTGTCGACCCAGGACCTGCTCGGCGCGGGATCGAACGAAGGTGGCCGCCGCTACGCGAGTTGCGGGCGCGCGACCACGAATGTCAGGGTCGAGATCATGGCCGAGGACGGTACGTTGCTGCCGCCCGGCGAGCGCGGCGAGATCGTCGCCAGAGGGTCGCTCGTCTTCCCGGGCTACTACGGAAATCCGGCCGCGAGCGAGGAGGTGTCGCGTTTCGGCTGGCACCACACCGGCGATGTCGGCTACCGGGACGAGAGCGGCTTCGTCTACATCGTCGACCGCAAGAAGGACATGATCGTCACCGGCGGGTTCAACGTCTTCTCCGCCGAGATCGAACAGGTCCTGCTGTCGCACCCGGCCGTCCGCGAATGCGCCGTCATCGGCGTGCCGGACGACAAGTGGGGCGAGGCGGTGAAGGCCGTCATCGAGGTGAAGCCGGGCCAGTCGGTCGAGGAGACGCAGCTGATCGCCCTGGTGAAATCCGAACTCGGCGGCGTCCACGCGCCGAAGTCGGTCGACATCTGGGACGAGTTGCCGCGCAGCGGCAACGGCAAGGTTCTCAAGCGCGAAATCCGCGAAACATTCTGGAAAGATCACGAGCGGGCGGTCTGACCCGCGCCGAAGGGAGGGATGTCCATGTCGAACGACGTTTACGTGCTCGGGGTCCACACGACCGCCTTTGGCAAGAGGCCCGAGGCGTCCATCAAGGACCTGACCCGGGAAGCCTATCTCGGCGCGCTCGCCGATGCGGGCCTCGAGACCGGAACGGACATCGAGGCGGCGTGGTACGGCAACTGCCTGATGCACTACTGGGGCCAGGCGCTGACCCGCGGCAATGTTGCGTTCATCCCGCTGGTGCGCGAAGGGCTGTTTCCCGACCGGGCACCGATCGTCAATGTCGAGGGCGGCTGCGCCACCGGCAGCCTGGCGATCGCCGGAGCCGTGAAGGAGATCCGCGCCGGCGACGCCGACGTGACGCTCGCGGTCGGCATGGAGAAACTGTTCGACCAGACAGATCCGCGCGCGATCTTTCCGCATTTCGCCGGCGGCATGGATCTCCTCGATCAGCACGAATGGGAGGAGGAGTATCGAAAGGTCGGCGAGAAGATTGGCGTTCCCTTCAAGCCCGGACCGGATCGCACGATTGCCATGGACACCTATGCCATGCAGGCGAACTACCACATGGCGACCTACGGCACGACGCCGGAACAGATCGCGATCGGCGCCGCCAAGAACCATTGTAACGGCGCCCTCAACGACAAGGCGCAGTACCGCTTCGAGATGACTCCGGAGGAAGTGCTCGCCGACCGGCCGATCAGCGCGCCACTGACGCGCGCCATGTGTGCCCCGATGGGCGACGGCGCCGCCGCCGCGATTCTCTGCTCGAAGCGCTACCTGGACTCGCAGCCAGCGTCCGTGCGCGATCGCGCCATCCGCATCGCCGGCTTCGGTCTGACTGGCGGCAAGTATCGCACTCTCGAAGAGCCGAGTCTGACGCGCGCCGCCGCCGACAAGGCCTATGCCCAGGCGGGCGTCGGGCCGCGCGACATCGACGTCGCCGAAGTCCACGACGCGACCTCGTTCTGCGAGGTCTACCAGTCCGAGATGATGCGCTTCTGCGAGGAAGGCGAGGGCGGTGCGTTCGTCGGCAGCGGCGCGACGAAGATCGGCGGCGAACTGCCGATCAACACGTCCGGCGGCCTCGTCTCGAAGGGTCATCCGATCGGGGCGACCGGTATCTCCATGTGCTACGAACTGGCGACGCAGCTTCGCGGAGAGGCTGGCGCGCGGCAGGTCGACGGCGCGACACTCGCGCTGCAGGAGAACGGTGGCGGGATCATCGGCATGGAAGAGGCCGTCGCCGCCGTCGCCATCTACGAGCGCACCCGCTGAGGCTCGCGACGCCCCGCCGTCGGCTGGAGAGGACGTGTCATGGTCGCCACCGCACTGATAGGACTCAGCATCGCGATGCTGCTGTTCCTGCTTGCCGCCGGCCTCACCCTGATCTTCGGCATGCTCGGGGTGATCAACTTCGCCCACGGTGCGCTCTACATGATCGGCGCCTTCGCGGCCTTCGAGGTGTTCTCGAGAACGGGGAGCTTCTGGCTAGCCCTCGTCGTGGCACCTCTGGCCGTCGCGGTTATCGGTGCGGTGATCGAGATCGTCCTGCTGCGACCGCTATACGACCGCGATCACGTGGAGCAGCTCCTGATGACCTTCGGCGCGATTCTCGTGATCGAGGAGGCGGTGCGGATAATCTGGGGGCTCGGCTACCGCGACCTGCCGCTTCCCGACAGCCTGTCTGGCTCGACGGCGGTGTTCGGCGGCGACGTTGCCGTCTACCGGCTGTTCCTGCTCGCCGCGGGAGTCGCCGTCGGGGCAGGCCTGTTCCTGCTGATCGAGCGCACGCGGCTCGGCATGGTGCTGCGTGCGGCGATGAGCTATCCGACGATGGTCCGCGCGCTCGGCATCCGCGTCGATATCGTCCGCACGCTCGTCTTCGCGCTCGGCGCGGCGCTGGCGGCATTCGCCGGCGCGATCGCCGCGCCCATCGTGCCCGTCCAGGTCGGCATGAGTTTCGCGATCATCGTCGACTGCTTCGTCGTCGTCATCCTCGGTGGTCTGGGGAACATCCGCGGTGCCATCGCGGCGGCGGTATTGCTCGGCCTCGTGCAGGCCTTCGGCCAGCACTATTTCCCCGCCTGGATCGAGGTCACGACCTATGTGGTCCTGATCGGCGTACTTCTGGTGCGGCCGCAGGGGCTGTTCTCCGCCGCTCCCGCGCGAAAGGCCTGACCGGCGATGACGATATCCCGCTGGACCGGAAGCCTGATCTTCGCGTTTGCTGTTCCGATCGCCGCGATCGTCGCCGCCTTCCTCGTCGACGCCGGCTCGCAGTATCTGATCGCGCTGATTCTGGTCTGGGCTATCTTTTCCGTCGGCTTCGACCTCGTCTTCGGCGTCGCCGGAATCCTCTCCTTCGGCCATGCCGCCTTCTTCGGCGGCGGAGCCTATCTTTATGCGGTTTTGTCGCTCGACTACGGGGTGCCGCCGATCGTGGCGCTTCTGGCGGCAATCGGCATGGGCGCCCTGCTGGGGGCGGCGTTCGGGGCGATCACCCTGCGGGTGACCGGCGTCTATCTCGGTCTGACGACACTGGCGCTGGCGCAGCTCGTCCACCACCTCGCCGAAGTAAAGCTGAAGGCCTTCACGGGCGGAACGGACGGTCTCGCCGGTGTCCCGCGACCGGAATTCCTCGGTATCGACTTCTACGACGATGCGACATTCGTCGTGTTCATCGCCGCGATCTTCCTCGTCCTGATGCTTGCCAACGCCGTCATGCGCGCCTCGCCCTTCGGGCAGGTGCTGACGGCCATCCGGCAGAACGAAGTCCGCGCGGAACAGCTTGGGTACGACGTCAGGCTCTATAAGCTTTCGGCCTTCGCCATCTCCGGCGGCTACGCCGGGATCGCCGGTGGGCTGCTTGGTGCGCTGGTGATGTATGTGGGCCCGGAGATGACCCGGTGGACGACGTCCGGCGACGTGCTGATCATGACGGTGCTCGGCGGCCGCGGGACGTTTGCGGGGCCGGTGATCGGGGTGGCGGTCTTCGAATGGCTGAAGGAATCGGTTTCGAGTTACACCGACCACTGGTACGGCGTGCTCGGCGTCGTCTTCATCCTGATCACTCTCTATATGCCGGGCGGGATCGTCGGCCTGATATCGCGTATCGCGGTGCGGGTACGGGCCCGCGTGGGCGAACCTCCGACGCGTGAGGGCGAGCCGGCCATTCCCGCCGAGGACAGGACATGACAGGCATCCTGTCCTGCTCCGGCCTGAGCGTCCGCTTCGGTGCGTTCACAGCGCTGTCCGATGTGACGCTGGGCTTTGTGGAAGGCACGACCACGGCGCTGATCGGGCCCAACGGTGCCGGCAAGACGACGTTCCTGAACGCGCTTTCCGGCCTGCAGGCAGCGAGCACCGGCACGATCACCCTGGAGGAAACCGACATCACCGGTGCGCCCGCCCATCGCCGCGCGCGTATGGGCATGTCGCGATCCTTCCAGATCGTGACCATCTTTCCGCAGATGACGGTGCTCGAGAATCTGCAGGTGGCGCGGCAGCGCAAGCACATGCGCATGGCCGTCCCCTGGCGGACCCTGGCGTCCTACCAGGCTGTTCGCGAGGACTCCGCCGCCGCACTCGACCGGTTCTCCCTGACGGATGTCGCCGGTGCGCCGGCCGGATCGCTTTCGCACGGGCGGCAGCGGGCGCTCGAACTGGCGATCGTGCTGGTGAACGAGCCACGGGTTCTGCTGCTCGACGAGCCGCTCGCCGGCGTCGGCCACAGTGAACTCGACCGGTTTGCCGCCCTTGTCGCCGACGCCTGCCGGAGTCACACGACCATTCTCGTCGAGCACAATATGGAGATGGTCATGGCGATGGCCGACGATGTCGTGGCCCTGGTCGGCGGCGAGGTGCTGGCGCGCGGGACCCCGGCCGAAATCCAGTCGAACGCGCGCGTGCGCGAAGCCTATCTGGGGGACTAACCGTGCTCAGCCTGAACTCGGCGGAGGTGTTCTACGGTGCGGCGCAGGCCCTTCACGGCGTGTCGCTGTCCGTCGCGCGCGGAGAGGTGGTGGCCCTCGCCGGACGCAACGGCGCGGGCAAGTCGACCACTCTGAAGGCCATGGCCGGGCTTCTTCCGCTGAAGAGCGGGTCCCTGTCGATTGACGGTACCAGGGTCCCGGCGCCGACGCCGGAGGCGATGAACCGGTCGGGGGTCGGATACGTCCCCGAGGACCGGCAGATATTCCCGACTCTCAGCGTGGAGGAAAACCTGGCGATCGCAATGGTCGTCCGCCGGGCGAAACGGGAATGGACGCTCGACGATATCTATACGCTGTTCCCGCGGCTGGCGGAGCGGCGCCGGGCAGCCGGGCAGGCGCTGTCGGGTGGCGAGAAGCAGATGCTGGCGATTGGCCGGGCGATGCTGTGCAGCCCGGAGATCCTGCTCCTCGACGAACCGACCGAAGGACTTGCTCCGCTCGTCGTACAGGGGCTCGTGGAGGTGGTCGGGAAGATCGCTTCGGAGGGCGTCGGGGTCGTGATCGTCGAGCAGAACTTCCGCGTGCCCGAAAAGCTTGCGTCGCGCTTCGTCATCCTCGATTCGGGCCGTGTCGTCTGGACCGGCGACAAGACAGATCTTGCCGACAACACGCAGACGGTTTCCGCGCTGTTGTCCGGACTCGCGACAGCCTGACAACGCCTTGTCGCAAGGTCCAGCGCGGCGGCCCGGGCAACTCCGTGAGGCTACTCTCGGGCTCCGTCGAGGAAGCGGCGGTAGAGGTCAAGCGTTTCCCGTGCCGCGTCCGGTTCGGGATCGGGCCACCATATTGTCGTCGGCGTCTCGGCGACCGTGACGAGGTCCTTCGGGCCGAGCGCCTTTGCCTCGGGCAATCCGTCCTTCAGCATGTCGTCGGGCCCCGCGCAGACGAGTGACGGCCTTGTGAGCTTAACGATTCGGCCGCGCGTGTCGTAGGAGAACGCCGACCGGTAGGCGCCGTCGTAGGTCGTTCCGCTTTCGAGAATACCGACGGCGTACATGTGGAGTTCGTCGGCTGAGGGCACGCCCAGGTCCCGCGCGGCGCCGCGGTCGACCCGGTACCACGGCCAGTACATGAACAGGTCGCGGCGCCAGTTCCAGACAAGCGGCACGTGCAGGCCCCATTTGTCCGGTTCGATGACCGGGAAGTAGTTCGCCAGCAGGTCGTCCTGGAAGTCCTGAGAGATGAAGACCGGGCCTTCCATCACGAGCCGGCCGACGCGCTCCGGCGCGATGACGGCGAGTTCGAGACCGACCAGCGCGCCGGTGTGCGAGCCCCAGACGTCCACCTGGTCGAAGCCGAGTGCATCGAGTAGCGCTACCATGTCTTCGGCGAGCGTCTCGATCGACACACGCCCCGACGGCTTGTCGGAGAGACCGTTGCCGCGATAGTCGACCGCGAAGGTCTGGCGACCCGCTGCGAGGCCGGTGACGACTGGCGCGAACTGCGCGGAAGACCCGCCGCCGGTCGGGATGATCAGGAGCGGCGGCCCGTCGCCGCCGGACCGGCGCAGGTGCAGGCGGCCGCGGCTCGTTTCGACATAATCGTGCCAGATTGTTCCGTCCGGGCCGGCCGCGGTGCGCGGCGGCGCGGCGGCGGATACGGGCGGGGATACGTCATCGATCTGGCCGGGAAGATCGGCCAGGAGCGCGGCCCTCGCGACATCGTGGGTCGATGCATCGGGGGTTGCGGCCGAGCAGGTGTCCCACAGGCCCGAGAACCCTGCAGGATCGACGGCGGCGGCGACGAATGTCTCCGACAGCGCGTCCGGTTCCGGCAGGGGCTCACCGGCCTTCGCCGGCAGGCCCGGGTTGGCGGGCTCGAGCAGGTGCCGGTCGCGCAGGAAGGCCCAAAGCGCCAGCAGATGGGCACCGTCCTGGCGCGGCGACAGGTCGCCCGGCGATATTCCCACCTTCGCCCAATCGGCGGCTGCCTCGGCGCCGACGAACACCGTCTTTGCGGGCTTGGGGCCGTCGAAGGCCGTCCGCAAGCGGTCGGCGACGGCGCAGGAAAGCTCCTGACCGACGAGCACGAACGGCGCCTCGAGCCAGGACAGCGCGTGACCGAGGACGCCGGCGATCTCGTCGACCGTCCCTGCGCGGGCACGCGCGGACCCGCCGATGCCCGGTAGTTCGACGACGACGATCCGCCAGCCCGGGCACAGGTCCGCAAGCCGCCGCGCGGTGAGGGCGGCGGCCATTGTCAGGCCTGCGAGCGCGACCAGCGTCGGCCCGCTGCCGGCAAGCCACAGGCGGACCTGCCCGGCTGGCGTCGTAGCGTAGTGGGGAGCAGGATCGGTCATGTCATCCTCATGCGCCGAGATACGCCGCCTTGACGCGCGGGTCGTCCAGGAGCGTCTCGGCCTTGTCTTCGAGAACGACCTTCCCGGTTTCCAGCACGTAGCCGCGGTGGGCAAGCCGCAGGGCGAGATCGACACGCTGTTCGACGAGCAGAATGCTGATTCCGGCCTCGTGCAGGCTGCTGATCGCGTCGGCGAGCTGGTCGACCATCACCGGCGCGAGGCCGAGCGAGGGTTCGTCGAGCATCAGGCAGCGAGGATTGGCCATCAGGCCGCGGGCAATCGCCAGCATCTGCTGCTGGCCGCCCGACAGCGTGCCGGCCTTCTGTTCGCGGCGTTCCTTAAGGATCGGGAACATCTCGTGGATCCAGTCGACCCGTTCCGAATAGCTGCGGCCTTCGGTGCGGGCGCGGATGGCGCCGAGCTCGATATGCTCGGCGACGCTCATGTCCGGGAACAGCAGCCGGCCCTCGGGCACCTGCACCACGCCATGCGCGATGATGTCGTGCGGCTGCATCGTGTCGATGCGCTTGCCGTCGAAGGTGATCGAGCCCGAGACCGGTTTCAGCAGACCGGAGATCGACTTCAGCGTCGTCGTCTTGCCGGCGCCGTTGGAGCCGACCAGCGTCACGACCTCACCCTCGGCGACGGTCAGCGACAGGCCGTGGATCACCTCGCGGCGCCCGTAGCGCACCACAATATCGTTGATCTCAAGCACTGACCGCCTCCCGCCCCAGATAGACCCGGATGACGTCCGGATTGTTGACCACGTCCTTGGGCGCGCCCTCGGCGATCCTGGTGCCGTGATCGATCACGACGACACGGTCGCAGACGCCCATCACGACGCGCATGTGATGCTCCACCAGCAGGATGCTGACGCCCCGGTCGCGGATGTTCTTGATCATGCCGACCAGACGCTGGCCTTCCTCCGGGTTCATGCCGGCGGCGGGCTCGTCGAGCAGCAGCAGCCGAGGCTCGGCGGCAAGCGCGATGGCGATCTCCAGCCGGCGCTGTTCGCCGTAGGACAGGGCTTCGGCGTTGACGTTCGCCCGCGTGTCGAGCTCGACGAAGCGAAGGGCTTCCATCGCAGAGGCGCTGACCGCGTCTTCCTCGCTCCGGTAGGCGCTTGTGCGCAGGATCGAGGACATCCAGCCCGTCGATTTCGTGCGGTAGGTCGCCGCCCGGACGTTCTCCAGCGCCGACAGCGCCGGGAAGAGGCTGGTGATCTGGAACGTCCGGGTCATGCCCAGCCGGGCCATGCGGTCGGCCCGCATGCCGGTGCAGTCGGTGCCGTCGAAGGTGACGGTGCCGGAAGTGGGCGGCATGGAGCCGGCGATAACGTTGAAGAACGTCGTCTTGCCGGCACCGTTGGGCCCGATGACGCCCAGAATCTCGCCCTGGCCGACGGTCAGGCTGACGTCGTTGACCGCCGTCAGGCCGCCGAACGACTTGGTCAGGGCGGAAACTTCAAGGATCGGTTTGCCGCTCATGATGCACTCCCCTCCTTGGCCGGTTCGGCGCCGTTATCGGGATCGCCGGCCCAGCGCTTCCACAGGCTGACGAGGCCGCCGGGCAGGAAGATGACGGACACGGTGAGGAGGGCTGCGAAGATCACCAGGCGCATCGGGCCGACGGCGCGCAGCGCCTCCAGCAGGCCGACATAGATCAGCGCGCCGATGATCGGCCCGGCGATCGTGCCGCGGCCGCCGACGATCACCATGATGATCAGGGCCGCCATGTACTGAAGGCTCATCACGTCGGGCGTCACCACGGTCAGGTAGTGGGCGTAGAGCGCCCCGCCGACGCCGGCGACGGCCGTCGCGACGACGAAGCCGAGCAGCTTCATGCGGAACACGTCGATGCCGAGCGAGGCGGCGAGCGGGGCGTTCTCGCGGGTGGCGATGAAGGCGCGGCCGGTGCGGCTCGCCATCAGCGCATAGCAGGCATAGGCGAAGGCCACCACGAAGAACAGCGTCACGTAGTAGTAGCCGAGCGGTCCGGTAAGGGCGAGGAAGTCGCCGGAGACGCTGAGCGGCTGGATGTTGGAAATGCCCATCGGTCCGCGGGTCAGGTCCACCCAGTAGTTGGTGACCGTGTAGATGATCGAGCCGAAGCCGAGCGTCAGGATGGCGAACTGCGGCCCGACGATGCGCAACGCCACATAGCCGATCACGAACCCGAAGGCACCGGCGATGAGAGCGGCGAGGATCAGCTCGATGACGCCCGGCAGGCCGGTATGCATGCCGAGGATCGCGGCGACATAGGCGCCGATGCCGAAGAACGCGGCATGGCCGAAGCTGAGCTCGCCGATGTAGCCGATGATGATGTTGAGGCTGAGCGCCAGCAGCGAGAACAGCATCCACAGCACCATCAGGTGATGGAAATAGGTGTTCGCGGTCGTCAGCGGCAGAACGATCGCCGCGGCGATCGCGATGAGCGGGAAATAGCGTTGCACGATCAGGTCCTCCGCGCGGTGCCGAACAGGCCCTGCGGGCGCCACAGCAGAACGATGATGATGATCGCGAAGCCGATGGACTGGGCGAAGCCAAGCGAGATGTAGCCACCGGCCAATGCCTCGACGACGCCAAGGAGCAGACCGCCGATCAGAGCGCCGGGAATGGAGCCGAGGCCGCCGAGGATGACGACGATGAAGCCTTTCAGCACCGCCCAGCTTCCCACCGTCGGGAAGATCATCGCGGTCGGGCCGACGAGCGCACCGGCGAGGGCGGCGAGGCCGCAGGCGAGCACGAAGGTGACGGTGTAGACGAAGCGGATATTGACGCCGGTCAGCGCCGCGCCTTCCGGGTTCTGCGCGGTGGCGCGCATCATCTTGCCGATGCGCGTGTGCTTGATGAACAGGTAGAGCAGGCAGAGAACGACCGCGCCGACGGCGAAGATCAGAACGCGCTGCTGCGTGACGACGAGCTGGCCGACCTCGACGATGGAATCGGCGAAGGGGCTCGCGACGTATTTCGGATCGGCGCCGAACACCAGTTCGCCGCCATTCGTGAGAAGCAGGGCCAGGCCGAGGCTCGAGAGCAGGACTGTAAATTCATGCTCGCGCCTTAATGGCCAGAAGAACAGCCGGTTCGCCAGGATGCCGAGCACGGCGACGCCCAGCGTCGCGACGATCGCGGCCGAGATATAGTCCAGCCCGAGCAGCTTGGCGGCGAAATAGGTGAAGAACGCGCCGAGCATGTAGAACTCGCCGTGCGCGAAATTGATGATGTGCAGCACACCGAAGACCAGGGTGAGGCCGGTCGCGATCAGCACGTAGGTCATGCCGTTCACGAGGCCGTTGGTGAGTTGCTGCGCCAGTACGACCGTGTCCATTTTCTTGTATCCACGCTCCGGCAGGGGAGGCCCGCAGCGTCACGCCGCGGGCCCGTTTTGATTTCAGGAGGCGATCAGCCCTCGACCGAGGTGATCTTCCCGTCTTTGACCTGGATCAGGTAGATGTTCTGCATCGCCTGACCGATATCGTCGAACGTGATCTTCCCGAGCAGGGTCTCCCACTCGTGGCCGCGCAGGGCGGCAGCGATCTTGTCGTAGTCGCGGGCGCTGCCGGCCTCGTCGATGGCGTCGGCGAGCAGTTCGACCGCCTGTGCGCCGAGCGACCCGATGAAGGAGGGCTCGTTCGAGAACATCTCGTTGTACTGCGCGATCCAGGCCTTCAGTTCCGGATTGTCGCTGTCTGGGGCGAACAGGGACACCGAGTAGACGTTCTCGAGCGCCGGGCCGGACAGTTCCACCAGCTTCGGGTTCATGTTGCCGGCCGAGGCGATGATCGTGCCCTTGTAGCCGGTCTGCTTGATCTGGCGATAGATCGTGGCGCCCTGGGCGGTGTTGATCGCCGAGACGTAGATGGCCTCGGGGTTCAGCGCCTTCAGCTTGGTCAGGGCCGTCGTGAAGTCGGTGTCTTCCTTGTTGTAGAACTCGTTGCCCAGAACCTCGATGCCGCAGGAGGCCAGCAGCTTCTTGTAGTTCTCCACCTCGAGACGGCCGTAGTCGTCGTTGATGGTGATGAAGGCGATGTTCTTGATGCCCATCTTGTCGCAGATGAACGTCGAGTACTTGTCCGACATCATCACCGAGGTGGCGTTGAGGCGGAACAGGTACTTGTGGCCTTCCTTGGTGGTGTTGGGGTGCTGCGTGCTCGTCATGATGTTGATGATCTTGTCACGCGTCACCTCCTTCATGGTGAGCGCGACCGACGAGAACCAGCCGCCGACGATCACGTCGACATCGTCCTGCTCCATCGCCCGCTTGGCTGCGGAAACGCCTTCTTCCGGGTTGCCCTTGTCGTCGTACTTGACGAGTTCGAGCTTGCGGCCGCCAAGAACGCCGCCCTTCGCGTTCACGAGCTCGACCATCGCTTCCATGCCTTCCACGGCGAGCTGGCCGTCGAAGGCGCCGGGGCCCGACAGCGGCGCAATGGTGCCGATACGGACCGGCGCCTTGTCGTCGGCCTGGGCCGTTGCGGCGCCTGCGAGGAACGTGGCGGCGGTTGCCGCCAGCAGCAGTTTTCCGAGTTTCATTGGGAGTCCTCCATTATTATGGCTGGGTCGGGTTAGGGTGGCGCGTCAGCCAGCGCGCAGGTACTTGAGCTGAAGCTCCTCGACTTCGGTGAAGCCGATGAAGTCGATGAAGTCGTTGTGGTCCGTCACCGGGCGCGGCAGATTCTTCGAGCTGCGCGTGCTTGCGAGGACCTTGAGGTTCTCCTGCATGGCGTGGGCGGCCGTCATCAGCGGCACCAGCGGGAAGGTCGCGATGCCGGCGACTTCCTCGATCTCCTGCGGAGACAGGTCCTTTTCGAGCCAGCCGAGCACCTGCAGCGAGAGCGGTACGCCGCATCCCTGGCGCATGGCCCGCAGACCCTCGATCGAATTGAAGCATTTGGAGATCGGCTGGATGATATCGGCGCCAGCGGCCGCATAGGCCTTGCCGCGCTCGATCGCTTCCGATTCGCTGACCACGTCGGTGCGGGCGATGATCAGCATGTTCGGGTCCGTGCGGGCCGCAGCGGCGGCCTCGATCTTGGCAATGCCCTCGTCCAGCGGGATCACTTCGACGCCGGCGACGCAAATCGGGCAGCGCTTCGGCGCGACCTGATCCTCGAGGATTACGGCGGCGACGCCGGCGCGCTCGAATTCGCGCACCGTGCGCATGACGTTGATGGCATTGCCGTAGCCGGTGTCGATATCGGCAATCACCGGAATATCGACGGCGTTCACGACGTTGCCCGTCACCGAGAGGTTTTCCGACATCGTGTAGAGCTCGGCGTCGGGCTGGCCGAGATAGGATGCGGAAATGCCGAAGCCCGAGGTGAGCAGGGCGTCGAAGCCCGCCTCCTGGATGTACTTCGCCGACAGGGCGTCGAAGGCGCCCGCGGCCCAGATCGTCTTCTGGGCGAGTGCGCGGGACTTGAACTCAGGCGATCGTGCCATGGTCGTTTCTCCTGTATCCGGTCTCAGGAAGCCGGGGTTTGCTTGAGGTATGGAACAAGGCCGCCGGCCTCGAGCATCAGCGCATCCGCCTTCGCCAGCGGTTCGAAGGGGAGTTCGGTGCCCTTTGTCAGGTTGCGGACGACGCCCGCATCCCAATCGACCTCCACCTCGTCCCAGCGCTGCACGAGCGTGCGGATGCCGGGACAACTCGCCTGCGGGAATCCCATCGAGATCTCGCCGCGCCAGTAGCCGGGCGAGAACGACTCCGCGATCACGCCGGTGATGCCAAGGTGCCGCAGCGCCTTCATCGGCGGGTAGTGGGGGTGGCCGTAGCCGAAATTGTGACCGCCGACGATGACGTCGCCCGGTTTTACGGACGCCGCGAAGTCAGGGTCGTAGGATTGCATCGCGAGCCCTGCGAGTTCGTCGAGGTCCTGGATCTTGATGTTCTTCACGCCGACGATCTGGTCTACGTCGAAGTCGTCTTCCTCGAAGATGAAGGCCACGCGGCCCCGGAGATTCTTCAGTGCCATGGCCGACCTCACAGGTACTTGCGCGGGTCGGCAATCTTGCCTTCGATCGCCGAGGCCGCCACCGTTGCGGCGTTGCACAGGTAGATCTCCGAGTCCGGACTGCCCATGCGCCCCTTGACGTTCAGCGTTCCGGTGGACACCGCCCGCTGACCCTCGGTCATCGTCGCGATGCGGCCGAAGCAGAAGTCGCAGCTCGACGAGGAGACGAAGGCCCCGGCCTCGACCAGGGTCGAGACGTAGCCGCGCCGCGCCGCCTCGGCCATGATCTCCTGGCTGGTCGGGATCACGTGCAGCATGAAGCCTGTCTTCACCTGCTTGCCTTCGAGGATCTTCGCCGCGACTTCCATGTCTTCCAGACGGCCGGAGGCGCAGGAGCCGAGATAGCCCGTCTGCACATCGAGTCCGACATATTCCGACAGGTTGCGGGTGTTGGCCGGCGTCGGCGGAACGACGACGATTGGCTCGAGGTCCGACAGGTCGATGTCGTGGACCGCCGAATAGTCCGCGTCGGGATCGGAGAAGACCGGCTCCAGCTGCTTGCGGGCGCGGGGCAGAGCGTAGTCGAGGCGCTCCTTGTCCGGATTGACGATCGCGGTCAGCGCGCCGGTGAACATCGCCAGGCAGGTGATCGACTGGATTCCCTCGGTCGTCAGGCCTTCCAGCCCGTCGCCGCCGATCTCCAACACCTGGAAGCGGCAGGAGGCTGGGCCGAGGACGCGCACCATATGGTGAAATACGTCGCGGGCCATGACGCCGGGCTGCAGCCGGCCGTGCAGGTTGACCCTGACGGTTGCCGGCACGCGGATCGACACCTTCTCCCGGACGAAGGCTTCCAGCACGTTGCGGCGCATGCCGATCCCCAGCGTCCCGAAGGTGCCGAGCTGACTGATATGGCCATCGAAATGCACGACGAAGGCGCCCGGCGTCGCATAGCCCACTTCGGCTGCGACCTGATGGCCTATCCCGCGGCGCTCGAACAGTTCGACGCCGTTTTCGGCGCACCAGGCGCGTGTGCCCTGATGCAGTTCCTCTTCCTTCGGCGTCGCGACGGGCACCATATGGTCGATGAAGATGCCGAAGCGCTCGGGCTCGGCGACCTTGTCGATGCCAAATTCCTCCTTCATCTGCTTGAAGTAGACGTCGGTATATCCGGGGAAGTCGTAGGCGAGCACGAAATCCGGCTTCGCCATGACCTCTTCGCCGGCCTTCACGGCGGGCAGGCCTGCCGCGCGCGCAAGGATCTTCTCGGTGATCGTGTAACCCATGGTCTCCTCCTGCGGACGGCGCACGGGGGCGTGCCGTCCGGATACGGTGTTCGTCAGTCGGCGTTGCCGGGCAGAGCCAGTTCGAGCGAGCCGGGATTCATCAGGCCGCGCGGATCGACAGCGCGCTTGAAGGCCTCCAGCAGCGCGAAGGTCTCGGACGACAGCACCGCCTTGTACGGATAGTCGCGGGCGACCTGCCAGTTGACGCCGCCCAGGCTGATGTAGAGGTCCTGGGTCGCGTCGCGCAGTTCGATCACCGCCTTGCGCGTCTCGACATTCGCTGGCCGGTCGCGCCACTTCTTGACGACGTCCTCGCCGACGCTCCTGGCGTGCAGCGGCGTGATCTCGTCGTGCCAGTAGAAGGCGGGCTCGATGAAGAACTCGCCGCCAACCGTCAGGAACATCACGGAATAGACGATGCCGTGCTTCTCCATGAAGTCCTTCTTCTCCGCGAAGAAGGCATCATTCGCCTCGACGACCTTCTTCCAGTCGCCCATCGGGAAGATGGCGTGGATCGGCACCCAGCGTTCGCCGTCGAGGCCGAGCATGCCGCGCACCGGGCTGAACGGCTTCGACCGCATCACCTTCGGCACGGTGTTCTCGATCTCGACGCCGTAGGTGGTGCCGATCTCGCGGGCGCGGGTCATCGAGGTCTTCAGTTCGTCGTCGTTGCGCGCTTCCAGCACCAGATGCAGCGTGTAGGCGTGATCCTTTAAGAAGTTCGCGCCGCCGGCGGCGACGGCGGCGGCATCCTTGATGCCGCTCATCAGCGTCTTGCCCGCCTTGGCGACGTTGCCAAGCGTCTTCAGGCCGTCGGAGACGCGGTTGACGCTGGCGGAATGCGAGGCTTTCGTCCGGTCGATGCCGAAGCCCTCCGAGACGAGGCGTTCGCGGGCGAGATCCACCTGGGCCGCGGCCATGTCGACGCTGGTCTTGAAGCCGAACGACAGGTAACCGACCGAGTCCGGCTTCTTCCACAGGCGCAGGGTGGCGGCGACCTTCAGGCCCATCGCGCCGTTGTCGCCGAGGAACATGCCGGTCATGTCCGGGCCGCCCTCGCGGGTGAACGGGCGTGCGTTGGTGCGACCGCCGGACCCGGTGGTGACCAGCGTTCCATCGGCGAGGACCAGCGAGACCCCGATCACGGATTCCGCGACCGTGGCGTTCAGGGTGGAGCCGAAAAAGGCGCTGTTCTGGGACAGGGCGCCGCCGACGGTGGCGTTCACGCCGGACAGCGGGCCCCAGTAGCCCGACCGCAGGCCGGTGCCTTCGAGCGCCTCGTTGACTTGCGCCCAGGTGCAGCCGGCGCCGACGGTGATGTACAGGTCGTCAGCGTTTACCTCAATGATATCGTTGAGTTTTCTGGCATCGATGACAATCGCGCTCTCGACCGCCGGCAGGTAGCCCTTGGTGTAGGACATGCCGCCGCCGCGCGGCACGATCGCGACGCCGTTCTGCGTGGCGATGCGGACCGCCGTCGCCGCCTGCTCGGCTGTCGCCGGCATGACCACGGCGAGCGGCCGGATGCCGGGCTGCCAGAAGATGTCATTGGCGTAGTAGTCGCGGGTCGCGTCGTCGGCCATCACGGCGTCGCCGAGCGCGGAGGCGAGGGCGTCGATCGCCGGATTGGGCTTTTCGAGGGTGTCGTTCATGGCTGCCATTTGGTCGTTTCCCGGTCTTCTTTTATCGGTCATTCCGTCGGTTCGACGGGCTCGAAGCGATAGCCGCCGGGATCGCCCCCGGAGGCGTCGCGGCGCTTGACGCGGCCGGCGTGCGGCGCGCCGAAATGGGCGGGGAAGATCAGCGCCTCGCGCGTCGCGCAGCGCTCCAGAACCTGCGCCCGGGTCAGGGGGGCAAGGTCGTTGTCCTCGCACAGGAAGCAGTTCAGCGTCGGGCGGTAGATCTGCATGGCGCGGTGCATGCAGTCGGCGGTGAAGATCGCCGCGTCGCCCTTCGACTCGACCTGCATGATGAGCTGGCCGCTGGTATGGCCCGGCGCCGCGTGGAAGGTGATGCCGGACAGCAGTTCGTCGCCGTCGCCGACCCACTCGACCCTGCCGGCCTCGACCACGGGCGTGATGGAGTCCTCGATGACGGGCACGCCCTCGGGCTGCGCCGTCGCGGTGACCCCGCCGGGCTGCCAGTTGGCGTATTCGTCGCGGCCGAAGGCGTAGCGGGCGTTCGGAAAGGTCGGCACCCAGCGGCCGTCCTCGAGCCGCGTGTTCCAGCCCGAGTGATCGACATGCATGTGCGTGTTGACGACGATCGTCACGTCCTCGGGACGGACGCCGGCCCGCGCCAGGTTTTCCAGGTAGGTCGGGGAGTCGAGCATGTGGAAGCGCTCGAACTTCGGATCCGTGCGCGGCTTGTCGTTGCCGGTGGCGGTGTCGACGAGGATGATCTCGCCGCCGGCGCGCAGCAGCCAGGAATGGATGGACGCGAAGGTGCGGCCGGTCTCCGGGTCGAGCCGGTCCATCTCGCGCAGCTCGGGGAACTGCTCGAAGATCGCCGGATCGTAGTCGGGGAATTGAAGGGACGGCGGGTAGCCGGGCGAGGAGAATTCCTCGATCCGCTCCACGGTCACGTCTCCGATGCGCCAGCAGGCCACCTCAAGCGTCTCCCTCATGTCGGCGTTAATTTCGCCATTGCGGCGTTCTTGTTGCCTTGAATGTAAGCACCGGCGCGCTAAGCGTGTCAAACCATAAAATGCATTTCGTATAGTGAAACGATTGTGCTATTCCCTTTCCCGGAAATGGCCGCATGATCGGTTCAACCAATGCGATTGCCGATGGCAGGCAGGCCGCGCAGAAGACCAGAACGGGAGACGGGACAGGGATGGGGGACAGCAGCGAAGCGATGCCGGGCGAAACGCGCGTCGGGAAAGGCGCCGACAAGACCGGCAGCATGAACGTTCGTGCCGTGGTGCGCGCGACGGATATCCTGAAGACCTTTGGAACCCGTCCGTTGCAGTCCCTGGCAGAGATTTCCGCGGCTACCGGCCTCGACAAGGGGACGACACGGCGCATCCTGGTGACGCTGATGAACTGCGGGTTCGTCGCCCAGGATTCCGTCAGCCAGCGCTACGGGCTCGGGCGGGCGATCCGGTCGCTCGCCGCCAACGTGGTCGAGGATTTCGACCTGCGCTCCGTCGCGGTTCCGGTGCTCGCGGAAATTGCAGCCGAGCTGCACCTGACGACGTTCCTGTCGGTCTATCGCGATCACTCGGCCCTGTGCCTGGAGCGCCTGCACGACATGAAGGGCATGGAAGTGCACTGGTGGCAGGTCGGCGGAACGCTGCCGGTCAACACCGGTGGCGCGCCGAAACTCCTGCTGGCCTTCCAGCCCGACGAGGAGATCGCGGCGGTGCTGGCGCGCCCGCTTGCGGCGGTCAATCCGGCCGCGATTACCGATCCGCAGGCGCTGCGGGACCATCTGGCAACCATTCGGGACCGGGGATACGAATTCGCCGTCGACGACGTCGCCCGCGGGCTCGCGGCGCTCGCCGTCCCGGTCCTGGACGCGGACGGCCAAATCATCTGTGCGCTCTCGATGGCGGGACTGACGCCGCAAATGGTGGGCAAGGACGGGCCGGCCTATCTCGACCGCATGCTCGAGGCCGCCGACCGGGTGCGCCGGGCGCTCGGATCGGCGCGGCCGCACAGCCGGTAAACGGACGTTTCCCCGGAAGACCCGGCCGTTCGGCTCCCCGCACCAGCGTTTCGGACACGTCCCGGCGGACCGGCGCGGTCCTAGCCTGCGATCCAGTCGCGAGCGAAGGTCTCGGCGACGGCGAGGATGGCCGCGTGGATCGGACCGGCGGTGAGGCTCGGAAGGACCGAGCCGTCGACAACATAGAGATTGTCCGTGCCGCGCAGCTTCAGGCCGCTGTCGACGACGGACGCCTCGTCGCGGCCCATCCGGCAGGTGCCGCTCGGGTGGTGGTGGGTGATGGCCGCCTTCGCGATGAAGGCATCCATCTCGTCGTCGGTCTCGATTGCGCCGGGCAGGATCTCGCGGTCGCACCACTCGGCGAGTTCGGGAGACCGGCCGATCTCGCGGGCGGCCTTCAAGGCCTCGCGGAACAGCCGCCGGTCACGCCCGGTCTGCAGATAGGCCGGGTCGATCATCAGCGTGTCGCCCGGTTCCGGACCGGTGATCTTCAGGCTGCCGCGGCTCGACGGATTGGTGACGCCGAACAGGAACGAATAGGCGGTGCCCGGCGCGGGGGCGTCGAACATCTCCGAGACGATCGGGGCGACGCCGCAGCCCACCACGATCTCCGGCCGGCCGGCCGCCGTGAAATCGCCGGCGCGCATGTAGGTCATGGATTCGGAATGCTGGAGCCGCGACGGCGGTACGGTCTTGCGCGCGGCGTAGAGGTTGCCGGCGCCGAGCAGGTGGTCCTGCAGGTTCCGGCCGACATCGGGCGCGGCGACAAGGCAGTCGACGCCTGCGCCGGCGAGCACGTCTTCGGGGCCGACGCCGGAGCGCATCAGCAGCGCCGGGGTTTCCAGCGAACCGGCACTGAGGATGACCGTGTCGGCCGTGATTTCGTCCGGGCCGTCGGGTCCCGCGACCCGAAGCGCGGTGACGCGCGGGCCCTCGAAGGTCAGCGTGCGGACGAGCGTGGTCTTGCGGATCTCAAGGTTCGCGCGTGACCGCACATCCGGCGTCAGCCAGGCGTCTGCAACGGTGACGCGGCGGCCGTCGCGGATCATCAGCGAATTGGGCGTGACGCCGATCATCTGCCCGGTGTTGTGTCCCGGGATGCGCGGCAGGCCGAGCGCCGCACCGGCCTCGATATAGGCGCGGGCGAGCGGGCTCACGTCCGCGTCCGGGATCATCACCGGCATCGGCCCGCCCCTGCCGTGAATGCCGTCGCCGCCGAGCGTATGGTCCTCGATCGCGAGGAAGGCCGGCAGCAGGCCCTCCCAGCTCCAGCGCGAATCGCCGGTCGCCTCCACCCAGTCGGCGAAATCGTCGGGATGGCCGCGCATGTGGCCCATCGCATGCAGGCAGCTCGATCCGCCCATCACGCGCCCGCGTGCCCACGCATGCGCCCGTCCCGCCGTCCCGGCCTGCGGGGTGGTCATGTAGTCCCAGTCGTAGGGGCGGTGCTGGATCGCCGGCCAGGCGGCCGGGGTCCAGATGTCGGGATCGGCCGGTTCGTCGCCAGCCTCGATCAGCAGGACCTGTCGCGCCGCGTCCTCGCTGAGGCGTGCGGCGAGAAGGGCGCCGGCCGAACCGGCGCCGACGATGGCAAGATCGTAGTGCGCCACGGCCTCAGGCTTCGTCGGGCCAGACCACGCGGCCGTCGATCGTCATCGGCTCGCCGTCGAGCGACAGCGAGCAGTTGCGCAGGGGGATATCGAGGTGGCAGGGCACGTCGCGGTCGCCGCCGGCTTCGGTGTTCGGGCCCGACGACCACAGGAAGTTGCCGGCAAACGAGCGGGCGTCCATGCCGAGCTGCGATTCCGGATTGTAGAGGCCGAGAACGGTCCAGCTCGCGCGCGTCTCCAGACCCCAGCCGACATGCGCCATCGCATAGGCGCGCGGGTCGTTGAAGCTCTCCATGAACGTGCGCATGAACTCGGCGTCGTAGCCGCCGGCGATGTCGACGATCATGCCCTTCTCGATCGTCACGGTGATCGGCGCGCGGGCGTACTTCTTGAACGGCAGCAGGATGTCGCCCTCGTCGATGACGATGGTGCCCTCGGCGCTGCCCTCGTTCGGCCAGCGGGCGGAGAAGCAGCTCGGCCAGTGGTCCCAGCGGCCGGGCTCGTCGGCGAGGCCGTACTGCGTCAGCACCGGATAATCGCCGAGCTGGCAGCGGAAGTCGGTGCCGGCCTTCGAGGTGACGTGCATCTCCTTGGCCGCGCCGATCTTCTCGGCGGCCTTCAGCACGCGAACCTTGTCTTCGGGCCGCGGCAGCATGCGCATCATGATTTCCGGCGGCTCGACGGCGAGCAGCATCCGGGTGCCGTCCTTCAGGACGTCCTCCTGCTCCTTGGAAAACAGAAGCTGGATCGTATCGATCACCATGTCCGAGGCCTTGAGGCAGGCGAGTGCCGGGCGGTTGCCTTCCAGCGGGGTCTTGCCGATGTAGCCGGACTTGTCGGGCGACAGGGCCTTCTCGCCGTTCATCGGAGACAGGTTGAGGCTGGTGACGACGGCGCCGAGGTCGGAGGCGGCGAGGCTGGCGATGCGGGCGATTTGCTCGTTGCTGTCGTCGCTGGTGAGGATCGTCACCATTTCGCCGGGCTTCAGGTTGCACATCTGCAGAACCTGCTTCCAGCCCTGGAAGAACACTGCGTCGCTGATGGCCATGTCGGTCTGTTCCTTCCTCTGGAGGTCGCCGCCCAGGCGGTCGCCCCTAAAGGGACGCCTGATCGGCGAGCGCGTAGTAGTCGCGGTTGTAATGGATGAGCGGCGAGGCCTCGGCGGCATCCGAGAAACGGATGTCGCGGACCGTGCCGATGAAGATGGAATGGCTGTCCGTGTCGTTCACCGACGAGAGGACGCAGTCGATATTGACGAGCGCCCCGTCGAGGGAGGGCGCGCCGGTCGACAGCCGCGACCAGGCGTAGGGAGCGAACTTGTCCGCCCCGCTGTCGCCGACCTGACCGGCGAACCGGGCGGCGACCTCGCGCTGGTCGGCGGCGAGGATGTTGACGCAGAAGGCCCCGGCGTCCGTGATCGCCTTGTGCGCCTCGCCCTGCCGGTTGACGCATACGACCATCGAGGGTGGCGTGATGGAGAGCGAGCAGACCGCCGTCGCCGTCAGCCCGCGGCGCGCGGCGCCCTCGCCGGCGGTGATGACGCAGACGGTTGCGCCGAGCTGGCGCATGGCGGCGCGGAAATTGTCGACGAGTTCGAGGGAATGATCGGCGGTACTTGTCATCGGGCGCCCGTCATCAGGAATCCGTCTTCGTCGCGAGGCACTGTTCGAGGAACAGGGCGGCGGCGGCGAGGCGGGGATCGTCGCCGCGCGCGCCGACGAGTTGCACGCCGACGGGCAGGCCGCGCGGGCCCGTGCCGGCGGGAAGGGCGATCAGCGGGGTATGCAGGACGCTCCACAGGCGATTGTAGACGGGATCGCCTGTCGGCATGCCTTCCGGCGCTTCGCCCGGCGCGGCAAGCGTCAGCACGGCGTCGAATTGCGAGAACAGGGCGTCGGCGGTCCGCCGGATTTCGGGAAGCGCCTGCGTCGCCGCGCGATACTGCGGTTCGGTCGTTCTGCCCTGCTCGGTCAGCATGGCGCGGGTGACGGGGGTCAGGTCTTCCCAGCGCTCGCGGATCTCGTAGGCGAGCGAGTGCGTGACCTCCCACCCCATCACCGCCTCGTGCAGGTCGAAGACCCCGTCGAACCAGTCGGGTACCGGAATCGTCGTCACGTCGGCGCCGGCGGCTTCGGCCATCTTCGCGACCCGTTCGACCATCTCGATCGCACAGGGCTCGGCGTGTTCGAGCCGGGTTCCCAGCAGGACGCCGAGGCGCGGGCGCTGCGGCGCGGAGATCTCGGCCAGTTCCTTGCGGCCGGACAGGGCTGCGGTGCAGGCGGCGACATCGCCGATGTTGCGGCCGATGATGCCGAGCGAATCGAGGCCGTGGCAGAGCACCTTGATGCCGACGGTGTTGACGAGCCCGAAGGTGGGCTTCAGCGCGGTGACGCCGCAGAAGCTCGACGGGCGGATCACCGAGCCCGATGTCTGCGTGCCGAAGGCGAGCGGCACCATGCCGGCGGCGACGGCGGCGCAGGAGCCTGACGACGAGCCGCCCGGCGTATGGGCCGGATTGTGCGGATTGCGCGTCTTGTTGGGGCTCGCCATGGCCAGCTCCGTGCTGACCGTCTTGCCGAGGATCAGGGAGCCGGCGTCCTGCGCCAGCTGCACGCAGGGCGCGTTCCACAGCGGCCGCGACCCGTCGTACATCGCCGTGCCGTAGCCGGTCGGCATGTCGGCGGTCTCGATGACGTCCTTGACGCCGATCGGCACGCCGGCGAGCGGCCCGCTCCTGTCGCCCGCGTCGATGCGGTCGGCGGCCTCCAGCGCCTCGGACGGCTCGAGATGCTGCCACGCCATGACGGGGCCGTCGGCCTCCTCGATGCATTCGAGGTGCGCCTCCGCGATGGCGCGCGCGGTGAGGTCGCCGTCGCGGACGGCGGCGGCCATCTGGCGGGCGGTCAAGGCGAGGATGTCGCGGTTCTGCATCGGTGTGCCCTGGCGTTATCCGAAGACCGGCGGGCGGCGATCCGCCCACGGGGCCGCCTGTTCGAGCTCGGCGGCGAGCGAGAAGAGAAGCGCGTCCTGCCCGAATCCGGCCCCGAGATGGACGCCGATCGGCAGACCTGCCGAGCTCATGCCGAGCGGCACGCTCATCGCCGGGCAGCCCGACGAATTGAAGACGGCGGTGAAGGGCGAATGCGCCCAGAACAGGTCGAAGAAGGTGTCGAGGTCCTTGCCCTCGCCCGACAGCACACCGAGTTCCGGCGCCGGCACGGCGGCCGACGGGGTGAGCATCGCGTCGTATCTGGCGAAGAAGTGCCCCATGGCGCGGGCGGTCGCGTGCAGCTGGTTCACCGCCCAGAGGTATCGCGTGCCCGGCGTCGCCAGTCCCTCCCGCACCCATTCCCGGTTGACGGGTTCGAGCGTGTCGATGTTCGGCGAGGCCGGATCGCCGCCGGTGACGCCGAGGCCGACATTGACGCCGGCGATCACGCGCCAGGCCGCCTTCAGGGCCTGAGCGTCGTAGCCCGCGTCGTCGATCTCCTCGACGGTATGGCCGAGGTCTTCGAGCAGCGTCGCGGCGGCCCGGATCTGGTCGAGCACCTCCGCGTCGACGGGCGTGCCGAGCGGCGGCGTCAGCAGCATCGCGATCTTCAGGCGCGGCGGCCTGGCATCGACGGCGGCGCGATAGGTGCCGGGTTTCGCCGGCGACGCCCACGGGTCGCCGAGATCGGCGCCGCCGGTGACGTCCAGCATCGCGGCGTTGTCGCGCACCGACCATGTCAGCGCGTGCGGCGTCGACATGCCGGCGATGCCCTCGGCCATGGCCGGGCCGACCGGATTGACGAGGCGCGACGGCTTGAAGCCGAACAGTCCGGTGTGGCTGGCGGGCAGGCGGGTGGAGCCGGCGCCGTCCGAACTGTTGGCGAGCGGCACCATGCCGCTGGCGACGGCCGCCGCCGATCCGCCCGACGATCCGCCGGCGCTGCGGCCGGTGTCCCACGGATTGCGGGTCGGGCCGAAGGCGGCCGGTTCGGTTGCGAAGCTCAGCGCGAATTCCGGCGTGTTGCTCTTGCCCAGGATCACCATGCCGGCGGCCTTGTAGCGGGCGACGATGGTGGAATCGCGGGTGCTCACCGCATTGCGCAAAAGCTCGGAGCCGGTGGAGAGGATCATCCCCTCGGCCTCGAACCCGGTGTTCTTCAGAAGCATCGGGACGCCGGACAGCGGCCCGGCCGGGAGGCCCCTGTCGACCTGCGCGCGGGCGAGATCGAAATGGCTGTGAACGACGGCGTTGAGCGCGGGGTTCAGCCGTTCGACCCGCGCGATCGTGGCCTCCAGCACCTCCGACGCCGTCACCTCGCGCCGGGCGATCAGGGCGGAAAGGGCGATGCCGTCGAGGGTCGTGAGGCTGTCCATGATCGTCGGCTTCGTCGTCTTTACGTTATCTGGGCCGTGAACCGGTCGAGGTCCCACATGTCCTTCGTCCCGGCAATCCGGCCGTCGCGAAGCGCGAAGAGATGCAGGCCGTCCAGCGATACGGGGCGCGGGGAGGCGTCCTCGCCCTTCGGCGTGAAGGTGCCGGTCATGTGGTAGGGCACGGCGATCTGGTCGCCGGAGCGGATGTAGCCGCGCCGCTCCCAGGCGACGTCGGGCAGCATGCGCCAGAAGCCTTCGAGGCCTTCAGCCAGCGCCTCGCGGCCCTCGCGGCGCTTGGCCATCGCGACTTCCTCGTGCCAGCCGTCGTCGCAGTAGAGCGCGGCGGCGGCGCGCGCGTCGCGGGCGGCGTAGGCGGCATAGAAACGATCGATCAGCGCAGCGTGATCCATGGAATGATCCTGGTCCGTCTGGCCCGGTCCCGCCGGACCGGTTGTCCCGGACCGGTTATCCGGGACCGGTCGGGGCCATCGTCGAACCGCGCCCGCCGCTGTGGCGGGCGCGGGGCGCGGGGATCAGTCGATCCCGGCGATCTTCTTGACCTGCTCGACGTAGGTGTCGCGCTTGACCTCGTTGTAGAGGCGGGCGCGCAGCGCCGGCGCCGGCGTCGCGTTGACGTTCTCGAACAGGGCGACACGGCCGGCGAGCGAGCCCGTCGTCATGTCCCAGATGAAGTTCATCAGCTGTTCCTTGACCATCGCGCTGACGCCGTGGCCCGGCAGCAGTTCGTGCAGGTAGTGGCCGATGTCGGGATTGTCGAACGCGTCTTTGCCGAAGCGCATGACGAGACCCTGACCGCACATTTCCTGAAGGATGTGGATGATCTTCGGATAGTTCTCGATCGAGTAGAGACGGCCCGCCGTCAGCATGCCGACGTCGGGGCGCATCACGTCGCCCTCGGTCGGGGTCGCGAGTGCCTCGGCCGCGGTGACGAAGGCGCGCAGCGTCTGGGCGTATTCGATGAGCTGGCCGAGCATCAGCTGGACGGCCGGAATCTTGCCCGTGCCGAGATAGTCGAGGACCATCTGGCCGGCGCCGACGAACAGCTCGGCCTTCACCGCGAGGCGGGTCAGCACGTGCCAGTGGGCGAAGACGCAGACCGGACCGTAGTAGGTCATGCCGGTCGGGTCGCCGAGGTTGAACAGACGCTCCTTCGGCACGAACACATCGTCGAAGACGATGAACTGATCGGCTTCCTCGCCGAGGCTCGAGACGGGATGATCGAAGGGATCGGAGCCGGGCTGCGACACCATCTCGCGCGAGATCATCTTGATGCCGGGCGTGTCGATCGGGATCGCGCCCCAGATGCAGGCGTCCGCCGGCGTGTCCTGGATGCCGCCGAGATTGGTGAAGAAGATGTCGTTGGCCTGCGCGGCGATCGACCCGACCGTCTTGGCGCCGTAGATATAGACGCCTTCCGGGGTGACCTTGCGCGCCTTCAGGAGCGAGGCTTCCGAGGCCTTCGGCGAGGACCGGTCGGCCTGCGGGCCGGCGAGGCTTTCCGACGCCGTGACGTTGTTGTCGCGGCCGTATTCCAGGTAGGCCTCGATGTTCTCGGCGAAATCGGGGTCGATGCCGTCGATCAGCGACTTCTTCTGCTTGAAGGTCGGCAGGTAGGCGTAGAGGCCGACGACGATGGCGGGCGCCAGATCCGGCGGACGTCCGAACGTGCCGGCGGTCTTCAGCGAGGTGTATTCGATCATCTTGCGACGGTCGGCGAGATCCTCCTTGGTACGGGGAATCTGCCAGGAGCGCGACACGACCGCGTCGGCATCCTTGTCGAAATAGGTCGTCGCGTCCGCATGTTCGGGCTTGAACTGGTCGTCGAACATGTCGCAGAGCAGGTCGACACCGGCGGCAAGCGCGGGCTCGTCGTAGACCGAGTCCAGCTTGTGGCCGCCGACCCAGATCTGCCGGTTGTCCTTCAGGGACTCCCGGTACTCGGCCCCTGTCTTCAGCTTGTGCGGCTTACCGTCGATCGTTTCCGGCTTGTCCTGCATCTCATCCGTTCTCCTACTGGAAGGCATCTGATCGGTGCGGCCTTATCTGATCGCTCCCGAGGGTGTGGTCAGGTGTCCTCTTGCCTCGCTCAGGCGTTCTCGTCACGCACCTGCCGGATAACGTCGACCGCATTGCGCATCGCGTCGAGGGCGGCCGGCACACCGCAATAGATCGCGGCCTGCAGGATCACCTCGATGATCTGCTCTTCCGTCACGCCGTTGTTGAGGGCGCCGCGGACATGGGTCCGGAATTCGTGCGGGCGGTTCAGCGCGATCAGCATCGCGAGGTTCAGGAAGCTTCGCGTCTTGAGTTCGAGGCCGGGTCGGGTCCAGACTTCGCCCCAGCAATATTCGGTCACGAGTTTCTGCAGCGAGGCGGTCAGTTCGTCGGCGGAGGCAAGCGACTTGCTGACATAGGCATCGCCCAGCACCTTGCGACGGACCTCGAGGCCCTTCTCGAACTGTTCGCCCTGGAATTCGGGAAGAGTCATCGGTCTCTCCGCTTGATGTGAAGGCCGGTATCCGGCGGGACGGCGGCGCCGGACGATCGGGTCCGCCGTGCCGATATCGAGACCTGAAGGTTAGACACGCCGTTCTTGACCTGTCAATAGATTGTATGACAAGATTACGGTCATACTAAAACGCCCGTCGGCCGAGGCATCCGGTACGGCAGGTCCGGGGGGCGAGGGAGCGCGAGGTCCATGGTGAGTGCTGCCACTGACGCGGAGGAGCGGGCGGGGCCGTTCGAGCTCTACGCGCTGCGATACGCGACCAACACCGGCCGGACCGCGCACGAGAACTTCGTCGACGGCGATCCGCACGATGCCGGCGCCGATCTCGACTATTTCATATGGCTTGCGCGGCGGGGGGAAGAGGTCTTCCTCATCGATACCGGGTTCGGCCCCGACGCGGCGAAGGCGCGCGGCCGAACCCTGCTGCGCCGCCCGACCGAGGCGCTGGCGCTGATGGGTGTCGAGGCCGGCGCGGTGCGCGAGGTGATCCTGACGCACCTGCACTACGACCACGCCGGCACGCTCGGCGATTTCCCCGAAGCCCGGTTCCACCTGCAGGTCTCCGAAGCCGCCTGCGCGACCGGCCCCTGCATCTGCACCGATTCCATCCGCGCGCCTTACGACGTGGAGAACATCGTCGACTACGTCCGCAAGCTCTATGCCGGCCGGATCGTCTTCTGCGAGGGCGACCGGAAGCTGGCCGACGGCCTTTGGCTGCACGCGGTTCCGGGCCACAGCGCCGGGCTGCAGGCCGTGCGGGTCTTCACGCAGCGGGGCTGGGTGGTGGTGGCCTCCGACGCCACGCACTACTACGCCAACATGGGGCAGAAGAAGCCGTTCCCGATCTTCTTCGACATGGACGCGATGATTCGCAGCTACGATCGGGTCGCCGCGCTGGCGCCGGATCACGACCATATCGTTCCAGGGCACGACCCCCAGGTGATGGCCGCCTATCCCGCGCCGTCGCCGGAGCTGCAGGACATCGTCGTGCGGCTCGATGTCGCGCCGCGGATGAGCTGGGCGGAGCTGGCCGAATGAGCGGACCAGACGGCCGGCGGGTTCTGGTCACCGGCTCGGCGGTCGGGCTCGGCCTCGGGCTCGCGCGCGCCTTCGCGATGGAGGGCGACAGCGTCTTCCTGACGGATATCGACGCCGCCGTGACCGGCGCGGCCGAAACGCTTGCCGCGGAGACCGGCCGGCCGGCCGGGTCGCTGGTGCTGGATCTCTCCGAGGACGGCGCGGCGGACCGTCTGGCGGCGGCTGCCAGCGAGATCATGGGCGGGATCGATATCCTGATCAACAACGCGGTGGTGCGGAAGATGGCGCCGGTGGCCGACCTGCCGGACCAGGACTGGGACCGGGCGATGGAGGTCAATCTCTCCGCGCCGTTCCGTCTGATCCGCGCCTGTCTGCCGGGGATGCACGCGTCCGGCTGGGGCCGGATCGTCAACATGGCGTCGGTCTACAGCCTGATCGCCCTCGCCGGCCGGGCCGACTACGTCACGACCAAGCACGCGATGATCGGCCTGACGCGGACAGTGGCGCTGGAACTCGCCTCCGGCCCGATCACCTGCAACGCGATCTGCCCGGGCCTGATGGCGACGGACAGTGCGCTGGCGCGCATCGACGCGCTGGCGGCCGAAAAGGGCATCGGCACGGAGGAGGCGACAGCGCTCTTCCTGTCGACCCGCCAGCCCGGCGGCAAATTCATCCCGATGGAGACCGTCGTCGCCCTCGCACTGTTTCTGTGCGGACCGGCGAGCGCGGGGCTCAACGGGGCCGCGATACCGGTAGACAACGGCTGGTCCTTTGCCTGAACAGGGCGCCTGACGGGTCGCCTGTCAGGGACACGAACAGGACCGGACAACAGGAGTATGGAATGAGCACGATTGGGTTTGTCGGCCTTGGCAACATGGGGCTTCCGATGGCGGAGCGGCTGATCGCCGCCGGTCATGTGCCGGTCGTCTTCGACACATCGGAGGCGGCGGTCGCCGCGCTGGCGGCGGCCGGGGCGACGGGTGCGGCGAGCCTCGAGGCGGTGACGGCTTCCGCCGAGACGGTGTTCCTGTCGCTGCCCACCCCCGAGGTGGTGCTTGCCGTCGGCCGCGCCATCGCCGCGGCGCCGGGAACCGTGAAGCGGGTTGTCGACCTGTCGACGACGGGGCCGACGAGCGAGATGGAGCTCGCCGAAACCCTCGGCGGCGCGGGCCTGGCGTTGATCGACAGCCCGGTCTCCGGCGGCGTCGCCGGCGCCAAGAAGGGCTCGCTCGCGATCATGGCCGCGGGGCCGTCGCCGCACTACGAGACGGTCCAGCCGATGCTCGCCGAGCTCGGCAAGGTGATCCGCGTCGCCGAGGAACCCGGCAAGGCGCAGGTGATGAAGCTCATCAACAACATCTGCTCCGCCGCAGCGCTGGCGATCACGTCGGAGGCGATGGTGATGGGCGCGAAGGCCGGCCTCGATCCCGACGTGATGATCGAGGTGCTCAACGCGGGATCCGGCCGGACCACGGCGAGCGTCGACAAGATCCCAAAATTCGTGTTGCCGCGCGGCTTCGACTTCGGCTTCGCGATCGCCCTGTCGCTGAAGGACATCCGGCTGTGCCTGGCGGAGGCCGAGAAGATGGGCGTGCAGATGATGGTCGGCAACGCGGTGCGCACCCTGTTCTCGATCACCAAGGCCGAATACGGCGACAGCGCCGACATGACGGAGATCATCCGGCCTCTGGAGAAATGGGCCGGGGCGGAGGTCATCGGCAAGGCCGCGAAGGGCTGAGCCATGCCGGAAACCCCTGCCGCCGGCCGGATCGTCGCCGACTTCGTCCAGTCCTGCCCGCCGCTGCCCGAGGACGTTCGTACGGCGGGCCGGCGGGCGCTGTTGAACATGACGGGCTGCGCCATCGGCGGCGCGGGCGAGCCGGCGATCGACACGCTCGCGGCGATGCTCCCCGCGTTTTCGGGACTGGCGACGGCGACCATCGTCGGCCGCCCGGAGCGCGCCGACATGCTGTGGGCGGCGTATCTCAACGCGGCGGCGGCGAACATCTTCGACTTCGACGACACGCATATCCCGACCGTGATCCATCCCGCCGCGCCCGTCGGGCCCGCGGTGCTGGCGCTGGCGGAAACGCTCGGCAGTCAGGGGCGCCCGGTCCCCGGCGCGGTATTGCTCGACGCATTCATCCTGGGCATGGAGGTGTGCTGCCGGCTCGGCCTGACGGTGCATCCCCAGCACTATGCGCGCGGCTGGCACATCACCTCGACCTGCGGGGTGTTCGGGGCGGCGCTGGCCTGCGGCCGGATCCTCGGCCTGACGGCGGAGCAACTGCACGATGCGCTCGGCAACGCGCTGGCGCAGAGTTCCGGCGCGGTGGAGACGCTGGGCACCATGTCGAAGAGCCTCAGCGTCGGCGGCGCGGCGCGCGGCGGCCTGATGGCGGCCCTGCTGGCGCGTGACGGCTACACCGGTCCCGCCGGGGCGCTGGAGGGCGAGCGCGGGTTCTTCAATCTGCATTCCGATACGCCCGATATCGGCAAACTGATCGAGGGCCTCGGCAGCCGCTGGGAAGTCCTCAACGTCGCCTTCAAGCCGTATCCGTGCGGCGTGGTGCTGAACCCGGTGATCGAAGCCTGCCTCGGCCTGCACGCCGAGGGCGGCTTTGCGGCCGACGAGATCGAGTCGGTCGTGCTCAGAGGGCATCCGCTGCTCAGGCAGAGGACCGACCGGCCGGGCGTGACCAGCGGACGGCTGGCGCAGGTGAGCGCGCAGCATGCCGTCCCGGTCTCCCTGTTGCGCGGCCGCGCCGACCTGCAGGCCTTCTCCGACGAGAGCGTCATGGACCCGGCGCTTCGCGCGTTCGGCGAACGGGTCAGCTTCCAGGACGATCCCTCCGTCGCGGTGGAGGCCGCCGAGGTGCGGTTGCGGTTCCGCGACGGGCGCGAGGTCGTGCGGCGGATCGCGGCGGCGCGGGGCGGGCTGGAGCGGCCGATGTCGGACGCCGATCTCGCCGAAAAGCTGACGGCGCAGATCGCCTACCGGGGCCTGGCCCTTCCGGCAGACGAGCTGATCGCGGCGATCGACACCATCGAGACGGCCGGGGACGGCGCCGGGTTCCTGGCGCTGACGCGGCCCCAATAGAATTCCGCGGCGACAGACGACAGGAGAATTCCATGAACGACGCGAAGATTTCGGATCCGGTCATCACGCTGACCACCGGGCCGGTCGATGCCTATCCGGAGGTGCTCCGGGCCCTGTCGCGGCCGGTCTTCTACGACTACGATCCTGCCTTCCTCGCCCAGTACGAGACGGTGAACGGCAAGGTGCAGCAGGCGTTTCATACATCCACGCCGCCGGTCATCCTGCAGGGCGAGCCGGTGCTCGGTCTGGAAGCGGCCGCCGCCTCGCTGATCGCCAGGGACGACGTCGTCCTGAACCTCGTGTCGGGCGTCTACGGCAAGGGCTTCGGCTACTGGGCCGCGCGCTACGCGAAAGAGGTCGTCGAACTGGCGGTGCCCTACAACGAGGTGCTGACCGCCGAGGCGGTGGCGCAGGCGCTGAGCGATCGACCCGACATCGCCGTCGTCGCGCTGTGCCATCACGACACGCCGTCGGGCACCGTCAATCCCGCCGTCGAGATCGGGGCTGCGGTGAAGGCCGCCGGCAAGCTCATGATCGTCGATACGGTCTCGTCCTTCGGCGGGATGGAGGTTCTGCCCGAGGCGGTGCAGGCCGACATCTTCGTGACCGGGCCGAACAAGTGCCTCGGCTGCCCGCCGGGCCTGTCGCTGCTGCATGTCAGCGAGGCGGCGTGGGAGAAGATCGCCGCCAATCCCGATGCGCCGAAGGATTCGATCCTGTCGATCAGCGACTGGCGGTATGCCCATCTCGCGTCGAACCCGTTCCCGTTCACGCCGTCGGTGTCGGAGATCAACGCGCTCGACGTGGCGATGGATCGCTATCTGGAGGAGGGCGAGCAGGCGGTCTGGGCGCGCCATGCACTGACGGCCGCGGCCTGCCGGGCCGGCATCCAGGCGGCCGGGCTGTCGCTGTGGGCCGCCCGCGAATCGATTGCCTCGCCGACCTGCACCGCCGTGGCGCTTCCCGACGGCATCGACGAGACGAAACTGCGCGGGCTGATCCGCGACCGCTACGGCGTGATGCTGTCGTCGGGCCGGGCGGAAACGCACGGCAGACTCGTCCGCATCGGCCATATGGGGCCGACGGCACGGCCGGCCTATGCCCTTGTTGCCGTGGCAGCTTTCGTCGGCGGCATGCAGGCGATGGGCGTGGAGGGCCTCGATCTCGGCGCCGGCGCCGAGGCGGCGATGGCCGTCATCGACGCGCACTAAAATCGAAAGCCTGCGCTTTCACAGGAAATCATTGTATCATAGTACGACGGTACTACGGATTGAGGGGCCTTAGGGGAGAGGCCCCTGCGGCGCAATAATAATCGATGGACAGCTTATGATCGCTAAGGCAATGCCTTTAGACTTCAAAGTCACAAAGTCCGCGGCGCCGGTCCGCCAGAGCGTCACCGAAAGCATTCGCAACTCGATCGCGCTTGGATACTTCACCGCAGGGCAGAGAATCACCGAACGCGACCTGTGCGAGATGACGGGCGTGAGCCGCACCGCCGTGCGCGAGGCGCTGCGCCAACTGGAGAGCGAGGGGCTGGTCCAGGTGGTGCCGCATCGCGGGCCGATCGTCGCGCGGCTGACGCCGGAACAGGCCGAGGGCATCTATCAGGTGCGCGTCGAACTCGAGGGCCTGGCCTGCGAACTGTTTACCAAGAGCGCCACCGATCAGGAGATCGCCGCGCTGAAGGCGGCGCTGGAGACCCTGAAGCGGTCCGTCGACGTGACCGATCCGCTCGAGCGGCTGACGGCGAAGAACGCGTTCTACGACTGCCTGATCCACGGGGCGCACAACGAGGCGCTGGGTCACACGCTGTCGTCGCTGAACGCCCGCGTTATGGTGCTGAGGGCAACGTCGCTCGGGTCTCCCGGGCGGACATACGAGAGCCTCGAGGAACTCGAGGAACTCGTCGGCCATCTCGCCGCGCGGCGGGGCAAGGAGGCGCGCAAGGTCGCCGCCCGCCATGTCATGAACGCCGGCAAGGTCGCCATCGAGATCCTGCGCCAGCGCATGGCCGAGGAAGAGGCCGAGTCCGCCTGACGGACCGGCCATTGTAAGCCTCTCGACTGCCCGTCTTCAGATGCCCGGCGTGGTTGGGGTCCAGGCGTGTTCAGAGTCCGGGCGTGTCTAGACTCCGGGCGTGTCTAGATTCCGGGCGTCGCGCCGCCGTCGACGTCGATCACGGCGCCGTGGACGTAGGACGCCGCCGGGCTGCACAGGAAGCGGACGACGTCCGCGATCTCGTCCGGATTGCCGTAGCGCGGGATGCCGTACTCGACCCGCAGTTCCTCCTGCGCGTCCTCGAACGCGATCCCCCTTTCCTTCGCGCGCACCTCGATCCGGCCGGCCAGCCGGTCGGTGACGACATGGCCCGGGCACAGCGTGTTGACGCGCATGCCGGTGCCTTGCGCGCGCTTTGCGATCGCCTTGGTGAAGTTGATCAGCGCCGAGTTGACCGGCCCGCCGACGCAGAAGTCGGGTTCGGGCGTATGCGCGCCGACGCCGGAAATGTTGACGATGACGCCCCGGCTCTGTTCGAGCGCGTCCCAGGCGGCGCGGCAGAAGCGGACGGTGGCGTGGAACTTCAGGGCGAAGCCGTCGAGGAAATCGGCGTCGTCGAGGGCGAGAAAGTCGCCGCGCTTCGTGGCGCCCGCATTGTTCACCAGCGCGTCGATCCGCCCGGCCTCTTCAAGCGTTTTCGACACGACCTCGGCGGGCGCATCGGGCTGCGAGAGATCCAGCGCGTGCACCCAGGCCGCCGGCGCGCCGGCGGCGCGCGCCGCCTCGGCGGTCGCTTCCAGTTCGGCCGCGTCGCGGGCGGTGAGGCTGACCGCGAAACCGTCCCTGGCCAGCCCGATGGCGAAGGAGCGGCCGAGGCCACGGCTGGCGCCGGTGATGATCGCAGTCCGCATTTTCCTGTCTCCCGTGCCCCGTCCGCCGGGGGTCCTTTGCACGGCGGAATCCGAGGAGCGGTCCGCCATCGCGCCGGCGCATTTCCGTGTCCCGGGCAGCCGGCGATTTTTTCATATTGTATTACGGTATGATAATGTTATCGTCGCTTTGTGCTGTCAATCCGGGCATGCCTCTCTGCGAGGCGGGAGCGCTCGTCTCCCGTCGCGGCCAGCAGGCGGCCCACGGTCCGAAACGGGTGCAATGCGTCGATATTCCGACCCGATATCCGGCAAGAGGCAAGGCGCGTCAGGGACGCGCGCAGTCCGTGCCGCGGTCCGTCGCGGCGCAGTTCAGCGTGATCGTTTCGGGCATCCGGCCGGCCCGCCGGTCGAAGGCGATCTCGGCGCGGGTGACCCAGCTCCTGCCCTTGCGTCCGCACCACAGCCGTTCCACCGGCATGTTGTCGCCCTTGGCGTTGCGCAGGTAGACGGCGCCGGTTTCGGGCTCTGCCTGCAGGCTGAACCGGAGCGTCGCGCCCGGCGCGATCTCGCCCAGCCTGTCGGAATACCAGTGCGCGATCGACGCGTCGCAGGTCAGCGGCGCGGTGCCCGTATTCTGCACGGTGATATCGAAGGATTTCGTGGCGGCGCTGGCCGGCACGGCGACCAGTCCGACAAGGGCTGCAACAAGAATGTAGGAAAACTGCATCTTCAACCTTGGTTTTCGGGTGACAACGGAGAGGTTAGCACCCGTATGGCCTGTGAGTGTCAACCGGAATTTGAAAGGGGAATGGTATGATACAAAAATGGGTAGCTGGCGTTGCGAGCCGCACAACCCTTGCCCTGGTGCTAGCAGGTGGCCTCGGCGCCGCCGTCGTCCACGCCGAGGATGTGAGCACGATCGCGATCCTCACGCCCGAGATGGGCACGGACATGGGCTGGAACCAGCAGGGTGTCGACGCTGCCAAGGCGGCGGGCGAGGAGAAGGGCGTCGAAGTCATCGTCGCCGAGAACCTCGGCTACGGCGACGTTCGCCCGACGCTTCGCGAACTCGGTGAAGACGGTGCGCAGCTGCTGATCGCGCACGCCTCGGGCTACAACACCGCCGCGCCGGAAATCGGCGAGGAGATGGGGATCCCGGTGGCGATCGTCGACAGCCCCGACAAGATGACCGAGGGCAAGATCTCCGACTACACGGCGTCCGGTTCGGACGGGTCCTATCTCGCCGGCCGTCTCGCCGCCAAGATGACCCGCACCGGCGTCGTCGGCATCGTCGTCTCCGGCGAGCCGCCGTCCTGGAACAACATGTCGGCCGCGTTCGCGGAAGGCGTGAAGGCCGAGAACCCGGACGTCGAAGTGCGCTACGCCGTGATCGGCCCGGCCGCCTACGCGGACGTCGCCGGCGGCAAGCGTGTCACCGAGACCGTCATCGCGTCGGGCGCCGACGTCATCTTCGGCCAGGGCAACGGATCGAGCTTCGGCATGCTGCAGGCGGTCGAGACGACCAAGGCCACCGACGGCGGCAAGGTCTATTTCATCGACGTGATCGGCGACAAGACCTCCATCGACAAGGGCTTCCTGCTGTCGTCGGTGATCTGGGACCTGAAGCCCGTCTACGGTGCGATGATCGACGATCTGAAGGCCGGCAAGTACGGCACGCAGAACTACGACATCAAGCTGTCCGACGGCAGCCTGCGTCTCCTGAAGACGGACAACATCCCGGATGACGTCTGGGCCGAAATCGAGACGCTGAAGGGCGACATCGTTTCCGGCAAGATCGTGGTCGAGCCGAAGTACGACGCCGAAAGCGTCCACGCGCTGGTGAAGACCGTCGACGCCAACTGATCGACCAGTACAAGACCCGCCCGCCGCGGCACCGGCTGCGGCGGGCAGACTTTGACGAGGATACTCCCGCGATGTCCGCTTCCCCCGAGGTTGCTCCGGATCCTTCGACTGCCCCCGGCAACCCGGTGGTCGCGCTGCGCGGCCTGACCAAGCGTTTCCCCGGTGTCGTCGCGAACGACGACGTGACCGTCGAGATCATGCCCGGCGAGGTGCACGTCCTCCTCGGCGAGAACGGCGCGGGCAAGTCGACGCTGGTCGGGATGCTGTCCGGTCTGCAGCAGCCCGACGAAGGCCATATCGAAATCGACGGCAGGACCGTGATCGTCGACTCCCCGCGACAGGCACTGGCCATGGGGATCGGCACGGTGTTCCAGCACTCGATGCTGGTGCCGAGCCTGACGGTCATCGACAATTTCGCGCTCGGCGGCACCTGGTGGAAACGCCCGGACAGGTCCGGCATCGCAAGGCGTATCCGCGAGACCGCCGACCGGGTCGGCCTGCGCGTCGATCCGCATGCGCTGGTGAGCAGTCTTTCGCTGGGAGAACGGCAGCAGGTGGAGATCCTGCGCGCACTGATGCGCGGCAGCCGCTGCCTGATCCTGGACGAGGCGACCGCAATGCTGACCCCGCACGAGGCGGTCAGCCTCGGCGAGCTGATGCGCCGGCTGGTGGCCGAGGGGCTCGCCATCATCTTCATCACCCACAAGCTGAACGAGGCGCTTGCCTATGGCGACCGCATCTCGGTCCTGCGGCTCGGCCGGAAGGTCGGGGCGATCGGTCCCGACGCGCTGAAGGCGCATTCCGACGCCGAGAACACGAACCGGATCATCTCGCTGATGTTCGGCACCTCCGGCGGCGAGGACCGGGAGCATGTCGTCCGGAAGACGGCGTTCGGGCCGCCGGTACTCGAGGTTCAGCACCTGTCCAGCACGGCGGGCCGCGTGCCGGTGCGCGACGTGTCCTTCATCGTTCGCGCCGGCGAAATCTTCGGCATCGCCGGCATCGACGGCAACGGCCAGAAGGAACTCGCCGAGGTGCTGTCGGGGCAGATGCCGGCGAGCGGCGGGGCGATCCTGCTGTCGGGCGAGGACGTCGTGCACCAGTCCGTCGGAGACCGCCGGTCGCAGGGACTGCGATACGTCACGGACGACCGTCTCGGCGAAGGCACCGTCGGGGCGTTTCCCGTCGCGACGAACTTCCTGCTCAAGGATATCGGCGCCGAACCCTACTGGCGGCGCGGGGTCGAGCGTCCGGCGCAGATCGAGGAGACGGCGAAGCGGCATGTCGCCGACTTCGACATCCGCACACCCGGCGTCCGTACGCCGGTCGGCCGGCTGTCCGGCGGCAACATCCAGAAGGTGGTGCTGGCGCGCGAGCTGACCGGAGCGGCGGAAGCCGTCATCTTCGCCAAGCCGACCTACGGGCTCGATGTCAACAACATCCGCTCGACGCGCGACAGGATCCGCGCCGCGGCGGATGCGGGCAAGGCCGTGCTGCTGATCTCGACCGATCTGGACGAGCTTCTGGAACTCGCCGACCGGATCGCCGTCATCGATCACGGTGCGATACAGGGCGTCGTCGACAACAACGAGGGCGCCCGCGACGCGGTCGGTCGCCTGATGAGTGCCGGAGACCGCACGTGAGCGAACAACAGGCTGTAGCGCCGGTGGGAAACGCGCCCGCCTGGCCGCGCATGCTGGCGATCAGCATCGGACCGCTGATCGCGGCGATCGTCATCGGCGGGCTGATCCTGCTGGCGATGGGCGTGAACCCGTTCAACTACTACGCCTATGTGGTCAAGCGCGCGATCCTGTCCCCGTCGGGCATGGAGGCGACGCTGACGCGGATGGGGCCGCTGCTGCTCATTGCCGCGAGCCTGATCGTCGCCTTCCGGGCCGGCATCTGGAACCTCGGCGGCGACGGCCAGTTCCTGCTGGCCGCCGTGATCGTCGCCGCGGCGACGCCGGTGATGATCGACGTGCTGCCGGTCTGGCTGAACCTGGTTCTCGGGCTCTTCATCGGCGCGGTGATCGGCGCGATCTGGGGCGTGCTGCCGGCAATGCTGAAGGCCTGGCAGGGCATCAACGAGATCATCACGACGCTGATGATGAGCTTCCTCGGCGTGTCGCTCGCCAACGTCCTGGTCAAGCTCTACTTCCTCGACCCGGCGACGACGACGCCGCAGACCCGCACGCTGCCCGTCGAGGCGCGGCTGCCGCGGCTGTTCGACACGACGGTGTCCTCCGGCCTGCTGATCGGCCTCGTCGCCGTCATCGCCGTGCACCTGATGATGACGCGCACGTCGTTCGGCATGAAACTGCGACTGGTCGGCGCGAACCCGCGGGCGGCGGTCCATGCCGGCCTGTCGGTGCCCGGGTTGACGCTCGCGGTGTTCTGCATCTCTGCGGCGCTGGCCGGCGTGTCGGGCGCCGTCGACATCCTCGGCACGCAGGGCAACGTGCGCGCCGACTGGAATCCCGCCTACAGCCTGACCGTCGTCCCACTGGTGTTTCTGGCGCGGCTGAACGGCTTCGGCTCGATCGCCTATGTCTTCGTGTTCTCGGCGCTGACGATCGGCGGCGAAAGCGCGGCGCGGCGGCTCGGCGTGCCCAGCTTCTTCTCGCTGGTGATCGTCGCCATCCTGCTGATGACGCTGGGGCTCGCCGAGTATCTCGACAAGCGCCACCAGGACCGCGCGCGGCACTGAGGCAAGAGAGGTTTTCATGGCGCTCTTCACCGAAAGCTTCATCGTCACGCTGGTCCTCGGCGCGATCATGGCGGGCGTGCCGCTGCTGCTCGCGGGCCTCGGCGAGCAGATGTCGGAGAAGGCCGGCGTCCTCAATATCGGCCTCGAGGGCATGATGCTGACCGGCGCCTATACCGGCTTCCTCGTCGCCTGGCTGACGGGCAGCCCGAACCTCGGCTTCCTCGCCGCCGCCGCCGGCGGGGCGGGGCTGTCGCTGTTCATGGTTCTGTTCTGCGTGCGGATGGGCCTGAACCAGATCGTCATCGGCATCGCGCTGACGCTTCTGGCCGAGGGGATGACGGCGATCCTGCACTTCATCCAGTTCTCGCGCACCTATCCCCGCCTCGACGGAGTCGCCAAGCTGCCGATCTGGCCGCTGTCGGAGATCCCGGTCGCGGGGCCGATCCTGTTCAATCACACCTGGGTGGTCTATCTGGCGGTCGCGCTCGTGGCGATCTTCGCCTGGATCTACCGGATGACGCATTTCGGCGCGGCGCTGCAGGCGGCCGGCGACAAGCCCGCGGCTCTCGACGCGGCCGGCGTCGATGTCGTGCGCACCCGCTCCATCGCCGTGCTGATCACCGGCGCGCTGGCCGGGCTCGGCGGCGGCTTCATGTCGATCGCGGTGGCCGGCATCTTCATTCCGTTCATGAGCCACGGCAACGGCTTCATCGCCATCGTGCTCGCCATGCTGGCGCGCGGGCGGCCGCTGTGGGTGCTGGGCGGCGCGCTGTTGTTCGGCGGCTGCCTGTCGATGACGACCGCGCTTCAGGTCGCCGGCGTCGACATCCCGACCGACGTGATCCAGATGCTGCCGTTCGCGATGGTGATGCTGGTCCTGCTGATCGCCGGCCGCAAGGCGGGGCTGCCGAGCGCGCTCGGCGAAAGCTTCGTGCGCGGCGCCCGCTAGCGTCGGTCCGGCGACCGGCGCGGTTTTCCCCGGCCGCAGCGGAAATTCGCGAAACGAATCAGTCTCCCTGCGCCATACTCCGGTGACGCAACGGCGCCTGTCCGTGAAACAGGCTGCCGGATGGACAGGTCATCGTTCCAGCGGGGGCTGCGGGCTTTGGGGATTGCAAGAGGTCGGATCGTACTGAAGGGCGGACTTGCCGCCGCCCTCCTGATAGCGGGTCCGGGTGCTACCCGCGCGGAGATCGATCCGCCGGTGCCGGCCAGTTCCGATGCGTCCGCGCGGTGGGACACCGCCGGACCCGATGCGGCGACGGGCTGGCTGCATCCGGGCGCCTGGACGCCGGGTCAGGATTGGGGCTGGTTCTCCGGAAACGCCGAAGCCGCGAACATCTTCGGAAGCTGGGGCGGCGTGCGCGACGATCTGCAGGAGAAGGGGATATCGTTCTCGTTGTCCTATACCGGGCAGTTCGCCGCCAATCCCTCCGGCGGTGAAATTCCCGACGGAGCGAGCTGGATCGGCGACTGGAGCCTTGCCGCCTTTGTCGATTTCGAGCGCGCGTTCGGCGGCCCCGAGGGCACCTATTTCGTGACGTCGGTCAACGTCGAGACCGGCACGATCGGCCTGACGCCGGCCAATGTCGGGAACCTCTTTCCCGTCCAGATATCGTCGTCGGCCGATCCCTTTCCGCAGATCGCGCTGGTTGACTTCGCATTGGGGGGGCAGCTCTTCGACAACACGGTCGAGGTGGTGGCCGGCCGGATCGGCACCGGCGACGATTTCGCCACCCTGAACAGCGCCTGCACGTCCTTGAACGCGGCGATCTGCGGCAATCCCGTCGTCGCCGAAAGCACGATCAGCTTTCCCGCCTATCCGGTTGCCGCCTGGGGCGCGCGCGCCCTGCTGAAGCCCGGCGACGCGTGGTATGCGCAAGCGGGCGCTTATCTCGTTTATCCCGATCTCGGCGATCCGGACCTGCACGGCGTCGAATTCGGCGCGCCGGACGGGTCGGGCGTGCTGGCGATCGGCGAAGCCGGCGTGAATGTCGGTACGCGCGCCGGCGCCAGCGGTCTGCCCGGCACCTACAAGGCCGGCGGCTACGTCGATACCGAACGGCTGACGAACCTGCAAACGGGTCTCGCGCAGGACGAGACCTGGGGCGCCTATGTGATGGGCGAGCAGATGGTCTACAGCGCCGACGACAGCCGTTCCAGGGGCCTGTGGGCCTGGCTGGCGCTGAGCTACGCGCCGCCGGACGTCAACGAGATCGCGTTCATGGCCGCCGGGGGGCTCAGCTATGCAGGGCCATTCGCCAGCCGGCCCGACGACACCGTGTCGTTCGTTGCCGCCGCGGGCGCATTCAGCAAATACCTTCCCGATCAGGATGTTGAGATCCTTCTGGAGCTGAACTATCAGGCCCAGGTGCTTCCCGCCGTCTACGTCCGGCCCGACATCCAGTACATCATCGATCCCGACGGCAAGTCGTCGATCGACGACGCCCTCGTCATCGGCTTCTCGGTCGGCGCGACGTTCTGACCGCGGGCGGCGGAACAAACCCGCCGGGATCCATGCGGGTCGGCGATGAAATTGGCCTCCTATATCAGGACTCAATATTGCCTTGAGTATTGTCGTTTCTCTTTGCGAAAGAAAAGCAGCAACACACGCAACGCCTTAACCAAAGGGCAAGGTGCATTCCGCTACGGTCCCCCGGTCATTTTCCGTAGGTCGCTACCGGTTGGGAGACCCCGCAGATGCCATTCATCGACGCTAAGCCGTTCCCGTTCCAGTTCGATTTCGATCACGTCGCGCTCCTCTGCATCGACATGCAGCGCGACTTCTGCGAGCCGGGCGGCTTTGCGGAATCCCTGGGCAACGACATCTCGAAGATCCAGCCCTGCATTCCCGTCATCGGCAAGCTGCAGGCGGCCTTTCGCAAGGCCCGGCTGCCGATCATCCACACGAAGGAGTGCCACAAGCCGGACCTGTCGGACCTGCCGACCGCGAAGCTCAATCGCGGCAACCCGACAATCAAGATCGGCGAGTTCGGCCCGATGGGGCGCATCCTGATCGACGGCGAGCCGGGCGTGGAATTCGTGCCCGAGAACGAGCCCCGCGAGTGGGAGCACGTCATCAGCAAGCCCGGCAAGGACTCCTTCTACGCCACGGACCTGGACGAGTATCTGACCCGTCGCAAGATCTCCGGCCTGGTGATCACGGGCGTCACGACCGAGGTCTGCGTGCAGACGACGATGCGCTGCGCCAACGACCGCGGCTATGACTGCCTGCTCGTCGAAGACGGCACCGACAGCTTCTTCCCCGAATTCAAGGAAGCGACGCTGAAGGCCGTGGTCGCGCAGGGCGGCATCGTCGGCTGGACCTGCAAGTCGGAGGCCCTTTTGCACATGCTCGACAACGAGACCCCCGGCGAAGTGACCACGACCGCGTAGTCGGGGTGGCGCCGCTGGCGCACCCGGCTGACAGGCCCGGAGACTGCGCATGAAGCCACCGGTCGATTTCCTCTTTCCGTCCGTCGCGCCGGGGGCTGTCCCCTATTGGCGGCGGGCCCTCAGGGGCTGTTCGCAGCTCTGCTTCCAGACGAACGAGCTGACCGGTCTGTTCTTCCTCGCCGCCGTGCTCGTCGCGTCGCCGATCTCGGCGGCCTACATGCTCGTCGCAGCGGCAATCGCCCCGGGCGCCCGGATGCTTCTCGGCGACCGCGGCACTGTGCTGGAAACCGGGCTTCCCGGCCTCAATCCCTGCCTGCTTGCGATTTCGCTGCCGGCCTTCTTCGAAACCGGCTGGACGGATTTCGGCATGTGGGCGGTGCTGCTCGTCTGCGTCGCGCTCGCCGTCGCGATGGTTAAGCTGTTCTTGGCCATCCTGCCGTTCCCGATCCTCGTGCTGCCCTTCCTGATCATATTCTGGGGCCTGTGGACGCTGGAACCGCATGTTGCGTTTCTCGAGCCCAGCGGAGCAGCCGTATCGGGAGCGGCAAGCTTCCAGCCGGTCCTGTCGGTGCTGCGCAGCCTGGGGGAATCGCTGTTCCAGCCGTTGGTCCTGTCCGGTCTCCTGTTTCTGGCCGGTATCCTGCTCAGCAATTGGCGACACGGCGTGATCGCCCTGCTCGGCGCCGCCATCGGCACGCTGGTGTCCTATTACTACCGACACGTGGATCCCGGCAGCGCCGACCTTGGACTGTACGGGTTCAACGGCGTCCTTGCCGCCGTGTCGGTTTTCGTCATGTGCGGCGGCAAGCTGAGGCTGTCCGTCCTCGGAGCCCTGCTTGCGACAATCCTGACACCGGCGATCTCGAGCTTCGGCGTGCCGGCGCTGTCCGCACCTTTCGTCCTGACGGCCTGGCTGATGCTCGCGCTCGGCTGGGTCGAGAACACGTGGTTCCGGGTTCTCGACGAGCCTGCCCCGCCAGCACCTCTGGAAGGAGACTGAGCGATGTCCAACCCGACCGACTCGATCGTCGTTCCGGAGATCATCACCTACGCAAAGACGCTGAAGGACACTGACGACTGGAAGCCGTTCCGGCCCGGCGTCACGGCGCACTGGCTTTACGGCGATTTCGGCAAGGGCGCGTCCGCGGTGCTGTTGCGTTACGAGCCGGGCGCCCGCGTTCCGCTGCACGAGCATGTCGGCTTCGAGTACATGTTCGTCCTCGATGGCGACCAGTACGACGAGCATGGTTCCTATCCCGAAGGGACGTTCGTCTCGCATCCGCCCGGAACGCGGCATTCTCCGGGCAGCCACGGCGGCTGCGTCGCCCTGCTGATCTACGAAAAGCCCGTGCGTTTCGTCGATCAGGACTAGGTGGCCGTCTACGATTCCGGGGCCACGGGGCTCCTGATCGTTTCCGGTGTCAGGATGTCGCACAGGGCCTGCGCGGCCGGCGATGCGGCGCTACTGCCGGACGGCGCGCGGCGGCACGCCGAACTCGGCCTTGAAGGCGCGGGTGAAGGCGCTGGTATCCGCGTAGCCGCACCGGAGCGCCACCTCGGCGACGCGCATCGTGCTCTCCGCCATCAGACGCCGCGCCAGTGTCAGCCGGATGCGGCGGTAGACCGTGCGCGGCGTCGCGCCCATCGCCTTGGCGAAGGACCGCTCGAGATCCTTCTGCGTGCAGCCGGCCCGGCGCGCCACGGTGCGGATCGGCAGCGGCTGCTCGACATGGCCTTCCATCTCCGCGATCGCGGCGGCCACATGCCGGTTGCCGCGCGCCTTCGACACGCTGCGCACGATGCCGGTTTCCTGGTGCATGAACAGGGCTGCGATCTCGAGCGTCAGCGCCGTTCCATGGCGTTCGCCGATCAGGTGCAGGACGAGCTCGAACGCCGTCATCGCGCCGCCCGAGGTGACCCGGTCGCCGTCGACGATGTAGCGCTCGCGCCGCGCCGTGACATCGGGGAACCGCTCGGAGAACGCCTCGAACACCTCGTAGTGGATCGTTGCCGGCCGGCCGTCGAGAAGGCCTGCCGCCGCCAGCAGCCAGCTTCCCGTGTCGAGGCCGACGAGCGTGCGGTAGCGGCGGGCGGCGGCGCGCAGCAGTCGGCTGCAGGTTGCCGTCGCATGGTCGCGGTAGTCGTAACTCGGCAGCAGGAACAGGGAATCGCCGCCGGTGGCGTCGGCCAGGCGCGCAGCCGGCACGACCGGGAAGCCGCTCGACGAGGTCACCGGCGCGCCGTCCAGCGTCAGGATCTCCCATTCGTAGGTCGTGCGGCCGAGCAGGGTGTTGGCGGCGCGAAGCGGCTCCAGTGCGTTGGCGAGGCAATGGTTGGAAAACCGGTCGAACAGCAGCACGCCGATGCGGCTCGTTCCGCTCTCAAGAATTTTCCAGTCGGGCATGATTTTGTCCAGTTCGGCACGGTTGCCTCACTGAACTCCACTACGCTTTCCGGCGCAATCGAATTCGGGAGGAGTGCATGCCGCTGGACATGAACCGCGAGGTTTTCATCACCTGTGCCGTGACCGGATCGGGCGGTACGCAGGACAGGAGCCCGCATGTGCCGCGCAGCCCGCAGCAGATCGCCGAGAGCGCGATCGATGCAGCGAAGGCCGGCGCGGCAATCGTCCATTGCCATGTCCGCGATCCCGAGACCGGCGCCCCCTCGCGCGACGGCAGGCTCTACCGGGAGGTGACCGAGCGCATCCGCGACGCGGAGGTCGACGTCGTCTTGAACCTCACCGCCGGCATGGGCGGTGACATCGTGTTCGGATCGCCGTCTGCTCCGCTGCCGCTCGCCGCTGCCACCGACATGATCGGCGCCGAGGAGCGCGTGGCGCATGTCGCCGACTGCCGGCCGGAGATCTGCACGCTCGACTGCGGCACGATGAACTTCGCCGAGGCCGATTACGTCATGACCAACACGCCGGGCATGCTGCGGGCGATGGGCAAGATGATGACGGATCTCGGCGTCCGCCCGGAGATCGAGGCGTTCGATACCGGTCACCTGTGGCTGGCGAAATCGCTGGTCGAGGAGGGCGTGCTGACGGGGCCGGCACTGGTGCAGCTGTGCATGGGTGTGCCGTGGGGGGCGCCCGACGACCTGAACACTTTCATGGCGATGGTCAACAACGTGCCGAAGGACTGGTTCTGGTCGGCCTTCTCCATCGGCCGCAACCAGATGCCCTATGTTGCCGCAGCCGTGCTGGCCGGCGGCAACGTGCGTGTCGGCCTGGAAGACAACATCTGGCTCGCCAAGGGTCAGCTCGCGACGAATGCGCAGCTCGTCGAGCGCGCCGTGACGATCGTCGAGAGCCTCGGCGCGACCGTGATCGGGCCGGACGCGGTGCGCGCCAAGCTCGGGCTGACCAAGCGCGCGCCAGCGTAACAACGGGGGCGTGAGGGCATAACCATGACGAAAACGGCAGCGATCATCGGCGGCGGCGTCATCGGCGGCGCCTGGGCCGCGCGGTTCCTCCTAAACGGCTGGGACGTCCGGCTCTTCGATCCGGACCCGGAAGCCGAACGCAAGATGGGCGAGGTGATGAGCAATGCCCGCCGCGCCCTGCCCATGCTCTACGACGTCAGCCTGCCGCCGGAAGGCACGCTGCGCCATGTCGCGACGATTGCGGAGGCGGTCGAGGGCGCCGACTACATCCAGGAGAGCGTTCCCGAGCGTCTCGACCTGAAGCGCAAGGTCTACGCGGAGATCGAGTCGACCGCGGCACCCGATACGCCGGTCGGCTCGTCGACGTCGGGCTTCAAGCCCTCCGAGATCCGCGAGGGCCTCAAGAATCCGGGCCGCGTGATGGTGGCCCATCCGTTCAACCCGGTCTACCTGCTGCCCGTCGTCGAGGTGGTCACTGGCGAAGGCGCGGACGAGGGCGCCGTGTCGCGCGCGGAAGAGATCCTGCGCGGCATCGGCATGTACCCGTTGCGCATCGCGCGAGAGATCGACGCCCATGTGGCCGACCGCCTGCTGGAGGCGGTCTGGCGCGAGGCGTTGTGGCTGGTCAAGGACGGCATCGCCACGACGCAGGAAATCGACGATGTGATCCGCTACGGATTCGGCCTGCGCTGGGCGCAGATGGGGCTGTTCGAGACCTACCGGATCGCCGGCGGCGAAGCGGGCATGAAGCATTTCCTGGCCCAGTTCGGTCCGGCGCTGAAATGGCCGTGGACCAAGCTGATGGACGTGCCGGAGCTGACCGACGATCTGGTCGATCGTATCGCCAGCCAGTCGGATGCCCAGTCCGGCCACAGGAGCATCCGCGCGCTGGAGCGCCTGCGCGACACCAACCTCGTCGCCATGATGCGGGCACTGAAGCAGCGCGACGCGGCGGCGGGTGCGCTTCTGCGGGCGCACGAGAAAACCCTGACGCCGGAAATTGCCTCCGACGCGCCGCCGATGGTCACCGCGCGCCGCGTCGTGCCGGCCGACTGGACGGACCAGAACGGCCACATGAACGAGGGCCGCTACGGCCAGGTGTTCTCCGACGCGGCCGAAGTCGTCTTGGCCCATGTCGGTGTCGACGCCGCCTATATCGAGGCCGGCCTGAGCTATTTCACCGCCGAGACGACGATCCGGTTCCTGGCCGAGACCCTCGAAGGCGAGACGATCCGCGTCGAGACGCTGGTGATGCAGGGCGACGGCAGGAAGCTGCGGCTGTGGCACGAGATGAAGCGCGCCTCCGACGATGAGCTGCTCGCCACCTGCAACCAGTTCATGCTGCATGTCAGCCTGGAGACCCGCCGCTCGTGCCCGCCGCCGCCGGAGGTCGCTGCGCGGGTGGAAGCGCTCGCCGCGGCTCACGCCAACGTCGTGAAGGAACTTGCGTGATGGATTTCGGCCTGAGCGAAGAACAGGAGATGATCGTCTCCACGGTGCGCAGCTTCGTGGAAAACGAGATCTATCCGCACGAGGCGGAGGTGGAGCGCACCGGCGAAGTGCCGATGGACCTCGCCGAACGGATCAAGGCGAAGACCATCGAGCTTGGCTTCTACGCCTGCAATTTCCCGGAATCGGTCGGCGGCGCCGGGCTGTCGCATCTGGATTTCTGCCTGGTCGAGCGCGAGCTCGGGCGCGGATGCATGGCGCTGAATCACTTCTTCGGGCGGCCGCAGAACATCCTGATGGCGTGCCGGGACGAGCAGATCGAGCGCTACCTGCTGCCGGCCGTGCGCGGCGACAGGATGGACGCGCTCGCCATGACCGAGCCTGGCGCGGGGTCGGATGTACGCGGCATGACGACGACCGCGCGCCGCGACGGCGGCGACTGGGTGCTGAACGGCACCAAGCATTTCATTTCCGGCGCCGAGCACGCGGACTTCGTGATCGTCTTCGTCGCGACCGGCGAGGAGGAGACGCCGCCGGATCGGAAGACTATCCCCAAGAAGAAGATCACCACCTTCCTGGTAGACCGCGGTACGCCGGGCTTCACCATGCGCGACGGCTACCGCTCGGTGAGCCACCACGGCTACAAGAACATGGTGCTGGAGTTCGACGATTGCCGACTGCCGGACGCGCAGGTGCTGGGCGAGGTCGACGGCGGTTTCAAGGTGATGAACGAGTGGCTCTACGCGACGCGTCTGACGGTCGCGACGATGTCGGTCGGCCGGGCGCGGCGCTGCTTCGACATGGGGCTCGAGTATGCCGCCGAGCGCGAGCAGTTCGGCCAGCCCATCGGCCGCTTCCAGGGCGTCGGCTTCCAGATCGCGGACATGATCACGGAAATCGATGCCGCCGACTGGCTGACGCTGTCGGCCGCCTGGCGGCTCGACAAGGGCCTGTCGGCGAACCGCGAGATCGCGTCCGCGAAGCTCTATGCGACCGAGATGCTGGGCCGGGTCACCGACGCGACGCTGCAGATCTTCGGCGGCATGGGGCTGATGGACGACTTCCCGATCGAACGTTTCTGGCGCGACGCCCGCGTCGAGCGGATCTGGGACGGCACGAGCGAGATCCAGCGGCACATCATCAGCCGCGATCTCCTGAGGCCGCTTGGGGCGTGACGGGGCACCGATGGGCGATCTGTCGCGTCTGTTGAGGCCGAAGTCCATCGCGGTGCTGGGCTCGGGCTGGGCGCAGAACGTCATCGAGCAATGCGGCAGGATGGGCTTTGCCGGAGACGTCTGGCCCGTCCATCCGACGCGCGCCGAGATCGGGGGCCTGACGGCCTATCCGTCGCTGTCGGCGCTGCCGGCGAGCCCCGACGCGGCGTTTCTCGGCGTCAACCGGCATGCGACGCTCGACGTCGTCTCGGAGCTCTCGGCGATGGGCGGCGGCGGCGCGGTGGTCTTCGCGTCGGGCTGGGCGGAGACCGGCGACCGTAGCCTGCAGTCGACCCTCATCGACCGGGCGGGGCCGATGCCGTTCCTCGGGCCGAACTGCTACGGCCTGATCAACTATCTCGATGGCGCGATCATCTGGCCCGACCAGCACGGCGGCACGCGCCAGGAGCGCGGCGTCGCGATCATCTCGCAGTCGTCGAACATCGCCATCAACCTGACCATGCAGGCGCGCGGCCTGCCGGTCGCCTATGTTGCCTGCCTCGGCAACGCCGCGCGGATCGGCCTTGCCGATCTCGCCGAGGCGCTCGGCGCCGACGAGCGGGTCACGGCGCTCGGCCTCTATGTCGAGGGCGTCGACGATGCCGCGGCGCTCGCCCGGGTCGCGGAGGACCTGCGGGCGGCGGGCAAGGAGATGGTCGTGGTGAAGTCCGGCAAGTCGGAGGCCGGGGCGACGGCGGCGGCCTCGCACACCGCCTCGCTGGCCGGCAGTTACGCCGCCTCGTCGGCCTTCTTCCGGCAGGCCGGGATCGGCGAGGTCGACACGCTGGCGGCGCTCATCGAGACGCTGAAGATCCTGCATGTGCACGGCCGACTGCCGGGGCGGCGGATCTGCTCGCTGTCCTGCTCGGGCGGGGAAGCGGGGCTCGTCGCCGATCTCGGCGCGCGCACGGGCCTGCGGTTTCCGGCACCGGAGCCGGACCAGTCCGCGACCCTGTCGGACCTGCTTGGACCGCGCGTCACGATCGCCAATCCGCTCGACTACCAGACGTACATCTGGGGCGACCGGGAGACGACGACGGCGGTCTTCGCCGAGATGTTGAAAGGCTATGACGCCGGAATCGTGCTGCTCGATCCGCCGCGCCCGGACTGCTGCGATCCGTCGTCCTTCATTCCCTCGCTCGATGCGATCGAGGCGGCGGCGGGGCAGACGGGTGTTCCCGCCTTCCCGGTCGCGTCCATGCCGGAGAATTTCGACGAGGCGCTCGCCTCAGGCCTGATCGCGCAGGGAACAGTGCCATTGATGGGGCTGGAAACCGCACTCGAGGCCATCGAGGCGGCGTCTGCGCCGCCGGGAACCGACGGGTGGCGGCCGCTGGCAGTGCTTGCCGATGCGGCGACTGCGCGTCTTCTACCGGAAGACGAGGCGAAGGCGTTCCTCGCTTCGGCCGGCGTGCCGGTTCCGAAGGGGGTGAGCGCGGCGGCGATCGCGGACCTCGATCCGCGGACGGCGGGAATTCTTCCTCCGTACGTCCTGAAGGGCCTCGGCTTCGCGCACAAGAGTGAAGCTGGCGCGGTACTGCTCGGCCTGTCGAGCCTCGACGGTCAGCAGGAGATGGTCGGCGCCGCCGGCTATCTCGTCGAGGAGATGGTGGCGGGCGGCGTCGCTGAGCTGCTGGTCGGGCTGATGCGCGATCCCGTCTACGGCGCGACCCTGACGTTGGGCCTCGGCGGCGTCACGGCGGAACTGCTGGCCGACACCGTGACGCTGGTGCTGCCGGTCGGTACCGACGACATCGGCGCGGCGTTGCGGCGCCTGCGGCTCTGGCCGCTGCTCGACGGCTATCGCGGCCGGCCGAAGCCGGACCTTGTGGCGGCAATCGATGTTATCGAACGCCTCGCGCGCCTCTTCGAGACCGATCCGTCGCTCGTCGAACTGGAAGTCAATCCGCTCATCCTGACGCCGTCGCGCGCGGTGGCGGCGGATGCCCTGATCAGAAAGGAAACCGCATGACAGCCGATCTTACCGAGGGACCGATCCGTACGCGGCGCGAAGGGGCGGTTCTGGAAGTGACGCTCGACAGGCCGAAGGCAAACGCCATCGACCTCGCGACGAGCCGCATCATGGGCGATGTGTTCCGGGATTTCCGAGACGATGACAGCCTTCGGGTCGCGATCATGCGGGCGGAGGGTGACAAGTTCTTCTGCCCCGGCTGGGACCTGAAGGCGGCTGCCGACGGCGACGCGGTCGACGGCGACTACGGCGTCGGCGGGTTCGGCGGCTTGCAGGAACTGCCCAACCTCAACAAGCCGGTGATCTGCGCCGTGAACGGTATCTGCTGCGGCGGCGGGCTGGAACTCGCCATCTCCTGCGACCTGATCCTGGCGAGCAGCAACGCCACGTTCGCGATGCCGGAGATTCGCTCGGGCACCGTCGCAGACGCCGCTTCGCTGAAGCTGCCGAAGCGCATCCCCTATCACGTCGCCATGGACCTCCTGTTCACCGGCCGCTGGTTCGACGCGGAGGAGGCGTTGCGCTGGGGACTGTTGAAGGAGATCACCGCGCCGGAGGATCTGATGGCCAAGACCTGGGCGCTGGCGCGGCTTCTCGAAAGCGGTCCGCCGCTCGTCTACGCCGCGATCAAGGAGGTGGTGCGCGAGGCGGAGAACATGCGCTTCCAGGACGGTCTCAACCGCATCACCAAGCGCCATTTCGCGACCGTCGACCGGCTCTACAGTTCGGAAGACCAGCGCGAAGGCGCGCGCGCCTTTGCGGAAGGGCGAGAGCCTGTCTGGAAGGGGCGCTAGAGCGCTTTCCGGAACTGAGCAAGCTGCGCGATCCAGTCTTCGCCGACGCCGAGATAGCGCATGACCTCGACCGGGTCCTCGTGATCCTGCCGGCAGCAGATCCGGTAGACCTCGAGCACGTCGGCGCTCATCTCTCCGCGGCTGTAGAAATACATCGCCGCGCCGTAGCGGGTCCGCCCGGACCAGTCCTCGCCGAGCGGCGTCAGGATCAGCCGGCGGTTGACCGCGTCCGCGTCCTGACCCGTTCCCATCACTCGTCCTCGGTCATCAGTAGTCCCCAGGCGGCGTCTGCGTGCGGCGGGCCAGCTTGATGAAGGGGCGCGGGACGATCGTGGCGCGTTTCATCAGCTTGACATACTGCAGCTCGCGCAGTGCGTAGATCTCGACCCAGAGGTCGTCGAGAACGCTGTCGCCATAGGGTCGCTGCAGGCTGGCGATGGCGATGTTGCGCTTGGCGGTCGGCGACCAGATCGCTGCCGTCACAAGTCCGACCTCGCGCTTCTTGCGGTGGTAGACGATGGCGTGCTCGGCCGCGACGTTCCCCTCGATTTCCAGCCCGACGAGAATGTGCTTCGCCTTGCCGTCCCTGCGCGCGGTCTCGATGGCGCGGCGGCCGTTGAAGGGTCCCTTCTTCAGGTCGACCATCCAGTCTAGCCCGATCTCGTCGGGCATCCGCGCGCGGTCGGCCCTGAGCGCCGTCTCGGCGGTGATGAAGTCGGCGTTGGCGACGATCAGGCCGGCCTCGATCCGCGCCGTGTTGAGCGCGGCATAGCCGATGGCGCGCAGGCCGTAGGGCTTGCCGACCGCCCAGAGCCTGTCCCAGAGCGACAGGGCGCGCGGCGTCTCGACGAACAACTCGTATCCCAGATCGCCGGTGAAGCCGGTGCGCGACACGGTGACAGTTCCGTCCCCGTGCGGAAAATCGCGGATGTCGAACGGCTTCATCGTCTCGATGCCGTCGAAGCCGGCGGCCTTCATGAGCGCGCAGGTGGTCGGTCCCTGCAGCGCGAGGCCGGCGACCGCCTCGGTCTCCTCGGTTATCGTCACGTCGAACCCATAGGCCCCGTCCAGGAGCCACGGCAGGTGCCGTTCCTGACAGCACAGGCGGAACAGCGTGTCGCCGAGCCGGAACAGTGTGCCGTCGTCGAGCACGCGGCCTAAGTCATCGCACCAGGCGGTGTAGTGCACGCGGCCGGGCTTCAGGCTTGTTACGTCGCGAAGGGTCAGGCGGTTGCAGAAGGCCTCGGCGTCCGGCCCCTCGATCCGGTACTTCACCATCGGCGAAATATCGAACAGCGCCGACTGGCTGCGGATCGCGAAGTATTCCAGTTCCTCGCTCCACAGGCTGTGCGGCGCGCGGTAGCCGGCCCAGTCGTACCATTCCTGCGTCTGCATCAGCGCGTCGAGGCGCGGCTGGAAGGGCGTGTCGAGCTTGATCCTGCCGATATGGCCCTGAGCGGCCTTGCGGTCGGCAAGCGTCGGGATGGCGGGGCGCATCGATCCCATCGTCAGGACTCCCGGTCAAGGATATGCCGGGCCGCGTTGAAGCCGGGCAGGCCCGAGACGCCGCCGCCAGGATGGGTGCCGGCACCGCACAGATACAGGCCGTCGACCGGCGTATCGTAGCCGGGGCTTCCCGGAACCGGGCGGGACACGAACATCTGGTCGGCCTGCAGTTCGCCGTGATGCCAGTGGCCACCGGGCATCCGATAGCGTTCCTCGATATCTGCCGGGGTGAGCAGTTCGGCGTGCCGGACCAGCTTGCCGATGCCGGGTATCGCGGCTTCAAGCTGCGCCAAGGTCTTCTCCAGGAACTTTGGCTTGCCGCTCGCCCAGCCTTCGCGCAGGGCATAGGGCGCGTACTGGACGACGGCCGAGAGGACACAGGCCCCATCGGGCGCGAGCGCGGGATCGGACAGGCTCGGCAGCGTGATTTCCATCGCCGGCTGGTCGGAGAATTCGCCGTACTTGGCCGGATTGAAGGCCCGCTCGACGTAATCGACGGTTGGTGCGATCACCATGCGGCCTGTCTGCAGGTCCGCCGCGAGACCGTCGATGTCCGGCGGTCGGTCGAGGGCGAGATGCAGCTTGGCGACGTTGCCGGCCATGCGGACGTTGCGGAGCTTGCGGACGAAGCCGATATCGAGCGCGCGCACGTCGACCAGATCCAGGAACGTCGTCCGCGGGTTGATGGCCGAGACGACGATGGGGGCGCTCAGCGTTTCGCCGCTCTCCAGCTCGATGGCGGTGGCGCGTCCGTCGTCGACGGCGATGCGGCCGACCGGGGTTCCCGTGCGCATCGTCACGCCGGCGGCCTCGGCGGCGCGAACCAGCGCGTCGGCGACCGCGCCCATGCCGCCCTTCGGCACGATCTGGGCGCCGGCGCTGCCGGCAGCCTCGCCGGCAAGGCGGTAGTAGAGGCCGAGCAGCGATGTCGGCGATCGTGGTCCGAGGTGGTGGCCGACGGTGGCGTCGAAGGCGAGCAGGCCCTTGAGGCGATTGTCGGTCAGGTGCTCGTCGGCGACGTCGGCAACGTTCATCAGGACCATGCGCATGAAGTCCCGCATTTCGGTGCGCCCGAGCCGGACCAGCGCCAGGCCGGCTCCGCCGAAGGCCATCAGGTCCTTGCGATTGAGTTCGCCGAACGTCGGCGGCGGACCGCCGAGGAAGCGCTTCAGGATGCCGGTCTGGCGCAGCAGCAGGGCGCGCAGGTCGGCCCAGGCGGCGGCCTCGCCGCCCGGTACGCCGTCGAGCCGTTCGCCGTAGCCGCCGTGCAGGATCACCGGTGCGGTCCCGGCGGACAGTGTCACCGTCGGCGAGATGCCGGTGCCGAAGCTCAGGCCATGCTCGTCCAGCCGCAGCACCCTGGCGACGTCGGGATCGAGCCGGTTCAGGAGATGCGCCACCGGCGAGACCCGGAAGCCCGGCGCGAACTCCTCGGTGCGCGCGGCGCCGCCGAGCGTTCCGGACGCCTCGACGACCTGAACCGTGCGGCCCGAGCGGGCGAGCAGGGTTGCGGCGACGAGACCGTTATGGCCGCCGCCGATGACGATCGCGTCCGAGGACGTCATGGGCGCATCAGAGGACGTCATGGGCCGGGCTCATATCTTTGACGGGGCGGGCCATGTCGCGGAGGATCTCGGCGGCCGCGTTGCGGCCGGGGGCACCCATCACGCCGCCGCCGGGATGGGTGGACGAGCCGCAGATGTAGAGACCGCCGACGGGCGAGCGGTACTGCGCGTAGCCGGGCACGGGGCGGTTGAACAGGAGCTGGTCGAAGGTCAGTTCTCCCTGGAAGATGTTGCCTTCGGTGAGGCCGACCTCGTCCTCGATCTCGCGCGGTGTACGCACTTCCATGTGGATGATGCGGTCGCGGAAGCCGGGCGAATAGTCGGCGATCTGGCCGATCACCGTCTCGGCGAAGGCGTCGCGGTCGGCGTCGGTCCAGTCGCGGCCCTCGATCTTCGGCGGGCAGTATTGCGAGAAGCAGCTCATGAAGTGCTTGCCGGGCGGCGCCATGGTCGGGTCGAGCGTGGTCGGGATGACGATGTCGAGCATCGGATCGGTCGAGTAGCGGCCGTCCTTCCAGTCGTCATAGGCGCGCTCCATGCGCTCGATCGTGTCGGTGAAGTGCAGGTCGCCCTGCAGGCACGGCGAGTTCTCGGGCAGGGCCGGGAATTCGGGCATGGACTCCAGCGCGATGTTCACCTTGCCCGACGAGCCGCGCATCTTGAAGTTCCGGATGCTCTTCACGAAGCTGTCGGGCAGTTCCTTTTCCTCGACGAGTTTCAGGAAGGTGCGGTTTGCATCGGCGTTGGAGACCACACGGTCGGCGCGGACTTCCTCGCCGCCGGTGAGCACGACGCCCGCCGCCTTGCCGTTCGTGATCAGGACCCTGTCGACCTCGGCTTCGGTGCGGATCGTGCCGCCGGAGGCCCGGAACGACCCGGCGAGCGCGCGGGTGATCGCGCCCATGCCGCCGCGGGCAAAGCCCCAGGCGCCGACGGAGCCGTCCACCTCGCCCATGTAGTGGTGCAGGAGAACATAGGCGGTGCCCGGCGACATCGGCCCGAGCGCGGTGCCGATGATGCCGGAGATCGCCAGATAGGCCTTGATAACGTCGGTCTCGAAATACTCGTCGAGAAAATCCGAGATGGACATCGTCCAGAACCGGATCGTCAGGGCGAGCTCTTCGGACGTCAGCTCGCCGAACTTGCGGCCGAGATAAAGGAGTTCTCCCAGGTCCCGCGGCCTGAAGCTCGCCGGGTCGGGCGCGGTGCGCATCAGCAGCGGCTGGATGAACCGGCACTGGCGCGTCACGTCGCGGGCGTAGCGGTCGTAGGACTCCGCGTCCTTCCTGGAGAAGCGGGCGAAATCGCGCCGGTGCGCGTGATGATCGTGATAGGCGGCGAGATAGTCGCCGTCCTGGGTCAGAACCGCGCCCCCCTCGTAGGGGATGACCTGCAGCCCGTGTTTCGGCAGCTCCAGGTCGCGCATGATCTCCGGGCGGAACAGGCTGCAGACGTAGGAACAGTTCGAATAGAGGATGTTCGGGGTCAGTTCACGGCTGACCGCCGCGCCGCCGATCCAGTCGTTCTTTTCCACCACGAGGACGTTCAGGCCGGCGCGCTGCAGGTAGCAGGCATTGACCAGACCGTTATGGCCCGCACCGATGACGATGGCGTCCCAGGTCTTCATTCCGCTTCATCCCCTCACGGATTTCGCGCCCGACAGGGCTCGATGCCCGGTCGCTCCAGACCATGCACGGATGCGCCGCTTCTGTCCATATATTGAATGAACATTCAACAAAAGTGCTTGGCAATCCTCATTTATGTGTTAGCCTTTAGCCGATATTGAGAACGGATAGTTCGAGCCAGAATGACCGAGGCGCAACCGGAGTACGACCTGCCAGCCATCCGCTTCCTGGAGGCGCTTTGGGGCGAGGGGTATCTCTCGCCCGGCGGGTCGGCCGAAGTCGACCGGGTGCTGGACGGTGTGGCGCTCGAGGGGAAGCGCGTGCTGGATCTTGGATGCGGCATCGGCGGCCTTTCGATCCACATCGCGAAAACGTTCGGTGCGGCCGAGGTCGTGGGCGTCGATGTCGAGGAGCCGGTCGTTGCGGTGGCGCGGCAGCGCATCGCCGAAGCGGGGCTTTCCGATACGGTGGCGGTCGAACGGGTCGCACCCGGGCGGCTGCCGTTTCCCGACGCGCGCTTCGATGTCGTCTTCTCCAAGGATGCGATGGTGCACATCGCCGACAAGGACGCGCTGTTCGCCGAACTCTTCAGGCTTCTGAAACCGGGCGGATGCCTTGCGGCGAGCGACTGGCTGACGTCCCACGATGGAACGCCGTCCGAGGATATGAGGGCCTATCTCGATGCCGAGGGCCTGAGCTTCGGCATGGCCTCGCCGGAGCGGTACCGCGCGGCGATGGACGCGGCGGGTTTCGTCGATATCGCCCTGACGGACCGCAATCCCTGGTACCGCGAGGTTTCGCGCGAGGAACTGGCCCGGCTCAAGGGCCCGCTCTACGCAAGCGTAGCCGAGGCCCTCGGGCCCGACTACGTCGATAAGAACATCCGTACGTGGACCGCCATGGTGAAGGTGCTTGACTCGGGCGAGCACCGGCCTACCCATCTGCGCGCATGGAAGCCCGGCCCTGGCGTGGGTCCGGCGGACGCAAAGGCGTAGGTGCATATGAAACGCGAACTGGATCAAGTCCAAGAAGACGAGCGGATACCGGCGAAACGCGGACGAAAGGCGTCCAAGGAAACCCGGCGCCTGCAACTCATCGAAGCCACGATCGACAGCCTGGCGAAGCGAGGCTTTTCGGAAACGACCATGGCGGACGTTGCCGACGGGGCGGGCCTGTCACGCGGCATCGTCAACTTTCACTTCGAGAGCAAGGACAAGCTGCTTGTCGCCACGCTGCAGCACATGGCCGAGGAATATGCCGGCCATTGGCGCAATGCGATCGGCCGGGCAGGCGAGAAGGCTGCGGATCAGCTCATGGCGCTGGTGCGATGCGACTTCGACCGGGCGATCTGCACCAAGCGCAAGCTTGCGGCGTGGTGTGCCTTCTGGGGCGAGGCCAAATCGCGGCCGACCTACCAGGCGCTCTGCGGTTCGCGCGATGCGGCCTACAGGGCGGTCATGACCGACCTATGCCAGCAACTGATCGACGAAGAGGGCTATGCGCTCGACGCGGACGAAATGGCGCTGGCGATCGAGGCGCTGCTGGAGGGCCTGTGGCTGCGCCTGATGCTGGGCACGGAAGGCGTCACGCGCGACAGCGCGCGGCACACCGCGGAGACGATCCTCCGCATCAGTTTCCCGAAACACTACCCGGCTGCCTCATAGGGGGGGCGCGAATCCGCTGTTCCCCGGCGGGCCGGTGGTGTGGACGGAAGGCAATGGGACGGACCGGCGAACAAGAACGGCCGCCGTCCGCGGACCAGACGAACCGGCACACACGATTAGCCGGTCCGACGCACCAACCGCCCGGAGGATCCGGGCTTCAACGGCCGTAAGCGGCCGCAGAGGGGAACAGATAGATGAAGCAGTCACTTTCAACGTACCGGAGCGCTGTCACGCGGCTCCTGCTCGGATCGGCCATGCTCGCGGCTGGAGGACTGAGCGCGTCCGCCGCCGATTCGTCGCTGACGGTCTTCGACTGGGCGGGCTACGAAGATCCCGCCTTTCATCCGGGCTACGTCGAGAAGAACGGCGATTCGCCGACCTTTGCCTTTTTCGCCGACGAGGACGAGGCCTTTGCCAAGATGATGGCGGGCTACACGCCGGACATCTCGCATCCATGCTCGCAGAGCGTGTCGAAGTGGCGCGACGCCGGGCTGCTGAAGCCACTCGATACCTCCAAGATTGCCGGCTTCGATGACGTGCTCCCGGGGCTGAAGGCGATGGAAGGCCTCGTGTCGACAGAGGACGGCAAGGTCTGGTTCCTGCCGTTCGACTGGGGCAACACGGTCCTGACCTACAATACCGACAAGATCGACGAGACCGACGTCGCCTCGTTGCAGGCCTTCGCCGATCCGAAATTCGAGGGCCGCGTCTCGATCCCCGACAATGTCGACGACGCCTATGCGCTGGCGAGCCTGGCGATCGGGCTGAAGGACTGGTCGAAGATGACGGACGAGCAGTTCCAGCAGGCCTCCGACTTTCTGCGCAAGGTGCACAAGAACACGCGCATGTACTGGATCGAGGCGACCGAACTCACGCAGGCCTTCGGCGGCGGCGAAGTGGATCTCGCCTGGGCCTGGAACGACACGGCCGTCCGCCTGACGGGCGAGGGCATGCCCGTGGCCATGAAGAAGGACACCAAGGAAGGCCTTTCCACCTGGGTGTGCGGCTATGTGGTCATGAACGACGCGGAAGCCGACGACGAGAAGATCTACGACTTCCTGTCCGCGGTGAACGCGCCGGAGGTTTCGAATTACCTCGTCACCGAATGGGGCTACGGCCACGGGAACGGTGCCGGCATGGCGGCGATTTCAGCCGAGGACCTGGCGGCGACGGGCTACGACGACGTGGAGGCGTTCGTCGACAACACGCTGTTCCAGTCACCGGTTCCCGTCGATCTCAAGCAGAAGATGATCGCCGAGTTCGAGAAGATCAAAGCGGGATACTGACACCGCCGCACCGGCGTCTGCCGGTAGCCCGGGGGCGGTGGGGGCCGTCCCCCGGGCTTCTATTCCCCGGGCTTCTATTCCTTGTCAGCGGACCGTTTCAGCCAGTCGATCAGCGTCTGCGCCCCGTCGGGATTGCGCGTGCGATAGCCGCGTACGGCGAAATAGGCGTCGTCTGGAAACAGGGGAACCGGCAGCGCGGGGACGAGCAGCCCCTGCGAAACCTGGTCCCCGGTGATCGACCGCCAACCGAGCATGACGCCGTGGCCGGATATCGCGGCCTGCGTCGCCTGGACGTAATTCGAAAACCGTAGCCCCTTTGCCGAACCGGCTGCCGACTGTCGTGTCCGCGCGAGGTATTGCGGCCAGGTGATCCAGCGCCGGTCGGGAAAGTCCACGTGGATCAGGTAAGCGGACGCGAGGCTGCCGGGCTGCTCGGCGAGGCGTTCGGCCAGCACCGGTGCGCAGACAGGGTCGATACGCTCTCCGAAGAGAAGCTGCACGTCCCCGTCCTTCCAGCCTCCGTCTCCGTAGCGCATGGCCACATCGGTGCCGCGTCCGAGTAACGGCACCTCCTGCTGGGTCGTCTGGACGTTTACCGCCATGTCCGGGTGATCGCGATAGAATGCTTCGAGGCGCGGCATCAGCCAGTAGGTGGCAAAGCCGATCGTGCAGGCGACCGTCACCGTGGCATCGGAGGCGGCATCGAGCGCGGCGATGTCGTCGAGCGCGGCCGTCAGGCGTTCGCGGTTTTCGGTCACCGCCTTGTGCAGGATGTCGCCGGCTTCGGTGAGGCCGGCCGGCCGCGTACTTCGGTCGAGCAGGGAGGCGCCGACATGGGCCTCGAGCTGACGCAGTGCCTGGCTGACGGCCGGCTGCGACACGTTCATCTCGGCGGCAGCGTGCTTGACGCCGCCCGCCCGGTGGACCGTTTCGAAGACGGTGAGAAGGCGCAGCGGCGGCAGCCGTTTCACGGTGGTCCTCTCAATATAATCCATAGCTTAAGTTAACTTGCGTTTTTTGCGTCTTCCAAACGTCGGCGCGTGCGCTCATCTTCTTCAATAAAGGTGGTCGGATCAAGCGGTTGCACTAATGCATGCCGTGAGTCGGGTTCGGCAGGAGAAGGTAAATTTAAGCAGAGGACTCACGTCATGCTCGGAACGGGCAACGAAGGCGTCCTGATGGGCGAAACGGGCCTCGAGGTGCCGCTACCGGACGGCGCGCCGGCCTACTTCAACTACTACTGGCTGCGGGACAATTGCCCGACGTCGTTCGATTCCGTGACGCGCGAGCGCGTCTTCGACATCTTCGCCGAGAACGCGCCACCGAAGGCGCGGTCGGCTGCGATCGTCGGCGGCGCGCTCGAAATCGCCTGGGACGGATCGAACCACGTCACCCGGATGCCGATGGAGTTCCTCAGCCAGTTCGCCAGGGGCGAGAAGCGGGCCGATCCCGCCAGGATCGATCGGGTGCCGTGGTACGCCGATCACTATGCGACGATGGCGCGATTTTCTCAGCCGGACCTCGTCGCGAACCGGTCGCTGGTCGGCGACTGGGTGCATGCGATGCTCACCGACGGAGTGGCGCTGGTGACCGATATGCCCGACACCGACGACGGGCTCCTCGATACGGCAAGTCTGGTCGGCCACGTACGGCCCAGCTATTTCGGGCTGGTGTTCGAGGTCAAGACGCACATCAAGCCGACGAACCTGGCCTTCACGTCCGCGGCGCTGGAACTGCACACCGACCTGCCGTCGGAGGATTTCGCGCCTGGCGTCCAGTTCCTGCACTGCCGGGCCAATTCGGTGACGGGCGGCGATAGCCTTTTCGTCGACGGGCTCGCGGTGGCGGAGGATTTCCGACAGGCGTATCCGGAGGACTTCGAACTGCTGGTGGAAACAGACGTGCCGTATTACTGCGAGCATGACGACTTCGACATGCGCGCGCGCCAGCGGGTTATCGAACTGGACGAACACGGCGCGATATCCGGCGTGACGATCAGCCAGCACCAGGCCGATATTTTCGATATGCCGCAGCGCGACCTCGACCGGTTCTATCCGGCTTTCTGCCGTTTCGGCCGGTTGATGCAGGACAAGACGTATCTCATGCGGTTCCGGCTGAACGCTGGCGAGTGCATCGTCTTCGACAACCACCGGATTGTCCACGGACGCGCCGCCTATTCCGCCACCAGCGGCGACCGGCATCTGCGTGGCTGCTATATCGACCGTGGCGAGATGCGCTCGACCTACCGGGTGCTGGCCGGGGAAGGTCGGTTCAAGTGAAGGTGGAGACGGACGACCGCATGGGGTGCGGAGTAGTGGGCGCCGGTGCACCCGTCGACGAGGAAGCGCTCAGGATCGATCTGGCCGCCGCCTTCCGGATCGCGGTCGCGTTCGGCTGGCACGAATCCGTCGGCAACCACTTCAGCGTCGCGGTGTCGCCGGACGGCACGCGGTTCCTTATGAACCCAAAGTGGGGGCACTTCTCCGAGATCCGGGCAAGTGATTTGCTGCTGCTGGACGCCAACGACACCGAAACGATGAGAAAGCCGGATGCGCCCGACCCATCGGCCTGGTGCATCCACGGAACCGTGCACCGGACCAATCCGGCGGCGCGTGTGCTGTTCCACTGCCATCCGCCCAACGCCACGGCGCTTGCCTGTTTGCAGGACCCGTCGATGAAGCCGATCGACCTGAACACCGCCCGGTTCTTCGGCAAGGTGGCGGTCGATCTCGGCTTCGGCGGCATGGCCGACGAGATGGAGGAGGGGCGCCGGATCGCGGAGACGCTGGGCGACAAGCCGGTCCTGATGATGGGCAATCACGGGATTTCGGTCGCCGCACCGACGGTCGCCGAAGCCTTCGAGCATCTCTATTTCTTCGAACGGGCCGCCGAAACCCTGCTGAAGGCCTATGGTACCGGCCAGCCGCTTGCGATCATGTCGGACAATCTCGCCGCCAAGACCGCCGCCGAGTGGGAACCCTATGTCGGGATGGGCTATGCCCATTTCGAGCACTGGAAACGCCGGCTCGACCGTACCGAGCCCGACTATCGGGACTGACCGCGCCACCGGAGGAATTCCGCCCGACCGTCCGGTGCCGTTTCCGCCGGGCGTATGGACGTCAGTCGTTCATGGCGATCAGCGCCTCGGGATCGTAGGCGAGGCGGATCGTCGATCCGACCGGAATGTCATCGGCGCCGAAATCGTTTGTCTCGGTGACCGCCAGCGGCTCGGAGAAACCCTGGACGGTGACGATCAGTTGCGTCATCTCGCCATAATAGTGGCGGTCGACGACCTGTCCGGTGATCTGATGGGCCGCCTGTTCGTCGTCCCACAGCACGCGCAGCCGTTCCGGCCGAATACCGAGCGTCGCGCTCGTGTTGCCGGACCTGAATCCCGACGGTTTGCCAGCCGTCACCCGGCCGAAGCCGGCCGCGTCGAGCATCAGCGACACACCGTTTTCGGCGGCGACGCGCGCCTCGACGAAATTCATGCCGCCGACGAAATCGGCGACCCTGCGGCTGACCGGCGTCTGGTAGATGTCCTTGGGCGTGCCGACCTGGGCGACCTGACCGTCGAACATGATGGCGACCCGGTCGGAGAGGGCGAGCGCCTCGTACTGGTCGTGGGTGACAAGAATGAAGGTGATGCCGACGGCCTGCTGCAGGTGGCGCAGTTCCACCTGCATCTGCTCGCGCAGCTTCTTGTCGAGTGCCGACAGCGGCTCGTCCAGCAAAAGTACCTTCGGGCGCATGACGAGCGCGCGGGCCAGCGCCACGCGCTGGCGCTGGCCGCCGGAAAGCTCGTTGGCGCGGCGGGCGCCGAGATGGCCGAGTTCGACGCGGTCGAGCGCCTCCTGAACGCGGCGTTTCGCTTCCGACTTGTCGAGACGCAGGCGCTTCAATCCGTAGCCGACGTTCTCGGCGACGTTCATGTGCGGGAAAATCGCGTAGCTCTGAAACACCATGTTCGTTGGACGCCGGTTCGCCGGCCGGCCGGCCATCGGGTGGCCGTCGATCGCGATCGTTCCCGCGGTCGGTTCGCCGAATCCCGCTATCAGGCGCAGGAGTGTGGTCTTGCCGCATCCGGAGGGGCCCAGCAGCGAAAAGAACTCGCCTTCCCGGACATCCAGCGAAATCGCGCTCAGCGCCTCGAAATTTCCAAAGGACTTGCGGACCCGGGAAATCTCGATCATCGGCTTCGCTGTCACGGGAGCCGGTGCGGAATCGGCGTCAAGCAAGGAACCCTCCTTCTATTTCCGAGCGCCGGGCTGCGCGGCGCCTGAAGAACTCGGCAACGACAAGAAGCAGCAGCGAAGCGACAATCATCAGCGTGCCGAGTGCCAGGACGGCCGGCAGCCGGGAGGGAAAGCGAAGCTGACCCCAGATGTAGATCGGCAGCGTCGGTTCGCTGCCGCTCAAGAAAAATGCGATGATGAACTCGTCGATGGAGATCGTGAACGCGACGAGCAGGCTGGAAATGATGGCCGGCATCAGGATCGGCAGCGTCACGCGGGTGAGCGTCCCGAAGGTGGTCTCGCCGAGGTCGGCGGAGGCTTCCTCGTAGGCGGGGTCGAACCCTTCGAAGCCCGAAATCAGAACGGTGATCGAATAGGGCAGGCAGATGAGCACGTGCCCGAAGATGACGAGCATCAGGGACAGCTGGAGCCCCATCGGCAGCGCCACCATCAGCAGCGAGATCGCGATGATGATCTCCGGTAGGAACAGAGGCGCCATGATGACGGCGGTCATGGGGCGGCGGCCGCGGAACTTGTAGCGGGTAATCGCGCGTGCGGCGCCGATGCCGAGGATCGTGGCCAGCAGCGCCGATACGACGCCGACGATCAGTGTGTTCTGGGCGGCGTTGATCATCGCGTCGTTACCGATCAGGCTGCGGTACCAGTCCAGCGTCAGGCCCTTCAGCGGGAAGACGGGGACCGCGGACGCGTTGATCGAGAATATCGGCAGCAAAAAGACCGGCAGGTACAGGAAGACGAAATAGAGCGCGACGTACACCGGCAGCGACGCAGACCCGAGGGCACGGGAGAGTGTCATCGAACCCACCTCACCGCGCCGCGCAGGACGAGAACCGACACGCCGGCCATGATGCCGACCACGAACATGGTCGTTATCGTGAGCGCTGCGCCGAGAGGCCAGTTGGAGGCGCGGCCGAACTGCGACTGGATGGCGTTGGCGATCATCACGCCTTCGGAGCCGCCGACGAGGCGCGGCGTGACGAAGTCGCCGACGGTCGGGATCATGACGATCAGCAACGCGCCGATGACGCCGGGCATGGACAGCGGCAGCGTGATGCGCAGGAACCGGCGCACCGGCCCGTCGCCAAGATCCTGTGCCGCCTCCAGCAGGGTGCGGTCGATCTTCTCCAGCGAGACGAAGATCGGCAAAACGGCGAAGACCGCCCAGGCGTGGATCAGCGTGATAACGACGGCGTTGGTCGAGAACAGCAGGCTCTCGACGGGCTGGTCGGTGATGCCGAGCCCCATCAAGGCCGTGTTGAGCACGCCGTTGTACCCGAGGATCACCTTCCAGGCCATGACGCGCAGCAGGTAGCCGGTCCAGAAGGGGATCGTGATGAGAAACAGCAGCAGGCCTTTACGGGACCCGCCGAAGAAGGAGATGAAATAGGCGATCGGATAGGCGAGGACGACCGTGATCACGCTGACGGCGAAGGAGATCTTGAGCGAGCGCAGCAGCAGATCACGGTAGATCGGCTCGGTCAGCGCGGTGCGGTAGTTCGCGAGCGTGAAGGTGCGGTCGATCGTCAGATAGTCCTGGGTCCAGAAACTGTGCGCGACCACCACCAGGATGGGGCCGATCAGGAAGGCGAGGGCGTACAGGAAGGTCGGGCTGAGGAGGCGGATGCCCCGCACCTCTTCGGAATCGAGAGGCCGGGGCCGGAAACGGGTCGGCCCGCGTTGTCGGCCGGCGATTGCCGCGGGCGTGTCTTCCAGCGCCGCCGTCATGCGATGTACCGTGTCCTCACGACACCGCCACACCTTGCTGCTTCCATGCAAAGGGTGGCATTGGCTGTCATTGCTGTTCCCGTCGCCGCGCCGCCGCTTGCGGGCGGTCGCGTTTGACCTATGGGAGACGAAGAGAGGATTGAATTCAAGCGAAATCTCTGAGATATTGATTGAACGAACATTCAAAAAAATGCGATTTCTATCGTATTGTCTGTAGCTTAGTATATATCAAGATAAGTGGAAATGGCGGGAAGTGAGGCCACTATGAGCGCTGCTGCGACCCCACGGGCTACCGGTTCGGGTATTCCGGAAGCGGATGTGACGCGCCTCAACGAGATCGCATCCCGTCACCTTGTGCAGCCGTGGCCGACCGCCGGGCAGATCGGCGACGAGTCCCGCGGTCTGATCCAGAGCGGCGAGGGCGTCTACGTTACCGACGAACACGGCAACCGCCTGATCGACGGGCCGGCCGGCATGTGGTGCGTGAATGTCGGGCATCGCTGCAAGGCGCTCGCCGACGTGCTCTACGAGCAGGCCATGGAGCTGTCCTACAACTCGCCCTGGTACACGATGAGCGCCAGCTCGGCGACGCTGGCCCAGCGCCTGGCGGCCTATGCGCCGGGCGACATGAGCCACGTGTTTTTCACCACCGGCGGGTCGTCGGCGGTGGAGACGGCGCTGCGATTCATGCAGTTTTACAACAACGTCCGCGGCCGCCCCGACAAGAAGCTGATCCTGTGCCGCGAGGGCGCCTATCACGGCTCGACCTATCTGTCGGCGTCGCTGAACGGACGTCCGCGCGACCGCGACTGGATGGACGGTGTCGACGACCTCGTCGTCCGGCTGACCTGCCCGAATCCGTTCCGGCGGCCCGAGGGCGTCAGCGCGGAGGGCTTCACGGACTGGCTGGTCGCGGAGTTCGAGGCTGCGGTCGCCGAGCACGGCGCCGACCGGATCGGCGCCTTCGTGGCCGAGCCGGTGATGGCCTCGGGCGGTGTCATCGTGCCGCCGGCGGGCTATCTGCCGCGCATCGCCGAGCTCTGCCGCAAGCACGCGATCCTCTATGTTTCCGACGAGGTGGTGACGGGCTTCGGCCGGCTCGGCGAGGTGTTCGCCTCGAAGGACGTCTTCGGCGTCGAGCCCGACATGATCACCTTCGCCAAGGGCGTCACCTCGGGCTACTTCCCGCTTGGCGGCATGATGGTGTCGTCGCGTCTGTTCGAAGACCTTCGGCAGTCGAACCATCCCGACGCGATGTATGCCCACGGCCTGACCTACTCGAGCCACCCGATCGGGTGCGCGGTCGCGCTGAAGAACCTCGAAATTCTCGAAGACGGTCTGCTCGACCACGTCCGCTCCATCGCGCCGTATTTCCTCGAACAGCTCAGGACTCTGGAAGACCTTCCACTCGTCGGCGAGGTGCGCGGCGTCGGCCTGATGGCCTGTGTCGAATGCGTCGCCGACCACGTCAGCAACAACCCGCTGCGGCTCGATACGGAAGTCGGCCGGCGGATCGACATCCACTGCCAGGAACTCGGGCTGCTGGTCCGTCCGCTGATCAACATGTGTGTGATGTCACCGCCGCTTACGATCACGAAGGAGCAGATCGACACCATGGTCGGCATCCTGCGCGAGGGCATCACCCGGACCCAGGACGATCTGCGCCGCGAAGGACTCTGGAACGGATAAGAGGCGCCCGCGACCAGCGACCGCCTCGCCTTGCAGCCTTGAGCCGGCCGTTCGCGGCCGGCTTTTCTTTGTGGCGCCCCCGGGTCGGGAATGCCGGAATGGTATCGACCGAAACCGGCGGATAACGAAAAACCCGTGGCGACAATGCCGCCACGGGTCCCCCAAACGCGCCGGACCGGGAGAACGGCCGTTGCGCTTTTCGCGTTCTGTTACTCGGCCGCGTGCTGCGAACTCTCGGATTGTTCCGCCAGCATGTCGGCGTTGACCTCTTCCATCCGGTCCTCGTCCGGCGCCGACTCCAGTTTGAGGACGGGCAGCACCGCGCGAAGCTGATCGTGATAAGTGCGTACGCCGTATTCGAGATCCGACAGGTAGAACCCGGCAAACGATTTCGACGCCATCGATTCGTTCGACCAGATGGTGAGCTGGACGTCTTCTTCTACCGTCGTGCGGTCGATCCGGTCGATCAGGTAACGGGCGGCGGCGCGGGTGCGGTTCTCGTCCGGGTACTTGTAGGTGCCGCCGCGCAGCAGGGTGTTGTCCTTGGAGATCGGGTACTCGTTATAGAACTGGATCGACTCCGGCATGAAGATGATCACATTGCTGGGGAACAGGCCGTAGTAGCCCCAGACCCGGTGCAGGTTCTCGGGCAGGTGCGGTGCCGGCGTCGAGAGCTTCAGGTAGTTGCGCACGCTCCACAGCCGGCCGCCGTGCGGCTTGAAGGTTCCGAAAGACCGGCAGGTGCCGTTCACCCACGGTTCGTCGTAATAGGTCGACCCGTAAAGGTCCTGCAGGGCGGGATGCGCCATCGCCACGTGATAGCCCTCGTTGTCGACGTCGCGCACCGACTTCCAGTTGACCGCGGTCGTCATCTCGGTGACGCCATTGGTCGGCACCAGCGACTCCATCCGGTAGAGGGCGGCCTCTTCCTCGAACGGCTGCATCATCTCGGCGACGGCCGGCTGCGGACCCTTGTGAAAGCGGATGTAGACGAACCCCATCCAGACCTCGAGGTCCATCGGGATCAGACCGAACTCGGTCTTGTCCATGGGCGGGAAGGATTTGGGCTTCGCGGGACCGCGCAACGTGCCATCCATGTTGTAGACCCAGCCGTGGAACGGACAGATCAGCGCGTTGTGACAGGTCCCCATCTCGTCGGCGACGAGGCGGCTGCCGCGGTGGCGGCAGATATTGTGAAAGGCGCGCAGAACGCCGTCATCGCCGCGAATGATGAGCGCGCGCTCGCCGACCGCATCGAAGGTGAAGTAGTCGCCGGCCTCCGGCACGTCGCTGGTGTGACAGGCGATCAGCCAGTGGGTCCGGAAAACGTGTTCCTTCTCCAGTTCAAGAAACGCCTCGCTGTGATAACTCCAGGCCGGAAGCCCGCGGCGGTCCCAGTTCTCGGGCGGAGTGACGTCCCTCGTCATCGCGTTCATGCCAGGCACCACTTCTGATTAATTGTTGAACGTTCATTCAATATATGCCGAAAAACCCATTTATGGCAAGATGTTGTGTTTCGGTCTAATATGAGCGGAGTTCTCGCCTGGTTATGGTGCAAGGGGCAGTTTGGTGAAATTCCTCCCGCAGAATCAAGGAGTTCCGATGGCCGGTCGCCGTGTTGATTGGCAATGCGGCGCCCGACACCCCGTCGCTTTCTGGCCGTCGACACCCTGCCGCCTAGATTAAGCGTATCCGGAAACCCATCACAGGATCGCCCATGAATTCCGACACCGCTTCGCTCGATCTCGACGAAAGGCTGCATGCCGTCCTCGCCCTCTATCACGACCGGATCGAAGAGGAGCGCAACGGCGGCGGCGGGCCGCACCAACACATGGCTCTTGGCCCGCGCGCCGGTCGCCTGATCAACCTGATCGTCCGCAGTCTCGAGGCACCGCGCGTTCTCGAACTCGGCACCTCGCTCGGCTATTCGACCGTGTGGCTGGCCGACGCCGCCCGCGCCAGCGGCGGCCGGGTGACGACTCTGGAACTAGAAGCCGAAAAGTCGGAAATGGCCCGTGAGATGGCGGAGACCGCGGGTCTTGCCGGCTACGTCGATTATCTGGTCGGCGACGCGCTGGACCTCGTCCCGACGCTGGAAGGGCCCTTCGATTTCGTCCTCATCGACCACTGGAAGGACCTGTATGCGCCGAGTTTCGAGGCGGTTCTTCCGAAGCTCGCGCCGGGTGCGATCCTCGTTGCCGACAACATGATCCGCGGCGGCACCCGGTCCGGCCCGGCTGTCTACGCCGAGGCTGTGCGGGCGACCCCGGGGATGAGCAGCGTGCTGCTGCCGGTTGGGTCCGGGCTCGAGGTCAGCCGTTACATGCCGGACTGAATTCCCGCGAGATACAAGCGCACAGCCTGTCTGTCGGCCCGGTCCTCGAATGCGTCGAGCGCGTGCAGGGCGCCGGCGACCGGGCGAAAGGCCGGTTCCGGCGGAGCTATTCAGGCTCGACGCGGCACGCGCACCTGATGAACGGCCAAGTCCGCTCACATCCACGGCTGGCCGGACACGACATGGCCGGACACGACGTGGCCGGACTGCGAGCAGCTGGGTATCGAACTGGCGGGAATCGCTCGTGCGCGGTAGTTTGCCGCTTGAGGTCCATCTCGCCGTTACGCGGAGACATGTCATGAACGGGGCGATGCAGTGAGGTCGGGGCGCGCGTTTCTCAAGACGGCATGCCGGGCTGCGTGTCTGTTCGCGGCCGTTGCCCTGGCGGGTTCGCAGCCGGCCCCTGCGACCGAACAAACTTCCGACATTCCAACGTGGCTGCGCTCTCACATCGGCGAGGCGGAAGGACAGATCGCGCTTCCCGTTCTGCTGCGGGCGCGGGCCCTCTACGAACAGAAGCTGAGCAGGGGAGCGGTCCGAAACCCCTGCTATTTCGCAATGGACGCCACCCGCCCGAACTCCTCGAGCAGCGGGGCGCCGGGACGCCGCTTCTATGTGATCTGCGAAGCCAGCCGTTCCTTCGCGGCGATGCCGGCAGGTCATGGCAGCGGCCGGTCGCTGAAGGGCATCGTCGACTTCGCGAACGGGCGGCGATGCGCGCGGAACTTCGGCAATGCGCTCGACTCGACGCTCACCGCCGGCGGTGCGTATCTGACGAGCGAGATCAAGACGTCTTTCAAGGGCTACTATCGGACCTCGACGCGCGACTATTCCCCGTTGCTGCGGTCGTTCGTCCAGTTCGATGGCGAGGGCGAGACCGCGAATGCCAGAGTGCGCGAAATCGGCGGCCACGCCGCTGTCCTGTTGAGCCGCATGTGCCGGCGCAAGGATCCATCGAGTCCCTACGCCGATCGCGACGGCTATGTACCGTTCGGAACGCTGGTGAATTACACGGGCGGGCGCAGCAGCGGATGCACGAGCTGGTCGCCGTCTGATACCAGGTCCATTCTGGCGATGATCGAGAACAATCCGGCGACGCTCTATATCTACCCGGAGTCCCGGGATATCGACGCCGTTGCCGAGGCGGTCGCGGCCGGTCAATCGCCGGCAGGAAACGGACTCTACTGGAATGCCTCGTGCCTAAAGGAGATCGGCTCTCCGAAATTCTGGCCGAAGGAACTCCTCGAACCGGTAATTGCCCGCTACAAGGCGGCGCATCCCCCCGGGCCGCCGCGGCCGTTGCCGATCTGCAAGGTCAACTGATCCGGCCCGGCATAAACCTGATCGGGAATAATCGAGGTTTGCGCCGGTCCGGCCCCGCCGTCGTCGTTTGCAGGACGGTGTGGACGACGCCGGTTCGAAAGCCTGACGCCCGGACAGGAGGCGGTGGCGAAGACCGGTCCCGATCGGCACGGTAGGGCGCTTGTACGTAACAGTATAACATTGCATATTCGCGTTCGAGATCGAATAGCGGAGCCTCGCAGTATGGAACTCACATTGAGCGACTTTGTCGCCGATCCGGTCAGGCCGAAAAAGCGGAAGCGCCCTGCCCGGGCCGATGTCGAGGCTGCTATCCGTCTCGTGATCGAATGGGCCGGCGACGATCCCGACCGGGAGGGTCTCGTCGACACCCCGGCACGGGTCGTCCGGGCCTACGAGGATTTCTTCGAGGGCTACAAGACCGATCCGGAGGAGCTTCTGGCCCGCACTTTCGAGGAAACCGGCGACTACGACGACATGATCGTGCTCCGCGACATGCGGCTCGAATCCCACTGTGAGCACCATATCGTCCCGATCATCGGCAAGGCCCATGTCGCCTACCTTCCCGCCGACCGGGTTGTCGGCATCAGCAAGCTCGCGCGTGTCGTCGAGGTCTACGCCAAGCGTCTCCAGATCCAGGAAACGCTGACCACCCAGGTCGCCGACACGATCCAGAAAGTCCTGCGGCCGCGCGGAGTGGCTGTCGTCATAGAGGCGGCGCACATGTGCATGACGACGCGCGGTATCCGCAAGCCGGGGGTCAGCATGGTCACGCGCCGGTTCCACGGTGAATTCAAGACCGACCGCGACCTGCGTCAGGAATTTCTCCGCTCGATCGAGGCCTCCAAGGACGCGTTCGGATGACGGCGGAAACCCCGGAGACAACCCCAGACGCCACGGCCGGTGTCTTCGCGCCGCGCCTGTCCGTCGAACAGGTCGAGGAAGGGGTGCTGCTTGCGCCGAAGTTCGACGCCAACGGCTACGTTCCCGTCGTGACGACCGACGCCGCGTCCGGCGAGGTGTTAATGATGGGCGTGATGACGGCCGAGGCGCTGCAGCGCACGATCGAGACCGGAGAAGCGCATTACTGGAGCCGCAGCCGGCAATGCCTGTGGCGCAAGGGGGCGGCCAGCGGGCTCGTCCAGCGGGTGGTCGAGATCAGGGTCGATGACGATCAGGACGCCATCTGGCTGCGGGTCGAGATCGCCGGCGGGGCGAGCTGCCATGTCGGCTACCGCTCCTGTTTCTACCGGGCTGTTCCGCCGCAGACCGCGACGCGGCCCGTCGAACTGGTCTTCACCGAGACCGAAAAGGCGTTCGATCCGGTCGAGGTGTATGGCGACGCGCCGAATCCCACGCGGCTCTAGCGGCGAAAACCGCGGACCGTCCGGCCGATCCCGGGCGACCGGGTCGCGGTTACGGCGCCGGACTCAGCCGTAGAGGGCCTCGATCTCGCCGGAATATTTCTGCGCGATGTTGGAGCGGCGGATCTTCATCGTCGCCGTCACCTCGTCGTCGTCGTGATCGAGTTCCTTGGTGAGCAGCGCGAACTTGCGCACGTTCGAGACGGGCGCAAGCGTCGCATTGGCGCGGGCGACTTCCGCGTCGATCAACGCCTTCACCTCAGGATTCTCGGCCAGGCTGCGGAAGTTCGTATAGGGAATGCGGTTCTCCTCGGCCCACTTGCCGACTGTCTCCAGGTCGATCTGGATCAGGGCGGAGACAAATTTCCGCCGCTCGCCGATGACGATGCACTCCTTGATGAAGGGGCTGCCCTTCATGGTGTTCTCGATTTCCGTCGGGCTGATGTTCTTGCCGCCGGCGGTGATCATGATGTCCTTCAGGCGGTCGACGATGCGGTACTGACCGTCGTCGCTCAGTTCGACCACGTCGCCGGTGTGCAGCCAGCCGTCGCGGATCGTGGTCGCCGTCTGGTCCTCGGCCTTGTAGTAGCCCGTAAAGACCATCGGCCCGCGGACCAGCAGTTCGCCATGGTCGCCGATGCGGCACTCGGCGCCCTCCACGGGGGACCCGACCGCGCCGGGCACGGCGGTGGCGACGCTCTGGCCGGTGACCACGCCGGTCGTTTCCGTCTGGCCGTATACTTCGACAAGCGGAATGCCCAGCGTGCGAAAATAGAGGATGATGTCGCGCGGCACCGGGGCTGCCCCCGTTAGCGCGATCTCGGTCTTCCTGAGACCCAGGAAGTTCTGCAGGGCGCGAAAAACGAGCCAGTACCAGATGGTGCTCTTCAGCCGTTCGCCCGCCGTGCGGCCCTGCGGCGGCTTTGCCGCGAAGGGGCTGCAGGCGGCCATCGCCGTCTCATAGAGCCAGCGGCGCAGGGGGCCGGCCTCCATCATCTTGATGTGGATCGACGCGTGCATCTTCTCCCAGATGCGGGGCACGCCGAGGAAGCAGGACGGGGCGACCTCGCGCAGGTCCTCCTGCACGGTGCGGATGCTCTCGCCGAAGCTGACCTTGCCGCCGGCATAGATCGGGCCGATCGTGGTGAGGATCTGCTCGGCGATGTGGCACAGCGGCAGATAGCTCAGGTGCGTGCTGTGCGGCCCCTCGCCGAGGCGTTCCATCACGGCGACGGCCTGGGCGCGCAGGTTGCGCCAGGAGATCATCGCGCCCTTCGGTTTCCCGGTCGATCCCGACGTATAGATCATCAGCGCGACGGTGCTCAGATCCTGCGCGTCGACGCGCTTGTCGAGTTCGGCGGTGTCGCGGGTGCGGCCCAGCGCCTCGACATCGGCAAACGAGATGATCATCGGGTCGTCGTAGGCGCGCAGGCCCTTCATGTCGACGACGACGATCTTCTTCAGGTTGGGCAGGTCGGCCTTCGACTCCAGCACCTTGTCGGTCTGCTCCTGATCCTCGCAGACGACGATCTCGGTGTCCGAATGGGCCAGCACGTAGGAGACTTCCGGGGCCGGACTGGTCGGGTAGACGCCCACGGCGACGGCGCCGACAGCGCCGGCGGCGAATTGGGCGAGCACCCATTCGGCACGGTTCTCCGACAGGATCGCCAGATGGCCGTCCTGCGACAGGCCGAGGTGCTCCAGACCGAGCCCGAAGGCGCGGGAGCGCTCCCAGTAGTCGCGCCAGGTGATCGGATTCCAGATGCCGAAATCCTTCTGGTAGAGCGCGATCCGGTCGGGCGTTTCGGTGGCCCGGCGGCGCAGCATCTGGACCAGGGTGATGTCGGGCAGGTCGCTCATGACGATCCTCAGGAAAGCCAGCGCTTGCGGCGCTTGTAGTGTTTCACTTCGCGGTAGTTGCGCGACGCGCCCTCCTCGCCCATGCCGAGGTAGAACTCGCGCACGTCGGGGTCGTTCATCAGCCGCTCGGTCGGGCCGTCGATGACGATGCGGCCGGTCTCCATGATGTAGGCGTAGCCGGAGATGGCGAAGGCCATCGCGGCGTTTTGCTCGACCACCAGCATGGAGGTGCCCTGCTCGGCGTTGATGCGCGCGAGCACCCCGAAGATCTCCTCGGTGAGCAGGGGCGAAAGTCCGAGCGAGGGTTCGTCGAGCAGGATCGCCTTGGGCTGCGCGATCAGCGCGCGGCCGATGGCGAGCATCTGCTGCTCGCCGCCGGACAGGTAACCGGCAAGGCCCTTGCGGCGCTCGAACAGCCGCGGGAAATACTCGTAGACGAGGTCGAAGTCGCTGGCCGACGCGCCGGTCCGCGCATAGGTCGCAGCGGTCAGGTTCTCCTCGACGGTGAGATCCTCGAAGACGTGCCGGCCTTCCATGACATGGAACAGACCGGCACGGACCAGTTCGTGCGGCTTGCGGCCCTTGACCGGCGACCCCTCGAAGCGGATCTCGCCGGCGGTGACCTCGCCGTTTTCGAGGTCGAGCAGGCCGGAGATAGCCTTCAGCGTCGTCGTCTTGCCGGCCCCGTTGGAGCCGAGAAGGGCGACGACTTCGCCCCTGGGGACGGCAAGCGACAGCCCGCGCAGCACCTGGACGGTGCGGTTGTAGATCACCTCGATATTGTTGACCTGCAGAACCGTCTCGCTGCCGGTGCCGGGAGCGGTGTCCGGGGCGGTTGCCCCGGACCCGCCGGCTGCCGCGTCGGGCGTTGCCATGTTTGCCGTCCTTGCCTGCTCTGGCTTACTTGCTCAGGTCGATCCAGTCGGACGCCGGCACCATCTTCTGGGCGGCGACGTCGGCCTGATAGATGCGGCCGACCGGGATCGAGTTGCCGGGGATGGAGATCGGCACGCCGATGATTCCGCCGGTGTCGAAGTCCTTCAGCGAGTTCAGGCTGGCCTTCAGATTCTCGCCGGTCAGCTCCTTGCCGTCCGCCAGCGTGCTTTTGACGGCCTCGGTCATCAGCATCGCCGTCAGGAAGCCCTGCATGTAGGCGGTGGACTGATACTCGGGACGCATCTCGCGGATCTTGGCCAGCATCGGCGCGTCGGCGGCCTCGTCGTAGTAGTAGCGGTAGGGCATGACGCCCATGAAGCCCTCGGCGGCGTCGCCCATCTTCATGACCATCGAGTTGTCCATGGACCAGAAGGTGCCCATGAACTTGGTCTCCATGCCCATCTGCTTGGCCTGCTGGATGAACTCTGGGATCGGGGCCAGCACATAGCCGTGGAAGATGGTGTAGTCGGGGCGGGCGCGCCGAAGCTTCAGCACCTCGGTCGAGACGTCGACGGAGCCGGGCTGGGTGATGATGCTTTCGACGACCTCGAGGCCGAGCTCCTTGGAGCGGGCGATGCTGGCTTCCAGCGGGTCACGGCCGAACTCGGTATCGGAGTTGACGAAGGCGACCTTGGCGCCCGGCGTTTCCGCGGCGATGAACTCGAGCAGAATGCCAACCATCTCGGTGTAGTCGGGACCGGCAATGAACTGCAGCGGGTACTTCTCGGGATTGTTGATCTCGGAAGCGAAGGAGGCGCCGGCCATGATGGCCTTGCCGTACTTGTCGAGCTGTTCATTGATCGTCTTCGAGAAACCCGTCGAGTCGCCGTAGTAGAGATTCGGCTGGTACTCGGCGACGATCTTGTTGAACGCGGCGACCGAGGCGTCGACCTTGTAGGCGGTGTCCTCGGGCACGTATTTCAGCATGCGGCCGTCGATGCCGCCGGCATCGTTGGTGATCTTCACCCAGTCCTGGATGCCCGCGTGCACGCCCTCGCCGGCGAAGGCGAAGACGCCGGTGAGCGGGATCGAGCCGCCGAGCACGATGTCGTCTGCGGCCTTCGCCGAGACGCCCGCCGTCAGCGCGGCGGCGGCGGCGATCGAAACGCCGAGCGCCGTCCTACGATTGATGATTGCCATTTCCGTTTCTCCCATTGACGTTGGTTCGTGTTATCCTGCCGCCATCGCGACGGGTCGTTTGGCCGGCCGCTCATGTCCTGAACGGCCAGAGGTGGAACACGCGCCGGACACGCCGCCAGATTTCGGCGAGGCCGAGCGGTTCGAAAATCAGGAAGCCGACGATCAGCCCGCCGAAGACGATGGTGCGGACCGGCGACAGCAGCGCGACCGCGTCGGGCAGGATCGGTGAAGCCCATCCCGCGGCAATCTTCAGGACTTCGGGCACGAGCGTCATGAAGACGGCGCCGAGGATCCCGCCGAGGATCGATCCCATGCCGCCGACGATGATCGCGGCGAGGAAGAAGATCGACATCACGAGGGGAAAGCTCTCCGGCGTGACAACGCGGAAGAAGTAGGCCCACAGGCCGCCGGCGACGCCGGCATAGAAGCTCGACAGGCCGAAGCTGATCAGCTTGTAGCGCAGCAGCGGGATGCCGAGCACTTCGGCCGAGATATCGCGGTCACGGATGGCAATGAAGGCGCGGCCGATGCGCGTGCGGAACAGGTTGGCGGCACCGAGGACCATCAGGCAGGTGACCGGAAGGATCAGCCAGTAGAGTTCCTCGGGCGTGTCGAGCTCGAAGCCGAAGAGGCTGGCCGGCGGCATCGACAGCCCGGTGGTTCCGCCGGTGACGGACGTCCAGTTCTGGAAGACGAAATGCAGGATCACGGACGCGGCAATGGTCGCGATGCCGAGGTACAGGCCCTTCACGCGCAGGCTCGGTACGCCGACGACCATGCCGGCGACGCCGGCGGTGAACCCGCCGGCGACGAGATTGACGATGAACGGGGTGCCGACGTTGATCTGAAGCCAGGCGACCGTATAGGCGCCGACGCCCATGAAGGCGGCCTGGCCGAGGCTGACCAGACCGGTGAAGCCGGTGAGGATGTTGAGGCCCGTCGCGGATGCCACGTTGATGGCCACGAGGCAGGCCATGTAGACCCAGTAGGGCCCGGCCACGAAGGGATAGACGGCCAGCACCGCGAGGAAGGCGATGAGCGCCGTGCGCTGCACCTGCGTGTCGAGCAGTGCCTCGTCGGCCGCGTAGGAAGTCTTGGCGTCACCGATGCGCATGGTCTCAGAGCCGTTCGATTTCGTGGGTGCCGAACAGGCCGTAGGGCCGGATCATCAGCACCACGACAAGGAGCGAGAAGGTGGCGAGCGGTTTGTACTCTCCGCCCAGGAATGCGCCGGCCCAGGCCTCGATGAGGCCGACCATGAGGCCGGCGATCACCGCGCCGGCGATCGAATCGAGCCCGCCGACGATGACGACCACCAGGACGGACAGGCCGAATGCACCCATCACCGGCGAGATGCCGCCCACCGCGCCGACCATGATCCCGGCGCCCGCCGCGATGGCGCTGCCGATCACCCAGGCGAGCGAGAACACCTTCGGCACGTTGATGCCGACCGAGTAGGCCGCGGCCTGGTCGCCCGCGGTGGCGCGCAGCGCGACCCCGCCCCGCCAGAAGCGGAACATGATCAGGAAGCCTGCCATGACGACGACGGCGACGGCGAAGGACGTCGCGATCTTGGCCGACACGTAGGCCTCGCCGATGAACAGCGGCGCGTTCGGCATGAATTCGGGCAGCCGCAGGGGATTGGCGCCCCAGACGAGTTCGACCACACCGATGAGGATCGAGCCGAGGCCGATGGTCAGCATGAAGACGCTGATCGGATTCTCGCCGAGCATCGGCCGGATCATGGTGCCCTCGATGATCCAGCCGACGGCGCCGGCGGCGCCGAGCGTCAGCAGGATCGCCGCCCATGTCGGCAACGCGAGGCCGGCGGCGAACCCGAAGAACAGGTAGCCGCCGAGCATCAGGATCTCGCCGATCGCCATGTTGACGACCTTGGTCGCCTTGTAGATCAGCACGAAGGCAATGGCGGCGATTGCATAGAGCCCCCCGCCGCCGAGGCCGGCGAGCGACACCTCGGTGAAAAACAGCCAGTCCATCAGGCGGCGCTCCCCGTTACCCGGCCGGTAGTCTTGCGGCCGCGGGCGTTGCGCACGCGGTCGCGCAGTTCCTTGACGTCGCCGGAGCCGAGATAGGCCTCGATCACCTTCGGGTTGGCGGCCACCTCGCGCGGCAGGCCGTCGGCGATCACCTGGCCGAAGTTCAGCACGACCACGTGGTCCGAGATGTCCATGACCATGCCCATGTCGTGCTCGACCATCAGCACCGTCACGCCCCATTCCTCCTTCACGTCGAGGATGAAGCGGGCCATGTCCTCGGTTTCCTCGCGGTTCATGCCGGCGACCGGTTCGTCGAGAAGCAGGATGCGCGGCCTCATGGCCAGCGCGCGGGCGAGCTCGACGCGCTTCTGAAGACCGTAGGAGAGGCTGCCAACCGGCGCCTTGCGGATGTGGTCGATCTCGAGGAAGTCGATGATCTTCTCCTCGACCGTCCGCCGCAGTTCCATCTCCTCGCGCTTTGCCCGGCCCGAGTAGACGAGGGCGTCGAGCACGCTCGTCTTCATGTGGGCGTGGTGGCCGAGCTTGATGTTGTCGAGCACGGTCATGCCGCGGAACAGGGCGATGTTCTGGAAGGTGCGCGCGAGCCCGCGCTTCGCCCGTTCGGGGGCGGGGACGCCTTTCAGGCTCTCCCCCAAAAATCGGATATCGCCGGCGGTCGGCTGGTAGAAGCCGGATATGGTGTTGAACAGCGACGTCTTGCCCGCGCCGTTCGGGCCGATCACCGAGGTGACCTCGCCTTCGCGCGCGGTGAAGCCGACGCCCGACAGCGCGTTCAGGCCGCCGAAGGACAGCGACACGCCGTCGATTTCCAGCGCCGGTACGGCGGTGCCGGACGGTATTGGCGTTCCCTCGCGTAACTGTTCGGACAAGTGTCTTGTCCCCCTTTTTCTGCGACGCTGCCCGGTCGGGTGTTCCGTGGACGGGCCGGCCGCTGCTAATCCTCTTCGGTGTCGAACGGCCCCAAGCCTTGTATCGGAACGTCGAGCGCCCGGCCGGTCCTCTGGAACCCCTTGATGAAGTCGTTGATGTGCCGCCGGATCCACGTTTCGGCGTCTTCGGCGTCCTTGCGCGCCAACGCATCGAGCAGCCGTTCATGGGCCTCGATGACGCGCGGCGCGGCGACGTCGTTGTGCTCGAAGATGATACGCGTCGCTGTCCGGATCATCAGGCCGGAGGGTTCGCGGGCGAGTTCGAGAACCCGGTTGCGGGCGGCCGCGCCGACGATGGCGTGAAAATCCGCCTCGATATCCGCCATGGCGGACGGGTCGTCGGCAACCGCACGGCTGCGGGTGATGTTGTCGGAGAGTGCGTCCAGGTCGGCCTGGGTGCGGCGCTCGGCAGCGAGGACGGTGAGTGTCGTTTCCAGCAGCCGCGTCGATTCCGAGACCTCGCGAAAGGTGACCTGCCGCAGGACGAGGGACCGGCTGACACTGTCGGCGAGCTGGCGGTGATCGGGCAGCGTGACGACGAAACGGCGGCCTGCCTCGCGCTGGATCAGGCCGGCCTGCTCGACGCAGCGCAGCCCCTCGCGCACCGTCGAGCGGTTGACGCCGAGCTGCTGGGCAAGTTCGGTTTCCGTGCCGATGGCATCGCCGGGCAGGATGCGGCCGCCAACGATCTCACGTTCGATCGCCTTGGCGACGAGCATATAGGCCGGCGCCTGCCGAATTGGCGAGAAGACGCTCTTCTCATCTACGTCGACGGCTGCCATCCGCGACGTCCCTCCCAAATAGTTTCATTTGGTTCTTTTTTTCCACTATCCCCGTGCGTCGATACCCTGTCAATTGGTTTGTCCGACAATCAGACGCGCACCGGATGGACGGAAATACCCATTCGGCGCCGCGGCCCCTTCAGCGTCGCTGATGCGGCCTGTGGAAGAGGGGGTGCCGGGTCAGGCGAATGCCGCCCGGGCCTTGTCGAGATGAGCCTTGCAGTCGGCGACCATGCGCTCGATCAGTTCGGCGCAGGTCGGGATATCGTCGATCAGGCCCATTACCTGGCTCGCCCAGACGAGACCGCCGTCGACATCGCCGGATTCCAGGGCCGCGCGTCCCCGGGCACCGGCGACCAGCGGGTGAATCTCCGAAAACTCGACGCCGCCCGGCCGGGTCTCCTTTGCCACGACCTCCTCCGACACCGCGTTCTTCATGACGCGGCCGGTATTGCGGAGCGTGCGGAAGATCAGCGTCGTGTTGAGCTCGTCGGATTCGACCATCGCCTGCTTGATGGCGTCGTGGATCGGCGCCTCCTTCGTGGCGCAGAAACGGGTGCCCATGTTTATGCCCTCGGCGCCCAGCGCCAGCGCGCCGGCCATGGTGCGGCCATCGCCGATCCCGCCGGAGGCGATCAGCGGCAGCTTCACCGCGCGGGCGGCGGCGGCGAACAGGATCAGCCCGCCCACGTCGTCCTCGCCGGGATGGCCGGCGGCTTCGAAGCCGTCGATGGAAATGGCATCCACACCGGCGCGTTCGGCGGACAGCGCGTGACGGACGGAGGTGCACTTGTGGACAACCTTGATGCCGGCCTCCTTCGTCAGGCCGATGAAATTCTTCGGACTGCGGCCTGCGGTCTCGAGGACCTTCACGCCGCTGTCGGCGATGACCTTGAGATACTCCTCATAAGGCGGCGGGCTCGCGGTCGGCAGGATCGTCAGGTTCACGCCGAAGGGCTTGTCGGTCATCGTCCGGCATCGTTCGATCTCGGCGGCGAGATCGGCCGGCGTCGGCTGGGTGAGGGCGGTCAGGATACCGAGGCCGCCGGCATTCGAGACCGCCGAGGCGAGCTCGGCCCGGCCGACCCATTGCATGCCGCCCTGCAGGATCGGCACCTCGATGCCGAGTAGCTCCGTAACGCGCGTCTTCATCCCAGTCCTCCCGTTCGGATTTGTTCGTGGTGTGCCGGTCTCACCGCCCCGGTTTAGTTCCGGAGAGGCTTGCCGGTCTTCAGCATGTGCTGGATACGCTCCTGCGTCTTGTCGGACTTCGCCAGTTCGAGAACCGCCTGGCGTTCGAGCGTCATGATGTCCGGCTCGGTAACCGGCACCGTCGGATCGGCATCCGGGCCGCCCGTCAGGACGTCGGCCAGGATCGAGGCGACGTTTACATCGGTATCGGTGAGCGCGCCGGAGGCCCGCAGGCCGTTGACCAGATTCATGATCCCGGCTTTCGCAGAGGGACCGCCGAGCGTGAGGGAGACGCGTTCCGGCGCGGTATAGCCGGTGTCGACCATGCGCCGGGGGACATTCTTCGCGGTCGCCAGCAGCCGGTCGCGGTTCATGACGACTGTGTCGCCGGGCCGCAGGATGCCCTTGGCGATCGCGTCGCGGGCGGACGTGGACGGCGCGCCTGCGAAGATCGTGTTGAAGACCGTCGACGACAGGGCCGCGGGGCCCTGCGGGCCGGACCTGTTGGCCTGCGCGTTGACGAGAAGCTGCGTGCAGCCGCCCCAGCCCGGCACGATGCCGACCTTCGGCTCGGGCAGACCGGCGTTCAGTTCGGCATGGGCGACGATCGTGCCGGCGTGCAGCATGAACTCGCAGCCGCCACCGAGCGCCAGGCCGTGGGCCGCGGCGACGACGGGGAAGCCGGCATACTTCAACGCCAGGAACAGTTTCTGGCCGCGGGCGATATAGGCGTCGAGTTCCTCCCAGGCCTGTTTCTCGATCAGCGCCGAGAAGAAGGTCAAGTCGGCGCCGACGGAGAAGGCGCGGGCGGCGTCGTTGCCGAGGACGAGGCCGGCGAAATCCCTGCCGCCGCGCTCCAGCGTCTCCTCCAGGACGTCGAAGACGCCCGGCGCGAAGGAATTCATCTTGGTGTGCATCTCGAAGCAGGCGATGCCGTCGCCGAGATCCCACAAGGAGGCGGCGTCGTTCGACGCGAGCGGTGCGCCCTTCGCCTTGACGGGTGCCAGGGAGGCGAGCTCCGACGCCTCGGATACGGGCGCGCGGGTGCCGTCGGTGCCTAGCGGCCGGTCGTCGGCGGCGTAGAATCCGCCCGCTTCGATGGCGGCGGCGAGCAGAGGTGGAAGATCCGCACCGTCGTTCTCGAGACGCTGCGCAATTGTCGCGAGCCCGTAGTGGTCGGCGAGCCGGAACGGGCCCTCCTTCCAGGCGTAGCCGAGAGCGATTGCCGTATCGATGGCGCCGACATCTGCGGCGATATCGGGGCCGTGCGCGCAGGAATAGAGCAGCACTTCGGAGAGGACACGCCAGGCATACGTGCCATACTTGTCGTCTGCCGACAGCAGAGCAGCAAGATCGCGGCCGCCGCCCGGCAGCGCTTTCGGCGAGACCGGCTGCGCGGGACGATAGTCTCCGGAGGCGAGGTCGAGCGCTTCCAGCGACTTGTCGGCGGCCATCCGGTAGAAGCCGGCCTTCGCCTTGCGGCCGAAGCGGCCGGCGTCGATGAGGCCCTTGATCACCGGTTCGCCGGGCAGGTCGTAGGCGTGCAGCCGGTCGTCTGCGGGGAGCGCCTGCATCAGGCTGCCCCAGACATGCCGGACGAGGTCGATGCCGACGAGATCGAGCAGGCCGAAGGCGCCGGTGCGCGGGATGCCGAGCGCGGCGTTCACCGCGTCGGCTTCCTCGACGGTGAGCCCGGCGTCCAGCGCCGCCTTGACCGCGACCGCCATCCAGAAGCAGCCGATGCGGTTGGCGATGAAGCCGGGCGTGTCGCGGCAGTCGACGACGGTCTTGCCGAGCGCCGTCTCGCAGGCCGCCGCCGCGGCGTCGCGGATCTCGGCCGGCGTGTCGTCCGTCGTCACCAGTTCGACCAGCCGCATGATGCGCGGCGGGTTGAAGAAATGCGTGATGACGAAGTCGCGGGCGAAGTCGGGCGAGGCCCCCTCGACGAGGTCGGCGCGCGGGATCGTCGAGGTGTTCGACGAGACGATGGAGCCGGGCTTGCGGACCGCGTCGACCCTCGTGTAGAGCGCGCGCTTGATCTCGACGTTCTCGATCACGGCCTCGACGATCCAGTCGGCTTCGGCGAGGCGGCCCAGATCGTCCTCCGTGTTTCCGGGGGTCACCAAGGCGGCGGCGTCGGGCACCATGAAGCCGTGAACTTTCAGCTGCCGCGCGATACCGCCCTCGGCCGGGGCGTTGCGCGACTCGCCATCCTTGCCCGGCAGGTCGAGCAGATCGACGGGAACGCCGGCATTGGCGAACTGGGCGGCGATGCCGGCCCCCATGGAGCCGGCGCCGATCACCGCGACGCGTTTGACCTTCAGGTCCTCGACGCCGGCGGCGCGGAACGGTTTTGCGTGCGTGCTCATGCGGCCTCCAGGACCATCGCGATGCCCATGCCGCCTCCGATGCACTGGGTGGTCAGCGCGTGCTTGCCGCCTTCGCGCTTCAGCAGCGTTGCGGCCTTGCCGACGAGCCGGCCGCCGGTGGCGCCCAGCGGATGGCCGAGCGCGATGGCGCCGCCGTCGATGTTCAGCTTCTCTTCGGGAATGTTCAGTTCGCGCCGGCAGGCCTCGGACTGGGCGGCGAAGGCCTCGTTCATCTCGACGATGTCGATGTCGTCGATCGTGAGGCCGGCACGGGCCATCGCCTTGCGCGAGGACTCGACCGGCCCCATGCCCATGATGCCCGGCGCGCAGCCCGACACCGCGAAGCTCTTGACGCGCGCCAGCGGGTCGAGGCCATGCTTTTCGAGGAAGTCTTCGGTGCACACGAGGACGGCGGTGGCGCCGTCGGTCATCGGCGAGGAGGAGCCGGCCGTAACCGTGCCGCCTTCCAGGAACACCGTCTTCAGCTCGCCGAGCTTTTCCAACGTCGTCTCGCGGACGCAGCCGTCGTCGGCGACCGGCTGTCCGTTCAGGTCGTAGGGTGCGATCTCCTGCGCCAGGCGGCCGTCCTGCTGGGCGGCGCGGGCCTTGGAATGGCTGGCGAAGGCGAAGCGGTCCTGCTCCTCGCGGGTGACGTTGTACTGGCGGGAGACGCGCTCGGCGGTGAGGCCGACATTGATATAGTGTTCAACGGCTTCCTCGTCCCAGCTCGGGTGCGGCAGCGAGTTGAAGCCCATCATCGGCACGCGCGACATGCTCTCCGTTCCGCCGGCGATGAAGGCGTCGCCGGCGTTCATCATCGCCATGCCGGCGGCCATCTGCACGGCCTGGATGGAGGAGCCGCACCAGCGGTTCACGGTCGCGCCCGCCGTCGTTTCCGGCAGGCCCGCGAGCATGCCGACGACGCGGCCGATGTTGAGGCCCTGCTCGCCCTCCGGGAAGGCGCAGCCCCAGACCACGTCCTCGATCTCGTCGCCGTTGACGCCGGTGCGCTCCAGGAGCGAGCGGATCACGTGGGCGCCCAGATCCTCCGGGCGGACGCCGGCGAGCGCGCCCTTGCGGGCAAAGGTGAAGGGCGTGCGTACGTAACCCGCGATGTAAGCGTGCTTGGTCATGGTCGGATCCTGTGTTGGTGCGGTGTCAGCGGCCCTGGAACTCGGGCTTCTGCTTGTTGAAGAAGGCGTCGAGCGCACCGGCGAAGTCTTCCGTTCCGGCGCATTCGGCAAAGGAGGCTTCCTCGCGGTCGAGCTGGTCGGGGAAGGCCGTGTTCAGGCTGTCGCGGACGAGGCGCTTGATGTTGCCGTATGCGACCGTCGGTCCGGCCGCCAGCTTCCGCGCCAGCGCCTCGACGTGCCCGTCGAGATCGGCGAGCGGCACCACCCGATTGACGAGACCCAGTCGCAGGGCGTCCTCGGCCCCGAAGGTCTCCGAGAGAAGCGCGATTTCCAGCGCCTTGCGGGTGCCGACGATACGGGGCAGGGCCCAGGACGCGCCGCAATCGGGCGAGGCGCCGATCTTGGCGTAGGCCATGTTGAAGGTGACGTCGTCTGCGGCGATGGCGAGGTCGGTGGCGAGCGCGAAGCTCATGCCGGCGCCGGCGACCGCGCCCTGAAGCCGCGCAATCGTGATGTGCGGCATCCCGGCGAGACGCTTCAAAGACGCGTGAATGTCGCCGATCAGTCTCCGTGCGACCGCCGGCTTGTCGTCAGAGGCATGGAACATGGCGAGGTCGCCGCCGGCCATGAAGGCTCGGCCCGCGCCCGAGAGAACGATGACACGGATCGCCGGGTCGGCGGCGATCGCGTCGACCGCCGCGGCAAATTCGGCGGCCACCGCGTCGTTGAGCGCGTTGAGCTGCTTCGGCCGATTGAACCGGATCTCCGCCACGCCGCCACGGGCCTCGACCTTCACCACCGGGTCGATGTCACTCATTTGCGTACTCCGTGATCTGTTATTTCGATTTCGCCGGCTTCGCCGCGATGCCGTTGACCAGTGTCGCGACGCAACCGTCGGCGATCTCCTCGGGGCCAAGCGGGCCGTCGGGATCGAACCAGCGTGCAATCCAGTTCAGGGCGCCGGACAGGGTCGCGGTGACGATCCGGACATCGCCCGCGGCGATCGAGCCGTCCTTCATGCCGGCCTCGACGACACCGCGGATGGTGGTGTCGATCTCGCGTTTCAGCGCGCGGAACCGGGCGCGGCTTTCCGCCGACAGCTCGTGGTCCGCTGTCCGGGTGACGCACATGCCGAAATCGTCGGTCATCACGAGCGCGTAGTTGCGCATCAACCCCTTGAGCCGGTCGAGGCCGCTGCCGCCCTGCTTCTCGACGGCCTCCGCGCCTTCGCGGATGCGCTCCAGCCCGAAGCGGACGCACTCGAACAGGATTTCGTCCTTGTTCGAGAAGTAGTGGTAGATCGTCGGTTTGGTGACGTTCAGCGCCAGCGCGACGTCGTCCAGCGACGTCGCATGGAACCCCTTGTCGTTGAAGAACTCGACGGCAGTCCGCAGCACGGCCTCGCGCTTCAGCGCGCGCTCGCGCTCACGGTCTGCTGGCTTGGGCCAGGGCGACTTGCGTCGCGTCGCGGTCGTGGATGCCATCGGTTTCGGGTGTCCGGCGGGATCTGCGTCGGGAAGTTTCTATTGCGTAAGTTATATACTCATGAGTAAAACCGAGTCAATTGGAGTGTCAATCCGGCCGGGGTCGCGCTATCTCCCCGTAGAGGACAAACGGAGGCTTTCAGCCATGTCGAACGAGACCGATCCGATCGTGATCGCCGCTGCCGCGCGGACGCCGATGGGCGCCTTCCAGGGGGCGCTGTCGAAGACGGCGTCCACGGAACTCGGCAGCATCGCCATCAGGGAAACGCTGTCGCGCGCCGGCCTCGACGCGGAAAAGGTCGACGAGGTGATCATGGGCTGCGTGCTGCCGGCCGGCCTCGGCCAGGCGCCGGCACGGCAGGCGGCGATCGGCGCCGGCGTACCGCAGTCCGTTCCGTGCGCAACCGTCAACAAGGTGTGCGGCTCGGGTATGAAGACCACCATGCTGGCCGCCGATCTGGTGGCGGCGGGCAGTGCCGATATCGTCATCGCCGGCGGCATGGAAAGCATGACCAACGCCCCCTACCTGCTCGACAAGGCGCGCGGCGGCTACCGGCTCGGCCACGGCAAGGTGACCGACCACATGTTCCTCGATGGTCTGGAGGACGCCTACGACCGGGGCCGGTCGATGGGCACCTTCGCCGAGGACACCGCGCAGGCCTATCAGTTTACCCGCGAGGACCAGGACGCCTATGCGCTCGCCTCGCTCGATCGTGCCCTGACGGCGATCCGCGAGGGCCGGTTCAAGAGCGAGATCGTGCCCGTCGGCGACGTCGCCGACGACGAGCAGCCGAGCCGGGCGAAGCCGGAGAAGATTCCGCAGCTCAGGCCCGCCTTCCGCGAAGGCGGCACGGTGACGGCAGCGAATTCCTCGTCGATCTCCGACGGCGCGGCCGCGCTGCTCGTGACCCGGGCCTCCGTCGCGGAGAAGGAGGGGCTGACCCCGATCGCGAAGATCGTCGGCCATGCGAGCCACGCCCAGGAGCCGGCCTGGTTCACCACCGCGCCGGTCTTCGCCATCCGCAAGCTGATGGAGAAGACCGGCTGGTCGACCGCCGACGTCGATCTCTACGAGATTAACGAGGCCTTCGCCGTCGTTGCCATGGCGGCGATGCGCGATCTCGACATCCCGCACGACAAGGTAAACGTGAATGGCGGCGCCTGCGCGCTCGGCCATCCGATCGGCTGCTCGGGAGCCCGCATCATCGTCACGCTGCTGGCCGCGCTGAAAGCCGCGGACCAGACGCGCGGCGTCGCGTCGCTGTGCATCGGCGGCGGAGAGGCGACGGCGCTTGCCGTCGAAATGATGTAAGACCGAGCACCGACAACGATCCGGGGAAACGTTCCGATGAAGCTCACCGAAGACCAGCTCATGGTCCGCGACATGACGCGCCGCTTCGCGGCGGAGCGTCTTGCGCCCTTTTCCGCCGAATGGGATCGCACCAAGGAATTCCCGCGCGACCGCATCAGGGAAATGGGCGAGCTCGGCCTGATGGGCATGCTGGTGCCTGAGGAATACGAGGGCGCGAAGACCGACCATATCTCCTACGCGCTGGCGCTGGAGGAGGTCGCGGCGGGCAACGGTGCGCTGTCGACCGTGATGAGCGTGCACAATTCGGTCGGCTGCGCGCCGATCCTGAACTTCGGCACCGAGGATCAGAAGGCGAAGTTCCTTAAGCCCATGGCGCGGGGCGAATGGCTTGGCGCCTTCTGCCTGACCGAGCCGCAGGCCGGCTCCGATGCTTCCGCGATCAGGACGCGAGCGAAGAAGGTCGGTAACCGCTACGTGCTGAACGGCACCAAACAGTTCATCACCTCGGGCCAGAACGCCGACGTCGCCATCGTCTTCGCGGTCACGGACCCGGAGGCGGGCAAGCGCGGCATTTCCGCCTTCATCGTGCCCACCGATACGCCCGGTTACCGCGTCGCCAGCATCGAGCAGAAGCTCGGCCAGCACCTGTCGGACACCGCCCAGATCGCGCTCGAGGACCTGGAACTGACGCCCGACCTGCTGCTCGGCGAGGAGGGGCAGGGCTACCGGATCGCGCTGTCCAATCTGGAAGGCGGGCGCATCGGGATCGCCGCGCAGTCGGTCGGCATGGCCCGCGCCGCGCTCGATGCCGCGGTGGCCTACGCGAACGACCGCGAGAGCTTCGGCGTGAAGATCATGGAGCATCAGGCGGTTGCCTTCCGCCTCGCCGACATGGCGACGCAGGTGGAGGCGGGCCGGCAGATGGTGCTGCATGCCGCAGCCCTGAGGGACGCCGGCGAGCCGGTGCTGAAGGAGGCCTCGATGGCGAAGCTGTTCGCTTCGGAGATGGCCGAGCGGGTGTGCTCGGATGCCATCCAGATCCACGGCGGCTACGGCTATACCGCCGACTTTCCCGTCGAACGGATCTATCGCGACGTGCGCGTCTGCCAGATCTACGAGGGCACGAGCGATATCCAGAAGCTCGTCATCGCCCGCGCTCTCAAGGACGCCGCGTAAACGCGCCGACCCGCGGAGGCGGCCGTCGCCGTCACGCGCGGTGGCTGGCGCGCGGGATCCATTCGACCGGCAGGACGATCCGTTCCGGTTCGCCGCCGGGGTCCGCGATGCGGCGCAGCAGAAGGTCGATGGCCGACTGGCCGAGCCGGCGGTAGGGCTGGCGCACCGTCGACAGCGCCGGATGCACGAACTCCGCCCAGGGGATGTCGTCGAATCCGACGATCGCGATGTCTTCGGGCACGCGGCGGCCGGCGGCACTCAGGACCTGGCCGGTCCGGACCGCGACCAGGTCGTTCGCGCCGATGATGCAATCGACCGGCTCGCCCAGGATCGTCTCGCGGGCAGCCTCGGGCAGATCCAGCGAGAACGAGGCAGCGACATCCCAGAGGATTTCGACCCTGCCGGAGAGCCCTTCGAGGAGGCCGGCGCGGCGTTCGCGCGCGCTGTGATGGGCTTCGGGACCACGCAATATACCGGCGGTCCGGTGTCCGGCTCTGATGATCTCTGCGGCGATCATCCGGCCACCGGCACGGTGGTCGCTCGTCACGCCGTCGAGGCCCGGCACCGGCCGGTCGACCGTGACGACGGGCGCGGTCGGCATCGGTTCGGGCAGCGTCTCGTCGACCGGGATCCAGACGATGCCGTCGACGCGATATTCGCCGACGAGTTCGAAGGCGGCCGTCTCCTCGGCCGTGTCGTCGTGGCAGTCGACGATGATCAGCCCGTATCCCTGCTCGCGCGCCTTGCGCTCGATGGCCTGCACGACGGCGGGGAAGAACGGATTGGTCAGGTCGGGCGCGATCAGGCCGATGGTCGCGCTGCGCCCGGTCTTCAGGCTGCGGGCGAAACGGCTCGGCGTGTAGCCGAGCTCGCGAGCGACCGTCTCGACCAGTTCGCGGGTGTGCGGGCTGACCGGTTTCGTGCGGTTCAGCACGTTGGAGACGGTGGCCGTCGACACGCGCGCCCGCCGCGCGATCTCCGAGATCGTCGTCATGGAGTCCTGCCCGACAGGTTCAGGCCCGCACTCTGCAAGATCGTTTCGCCTCCGATTCGTTTCCACACTTGACGGATAATAACGGTCTCGTGACAATGGTTAAACGTTTAACCCGTGACGTTGGGCCGGTACAGGGGGTGTCGGCCGATCAACCCTGAGGGAGGGGAAGCATGAAACGTTACCTCACTGCCGCGAGCGCCGCTCTTGCCGTGTTCGCCTTCACCGCCGCGCCCGGCATGGCCGACACGATCCGTGTCCTCAACTGGCAGGGCTACGGCACCGACGAGGACTGGTCGCTGGAAGCGTTCGAGAAGGCGACCGGCCATAAAGTCGAGCACGAGTACTTCAACTCCGAGCAGGAGATGCTCACCAAGCTGCGCACCAATCCGGGCGTCTACGACGTGGTGCTGATCAACTCGGCCTTCACGCCAAAGGCGGCGGAGGAGGGGCTGATCCAGCCGATCGACGTCTCCAAGATCCCGAACGCCGCGGATCTGACGCCGGAAATGAAGAACAATCCGAACCTCGTCATCGACGGCAAGACCTATGGCGTCGCCTGGGTCTGGGGCGCGACGTCGTTCGCCATCAACACCACGAAGTTCGACGGCGCGCCTGAGTCGATCGAGGTGCTGTGGTCGCCGGACATGGCCGACAAGATCGGCTGGCGCGACGATGCGGTGGAATCGGTCCAGATGGCGGCGATCGCGCTCGGGCAGGACATCAACAATCCCTCCGACCTCGAGGCCATCCGCGAGAAGCTGCACGCGCTGAAGCCGCAGATCCGCACCTTCTGGACGTCGGAGAACGACTGGAACCAGTTCATGTCCGCTGGCGAGTTCGATGCCGCGGTCTACTGGAGCGGTTCGGCGTCGCGGTCTGCGACCAATTTCGGCCTGCCGGTCGAGTTCGTCGTGCCTAAGGAAGGCGCCATCGGCTGGCTGGACGGCCTGTCGGTTCCCACCGACGCGCCGAACCTCGACGCGGCCTACCAGTTCATCAACTGGATGATCGACCCGGCGTTCTACGTGAAGTGGGATACCGATGTCGGCGCGCCGGCGTCCGCCAATTCCAAGGCGATGGACCAGTTGCCCGACGACGCCTTCAACCGGACCGTCCTCGGCAATCCGGAAGTCGCCTCCAGGCTGAAGTTCATGGGTCCGATCGAGGACGACATGCGCGAGAAGATGCTGGAACTCTGGCAGGAAACGAAGACCTACTTCCAGAACTGAACCAGGGTCCGGACCAAACTTCACGGGACATCGCCGGCTCATGGCTGCAAGCGACATGATGGCCGGTGGCGGGACGCGGACGGGATCGTCCGCCCGCGCCATCGCCGTTCTCACCGGGCCGGCCTATCTGTGGCTGACCATCACGGTGCTGCTGCCGCTGCTGGCGATGTTCTATTTCAGCTTTCTGACCGAGGCGCCGATCGCCGGCGGGGTTGGGGAACTGACGCTCGAACAGTACCGGACATTCTTCGAGCGCGACTTCTACACGACGCTGGTGCTGCGCTCGCTGAAACTCGGCGCGACCGTTGCCTTCCTGTGCTTCCTGATCGGATTCCCCTGCGCCTTCGTACTCGCCAAGACGGTGAAGGGGCGCTGGCGAGAGGCGTTGTTCCTGCTCGTCATCATTCCGTTCTGGAGTAACGCCCTGGTTCGCGTGTTCTCCTGGACGATGGTGCTGCGCGGCAATGGCCTGCTCGACAAGGCGATCCAGTTCGTCTTTCCGGATGCCGGGTCGCTGGGCCTGCTGTTCACCTATCCCGCCGTGGTCATCGGGCTGGTGCACTCCTACCTGCCGTACATGATCCTCACCTGCTATATCTCGCTGCAGGCGATCGACGACGACCTGATCGAGGCGGCGCGGTCTCTCGGCGCCAAGTGGTGGACGATCCTGTTCCGGCTGATCCTGCCGCTGTCGATGCCGGGCATCGTCGCCGGTGCGGTGCTGATCTTCGTGCCGGTCATCGGTTCGTTCATGGAGCCGCGCATCCTCGGCGGGCGTCAGGGCACCTTCATCGGCACCATCATCGAGGATCAGTTCACGGCCGTCTTCAACTGGCCGCTCGGCGCGGCGCTGTCGTTCATCCTGCTCGCCTGCGTGCTCGTCATCTTCGCGCTGTTCGCACCGGTCCTGAGGAGGGCGGGGTGATGGCGCGGGTCGGTCGCCTCTATCTCGGGCTGGTGCTGTTCTTCCTCTACGCGCCGATCATCGTCATGGCGGTGATGTCGTTCAACGACTCGCAGTTCTACGCGCTGCCGATCAAGTGGTCATTCCGCTGGTATGCCGACCTCGCCGGCAACCAGCGCCTGATCGATGCGGGCGTGAACAGTATCGTCGTCGCGGTCATCACGACAATCATCGCCGGCGTCCTCGGCACGGCGGCGGCGCTCGCCTTCTTCCGCTATCAGTTCCGCGGCAAGCGGATATTGCAGCTTCTACTGTTTCCCCCGATCGCGATCCCGTGGCTGATCACCGGCACGGCGATGCTTCTGTTCTTCTTCTGGACCGGCATCGGCCGCGGCCTGCACGCCATGGTGCTCGGGCACGTGGCGCTGGCGCTGCCCTATGTGATCATCGTCGTCTCGGCCAGGCTGCAGGCCTTCGATCCGGATCTCGAAGCGGCCGCCCGGTCGCTCGGGGCCAATCCGTGGCAGGTGGTGCGCTACGTGACGCTGCCGTTCCTGGCGCCGGGCGTCATCGCCGCGGCGCTGTTCGCCTTCGCGGTGTCGTTCGACCAGTTCGTCATTTCGTATTTCCTCGCCGTGCCGGGAGTCTCGACGCTGCCCGTCGAGATCTACACCTCGATCCGCAAGGGCTTCACGCCGGAGATCAACGCCATTTCGACCATCGTCATCGTCGCCTCCATGGCGCTGCTCGTTGCCGTCTCCCGCTTCTACCGCTTCGGGGGAGACCGCTGATGGCGCGTGTTTCGGTGAAAGGCGTCTCCAAACTGTTCGGCACGTTCAAGGCGCTCGACGACGTCTCCATCGAGTTCGAGGACGGCGGCTTCTACGGCCTGCTGGGGCCGTCGGGCAGCGGCAAGACGACGCTTCTGCGTCTGATCGCCGGCTTCGAGTATCCCGATGCCGGCGCCATCACCATCGGCGGCGAGGCGGTGGAGAGCCTGCCGGCGGAAAAGCGCGACGTCGGCATGATGTTCCAGAGCTACGCGCTGTTCCCGAATATGAACGTCTTCAACAACGTGGCGTTCGGCCTGACGGTGCGCGGCGTCTCGCGCGACGCGATCCGGACGCGGGTGAACGAGGCGCTGGAGCTGGTCAAGCTAACCGGCCTGGAAAAGCGCCGGCCGAACGAATTGTCCGGCGGCCAGCGCCAGCGTGTCGCGCTGGCGCGCGCTATCGTCATCCGGCCTCGCGTGCTGTTGCTCGACGAGCCGCTGAGCGCGCTCGACAAGGCGCTGCGCACCGGCATGCAGGTGGAGTTGAAGCGCATCCAGCGCGAGATCGGCATTACCACGATCTTCGTCACCCACGACCAGGAAGAGGCGCTGACGCTCAGCGACCGCATCGGCGTGCTACGAGACGGCAAGCTGGTGCAGGAGGGCGCGCCGCGCGAGATCTACGAGCGGCCGAACAGCGCGTTTGCGGCGACCTTCCTGGGCGATGCCAACCTGTTCGACGGCGTGGTCGACGGAGACGGCATCCGGCTCGATGACGGACCATTGGTGCGCACGAACGATGCCCTGCCGGCGTCCGGATCGCGCGTTACGGTCGCGGTCAGGCCTGAGCGGATGGCGGTTCACCGCGAGGCGGACGACACGGGCGACAATCACAACGAGATCGGCGCGAAGGTGGAGCAGGCGATCTTCGCCGGCAACAGCCTGACCTACATGCTGACGCGCGGCGAGAAACCGGTTCGCGTCTTCGCCCAGAACACCGGGGTGGAGCCGATAGAGGCCGGCGCGCCGGTCCGGATTGTCTGGAAGGCGGTCGACACGATCGTGGTGGAGCAATGAGCGGCTTGCGGTTCGGCGCGCTTCCCGCCGATACGCTGGTGATCTGCATCGACATGCAGCGGGTCTTCATGGAGCCGGGGCCGTGGCATTGCACGGAAGCCGAGGCAATCCTGCCGAACGTCACGCGGCTCGTCTCCGCGCATCCGGCGCAGAGCCTGTTCACCCGCTTCGTCTCCGCGCACACGCCCGATGACGCCGTCGGCGCATGGCAGCGTTATTACCGGCACTGGGACAGCGTGACGGTGAGCCGGATGGGGATCGCGCCCTACGATCTGCATCCCGATCTCGCCGCGATCGCGCCTGCCGAGAACGTCTTCGACAAGGCGACCTACGATTCCTTCGACTCCCCCGAGTTCGCACAAGCGGTCGCGGACCGCGCGCCGGGCGCGCTGGTGATGTGCGGCGTGGAAACCGATGTCTGCGTGCTGGCGACGGTGTTCTCCGCGGTCGATCTCGGCCATCGCGTCGTGCTCGCCCGCGACGCGCTGACGAGCGGCGATGAGAAGACGCACGAGGCCAGCCTGCATCTGCTCGAATCGCGGTTCGACCTGCAGGTCGAGATCGCGAACACCGACGACATTCTGAACGACTGGACGACTCCATGAGTAACGGGGCCATGAGCAAAGGGGCCATGAACAAAGGGGCCGTGCGCAAGGCCGGATGGGGAACATGGTCGGCGGACCGGCCGGTCGAACTGGTGCATCTGGCGAGCGGCCTGACGCTGACGCCGGTGCTCTATTCGGCTCGGGCGAACCGCGTGTCGCGGATCGGAATGGGTCCGGGTCTCGTACTCGGCGAGCGTCCGCTGGACGGGTCTTCGGCGTCCTTCAGGACGCGCCACGAGGACACCGAGATCGACTGGCACTATCGCTTCGACGGCGATGACGGGCTGACGATCGACTGGTGGACCAACGCCAACGGCGAATGGGGCCTGCGGTTCTGGGTGGTGCTGTGCGTCTCCGGGGGAGACTTCGCGCTGACCTACGACGATGCAACCGGAACGCTGACGGCACGTGACGGCGAGCGGTCCTTCGACATTGTCTCGGCGAAGAAGCCGCTGCTCGTCACCGTCCACGACGACCTCGACGCGCTGGAGGCCGAGTACTCCGAGCACGGCTATTTCTACCTCGCCTCGCGCGGCACCGAGGGGCGGTTCGTCGCGCTCAGGTTCAACCTCGAGGAAGGCCCGGCGATGCGGATGTCGGTCGCGCCGTCGGCCGAGGCTCCCGGGAAGCCGGCCCTGCCGGATGCGCCGATCGAGATTGTCGCCGACACGGCGGAAAGCAGCGCCAACCGGCCGCTGCAGGCCGTGCACGACGTGATGGCCTGGAACCACGTGTTCGACCGCGTCAACCAGCGGCCCTACACGGTGCTGACCCGGTTCTGGAACACGCACAAATTCGGCGGTTTCGGTGTGTGGATGAACGACATCATCTACAATGCCTGGCTCTGGAGCTTCTTCGACAGGGAGCGCGCGCGGCAGGATCTGGAAGCCGTCTTCGCCTGGCAGACGGAAGCCGGGAACTTTCCCTGCCTGATCACCGGCAACGACCAGTGGCTCGACCGCTCGCAGCCGCCGATCGTCTCGTTCGCGGTCTGGACCATCACCATGCGGCACGGCGACCGGGAGCTGCTGGAATGGGCCTATCCGGGCCTGAAGAAGAATCACGACTGGTGGTGGCGCAAGCGCTCGGCGGGCGCGGCCGGGCTCGTCGTCTACGGCACTAGCCTCGATGCCGGAACGGGGCTCTACAAGGGCACCAAGCTCGCGGCGAAGGACGAGTCTTCGATGGACAACATGGCCATCCACGACCCGGCGCCCTTCGACGAGGACACCGGCCTGCTGATGTCCTACGACGTCGCGCTCAACAGCATGCTGGCGCTCGACGGGGAGTGCCTGTCGCTGATCGCCGACGAGCTCGGACTTGACGAGGACGCGGCGGCACTGAAAGCCTCCAGCGCGGCGCATCGCGATGCGATCCGCACCCACCTGTGGGACGAGACGCGCGGGGTCTTCGCCAACCGGATCGTCGGGGGCGATTTCGTCGAGCCGCTGGCGCCGACGTCGTTCTATCCAATGGCCGCGGGCGCGGCGACACCGGAGCAGGCGGACAGCCTGATCGCCAACTATCTGAAGGCGCCCGACAAATTCGGCGGCGGCTTCGGGCTTCCCTCCGCAACCCGCGACCACCCCGCCTACACGGACAACGTCTACTGGCGCGGCCGCATCTGGGCGCCGCTGAACTTCTGGGCCTGGATGGGGCTTTCCCGCGCCGGGCGGGCGGAGGCTGCCGACGATCTCTGCGGCATGAGCTGGCGGCTGTTCGATACCGGCTGGCGCGACCGGATGTGCGGCGAGAACTACAACGCCGAGACCGGCGCAATCCTCGACCAGGCGGATACCGATCCCTTCTATTCCTGGGGCGCGCTGCTGGCGGCGATGCCCGTCGCGGCGGCGGTCAACGTCACGCCGTGGCACGGGTTTTCGATTGCCCGCCCGGCGGGCGAGGGGCGCATCGGGCCGCTGGCGTCGCCGGCGGGGCCGATCTCGCTGGAGCGCGCGGACGAGATCCTGCGGATTTTCGACGGAACGGGACCGGCGCTGGAAACGACGCTCGCGACCCTGCGCCATATCGACTGGTCCGGCGCGCGTTTCGCCGCCGAGATCCCGGCCGGTCCGGCGGGCGGCTGGATCCGCCTTCCCGCGCTCGCAGCCGCGCGGGCAACGCTCGACGGCGCGCCGCTGGACTCTGACGGCGACGGACGTATCTCCTTGCCGGCGCGGACGAATTCGGCCCGTCTCGTGATCGAGGGAGCGGCATGAGTGCGCCGCGGCGCATCGTGATCGACTGCGATCCCGGCATCGACGATGCCGCGGCGATCCTGCTGGCGCTCGCCGATCCGTCGATCGAGATTGCCGCGATTACCTGCGTCGACGGCAATTCAGCCGTGGATACGACGGTGGCGAACGCCCGGCGGATCCTCGATCTTGCGAACCGGCCGGACATTCCGGTGTACCGGGGTGCCGACCGGCCGCTGCTTCAGTCTGCCCCGGAACGCGGCGACTATTACGGCCGCGACGGGCTCGGCGACATCGGATTGCCGGAGCCGTCGCGGGGGCCGGACGGGGGCCGTGCGGCGGAGGTCATGATCGATACGGTCATGGCGCAACCCCCTGATTCCGTTACGCTTGTCGCGATCGGACCGCTGACGAACGTGGCCCTGGCGATGCGGCTCGAACCCCGCTTCGCGGGCCGTCTCGCCGGTATCGTCGTAATGGGCGGCGACGTTGCGCCGGGTGCGGCGGCGGAGTTCAATGTCGGCACCGACGCGGCGGCTGCCGCGATCGTGTTTTCGAGCGAGGCGCGCATTACGCTGACGCCCTACACCATCACCAAGCCGCTGCACGCGTCGACACAAGCGCTTGAAAGCCTTGCCGTTTCGACGTCGCTTCCGGCGAAGGCGGTGGCGGCGATGCAGCAGACGCGCGATCCCGCGGGCTCGGCGCTGCACGACGCCTATGCGATCGCGACCCTGCTGAAACCGGCGCTTTTCCACTTCGATACGGGCACCGTCTCGGTGGACTGGCGCGGCGACGGGGTGACCACGTTCACGCCCGGCGCGGGCGGCTCGCACCGTGTCGTTTCGGGCGTCGATTCCATCGGTTTCGACCGCTTCCTTGTCGCTTCCCTCATCGGTCTGGACTGACCGCCATGGCTCGCGTCGTCGTCTTCGGATCGATCAATCTCGACATCATCGTGCCGGTGCCGCGATTGCCGGTCGCCGGCGAGACGCTGCTCGGCGGCGACGCCCTGATCTCGGCCGGCGGCAAGGGGGCCAATCAGGCCCATGCCGCCCGCCTCGCCGGTGTCGCCGTGACGATGGTCGGCCGGGTGGGGCAGGACGGTCTGGCGGAGTCCGCGCTGGCGCTTTTGACCGAGGCCGGCGTCGATCTGACGCTTGTCGGACGATCGGACCGGGCGACCGGCTGCGCCACGATCTGGACCGGGCAAGACGGGTCGAGCACCATCGTCGTGTCGCCCGGCGCCAATGCGGACGTTGCCGCTGACGACGTGCCCGACGCTCTGCTGCGGCCGGGCACGGTGCTGGTGATGCAGCACGAGGTGCCGCTGGAGGAAAACGCCCGGCTGATCGCCCGGGCGAAGACGGCCGGCGTCCGGACGATCCTCAACGCCGCGCCCGCGGGCGTTCCGTCGCGCGAGACGCTGAGGGCCGTCGACACGCTGGTGGTCAACGAGATCGAGCTGCAGATGCTGTGCGAGCGGCTGGATATCACGGGCGACGACTTGCCCGCAGCGCTTGCCGCGTCGCTCGGCACGGTCGTCATCGCGACCTATGGCGCGGGCGGCGTGGTGCGCACCGATGGCGCGGCCAGGGTGCATGTCCCGGCCTGCGAGGCCGAGGTCGTCGACACCACCGGCGCGGGGGATACCTTCGTCGGCGTCTTCGCGGCGTGCCTGGCACGCGGGATGGCGGACACCCCGGCGCTGGAACACGCCAATGCCGCGGCGGCGCTGTGCTGCGCCCGGCGCGGCGCGCAGGTGGCGCAACCGGTCTGGGACGCCTACGCGTCGTAGCCGCAGGTACGAGTCATAACCGCGGGTGTCGGTGACTGGTGTGCGGCTTCGCCGCTCAGCGCTGGTTCCGGTCCGGGATCGTGCCGGAGACCTTCGCCTCCCGGCTCCACGCGACGGAGGCCTTCGCCTCCAGCTTCAGGGCGGTGTCGAGCGTGGTGCCGAGGCCGTCGTCGACCAGACCCCGGATCGTGCCGACGATGCCCGGATCGTTGGCGGCGATCGCCTCGCCCAGTTTGATCGCCTCGGGCAACAGGTCGTCGGGCGCGTAGACGCGGTTGGCGATGCCCCAGGCGCAGGCGGTCTCGGCGTCGATGGTACCGCAGGCCAGATGCATCTCCTTTGCCCGCGACGGACCGACGATGCGGGCGAGCCGCTGGGTCAGGCCCCAGCCCGGCACGACGTTCACGCGGGCATGGGTGTCGGCGAACTTCGCGTTTTCCGAGGCAAGCACGATGTCGCAGGCGAGCACCACCTCGAAGCCGCCGGTGATCGCATAGCCGTTCACCGCGGCGATGACGGGTTTCGAACAGCGGGTGATCGCGTCGACCGGGTTTGCCGGATCCTGCGGCGTGACGGCGCCGGACAGGGCGGTCGGATCGCTCTCCAGTTCCTTCAGATCGAGGCCGGCGGTGAAGGCCTTCTCGCCGGCGCCGGTCAGCACGATGGCGCGGACGTCGTCGCGGGCGGAGAGGTCGTCCAGCAGCGCGGTGAACTCAAGGCGCAGCGCCTTCGACATGGCGTTCATCGCCTTCGGCCGGTTCAGGGTGACGACGGCGACCGCGTTCTCGACGTTGCAGGTGACCAGCGCATCGGCACTGTTCGATGCTTCGGGCGACATTCCGGAAACCTCCCGTGTGTGTTTGTGTCATCGTGCGGCAGGGCTACGTGACATTCGGAGCCCTTTCAATCATTGTTTTAATAACGGGCCCTGTTTCAAACCGGTGCGGCCGGATGACTGCCCGCGATAACAAGAACGGGAGGACGAGCGGTGTTTTCAGACGACCTCATGAAGGGGCAGCGCATTCTCGTGACCGGCGGCGGCACGGGTCTGGGACGCGCGATGGCCGAGCGGTTCCTGTCGCTCGGCGCGGACGTCGTCATCTGCGGCCGGCGCAAGCACGTCTGCGAGGAGACCGCCGAGGACCTGATGCAGGCCCACGGCGGCACGGTGACGCCGCACGGGCTCGATATCCGCGACCATCAGGCCGTCGACGCGCTGATCGAGGAGCTGTTCGCCGAGGCGCCGCTGACCGGCCTCGTCAACAACGCGGCCGGCAACTTCATTTCCCGGACGGAGGATATCTCGCCGCGCGGCTTCGAGGCCGTCGCGCGCATCGTCATGCACGGCACGTTCTTCGTGACGACGTCCGTCGGCCGGCGCTGGATCGAACGCGGCCTGCCCGGAAACGTCCTGTCGATCGTCACCACCTGGGTGCGCAACGGCGGGCCGTTCGTCGTGCCCTCGGCGATGAGCAAGGCGGCGGTGCATGCCATGACCATGTCGCTTGCTCCCGAGTGGGGCCGCTACGGGATCCGTCTCAACTGCATCGCGCCGGGCGAGATCCCGACGGAAGGCATGAACAAGCGGCTGACGCCCGGCGAGGAGCCCGGCGCGCGGACGGCCGCCGTCAACCCGATGGGGCGGTGCGGCACCTTCGAGGAACTGCAGAACCTCGCCGCCTTCCTGATGTCGGGAGGCTGCAACTGGCTCAACGGCGAGACCATCGCGCTCGACGGGGCCCAGGCACTGGCGACCGGCGGCAGCTTCTACGAATTGCGGAAATGGACGGACAGCGACTGGGACGCGGCGCGGCAGGCGATCCGCAAGACCAACGTGGAAGACCGCCAGGGGCGCCAGGGGACCTAGGCGCCGGGGACACCAGGTGCCGGGGACACCATGTGTCGGGGGCACCATGTGTCGGGGGCACATGCTGTCGGGACACGTCGTATCCGGGCCGATGACCGGGCGGTTATTTGCCAATAACATAATCCTGCGAAAGCGCAGACGATGACCAGGAACCAGCAGAACGAGCCGGGATCGCTCGGCAAGGGGGAGCGGACCCGCCGCAAGATCAAGGCGGCGGCTCTCAGGCTGTTCGCCCTGCACGGGATCGACGGCGTTTCGGTGCGCGCGATCAACCGGGCCGCCGACCAGAAGAATGCCGGATCGATCAACTACCATTTCTCCTCGCGCGACGACCTGATCCGCGAGCTCGTCTTCGATGTCGCCAAGATCCTCGAGCGCATCCACGACGCCCGCATCGATGCGTTGGAACGCGCCGGGGGGCCGCGGTCGATCCGCGAGGTTGTCGGGATCCTGATCGACGCGCTGTCGGAATGCGGAGACGATCCCGTCGCCGACGATCATTCGCTGCGGTTCCTGAACATGGCACTGATCAGCCGGCGCGAGGTTCTGTTCGAGGCGATGCGCGGCGAGGACAGCGGTACCCGGCGCTGCCTCTCGCACATCCGCCGCATGGCGCCGGAGATGCCCGACGAGATCCTGCGCCAGCGGCTGATGCACATGATGAACTATCTCTACACGGTGGCGTCGTCGCGTGAGGCCGCCCGCGACGATCGCAGCGCCTGGGAGAACCTGTGGCGCTACGGATCGGCGCGCGACAACCTCGTCGACATGGTCGTCGGCATGATCACGGCCCCGGTCTCCGACGAGACACTGGCGCGCCTCGGCCGCGACGACCCTGCGGGCACGTCCGGCAAGTGGATGATCTGAACGCGGGCGGGGCTTCCCGACGGTGAGCCGTGGCGCGCTTGCGGCCGCCTGCGGCGGTGTTGTCCTGCCGGGCCCCGGCCCGGGGGCCGGGACGGGGGGCCGGGGCGCCAGGGTTGCCGTGTGGCACGGCCTATCCGGCGCGAGTGGCCGTCAGGGCATCGAGGATTTGCGCGACACACCTCTCCGGCGTCGCCGTTCCGGTATCGACCGTGACGTCGTAGTCGCAGAAGGAATGCACCACGTCATAAAGCCCGCGCGCGCGGCCCTGCACGCGGTCGCCGCGCGATCGCTCCCGGGCCTCGAGAACATCGAGCGGGCAGGTGACGCCGACGGTGACGGTATCGAGGCCGGCGCTCGCCGCCAGGTAGCTGTCATACATGCTCCGGTCGTGCAGGACGTGATCGAAGATCACCGGGTTGCCGGCATCGACCAGCGCCCGGACGGCCGGCGCCATGCCGTCGATGAGGGCGCGGAACACCGGGCCGAAGCGGGCCTCGACGCTGAGCGGCTCGCCCGGCTTCGACGTCACCGCCATCTCGACGCCGAGCTCCGTCAGCCGGTTCGTCTCATCCTGGGCGAAGGTGTCGGCGCCGGTAAAGTAGCGCGGCGCGGACATGAAGATGAAGTCGTCGAAGCCGGTGACGAGATAGGGGGCCGCGATCGCGCCCTGCAGCGCGCGGCACAGGGTCGACTTGCCCGCGCTCGACGGGCCGTTGACGAGGATCAGGTCCGGCCATTTCATGACGCAAGGTTATGCGGGCGGCCGGGTTTCGGACGGGTTACCGGACCGGATGTCCTCGCGACCGCCTCGCGCGCGACCCCGGTCCGACGATGCGGCGGCCCGCACCGGGACGACCGCCGGCTCCTCCGGCAGCGGTATGTGCCGGCTATGCGCGCAAGATCAGGATCACGCCGAGGACGAGCAATGCGATGCCGGCCATCTCGATGCGCGACGTGTCCTGCTTAAACAGCCGGCGCGTGACGATCTGGGCGAACAGGATCTCGACGAGGCCGAGCGTGCGGACGGAGGCCGCGTTCTGGATCGCGAAGGCGAGGAACCAGAACTGCGAGGCGAGCGCGCCCATGAAGCCCGCCGTCATGGAGGGGCGCCACATCCGGGCGATGGCGCGAAGTGTCTCGGGCCGGCGCAGGACGAGGATCAGGCTGACGGCGAGGGTCTGCAGGGCCAGGGCGACCACAAGGGTCGTCGAGGCGGCGACGATGAAGTTGCCGGCGCCGTTCGTCTGGATGCCGCCGCGATAGGCGACGGCGGAAATCGCGAACATCGCTCCCGATCCGATCCCCAGTGCCGAGGTGCGCCACAGGTCCTCGCGCTTCGCGGCACTGGTCGGCCACGACATCAGCAGCACGCCGCCGGTGGCGACGATGACGGCGGCCACCGTCAGGACCGTCGGAATGTCGGCGAGAAACAGAACCGCGAAGATCAGCACCAGGACGGGCTCGGTCTTGGTATAGGCGATGGCGACGACGAAGGAGCGCGATTCCATCGCCTGCAGCATCAGGGCGGTTGCGACGAACTGCGCGCCGGCGCCGGCCGCCGTCCAGGCGAGCGAGCCGACGCCCGGAACCGGCGGAGCGGTTCCGGTCGCGAGGCTGACGGCGATCAGGAAGACGACGGCGAAGGGAAAGCCGAACAGGAAGCGCACATGCGTGGCCCCGACCGTGCCGAGCGTGGCGGTCAGTTCCTTCTGCATGGCATTGCGCGCGGTCTGCGAGCCGGCGGCGGTCACCGTGAAGACCGCCCAGAGCCATTCGCCGAACATGGAGCCGAACATCCGTGATGGGACCGCGGGGCGGGCGCCGCGCGGAGAGGGGAGGCTGCGCCTGTTTACCCCGTAATCCGTCGCCCGTTAAGCGCCCGACATATGCCGCCGGCGGATGGCTGCTACCCGCGTCCGACGAAGGGCATGTCGTTGGCCATCACAGTCATCGTCAGGATGTTGGCCTCAAGCGGCAGGCTGGCCATGTGCACGACGGCGTCGCCGACATGGCGGACGTCCATCACCGGCTCGGCCATGACCTCGCCGTTGGGCTGCGGCACACCCTGGGGGAATTTCTCGGTCATCGGGGTGGCCGCGTTGCCGATGTCGATCTGGCCGACGGCGATGTTGTACTTGCGGCCGTCGAGCGAGCCGGACTTGGTGAGCCCGGTGACGGCGTGCTTGGTGGACGTGTAGGGCGCCGAATTGGGCCGCGGCGCGTGGGCGGAAATCGAGCCGTTGTTGATGATGCGGCCGCCGCGCGGGTCCTGATCCTTCATGAGCCGGAAGGCGTGCTGCATGCACAGGAACATGCCGGTCAGATTGACGTCGACCACGGCCTTCCAGTCCTCGAAGGCGATGTCCTCGAGCAGGACGGGCGGGGCACCCATGCCGGCATTGTTGAACAGCACGTCGAGGCGGCCGTAGGCTTCGCGCGTCTTCGCGAAGAGGGCGGCGACGGAGGCGGGGTCGGTGACGTCGGTGGGGACCACGAGGAATTCACCGCCAGTCGCGCCGATCTCGGCGGCGGTCTCGTCCAGCGGGCCCCGGCGGCGCCCGGCGAGGACCACCGCATACCCCGCCTGCGCCAGCGCCGTGGCCGCCGCCTTGCCGACACCGGTGCCGGCGCCCGTCACGAGTGCGATCCTGCCCATCCGTTTACTCCCCCTTGTGTTGTCTTGAGACCCTGTTTCGGACCGCAGCCTATCGCCGCGGCAGAGCCAATGCCAGCCGGCCCGAGGCGGCCCGGCCGGTGCGGGGCCGGCGGATCGGCGTGGCGGCGGTCAGTCCTTCAGGTCGACATGGTCGAAGGGATGGCGCCCGAGCGGGTCCATGCGGAAGCCCTCGACCTCGTTGCGGGTGGCCATGAAGACGATCGAATGGGCGATGGGCACCCACGGGGCTTCCGCCTTGAAGATTTCCTGGGCCTGCCCGTAGAGCTTCTCGCGCACGGCCTGGTCGGACGAGAGCTTGGCGCGGATGACGAGGGCGTCGTACTCGTCGTCGCACCAGCGCGCGACGTTGTTGCCGCCCATCCGGGCGGCGGTGCAGCCGAGCAGCACATGCATGAAATTGTCCGGATCGCCGTTGTCGCCGGTCCAGCCGTAGAGCCCCATCTGGTGCTCGCCGTTCTGCAGCGCGTCGCGATAGGCGCTCCAGTCCTTGGTCACCAGGTTGGCGCGGATGCCGATGCGGCCGAGATCGGCCTGGATCATCTCGGCGATGCGCTTGGCGTCCGGGCTGTAGGGGCGGCTCACCGGCATGTACCACAGGTCGGTCTCGAAGCCCGTCGGGTAGCCGGCCTCCGCCAGCAGGATCTGCGCCTCGCCGGGATCGTAGGGGTAGTCCTCGACCGCGTCGTTGTAGGACCACAGCGTCGGCGGGATCGGATTCTTGGCGACGACGCCGGCGCCGTCATAGGCCCCCTCGATGATCGCCTGCTTGTCGATCGCCATGCTGACGGCGCGGCGGACGCGGACATCGTCGAACGGCGGCTTCTGCGTGTTCAGCGCCAGGTAGCCGACGTTGAAACCCTCCTGCTTCAGAAGGGTCAGGGCCGGGTCGTCGGCGATGCGCTGCGTGTCCGAGGGATTCGGGAAGGCCATGACATGGCACTCGCCGGCCTTCAGCTTGGTCAGCCGGACGACGGGATTGGGGGTGATCGAGAAGACCAGCGTGTCGATCGGCTGGCGTCCTTCCCAATAGTCGGCGAAGACCTGGTAGCGGACCGCGACCCCCGGCTCGAAGCCGTCGAAGACGAAGGGGCCGGTGCCGACGGGTTCCTTGTCGAGCAGTTCCGGCGTGCCCGCCTCGAGCAGCGTTTGGGCGTATTCCGCCGACAGGATCGTGTTGAAGGGCATGGCGATGTCGGCCAGGAACGGCGCCTCGGGCCGGCTCAGGCGGATGCGCACCGTCATGTCGTCGATCTTCTCGAGCGACTTCAGGAGTTCCGGCATGCCCATATCCTTGAAGTAGGCGTACTCGGCGTTCGACACATTGTGGAAGGGATGGTCCTCCTTCCATTGCCGGTTCAGCGAGAACAGCACGTCGTCGGCGTTGAAGTCGCGGGTCGGCGTGAACGTGCCGGTGGTGTGGAACTTCACCCCCGGGCGCAGGTGGAAGATGTACTCGGTCCCGTCCGCCGAAATCTCCCACGATTCGGCCAGCGCCGGGCGGATCTTGGTCGACCCGGGGACGAACTCGACGAGCTGGTTGAACATCGGCCGCGCCGCGTTCAGGCCGGTGGTCGTGGTGACGATCTGCGGATTGAGCGCTTCCGGATTGCCTTCGGAGCAGAAGACCAGCGTCTTCGCCTCGGCGCCGGCGGGGCGGAGCAGGGCGGCGCTCGTCAGGGCAAGGCCCACAGCCGCAAAGACAATCGATACCCTCATTTCGTTTCTCCTCTTGCCCGGACCGCCATGAGCGGCTCCGGGTGGCGGCGGCAGATCGTGGCCTCAGGCGTCGACGCCGACGCGATCGGGCGTCGTCTCGGCCACGCAGTCCGGCAGGTCGATGACGAAGCGCGTGCCCGCGCCGGGTTCGCTGTCCACCTCGATGCGGCCCTGCAGGGTGCCGGTCACGAGATTGTAGACGATGTGCAGGCCGAGCCCCGTCCCGCCGTGGCTGCGGCCGGTGGTGAAGAAGGGATCGAAGACCCGGCTGATATGGTCGGGCGCGATGCCGCGGCCGTCGTCGGCGAAGGCGATGCGGATCGCGCCGTCCTGCGGCTCCGTGACCGACAGCGTCAGATGCCCGGTCTGGCCGGGCGCGTAGGCGTGCGTCACCGCGTTCATCACCAGGTTGGTGATCACCTGCGCCACCGCGCCGGGATAGGTGTCCATCGTCAGTCCCTCGCGGCACGACACGGTCACCTTGTGGCGCGACTTGCGCAGGGCCGGGCCGAGACTGGTGAACAGCTCGTCGAGCCAGTTGCGCATGTCGAAGCGGCGGCGCTCGCCGCTGGCCTGGTCGGCGGCGACCTGCTTGAAGCTCTGCACCAGATCCGCGGCGCGGTTGAGATTGGCGAACAGCAGATCGGCGCCCTCCTGCATCCGGTCCATGAACCGGGCGAGCTGCGAGCGCCTGATCTGGCCGGACGCGGCGACATCGCTGAAGCGCTTGACCTCCTCGCCGATCTGCGTGCCGGTGGTCAGCGCGATGCCCACGGGGGTGTTGATCTCGTGGGCGACGCCGGCGACGAGCTGGCCGAGCGAGGCGAGCTTCTCGGCCTGGATCAGTTCGGCCTGGGTGCGCTGCAGCTCGGCCAGCGCGGCGTCGGCGCGGTCCTTGGCCTCGCGCAGGTCGCGCTCGCGCTTGCCGATCTCGGCGACGAAGAAGTTGGCGGCGCGGGCCATCTCGCCGAGTTCGTCGGCGCGCTCGGCGTCGGCGACGGGGCCGGCCAGCGGGTCGGCGGCCAGATGCACCATGCCCTGCTGCAGCCTGAGCAGCGGCCGGGTGATCGACCGGGCGACGAAGTAGCCGGTGACGGCGCCGAACAGGAGGCCGGCGGCGGCGCCGAAGATCAGGATGTTGCGGATCGTGTTGCCGATCTTCTCGGCATCGGCGGTGAACAGGTCGTTCAGCGCGCGGGCGCCCTCGATCATGGTGACGGCGGCCCGGTCCATGTCGGCGATACGCTCGTTCTGCTGACGCAGCACCGACGTGGCCGTCGCCAGCCCGCTGCGCCACTGGTTGATGGCGCGGATCATCTCCGACTGGATCAGCGGGGAGATCGGCAGCGAGGCGACGGTCTGCGCCAGCGCCACGCTCTCCTGATGGATCGTGGCGGTCGTCACCGGATCGCGCTCGTGAAGGGCGGCTCCGGCGCGCTGGCCAAGCTTCAGCACCTCGATCGCCACGTTCTGGGAGGCGCGTTCCGTCTCGTTGGCCTCGACGGAATAGCCGACGAGCTGGGCAATCTCCTCGTAGAGGGCGCGCTGCTCCGTCGTCTTCACCTTGAGCAGGCGGTCGGACCAGTTCGAGAGCTGCCCGCCTTCCTCGATCTGTTCGAGGGTGTCCGGCAGCGGACCGTCGCGCGTCAGCGCGGTGACCGCCTTGTCGTAGGCGCCCGACAGGGTGCGCAGCTTGAGCAGGGCACCGGGATCTTCGGATTCCAGCGATTCCGCCAGCCGGTCGGTGGCGTTGCGCATCCGCCCGATATCGAAGCCGAGGCGCAGGCGCTGGCGGTCCAGCCGGTCCGGCGGCGCCGCCATCAGGTGGGCGGTCGTCAGTTCCACGGCGGTGACCGACAGCAGCAGTTCCTCGGCGGCGTCGACCAGTTCGCGGAGGCGGCGGAAGGCGGCGTCCCGGTTCGTCAGGGTCTGGATGATGTCGGCGTTCGACGTGCGCTGGCGCTCGCGGGCCTCGTCGGTGAGGCCGATCAGCTGCCGGGCGCGCGAGCCCATTTCCTCGACCAGGCGGTCGTTCTGCACCGTTGCGGTCATGAACTCGCCCATGCTGCCGACATACAGGGTCAGGGCGTCGCCGGCGGCGTTGGCGGCCTCGCGCAGCTTCGGCGCGCGGGCGACGATGGCGAGATCCTCGAGATTCTCGCGCGCATCGTTGGCGAAGGTATTGAAGCGGTCCGCGTTCTCCTGCCGGCTGGCCGGGGGCGCGTTGATGTACTCGTCGCGCGCGGTCATGGCGACGAGAAGGTTGCGGTAGGTGGCGCCAGCCAGCACCGCGCCGGAGCGGGCGCGCTCGGCTTCGTTGAGCAGAATCCAGGCGACGGCCGCGATTGCCGCAGCAATCGCGATCGGAATTCCCCCGACAAGGAAGATCCGGTAGGTAATCCGCATGCGGCCTTTTACCCTGCGTCAGCCTTTTCGCCAAAGGATTGCGACCGCGACGTCACCTTAATGTTACCGCGAAACCGCCGCCTGCAAAGCCCTTTCCGCGGTTTTCCGTGCCAATGGACGGCTTTCGCGGGCGCGATGCCGCCGGCCTCTCAGACGCGGCCGGTCAGGTGGCGGGCCTTCCTGAGCGCGGGGAAGGTGTAGGCCCAGATGCCGGCGACGGCCATGGTGCCGATGCCGCCGACGACGACGGCGGGCACCGTGCCGATCAGCGCCGCGGAGATGCCGGCCCGGAACTCGCCGAGTTCGTTAGAGGCGCCGATGAACACGAGGTTCACCGCGTTGACGCGGCCGCGGACGCTGTCGGGAGTCCAAAGCTGCAGCAGGGTCTCGCGGATGTAGACGCTGATCATGTCGGCGGCGCCCATCAGCATCAGGGCCGCGATCGACAGCCAGACGATGGTCGACAGGCCGAAGACGACGGTGAAGAAGCCGAAGGCGCCGACGAAGAAGAACATCGCCAGTCCGGCATGGTCGCGGATCGGGCGCTTCGCCAGATAAAGCGCGACGGCGACGGCGCCGATTCCGGGGCCGGCGCGCAGCAGGCCGAGACCCCAGGGGCCGACGTCGAGGATATCGCGGGCATAGACCGGCAGCAGCGCCGTGGCGCCGCCGAGCAGCACGGCGAACAGATCCAGCGAGATGGCGCCGAGCACGATCTTCTCGTGCCAGACATAGCGGAAGCCCGCCATCAGGGTTTCCCAGTTGGTCTTCTGGGCGACCATCTTCTGCGCCGGGCGCGGCACGAACGCCATCAGCACCGCGCCGGCGGCGAACAGGGTGAAGGCGGTGCCGAAGGCGGCGACAGCCGACAGGCCGTACAGCAGGCCGCCGACGGCCGGGCCGACGATCGTGCCGATCTGCCAGGACGACGTGTTCCAGGCGATGGCGTTGTTCAGGTCCTCCGGCGGCACCAGATTGGCCACCAGAGACTGCGCGGCGGGGCCGACGAAGGCGCGGGCGATGCCGAAGCATACGAGAACCAGGAAGATCGGCCAGACGGTGCCGACCCCGCGCAGCGTCAGCACGACCAGGGCCGCCGCGCACAGCCCCTCGGCGAGCAGGCACACCGCCATGATCATGCGCCGGTTGAACCGGTCCGACACCGCCCCGGTGACGAGGACGAGCAGCAGGGCGGGCAGGAACTGGAACAGGCCGACCAGCCCGAGATCGAAGGGATCCCGCGTCATGTCGTAGATCTGCCAGCCGACGGAAACGGAGACGATCTGGATCGCGAACATGGCGAAGAACCGCGCGCCCCAGTAGAGGGTGAAGCCGCGGTGACGGAAGGCGCTCCCCATCTCGTGGTGCGCGATGTCCTTGTCGGCTATCGGATCGTCTGACGGCATGGCGGGTCCGGTGCGGGAGCGGGGTGCGGTCGCGGGCCCCGTCGAAGGGGCTTCCCTTACAGGATGCGCCGGGCGCCGTCACCTGCGCTGGCACCCGCGCCGGCATGTGGCCGGCGCGGTCGTCGCCCCGCATCCCTCCGGTGCGGTCGGCGCGCCGCGTTAAGCATTCATTAAATATGAAAGTAAAACTCTTTTTTAACGCCGGGTGGCGAATAACACCCCCATCGCAACGGCCGGCACCCAACAGCATTGTCAGGCGCATCCGGCCCTGAATCAGGGGACGCGCTGTGACGAGATCCGACAGCACTGTCGCGCAGCGGCCGGAGATCCCGCTGCCGCGCGGCGAAGCCTACCAGCTACCGGGCGGTGCGCCGCAGATGCGCCCGGTGTGGTGGAAGTTCTTCGGGCCGGCCTTCATCATTTCCATCGGCTATTTCGATCCGGGAAACTGGGCGACCGACCTGCAAGCCGGCAGTCAGTTCGGCTACACGCTGCTCTGGGTGCTGTCGCTGAGCTGCCTGATCGGCGCGCTTGTACAGAACCTGTGTTCGAAGCTCGGCATCGCCTCCGGTTGCGACCTGGCGCAGCACTGCGCCGACCGCTATCCGCCGTGGATGGCGAAGATCTTCTTCGTCTCCGCCGTGATATCGATGATGGCGACCGATCTCGCCGAGATCGTCGGCGTCGCCGTGGCGATCCATCTGCTGTTCGGCCTGCCGCTGTGGCAGGGCGCGGTGATCACGGTCGTCGACGTGTTCCTGATCCTGTTGCTGAACCGCTGGGGATTCCGGGCGATCGAGACGGTGTTCCTGACATTCCTGACGTCGGTCTCGCTGATGTACGTGATCGAGATGTTCATGAGCCGCCCGGACTATGCGGCCGTGGCGCTGGACAGCGTCCTGCCCGGCGCCGACATCGTGCAGCCCGACGCGCTGTTCATCGCGGTCGGCATCATCGGGGCGACGATCATGCCCCACAATCTCTATCTCCACTCGAACCTGGCGATCGCCCGGCTGAAGGAAAAGCTGGCAACGCCGCAGACCCTGTACCGCTGGTCGCTGTGGGACACGAACATCTCGCTGTTCGTCGCCTGGTTCGTCAACGCGGCGATCCTGATCGTCGCGGCCGCCGTGTTTCACCCGCTGTTCGTGGAGCACGGCACGGTCGTGGAGAGCTTCGAAACCGCTTACAAGACACTCGTCCCGATCCTCAGCCAGGGCGCCGGGCTGATCTTCGCGGTCGCCCTGCTGGTGTCCGGCGTGGCCTCCTCGACGTCGGCGACGCTGGCCGGCCAGGTCGTCTTCGAGGGTTTCCTGAAGATGCGCAACGTCAGTCCGTTCCTGATCCGGCTCGGCACCCGCGCGGCGACCATGGCGCCGGCGCTGGCGGCGATCCTGATGCACGCCCGGCCGGTCGAGATCCTGGTCTGGAGCCAGGTGATCCTGTCGATCCAGCTTCCCTTCGCGCTGCTGCCGCTGGTGGTGCTGACGAGCGACCGCAAGGTGATGGGCGAGATGGTGTCCGCGCCATGGATCCGCCTCGTCATGTGGCCGGCGACCATCATCCTTCTGGTGCTGAACGTTGTCGTTCTCGGCCAGACGGTCGGCTGGATCCCCAGTGGCTGAGTATCATCGGCGCGCGGGCTCCGCTGCCGGCCGCTCCCCCCTTCTTCCGCCTTTTCCTTCCCAACCCTTGGCGCCGCATGACCGCGGCGGCAAACCGCCAGGAGATACCGATGGCAAGCGAAAAACTGAAAGCAAAGCTCAACGAGCTGCTCAACGGCGAGATGGAGGCCCATCACGTCTACACGCAGGCGGCTGCGTGGGCTTCGCAGAACAAGTTCGAGGGCGTGACCGCCTTCCTGCTCGGGCACGCCAAGGAAGAGCTGTCGCACATGCTGAAGTTCTTCGAATTCCTCGACGACCTCGGCGCCGAGATCTCCCTGCACGGGCATCAGCGGCCGGTGCTCAATACCGACAACGTCCGGGCGCTGTTCGTCGCGATCCAGGGCGAGGAACAGAAGGTGACGAAGCACATCTACGAGGCGATCGAGATGGCGCGCGCCGAGCACAGCTACGAGACCGACGAGTTCCTGCAGTGGTTCGCCCGCGAGCAGCACGAGGAAGAAAAGCTGTGCCGCAAGATACTCGACCGGATGGACCTGATCGGCGAGGGGCCGCACACCGAGTACTTCATCGACAAGGAACTGGGCGCGATGGCGAAGGCGGATTGATCGCCTGACCGACCCGGCATGGCGCGCGGCAGCCGAGAGGCGGGCGCGTCCTGCATGAGGGACGAAGAACTCAGCCTGGGGTGCCTCAGGCGCGGAGTGCCCAGGCACGGAGTGCCCTAGGCACTCTCGATTTCCTCGCGCAGGATTTCCAGCTCCAGCCACTGCTCCTCGGCCGCCGCGAGGTCTTCCTCCGCCTTGCTCAGCGCGGCGCTGACCTTTTCGAATTTCGCCGGATCGCTCGAATAGAGCTTCGGATCGGACAGCGTCTTCTGGGCGGAATCGATTTCCGCCTGCAGCTCCGCCATGCGCTTGGGCAGCGTCTCCAGCGCGTGCTTGTCCTTGAAGGACAGGCGGCGCTTCTGGTCCTTCTGCTCGGCGCCGCCGGCTTTCGATGCCGGCTTCGAGGCCTTCGAGGCCTTGCCGCCGCTCTTCGCGGTCTCCGCGTCCGGCACAGCCGTGCGCTGGGCGGCCATGTCGGAGTAGCCGCCGGCATACTCGATCCAGCGGCCGTCGCCCTCGGCATTGATGACCGAGGTCACGGTGCGGTCGAGGAAGTCGCGGTCGTGGCTGACCAGCAGCACGGTGCCGGAGTAGTCGGCGATCAGCTCCTGCAGGAGATCGAGGGTCTCCAGATCCAGGTCGTTGGTCGGTTCGTCGAGGACGAGCATATTGGACGGCGTTGCGAAGGCCAGCGCCAGCATCAGCCGGCCGCGCTCGCCGCCCGACAGCGCGCTGACCGGGGAGCCGGCCTGCTCGGGCGTGAACAGGAAGTCCTTCATGTAGCTCATGACGTGGCGCGGCTTCTCGTCGACCATCACCATGTCGGAGCCGCCGCCGGTCAGTGTGGCGCGCAGGCTGGTGTCGGGATCGAGCCGGGCGCGGCGCTGGTCGAGGCTGGCGATCTCCAGGTTCATGCCGAGCTTCACCCAGCCGGAATCGGGGGCGAGGTCGCCGGTCAGCATGGACAGCAGCGTCGTCTTGCCGGCCCCGTTGGGGCCGATGATGCCGATACGGTCGCCGCGCTGGATGCGGGTCGAGAAGCCGTCGACGATCGGGCGGCCGTCATAGGCTTTCGCGATGTTCTTCGCCTCGATGACGAGCTTGCCGGAAATCTCGCTCTCGGCCACCTCCATCTTCGCGGTGGCCGGGGCGTGGCGGTGCTCGCGGCGGGTCTTGCGCAGGTCGTGCAGATTGCCGAGGCGGCGTTGGTTGCGCTTGCGCCGGGCCGTTACGCCGTAGCGCAGCCAGTCCTCCTCCATGGCGATCTTGCGGTCGAGCTTGTGGAGGTCGCGTTCCTCCTCCTCGAAGATGCGGTCGCGCCATTCCTCGAAGGCGTCGAAGCCGCGGCTCATCTCGCGGGTCCTGCCGCGGTCGAGCCAGACGGACTGGCGCGAGAGGTTCTTCAGGAAGCGCCGGTCGTGGCTGATGATCACCATCGCCGAGGGGAGCGACTTCAGCTCTTTCTCGAGCCATTCGATCGCCGGCAGGTCGAGATGGTTGGTCGGCTCGTCGATCAGAAGAATATCCGGCCGCGGCGCCAGCGCCCGGGCGATCGCCGCCCGGCGGGCCTCGCCGCCCGACAGGGTCGCGGGGTCCTCCTCGCCGGTGAGGCCGAGATCCTCCAGCAGGCGCCGTGCCGCATAGGGGTCGTCGGCGGGGCCGAGACCGTCCTCGACATAGGCGAGCGTCGTCTCGAACCCGTCGAGATCCGGTTCCTGGCCGAGATAGCGCACGGTGGTGCCGGGCTGCACGAAGCGGCGGCCGGAATCGGCCTCGATGCGGCCGGCGGCGATCTTCAGGAGCGTCGACTTGCCGGAGCCGTTGCGGCCGACAAGACAGACGCGCGCGCCGGGTTCGACGGACAGGTCCGCGCCTTCGAGAAGCGGGGTTCCGCCGAAGGTCAGGTGGATGTCCTGCAGGAGTAGGATCGGGGGTGCCATCGCGGACACGAGGTAGCCGGTTAGAGCCGATCCGGCAAGGTGCCGCATGCGGTGAAGCGGGCGACGCCGCCGGCGCGGGCGGGCGCGGCTATTTGTTGAGGATCAGCTTTCCCTGCCGCGTGATCCGCAGCACATAGCGGTCCTGGTTGTGGCGGATGACGATTTCCTTGCGTCCCTTGAACAGGTCGTTGGAATCAATCGCGGCTTCGCCCTGATTCTCCGTGTCCGACCCTGTAGAAACTGATTTCGTCGTGTGCTGATCGATTGGCATATGCCGCTGTAATCCCTTGATTTTCCTGTGGAATCGAAATTTCAGAAAAACCCCGATTCCTAAACTTGACTTTTATATTCATATTATCGTACAAGGCAAATGTCGACGGCGTTGATGACCCGCGAGCAACGCAGCCGGCAGAGAAGTCCAGCGAGCAATCGGCCGGACGGCCGCACAGCCAGCCCGATAGAATCTCCCTCCGGCGCGACGTGGCGAGGGAGTGGCCGGACGAAAGGTCCGGTGATCGTGGCCGGGCCTGTTCGTCCGGTGGTTTGGTCGCGGGATTTTTTCGGTTCGATCCGTCGTATCGGCGTGCGGCGGACCGGCAGAGAAAGGAACGTACGTTCGGATACGGGACTCTCGTCGTACAGGCTGCCGCCAACACGGTTTGACCGGCCCGCGGTCGGGGGATCTGGGCTCAGTTCAACCGGCGGTTTTGCCAAGACGGGATCCGTAGCCAGTCGCCGGGACGGTGTAAGGAACTCCTTCTCCTCCTCCTGCACCCTCCCGGCGGCTCTTTCTCCCTTTCTCTGCAATCCGGCAGCCGGCCGGACGCCGCCCTCATCCCAATCCAGACACGCGCCCGGATATCCGCCCGATCAGGCTGGCATGGTTGGTCAGGCGGGCCCGATCAGGCGGGCACGTTCTCAGCGAGATAGTCGACGGCCGCCTGCACGGCGCCCGCGCCATGCGGGATCTTCAGCGCCGTCAGCGCCATGTCGATCGCGCCCAGCATGCCGAGCACGGCCGGCGCGTTCGAATAGCCCATATGCGCAATCCGCAGGGCCTTGCCCTTCAGGTCGCCGATGCCGCCGCCGACGGTGACGTTGCAGGTCTTCAGGCAATAGTCCTGGATCGCGGCGGCATGGCCGTCGCCGACGCGCACGGCGGTGATCGACTGCGATCGCGACGACGGCTCGGCGATGTTGAAGTCGAGGACGCCGCCCTCGGCCCAGCGTTCGACGGCGCGATGCGTCGCCCCGGCGAGCAGGCGGTGGCGGGTCCAGGCGTTCTCCAGCCCCTCGTCCTTGAGAATATCCAGCGCCTTGCGGATGCCGAACAGAAGGTGCTCGGGCGGGGTACCGCAGTATTTCTGGTAGTGCAGTTCGCCGGCGCGCGCCGTCCAGTCCCAGTACAGCGTCCTCAGACCGGCATTCTTGTGGGCGGCCAGCGCCTTGTCGTTGGCGGCGACGAACCCGAGGCCGGGCGGCGTCATCAGGCCCTTCTGGGAGGCGGAGACGGCGACATCGACCTTCCAGGCATCCATTTCGAAGGGCATGCAGGCCAGCGAGGCGATGGTGTCGACCAGGAACAGCGCGTCGTGGCCGGCCGCGTCGATGGCGGCGCGAATCGCCGGGATGTCGTTGACGACGCCGGACGCCGTGTCGATCTGCACGACGAGGACCGCCTTGATCTTGCCTTCCGTGTCCGCGCGCAGCCGCGCCTCGACCGCGCCGGGATCGACGGCATCGCGCCAGGTGCCGTCCAGCGTGTCGATACCGACACCCAGCATTCGGGCCATCTCGCCCCAGTTATGGGCGAAGCGGCCGCTTTCCAGCACCAGGACGCGGTCGCCGCGCGACAGCACGTTGGTCAACGCGGCTTCCCAGGCGCCGTGGCCGTTGGAGGGGTAGATGTAAGGCTGGCCGGCGGTGCGGAAGATGCCCTTCAGATCCGCAAGGATCGACTCGGTGTAGTCGACCAGTTCGCCCGTATAGATCTGGATCGCCGGGCGGTGCATGGCGCCGAGAACCTCGTCGGGGATGGTGGTGGGGCCCGGGATTCCCAGAATTTCCCGGCCGGTACGGACCGTCATTGGCGTCATCCTGTTCCAGTGAAGGGGCTGCCCTGTGCCATGGTCTGGCGCCGATCCGCTTAGACCCCCCGGCCGCTGCGGGTCAAGCGGATCGCACCCCGCTGCCGGACCTCAGTCGCCCTGCCGCTGGCGGCGGAAGGCGCCCGGCGTCATGCCGGTGCGGCGGCGGAAGAAGCGGCAGAAATAGCCGGGATCGGAGAACCCGAGCTCGTCGGCGATCATCTCTATCGTCGCCGGCGTGTAGATCAGGTGGCGCTGCGCCTCCAGCGTCAGCCGGTCGTGCAGGAGCGCGAGATAGGTCTTGCCCGCGAACCGGTGGCACAGGCGATTGAGCCGCGCCTGGCTCAGGCCGAGCCGTGCGGCATAGTCGGACACGCCGAGGTGCTCGCGATAGTGATCCTCGATCAGGGTGCAGGCGCGTGCGAATGTTTCCCGCCCGGCGGCGCGGGGATCCGGCGTGGCGGCCGCCGCCTCCACCCGGCGGCGAACCGCCATCGCCAGCGCCTGGAACAGCCATTCGAACATGGCGTTGCGGCCGAGGTCGCGCGCCTGGAATTCATGGGCCATCTGCTCGAGGAGGGTGGCGACGAAGCGCGCGTGCCGCCCATCCTCGAAAGGCACGATCCGGGCCTCCGACAGCAGCGGAACGATCAGGTCGCGACCGTCGCGGCGCGCGGCGTCGAGCAGCAGCGCCTCGGATACGGTGACCACGTATCCGTGCGTGTCCGGCGAGAAGGTGAACCCGTGCACGACGTTGCCGGGCACGCAGACCGCGCAGGGACCGGCGACGGCGGTCTGCGTGTCCTCGATGCCGACCTCGGCCGTTCCGTGGATCAGATGAACGATCTGGAACATCCGCCGGTGGACATGCGGCGCGATACGCCAGTCGTACAGGCTCGAGCGGATCTGGATGTCCTCGATATGGACGAACTCCGGATCGTCGGCGCCTGGCTTTTCGCCGTAGAGCGCGAAATGGCTGACGGGAGCACTCATGCGGGCACCTCACCGTCCGGCGCGGACGGAACAGACCAATGTTGGCGAAAAAGTACAATAATATCCGCCCATACGTCCATTCATCCGGTGGGGCTCCGCGCATAAAGTTAAGTTTCGAGGCAGGCGAAACAGGGCGGAACCATGCGCACACAGGTTGGAATCATCGGGGGCGGGCCGTCGGGACTGCTGCTGTCGCAGTTGCTCCAGTTGCAGGGAATCGAATCCGTCGTGTTGGAGCGACATACCCGCGACTACGTGCTGGCCCGCGTTCGTGCCGGCGTCCTGGAGCACGGGCTTGCGGGCCTGCTGCGCGAGGCGCAATGCGCGGAGCGCATGGAGGCCGAGGGCCTCATCCATCACGGCTTCGACATCGCCTATGACGGCCGCCGCCACCGGGTCGACCTGACCGCGCTGACGGGCGGCAATTCGGTCATCGTTTATGGCCAGACGGAACTGACGAAGGACCTGTACGAGGCGCGCGAGGCTCTTGGCGGCACGGTCGTGCACGAGGCGGAGGATGTCACGCCGCACGACATCGAGTCGGACCAGCCCTTCCTGACCTACACGCTGAACGGGGAGGCGCACCGCATCGAGTGCGATTTCATCGTCGGCTGCGACGGCTTCCACGGGGTGAGCCGCCAGTCGATTCCCGCCGACCGGCTGGTGGAGTACGAGAAGGTCTATCCGATGGGGTGGCTCGGCGTCCTTTCCGAGACCCCGCCGGTGTCCGACGAACTGATCTACGTCAACAGCGACCGCGGTTTCGCGCTGTGCTCGATGCGCTCGACCCACCGCAGCCGCTATTACGTCCAGTGCGACGCCGACGACGACGTCAAGCACTGGCCCGACGAGATGTTCTGGGAGGAGCTGAAACGGCGCCTGCCCGAGGATGCGGCAGCCACCATCGTCACCGGGCCGGCCCTGGAGAAGACCATCGCGCCGCTCAGGAGCTATGTCTGCGAGACCATGCGCCACGGCAACCTGTTCCTGGCTGGCGACGCGGCCCATATCGTGCCGCCGACCGGTGCCAAGGGGCTGAACGGCGCAGCCTCCGACATCCATTACCTCTACGAAGGGCTGCTCGCCCACTACAAGAAGGGCGACCCCGCGGGGCTCGATGCCTATGCCGACCGGGCGCTGGCGCGCATCTGGAAGACCGAGCGGTTCTCCTGGTGGATGACGCGGCTGCTGCACCACTTCCCCGACGAGGACGGTTTCGACCGGCGGATCCAGAAGAGCGAACTCGACTACCTGTTCTCCTCGGATGCCGCCCTGGCGTCGCTCGCCGAGAACTACGTCGGCCTGCCGTACTGAGCGGCCCTCGGCCGGGCCGGGGCGGTCAGCCGGCCGCCGGCAATTCCATCCGGAAGGTGGTGCCGCCCTCGGGCGCGGCGCGCCTGGCCGAGATGCGGCCGCCGTGCAGGTCGACGATCCGCTTGACGATCGACAGGCCGAGGCCCGTCGAACTTTCGCCGCCGGTCGGCTGAGCGGACAGGCGCTGGAAGCGGCGGAACAGGCGGGCCATGTCGTCCTCGGAAAGGCCGGGCCCGGTGTCGGTGACACTGATGACGGCCAGGTCTCCCTCGCGGGTCGCGGTCACGTGGATGCGGCCGGCCCGCGGCGTATACTTGATGGCGTTCGACAGGAGATTGTCGATCGCCTCGCGCAGGCGGTCGTAGTCGGCTTCGATCTGGAGCGTCGCGGGGGCGCTGACGGACAGCTCCTGGCCCTTGCGTTCGGCCAGCGGGCCGTTGGCCTCGGCAACGCCGTGGACAAGTTGGATCAGATCGAGCGGCCGGCGCCGGATGGAGATGTCCAGCGCGTCGTCCATCGCCTCCTTGATCAGCCCCTCGATCATCGTCGTCATGCGCCGCGCCGACAGCGTGATCTGGTCGACCTGCTTGCGGATGCCGTCGACGGGCATCGGATCGCGCTGGACCTGCTGGCCGAGCATGTCGGCGCGCCCGAGGATGACGCTGAGCGGGTTCTTCAGGTCGTGCGCGACGATGCCCAGAACCTCCTTCTTGAAGGCGTTGGCGCGGTCGAGCTCCTCGGTGCGCTGGGCGACGCGGTCCTCCAGCAGCAGGTTCGATTCGTGCAGTTCCTCGTAGAGAACGAGATTGTCGAAGGCGACGGCCAGCCGCGCGCAGAACACTTCGACCAGGGCGCGGTCCGTTTCGCTCAGCGGGCGGTCGCGTTTCAGGACGAACGCGGCGTCGCGCCCGGAGCGGAAGCGAAAGCAGGTGGCGAGCGCGGTATCGGAACAGGCAATGCCGCTGGCGGTGACGGCGGCGTCGATCAGGGCGCGGGTGCCGTCATCCAGTTCCGCCGCCGAGGCCGACGATCCATCCGACCCGTATCCGCCGCAGGTGGCGACCACGGTCATGTCGGACCAGCCGGGGGCACCGGCGCCGAGCACGGCGACACCGCTGCAGGCGCCGCCGACGAGGGTCGCGAGCCTGGACAGGATCACCTCGCTCAGCTGCTCGATCGAGCGGGCATCGAACAGGGAGGAGGCGGCGTCGACGATCACCTGCAGGCCGCGCAGCGTGTCGTCCATGCGCTTGAGCTGATCGTAGCTGCGCAGCGCCGCCGTCAGCGTCGTGAACAGCTTGTCGGCGGTAAGCTCGGTCTTCGCCTTGTAGTCGTTGATGTCGTAGTCGACGATGACGCGGCGTTCGGGCGCCTGGCCCGGCTGGCCGGTGCGCAGGATGATGCGAACGGTCTCGTTGCAGAGTTCCCGGCGCACATGCCCGATCATGTCGAGTCCCGCCGTGTTCGTCTCCATCACCACGTCGAGCAGGACGACCGCCGTGTCGGGATGGGCGGCGATCAGGCGGGCGCCTTCCTCGGCCGAATAGGCGGACAGGATGTCCAGTCCGCGATCGTGCAGGCGATAGTCATGCAGCGCGAAGCGCGTCCCGTCGTGGACCGCCGGGTCGTCGTCGACGACGATGACCTTCCACGGCGCGCCGCCCTCGGACACGGGCGGCTCGGCATCGTCGTCCACCAGAACGAGAAGGTCGTCGTCGTTCATCCCACAGTGCGTCGCATTCGCAATCGTCTCTCCGGCATCGCCCGCAGGGACGGACGACGGCAGAATACGTCAGCAGGAAACAAGTCCAGTTCCGCGTGCCGAAACGGCGCCCGAGCGGTCCCCAAACCACTGGAAATCCGGAGTATAAACGATGTTCCGTGTATTCACAGTCATTTCGCCGCTTTAGGTCACGCAGGGTTAGCGTTGTCATGAAACAGCCCATACACTGGAGATCGCGGCAAAACGGTGGCATTGTCGCGGCGACTTTCGAAGCGGCCGTTCGAGGAACCATCCCGACATGACCCGTACCATTCTCGTCCTGAACGGGCCGAACCTGAATCTTCTCGGCACCCGGGAGCCGGAGATCTACGGATCGGAGACGCTCGCCGACGTCGAGGCGATGCTGCGCGCCCGCGGCGCCGGGCTCGGTCTCGATATCGACTTCCGCCAGTCCAATTCCGAGGGCGAGCTGGTAACCTGGATCCAGGAGGGCCGCGGCCGCATGGCGGGCGGCATCATCAATCCGGCCGGCTACACGACGACGTCGGTGGCGATCCTCGATGCGCTGCTGGCGTGCGGCTATCCGGTCGTCGAAGTGCATATCAGCAACATCCACCAGCGCGAGGCGTTCCGGCAGACGTCGCTCGTCTCGAAGGCGGCGAGGGGGGTGATCTGCGGCCTCGGCACACAGGGCTACGCGCTGGCGCTCGACGCGCTGGCGCAGATGACGGCGGAGGTGCCCGACTGACGTTCCGGTTCGCCCGGCCCCGGTTCGCCCGGTCCCGGTGCGCACCGTTCCGAATTGGAGTGCACGGTACCGTGTGCTTCGCTAATATGGCTTTATTGACAGCAACTTGGCGTTTGCGTGAACCCGTGTCAGACAACCCGCATATTCTGATCGTTGATGACGATCCCGACGTCCGCGAGATGGTCCGGGATTACCTCCTGTCGAATGATTTCGTCGTGTCGACGGCGGAGGACGGCAAGTCGATGAAGGCCGTTCTGGCCGAGCGTCCGGTCAACATCGTGGTGCTCGACCTGAAGATGCCCGGCGAGGACGGCTTCACGCTGACCCGCTACCTGCGCGACCGCGGGCCGGTCGGCATCATCATGCTGACGGGCAGCGGCGAGGTGGTCGACCGCGTCGTCGGTCTCGAACTCGGTGCCGACGACTATCTCACCAAGCCGTTCGATCCGCGCGAGCTGCTCGCCCGCATCCGCAGCCTCGTGCGGCGCCTGTCGAGCGGCGAGGCGGCTGCCGAGGAGCCGCCGGCGACCATGGGCCACGAGGTGGTCATGGGGCACTGCATCCTGAACCTCGACACCAAGCGGCTCTACACCCGCGAGGGCGACGAGGTGCCGATGACGTCGATGGAGTTCGATCTGCTGAAGTCCTTCGCCGAGCGGCCGAACCGCGTACTGTCGCGCGACCAGCTTCTCGATCTTGCCCACAACCGGGAGATGGAAGCCTTCGACCGGTCGATCGATATCCGCATCATGCGGCTGCGGCGCAAGATCGAGACCGACCCCGGCAAGCCCGAGGTGCTGAAGACCGTGCGCGGCCTCGGCTACATGTTCGTGCCGTCGGGAAAGCGCCCGGCAGGCCAATAGTTTCCTCCCGCGAACTGGCTTTGAACTGTAATCCGCAGGCCTAGTATGAATTTCGTGTGCGGAAGGTTCCATCTAATCCCAAGCTTTGCTAGAGGTTGAGCGGGTGATTCGTTGGGGCATGCGTCCGGCAGTTCTTTCTCCGGCGTAGGTTATTCGGACTTGGGGGCAAGTTCGTCAGGAATAGCCGCGCCGGTAATGAGCCGGCGTCTCTAAAGTCCTTTCAGGCGGTGAGCCCGATTGTCTGCACAGCGCGGCCGCGTCGGTGGCCGGGAACGGTTTCGTGTGTCCGCGTCCCGTCGTGGAGTCGCGCGGCAGATGGTGAGGAACGATGAACACCCCTGACAGGTCTTGGCCCGTCCGCCGCGGCGCTCTTCGGCCCTGGTTCCTGATGCCCGTCCTTGCGGTCGCCGGCGGTATGTCCGGAGCGGCAGAGGCCGGGTGTTCCCAGAGCGGCACGACGGTCACCTGTACCGGCGATCCGGGGGGCATCAGCTATACGCAGGACGATTCCGTCGTCGACATCGTGGTCGATGACCTTACGGCAAACATCGACGGCGGCAGCGGAAGCGCGATCTCGCTGATCCAGCAAGGCGATGACGCGTCGGGCGACGATTCCGACGGCTTCATCGGAGACGACGGAACCGTCTCGATCACCGGCACGACCGGCAGCGCGTCGTACGGCATTACCGGCGATGCGGGCTATGGGGGCCAGGTGCTCTCGGCCGGCGGCGCCGGGGCGGTCGGCGCGGCGGGAAACGACGATGTCGGCGCCGATGACGGAGGTGTTGGCGGTGCGGCCGGCGACGTCAGTTTCACCATGACCGGCGGCTGGATCGACTATACGGGCGGCGATGCCGGGGTGTCGGTCACCAGCACCGGCGGGGCGGGCGGCCAGGGCGGTGAAGACAAGGTGGGAACCGTCAAGGCCTCCGCCGGCGCCGACGGGGGCGATGGCGGCGCGGGTGGCGACGCCGGTACGGCGAGCGTCGCGCTTGACACTCTAAGCGACGCCGACGGTGAGACAGGAGTCACCGTATCCGGCGCCGGTATCGGCATCGAGGTACTCAGCGCGGGCGGCGCGGGCGGCGAGGGTGGCGAGGCTTACTGCGAGAACAAGGACGCCGGATTCGGCTGCACGGCCTGGTCGGGCCGGGGCGGCGACGGCGGCAACGGCGCCGCGGCCACGCTGGCTGTGACAGACACCGATGTGTCCATCACCGACTTCTCGACCGTCGGGATCACGGTGTCCAGCACAGGCGGTGACGGCGGCAAAGGCGGGCTGGCGAAGGTTTCTTACGGCGGCGACGTCTTCAACAATTTCCAGAGCACGAGTGGCAAAGGCGGTGATGGCGGAGACGCCGATGAGGCGGTCCTGTCCCTGACGGGGAGCGCAACAACGGTCACCGACGACAGCAGTCAGGCTGCCTATGGCGTTTCCGTTCTGAGCGCCGGCGGTGACGGGGGCGACGGCAACGATCTGGAGGGGTTCGGGAGTTGCGACTACGTTTGCCAGCCCGGTTTCGGCGACGGCGGAGCGGGCGGGGCCGGCGGAACCGCGTCGCTGACCCTCAGCGATTCGGACTTGACCATCTCGGTGTCGGCCGACGATGCCGCCGGCCTGTACGTTGCCTCGACCGGTGGTGACGGCGGGAACATCGGCACGGTGAACACCACATCGAGCAAAGTCTGGGGCGGCTCCGAGGCGCCGGGCACCCCGTCGGGCGGCAACGGCGGAGATGCCGGCGCCGTGACCGTCAACATGGATTCTGCCTCGACACTCAAAATCACGACGACCGGAAGCAGCGACCTGAATGGCGCCCTGACGCTCTGGAGCCGGGGCGGCTACGGCGGCGACGGCGGATCGGGCGGGACCTACGGCGACGGCGACGGCGGCGACGGCGGCGACGGCGGCGATATTACCGGCACGCTCGGGTCGATCGACATCACGACGTCCGGCGACGGCGCCACCGGAGCCCTGCTCTGGACTGCGGGCGGCAGCGGCGGCACGGGATCGAGCAGCGACGGCGACGGGGGAAGCGGTGGCAATATCGACATCGCCATCGACGACGCGTCCATCACGACGACCGGCGATTCCGCACACGGCATCTATGCCACCAGCATCGGTGCCGTCGGCGGCGATTCCAGCAGCGATGGCGACGCCGGATCGGCGGGATCCGTCGACCTGACGGTTTCGGACGGATCGATCGTCGTCGAGGGCAGCGACTCCACCGCGATCCGCGCCATCAGCCTGACGCTGGACAATGGCAGTGGAGACGGTTCCACCTCCGGCGACGTGTCGGTCACCACGGGTGCCGACATCACCGCGTCGGGGGCCGACAGCATCGGCATTTACGTCAAGAGTGCCGGGAGCGTGTCCGCGGGCACGTTGTCCGTGACGGTGGACACGGGCGGATCGGTTACCGCATCTGGCTCGGGGTCGACGGCGGTGGCGTTCGACGAGGGCGACGGGAACACGCTGATCAACGACGGCACCATCACGACCAGCGACCTGTCGAGCACGTCGATCCTCGCGTTGTCGGCCTCGAAGGGCCAACTCTCCGTCACCAACAACGGCATATTCGGCGGATCCGTTTCTCTCGATAACGACTATGAGAACACGTTCACCAACAGCAGCGGCGCGACGCTCAATCTCGGCGCGACCTTCGATCTCGGCGAGGACGGCACGCTGACCAGCGCGGGAACGCTCTCGCCAGGCGGCTCGGGTTCGATTCTCACCAGCACGGTGACGGGCACGACAACCCAGAGCAGCGCGGGAACGTATCTGGTCGATGTGGACGGAGACGTGACCGACCACATCGTCTTCAACAGCGTCGGGACCGTTCTGGACGGTACCGTCAGCGTCAATGTCGTCTCCGCAACGAGCGGCAGCGGCTCCTCGCCGATTGCGGCTTCCGACGACAGCATCGATTCCGGCCTCACTGTCACCAATACTGCGGTCGCCAGCTACACCGTGACGACGGGGACGACCGATACGGTCGTGCTGAACTGGAATTTCGACTTCGCTAACGACTCCATCCTCGGTGCGGCGAATTCCAATCAGTCGGCGACGACGCAGCACATCGATTCCGTCCTGACGTCGATCGCGGCGTCGAACGACGCCACGTCGCCCGGGGACGAAGCCGGGGCGAGACACGGGAAACTCGATGCGTCCCTGACCGGGCTGATCAACATCGTCGCAATGGACGAGTACCTGTCTGCCCTCGATACGCTGCACTCGCAGATTCACGCCGACAACCGGGTCGCGGCACTGTTCTCCAGCCTGCAGTTCTCGGAGTCGCTCCTGACCTGCGGCGCGAAGGACGGCGCCTTCCGGTTTGCCCGACAGGACCAGTGCGTTTGGTTCGCCATGGGCGGTCGGCACCTAACGCGGGAGGCCGACCGCCAGAGCCGCGGATTCGACCAGTCGATCTTCGAGATGGCCGGCGGCGGTCAGGTCGCCTTCGGGGCAGACGACAGCTGGACGCTCGGCGGGGCGGTTTCCTGGGAGAGCCAGGATCTCAAAGTCGCGAACATCGCCAAGAGCGAGGGCGACCTGTTCCAGGGCGGCATCGTTCTCGGCAAGCGGTTCGGCAACACGGTGCTGTCCGCTTCTCTGTCCGGCGGCTCCGGCTCGTACGACGTCGACCGGACGATTTATACCGGCGATACCGCGTGGGGCACCCAGGATCTCCGGATGATGACCGGCCAGGTCGCGGCCGAACACACCTTCGCGCGGGAAGCCTGGTATCTGAAGCCGCGCGTGGACGTGGGCTTCGACACGGTCTCGATGGATGCCTTCCGGGAGAGAGGCGCGGGCGGCGTCAGCCTGATCGCCGATTCCGCCTCCGGGACGACATGGCACGTGCGCCCGTCGGTGGAGCTTGGCGTCGACATCGTGCTGGGTGGCGGCGCGGTGATCCGGCCGGGTGTGACGGTAGGCCTGACCCAGCTTCTCGGCGATACCGCTCCGACGGTGACCGCGAAATTCGCCTCGACGCCGGCCGGGGTTGGCGGCTTCACGATCTCGAGCCCGCTCGACGACACCTATCTCGATGTCGGCGCCAGCGTCGACATCTTCGCCACCGACCGGGTGTCGATCAGCCTCGACGGCGCGGGGCAGTACTCGGACTCGATCGAATCCTACGGGGGATCGGCGCGGTTGGGGGTCCGGTTCTGAATGCAGGACCGGGGGCCCGATCCCCTGTAGCGCATCACCGGCGGCCGGGATGTCAGGACCGGCCGCCGGTGAGCAGAACAACAAGCCGCGGGAACAGCTTGCCTGGGAAAGCAGGTGAGTGGAGACCGACATCTCTCGCGCCGGTCTTGCCCGCAAGCGCGCGGTGGATGCGTTCGACGGGTCGATCGATATCCCCGTCGTGCGGCTCCGGCACATGACCGAGACCGACCCCGGCAGGCCTAAGGTGCTGAAGACCGTCCGTTGCCCCGGCTACAGGTTCGTACGGTCGGCAAAGCGACAGGTCACCTGATCGTCTCCCGCACGGGGTTCAGATGGACTGGAACCAGTCATTTAACCGCAGCACACCCGGTGCGCCGCCGGAACGCGCCTTCGCGCCGGCTGTGGTCGCGTTTCCGGCTTTCGACTTCATGACCATCTTCGGCGACACACCGAAGCGCTTCCGGAACAGCCTGCTGAAATGGCCGGAGTCGGTGAAACCGCACCGTTCGGCGACTTCTCCGACATACCCGGCAAGCGGCGTGGCGGACAGCAACTGGCTGTAGGCGCGATCAAGCCGGCGTGCCGTAACGTACTGCGCCACTCCACCGGTCTCTGCGAAGTCACGATAGAGCGATGACCGCGACAGGCTGAAAGCCCGGCAGATGTGGTCGACATCCAGATCCGGGTTCGACAGGTTGCGCTCCAGAAAGGACCGGATGGCTTCGCGCCTCTGCGCCCGGTGGACCGGTACCCGCTGCTGCGTGAAGCTCTTGGGCGAGAGCAACCCCTGCAGAAGTCCGCAAAAGCCTTCCGCCAGCGCACCGGACTCGGATTCCGGCAGATCGGGCAACAGCTCAATGAGAGAAAACAGCGCGTTCGCCAGGTATCTGCCGGCTGCCGAGTCCCGGGTGAATTTCATGTAGGGAGGATGGCGTGCCGGATCATAGCCGATCGCGTGATGGGGAAGGACCACTCCGGTGACCGACGATTCCTCGTTGACCGACCGAAACTCCCGGGAGAAGTCGAAGAGATGGACTTCGCCGGGGCTCATGATCCAGTCTGCGTCCTCCAGCGTGCCGCGTGCCGCGCCCGTCCGGTATATCTGCAACGACAGATAGTTCGCGTCCCGGGCGTGACGGCGGTTGTGGTGGAACGACTGCTTCGAAAACGTCACGTCGGTGAAGATCAGGCTGTCGACCAGCCAGGCGCTGACGCTCTCGGTTCCGGCAACGGCATCTGACAGCGGATTGACGTCGTAGACGGCACGAAGCATTTCGCGCCATGCGTCGTAACTGTGCCGCGCACCCACCAGTTCCGGGTCGAGCCGAAGATGCGGCACCCGGGTTGTACCTGCCATTGTGTTCAAGGTCATTTCCACCAGCGACATGACTAGTACCGTAACGATAGTTGCGGATGGAGGGGGGTACAAGTGGGACAGATTTCCCAGAAATATCGGGATACGTGTCCATAGACAGAATCGGCCCCTGCGCCACTACTGAAGTGTGATCCGAATGTTGGGGGCGGATATGTACGGCTGGGGACTTATGGGAGAAGGGCTGTCTCGCGTCGGCGATAAAGAGGGAAAACCGTCTTTACGCGGAGACATAGGTCCGGACCGGCCGCCATCCGACACATCGCGATGTCGCGACGCGTTCCGTCGCCTTGCAGCGATTCCCGAAACTCCGGCACTGCAATTTCTGGTTGTCTCCGGCACCATCGCCGTTGCTGCCGCCGGCGCAGCCGCCTTGCCGCAGGCCGCAGTCGCCGGCTGTACGACCAGCGGGTCGACGGCGACGTGCACGGGCGGAGATCTGTCGTCGATCAGCTATACGCAGCAGGATGATGACGTCGACACGATCGTCATCGACGACCTGACGGGCGATATCGGCGGGGCGACCGCGATCTCGCTGATCGACAGGGGTGAGGATGGAGATCTCCCCAATGTCCCCGGCACCGATGGCCTTGATGCAACTGTGACCATCATCGGCACCAACGGGGACGCGAGTTACGGCATTTCCGGCGCGACGGACACCAGCGTCTCGGTCATCTCGGAGGGCGGCTCGGGTACTGACTGGGGCTCGACATCCAGTCAAGATGCTGGCGACGGAAGCGACGGTGGGGACGGCGGCGATGCGGCGTTCTCGATGACCGGCGGCTACATCTCGCAGTCGGATGGCGAGACCGGGATCCAAGTGCAAAGTATCGGCGGAGACGGTGGTACGGGGGGCGAATCCAGTCGTGACGACTCGGGGAGCTATGTGTCTGCCTATGGCGGCGAAGGCGGCGACGGTGGCGATGCGGGCACGACGACGCTGACGCTCGATTCGTTGAGCGGATCGGACGGTGGCGCGGGCGTCGACATACCGAGCGTATCCACCGGGATCATGGTGCAGAGCATTGGCGGCGATGGCGGCCAGGGTGGCGAAGCTTACTGCAAGAACACCGACATCTTGACCGGCTATTGCAGTTCGTATCCAGGCAAAGGCGGGGACGGCGGTGCGGCCGGGGCCGCGACGGCGACCGTCACCGATACCGATGTTTCCATCACTGCTTTCTCGGACATCGGCATAGCCGTACGGAGCACCGGCGGAGATGGCGGCAAGGGCGGTCTCGGCAAGGTAAAGTACAGACGCAACGCGGTTGACATATCGTCTAACAACGGGGCGGGCGCCGGCGGGGCCGGCGGCGATGCATCGGCGGTGAGCCTGACCCTGAGCGGCAACGCCGTGTCCGTTACCCACGGCAGCGATACGGCCCTTTACGGCATCAACGTATCCAGTACCGGAGGCACGGGTGGCGACGGCAACGACAACGAAGCCGTCGGTCACTGTGTGCTGTTCGTCTGCGACTACCCGGACGCCCCGGCCTGGGGCGATGGCGGCGACGGTGGCAATGGTGGCACGGCCACACTGAGCCTGACCGATACGGATGTCACTTCATCCGTAACGGCCGACGACGCGGTGGCCCTGCAGGTCGCGTCCCAGGGCGGCGATGGCGGCAGTCGCGGCGACTACCAGGGATCGAAGAGCAACTTTTCGAACTACTTATCTACCGGCGCCGACGGGGGCGACGGCGGCGATGCCGGCGCCGCGAGCCTGACCACGGCGTCGGGCTCCGTCATCACCGTGACCACGACCGGCGACGGCGGCTCCAAGGGGGCGCTGACGGTGCTCAGCCAGGGCGGAGATGGCGG